>Ga0209958_1000028_pt1 | contig 611639 bp, 598 predicted proteins | sample ThiBio_inoc_plan_FD_183942 | JGI IMG/M metagenome (GOLD analysis project Ga0209958, IMG submission 183942) | Wastewater bioreactor microbial communities from Cape Town, South Africa - Thiocy_inoc_plan (SPAdes) | ecosystem: Engineered > Bioremediation > Thiocyanate > Unclassified | place: South...
GACCGGCTTCCTGCTCTTTCAGGATGCCGATGATCTGTTCCTCGCTGAACCGGCTGCGTTTCATAAGTCCGTCTCCGTAGATGGCGGACTCTACCCAAATTTGGAGGAGTTTTCCGGTCTCAGGTCACTGGCTGGAAGCGCCGCGCGCCAACGAGCGCTTCAAGATGGTATGGATGCTCCAAGCTGCCCACACCCTCCTGCAGCTCAGGCCAATCGTCGATGCCGAACTTCCACATTGCCCCGTGTTCGTGTTTCCAAGCTGGGAAAAGTCTCTTGAGGAACACGACCTCGTCACTATGGCTGGAATTGGACAACTAGTGACGGATGTGCTCGCCGCTCACGTTGACTCCGGAATCACTTCACTTGATGAAGCGATGGAATTCGTGAAGCGCAATCCCGGAAAACTAGTAGACCGGGCTGGCACGAACACCCTCTTGGTCGTACCTGGCGGCCCCATCGGCGGACCTTCGGAGCGTGTGCTCACTGATTACGAGGCCGAAATCGGCAAGTGGCGCTCTGTCGAGGCGATGGCGCGATTTCGAGCCCTTTCCCCCGACGAGAAAGCCCTGAACATCCTTTTCGAGCGCCTCGGGCCGCAGTATCACCTCCTAGAGAACTCGGACGAGTTGTCGGCGCATCCCTTAGTGAGTGTCCCGCAGCAGGCCCACTATTTCCGAGTGGTGGCGGGGACGAATAACTGCCGCCTTGAAAGGCTCGGGCTGCTAGAGAAGAAAACTGCCGCGGTCGTGTCGGCATTTGGAACGGCACGGCTCGCCTGGATATCGAAGGTTTCTCCGGAAGCACTCATCGAGATTCGAGGCAACAACGAGAACGAGGCATTCAGGAAAACGCTCAGGGCTGCGTTGACCGACTTACAGGATTCGGCCCTCGAGGACACCGACCGCGTCGCGGCCGAGGTCTGTCGCGAAATCGATTCCGCGATCGCTGACCACCAGCGTCAGGTTCGCGACTCCGAAAGGATTAACCGCCGCTCAAAGGTAACGTGGGCCGCAGGTTTGCTGGCGGCAGGGGCCAGCTCTATGGTGCCGCAACTTGCGCCATTCCTTGGCAAAATTCTCCCGTTTGGGGTGGCCGCGAAGGCGGCCTGGGATCTCTACTGTGTTAACTCTGACCGGCGTCGGCGAGCGAGATCACTCATGGGCATACTGGCTGTCCTGCGTGACCAGGACGAATAGAGCGACGAAAGCTACTTGCGAGAACTCGATCAAAGGAAGAATATGCGTAAAGTTATATACTCAGATAATTCGCGTTCATTGCCTGTTCAATAATGACTTAAGGAGACGCCCGCATGGCTAGATGCACTGCACCAGTAATGGGCCATCGCTCATCGGCTGCCGCAGCCAACTGTCCTGCGTGCGGGAGTCGCTATAGCCACTCCAGCGGTTATGCCGGGTATAGCAGCGGCTACAGCAGCCAAGGATCATATTCGTCCCCTTCTTACTCATCATCAGGGAGCAGCCGCAGTCTGAGCAGCGGTAGCACGGCGCGCCGCACAGCAAAGCCGCGTTGGTCGAGAGCAGGTTCGGCTGTGTGGTACACGCCTGAGCAAGTGCAGGCGCTCACGCCGGTTCGAGAAAACGTGGAGAATCTAGCGGCCTCGCAGCCTGACCTTCGAGATGTGTTTCTCTGTCACGCGTGGGATGACAGGCAAGGCTCCGCCAAAGAACTGCATGATCTGCTCGAAGCGCGCGGTGTCCGCGTATGGTTCAGCGAGAAGGACCTTGGCCTCGGGGTGCCGATGATGAGGGCGATCGACAAGGGCTTAGTGAATTCGCGCGTTGGTATCGTTTTGGTGACCCCGGCTATGTTGCGCCGCCTCCCGGCCGAAGGCATTGCAGACAAGGAGCTTTCGGCGCTCCTCCGGCGTGAGCGGCTCGTCCCGGTTGTTCACGGAACGACCTATGAAGAGCTTGAGCAGGTCAGCCTTCTGCTAGCCTCCCGGGCAGGACTGAGCACTGCCGAAGAAACGATGGTGGAAGTCGCGGCCAAAATCGCCGAACTGGTCGCAACTTAGTTAGGCCGAGACTCAAGCCGAAACTTGAGCATTGTTTTTGGGACACCATCTCCGAGCCTCAATGCCCGATTAGGGAACAAAGGGGCCCTCAACGCTAGGCTGCGCTCGTTCGCTTCCAATTATTCCACAAGCTAAGGGCCGGCCCTCTTGGAAGAGAGCCGGCCCGTTGCATTGAGGGGCCGAAGAGAGGAAAGAACGGTCCCTCAAAAATCGACTGCGGCACGCTGTTGCTTCGTTTGGGCCAAGTTATGCCGCGCATCGGCCAAACTATGGTGCGCGGCATATTGGGCCAGGTTATGCCGTCACGAGCAGCCGGTGGTGCCGCCGCAGGTGTCGCACTTCAAACAGGTGCCGTTGCGGACCAGGGTGAAGTTGCCGCATTCGGGGCAGGCGTCGCCTTCGTAGCCCTTCATACGGGCCTTCTTGATTTCCTCGGCGCGGGCGTCGAAGGCCTGGATGGCGGTTTCGGCGTCCACGCTCAGCGCCACCTGGGTGGTGGTGACGCTGGTGCTGGCCACATCGGCGGCCAGGGCGGTGGCGGCGCCGCCGCCGTTGCCGCCGCCCGAGACCACCAGGAACTTGGACCGCACGTAACCCTTCGAGGTGACGCGTTCCACCACGGCGGCCGCCTTTTCCAACTGGCCCTCGGCATTGCCGCGACCCACGGTGTCGGGGGTCAAATCGGCCGGTTCCACATGGGCCAGGTCGTTGCGCGACAGATAGGAAATGGCCAGTTCGCGGAAGATGTAATCCAGGATCGAGGTGGCCATCTTGATGGTCTCGTTGCCTTCCACCATGCCTTGCGGCTCGAAGCGGGTGAAGGTGAAGGCCTCGACGAATTCCTCCAGCGGCACGCCGTATTGCAGGCCGATGGAGATGGCGATGGCGAAGTTGTTCATCATGGCACGGAAGGCGGCGCCTTCCTTGTGCATGTCGATGAAGATCTCGCCGACGCGGCCGTCTTCGTATTCGCCGGTGCGCAAATACACCTTGTGACCGCCGACCATGGCCTTTTGGGTGTACCCCTTGCGGCGATCGGGCAGCTTGGCGCGGCGCGCCGCGATGACCCGCTCGACGATGCGTTCGGCGACGATCTCGGCGCGGGCCGCCAACGGCTTGTCGGCCAGTTCTTCTTCCATCTCGCCGGCATCGTCCAGCAAAGCCGCCTGCAACGGCTGGCTGAGCTTCGAGCCGTCACGGTACAGCGCGTTGGCCTTCAGACCCAGACGCCAGGACAGCATGTAGGCGTTCTTGCAATCCTCGACGCTGGCCGAGTTGGGCATGTTGATGGTCTTGGAAATGGCCCCCGAGATGAAGGGTTGCGCCGCCGCCATCATGTGGATGTGGCTTTCCGCCGACAGGAAGCGCTTGCCGATCTTGCCGCACGGGCTGGCGCAGTCGAACACCGGCAGATGCTCGGCCTTCAGGAAAGGCGCGCCTTCCAGGGTCATGGCACCGGTGCAATAGGTGTTGGCGGCGTCGATGTCGTGCTTGGAAAAGCCCAGGAAGGACAGCAGGTCGAAGGACAGGTCGTCCAGCTGGGCCGGGCTGGCCTTCAGCACCTCGGTGCAGAAATCGGCGCCGAGCGTGTACTTGTTGAAGACGAACTTGATGTCGAAGGCGGCTTCCAGCGACTGCTCGACCTTCTCCAGCACTTCGTCGGTGAAGCCCTTGGCCCGCAGCTTGTCGTGGTTGATGCCGGGCGCGTCGCGCAGGGTGGCGTGACCCACCGCATAGCGGATGATCTCGGCGATGTCGCTTTCCGAATAACCCAGCGTGCGCAGGGCTTCGGGGACCATGCGGTTGATGATCTTGAAGTAACCGCCGCCGGCCAGCTTCTTGAACTTCACCAGGGCGAAGTCGGGCTCGATGCCGGTGGTGTCGCAATCCATCACCAGACCGATGGTGCCGGTGGGGGCGACGACGGTGGCTTGGGCGTTACGGAAGCCGTGCTTTTCTCCCAGTTCCAGCACATGGTCCCAGGACAGACGGGCGGCGGCGACCAGGGACTGGTCGGGGCAGTTGTCGGCGTCCAGGGGGACGGGGGCGATGTCGATGTTCTCATAGCCCGAGGTCAGGCCATAGGCGGCGCGGCGATGGTTGCGCATGACCCGCAGCATGGCCTGGGCGTTGGCGGCATAGCCGGGGAAGGCGCCCAGCTCGGCCGACATCTCGGCCGAGGTGACATAGGCTTCGCCGGTCATCAGGGCGGAAATGGCACCGGTCAGCGCCCGGCCCTTGTCGCTGTCATAAGGAATGCCCGACGCCATCAGCAGGCCGCCGATATTGGCGAAGCCCAGGCCCAGGGTGCGGAAGTCATAGGACAACTGGGCGATCTTTTCCGACGGGAACTGCGCCATGGTCACCGAGATTTCCAGCACCATGGTCCACAGCCGGCAGGCATGGCGGAAGCCGTCGATGTCGAACGAGCCATCCTTCCTGCGGAACGACAGCAGGTTCAGGGACGCCAGGTTGCAGGCGGTGTCGTCCAGGAACATGTATTCCGAGCACGGATTGGACGCGTTGATGCGGCCCGATTCGGGGCAGGTGTGCCAGTCGTTGATGGTGGTGTCGAACTGGATGCCCGGATCGGCGCAGGCCCAGGCGGCTTCACCGATCTTTTCCCACAAATCGCGGGCCTTGACGGTCTTCTTGACCTTGTCGCTGGTGCGGTGCTTCAGCACCCAGTCATCGTCCTCGATCACCGCGTTCAGGAAGTCGTCGGTGACGCGCACGGTGTTGTTGGAGTTCTGGCCGGAAACGGTCAGATAGGCTTCCGAATCCCAATCGGTGTTGAATTCGGGGAAGGCGATGTCGAAGTAGCCCTGGCGGGCGAACTGGATCATGCGCTGGATGTAGTTTTCCGGCACCATCACCGCACGGGCGGCCAGAATGGCCTTACGCAGGCGCTTGTTGGCCTTGGGGTCGAAGCGGGCGTCGGAATCGGCGTCGCCGTCCCATTCGCGCATGGACGCCATCACTTCGCCCAGATGCTTCTTGGCCAGCTTGGAACCGGCGACCAGGGCGGCGACCTTCTGTTCCTCGACCACCTTCCAGTCGATGAAGGCTTCGATGTCGGGGTGGTCGACGTCGACCACCACCATCTTGGCGGCGCGGCGGGTGGTGCCGCCCGACTTGATGGCGCCAGCGGCGCGGTCGCCGATCTTCAAAAAGCTCATCAGGCCCGACGACTTGCCGCCGCCGGACAGGCGCTCGCCTTCGCCGCGCAGCTTGGTGAAGTTGGTGCCGGTGCCCGAACCGTACTTGAACAGGCGGGCTTCGCGGACCCACAGATCCATGATGCCGCCTTCGTTCACCAGATCGTCCTCGATGGACTGGATGAAGCAGGCATGGGGCTGCGGATGTTCATAGGACGACTTGGAACGGGTCAGCTTGCCGGTCTTGTAGTCCACATAGAAGTGGCCCTGGCCGGGGCCGTCGACGCCATAGGCCCAGTGCAGGCCGGTGTTGAACCATTGCGGGCTGTTGGGGGCGCCCATTTGGCTGGCCAGCATGAAGGCCATTTCGTCGCGGAAGGTCAGGGCGTCGTCTTCCGACGAGAAATAGCCGCCCTTCCAGCCCCAATAGGTCCAGGTGCCGGCCAGACGGTCGAAAACCTGGGTGGCGCTGGTTTCACCGCCATAGCGTTGCTCGACCGGCAGCGCCTTCAGCGCTTCCTGGTCGGGTTCGTGGCGCTGCAGCCACTCGGGCACGCCCTTTTCGGCGACGCGCTTCAGGCGGGCGGGGATGCCGGCCTTGCGGAAATACTTCTGCGCCAAAACGTCGCAGGCCACCTGCGACCACGCGGCGGGGACGTCGATGTCCTTGGCCTGGAAGACGATCGAGCCGTCGGGATTGCGGATTTCGCTGGTTGCCTTGCGGAAGTCGATGCCCGCATACGCGGCTTTGCCCGACTTGGTGAAGTGACGCTGGACGCGCATGGGTTCCCCTCTGTTGTTTGACGTGTGGCACCAACCATCCCCGCAGGCGGCGAATGCGAAAAAGCCGGAATCCGCGCAGGATTCCACCGCTTCGCGCTGCTCACAATATCTTGTGGCTCGCCCCCGACCGAGACGCAGATTATGCCAAGGGGATTTGCTCATCAACCACATTTTGTCATCGGGGTGACTTTTTCACACAGCATATAGTTCGAATAATTATCGCTTTTTATGGGATTTGATCCGACCCCTGGAAGCGCTGGACGGATGCGGCGGCTTTTGCCATAGTCCGGCCCTTGAGAGAGTCATCCTTCCCATAAGAAGAACGAGGACGTTATGGCCGGCTTTGGTACTCTGCTGTTCACCTGGCTCAAGGGCAAACTGGTCGGCACCGACACCGCCGGCAACCGCTATTACATCGAGCGCAGCCCGGCCAAGGGCTGCCGCGCCAAGCGCTGGGTCATCTATAACGGTGTGACCGAAGCCTCGGCGGTGCCCCCCGAATGGCACGCCTGGCTGCACCACACCGTGGACGCGCCCTTGACCGACGCCGAACGGCGCGGCTGGCAGAAGCCGCATGTGGCCAACAACACCGGCACTTCCGGCGCTTATCTGCCGCCGGGCCACGAATTGCGCGGTGGCCAGCGCGACCGCGCCACCGGCGATTACGAGGCTTGGCAGCCCTGATCCCGACGGAAAGGGTGTGAGATGGTCACCAAGGGCGGAAATCGTGACACCATTACCGGCGCCGTGGTCGTAGCCGTGGCGGCGTTGCTGTTGGCGTTGGTGTACATCAAGGACGCCCGCAAGTCCGAAGATGCCGGCTATTCCGTCCTGGCCCGCTTCAACCGTCTGGACGGGGTCACCGTCGGCACGCCGGTGCGGCTGTCGGGCGTCAAGATCGGCGCCGTCGCCGAACAAAGCCTGGATCCGGATTTTCGGGCCGTCACCCGCCTGCGTATTGAACAGAACGTGGGCCTGCCCGCCGATTCCTCGGCCGCCATCCGCACCGACGGCCTGTTGGGCGGAAAATATATCGAGATCGGTCCCGGCGGCGACGACCAGATGCTGAAAAGCGGTGACAGCATCCTTTACACCCAGGATTCCATGGTGATCGAGGAATTGATGGAAAAGATCATCGAACAGGGGAAGGGCAAGCGCGGCTATGCCGGCCGTCCCGTTCCCTCGGTCACCAACTAAGCCAGCCCTGGGAGTAAGTCATGGGACGCAATCTCATCGAAACGATCATGGGCGCGGTGGTGCTGGCGGTGGCCGGGTTCTTCCTGGCCTTCGCCTGGCGCCATGCCGGCATGGACGAGATCAAGGGCTACACCGTCACCGCCCAGTTCGCCGGTATCGGCGGCCTGGATGACGGCGCCGACGTGCGCATCAACGGCATCAAGGTGGGCAACGTGATCAGCCAGGGCCTGGACCCGGTGACCTATAACGCCAAGGTCAAGATGGTCATTTCCAACGACATCCGCCTGCCCACCGACACCGAGGCCAGCATCGCCGCCGAAGGTCTGTTGGGGGGGAAATATGTCAAGCTGATCCCCGGTCATGCCGGCGAACGTTTGGCCGACGGCGCCGAACTGACCAAGACCAAGGATTACAAATCCATCGAGGAAATGGTCGGGCAACTGATCTTCCTGGCCACCGCCGACAACCCGCCGGCGGCAACGGGCGCCCCGGCCTCGGCTCCGACGGAAGCCCCTGGTCAATGATGAAAAAGCTGCTGGCAGCGATGGCCGGATTGATGTTGGCGGCCCCGGCCTGGGGGCAGCAAGCCCCGGAACTGTCGCTGGACATGGCGGTGCTGGGCGGTTTGGACAAGATCACCGCCCGGGTGGTGACCATCGAGGCCCCGGTGGGCCAGCCGGTGCGTTTCGGCACCCTGGAAATCGTGGCGCGGGCGTGTAAAAAGCGCCGCCCCGAGGAAAACCCCGAAAGCGCCGCTTTCCTCGACATCTGGGACATCAAGCAGGGGCAGCCGGCACAAGGCGTGTTCCGTGGCTGGATGTTCGCCTCCAGCCCGGCTTTGTCGGCCATGGAACACGCGGTCTATGACGTGTGGGTGTTGGATTGCCGCAAGGCGTCCTGAGTGCCGCTTCCCATGGTCATGGCCGGGCTTTCCTAGCCGCCCAGCACCTGGGTGATCTTTTCCCTTAGCGCCGGCGGCAGGACCGGCTTGGCCAGGAAGGCCCCGATGTCCAGGTCCTTGGCCCGGGCGATGGTGGCGGCGTCGGTGTGGGCGGTCAGCATGATCACCGGGGTGGTGCCGACATCGTCGCTGGCCCGCAATTGCCGAACGAAGCCGAAGCCGTCCATGGGGCGCATCTGGATGTCGCAGATGACCAGATCGGGGCGGTTGTCACGGACGCTGTCCAAGCCGGAAACGCCGTCCTGGGCTTCCAGAACCGTGCCGGTCCCCAATTGCTGCAGCATCTTTTTCACAATGGTGCGGACGAATTCCTGGTCGTCGATGACCAGAATCTTCAATGACGCGAAATCCACGGCCCCGGCCATAGAACCCCCTTAATTGGCAGCGATGCGCCACCAATACTAGCAGAAGCCAAACAGGGGGGATAGGCGTTATCCCCCCTTATGTCTTCCTTCCAGGGGGCTGCCGTCAGGCGGTGGCCGCCAGATTTTGCTGGCTGGCCCGCGCCGCCTCGCGTCCCATGGCGAAGGCACGCTGGTTGACTTCCACCATGGCCGGCTTCTTGGCGCGGAAGCGTCCGACGATCTGTTCCTCCAGGTCGGCGGCGGGGAAAGGCAGATAATCGGCGATGGCGCCCAGCATGATGGTGTTGACCAGCCGCAGGTTGCCCAGCTCGCGGGCGATGGCGCCTGCGTCGAAATCATAGACGGTGACGCCGGCGGCCCGCATCTGCGCCACCGGGTCGTCGGGATATTTGTAAAGCCCGACCGACACCACCGGCGGCGTCAGGCGGATGGTGTTGACCATGGCGATGCCGCCGGGGCGCAGCATGTCGGCCCAGCGCGAGCCTTCCGCCAGTTCGAAGCCGACGACGATGTCGGCGGTGCCCGGGGTGATCACCGGCGACCACACCTTGCTTCCGAAACGCACATGGCTGGTGACCACGCCGCCGCGCTGCGCCATGCCGGCGACTTCCGACTTCTTCACGTCGAAGCCCTTGGCGATGGCGGTCTGCGACAGGATTTCCGCCGCCGTCATGACGCCCTGGCCGCCGATGCCGCAAACCAGGATGTTGGTGATGATGTCGCTCATTGGGCGGCCTCCTTCAACTGGGCCAGCGGTACGATGGCCTTGGGGCCGCAGGAATCGACGCACATGTGGCAGCCGGTGCACATGGCGGTGTCGATGGTGGTGAACTTCAGTTCCACGTCGGGCATGCCGGGGCGTTGGCGCACACCGGTGCGGCTGACGGTGATGGCCGGGCAGCCGACATTCAGGCAGTTGCTGCAGCCGTTGCAGTCCTGGTCCACCACCGCATAGGGCTTGAAGCCGTCATAGAATTCCGACAGCACGCACGGCTGGTCGGTGATGATCACCGACGGTTCGGGCACGTCGATTTCGTCCTTGATGGCCTTGAACAGCACCGGCAGCTTGTAGGGATCGACCTTCTTGATGCGTTCGGGCTTGACGCCCAAGGCCTCGCACAATTTGGCGAAATCGACGCGCGGCGCCTCCTCGCCATGCAGATCCTTGCCGGTGCCGGCATGGTTCTGGCCGCCGGTCATGCCGGTCGAGCGGTTGTCCAACAGCAAAGTGGTGACGTTGCCGCGGTTGTAGACGATGTCCAGCAGGCCCTGCATGCCCATGTGCAGGAAGGTGGAATCGCCGATCACCGAAATGATCGCCTTGTCCTTGGTTTCCGGCGAGCGGGCCTTGTCCATGCCCAGCGCGATGCCCATGGACGCCCCCATGGAAATGGTGGTGTCCAGCGCGTTCCACGGATGGCCGGCGCCCAGGGTGTAACAGCCGATGTCGCCGGAAATCTGCACCCGCTTCCTAAGGCGGGAAAGCGTGTAATAGACGCCCATGTGCGGGCAGGCCGGGCACATGGTCGGCGGGCGCGGGAACGGGTCGATCTTGGCGTAGGCGGCGGGCGGCGGCGGTTCCTCGCCCAGCAGCTTGGCGATGGCCGGCATCAGGGCGGCGGGGCTCAGTTCGCCCAGACGCGGCAGGATGTCCTTGCCGTGGATGTCGTAAAGGCCGGCGGCCTTCAGTTCGTTTTCGATCAGCGGCTCGGTTTCCTCGGCCACCACCAGCTTGTCCACCTGGGCGCGGAAGGCCTTGATCTTTTCCACCGGCAACGGATAGGTGAAGCCCAGCTTCAGGACAGGCGCGTCGGGGAAGCATTCGCGCACATGCATGAAGGCCGGACCCGAGGTGACGAAGCCGACGCGCTTGTCCGAACCGGCATCGACGACGTTCAGTTCCGACATCTCGGCCTCGGCGCGCAGCGAGTCTTCGCGGGCGATCTGGCGGGGCAGGGCGAACTTTGCGTTGGCCGGGGTCAGCACCCAGCGCTTGGCGTCCAGCTTGAAGCCGCTGATCGGGTGGGCATCGCGTTCGCCCACCGTGACCATGGCCTTGACGTGGCAGATACGGGTGGTCAGGCGCAGGATGACGGGGGTGTTGAAGCGTTCCGACAGGTCGAAGGCCTGCTTGGTCATCTCGTAGGCTTCCTGGCTGTCCGCCGGTTCAAGGACCGGGACATGGGCGAAGCGGCCCCAGAAACGCGAATCCTGTTCGTTCTGCGACGACGACAGGCCGACGTCGTCGGCCACCGCCACCACCATGCCGCCGACCACGCCGGCCAGCGTCAGGGTCATGAAAGCGTCCGATGCCACGTTCATGCCCACATGCTTCATGGCGCAGAACGAGCGGGCACCCGACATCGAGGCGCCGATGGCCACTTCCATGGACACTTTCTCGTTCACCGACCATTCGGCGTAAAGGTCCGGGTAGAGCGCGATGTTTTCCAAGATCTCGGTGGACGGCGTGCCCGGATAGGCGCAAGCGACCTTGCAGCCGGCTTCCCACACCCCGCGGGCAATGGCTTCGTTTCCCGACAACAACAGGCGCGTGGCGGCTTGGGCCTGGACGGCGGCAGCGGACATGAACTCTCCCTTCACTCTTCCCGGTTCTTGTCATGACGACAGACGGTCATCCCTTCGTCACGGAGGCAAGACCCTATCATTTTTCCGGTCAATTCTGAAAGATGTTCAAGCGATTTGTGTATCGCTTTCCTTGAGCTTGGTCAGGTGGCGGATCAGATAGTGGTTGCCGTCGCCGTAACTGGCCAGCCGCTGCGACAATCCGGCGCCGGGAGTGGTCATGGCGGTGAATCCCTTGGCTTTCCAATAGCCGTCCTTGCCGGTGATGGCGATCAGGCCAAGCCAGTCCAGCCGGCGCCGGGACGCCAGGCTTTCCAGATGGTCGAGATACAAACCGACACGTCCGCCCCCCCGGGCCTGCGGCATAATCGCCACGTCGTGCAGGTGCAGGCAATCCGTCGGACCGGGCGGCGCCCCCAGTTCGGCATCCAGCAAAGGCGGCAAGCCCAAGGTCCAGCCATGGGCGAAGCCATAGCCCACCACCTTGTCGCCATCGGCCAGGACGCGGCATCCATCGGGATCGAAAGCCAGCTTGTCGGCGAAAATCTCGATCCGCTCGGGATAGTCGGGATGCAGGGTGTTGGCGATCTCCAGCACGCGGGCCAAGTCACCTGGGGTCATGGGGCGCCAGTGGATCATGCCTTGCGCATGTCCTTGACCCGCACCGCCTTGCCCTGGCTGCGTGGCAGTTCGCCGGGGGCGCGCACCAGCACTTCGCAGGTGACGCCGACCATGGATTTCAGATGATGACGAACCTGATGGGCCAGCAGGGTGCGGCCGTCTTCGTCGCGATGGGTGTCGGATTCGGTTTCCACGGTCAGATGATCCATCGATCCTTGGCGGGTGACCACCAGTTGGTAATGGGGCGCGATGCCGGGAAAGCCCACCAGCACCGCCTCGATCTGACTGGGATACAGGTTCACGCCCCGGATGATCAACATGTCGTCGTTGCGCCCGGTGACCCGCATGATGCGCACATGGGTGCGACCGCAGGGGCAGGGCTCGTCGGTCAGCCGGGTGATGTCGCGGGTGCGGTAGCGCACCATGGGCAGCGCCTGCTTGGACAGCGTGGTGATGACCAGTTCGCCCGGCTCGCCCATGGGCACCGGTTCCATGGTCTGGGGATCGACCACTTCAAAGACGAACTGGTCTTCCCAGCCGTGCAGGCCCAGGCGATAGGTGCATTCCATGGCGACGCCCGGCCCCATGATCTCGGACAGGCCATAGGTGTCGCAGGCGCGGATGCCCAGACGGCGGTCCAGTTCGGCCCGCATGGTTTCCGACCACGGTTCGGCGCCGAAGGTGCCGACACGTAAGGGACCGGCGGTCAGGTCCACTCCCATCTGTTCGGCCATTTCCACCAGGTTCAGGGCATAAGACGGCGTCGCTGCCAGCACGGTGGCGCCGAAATCCATCATCAGGGCGATCTGGCGTTCGGTCTGCCCGCCGGAAACCGGGGTGACGGTGCATTTCAGCCGCTCGGCGCCGTAATGAAAGCCCAAGCCGCCGGTGAACAGGCCATAGCCATAGGCGTTGTGCATGCAATCGCCGGGGCGCACCCCGGCACAAGCCAGCGAGCGGGCCATCAGATCGGCCCACATGTTCAGATCGTCCTCGGTATAGCCGACCACCGTGGGCTTGCCGGTGGTCCCCGAACTGGCGTGCAGGCGGATCACCTGATCACGCGGCACCGCGAACAGGCCGAACGGGTAATTGTCGCGCAGGTCGGTCTTCACCGTGAAGGGAAAGCGGGCCAAGTCTTCCAGGTGCTTCAAGTCGGCCGGGGTGACGCCCTTGGCGTCAAAGGTCCTGCGGTAATGCGGCACCTTGGCATAGGCGTGTTCCAGGCTGGCCCGCAGCCGTTCCAATTGCAAGCGCGCCAAAGTCGCACGATCCATCGTCTCGATATCGGGGGCGAACATGAAAGAAGAGACGGCGGGAACGGTCATGGATCACATCCTGCTGAAATACCGTCCAGGCGGTTTACGTTGTTGTGACACGGGGTGCAACAAACAACGCCGACAGCAGTGTGAAATAAGAATTGTTCTGAATCTAGGGAGAGATCAGCCCCTGGGCGATGGCTTGGTTGATCGCCTGGGCGGTGGTGGCGGCGCCCAGCTTGTCGCGTGCAGACCGCAACGACGCGGTGACGTCGGATTCGGTGCGGTGCAGCAGGCCGGAAATTTCCCAAAGACTGCGTCCGCCGGCCACTGCCGACAGGCATTGCTGTTCCAGCGGCGACAGATCGTTTTCCGGCAGCGCCACTTCCAGCAGGCGCTCGATGGCGGTGTGGTAATAAAGCGCCAGCAGCTTCAGCCGGGGCTGAAGCGTGGCGAAGTGTTCCATTTCCGCCCGTGACCGGAAGGCGAAGGACATGGCGGCGATGCAGCCGTTCTCGGTATGGAACGGGATGGTGAAGCCGTCACGGATGCCGTATTCGGCGGCTTCCGAGAACAAAAGCTTTTGTTCCGGGGTCAAGCCTTCCGGACGGTTCAGCAAGAAGCGCCAGGCGAAGGGCAAATGCGAGCGCTGGGCTTCGATCACCACCGGGTCGATGAACTGGTAACGGTTCAGGAAATAATGGTCCATCCACGGGGCGGGATAGGTGGAATCCCAATAAGGGGTTTCCATGCCGGGACGGGAATTGCCATAGGCGAAAAAATCCGCCTGGGCGTCCTTGGCCAATTTGCGCAAGGTAGCCTGGGCCGAGGGGATGTCCTCGACCCACAGCAATTCCTCGGTCATTTCCATGATCCAGGAATCCATCGCGTTTCCTCCTCACCCGGAGCAAACCTTAGAGGAATTCTGGACAAAAATCCAGCAATGGTTGCGGTATGCGTGCTAGCTCAACCCGCCCATGCACAGGTATTTGATCTCCAGGAAGTCGTCCATGCCGTACTTGCTGCCTTCGCGGCCGATGCCCGATTCCTTGACGCCGCCAAAGGGGGCGACTTCGGTGGAAATGATGCCTTCGTTGATGCCGACGATGCCGTATTCCAAGGCGCTCGACACCCGCCACACCCGGCCGACGTCGCGGGAATAGAAATAAGCGGCCAGACCGAATTCGGTGTCGTTGGCCATCTGGATGGCCTGTTCCTCGGTGTCGAACTTGAAAAGCGGCGCGACGGGGCCGAAGGTTTCTTCCCGCGCCACCAGCATTTCGGTGGTGATGCCGGTCAGGATGGTGGGCTGGAAGAAGGTGCCGCCCAATTCATGGCGCTTGCCGCCGGTCAGCACCTTGGCGCCCTTGTCGAGCGCATCCTTGATGTGACGTTCGACCTTGTCCACCGCCTGGGCGTTGATCAAGGGGCCTTGCTGGGTGTCGCCGCCGAGCGCCGGGCCGACCACCAGCTTTTCCACCGCGCTGGCCAGCTTGGCGGCGAAGGCGTCGTAAACCCCGGCCTGGACCAGGATGCGGTTGGCGCAGACGCAGGTCTGTCCGGTGTTGCGGTATTTCGACGCCATGGCCCCGGCCACGGCGGCGTCCAGGTCGGCGTCGTCGAAGACCATGAAGGGGGCGTTGCCGCCCAATTCGAAGCTGACTTTCTTCATGGTGGCGGCGCATTGGCGCATCAGCAGCTTGCCGATTTCAGTCGAGCCGGTGAACGACAGCTTGCGGACGATGGGGTTGCTGGTCAGTTCGGTGCCCACCGGTTCCGGGTCGATGCACGGCACGATGTTGAAGACACCCGCCGGGATGCCGGCCCTTTTCCCCAATTCGGCCAGGGCCAGGGCGGAAAGCGGCGTGTCCTCGGCCGGCTTGACCACCACGGTGCAGCCTGCCGCCAAGGCGGGGGCGCATTTGCGGGTGATCATGGCGTTGGGGAAGTTCCACGGCGTGATGGCGGCGACCACGCCGATGGGTTCCTTGACCACCACGATGCGGCGGCCCGGGGCGTTTTCCGGGATGACGTCGCCATAGACGCGCTTGGCTTCCTCGGCGAACCATTCGATGAAGCTGGCGCCATAGGTGACCTCGCCACGCGCCTCGGCCAGCGGCTTGCCTTGTTCGGCGCTCATCAGGATGGCCAGGTCCTCGGCATTGGCCAAGATCAGCTCGAACCACTTGCGCAAGATTGCAGCGCGTTCCTTGGCGGTCTTGGCCTTCCAGGCGGGCAGGGCGGCGTTGGCCGCCTCGATGGCGCGCCGCGTTTCCGCCTGACCCAGCGCGGCGACCTGGACGATCACCGAATTGTCCGCCGGGTTGGTCACCGGGAAAACCGCGCCGTCATCCGCGTGAATCCATTGGCCGTCGACGAAGCCGTGGTTGCGCAGCAAGGTGAGGTCGGCAAGTTTCAGCATGGCGGTGTTCCCGGTGCGGACAAAAGGACGCAAACAGATATACTCGCCCCCAGCCATAACACCAAGGGGCCTGCCCGATGACTGACCGCCGCTCGTTTTTCGTTTCCGTCGCCGGCCACGAAATCCATGTCAGCGAATGGGGCAACCCAGAGGCGCCGGCCCTGGTCATGTGGCACGGATTGGCGCGGACCGGGCGCGATTTCGACGTGGCCGCCCGTCACTTTTCCCAAAGCTATCGGGTGATCTGTCCCGACACCATCGGTCGCGGCCTGTCCAGTTGGTCGTCCCAGCCCGACCACGACTACACCATCCCGGTCTATTGCGACATCGCCCTGGGCCTGCTGGACGCCCTGGGGGTGAAAAGCTGCCGCTGGGTCGGCACCTCCATGGGCGGGCTGATCGGCATGGCGCTGGCGGCCAGCGAAGCCGGGCGCGGGCGGATCGAGAAACTGGTGGTCAACGACATCGGCCCGGCCATCAATGCCGAGGCGGTCAACCGCATCAAGGCCTATGTCAGCGTGGTGCCCGAGTTCGCCAGCCTGATCGAATATGAAAAGCTGATCCGGGTGATCTATGCCCCCTTCGGCCCGTTGACCGACGCCGATTGGAGTCATCTGGTGGAAACCGGGGTACGGCGGCGCGACAACGGCACCTTTTCCAGCCATTACGACCCGGCGGTGATGCGGGTGTTCTGCGAACAATTCGACGGCCGGGAAATCTGGGAGGTGTGGGACGCCATCCAATGCCCGGCCCTGGTGCTGCGCGGGGCGCAATCCGACCTTTTGGAAGCCGACAAGGCGGACGAGATGACAAGGCGCGGTCCCAAGCCGCAACTGATCACCGTACCCGACTGCGGCCATGCCCCCATGCTGAATATTCCGGCGCAATGGGGACCGGTGGAAGACTTCTTGAAATAAAACCCTATCAGCTGCCCGGCCAGTGCGGAACGTCGTCGCCCCCCACCGACAGCACGTCGTGGGCCGAGGACTTCTTTTTCTTGCGGCCCTTGCCCTTGGGGGATTCGGTTTCCGAGCGTTCGATCATCTTGGCCACCGTTTCCAGCACCGATCCCACCGAGGTGGCGGGGGTTTCGGTGATGCCGGAATTGTCGGCGGCTTCCAGAACGTCGGGCACCACACTTTCCAGGGCGGCGGGCATTTCGTTCTGACCTTCGACCCGGCGCCGCAGGTGATAGACGGTCTGCTTGCCGAAATCCTTGGCCAGCGACAGCACGCCCACATATTCGCAGACATATTTGTCGACGAATTCCTCGCCATTGTTCACCGCGTCGGTGCGGGCCGCCGATTGTTCGGCGGTCAGCACGGCGACGAATTGCTGGGTGGCGTAGACGTGGCCCTTGACCGTCACCGGCTCAAGACGTGCGGCGCGGTTGATGTGGCTGCCATAGAAGTTCTTGTTGTTGCGGATGGGGTCGATGGCTTCGAACACCGGGCCGGCATGCAAGGAAATGCGCAGGGTCAGCGGGTCGCTGATGGTGTCCCGCATTTCCTCGCCCAGGCGCGCCACCACTTCTTGCATGGTCAGCGCGTATTCGGCCATGGGGGTGGCCTTGTCCATCACCACGAAGATGGCGTCGCCCCAGGTGTTGATGGATTTCGGCTCGATCCCCGACGCCACCAGACCGGCCTTCAGGCGGGTCAGGAACTCCAGGAAGTCGGGGATGTGTTCTTCCTTCAGCTTGGAATAGCCGGCGATGTCGCAGAACAGCATGGACCGGATGACGCGGCCCTGGCCTTCCTCGTCGTCGGTCTCGCCACCCAGGTCCAGGTTGGGCAGGGCCGGGCCGTCGGGGCACAATTCGGGGTTCTGCATCAACAGGCCGTCCAGGTCGATGATGCGCAGGCGCGAGATGTCTTCCCATTGGTCGATGAAGTCGCCGGCGCCGCCCACCAGCGACCCGGGCATCATGTCCCACACCGCCAGCAGATAAGGCGTGGTGCGCAAAAAGCCCGATCGCAAGGTCGCCAGGCCGTGCAGGCACTGGTTGGCGAAGCGGTACAGCATTTCATGGCCGAGGAAGCGTTCCTCGGTGGCGTAGGTCACCGAAGCGGCCAGCTTCAGCGCGTTCTTGAAGCGCATTTCCCAACGCGGGCCGCCATAGCGCACGTCTTCGGCGATGAAGTCGTCCATGGCGAAGGGCATCACCACGTTGACTTCGGCGCCGCGTTCCAGCATGGCCTCGATGAACAGCAGATCCGAGCCGCAGGCAGCGGTGGAATAGCCGATCTGGGCGTCCAATTCGTCCAATTGCGCGGCGATTTCGGCGCGCACGGCGGCTTCCAGTCCGGGCGGGAAGTGCGGGCCTTCGCCCGGGCGGTCCAGCGCATGGCCGGTGAACACCACCACGGTGGGCGGCTTGACCACGTCCTCCAACTCGTCGGGAACCTGGACCCCGCCTTGCTTCAGCAGTTCCAATTGCTTGAGCGCCGAAACCACCCGGCCGTAATGCACGCCTTCCAAGGTGCGGGCCCATTGGAAGGTGTCGATGGCGGCGTCGCTTTCCCCCAACAGCAATTGCGCCTGGGCCAAGGTGGCCATGATGCGGTAACGCACGTCGGCGGGCAGGGTGGGGTCGGTTTCGGCGCTGGACAGCAAATCCTTGACCTTGGCGGCCAGCGCCTTGGCCTGGGCCATGTCGCCCAGCATCACCGACATCACCGCCGCGTCGATGCCGTCGCGGGCGTTGCCGCCAACGGCGAAGGCGCGCAGGAACAACTGGCGGCAATGTTCCAGGTCGCTGCGGGCGCCTGACGCCAGCCAGGCTTCGCGGAACACGCGGGCCAGGGCGTTGTAGGTTTCGGCGTCGGCGTCGGCTTCCAGCTTTTTGCCGCGCACCATTTCCATGGCTTCGGCCAGATCGGCCATCACCGACAACGCCCCGTCGCCGCTGTCTTCCAGGGCCAGGACGGCGCGGCGCAGGCTGGACTGCAGGCGGCGGAACGGGCCTTCGTCGATCAGGATGACGTCCAAAACCGGTGCCAGCAGCTTGCGGGCTTCGTCCACCGCGCCGGTTTGCGACAGGGCGATGGCGCCGAAAATCGCCAGCTTGAAGGAATTGGGGAAAAAACGCAGGCCGTCACGGCAGACGTCGTGGGCCAGGAAGTTCTGCCCGTCGTCCAAAAGCGCCCGGGCGGCCCGTTCCCATTCGTCCTGGTTCCGGGGCATACCGGTCATTGTCGCTGACTCGGCCATGGCCACTCGCCCTCTGCTTGTTTCCCCAATGCTTCAAAGATTTAACATGCGAAGCCGGGTGCGGGCGAGCGTTTATCCGACGGCTTTACTATCCAATAAGTCAGGATTGCGCATCTGGGCGACGAAGCGGTCGACCTGCTGACGCAGGCGCGCGGCGCCGCCGGCCAGCACGGCGGCGGTGTCCAGAACCTGGGTCGAGGATTCGCCGGTGCGGTCGGCGGCTTCGGCCAACTGCCCCACGCCTTCCGACACCGCCACGGTCCCTTGTGCGGCCTGGTCGACGCTGCGGGCGATTTCCCCGGTGGCGGCTTCCTGTTGGTGCACGGCGCCGGCGATGCTGGTGGAAATGACCGCCAGACGTTCGACGATTTCGCCCACATTGCCGATGGCGGCGACGGCGCGGCCGGTTTCCGCCTGCACCGCGGCGATGGTGTCGGATATTTCGGCGGTGGCCTGGGCGGTTTGCGTCGCCAGATTTTTGACCTCGTGGGCGACGACGGCGAAGCCCTTGCCGGCTTCGCCCGCCCGGGCCGCCTCGATGGTGGCGTTGAGCGCCAGAAGGTTGGTCTGCCGGGCGATGGTGCCGATCAGGGTGACGATCTCGCCGATGCGTTCGGTGGCACCCGACAGGTCGGCGATGATCTGGTTGCCGCTGGCCGCTTCCTGCTTGGCCTGTTCGGCGATGCGCGAGCTTTCGGTGACCTGCGCCGCGATGGCGGCGATGGAAGCCGACAATTCCTCGGTGGCGGCGGCGACACGGGCGGTGTTGTCCGACGCGGTGCGGGCCGAGGAATCCACGGCCTGGGCACGCGAACGGGCGTCGGTGGAAATCTGCGACAGGTCGCGGGCGGCATGTTCCAGGTTGGCGGCGCCGTCGGTGACCGAGCCCAGCATGTCGCCGACGCTGGAATCGAATTCTTCCGCCAGCCGGATGCGGGCTTCGCGGCGTTCGGCGCTGGCCTGGCGGTCACGTTCAGTCTGGGTCTGGCGCAGTTCCTCGCGCTCGATGGCGTTCTGCTTGAAGGTGGCGACCGCACGGGCGATGTCACCGATTTCGTCCTGGCGGTCGGTGCCGGTCACCGCAACGCTGGTGTCACCCTGGGCCAGACGCCCCATGATGGCGATGGCTTCAGCGATGGGACGGGTGATGGAGCGCCCGATTCCCAGGGTCACTGCCGCCAGCAGGGCCAGGCCGATGACGATCACCGCGCCAGCGCTGACACTGGCGCGGTTCCACGCCGCCATGGCGCCGTCGAACTGCTGGCGGGCCAGTCCGGTCTGCATGTGGGTCAATTTCCGCAGGATGTCGGCGGTGCGGGCATAGGTCTGGGCATCGGCCTCGCCCAGGTTCTCGCGCGCTCCATAAGCGTCGCCCTGGGCCAGCATGGACAGGGTCTCGGCATAGGCGGCGCGCCAGTCCTTCAGCGATCCCTGGAAATCATCGCCCAGTTTGGTTTCTTCGGCGTCGTGGGGCAGGGTGCGGTATTGCGCCCAGACCTGATCAATGGTCTGGGAATTGGCGCTGATGTCGGTGGACAGGCGTTCCAGGGTCAGGCGGCTTTCGCTTTGGACGATGCGGGCCACGTCGGCGCGGATGTGGTGCACCAGATCCAAAACCTCGGACAATTGCCCCATGGCCACCACACGCTGCGCGTAGACGTCTTCCGCCCCTTGCGCCAGTTGTCGTCCGCCCAGCATGGCGGTCAGGCCGACAATGGACAAAAGAACAGCTGCCACCACTAAAAGGATCAGCAGTCGATGGGCGAATTTGATGCGATGCAGCATGTAATGGCTCCCTGTCGCACTATGTTTTCTGTGCGTAGGCAGGGGGTTTTACAATTCCGCATCGGGATGCCGCAATTGCGGGAATCCACATTACCTAAACGGGGCAGTCCCGGCCCGGAGGTGACCCTGTGGCGGCGGATCCCTCGGCAACACCATTATGTCTTTTGGCAGGGCCGGAGGCAGAGTATCCTACCGTCATCGGGGAGGGGAGAACGGATGATGCGCTCATCTGGAAAAAGCCGGCTTCGTTTGATGATGATTGGGATTAGCCGAGGGATTGCCACGCTGCTGGCCTTGATCGCTTTGTCCTCGCCTGTTTGGGCGGCGGATGCGCCGCTGCGTTTGACCACCGGCATGCGCGAGCCCTGGACCACGCCCGAACAGGACGGTTTCACCGACCTGCTGATCGCCGCCTTGTCCCAGCGGCTGGGACTGCCCGTGACCCTGAGCGTCAACCCGGCGGCAGCCCGCGCCATCAGCTTGGCCAATGACGGTGTCGACGACGGCTTGGCCGCCCGGGTCGCCGGATTGGAAAAGGATTACCCCAATCTGATTCGGGTCCCCGAGCCCATCTTCGTCAACGACTTCGTCGCCTGCACCAACGCGCCCCAGCCGTCGATCAAGACCTGGGCCGACCTGTCCCCCCATTCGGTCGCCTACATCATCGGCTGGCAGATTTTCGAACGCAACCTGCCCGCCTTGCGTGAAGTGACCACCACCCGCGACTCGCGCCAGCTGGTGCAGTTGCTGCAAAACCGTCGCGCCGACGTCATCTTGCACGAACGCTGGCAGGCATTGTGGCAGGCCCACCAATTGGGCCACACCGTCACAGTGCAGGAACCGCCCCTGGCCCAGGTGCCCATGTACCTGTACCTGCATAAGAACCACGCCGCCCTGATTCCGGCCATCAGCGCCGAACTGGCGGCTATGAAAGCCGACGGGACCCACAACCGGCTGCAGGAAAAGGCTTTCAGCCGTATCCTGCCCGGTGGGTGACCCATGTCGTCCGCTTTCATCATCCGGCGCCCGCATGGGGTGATCGCCCGCCTGCTGCGGCGGGTGGTGTTGGTTGGCTTGGTGGCCGCCCTGGCGTCGTCGTCGGTGGTGTTGTATCGCGATTACCGCCGTGACCTGGCGGCGTTGATGGAGCAGTTGGACCAGATCGAAAGCGCCACCCTGCCCAGCATCGCTGAAAACGTATGGCTGGAAGATGACGACCGCCTGCAATTGGTCTTCGCCGGCTTGCGGCAACTGCCCGACATCGCCCAGGTGGAAATGGTGGACAGCAATGGCAGGGTGCGGATGGCGGCGGGGTTGCCCCCGGCCGAGGCCATCGTGCGGGAATTTCCTTTGACCCGGCTTTACAATGGCCAGCTGATGAATCTGGGCCGGCTGCGGGTGGTGGCCACCACCGATCATCTACGGATGCGCACCCTTGACCGTATGTGGGGAATCGTCGCCGGCAACGTGGCGCTGGTGGTGGTGATCGCCGCCCTGATCTATGCGCTGACCCACCAATCGGTGATCCGTCCCCTGCGCCGGATCGCCGGCTACGCCGAGGAATTGGGGCGACAGGGGCCGACGGAGACACCGGAACAGGATCTGGACCGTTTCCGTCATGGCGACGAGATGTGGGAACTGGTGCGCACGCTGAACCTGATGCGCAACGAACTGGCCCGCGGCCACCAGGAACTGGCCGCCCGCGAACAACGGCTGGGCATCCTGTTCGCCGCCTCGCCGGTGTCGCTGTGGGAAGAGGATTTTTCCGCCGTCGCCGCCGAACTGGCCCGGCTGCGTCCGGAAATCGGTGATCTCGATGCCTGGATGGCCGACAACCCCGCCCAGGTGCTGCGCTTGGCCAACATGGTGCGGGTGATCGACGTCAACGACGCTACCATCGCCATGCACCGGGCTCACAGCCGCGAGGAATTGCTGCGCCGTCTGCCGCTGATCTTCACCCCGGAATCGCTCCCCGCCTTCCAGGCGCAGTTGCGGGCGATCTGGAAGGGTGAAACCACGCTGACCACCGACACGGTGGTACGCACCCTGGACGGCGAGAACCGCAGCGTCCTGCTGCGCTGGAAGGTGGCCACCGGCTACGAGCAGAGCCTGGGCCGGGTCATCGTCTCGCAAGAGGACATCACCGAGCGCCAGGCTGCGGCCCAGCAATTGGCAGACGCCCTGGACCGCCTGCGCCGCAGCAACGCCGAGTTGGAACGGGTCACCTTCATCACGGCCCATGACCTGCTGGAACCGGTGCGTGCGGTTGTCAGCTTCAGCCAGTTGATCGAACGTCACGTGCGGGCCAGCGGCAACCAGATGCCGGAACTGGCCGACGACCTAGGGTACTTGCAGGCCGCCGCCCTGCGCATGAAGCAGCAGGTCGAAGGACTGAACCATTATGCCGCCATCTGTCTGGAACAGGTGGTGATGCAAGTGCTGCCGCTGGCCTGCGCGGTGGACGACGCTTGGGGCCGGGTGGATCGTCCGGTGGATGCCCGCATCAGCGTGGGCGAGCTGCCCCAGGTCATGGGAAACCGCCGCCTGCTGGCCGAATTGTTCACCCAGTTGATCGAAAACAGCCTGAAGTTCCGCCGCCCCGAGCCGCCTTGCATCGCCATCGAGGCCCATCCGGTCAAGGGGGGCTGGCAGGTGACGGTGTCCGACAACGGCATCGGCATCGACCCCGTCTTCGCCGACACCCTGTTCGACCTGTTCCGCCGCATGCACGGTCCCGGACAATATGGCGGCGTCGGCATCGGCTTGCCGCTATGCCGCAAGATCATGGAACGCCATGACGGCAGCATTGCCTTCGACCCCGGTTATTACCCGGGCGCCCGGCTGCTGCTGACCTTCCCCGGCGAGGGTGCGGGTCAAGCCTGAGCCGTTCAGTCCCCGCCGCTTTGTTGCTTGCCCTTGCGGTGGCGATAGGTCACCAGTTCATGGACGATGCCGTGCAGGGTCTGCACTTCCTGTCCGGTCAGATGCGCCCGCTGGAACAGGTTGCGGATGTTGCGCACCATCACCGGCCGCTTGTCGGCGATGCGCAGGAAACCGCATTCGTCCAGTTCGCGTTCCAGGTGGTCGAAGAAATGCTGCAGCTTTTCCTTGCTGGCCGGCGGTTCGGCGCCCTTGGTCATGTGACGGTCGGGCAGGGTGGGGGAATCTGCCTGATACCATTCGTAGGACACCAAAAGCACGCATTGCGCCAGGTTCAGCGACGAGTAATCCGGGTTCAGCGGCACGGTGACCACCGTGTCGGCCAAGGACACGTCGTCGTTTTCCAGCCCGGTGCGTTCGGGGCCGAACATGACGCCGAACTTCTGGCCGTCGGCGGCGATGGCCCGCATGGCCAGGGCCGCGGTCTTCGGCGTGTCCACGGGTTTGACCATGAAGCGGTTGCGCGCCGTGGTCGCCCATACCCGGTTCAGGTCGGCGATGGCTTCGGCGGTGGTGTCGAACACCTTGGCCCCCATCACCACCCGGTCGGCGCCCGACGCGGCGGCGATGGCGCGTTCGCTCAGCCAATCGGGCTTGGGGGCGACCAGACGCAGGTCGGTCAGGCCGTTGTTCAGCATGGCCCGCGCCGCGGTGCCGATGTTTTCCGACAATTGCGGGCGCACCAGGATGATGGCGGGGCCCTGATTATTCTCGCTCAATGAATCACACCCATGATGTAACCGATCAACACGCCCAGCACGGTCATCAGCGGCAGGCCGAAACCGGCCAGCATCTTGCGCACCTTGGCGTCCTTCTTGGTGGTGAAGACGAAATGGCGCTGCATGGAGCGCACCACCACTTCCACCGCCGCCGCCCCGGCGAAGTCGGTGAACACGCCGGTCACCGCCCACGGCCCATAGGTGCCGTCGTCAAAGGCGTTCAACACGGCGCGGCTGGTCTTGTCGTCTTCGTCCAGAAAGGTTTCCCAGCACGACTTGACCTTCTTGCCCTGCACCTTTTCCATCTGCGGGTCGATGCGGTGGAAGGTGTAGGTGGTGTCGATGACGCGGACGATGCGCGAGGTCGGTTCCGGCTTGGGGGCCGGCGGCGGCATCACCGTGGCGGGCTTTTCCTCGGGCGGCGGCCCGCCCCCCATCACCGCGTGGATGGGGTGGTCGGCGGGTGCCAGCATCTGCCAGCGCTTGATGGCTTCGCGGGCCACGTCCAGATGGCCCTTGGCCACCAGCAATTCGGCGATGGCCTGCCAGTAATCGGCGGCTTCGGGCTCGCCGCCGTCTTCGGCGCGGGCATTGTTCAGCGCCGCCAGCAATTCGGTGCGGACCGGCGGTGGCGCGTAAATGGCCACCCAGTCGTGCATCTGCGCCAGCAATTCCCCCTGCGCCATGGGATCAGGCCTTTTCGCCGAAACGGAACAGCATGTAGGCGATGGAGTCCTGCAGCGCTTCCAGCGACGCTTCCAAGACGTTGGAATGCACCCCCACCGTGGTCCAGCGATGGCCCTGGCCGTCGGTGCTTTCCACGGTCACGCGGGTGCGGGCCGAGGTGCCGGCGGTGCTTTCGACGATGCGCACGCGGTAATCGGCCAGTTCCAGGGCCTGCAGCTGCGGATAGGGGCCGGTCAACACCTGACGGATGGCGGTGTCGAAAGCGTGGACCGGGCCGTCGCCTTCGCCCACCTGGATATAGGCTTGGCCGCCCACTTCCACCTTGACGGTGGCTTCCGACAGGGTCACCCAATGGCCGACGGCGTTGCGGCGGCGTTCGTCGATGACGCGGTAACGTTCCAGCCGGAAATATTCCGGCACTTCGCCCAAGGCGCGGCGCACCAGCAGTTCGAAGCTGGCGGCGGCGGTGTCATAGGCATAGCCTTCGTGTTCCAGCCGCTTGATCAGGTCCACCAGATCGGCCACGTCGCGGGGGTCGAATTCGACCTGCATCTGCTCGACCACCTTGATCAGCGCGTCCTTCTTGACGCTGGCCATGTCGATGCCCAGGTCGGCCATGCGGGCGACGATGTTGGACCGCCCGGCCTGGTCGGACACCACGATCTGGCGCACGTTGCCGACGCTGGCAGGATCGACGTGTTCGTAGCAGCTGGGGTCCTTGGCCACCGCCGAGACGTGCAGGCCGCCCTTGTGGGCAAAAGCGGACGCGCCCACATAGGGCTGCGAGCGGTTGGGCTTGCGGTCCAGCACCTCGTCCAGCGCCCGGCTGACGCGGACCAGATTCTTCAGGTTCTCGGGGGCGATGCCGGTCTCGAAGCCCATCTTCAGCATCAGGTTGGGGATGATGCTGACCAGATTGGCGTTGCCGCAGCGTTCGCCCAGACCGTTGATGGTGCCCTGGACCTGACGCACCCCGGCGGCTACCGCCGCCAGGGAATTGGCCACCGCCGCCTCGGTGTCGTTGTGGCAATGGATGCCCAGGTTTTCGCCCGGAATGCCGGCGGCGATGACTTCGCCGACGATACGGGTGATGTCGTGGGGCAGCGAACCGCCATTGGTGTCGCACAGCACGCACCAGCGCGCACCGTTTTCATAGGCGGCCTTCAGGGCTTTCAGGGCATAGTCCGGGTTGGCCTTGTAGCCGTCGAAGAAATGTTCGGCGTCGTACATGACTTCCGGCACCTTCTTCTTCAGATGGGCCACCGATTCGCCGATCATGCGCAGGTTTTCGTCCAGTTCGATGCCCAAGGCCACGGTGACCTGGAAGTCCCAGGACTTGCCCACCATGGTGACCGCGCCGACCGGGTGCTGGGTCAGCGCCGCCAGGCCCGGGTCGTTGTCCGCCGATCGGCCGGCGCGCCGGGTCATGCCGAAGGCGCACAGCTTGGACTTGCTGAAAGCGGGGGGCGCCGAAAAGAAGGAATCGTCGGTGGGGTTGGCGCCGGGCCAGCCGCCTTCCACGTAGTCAATACCCAACGAATCCAGTTCACGGGCAATCTTGGCCTTGTCGGCGGCCGAGAAGTCGACGCCCTGGGTCTGGGCGCCATCGCGAAGCGTGGTGTCGTAGATATAAACGCGGTTGCTGCTGGTCATCTGGGTTCAATCACTTTGGCGAAAACGTTGCCCCACAAGCGGGGCATGGCAGCATAAAGGATGGAGGTCGCGGACGCCAACCGAAACACGATGGGCCGGCAGGCGCCGAGCCGCGATGGCTTGCGAAAAATTATGCCCATGCCATGGGTCCTATGACATGATTTCCCGGTTATGCCTCTGGTCCAGGAGACCCGCCATGACCGCCCCGGTGATCCTGTTCGTCGACGACGAACCCAACGTCTTGTCCGGCATCCGCCGAGGGCTGCACAAGATGGAAGGCCATTGGACCATGCTTTACGCCACCAGCGGCCAACAGGCGTTGGACATGCTCTTGACCCAGCCGGTGGCGGTGGTGGTGACCGACATCGCCATGCCGGCGATGGATGGCGAAACCCTGATCCGCCGGCTTTACGACCAGTTCCCCCATGTGGCGGTGGTGGTGTTGTCGGGGCACTGGACCCAGCAAACCTCGGATTTGCGCGTCGGCCCCAGTGTCCGCTTCCTGTCCAAGCCGGTGAACTCGGCCATCTTGACCGCCACCATCGTCCAGGCCTTGCGGGATGCCTGCCTGGTCGACCCGCAGGCGCCGCTGCCCGGCGTTCCCGATCCGTCAGCCGATCACGTATAGCCGGGCCAGCGTCTTGATCATCGCCGGGACTTCCCGCAGATGGGCCAACACCCATTCGGTGCTGGGCCGGTCGGGGCGGGCGCCGGACACCGCCACTTTCAGTCCATGGGCGGCAAAGATCAGCCGGGCACGGGGCAGATGAAAGCTGTCGGTGACCAGCAGCAGCCGGTCCCAGCCTTGGGCGGACACGATCGGCGCCGACTTGCGCGCGTTGTCGATGGTGTTGCGCGACCGGTCTTCCACATGAACCCGATCCGGCGCGATGCCGGCGGCGACGGCCAGGGCGCGCATGACATGGGCTTCGGGGACGGGATGGCTGACCGGGCCGCCGCTCATCAGCAGGTTGTCCACCATTCCTGCCCGCGCCAAGGTCACGGCATGGGCGACGCGGCGGGCCAAAGCGGGCGAGGGGGCGCCGTCGTCCATGACCTTGGCGCCCAGCACGATGGCGCATTGGAACTCGACATCCATCGGTGTTTCCTTATATGCCTTCCCAGGTCAATTGCCATGGAGAGTGAACATGCAGCGCCGCCGTAACGCCGACGTGATTGTCGAGACCCTGGACCTGGAAGGCAAGCGGGTCATCGACGTGGGATGCGGCGATGGCAACCTGACCCGGCTGATGGCCAGGAACGGCGCCCATGTCCTGGGGGTGGAATGTTCGCCCCGCCAGCTGGCCAAGGCGTGGAAGGCCGACAAGGTGTCCGACGAACGCATCGTCGAAGGCGTCGGCCAGGCCCTGCCGGCCGAGGACGGCAGCGCCGACATGGTGGTGTTCTTCAATTCCCTGCACCACATCCCGGCCGAACACATGGCCCAAGCCCTGGCCGAGGCCCACCGCGTGCTGGTGCCCGGCGGCATGGTCTATGTCTCGGAACCGGTGGCCGAGGGCAAGTTCTTCGAGACCTGCCGGCCGGTGGACGATGAAACCCAGGTCCGCGCCCAGGCCCTGGCTTGCCTGCGTCAGGCCGACGGATTCCAGATGAAGGACGAAATCCTTTACCTGCACACGGTGACGCTGAAGACCTACGAGGCGTTCCGTGATCGCATCGTTTCCGCCAACCATGAACGCGAGGAACGCTTCGCCGCCATGGACGAACAGATGCGGGCGCTTTACGCCGCCAACGGCCGCCCCAACGGCGAAGGCGCCATGGAATTCGACCAGCCCATGCGGGTGAACCTGCTGGTCAAGGTCTAGCCGGGGGCTGCGAGTTTTTCCGCAGCCTGTTAGATAAGAGTGCGATGTTACCTTATGCTGGAGCCTAGGGGGGGCGTTGGCAATTGCCCAAAGGCAAGAAAACCTTGATCATTTAGTCGCAGATCATTCTTGCGAAACGACGTCCGTCGGGGGTAGACATGCGCGTCTTGGGAAACAGGCCGTAGAACAGAGACCTTTTCGTCATGATGTTGACCCCCGTCGACCACGGTACGTTGCTGCCGCTTTTGCCCGAATTCGCCGCCGCCTTGGCCGATGACGACCTGGCGGTCAAGGTTTTCCGGCGTGTGACCCGGCTGATCCCCGATGGCGACCTGATGACGCTTTCCACCGATCCCCGGCACCATGCGCAAGGGGTGGAGCTGTGCCGGCAATTCGGCTTCGGCATTCTGGACGTGGACCCCAAAAGCCATTGGACCTGGGACGGCGTCAACGTCGCCACCCGGATGGAGCCCAGCGTGCTGATCCATGAAGTGGCGCATTATCAGTGTGCCGCCCCCCATCGGCGGGACGTCATCGATTTCGGCCTGGGCTGCGGCCCCGAAAGCGGGCGCCGGGAAGAGGCCGACGCGGTGCAAAGTCTGTTCTGTCCGGAACGCGACGTGGAAGAAGCGCTTTGTTCGTTGCTGGGCATCTTGTGGGAAGCCGAACTGGGGCAGCCGGCGGTTCTGGCTTTTTTGGAACAGAACTGGATGGAAGGCGGCGTCGCCCTGCACAACGTCGCCCATTTCAAGAAGATCGTCCGCTGGCTGCGTCAGATGGACCTGATCGACGACGACGGCGCGCCCACCCGCGGTTTGCGCCATGAAGATGACGACACGTTTTTTGCCCGCTGGTTCGCCGAATGAGCGTTCTGGTCATCGGGATCGGCCACCCGTACCGCCGCGACGACGCGGTGGGGCTGCGGGTGGCGGACCGGGTGGCCGACCTTGGTCTGGGTCATGTGGTCGTCCTTCACCATCACGGGGAAGGCACCGACTTGATGGCGCGCTGGCGGGGGTATTCGGCGGTGGTTCTGGTGGACGCCACCTGCGGCGGCGGTCCGGCGGGCGAAGTGCGCCATTGGGACGATCCGGCAACGGTTCCCGCCACCTGCTTTCCCAAGGGAAGCCATGTCTTCGGTGTGGGCGAGGCTTTGGCTTTGGCGTCGGTCCTTGGTGAATTGCCGCCCCGCATGCGGATCATCGGTATCGAAGGCGCCGACTTTTCCGCCGGAGAGGGGATGGATGACGCCGTCAGTCAATCTGTCGACGCGGCGTTGATTTTGGTCATCAATTTCATTTCCCGGAAATGAATTCAATCTTTAGTGCCGAACGCTTTGTGCCGTGCCCAGAATTGGTGTCACGCATTCAGGCGGAATAAAACAAAAGTTTGCATCCATGTGCAACAAGAGGTTGCTATTGATGCCAAAAGTAGCGAAAATAGGGTTGTGGGGCATTCAGCCACAGGAAATTGCACATATGACATCAACTGCCACTGTTTCCGTGAAAACCTCGACCCGCAAGGTGTCCAGCCGCGGGCGGACGCCTGCCGGCAAGCCCAACCCGATCGACGTTCACGTGGGCGCCCGGGTGCGTCTGCGCCGAACCCTGATGGGGATGAGCCAGGAAAAGTTGGGCGAGGCTTTGGGGTTGACCTTCCAGCAGGTGCAGAAGTACGAACGCGGCGCCAATCGCGTCGGCGCTTCGCGTCTTTTCGACCTGTCGCGCGTGTTGGACGTGCCGGTCAGCTTTTTCTTCGACGACATGTCCGAAGAAGTGGAATCCCTGTCGCCGCGTCTGATCTCGGGCCTGTCCGAGGAACCGGCCGGATTCGAAGCCGATCCCATGACCAAGCGCGAAACCCTGGAACTGGTCCGGGCTTATTACCGCATCACCGATCCCCAGGTGCGCAAGCGCGTCCTGGATCTGGCCAAGGCCTTGGGCGCGGTCAGCGACTCGGTCTCGGAATAAGCCATACCTTGACAAAGGCCGCGACGCAGTGACGTCGCGGCCTTTTTCATGTCTAGAGCCGTGATACGGGATCAGCCCGGTTTAAAAGCCTAGCTGGTGCCGGCCAGTTCCTGGGCCAGTTGGGTGACCCGCTTGCGCTTTTCGGCATCGCTGATGGCCAGGAAGGCGCGCAGCAGATCCAGCGTTTCCAGGCTGTCTTCGTCTTCGGCGGCAAGGGGGGCGGCGAAGGCGGTGCCCGGAAATCCGATATCTTGTTCCCGTGGGGCGTTTTCGAAGAAATAGCTGATGGGGACGTCCAGCACCTGGGACAGCCTGTGCAACTGACAGGCGCTGAGGCGTTGCAATCCCGTTTCCATTCTTGTCACGGAATCGTCGTCAACGGCCAATGCGCGTGACAGGTCCTGGGGTGTCATCTCCAGGCTTTGACGCCTGCCCCTGATTCGCATCCCCAGATGGGCGTCCATGGGGCTGGGAACTTTTTCCACGCTATCTGGCCGGTTCATCGCACACGCAAGATTGATTGGTGGTCTGGGTGTGTATACCATACGCGGTGAAGGTGTAAAACTCGTGGGTGGTGCGAGGTAACATGGTCGGTGACTCGTTTCGTTTTGGCGATTTCATCGAACGCACCTTGCAAGCCGAGTCCACGCCGGAACTGGTGGCGGAACTGAAATCGGCCCTGGGGCAGTTCGGGTTTGCCTATATGGCCTGCGGATCCTTCGGCGACCCCGAAAGGTCGCTGGACGACGAGACCATTCCGGCGGTCATCGTCGATTATCCCGAGCAATGGCAGACCCATTATTTCGAGAACAACTACGTCACCATCGACCCGGTGGTGACGCGGGCCAGTCTGGCCCGCATTCCCTATCGCTGGTCGGACCTGCAGGACCTGAGCGGAGTTCAGCGCCGCATGTTCAACGAAGCCGGCGACGCTGGGCTGGTGGACGGCATCACCGTGCCCATCCACGGTCCTGCCGGCGAAGTGTTCGTGGCCTCTATCGCCACGCCCTATCTGGACATCGACCACCGCCGCTCGTTGTCGGTGGTCAACATGCTGGTTGTCCAGGCCCATACCGTGCTGGTGGGATTGAAGCATCCGGGCGCCCCTGGTGCACCGGTGTCGCTGACCAGCCGTGAACGCGAATGCCTGATCTGGTCGGCTCGCGGAAAGTCGTCGTGGGACATCGGGATGATCCTGAACATCTCGGACAACACGGTGAATTTTCATCTGAAGAACGCCATGAGCAAATTGAAGGCTTCGACGCGCGTGCTCGCCATCGTCAAGGCTATTCGCATGGGATTGATCGTCCCGTAAACCTCTCAACCTTGGCAGGATGTAATAATACTCGATTCGTCTTCTTCTGGTGCCAGATACGAGATGCGCCAGGAGGGGTAGATGATTGAGGTTGTGACTTGGGCGAACTCACACGTATTTGGCGATTCACTCGCCGCCCACCATCGGTTGCGGCATAAGTGTTTCGTTGAACGTAATGGGTGGAGCGTTCCCAGCCATGATGGCATGGAATACGATCAGTTCGACACGCCGGCCGCCACGTACCTGATCCACCGTCATCCCGGAGGTCAGGTCAACGGTGTGGCCCGACTGATCCCCACCACCCGGCCTTACATGCTGAAGGAATTGTGGCCCGACTTGCTGGGCGACGACGTGCCGGTGTCCAGCCAAGTGTGGGAAGCCACCCGTTTCGGCATCGACGACGACCTTGACCCGACGGTCAAGCGGCGGGTTGCCGCTGAAATCGTCCTGGGCTGCTTGGAATTCGGCCTGTCCATGGGCATCGACCGCTATCTGGTGCTGATGCCGCATCTGATCATTCGCCGCACCATCGGCGGTGCCGGGTGCAAGTTCCGTTTCCTGGGGGAAAGCCGGACGCTCACCGATTATCCGGTGGCGGCGGCCGAGATCGAGGTGAGCGAGCAGGCCCTGGCCAGCGCCCGGGCGAAATGTGCCATTTCCGGTTCGGTGCTGCGGCGCCATGACCACGCCGCCGAGGCCGCGTGATGGACGGCGGTCTGCAGAGTCGGGGGGCGGGGCCGCTGGCCGGCGACGCCGCCATCCTGGGTCAGGCGCTGGAGGCGCTGGCCAGCAAGGCCCGCGCCCTGGGATTGTCCGATCTGGCGGAATCCATCCAGGTCCTGGGCATCGAAGCGGCGGAAATCGCCCGTTTCGCCGCCAAGCTGCATCACTGACGCGACAAGGCCCGCTTTCCCGGGGAAAGCGGGCCTTGCGACACGGGGGCGAGGATCAGTGAAGGGGGTTGCTGACGTCTTCGGCGGCCAGGCCGGCCACCTCGATCAGTTCGGCCAACTCGCGCAGGTCGGCGTCGCGGGCTTCGCGGGCCAGATAATCCAGGCAGTGCTTGATGGCGCGGGCGTTCTCGCTGCGGCTTTTGGCTTCGTTCATCTTCGACCCCTCCTTGGCATGGTTGAGCGAGCCTAAGCCTTTTGGGGTCTTTCATGTACCTACCAGACTTGGTGGGGTGTCGTGTCGCGCCCTGAAAAACCACACAAGTCCAGTTGTTGAGATGGATTCCAGGACAAGCTAAGGTGCGGGACGTTTGCCCCTTTGTCTGATCGAGGAAGCCCATGAATCGGCAGGTCAACATCGCTATCTGCCCGTTTTCCTTTCCGGCCAGCCTGCCGTTGGGGCCATCCATCATCAAGGCGTTCGTCGAGGAACATTCCGATTTCAAGGTTGCTTGCGTCGATCTGAACGCCGAATGGTACAACACCTTCGTCGACGCCGCCCTGGCGGGGAAAAGCTTCATCCAGTTCACCCCCCAGGCCCATGCCGACTTCACCAAGGCCGCCGCCATGTTCCGTCAAGGCGGCGACGTGTTCTGGAACGAGGCCGAATACCTGCGTCTGTCGCGCTTTTTCGAAAGCACCATCCGCAAGGTGGAAAACGTCTTCCTGGACGGCTTCGAACGGGCCTGCGCCCATGGGGAATACGTGCCGCCCATCAAGGCCTATGCCGAACACGCGGCCCGCAAGCTGTTGGCCAACGACCCGTCGGTGGTGGGCTTCTCGCTGATGTTCCGCGAACAATACATGCCGTCGGTGCTGATCGCCTATTACGTCAAGGCGCTGAAGCCCGACGTGAAAATCGTCTTCGGCGGCGGTTACACCAGCGCCTGCCATCCGTCGGTGGTGTTCGCCAACCCGTTCATTGACTTCGTCGTCTTCAACGAGGGCGAGGGCGGTTTCTTGGACCTGCTGCAAGCCTTGGATCGGGGGCAGACCCGCTTCGACGGCATTCCCAACCTGATCTGGCGCGACGCCGATGTCCCCGACGGCTGGGTGAAGAACCCCAAGTCGCCGTCGGTGGACTTCAAGACCCAGCCCTATCCGGATTTCTCGGATTATACCCTTGGGTCCTATTTCCAGCCCGAACCGGTGTTCCCCATCATGTCGTCCAAGGGCTGCGCCTGGGACAAGTGCACGTTCTGCACCCACCATCGGTCCTATTCCGGCGCCCATCGTGCCGCCAACACCGACCGGGTGGTGGGCGAGATCGAGCACATGGTCAACACCTATGGGGTCAAGCGTTTCGCCTTCGTCGACGAGATGATCTCGCCCGGCCGCTTCCGCCGTATTTCCGAAGACCTGATCGCCAAGGGCATCGACATCACCTGGTACGCCCTGGCCAAGCCCGACCTGATCTATACCCAGGACGTCCTGGACATCATGTACAAGGGCGGGTGCCGTTATCTGCTGTGGGGGGTGGAATCGGCCAACCAGCGCACCATCGACCTGATGGACAAGGGCACCACGCCTGATGGCGTCGCCGAGGTGCTGGCCCGTTCCACCAAGGCGGGGATCAGGAACCACCTGTTCATCATCGTCGGCTTCCCCTCGGAAACCGAGCGCGAATACATGGAAACCATGGATTTCCTGTATAAGAACCGCGACAACGTTCACCGCATCCTGGCCTGCGGTTTCTCGCTGGACAACGGCTCGGTGATCTTCAAGGAACCGGAACGCTTCGGCATTTCGCGCATCTGGGACGTGTCCAACATCGCCACCGTCAGCGTCAAATACGACGTGGTCGACGGCGTCGGCTGCTTCGACACCGAAAAGCATGCCATGTTCTGGAAGACCAACTTCTTCGACCATTTCGAATCGTTCCGGGGCGACCTGGGGCTGTTCCGCAATCACGCCTTGCTGCATTATACCTACGAGCAGCGGATCAAGCCGCTTGGCAATCGTCGGGTGCCCAACCCGCGCAAGCTGAAGCCGCCGCCCTATCAATCGGGGGCCAACACCAAGCCCGATCGCAAGGTGTTGACCAAGTAACGGAAACGGGACATGGCGGAAGCACGCGCTTGGGTTCTGCTGCGGTCCAAGCGGCGCTTCAACCTGCTTGATCCCACGCCCTTGGACTGGGAACTGGGTGACCTGGCCGAGGGCGAGGCGCGCACCTTCCGTTGGGGCGGTTCCTCGGTGTGGGACTGGCCGCTTTCGGTGGCCCAACATAGCCTGATGACCCTGGAAATCCAGCGCGCCAGCGCGCCCACCGGCCTGTCCACCGCACTGGAACTGGCCAATCTGGTCCATGACGGGGCCGAGGCCTTGGGGGTGCGCTGGGACCCCATCACCCCGGTGAAACCTTTTCTGGGCGAAGGCTTCCACAAGATGGACCGGGCCATCCAGCGCGCCATCCATATCCGCCTGGGGATTCCCGCCGACCTGCCGGCGGAGTGGAAAAAGGCGATCAAGGACGCCGACCGCCGTGCCGCCGCCGCCGAGGCCCTGCACGTGGCGGGCTGGAGCCCGCAGGAAATCCGCACCACCTTGAAAATCCGCCTGGCTCCGCTGACCGAGGACCCCTTGCTGCGTCGCTATGGCGGCACGCCCTGGGAGCCCTGGCCCATGCGGGTAGCCGAGGAACGCTTCCTGACCGAGCTGGAGCGGTTGATCCGCCGTCACGGCGGCGGATGAGCGGGGGCTTCCACATTGATGCCGGCACCATCCCGCCCGTGCCCGGCGCTTATGTCCTGGTCATCCGACTTGACGCCCCGCTGCCGCCCTTGGCGCCGGGGCGTTATCTTTATTGCGGCTCGGCCAAGGGGGCGGGCGGCTTGCGGGCCAGGTTGGGCCGGCATATGCGCAAGGACAAGAAAATCCGCTGGCACGTGGACCGCCTGACCGAGGCGGGGGTGGTGGAAGGCGCCTTTGTTTTCGAAGACGGCGACGAATGCGCCCTGGTGGCCAAGTTGTCCTATCTGCCGGTGCCCTGGCCCGGCTTCGGCAGTTCCGATTGCCGTAGTTGCCAAAGCCACCTGCTGGCATTACCGGGCACTTTACGGGTCATTGATATCTTTTAATGCTTTGTTTCCCCACAGGGAAACATCCATATTTGGAATTGTTCCACTTCAAGTGTGGTGGGGCGAGTCGTAAACTCCACAGTCTGACAATGGGTGCGGCATTAATCGATGTGATCGATTTTTGTTAGAAATAAAACTCGTTTCCTCAATATGAGTTTTATCCCTAGGATCGCCCTTGTTCCGAAACACACACGCTGTGGAGAAAACCAAATGTCGCTGATCAACACCGAAGTGAAGCCGTTCAAGGCCCAGGCTTTCAAGTCCGGCAAGTTCATCGAAGTCACCGATGCCGACCTGAAGGGCAAGTGGTCCGTGGTGTTCTTCTATCCCGCCGACTTCACCTTCGTCTGCCCCACCGAACTGGAAGACCTGGCCGACAACTACGCCGAATTCCAGAAGATGGGCGTGGAAATCTTCTCGGTGTCCACCGACACCCATTTCTGCCACAAGGCTTGGCACGACAGCTCGCCGGCCATCAAGAAGATCGACTACACCATGGTCGGCGACCCGACCGGCACCATCAGCCGTAATTTCGACGTGATGATCGAAGAAGCCGGTCTGGCCGATCGCGGCACCTTCGTCGTTGATCCCGACGGCAAGATCCAGATCGTCGAGATCACCTGCGGCGGCGTCGGCCGCGATGCCAAGGAACTGCTGCGCAAGGTCAAGGCCGCCCAGTACGTCGCTTCGCATCCCGGCGAAGTCTGCCCGGCCAAGTGGAAGGAAGGCGAAAAGACCCTGGCCCCGTCGCTGGATCTGGTCGGCAAGATCTGATCCCGACTTAGGTTAGGGAACTTCATCCCAGCGCGGACCGCCCCGGCCATCAAACGGTCGGGGCGGGCCGGGCCGGCGGCCCCTCTTGCTCATGCCCCCCACACTCGCAGGAAAGCCTTTGACATGTTGGACGATACTTTGAAGACTCAGTTGAAGGCCTATCTCGAGATGGTTGAGCAACCCATCGATCTGGTTGCTTCCCTCGATGATGGCGCCGTCTCGCAGGAATTGTCCGAGCTGCTGGCGGAAATCGCCGCGCTCTCGCCCAAGATCAGCCTGGTGCGCAAGGATGACGACGCCCGCAAGCCGTCCTTCCTGATCCAACGCACCGGCACCGACGTGGCCGTGCGCTTCGCCGGCATTCCCTTGGGCCACGAATTCACTTCGCTGGTGCTGGCGCTGTTGCAGGTCTCGGGCCGCGCTCCCAAGGTGGACGCCGATCTGATCGACCAGATCAAGGCGCTGCCCGGCGACTACAGCTTCGAAACCTATTTCTCGCAATCGTGCCAGAACTGCCCCGATCTGGTGCAAGCGCTGAACGTGATGGCGGTGGTCAACCCGCGCATCAAGCACGTGGCCATTGACGGCGCCGCCTTCCAGTCGGAAGTCGAGACCCGCAAGGTGATGGCGGTGCCCACCGTCTATCTGAATGGCGAAGCCTTCGGCCAGGGCCGCATGGGCCTGGAAGAGATACTGGCCAAGCTGGATACCGGCGCCGCCGCCCGTGACGCCGAAAAGATCAATGCCAAGGACGCCTTCGAGGTGCTGGTCGTCGGCGGCGGTCCGGCCGGTGCCGCGGCTGCCATCTACGCCGCCCGCAAGGGCATCGCCACCGGCGTGGTCGCCGAACGCTTCGGCGGTCAGGTACTGGACACCATGGCCATCGAGAACTTCATCTCGGTCAGCCACACCGAAGGCCCCAAGCTGGGCGCGGCGCTGGAAAACCATGTGCGCGACTACGACGTCGACATCATGAACCTGCAGCGCGCCGAAAAGCTGATCCCGGCCAGTGTGCCCGGCGGGCTGATCGAAGTGCAGCTGGCCAACGGCGCCAGCGTCAAGTCGCGCACCGTCATCTTGGCCACCGGTGCCCGCTGGCGCTCGATGAACGTGCCGGGCGAGGCCGAGTACCGCAACAAGGGTGTGGCCTATTGCCCGCACTGTGACGGCCCGTTGTTCAAGGGCAAGCGGGTGGCGGTGATCGGCGGCGGCAATTCCGGCGTGGAAGCGGCCATCGACCTGGCCGGCATCGTGGCGCAAGTGACGCTGATCGAATTTGACAGCCAGTTGCGCGCCGACGCGGTGTTGCAGGCCAAGCTGCGCAGCCTTCCCAACGTCACCGTCATCACCTCGGCGCTGACCACCGAGGTGCACGGCGACGGCAACAAGGTGGTGGGGCTGTCCTACAAGGACCGCGCCACCGATCAGGTCCACAAGATCGAGCTGGAAGGCATCTTCGTGCAGATCGGTCTGGTGCCCAACACCGAATGGCTGAAGGGTGTGGTGGACCTGACCCCGCGCGGTGAAATCATCATCGACGCCCGGGGCGAAACCTCGGTGCCGGGCGTGTTCGCCGCCGGCGACGCCACCACCGTGCCCTACAAGCAGATCATCATCGCCATGGGGGCGGGGGCCACCGCGTCGCTGTCCGCCTTCGACCATCTGATCCGCACACCCTCGGCCCAGGCAGCGGCTTGAACCATCCTGTCGACAGGAAGGCGGATCGGGGGAACCCGGTCCGCCTTTTTTGTTCCCATGAAAGGAAAGTACCATGAATGCCTTGCGCAACATGAAGATCGGCAGCCGCTTCGTCGCCAGCTTCGCCGTGGTGCTGTCGCTGATGATCGCCCTGACGGTGATCGGCATCGACCGGGTCAGCCGCATCGAGGCGGACTTAAGCCGTATCAACGACGTCAACTCGGTCAAGCAACGCCATGCCATCAATTTCCGCGGCTCGGTGCACGACCGCGCCATCGCGCTTCGCGACGTGGTTTTGCTGCGGGACCAAGGTTCGTTGACCGGGGTTTTGGCTGACATCGACCGCTTGGCCGGTGATTACGCCAAGGCGGCGGTTGAATTGGACAAGATGTTCGCCGCCATGGACGACATCAGTCCCGAAGAACGCGCCATTCTGGCCAGCATCAAGGAGACCGAGGCCAAGACCATGCCGGTGGTGGCGCAGATCGTCACCCTGCGTCAGTCCGGTCAGGGCGAGCAGGCCGAATCCTTGCTGATGGATCAGGCCCGCCCGTTGTTCGTGGAATGGCTGGCCCGCATCAACCGGTTCATCGACCTGCAGGAAAGCAAGAACCAAGTGGTGGCCGCCAGCGCCCGAAGCGTGGCCAACGGCTTTCAAAAGACCATGGTGGGGGTGACCGCCATAGCACTTTTGGTGGGCGTGGTGATCGGCGTGTGGAACGTGCGTTCGGTGCGGCCGCTGCGGGCGCTCACCGCCAACATGCTGCGTCTGGCCAAGGGGGATTTGTCGGTTCAGGTGCCCCAGGCCACCAGCCGTGACGAGGTGGGGGAAATCGTCGACGCGGTGCGTCTGTTCAAGGACAGCATGGTGGAAGTGGAACGTCTGCGGGCCGAACAGCAACAGGCCGAAGCCCAGGCCGAAGCCGCCAAGCGGGCGGCCATGGCCCAATTGGCGGAAGAATTCGAAACCGGGGTCAAGGCCATCGTCTCGGCGGTGTCCGATGCCTCGGGGCGTTTGCAGGTGACCGCGAAATCCATGTCGGCCACCGCCGTGCAGACCTCGGCCCAGGCGCAAGCGGTGTCCTCGGCTGCCGGTGGTGCCGCCGACAATGTGCAGAACGTGGCGGCGGCGGCGGAACAACTGGCGGCATCCATCGCTGAAATCAGCCGTCAGGTGGAACAATCCACCCGTATCGCCGGCCGGGCCGCCGCCGATGCCGAGGAAACCAACGGCAAGATTTCACGGCTGTCGGAAGCGGCGGTCAAGGTGGGCGAGGTGGTGAGCCTGATCAGCGACATCGCCAGCCAGACCAATCTGTTGGCGCTGAACGCCACCATCGAGGCGGCGCGCGCCGGCGAGGCCGGCAAGGGCTTTGCCGTGGTCGCCGCCGAGGTCAAGAACCTGGCCAGCCAGACGGCGCGGGCCACGTCGGAAATCACCCAACAAATTCAGTCGATCCAGCAGGCGACCAAGGATTCGGTGGGTGCCATCGACGCCATCGGCCGCACCATCGCCGACATCAACCAGATATCGGCCACCATCGCCCAGTCGGTGGGGCAGCAGGAAGCCGCCACCGGCGAGATCGCCCGCAGTGTCGAACAGGCATCGCAAGGCACGCGTTCGGTGACCGACAATATCGGTGGTGTCACCCAAGCGGCAACCCAGACCGGCGCCGCCGCCGCCCAGGTGTTGGGATCGGCCGAGGATCTGGGCCGACAGTCGCAGACCCTGATGGAGCGGGTGGACGGATTTGTTGCCCGCATCCGCCAGAGTTAGTAAACCCTGGTCCCGTTGAAAGGCTGCGGAAAAAATGATGTTGGCGCCCGATCTGGCGGAAGTCTGGTGGATGAAGGTGGCGGATGTGCCCGCCACCTTATGGCCGTCCCTGGAAGCCTTGCTGGATGTCGGCGAGATGGCGAGGGCCGGCCGTTTCAAATCGCCCTTGGACAGCCAGACCTATACGGCGGCCCATGCCTTGGGGCGTCGCCTGCTGAGTTGGGGGCTGGGGGGCGACGCCGCCCTGTGGCGTTTCACGCGGGACGAACTTGGGAAACCGGAAGTGGTGTGGGATCGCCCCATGCCGCGTCCCAGGCTGAATTTGTCCCACACCAAGGGATTGGTCGTGGTCGCTTTGACCCTGGATCACGACATCGGCATCGACGTGGAAAGCCTGAACCGCAAGGCCGACGCCTTGGCTTTGGCCAAGCGGTTCTTTTCCGCCGATGAACATCAGATGCTGGCGCAATCGGAACCGTCCCGGCGGATGGGGGACTTCCTGTCGCTGTGGACCTTGAAGGAAGCCGTGGTCAAGGCCAATGGCAAGGGAGTGGCGGGACAATTCACCGCGTTCAGCATCGGCTTGGCCCCGCCGTCCATCCGCTTCGACGACACCACTCTCGACCCCCGCCAATGGCTGTTGCGGCAATGGCGGCTGGAAGACAGCCATGTCATGGCCTTGGCCTTGAACCATCCCGACCCGTCTCGGGTGGTGGTGAATTGCCGGCAGATCGGCGCCGCCGACCTGCTGTCATAAATCCATCATTTCGCTAAACATCGAAATGATGGTAAGCATCCGTCATCATGCTTGAGATTTTCGAGATCGCCGCCAAGGCGGTGGCCGACCCGACCCGCATCCGCATCCTGAAGCTGCTGCAAAGCGGCGAGCTGTGCGTGTGCCAGCTGACCACTGTCCTGGGCCTGGCCCCGGCAACGGTGTCCAAGCATCTGTCGGTGCTGAAGGGGGCGGGCTTGGTGCAAAGCCGACGTGACGGCAAGTGGGTCTATTACCGCTTGGCCGAGAGCGACTTCACCCCCCATGCCAGACGGTTCTTGGACCTGCTGGCGGTCAGCCTGGGCGACGACCCCACCATCGCGGCGGACAAGATCTTGATGCTTCAGGTCAACGCCGTGCCGTTGCAGGTGCTGTGCGACCAGGGCAGGGCGGCCTTGCCGGAAACTTTGTCTCAAGCGGCACCTTCATGCTGTGGAGCAACGCCATGAGTGACACGACCTACAACGTGCTGTTTCTGTGCACCGGCAATTCCGCCCGCTCGATCATGGCCGAAGCGATCCTGAATGCCGACGTGTCGGGCAAGTTCAGGGCCTTCAGCGCCGGCAGCCATCCCAAGGGTGAAATCGACCCCACCGTGTTGGCGCTGCTGAAGAAGACCAACTACCCCACCCAAGGCTTACGGTCGAAATCGTGGGACGAATTCGCCGCGCCGGGGGCGCCGCAGATGGATTTCGTCTTCACCGTCTGCGACAACGCCGCCGGCGAGGTTTGCCCGGTTTGGCCCGGCCAGCCGATGACTGCCCATTGGGGCGTGCCCGACCCGGTGGGATTTGTCGGTTCCGAGGCGGAAAAGGCCGCCCACACGGCGGAAGTCATGCGCATGCTGTCCAGCCGCATCCAAATCTTTGCCGCTTTGCCCATCCGGTCTCTGGACCGCTTGAACCTGCAGAAGCATTTGAACGCCATCGGCGGAAAGGAATAAGGCCGTGACCATCAACGTCCTGGTGCTGTGTACCGGCAATTCCGCCCGCTCGGTGTTGGCGGAATGTCTGATCAACCGCTTGGGCCAGGGCCGCTGGCAGGCGTTCAGCGCCGGCAGCCATCCCACCGGTCAGGTCAACCCGCTGACCATCGAAGTGCTGCGCGAAAAGGGCTTCGACGTTTCCGGCCTGCGGTCGAAATCGTGGGACGAGTTCGCCGCCCCGGGCGCGCCCAAGATGGATCTGGTGGTCACCGTCTGCGACAACGCCGCCGGCGAGGTTTGCCCCATCTGGCCCGGTCATCCGTCCAAGGTGCATCTGGGCTTTCCCGATCCGGCCGCCGCCGAGGGCAGCCACCAGGAACGTCTGGCGGTGTTCAACCAAGTTTACGACATGATCGAAGCCCGCATGCGCCGGCTGGTCGAATTGGGCCCGGATCGGGCGGGGGAAGCGTGACATGGGGTTCTTCGAGCGTTACCTGACCCTGTGGGTGGGCTTGTGCATCGTCGTCGGCATCGCCTTGGGCCATTGGATTCCGGCGCCGTTCCAGGCCATCGGCCGCATGGAAGTGGCCCAGGTCAACTTGCCGGTGGCGGTGCTGATCTGGCTGATGATCATCCCCATGCTGCTGAAGATCGATTTCGCCGCGCTTCATCAGGTGCGTGAACATTGGCGCGGCATCGGCGTCACCTTGTTCATCAATTGGGCGGTCAAGCCGTTTTCCATGGCGCTTTTGGGCTGGGTGTTCGTCGCCACCCTTTTTAGGCCCTATCTGCCGGCCGATCAGATCGACAGCTATATCGCCGGGTTGATCTTGCTGGCGGCGGCGCCGTGCACCGCCATGGTCTTCGTGTGGTCCAACCTGACCAATGGCGAACCGCATTTCACCCTCAGCCAGGTGGCGTTGAACGACACCATCATGGTGATGGCCTTCGCGCCGCTGGTCGGGTTGCTGCTGGGCCTGTCCTCGATTACCGTGCCGTGGGACACGCTGTTGCTGTCGGTGGTGCTGTACATCGTGGTGCCGGTGCTGGTGGCGCAAATCTGGCGCAAGGCTTTGCTGGCCCGTGGTGAACAAGCCTTGGCCGGCATCCTGGCCAAGCTGGGCCCGGCTTCCCTGACCGCGCTTTTGGCCACCCTGGTGCTGTTGTTCGGTTTCCAGGGCGAACAGATCATCGCCCAGCCGCTGATCATTCTGATGCTGGCGGTGCCCATCACCATCCAGGTCTATTTCAATTCCGGCCTGGCCTATGTGCTGAACCGCAAGCTGGGGGTGGCCCATTGCGTCGCCGGGCCGTCAGCGCTGATCGGCGCATCCAACTTCTTCGAACTGGCGGTCGCCGCCGCCATCTCGCTGTTCGGCTTTCATTCGGGGGCAGCGTTGGCCACCGTGGTCGGCGTGCTGATCGAGGTTCCGGTGATGCTGTCGGTGGTGAAAATCGTCAATGCCAGCAAGGGATGGTACGAAGCGGGGCGGGGTTAAGCGCTGTCCCCCACCAGATCGCGATAAGCGTGCCACGACGCGTGGCCGATCACCGGAAGCGCCACCGTCAGTCCCAAAAAGGCCGGCAGTAATCCGATGCCGGTGACTACGGCGATGGTCGTCGCCCACAGCGCCATGGGCTTGGGGTTCTTGAACACCACCAAGGTGGACACCAGGGCGGCGGTGAAGATGTCGGTTTTCACGTCCAGCATCATGGGCAGTGCCACCACGGTGGTGACGAAGACCAGCGCCGCCACCCCGGCCCCCAAAGCCAGCATGAACAAGGTGAAGCTGATGCCGGCCATGGTGGCCGATTGAGCGACGAAGCTGTCCAGGCTCATGCTTTGATAAGGAAAGAACAGGGCGAACAGCACGATGGACAGCCGTGCCCAGATCATCACCACCAGCATCAGCACCAGTCCGGCGGTCATGATGTGGAAGGTGTTGGCCCGCCACGCTTGGTAAAGATGGCGCCAATGGGGGCCGTCACCCTTTTCCAGATGCGATGACAGGCCGTAAAAGCCCAAGGCCGACAGCGGGCCGATCAGCAGGAAGCCGCCGATCATCGGGGTGATCAAATAGGGCCAGCCGAACCAGGCCAGCCCGAAGACGATGAACAGGCCGATGGCGGCGAAGACCGCCCCGTAAAGCGGGCCGATCCAGCCTGAATGGATGTAATCCCGCCAGCCCAGCCGCAGCCAATGCCAGACGTGGTCGGTGTCGACCGCATGGATGCGCTGGATCATGGACAGGGCGGGATCGGCTTTTGGCGGGGAAACATCGTTCATGGCTGGCTCGCTTGGCGTGGCGTGCAGCCTTGCACATGGGAAGCGTTATCGCTTGGGTAAAGAGGTCAGCCTTGCCGTCGCGACGCCAGCGTCGCCAAGACATAGCCCGCCACCGCCAGCAGGCAGCAAGCCAGGATGGCGCCGATCACCGCGCGTGGGCTGTCGGTGGCGCTCCACAACGCCGCCAGGGCCAGGGGCGCCACCGACTTGGCGATGTTGACCGGCAGCGCCAGGGCGCCGTTGGTGGCGGCATAGCTGGCACCGTTCAGATATTCGGGCACGGCGGTGCCGCGCACGATGGTGATGATGCCGTTGGCGGCGCCGTACAGCAGGGCGAAGGCGACCAAAGCGGGGAAATGGCCGGGAAAAGCCATCAGCAAACCCACCGCCACCAGCATGGCCGCGACCACGCCGCCGCCGGTGGTCCGCGCGTCCAGCCGCCGCCCCAAAGCCAAAAGGACGATGCGGCCCAGCACCTGCATGGGGCCGATCGATGCCATCACCACCATGATCTGGCTGCTGTCCAGGCCGTGAAAGGTCATCAGCGGAATCAGTTGGAAGGTCAGGCCGGTGAAGATGGCACCATAGGCGGTGAACCACAGGGCCAGCCCCCAGAACACCGGATTGCGCCAGGGCAGGGGGGCGGCTTGGCCCTTGGTCGCCAGCACCGAACGCCCATCCCCCGGTTTCAGCACCAACAGGTGGATGCCGCCGACGAAGACGGCACAGAACAGGCCCAGGATCAGCAGGGCCTGACGCCATCCCACGGTGTCGCACAAGGTTTGGGTCAACGGGATCAGCACCGTGCTGGCGAAGCCGCCCAGCAAGGTGATGGCGGTGATGGCCCGGCGGTAGTCGGTGCCGAACAGGGCGGTGACCACGGCGAAGGCCGGTTCGTACAGCAGACAGGCCATGCAAAAGCCCATGGCGGCCCAGATCAGCACGAAGGCCGCTTGGCTTTCCACCTGCGACCAGGTCATCATCAGCGCGCCGCCGCCAATGGCGCCCAGGCTCATCACCATGCGGGCGCCGTGGCGGTCGATCCAACGCCCCACCCACGGGGCGGAAAAGCCCCAACTGGCCAAGCCCACCGACAGCGCCCCGTTCAGGCTGGTGCGCGACCAGCCCAATTCGGCTTCCATGGGAACAACGGCGACGGCGAAGGCGTAATAAAGGCAGCCCCAGGCCACCAACTGCGCAGCAGCCAGCAGCCATACAAAGGACCAGGGGCGGGACGTGGAAGAAGTCATCCGTGCTCCTAGACCAATGGGGCGCTTGTCTGTGGAAAAGCACCCCCGAACGACGAAAGCCACCCGGCATGGGGTGGCTTTGGTATCCTATGGGACCGGAGATGGTGGGCGATACAAGGATTGAACTTGTGACCCCACCCGTGTGAAGGGTGTGCTCTACCGCTGAGCTAATCGCCCATCTCTCGGACCCTGCAAGGTGTTCCTTGCGTCGGGAGGCCCGCTTTATAGAGCCCCCGTGGGGGCCTGTCAAGCGGTCTCGGTGTCGATTATTTTCACCATGCTGGGCGGCTGGTAAGCGGCGAATCCGTCCAGCAATCGGGCGGCGTCCGACGACACCGCCACCATCTGACGGTGACGGGGTTTCAGGAAGCCTTCGTCCACCATGTGGTCCAGGAAGGTGTGCAGGTGGCTGTAATAGCCGGCCACGTCCAAAAATGCCGCCGGCTTGCCGTGCAGGCCCAACTGGCCCCAGGTCCACACCTCGAACAGTTCCTCCATGGTGCCGATGCCGCCGGGCAGGGCGATGAAGGCGTCGGACAGTTCGGCCATCATCGCCTTGCGTTCGTGCATGGATTCCACCACGTGCAGTTCGGTGATGTCCCGCGCCCCCACTTCCAGGCGCATCAGCGATTCGGGGATGACGCCGATCACCGTGCCGCCGGCCTGCATGGCGGCTTCGGCGACGATCCCCATCAGCCCCACATTGCCGCCGCCATAGACCAGCCCCAGGCCGCGTTCGGCCAGCAGCCGGCCCAGGGCGCGGGCGGCTTGGGCATAAGCGGGGTTGGTGCCGGCGTTCGAGCCGCAGAACACGCAGACGCGCTTCATCCGATCAGCCCCCGGACATGACCTTGTTGAAGGCCTTCACCGCCGCCGCCGGGCCATCCGGATGCTGCCAAACGCCCCCGGACACCGCCAGGAAGTCGGCGCCGGCTTGGACCAGCGGGCGGCAGTTTTCCACGGTGATGCCGCCGATGGCGACGCTGGGCACGGTGAACAACTGGCTCCACCACTGCAGCAGGCCAGTGTCGGCGTGGTGCTTGGCATCCTTGGTCTGGGTCGGGAAGAAAGCGCCGAAGGCCACGTAATCGGCGCCCTTTTCCCCGGCTTCCATGGCCAGATGGCGCGAATCGTGGCAGGTGATGCCGACGATGCCGTCGCCCACCGCCTTGCGGGCGGCTTCATAGGTACCGTCTTCCTGGCCGATATGGACGCCGTCGCAGCCGGTTTCGAAAGCCAGGTCGGGGCGGTCGTTCAGCAACACGGCGATGCCGCGCTTCTGGGCTGGCGGCCGCAACACGTCGACGGCGCGGCAGATGGCGTCGTCGTCCAGGTTCTTCAACCGGATCTGCACGCAGGCGATGTCGCCGCCATCCAGGGCCTGTTCCCAGACGGGCAGCCACTGGAACGGGTTTTCGATCACCGCGGGTGTGATCAGGTACAGGCGGCAATCAGTGTTGCTCACGGGTGTTTTCTCCGGAAAAGATAGGCACTGGTTGAAGCACGGACGGCCCGCGAAAGCAACCTTGCCCATAAATGGTCACAATTCGCCCATATTGCCGCCATCACCCTGGGCCAGGATCAGCAGCGTCAACGATCCTCCCCCACAGTCGTTGACCATGGTCCCGACAGCTCCTGACGGGAAAAGAATCGCCGAGCAGATCGAGGCTGTCGTTCCCCCACCGACCCTCCCCCCAAGCCGCCTTCTGCTCGGCGACTTCCCGAACGGCCTGAAAGGCCGGGCCTTCCCCGCATAACAGCACTTTCTCAACCCCCATGCGCAACGCCGCCAGGGCCCAGCCCGGGCAATCGGCGCAGTCCAGCACGGGGGTGAAGTCCGCTTGCGGGAATTCGGATCGCAATGCGGTGACAAGGGCCTGCCACCAGCTGATCCCCTGGTATCCGGCGGCGCCGGGCGGGCTGATCAACAAGACGGGGCGGCCTTCGGCGGCGGTCAACGCGGCACGGCCGTGTTCCAGATGGTGGATGACGAAGGCGGGCGCCGGTTCGGTCATTTCCCGCTGGCGGCGATGGGGCGGCCGGGGCTGGTGAAGGCCAGGGAATGGGGGCCGAAGAAATAGGCGTTCACTGTTTCGATGATCGGTTCGGAAATGGGCTTGTCGGCGCTCCACTCCACCACGAAATTGGCCCCGGTGCCGCCGGTGTCGTCCTTGTGTTCGACGAACAGGTCGGTGGACGCCATGGGGGCCAGAACCAGCGGCTGGCTGACGAATTCCCGCAATTGCTTGCCCGCCGTGTCGTAATAACGCACCGACTTGACCGTGAATCCCGTGTTGGGGTCGGTGTTGCGGATGGACAGCATGGACGACAGCAACAACATCTGCGGCTTTTGCTTGGAATCCAGGTTGCCGTGCCAGATATGCGAATAGACCGGCACATAGACGGTCTGGCCCTTGGATTGGCGGCCTTCCTGGGCGTGGGCCGGAAGCGCGGCCAGCATCAGGGCAAGGGCAAAAACGGTGATGGCCAAGCGCATGACGGGACTCCGGGCAGAACTTCCGCAAGGCTAGCCCTTGTGGGGCCGCTGTCAAGAGAATGGGGGGGCGGACGGGAGGGTGTCGTTGACAGCTTGACCCATCGGCCCTAACCTTCGCGTTCGCAATTGCATTTTGGGGTAAGAACCTTGTCCGCAGCCTTGGGCCGCACCGAAGCGGCCGTACAACGCCTGGGCGACGCCATCGACCGGCTGGAAGCCGCCGTCGCCCGTGTCGGCGCCGGCGACCTGCTGCTGGCCGGCGAATTGCGCGACGCCCGCGATCAGCAGGCGGTACTGGAAGACACCACGCGGGTGGTGGCGCAACGCCTGGACGGGGCCATTTCCCGTCTGCGCACCCTGTTGGAGGCGTAAGGAATGGCTCTGGTTCCGTTGACCATCAATGGCCGCATCCACGAAATCGCCTGTGACGATTCCCAGGTCGCCCGCGTCCACGTGCTGGGCAAGATGGTGGACGGCATCGCCCAGGATCTGCTGAAGCATCTGGGCAATGTTCCCGACATCCGGCTGATGGTGATGGTGGCGCTGTCCCTGGCCGACGAACTGGCGGAACTGCGCGAAACCCTGGACACCACCAGCCACGACCTGTCCAGCCTGGCCGAGGGTGACGAACGCATGGCCGACGGCATCGAGATGCTGGCGGCGCGCATCGAAGCCATTGCGGAACGTCTGGAAAGGCCCTAAGTATAGCCCAGGAGCGGTCTGCTGCGCGGTGCGTCAGGCAGCTAATGTCCCTGGGGCGATATCTTTCCTCTTGGGAGCTGTCCCTGGCGGGGCCCTGGCCCCGTTATATGGCGCCCACCTGCTAAGCAGGCCACGGAGGACTTACAACGCCAACGGCCGAGGCGGCGCCGCTCCGCATTTCCATCATGACCTCTGAAATTCATTCCCCCGCCGATCTTTCCGCCGCCAAGGTGGCTGCACGCGCCCATGCGGTGGTGGTGCGCCGTCAGGCTTGTGCCGATTATGGCCGGGTGGCATCTGAAAAGCTGGCCATCCAGGCCGACCGGCTGGGGCTTTCCTGCGGCACGGTGGTGGCCGGCTATTGGCCCATGGGCGACGAGATCGACCCCAGGCCATTGCTGGAAGTCCTGGCCGGACGGGGCTGTGTGATCGGTCTGCCGGTGGTGATGGCCCGTGGCCAGCCCCTGGTGTTCCGCCAATGGGAAGTCGGCGACACGCTGGAACAGGGCCTGCACGGCACCTGCCACCCGGCGGCCCATGCGGCGGAAGTCCATCCCGATTTGCTGTTGGTGCCGCTTTTGGCCTTTGATTCCCAGGGGTACCGTCTGGGCTATGGCGGCGGCTATTACGACCGAACCCTGGCGGGTTTGCGTGATCGTGCTTATGTGACAGCCATCGGTGTCGGCTTCGCCGCCCAGCAGGTGCAAGCGGTGCCCCGCGACAAATACGACCAGCGTCTGGACATGATCCTGACCGAACAGGGACTGTTGAAGCCGGAGACAGTATGAGACTTTTGTACCTAGGGGATATCGTCGGCCGCGCCGGCCGCGACGCGGTTGTGGCCAATCTGCCCAAGGCGCGCGAACGCCTGAAACTGGATTTCGTCGTCGCCAACGGCGAGAACGCCGCCCATGGCTTCGGCATCACCCCCAAGCTGTGCGACGATCTTTACGCCGCCGGCGCCGATGTGGTGACCCTGGGCAACCACACCTTCGACCAGCGCGAGATCATGCCCCATCTGGACGCCGAGCCGCGTCTGCTGCGGCCGTTGAACTATCCCGCCGGCACGCCCGGCCGCGGCGTTGGCATCTTTGACGCGCCGCGTGGCAAGAAGGTGATGGTTATCCAGGTGATGGGGCGGCTGTTCATGGACCCGCTGGATTGTCCCTTCGCCGGAATCGAGCACGAATTGCGCAAGGTGCGGTTGGGGGCGGGGGGCGTCGACGCCATCGTCGTCGACGTCCATGCCGAGGCCACCAGCGAAAAGATGGCCCTGGGCCATGTCTGCGACGGCCGGGCGTCCCTGGTGGTGGGCGGACATTCCCACATTCCCACCGCCGACGCGCAAATTCTACCGGGTGGTACCGCCTATCAGACCGATGCCGGCATGTGCGGCGACTACAATTCGGTGATCGGCATGAAAAAGGATGCCGCCATCTACAAATTCGTCCGCAAGATTCCCGGCGAAAGGCTGTCGCCGGCCGATGGCGACGGCACCATGTGTGCGGTGTTCGTGGAAACCGACGACCGCACGGGGCTGGCGAAACGGGTGGCGCCCCTGCGTCTGGGGCCTAGGCTGGCCGAGACGTGGCCGGATGATTAAGCAGGCGTGATCCGAAGGCCGAGGCCAGGGCGCTGAGGCCGGCGGCGCTGCCCACATGCCAGGTCAGGGTCACCCAGGCGGTGTCGCCGTCATGGAACAACGCCAGCGCCGCCGAACCGGTGGCCGCCGCCGCCAGCGCCGCCAAGCCGGCGGTCAAGGCTGGGTTCAGCGACAGGCCGCGCCGCAGCAGCAGCGTCAGCAGCAAGGCCGGCACCAGACCGGATCCGACGATTTCCGGCAGGCATTTCTGGTGAACCACCGAATCCAGGCTGGACCAGCCATTGGCCTGCCATTCCGCCCAGCATCCTTCGCCGGCGCTGGCCAGCCACGCCAAGGCGGGGACCAGCGCCACCATCGCCCGGCTGCGCTTGAATCCCGGCACCGAACTGGCCAGGGCGGCCCAGGCCGCCGCCAGTCCGGTCAGCAGGGCTGCGCCGTTTTGAATGATGAAACGGTTGTCGGCCAAACATTGGGCCAGATCAGGGCGCAAGCCGAAAAAGCCGGTGATGGCGGCCAGAACCGGCACCGACCCGGCCAGCCACAGCCCCAGACGGCGACCGGGCGAGGCCAGGCGTTTGACTGGCGCAAGGCCGCTGGACAATTCCTGGATCAGAAGATCGGTGTTCATGGGCCCAACATTCCTTTCAGCGTCTTCAGTGCCCGATGCATGGCCACCTTCAACGCCGGCACGCTTTGTCCCGACGCGGCCGAGGCTTCGGCCAGGGACATTTCCTTGATCTTCAGCATCTCCACCGCCTGCCGCTGTCCGGCCGGCAGCTTGGCCACCGCCTTGCCCAAATCCATGCGGTCGGTCGCAGACGTATTCGCCGCCTGGCTCAGAAAAGTTTCAGGCACCGCGTCAATATCCGTCTCGCGGCCCTGATGGCGGCGACGCGAACGCAGTCCATCCTTGACCCGGTGGTCAACGATAGCGGCGAACCACGGCAGGAAGGGGCGAGCGGGATCATAGGTATGACGCGCCCCGTGCAGGGTCAGCAGGATTTCCTGGACCACGTCTTCCATGTCCTCGGCCACGCCGGACGCCGCCAACTGTCGCGCCGCCATGCGTCGCGCCACCGGGGCCACCTCGGCCAGCAAACGGCCATAGGCCACTTGGTCGCCATCCTGGGCGGCCTGCATCCATGCTCCCCAGCGGGCGCTGTCTTCCAGATGCTTGGCGCGGTCGTTGATCATGGCAACAGGATGCGCGGAGCGAAGGACGGCGCAAGCGAAATATTTGCCGCTGCCAGGTAACCTTTGGGGGATGGACGACGAAATCGCCGCATCGACCCTGTTGCTCGGAGTGAACCGATGAAGCGTTTCCTGCTGGCTGTCGCCGCTATCCTGCCGTTGCTCGCGGCCTTGCCCGCCCAGGCCTATGAAGCCTTCAGCCAAACGGCGTTTACCAAGGCCCAAGACAAGGGCGACAAGATCTTGCTGCATGTCCACGCGCCCTGGTGCCCGACTTGCCGGGCCCAGGAGCCCGGTGTCGCCCTGCTGGAAAAGCAACGCCCCGAGGTGAAGGTTTTCCGCGTCGATTTCGACAGCCAAAAAGACGTGCTGCGCGTCCTGAAAGTCAGCTCGCAAAGCACGTTGATCGCCTTTGACGGCAAGGCCGAGACCGGTCGTTTGGTTGGTGTCACCGACGGCGCCGCCATCGCGGGTCTGGTCAAGTAAGGAACGTCCCATGACCGCCTTGTTCGCTGCCTGGGTCGCCGGCATGTTGTCGACCTTGTCGCCTTGCGTGTTGCCGCTGGTCCCGGTCTTGCTGGGATCAGCGCTTCAGGCCCATCGCCTGGGGCCGGTGGCCTTGGCCGGCGGCTTGGCCGTCTCGTTCGCATCTTTGGGCATCGTCTTGGCCAGCGTCGGCTTCGCCATCGGGTTGGATGCCGGCGCGGTCCGCAACGGGGCGGCGCTGGTTATGGGAATTTTCGGTTTGGTGTTGCTGGTGCCGGCGCTGGGGCGGGGCTTTTCCGCCCTGGTCGCCCCGCTGGCCGGGTCGGGATCGTCGGTCTTGGGACGGATTTCCGGCGAGACCTTGGCCGGTCAGTTTCTGCTGGGGCTGTTGCTGGGGGCGGTGTGGTCGCCTTGTACCGGTCCCACCTTGGGGGCGGCGGTTGGCTTGGCGGGGGCGCGCGACACCGCATTGCAGGCCGGCGCGGTGATGGTGGTCTTCGCCCTGGGGGCGGCCACCCCCATGCTGATGCTGGCCTATGGTCTGTCGTCGTGGCGCAAACGGTTGGGAAACTGGGCCAGCCGGGCCAAGCCGGTGATGGGGGCGATCTTGCTGGTGGTGGCGGCGTTGGTGCTCAGCGGATTGGACAAAATGGCGGAGAGCATCCTGGTCGCCGCCATGCCCGACTGGTTGGTCAACCTGAGCGTGATGTTTTGAAAAACAATGGGTGGAGAGGGATGCTCTGCCCCATGGTCTTTTCTCCACAAGATATGGTATAGGCAGCGGTTATTCGTTGCTCAAGTCCATTTACCGAGAGAGTCATGGCCGGTCATTCCCAGTTCAAGAACATCATGCATCGCAAGGGCGCCCAGGATGCCAAGCGCGCCAAGGTCTTCACCAAGCTGATCCGCGAACTGACGGTGGCGGCGAAAACCGGTCAGGCCGATCCGGCGATGAATCCGCGTCTCAGGGCCGCCATCCAGGCGGCTCGGGCCTCGAACATGCCGAAAGACACCATGGAGCGCGCCATCAAGCGCGGCGCCGGTGGCGACGACGGCACCAACTTCGAAGAAGTGCGCTATGAAGGTTATGGTCCCGGTTCGGTGGCCATCATCGTCGAGGGCCTGACCGACAACCGCAACCGCACCGCTTCGGAAGTGCGCTCGTACTTCTCGAAGAACGGCGGCGCCATGGGTGAAACCAATTCGGTGTCGTTCATGTTCGACCGCGTCGGCGCCATCCGCTATGCCGCCGATGCCGCCGGCGCCGAAGCCATGTTCGAAGCCGCCCTGGAAGCCGGCGCCGACAACGTGGAATCGTCGGAAGACGGCCACGAGATCACCTGCGCGCCGGACGATCTGGCCGCCGTGCGCGACGCCCTGGAAGCCACGTTCGGCACCCCGGAACATGCGCGTCTGGATTGGAAGCCGCAAACCAGCGTGCCGGTGTCGGACGAAAACACCGCCAAGACCCTGCTGAAGCTGCTGGACGCCCTGGAAGACAACGACGACGTCCAGCGCGTCTTCGCCAATTTCGAAATCCCCGATGACATCATGGAAAAGCTGGGCTGAGCCATGCGCCATGGCGGAGCGAGCGAAGCGAGGGACTGGGCCATTGCGGCCCCGCGAGCTTATGCGAGTGTGAGCCAAGGGCGCGGATGCGCCCGCCCGGCGTCTGAGGGGCAAAAATGAGAGTCTTGGGGCTGGACCCTGGGTTGCGCGTGACCGGTTGGGGGATGATCGAGCTGATCGACAACCGGCTGCGATACCTGGGGGACGGCACCATCAAGTCCGACAGCAAATTGTCCTTGGCCGAACGGCTGGGGCAACTGCATCGGGGGGTTCTGGCGGTGATCGGGGAATGGTCGCCGGATGGGGCGGCGGTGGAGCAGACCTTCGTCAACGTCAACCCGGAAAGCACCTTGAAGCTGGGCCAAGCCAGGGGCGTGGTCATGCTGGCCCCGGCCTTGGCCGGTTTGGTTGTGGGGGAATACGCGCCGACCCAGGTCAAGCAGGCGGTGGTCGGCACTGGGCGGGCGGCGAAGGAACAAGTGGGGATGATGGTGCGTACCTTGCTGCCGGGCTGTCTGGTCAAAAGCCCCGACGCCGCCGACGCCTTGGCGGTGGCGATCTGTCACGCCCATCATTGCGCCACCCAGCGCCGCATCGGAGTTTAAGAGATGAACGGAGCGAGCGCAGCGAGGGACTGGGCCATTGAGGCCCCGCGAACTCATGTGAGCGTGAGCCAAGGGCGCGGATGCGCCCGCCCGGCGCCTGAGGGGCAAAAACAATGATCGCCAAATTGAAGGGGATTATTGATACCCTTGGCGATGATCACACCATCGTTGATGTAAACGGTGTTGGCTATCTGGTGTTCTGTTCGGGGCGCACCTTGGGGCGCTTGCAGACCGGCACTGCCGCTGCTCTGCATGTGGAAACCCATGTGCGCGAAGACCACATCCATCTTTACGGTTTCCTGGAAGCCGGAGAACGTGACTGGTTCAACCTGCTGACCACGGTGCAAGGCGTGGGTGCCAAGGTGGCCTTGGCCATCCTCAGCGTCGCCGGACCGGAACAATTGCTGCAAACCATCGCGGCGCAGGACAAGACCATGCTGACGCGGGCCAGCGGCGTGGGGCCGAAACTGGCGGTGCGCATCCTGACCGAATTGAAGGACAAGGCCGGCAAGATGAGCCTGGGCGGCTTTGCCCCCAGTGCCGCCGGCATGGCTGCCGCCGCACCGGTTTCGGCGGCGGGCGGGCTGATGGAAGACGCCATCTCGGCCCTGGTCAACCTGGGTTACAAGCGCCTGGAAGCCTTCGAGGCGGTGGGCGTGGTGGCCAAGGAATTGGGCGACGATGCCGACAGCTCGACCCTGATCCGCCATGCCCTGAAACGGCTGGGCAAGGATCTGATGCGATGACTGATCGCATGGTCAGCCCCGATCAATCCTTGGGCGACGCCGACACCCATCTGCGCCCGCAAGTCCTGGACGATTTCATCGGCCAGCAGGCGGTGCGCGAGAACCTGAAGATTTTCATCACCGCCGCCAAGTCCCGTGGCGAGGCGCTGGACCACACGCTTTTCTTTGGTCCGCCCGGTTTGGGAAAGACCACCTTGGCGCAGATCGTGTCGCGTGAACTGGGTGTGGGGTTCCGCGCCACGTCGGGTCCGGTGATCGCCAAGGCCGGCGATCTGGCGGCGCTGCTGACCAACCTGGAACCGCGTGACGTTCTGTTCATCGACGAAATCCACCGCCTTAATCCTGCCATAGAGGAAGTGCTCTATCCTGCCATGGAGGACTTTCAGCTTGACCTGATCATCGGCGAGGGACCGGCGGCACGGTCCGTGCGCATCGATTTGCCGCCCTTCACCCTGGTGGGGGCGACCACCCGTTCGGGCCTGTTGACCACGCCCTTGCGGGAACGCTTCGGCATTCCCTGCCGGATGAACTATTACACCGCCGAAGAACTGGAGCTGATCGTCAGCCGTGGCGCCCGGGTGCTGGGCTTCGCCATCACCGCCGACGGCGCCGCCGAAGTGGCGCGGCGCTCGCGCGGGACACCGCGTGTGGCCGGCCGGCTGTTGCGCCGGGTGCGGGACTTCGCCGCCGTCGCCGGCGCCTCGCCGGTGGATGCCCGCGTCGCTGACGCGGCGCTGAACCGCCTGGAAGTGGACCAGATCGGCCTGGATGCCATGGACCGCCGGTATCTGCGCTGTATCGCCGACAATTACGGCGGCGGGCCGGTGGGTGTCGATACCCTGGCTGCCGCGTTGTCGGAAAGCCGCGACACCTTGGAAGAAGTGCTCGAGCCCTATCTGTTGCAGCAAGGCCTGATCCAGCGCACGCCGCGTGGGCGCATGCTGTCGGCCGCCGGGTTCAAGCATATCGGCATCAACCCGCCGCGCGAGGTTCTGGCCCAGCTGGATTTGCTGGCCCATCTGGCGGAGGGCGAGGAATGAGCCTTCCCCACGTCCACCAGATCCGCGTCTATTGGGAAGACACCGATGCCGGCGGCATCGTCTATCACTCGAACTATTTGAACTTCGCCGAGCGGGCGCGCACCGAGATGGTGCGCCAGCTGGGTTTGAAGCAATCGGACCTGGCGGCCGACGGGCAGGGCCACGTTTTCGCCGTGCGGCGGGCGGAAATCGACTTCCTGAAATCGGCCAAGCTGGACGACCTGTTGCAGGTGGAAACCAATGTCACCCAGGTGGCGGGCGCCTCGATGGAGTTGGCCCAGACCATCAGGCGGCTTGACGACGGCGCCGTTTTGGCGTGTCTGCACATCAAATTGGCCTTCATCGGCTTGGCTGACGGGCGACCCGCCCGCATTCCGGCCTGGATGAAGGATAAACTGCGCGATTTGGAAAGCGAGAGGCGATAGTCATGGATCCTGTTCAATCGGCCCAATTGGCCGGCTCAGTCACGCACGACATGTCCATGTTTGGCCTGTTCATGCAGGCCGACATCATCGTCAAACTGATCATGATCGCGCTGCTGGGCGCCTCGTTCTGGTGCTGGGCCATCATCTTCGACAAGCTGATGCGCCTGCGCGCCCTGTGGCAAAAGGCGGAAAGCTTCGAGGAATCCTTCTGGTCCGGCGGTTCCTTGGAAGAACTGTACGACCGCATCGGCGCCCGTCCCATGGACCCGATGAGCGCCATCTTCGTCGCCGCCATGCGCGAATGGCGCCGATCGGCGGCCAAGGGTCTGACCGACAAGGAAAACGTCCGCGTCAGTCTGCCGCAGCGCATCGACCGTGTCATGCATGTGACCCTGGGGCGCGAGATGGACACCTTGGAACGCAACCTGGGCGTCCTGGCCTCGGTGGGCTCGACCGCGCCGTTCATCGGCCTGTTCGGCACCGTCTGGGGCATCATGAATTCGTTCCAGTCCATCGCCAACACCCACAACACCAGTCTGGCGGTCGTCGCCCCCGGCATCGCCGAGGCGTTGTTCGCCACCGCCCTGGGTCTGGTGGCCGCCATTCCGGCGGTGATCGCCTATAACAAGATTTCCAGCGACATGGACCGCTATGCCAAGCGCCTGGAAAACTTCTCGGGCGAGTTCGGCGCCATCTTGTCGCGTCAGCTGGAAGAGAAGATCTGATGGGCGCCGCCGTCGGTCCGCGAAAGGGCGGGCGCAACCGCCACCGGCCGGTGTCGGACATCAACGTCACCCCCATGGTCGACGTCATGCTGGTGCTGCTGATCATCTTCATGGTCACCGCGCCGCTGTTGACCGCCGGCGTCCAGGTGGACCTGCCCAAGACCTCGGCCGCCCCCATCAAGGGCGATGACCAGCCGCTTTCCGTCAGCATCGATGCCAAGGGCGACATCTGGATTCAGGAAACCATGGTCACCTTGGAAGAACTGGCGCCCAAGCTGCAGGCCATCACCGCGCAAAAGCCCGATACCCGCATCTTCATCCGTGGCGACAAGGGCATCGATTACGGCCGGGTGATGGAAGTCATGGGCAATCTGGGTTCCGCCGGCTTCACCAAGGTGTCGCTGGTCACCGAGATGAAGAGCGAAGCCCCGGCTTCGTCCAAGAAGGGAGGCCGTTAACGGCCCGATCATGAGCATGCGGCGCGAAAGCTACATCTTTTCCGGACTTGTGCATTTGGCTGTCGCCTTGCTGGCGATTTTCGGCCTGCCGCAACTTTTCCGCGATCCGCCGCAGATCGAAACCCCCATGGTCGTCGATCTGGTGCCCATCAGCGACAAATCCAACCCACCGCCCAAGCAAAGTCAGGCCGACCCCCAGCCCGAGCCGCCGAAGCCCGAGGAAGCCAAGCCCGAGCCGCCCAAGCCCGAACCCAAGCCGGAACCGGCCAAGCCGGTGCCGCCGCCGCCGCCGCCGCCGCCGCCGCCGCCCAAGCCGCCCGAGCCGGAACCGCCGCCGCCGCCCAAGCCCGAGCCGAAACCCGAGCCCAAGCCGGAACCCAAGCCCGAGCCCAAGCCGGAGCCTAAGCCCGAGCCCAAGCCGGCCGAGCAGAAGTTGTCGGACATCAAGCCGCCGCCGCGTCCCAAGCAGCCGGAAAACGACCTGGATTCGCTGTTGAAGTCGGTGGACAAGAAAAAGCCCGTGCCGACCAATCCGCTGGACGACCTGCTGAAGGCCACCGACAAGGCCAAGCCCAACACGCCGTCCCAGGAAAAGGGCAGCCAGCCCAAGGCGCAGAACGTGCGCGGTTCGGACATGCACAACCCCAACCAGCCCATCTCGCGCACCGAGTTGGACGCCATCCGCGCTCATGTGTCCAAGTTCTGGAACATTCCGGCCGGCGCCAAGGATGCCGACAAGCTGTTCGTGGAAATCCGCATCACCGTTCAGCCCGACGGCACGGTGACCGACGCCCAGGTGATCAACGCGCCCTTGATGGCCGATTCGTTCTGGCAGGCGGCCGCTGACTCGGCGCGTCGTGCCGTGCGTCTGGCCAGCCCGCTGCCGATTCCGCGCGACAAATATGACCAGTTCAAAGACTTTGTCATGACGTTCAACCCCAAACAGATGGTTATGGGAAGGTAATCGCCATGTTGACCCGCATTCGCACCGCCCTTGTGGGCCTTGTCGCCGTGCTTGGCCTGTTGGCCGCGCCGGCCGCCATGGCCGAAATCCGCATCGACATCACGCGCGGCAACATGAAGCCGCTGCCCATCGCCATTCCCGAGCTGTTCGGGGCGCAACCCGCCGAAAGCCAGGCTGGCCGCGACATCGCCCATGTGGTGGCGGCCGATCTGGAACGTTCGGGCTTGTTCAAGCCCGTCGACCCGCGGGCCTTCATCCAAAACGCCGCGTCGTTGCAGGCCGGTCCGCGTTTCGCCGATTGGCGCCAGATCAACGCCGAGGCGCTGGTGTCGGGCAAGACCGAGATTTCCGGTGACGGCGATCTGACCATCGAGTTCCGTCTGTGGGACGTGTTCTCGGAAACCCAGATGATCGGCACCCGCTATACCATCGCCGGCAAGGATATCCGTCGAAACCCCAATCTGTGGCGCCGTGCCGCCCACCAGATGGCCGACGCCATTTACAAGCGCGTCACCGGCGAAGAGGGCTATTTCGACACCCAGCTGATCTATATTTCCGAGCAAGGTCCCAAGAACGCCCGCAAGAAGCGTCTGGCCATCATGGACCAGGACGGCGAGAACCACCGTTTCCTGACCTCGGGCGAGGATCTGGTGCTGACGCCGCGCTTTTCGCCGACCGCCCGCGAAATCACCTACATGTCCTATTTCCGGGGCACGCCGCGTGTCTACATCCTGCAGATCGACACCGCGCGGCGCGAATTGCTGGGTGACTTTCCCGGCATGACCTTCGCGCCCAGGTTCTCGCCGGACGGCAACAAGGTGGTGTTGTCCATGTCCCAGGACGGCAACGCCGAAATCTATGAAATGAATCTGCTGACCCGGCAGAAGACCCGCCTGACCAACCATCCGTCCATCGACACGTCGCCCAGCTATTCGCCGGATTCGTCGCGCATCGTGTTCAATTCGGACCGTGGCGGCGCCCAGCAGCTTTACACCATGAACGCCGACGGCTCGAACGTGACCCGCATCACTTTCGGTGACGGCCGTTACGCCACCCCGGTGTGGTCGCCGCGTGGCGACCTGATCGCCTTCACCAAGATGAAAGGCGGCGAATTCTACATAGGTGTCATGCGTCCGGATGGGTCTGACGAACGTCTGCTGTCCCAGGGCTATCTGGTGGAAGGTCCGACCTGGGCCCCGAACGGCCGCGTTTTGGCTTATTGGAAGGAAACTCCGTCCGACAACGCCGGTCGCGGTGGTACCGCCAAGCTGTACACCATTGACTTGACAGGCTTCAATGAACGCCAAGTGCTCACACCTTTGGACGGTTCGGATCCTGCGTGGTCCCCCTTGATTCCCTAAGTAGTAACTATTATAGTCCGCCGCGATTAGGATTTTTTCCGGTTCGCGGCGGACCTGATGGGCCAATGCTGCCGGATGTTTGCGCCGATCCTGTCATATCGGTGCGGCACAAAAAGAAAGTCCGCCCGGCATCTTTAATCCTCTGAGGGGGAGTCCTCACTAATGAAACTGCGTTTCCTGAGCATCTTCGCCGCCGCCGCCCTGCTGGCCGCCTGTGAATCCGCCCCCGAAGCCACCGGCACCAAGTCCGGTGCTGGCGCCGAACCGCCGAAGGTTACCAAGCCCTCGATCGTTCCGGGCTCCGAGCAGGACTTCATCGCCAATGTCGGCGACCGCGTGTTCTTCGACTTCGACAAGTACGCTCTGCGTGCCGACGCCAAGGCGACCCTGGACAAGCAGGCTGCCTGGCTGAAGAAGTACCCGACCTACTCGCTGACCATCGAAGGCCATGCCGACGAGCGCGGCACCCGCGAGTACAACTTGGCCCTGGGCGAGCGTCGCGCCAATTCCGTCAAGGAATACCTGGTTGGCGCCGGCCTGCCGGCCGCTCGCGTCAAGACCATCTCGTACGGCAAGGAGCGCCCGGTCGCTCTGGGTTCGAACGAGGCCGCCTGGTCGCAGAACCGTCGTGGCGTGACCGTCCTCAGCAAGTAATTGCCGAGACGTCGCTGACGTAAACGAAGCGCCCGTCCTTCCCGAAAAGGGAAGGGCGGGCGTTTTGTTTTGCGCCACAACTTTGCCTTATGGGCGCTTTATGCTATCCCTTTGGCTGTCGCCCACGTTCCGTGGGGCTGCCGTTTTCAAGTAAGATCGAGGTTCGCCCGTGCGCCGTCTTGCCGCTTTCGTCGTCCTGGCCGGTTTGGCCCTTCAGGTCCAGCCCGCTTACGCCCAATACGAAAACCGTGCCATGTCCGACCGTCTGGATCGGCTTGAACGTGACTTGCAGATGATGCAGTCGACCATGGCTCGCGGCGGCGCCAGCGGCGGTTCCACCGTCATCACCTCGCCGGCCTTGGGCGGCGGCGCCAACACGACCCGGCCCGCCGCTTCCGCCACCCCCATGCCGGCCGGCATGGCGGTGCGCCTGGACGAACGGGTCGACCAGTTGGAAGATCTGGTGCGCCAGTTGACCGGCCGGGTGGAAGAGGCGGCGTTCAAGGCCCAGCAGGTGTCCAAGCAATTGGAACGCATGCAGGCCGACATCGATCTGCGTTTCAAGGATTTGCAGACTGCCCAGCCGCCGGCGCAACCGGCCGAGGGCGGTCAGGCCCAGGTTTCCATGCCGGCGGCCAAGGGCGGCGATCAGCCTGCTCCTGCCAGCGCGCCGCAGACCTTGGGCACTTTGTCCGAAAAGGATCTGAAGAAGCCGGCTGCCAACAGCAACGCCCCGGTCACCCCCCCCAAGGATGCCCAGGGTTTGTACGACATGGCCTATGAATCGCTGCAGCGTGGCGCCTATCCGGAAGCGGAAAAGGGCTTCCAGGAATTCATGGCCAAGTATCCCAGCCACCAGCTGGCCGGCAACGCCCAGTACTGGCTGGGTGACATCGCCTTCGTGCGCAAGGATTTCAACACCGCCGCCGTCACCTTCCTGGAAGGCTACAAGAAGTTTCCCAGCCATTCCAAGGCTGCCGACATGATCTATAAGGCCGGCTCGGCCTTTGGCCAGATGGGCAAGACCAAGGAAGCCTGCACCGCCTTCGGCATCCTGTTCAAGGACCAGCCCAAGATGCCGGATCGGGTCAAGCGGGCGGCCACCGCCGAAAAGTCCAAGTATAACTGCAAATAGGAAAGGGCCCCTTCGACGCGAAGGGGCCTTCTTCACATGAAAGCCGTCTCGCCCGCCGAATTCGCCACCTTGATGGACCGCCTGGGACCGTTCGAGCCGACGCCGCGTCTGGCGGTGGCGGTGTCGGGCGGCGGCGATTCCCTGGCGGCGACGCTGTTGGCGGCCCACTGGGCCCATGGGCGCGGTGGCCGGGTGGTGGGGCTGACGGTGGATCATGGCCTGCGGGCCAATTCCACCGCCGAGGCGGTGATGGTCGGGCGCTGGCTGGCCAATCACGGCATCGAGCATCACATCTTGGCCTGGCTGGGCGACAAGCCGGCTTCCGACATCCAGGCCCAGGCACGGCAGGCACGTTATCGCCTGATCGAGGATTGGTGTCGTCAGGCCGGCATCTTGCATGTGGTTCTGGCCCATCATCAGGACGACCAGGCGGAAACCTTCCTGTTGCGTCTGGCCCGTGGTTCGGGGGTCGAAGGCTTGTCGGGCATGGCCGCTATCCGTCATGGCCCCTTCCTGCGCTGGCTGCGGCCCTGCCTGGACGTGCCCAAGGCCCGCTTGCAGGCGACGCTGCGGCACTGGGACCAGGATTGGGTCGAGGACCCGTCCAACCAGGACCCGCGCCATGCCCGGGTCCGCTGGCGCAACCTGTTGCCGGTGCTGGCGGCCGAGGGGGCCAACGCCGAACGGCTGGGCCAGACCGCCGCGTCGCTGTCCCTGGCTCGCGACGCCCTGGAAGAACAGCTGGCCGCCGCCTTTGTCCACCATGTCCAGCTTGATCCCGCCGGTTACGCCTGGGTCGATGCGCGGGCCTGGGGGCATTGGGGGGATGATCTGGCCCTGCGCCTGTTGTCGCGCCTGTTGCGCAGCTTGGGCGGCGAGGCCGTGTCTCCACGTCTGGAACGGACCCGGTCGCTGTTGTGCCGCCTGCGTCAGGGCCAAGGTGGCACGCTTTCGGGCTGCCGGGTGGCGGTGGACGGGGAAAGGGTGCTGTTCTGCCGCGAATCCGGACGCATGGCCGCCGCCTTGCCCGTGCTTCCCGGACGGGACGTGGTCTGGGATCGCCGTTTCCGCGCCCGCCTGCCCGCCGACGCGCCCCCCGGGTTGTGCCTGGGGGGCTTGGGGCCGCAGGGCTGGCGGCGCCTGACCAAGCTGTCCGGCGGCACGCTGCCGCCTTGTCCGGCCCTGGTGCGTCCCACATTACCGGCCCTGTTCGATCAGCAGGGTGTTTGCGCCGTGCCGCACCTCGGCTATAAACGGGATGCGGGCGGCTGGCCGCAGCGGCCTTGGTTGTGGCCGACTCCTTTGCGGCCGCTGACCGAGATTGCTCATTGCCTTGTTTAACTTTGGCAGGGCACTATCTGTAGAGAACGCTGTCATCTTCGGGCGCACATCTGGCGCCCTGCTACCAGGAAGGGCTTGACCTTGAATTTCAGCAAGAACCTGGCGCTGTGGATCATCATCGCCCTGCTTCTGGTGATGCTCTTCAACCTGTTCCAGACCTCGACGCCGCAGCGCGGCATGGGGCAGGTGGCGTTCTCGGATTTCATGGCCGAGGTGGACGGCGGCCGCGTCGCCGACGTCACCATCCAAGGCTACACCGTCACCGGACATTATTCCGACAACCGGCCGTTCTCGACCTACATGCCGCCCGAAGCCAACATCGTGCCCAAGCTGCGCGAATCGGGCGTCCGTATCTCGGCGGTGCCGCCGGCCGACGACCAGCCGACGCTGTGGGGCATCCTGGTGTCGTGGTTCCCCATGCTGCTGCTGATCGGCGTCTGGGTGTTCTTCATGCGCCAGATGCAGTCGGGTGGCGGCAAGGCCATGGGCTTCGGCAAGTCCAAGGCCCGGCTGCTGACCGAAAAGCAGGGCCGCGTCACCTTCGAGGACGTGGCCGGCATCGACGAAGCCAAGCAGGAACTGGAAGAAATCGTCGAATTCCTGAAGGACCCGCAAAAGTTCCAGCGCCTGGGCGGCAAGATTCCCAAGGGCTGCCTGCTGGTCGGCCCGCCCGGTACCGGTAAGACCCTGCTGGCCCGCGCCATCGCCGGCGAAGCCAACGTGCCGTTCTTCACCATCTCGGGCTCGGATTTCGTCGAAATGTTCGTCGGCGTCGGCGCCAGCCGCGTGCGCGACATGTTCGAACAGGGCAAGAAGAACGCGCCCTGCATCATCTTCATCGACGAAATCGACGCGGTCGGCCGCCATCGTGGCGCCGGCCTGGGCGGCGGCAACGACGAACGCGAGCAGACGCTGAACCAGATGCTGGTGGAAATGGACGGCTTCGAGTCCAACGAAGGCGTCATCCTGATCGCGGCGACCAACCGTCCCGACGTGCTGGACCCGGCTTTGCTGCGTCCCGGCCGTTTCGACCGTCAGATCGTGGTGCCCAATCCCGACATCCTGGGCCGCGAGAAGATTTTGAAGGTTCACATGCGCAAGGTGCCGCTGGCCCCTGACGTGGAACCCCGCATCATCGCCCGTGGCACGCCTGGGTTCTCGGGTGCCGACCTGTCCAACCTGGTCAACGAAGCGGCCCTGTTGGCGGCCCGCGCCGGCAAGCGTGTGGTCACCATGTCCGAATTCGAAGCGGCCAAGGACAAGGTGATGATGGGGGCCGAGCGCCGGTCCATGGTGATGAGCGAGGCGGAAAAGGAATCCACCGCTTATCACGAAGCCGGCCACGCCGTGGTCAACCTGCACATGCCGCATTCCGACCCGCTGCACAAGGTGACCATCATTCCGCGCGGCCGCGCCCTGGGTGTCACCATGTCGTTGCCGGAACGTGACCGGTTGTCGTACTCGAAGAAGTTCTTCGAGGCGCGTATCGCCGTGTGCTTCGGCGGCCGTGTCGCCGAACAGCTGATCTATGGCGAGGACCACCTGAATTCGGGGGCTTCCAACGACATCATGCAGGCCACCGGCATGGCCCGTAAGATGGTCACCGAGTTCGGCTTTTCCGACAAGCTTGGCCCGCTGCGCTATACCGACAACCAGGAAGAAGTGTTCCTGGGCCATTCGGTGACCCAGCACAAGAACATGTCGGACGAAACCGCCCGCCTGATCGACACCGAGGTTCGCCACTACGTCGAGGAAGGCGAGCGCAAGGCCCGTGAAATCCTGACCACCCATCGTGACGAACTGGAAGCCATCACCCGGGGTCTGTTGGAATACGAAACCTTGTCCCGTGAAGAAGTGGAAATGCTGATCCGCGGCGAGCCGCTGGTGCGTGACGGCGGCTTCGTCCGGCCCAAGGACAATGGCGGTCCGCGTCGCGGCTCGGTGCCCAGCTCGGGCTTGCCCGATGCCGGCGGCATGGACCCCGAACCGCAGCCGGGACCATGAGTTTCTCGGTAACACCTGCCTTCCGCCGAAGCCCCGCCCCCAAGCGGGGCTTCGTGCGTGCTGAAGACGTTTACCTGTTGCCGACAGGCATCGTCGGCGGCGAACAGGCGGCGGCGGCGGTGATCGGCGGTCAGGGCTGGCCCTTGGCCGACGGCACCTTGGCCTTTACCAGCGTCGGCGTCGTCTGGCGCGAGGACGGCACCAGTTGGATCGCCATACTGCCCTTCGCCGAACTGTCCAATTGGGCGGAAAACGAAGGTGACGACATGGCCCGTCATGTGGGCCGCTGGGTGCGTCGTCTGGGGGGCAAGCGCCCGGATTGGGCGGGACTGAGCATGGATCGCCCGCGATTGATGGGGATTGTCAACGTCACCCCCGACAGTTTTTCCGACGGCGGCTTGAACCTGGCGGCGGAAACCGCCATTGGCAACGCTCTGATCATGACGGCGGCGGGGGCCGAGATCATTGACGTCGGCGGCGAATCCACCCGCCCCGGCGCCCAAGCGGTCCCGGTCGAGGAAGAGATCCGGCGCGTGCTGCCGGTGGTGCGGGAACTGGCCCGGCGCGGCATCACCGTTTCCATCGACACCCGCCACGCCCCGGTCATGCGTGCCGCCATGGAGGCGGGGGCCAAGATCATCAACGACGTCACCGCCCTGGAAGGCGAGGGGGCGGTGGAGGTAGCGGCCCAGACCGGTGCGGCGGTGATCTTGATGCATATGCAGGGGCAGCCGCAGACCATGCAGACCAACCCGCGCTATGACTGCGCGCCGCTGGACGTCTTCGACTATCTGTCCGGCCGCTTGGCGGTGTGCGAGGCGGCGGGGATCGAGCGTCACCGGGTCATGGTCGATCCCGGTATCGGCTTTGGCAAGAATGCCAGCCACAACGCCCAAATTCTGGGTTCGCTTCCTCTGCTGCATGGCTTGGGGTGTCCGGTGCTGCTGGCGGCCAGCCGTAAAAGCTTCATCGCCCACGTCAGCCACGACGAACCCGCCGACCAGCGTCTGGCCGGCACTCTGGCGGTCCATCACATGGGGCTGGATGCGGGTTGCCAGTTACTGCGCGTCCACGACGTCACCCACGCCCATCAGGCTTTGGCGGTGTGGCGGGCGGTGTCAGCCGCTAGATAGAGATGCGATGGGTGCCGCTGACGCCGCGCTGGGGGGCTGAAACGGGTTGCCCTGGACCAGCACGATGGCTGCCGTCGGTGCGGCGGCGGCGGCGAACAGGGCGATGGCCAGGATTTCCGCCTTGGGCTGGTCCACATAGACCATGGCGATGGATATCATGGTCAGCAGTCCCAGAAAGGCCATGCCCAGCCATTTCAGCGGGTTGACGTGGGTCTTGGACAGGGCGATGCGGCTTTCGCGGGCATCGCGGGCCACCACCGCCTGACGCAGCATCTCGGCATGGATGGCCGGCGACACGGTTGCCGCCATGTCCGAACCGGCCAGGGTTTCCAGCAAGAACGCCATGGCCTGGGCGGTCTGTTCCGACGATTGACGATGGGCCAAAAGCGGCCATTCCTGATGAACCGCGCTGTCGGCATAGCTGCGCACCGCCTGGGTCACCGCTTGTCGCTGGGGGGCGGGCAGGGGCGCGGCCAGGGCCAGGATGGACCGAAGCGCCCCGGCTTCGTGATAGACGGCGTTCACCGCCCGGTCATGGGCGTTCCAGGTGTCGTTGGCCAGGAAAGCCAAGGTCAGGGCGAAAAGCACGCCGACCACGTTGACGAAAGGCGGCGACAAGCCGCGATACTGGCGGATTACCACGGCGAAGCGCGATTTGTGCGCCAGATACAGCATCAGGGCGGCGGCGCCCAAGGTGCCGAACAGGGCGAAGGCGGCCAACAGGTAGTGGTCGTAGCTGACAAGAAAGGCGGGCATGGGGGACTCGAACAGGGAAAGCGGGCCAGTATACCCCTTTGCCACAGGTTGGACGCGGAAAAACCTTTCAAAAGCCATGCTTTGGCGCTATCCAATCACCTTTCGAAAAAAGCGGGGGTTTGGTTTCTCCATGACGCGCAAGCTGTTCGGCACCGACGGTATCCGGGGCACCGCCAATCTGGACCCCATGACCGCCGAGACGGCGTTGAAGCTGGGCATGGCCGCCGGCCGCCATTTCACCCGCGGCGACCATCGCCATGTGGTGGTGATCGGCAAGGACACGCGGTTGTCGGGCTATTTGCTGGAACCCGCTTTGACTGCTGGTTTTGTCGCCGTCGGCATGGATGTGGTGCTGCTGGGGCCGTTGCCGACGCCGGCGGTGGCCATGCTGACCCGCTCGTTGCGCGCTGATCTGGGGGTGATGATCTCGGCCTCGCACAATCCTTATCAGGATAACGGCATCAAGCTGTTCGGTCCCGACGGCTTCAAGCTGTCCGACGAGGACGAGATCGAGATCGAACACAAGATGTTCAATGGCCTGGAAGGCTATCGCGTCGGCTCCGACCATCTGGGCAAGGCCAAGCGTCTGGACGACGCGGTGGGACGCTACATCGAATACGCCAAGTCCAGCTTTCCGCGCGGTCTGCGCCTGGACGGGCTGAAGATCGTCGTCGATTGCGCCAATGGCGCCGCCTACAAGGTCGCCCCTACGGTTCTGTGGGAACTGGGCGCCGAGGTGATCCCGGTGGCGGTCACGCCCGATGGTTTCAACATCAACAAGGATTGCGGTTCGCTGCACACCCAGACCATGCAGACCCAGGTGGTGGCCCACGGCGCCCATCTGGGCATCGCGCTGGACGGTGACGCCGATCGTTTGGTGTTGTGTGACGAAAAGGGCAAAGTGATCGACGGCGATCAGGTGATGGGGCTGATCGGCCTGACCCTGGCCAGGTCCGGTCATCTGAAGGGCGGCGGCATCGTCGCCACGGTGATGTCCAACATGGGCCTGGAAAAGCATCTGGCCGGCCATGGCCTGGATCTGCACCGCACCGCTGTCGGCGATCGCTATGTGTTGGAACGCATGCGCAAGGACGGTTTCAACGTTGGCGGCGAACAATCGGGCCATATCATCCTGTCCGACCATTCCACCACCGGCGACGGTTTGGTCGCCGCGTTGCAAGTGCTGGCGGCCCTGGTGGAATCGGGCAAGCCGGCCAGCCAGATGTTGCACCTGTTCGATCCCTTCCCCCAGGTGCTGAAGAATGTCCGCGTCAGCGGCAAGCCCGACGCGGTTTTGGCCCTGGACGACGTCAAGGCGGCGATCGCCGCCGGCGAGGCACGGCTGAACGGATCGGGCCGCGTGCTGATCCGCAAATCGGGCACCGAGCCGTTGATCCGGGTGATGGCGGAAGGCGAGAATTCCGATCTGGTCGGCACGGTGGTCGACGACATCGTCGCCACCATCACCGCTGCCGCCGGTTAAACGTTTCCTCAGAACGCCCTTTGGCGTTCGTGCAGCACCATGTTGAGGTCCAGTTCCTTGACCACCTGTTCCAAGGTGGTGATGCCCCGGCTTTCCAGGGCGTCGATTTGGTTCAGCAGCACGGCGGCGGTGACGATGGCGTCGCCCAAGGCGGTGTGGCGGTCGGTGATGGAAATGCCCAGGCGGTCGCAGATGGCGTCCAGGGAATGGCCGACCTCGGCCCCGTCCAGATAGTTGGACAGCATCATGGTGTCCAGGACCGGATTGTCGAAGGTGACGCCGAATTCCCGTTCCCGCATGCGCAGGAACTTCAGGTCGAAGGCGGCGTTGTGGGCGACCAGCACCGAATCGGCGGCGAAGGCCTTGAATTGCGGCAGCACCACGCCCAGCGGCGGCTTGTCCTTGACCATGTCGTCGGTGATGCCGTGGAATTTGATGCTTTCCACCGGGATCGAACGCCCCGGATTGACGATGCGGTTGAAGCTTTCGCCGGACAGGATGCGGCCGTTGACGATGCGCACGGCGCCGATTTGGACGATCTGGTCGCCCTGGCTGGGGGCAAGGCCGGTGGTTTCGGTGTCGAAGACGATGAACGTCAGGTTGCGCAGGGGCTGGCGACCCTTTTCACCGATGTCGCGGGCGGCGTCCAGCAGCGACATGTCATAGAATTCCGGCCGTGTCGGCAGGATGGTCTTGGATTGGTAATGCTGTTCCACGCCCTTGCGCATGGGCAGGCGCAGCCACGACCGGCCCGACCGATGTTCCTGGGCGATTTCCGATCCGGCGTGGTGGTCCAGCACGTCGCGGACCTTCATGCCGCCCAGGGACGGCAGGGTCTTGGCCAGCCAGCTTTCCAGCGCCGGTTTGGCGGCGGTGGCGCCGGCCCAGCCGATTTCCACCCAGCAGCCGCCATCATCTTCGGTGGCGGCCAGGTCGATTTCGGCCAGATTGAAGCGCTCGGATATCTGGCGGATCAGGGATTCCACCGTCAAGGCCAGCGAATGGGAATCGGCGTGCAGCCAGACCGGCAGGCCGGTGACGGTGACCTTGACGTTTTCGCCTTCGAAACGTTGGGCGACAAAGGCGAACAGATCCGCCGAATGCTGGTCGGCCATGGGCCACCAGCCGGACAGCGCCCGTTGATAGCCGTCGGTCACCCGCTTGATGGCGGTTTCGATGTTGGCGGCTTCGCGTTCGACGATGGTCGGGTTGTTGGCGGCGATGCGCAGGCGGATCAGCGGCGATTCCAACCCTTCGGCCACTTCGCGCAACAGCGCGTCGCGCCGCGACAGCGCCGCCACCTGCGGGCCAGCGTCGACCATGGTGATGACATAGCCCGAGGCTTCGCCGTCACCGCCGCGGATGACGCTCATGCGGGCCTGCAAAAGCGTGCTGCCGTCGCTGGCGCTGGCCAGGAACGGCGTGCCGCGTGCGCCCATGTCCGGGCGGTGGGTCAGCACTTCCAGCATGTGGACCACGGCTTCGCGGGTCACCGTCTCGAAGATCGAGCGGCCCAGCCCCACCGGACCGACGGCGGCCAGCATGTCCATGGCCACTGAATTATACAGCACGATCTGGTGGCGCAGGTTGCACACCACCACCCCTTCATGCAGATCGTTCAGGATGGCGGCCAGACGGTTGGCGTTTTCCTCGGCCTTGCCGGTGGCCTGTTGCAGGCCCTCTGACAGCTCGGCTCGCGCCTGGACCAGCTTGGCTATGATTTGGTTGACCGATTCGGGCAAGGGCGCCAGCAGGGGATAGCGGTCCACGTCCAGGTCGGTGCGGTTGCCGCCATGGGCGATGGCGCGCACTTCGCTGGCCAGCCGCTTGACGCCGCGCATGACGGCGAAGTCGACGATCTTCCAGGCCAGAACGAACATGGCCGCCGCCCCGGCCACGGCGACCAGGGCAAGGGCGTTCAGTTCTTCACGATCGACGACACCTTGGCTCAGCACATAGGTCGTGCCGCCGATGGCGGCGACATTGGCGATCAAAGCCATGGCCAGCCAGGGCAGGGGACCCCGCCAATTTTGCGGCACCCGTTTGCTCCTTGGACATTTTATTTTCCTTGGCGCGAATTTTAGCACGTGCCGGCGTCCGGGCAATGCCCGGATTTAAATCAAGGGCAAGGGTCAGGCTGCGTTGTCGTCCTGTTCCAGGCCGGCCCGCAATTGGTCGTAAAGGGACGCGGCGCTGGCGCCACGGTAATAGCCGTCGCGCAGCAGGCGGGAATCGATTCCCAACATCTTGGCGGATTGGCCGAAGCGGTCCATCAGCCGCGTGTCCAGGTCGGCGATCCAAAGCGTGTATCCGCAGTCGAACAGGGGATAGGTCATGATGGCAAGGTCCATGGGCATGGGGTGACTTAGGCTTAAGCTAGTCGCGACTTGCGGCGAACAAAGGTCGGGATTGTGGCGAACGGACGGCAACGCCTTGACGTTTGCCTGATCGAAGTCGCCTTGGCATACTAAGGCATGGTTTCAGGAGGTCGGGCATGCTTGGGCTGAAAGTATCGGTCGTCGCTGGTTTTCTGGCCTTTCTGCCCGTTCCGGCTTGGGCCCAGACGGTGGTGAAGGTGGGGGGATACGAGTTTCCCCCTTATGTGGAAAGCGGCAAGGACGACATGGTCGGCGCCATTGTCGCCGGATTGAACAAGTTGCAAGGCGATTATCGCTTTGAGTTCATCCCGGTTTCCGCCCGCCGCCGCTATGCGGATTTGGCCGAGAATCGTTTCGACGTGATGTTCTTCGAAAGCCCGCAATGGGGCTGGCAAGGTCAGGCGGGCGCCACCTTCACCAAGGTTTTCATGACGGGCGGTGAAAATTACGTGGCCCAGGCCCAGGCGGGCCGGGGGCAGGAATATTTCGACGATCTGGCCGGCAAATCCCTGGTGGGCATCCTGGGATATCATTATGGCTTCGCCGGCTATGAAGGCGATCCCAAGAAGCTGGAACAGAAATTCGACATCAAGCTGGTGGGCGGCCATCGTTCAAGCATCGAACTGGTCCTGGCCGGCCGTCGCGACGTGGCGGTGGTCACCGACGCTTATCTGCGGCGTTATCTGAAGGACAATCCTCAGGCGGTGGCGCGTCTTTTGGTATCCACCCACCCAGATCAGGTCTACGAACACCGTGTCCTGGTCCGGCGCGGCGGCCCCATCGGCCTTGAGACCATGCAGACTTTGATGGATCGCTTGCGCAATCAAGGGTTGTTCGCGACCCTGGCCGAATAGATATGGCTTACGCACAACTTTAACCGAAGCTTCAGGGCTTGGTCACGGTTCTGTCATGGGCGGCGCCTATAGTCGCTGCGTCTCTTTTGACGGAAGCGAGCCGTGAGCAAAGCCACTACCACCACCTTTCCCCGTTTGTCCTTTGATCTGCCCGGTCTGTCGAAAATGGCGGGCAATTTGGTTTCGGCGTGGCATTCCGGCGACCTGCCCTTGCTGTCGGACCTGTCCATCCGCTTCCGTTTCGCCTTGCTGGTCAGCCTGGCCCTGGTGGGGGCGACGTTTTTCGGTGTCCTGTCCTATGCGGTGGACAACCGCATCAACAGCCTGTTGGTTGCCCAGGATGATTTTCGCCGTCTGAACGATCTGGCCGGCGACGTGCGCGCCAAGGCGGCGGCGCTGCAAAATCACGAAGAACATTTCCTGCGCGAGCGCGACCAAGCTTCCGCCCAGGCGTTCCGCGACGACGTGGCTTTCGTCGCCCGAGGTGTGGAACAGATGGGCAGCCTGCCCGGTGCGGCCAGCATCCAGTCGCAACTGGACGCCTTGTCGCAAGGCTTCGGCAAGGTGTCGAGCCGCTTTGACGCGGTTTACCAGCGCGCCGAGGTGCTGGGCTTGACGGCGTCCTCGGGGCTGCGGGGGCAATTGGCCGGCTCGGTCAAGGCGGTCGAGGACGAATTGAAGATGTGGCCCAATGCCGGGTCGCTGCTGCCCACCATGCTGCAGATGCGCCAGGCCGAAAAGAACTTCATGCTTTACGGCAAGGAAAGCTATGTGGGGGTCCACCGCAAGTTCTCGAACCAGTTCGATTTCGAACTGGATGCGTCGGCTTTGCCCAATTCGACCCGCGACGACCTGCGCAAGCTGATGCAGGCCTATTCCGCCGACATGAACGCCTTTGCCGGCGGCACCATGGCGCTGAACAGCGAGGTGGAGGCCCTGCGCCAGGAATTCCAGGCGGTGCGGCCGATCTTGGCCCAGGTCTTCGGCCATGCTCGCGACGGCATGAATCTGGTGATCAACCAACAAGAAACCGCCCGGCGCCAGATGTCGCGGCTGATGATGGCCTTCAACGCCGGCGCTTTGCTGTTGTTCTGCGCCGTGGCCTTGGTTCTGGCGCGGTCCATCACCCAGCCGGTGCGGCTGATCGAACAGGCCATGGAACGTCTGGCCGGCGGCGACCATGCCGTGGTGGTGCCGGGCATTCGCCGTAAGGACGAAATCGGCGACATGGCCAAGGCGGTGGGGGTGTTCAAGGACAACGCCATCGCCATGGTCCGCCTGCAACAGGAACAAGAAGCCATCCGGGCCGAGGCCGAGGCCGTCAACCACCAGCGCATGCTGGCTTTGGCCGACCATTTCGAGCAGGCGGTCAAGTCGGTGGCCGACGCTGTTGACGACAACGCCCAAGCCATCAAGGACACGGCGTTGCGCATGGTGACGGGCGGGCGCTCCGGCAACAACTCGTCGCTTTCGGTGGCAGAAGCGGCGGAACGGTCGCGCAATACCGTCGCTGCCGTGGCGGAAGCCGCGGGCGAACTGACCGACAGCGTCGCCGACATTTCGGCCCATGTGGAGACCACCTCGCAGGTGGTGCGCCATGCGGTCAACGAATTGCAGAACGCCAATTCCAAGGTCGGCGGCCTGCTGCAACTGGCCGGCAACATCGATCGGGTGGTCAACCTGATCGGCGACATCGCCGGGCGAACCAACATGCTGGCGCTGAACGCCACCATCGAGGCGCAGCGCGCCGGCGAGGCCGGCAAGGGCTTTGCTGTCGTCGCCGACGAAGTCAAGCACCTGGCGCAGAAGACCGCCGAATCGACCCGTGACATCGCCGACCAACTGGCGGCCATCCAGGCCGCCACTGCCGACACCGTGGACGCCATCGGCGATGTGGGGCGCGCCATCGAGAAGGTGAACGACATCGCCGCTCAGGTGGCTGGCGCCGTCACCCGTCAGGCGGAAGTGACCGCCAAGATCGGCCGTTGCGTGGACGAAGTCACCGCCGGGACCCAGGATGTCACCGGCGGCGTGGTGCACGTCACCCAATCGGCGGTGCGTTATTGCGGATCGGCGGTGCGGGTGAAGTGGGCGGCGGACAATCTGGCCGGACCGGCCGCCAACCTGAAGCGGGAAGTGGACAACTTCCTGCGCACCATCCGCGCCTGATCAGGAAACCACCACCAAAGCCAGCAGGGTCAGCACGGCCAGCAATTGCAGGCCGACCCGAAGCTTCATCAGGGTGTTGGCGTGGCGGCGGTACCAGGGGCCGCCGCCGGCGAATCCCAAAAGGCCGGTGACCAAAACAGCGGCCACCGCCACGGGCAGGATCACCATCAGGATGGAAGACGCTTTGTCCATGCCGACCTATATGGGGCGGGCATTGCGTTTCGACCAGATCAAAATGGCGGTGCCGACCAAGGCGGGCAGCGCGGACAGGGCATAGGTCAGGGTGAAGCTGCCGATCAAATCGTGCAGCATCGCGAAGCACGGCGGCCCGACCAGAACCCCGCCATAGGTGAAGAACAGCGAAGCCCCGGTGACCCTTGGGATCTGCGCCGGTTCGGTGGCGTGGGCCAGTTCAGCCAGGTAGACCCCGTTCCAGCCCAAGGCGGCGGCGCCAAAGGGAATCAGCACCGCGAACACCCAAAATGCCGGCCATTGCGCCGACAAGGTGCCGGTGGCCAGGGCCAGGGTGGCGGTGATGACGCCCAGGCCCACCAAGGTGGGGATGCCGCCGAAAAAGCGGTCGGCGGCCGAGCCGATAACGATACGGCCGATCACCCCCGCCACTTGCAACGCCGACAGCAGGACGCCGGCCTGCACCAGCGACCAGGACAATTCCGTCACCAGCATGGTGACGGCGAAGCTGGATACCGACAACTGTACGGCGGCATAGGCGAAGCCGGTCCAAGACAACGCCTTCAGGCGCGGGTTGCGCCAGATCAGGACCAGACCCAGAAACGGATTGCCGCTCAGGCGGGCTTTAGGGTCGCGGTCGGCATCCCAGGTGCGGCGCACGCTTTCCAGAACCACGGCCAGAAACAGGCAGCCGACGATGACGGCGACCAGTGCTGCCGGCCAATCCCAGGCCTGGGTCAGGCGTGGGGCGATCAGCCCCGCCATGGTGCCGCCCAAGGGCACGCCGGTCTGTTTCAGGGAAAAAACCAGATTGCGGCGCTTGGCGCTGGTGGTCTTGGCCAACAGGTGCGAGGCGGCGGGATTGGTCATGCCGTATCCCAAACCGATCAGCAACGCGGCGACGGCGGCCAGGGGAAGGGTGCCGAGCGTCATGGCGGCGGCGCCCAGGGCGGCTAGAACCAAGCCGATCTGGGTGGAACGGGTCGCCCCCAGGCGGCGCACGGAATTGCCGCCGATCAACGAGGTGACCATGGCGCCGCCATAGCCGAAGCTGATCCACCAGCCGATCATCGACGCCGATTGCCCCAATCCGGCGGCGATGGCCGGGGCGATGGCCGCCGGGGTCAGCATGGCCAAGGACACCAGGGCCTGAGCGCCGGTGGTGACGGCCAGGACGGGGACATAAGCGGGAAGGCGGGGCATGGACATGCCTTGTCATGCCGCCAACCACCGTGTGCGGTCAAGTCCCGGCGACGCGGGACTGGATTGCGCGGGGGGCGACGCTATGATGGGGCCATGGATATATTCGGCATCGCCGGCTGGAGCGGCAGCGGCAAGACCACCTTGATCCGGGCGCTGATCCCGGTTCTGTCGGCGCAAGGGCGTGTGGTCGGCACCATCAAGCACAGCCATCACGATCTTAGCCTGGATCCCGGGGCGGCGATCGACGGGGCGGTGGAAACGCTGGTCGCCTCGGCGCAGCGCTTTTCCCTGACCGGGGATGTTCCCCAGGACGAAGACGCCAAGTTGCCCTATCTGGGATCGCGGCTGGCGGGAATCGACCTGCTTTTGGTGGAAGGTTTTAAATTTTATCATCATCCCCGGCTCGAGGTCTGGAATTCCACCTTGGGAAAGCCAATGTTGGTGCAGGATGATCGCCGGATAATCGCCACGGTCACCGATACGCACAGGCCTGAATCCTTAGGGCAATCGACACTTTGGTTCCATCGCGATGATGTCGTCGGTATTGCCGGGTTTATCCAAAAAGCATGTGTATCAATGTCAGCGTTTCGCCATTAGGTTAGGCATTCCGAACAGCAGGATTTATTTGAATATATGAAAGGCTGAGTCCTGAAATTCATGCCGATCATATACTTTTGTTTGTATGATTTTGATAATTATATCTGCGACATTTGTATGGAATACCCTTCTTTTGACGAAGGGACGAAACGTATCTTGCCGGTTGTACTCGCGTATGGCTAAGATGGCCGAAAGCCAGATTAACGATAAGGTAGGCTGGGATGAGGGTACTTCTTGCCGACGACCACGCTTTGTTTCGCGAAGGTGTGCGGCTAGTCCTGGAAAATCTTGTCGATGGCCCGCTCGAGGTCATCGAGGCCGGTGACTTCGTCCAGGCCGTATCGTCGTTGCGTTCCGGCATGGAATTCGATGTCGGTCTTTGTGACCTCAACATGCCGGGCATGGATGGGTTCGACGGGATCGAGGCTATTTGCCGCGCTGCCCCCAACTTGCATCTGGTGGTCATCTCCGCTTCTGAATCGCCCCAAGACGTTCGTCGTGCCCTGGATGCCGGCGCACAGGGCTATATCGCCAAGACATCGTCCAGTTCTTCCATGCTGGAAGCCATCCGCCAGGTTCTGTCGGGTGAAACCTATCTTAGCCCCAAGTTGGAAGTGGCCAATCCCGACGGCGCCAACGGCGGTCGCGATCAGGCGCGTAACGCGCTTACGCCGCGTCAGCGCGACGTCCTGGCCATGCTGCGCCAAGGCAAAAGCAACAAGGAAATCGCCCGTGACCTGAACTTGGCCGAAATCACGGTCAAGCTGCACGTCACTGCCATTCTGCGGGCCTTGGGGGTGGAAAACCGCACTCAGGCGGCCATTCTGGCGGCGAAGATCGGTTATTGACCCTGATCGGGCTTGCCAATCCGCGGCTTCGAGGTTAGGCAAGAACCATGAATTCTTTCAGGGGAAACAACATGAGGCTTGCCGTCCTAGCCGCCGCTGCCGTGCTTGTCTTGGCCGGCTGCACTTCCGATCCCTATCCGCTGGTGCCGGTGACCCAAGAGGGGCCGGCCAGCTATGTGTGCTATTCCAACATGATCTCGACTCCGGAAGAGGTTCGCGCCATCGCCGAAAACCAGTGCCGCCGTTACGGCTATGGGGTTTCCGGGCTGATCGGCCAAAGCTGGGCGCCGGGTCGTTGCGGTGTGCTGACCCCCAGCGTCGCCGCCTTCCAGTGTGGTTCGTCTTACGGCTATTACGGCCGCTAGGCGTTTCGCAAAGGCCCACAGAATCAAAAACCCCGCCGTTTCCGGCGGGGTTTTTTCTTTTACATCTGCTCGATGGCCGATAGCACCCAAGTGCCGCCCGATCCACGGATGAAGGTCCAGGCCTCGGTGGCTTCCACCGGGTGGCGCGGATCGCCTTCCACCACTGAATTATCGGACAGGCGGACCATGTAGTCCCGGGCCGAGAAGGTGATGATGGCGGTGGCGTAATCCATGCCGTTCTCGCGCCAGGTCTCCGAAACCTCGCCCTTGAGCAGGGTGACGTCCTCGACCACGTTGCGGACACCGTTGGCCTGATCGCGGGCCAGGTCCTCGCCGATCCAGCCGGCCACTTCCGGGGTGACCAACTGGCGCAGCGCCACCGGGTTGCCTTCGCTCCAGGCTTTCTGCACGCCTTCGATGATCCGGCCGAACTGGGCCTGATCGTCGTCCGAGACCTCGAATTCCTTGGCCACACGCTGGGCCGCCGCATGGCTGCCGGTGTTGTCCATGGCTTCGCGCTGATAGGCGGGGGCAGACGAGACGCCGCCGGCCGGCTGGGCTTTGCGGCGGAACAGACGCATGGCCATATAGGCCAAGCCGCCGATCAGGGCGATCTGCAACAGCGTGCCGAACATGGACGCCATGGGGGCGGCGTCGGAGGCGGCGGCCATGGCCGAATTGCTGCCGAACAGCATGGAGCCGATGCCGGCGCCGATCAGGCCGCCCATGATGCCGCCCATGATCGGGTTGCGCTGGAAGAAGCCGGGCTGCTGCGCCATGGCCGGGGCCGCAGCGCCGGCCACAGGGGCGGCGGGACGTACGGCATTGGGGTTGTACATGGGCTGGCTGGTGCCCGGCTGGGCGCTGGGCTGGGGCGTCGGCGCGATGGACCGCTCGATGGGGCGGTCATAGGTCCGAGAGCCGCGCGAACCAAGGCTGCCGCTTTTGCCGGCCCGTGCCCAGGCCTCGGCAGACAGGGACAAAGCCAACAATACGACCAGCAGGCCGGAAAGGATGCGATGACGGTTCATTTGCCTAACCCTAAAACAATGATGGCGGAGCCTATGTAGGTCCCGCCATCCGCGTTTCAAATGGGAAATGGATCAGGCTTCGGTTTCGTCCGAGCCCTTGATGCGGCTGGCCAGGGACGCCGCCATGAACATGTCCAGATCGCCGTCCAGAACACCCTGGGTGTCCGAGGTTTCCACGTTGGTGCGCAGGTCCTTGATCATCTGATAGGGCTGCAGCACGTAGGAACGGATCTGGTGGCCCCAGCCGATGTCGGTCTTGGTGTCTTCCAACGCCTGGGCGGCGGCTTCGCGCTTTTGCAATTCGGCCTCGTACATGCGGGCGCGCAGCATTTCCCAGGCCCGGGCCCGGTTTTGGTGCTGTGAACGTTCGGTCTGGCACGCCACCACGATCCCGGTGGGGCCGTGGGTGATACGCACCGCCGAATCGGTCTTGTTGATGTGCTGGCCGCCGGCACCCGAGGCGCGGTAGGTGTCGATGCGGCAATCGCCTTCGTTGATCTGGATCTCGATGGTGTCGTCCACCTGCGGATAGACCCACACCGAGGCGAAGCTGGTCTGGCGCCGCGCGTTGCTGTCGAACGGCGAGATGCGCACCAGGCGGTGCACGCCGGCTTCGGTCTTCAGCCAACCATAGGCGTTGTGGCCGATCACCTTCATGGTCACCGACTTGATACCGGCGGCTTCGCCGGGGGTTTCTTCCACCAGTTCCACTTTATAGCCGTGCTGTTCGGCCCAGCGGAAATACATGCGTTGCATCATCTCGGCCCAGTCCTGGGCCTCGGTTCCGCCGGCGCCGGCATTGATTTCAATATAGCAGTCGTTGGAATCGGCTTCGCCCGACAGCAAGGTTTCCAGTTCCAGCTTGCCGGCCAGATCCTTCAGCCCCCGCAACTGTGCTTCGGCATCGGCGGCGACGTCGGCGTCGCCTTCCATCTCGGCCAGTTCGATCAGGCCCAAAAGGTCGTCCAGTTCACTTTCCAGTTTGCGGCAACCGCCGATCTGGGTGTCCAACTGGGTGCGTTCGCGCATCAGCTTTTGCGCCTTGTCGCCGTCGTTCCACAGATTGGGGTCTTCGGCTTGGGCGTTCAGTTCGTCCAGACGCATCAGCGCCGCGTCCCAGTTCAGGTGACGCTTCAACAGGGCGACGGACTTGCGGATGTCAGCGGCCAGCGCTTCGATTTCGGCGCGCAAGGGCGGATTCCTCTCGGGTCTTGGGTCAGGCCGGCATTTTTACTGTTAATACAGACCGCCGGGCAAGGGCGGAGTGGCCCCGGCCGGCAATTGCGGCAGCGGCGTGACCAAGCCGTGCGAGCTGTCGCTTTCGCTGGGCAACGGGTTGAAGCTGAAACCCTCGGCGTTGCCGTCCAGCACGTCTTCCTGGTCGTCGGGCAAGCGGTCGCCGGATTTGAAGGCTTCCCAGATGGACCGCGACGCGCCCGGCTCGGCCGGCCGGCCGGTGGCGGGATCGACGCGCACCATGCGCACCCCCGGCGGCACGCGGAACGGCGTCGCCGGCTGGTTCTTCAGCGCGTCCATCATGAAGTCACGGAAGATGGGGGCCGCCACCGAACCGCCGGTTTCCTTGTCGCCCAGGCTGTGCGGTTCGTCGAAGCCGACGAACACCCCCACCGCCAGATCGGGCGAGAAGCCGACGAACCAGGTGTCGAAGCTGTCGTTGGAGGTGCCGGTCTTGCCGGCCAGCGGCTTTCCCACCGCCGACACCGAACGGCCGGTACCGCGCTGGACCACCCCTTCCAGGATCGAGACCATCTGATAGGCGGAGACCGGATCGACGATTTGCGGGCGGATGTCGGGCAGGCGCGGCATTTCCTGCTGTGCGTACTGCACCGGCCAACACCCTTCGCAGAAGCGCTGGTCGTGGACGAAGACGGTGCGGCCGTTGCGATCCTGAACGCGGTCGATCAGAGTGGGGGCGATCTTTTTGCCACCGTTGACCAGCATGGCATAGGCCGCCGTCATCTTCAGCACCGTGGTCTCGCCGGCCCCCAGGCTCATGGCCAGTTGGCGGGGCAGGGAATCGTAGATGCCGAAACGGTTCGAGTAATCGGCCACCGCGTCCATGCCGATGGCCTGGGCCAGACGCACGGTCATCAGGTTGCGCGACTTTTCGATGCCGACGCGCAAGGTGGTCGGTCCCAGGAAGTCACCACTGTAGTTCTTGGGGCGCCACATGGGCAGTCCCGGCCCCTGGGGCAGGGCGATGGGGGCGTCCAGGATCAGCGATGACGGCGTATAGCCGTTTTCCAGGGCGGTCAGATAGATGAACGGCTTGAATGAGGAACCGGGCTGACGCATGGCTTGCGTCGCACGGTTGAACTGGCTTTTGCCATAGGACCAGCCGCCGACCATGGCCAGGACGCGGCCGGTATGGGGGTCCATGGCCACCAGGGCGCCTTCGATCTTGGGAATCTGACGCAAGGAATAGGTGCCGGCGGCGACCGCCTTGCCGTCTTCGCTCTTGCCGACGGCCTCCACCAAGATGACGTCGCCGGGCTGGACCACGTCGGCGGGGCGGCGCGGGGCGGCGCCGACATGCTCGTCCTTTTCCCACGGCCGGGCCCACCGCATTTCGCTGAACGGGATGGTGCCGCCCGATCCGTCCACCAGACCGATCTGGGCGCTGGATTCGCTGGTGGCCAGAACCACCGCCAGATCCCACGGCTCGCCGCCATTGGGATAGGCCAGCGCCGCCAGCCGTTGCTGCCAGCCGCTGCCGGCCTGAATGCGGGTCACCGGGCCGCGCCAGCCGTGGCGACGGTCGTAATTCATCAATCCGTGGCGCAGGACCCGCGACGCCAGGGACTGCAATTCGGCGTCGACGGTGGAACGCACCACCAGACCGCCCTTATAAAGCGCGCTTTCACCATATTTGGCGACGATCTCGCGGCGGATGTCCTCGGCGAAGTAATCGGCGCCGACGATCATGGCGGCGTCGTCGCGCTTGCGCATCACCAGGGGTTCGGCGATGGCGGCATCGTATTCGGCGCGGCTGATCTTGCCGTCTTCCAGCATGCGGCCGATGACCCAGTCGCGGCGGTCCTTGGCCGCCTGGGCGTGGCGTACCGGATGGTAATTGTTGGGTGCCTTGGGCAACGCCGCCAGATAGGCGGCTTCGGCGACGCTCAGTTCATCCAGACCGCGGTCGAAATAGTTGAGCGCGGCGGCGGCGACGCCGTAATTGCCCATGCCCAGATAGATTTCGTTCAGATACAGCTCGAGGATGTGGTCCTTGGAAAAGGTCCGCTCGATACGGAAGGCCAGGATGGCTTCCTTGATCTTGCGCGAAATGGACACTTCGTTGGTCAACAGGAAGTTCTTGGCCACCTGCTGGGTGATGGTCGACGCGCCCACCGGCCGGCGGTCGGCACCCATGCCCTTGTTGCGCAGGTTGATCAGGACGGCGCGGGCGATGCCCATGAAATCGACGCCGGGATGTTCGTAAAATCCCTTGTCCTCGGCCGACAGGAAGGCGTCCTTGACCCGGTCGGGAATGACCCCGATGGGAATGAAGGCGCGCTTCTCCACCGCGTATTCGGCCACCAGCCGACCGTCACCGCCATAGACGCGGGTGGTGATGGGGGGCTCGTAATGGGCCAGTTGATGGTAATCGGGCAGGTCCTGGCCGTATTTCCAGAACAGGTACATGGTCCCGCCGCCGGCGGCCATGGCCAGCAACACCAACAGGCTGAACAGGATGGCAAGGATTCGCAACATGGCTTCCCATCAAAAGGCGCACGGGCGGTGGTACCCCGTTGGTCCGGTGCCGTCAAGCGTCGCTGCGTATGGTCAGGGGCGCCGGGCCTTCTGGCCTTCCAGGAAGTGCTGGTCCACGGCACGGGCGATGCCCTTGGCCAGCTTGGCCCGGTAATCGGGCTGGCGCAGCTGGCGTTCCTCGGTGGCATTGGACAGATAGCCCAGCTCGATCAGGATCGAGGGAACGTCCGGGGCCTTCAGCACGGCAAAGCCGGCGAAACGGTGGGTGTTGCCCAAAAGCGCGGTCTCGCGTCCCAGTTCGCCCACCACGCCACTGGCGAAACCGGCGGAGCGGTTCATGGTTTCGCGCTGGGCCAGATCGATCAGGATGTTGGCGACGTCGGCGGATTCGTGCGACAGGTCGATGCCGGCCAAAAGGTCGGCTTTGTTTTCCTTGTCGGCCAGCAATTGCGCTTCACCGTCGGAAGCGTTCTGCGACAGGGTATAGACCGACAAACCGGCCAATTGCGGGTTGTTCACCGAATCGGCGTGCAGCGAGATGAACAGGTCGGCGCCGTACTGACGGGCGATGGCGACGCGTTCGCGCAGACGGATGAAGATATCGCGGTCGCGGGTCAGGTGCACCTTGTAGCGGCCGCTGCGTTCCAGCTGCGCCTTCAATTCGCGCGCCATGGCCAAGGTGATGTGCTTTTCATAGATGCCGGAAACCCCCAGGGCGCCGGGATCGACGCCGCCATGGCCGGGATCGATGACCACCACCGCCTTACCCTGGTTGCGTGGGCTTCGCGGCTGCGGTTCGGGCTGGCTGACGCGGGCGGGAAGCGCCGCTTGTTCCGGTTGCTTGGCGGCAGGGGACGGGACGGGGGCTTGTGGCGCGGCTTCGGTGGTGACCGAGACTTCCTGAACCGGACGCGGTAAGGGCGGCGGCACCGGGGCCGACAGCATGGGCGCGCCGGTGATGGTGGTCGGGCGCGATTGCGGCGCGGGTGCGGGGGGCGGAGACGGGGGGGGCGCCAGAACCACCGGAGCGGCTTGGGCCACCGCCACCGGAGCGGGCGCGGGAGCAGGGAGCGGGGCGGGTTGCGGCGCTACCACTTTCACCGGTTCCTCGATGGGGGCGGTGGCAGGGCGGGGCGGTTCAGCCGCGACGGAGCGGATGGGGGGCGCCGGCATGATGGGGGCGGGCGTCTGGTGCGGCGCCGACGGCGAATAGACGACGATGGCGCGGTCGGCCGCCGCCTGGGGGGCGGCGATGGGGGCGGTTGCAGCCAGGAAGGCGGCGCGGTTGGTCTTTTGAACGTCCACGACCAGACGCCAGCCTTGGCCGTCGCGGGGCGGAATCATGAAAGACGACTTGACCAGGGCCGGCTCGCGCAGGTCCAGCACGATGGCGTCGGCTTGAAAGCGCAGCGAACGGATCAGCCCGAAGGGCCGGTTGGATGCAGCCGAATCCGTCCATTCAAGGTCATTGGTCTTGATCAGGATACGGTCAGGCCCGGCCGCGGCGACGGTGGAGAAATTCAGGTTTTCGCTGACATCCAGCACCACCCGGGTGACGTTGTCGGGATGAGTGCCCAGGCGACTGGCCGAGACCTGCGCGCGCGCCCACGCATCGGCCGGCAGGCTTGCCGCCGCCAGCAGGGTCAGGCCCATCAGGGCGCGAAGGAATTTCGGACGTGCCATCATGGCGTTATTCTGCAACAGCGATGATTGAGCGGACGTTAACGGATATAACGCACACGGAATCTAAGCTTCAACGGAAAACGCATTGATTCCGATGACTCTTCCTTATCGTGATGCGAAATTGCAACGCTTCAAGGAAATCATTGTGGAAAGCTGTCGGGGCGGCTATTTTGTCTTGCGCAAACATGCGAGTCCGAACCCTTCGGGATGAAGGGGCGGCGCCAAGGAGCCGGGCGTTGAGCGATTTTCGCCAATCCCACCAGGCTCTTAAGCCGGCCGGACCTGCCGTTTGCCACTTGTAGACCCCTTTCGAAGTCGGGCGCGATGCCCGCCAGCAGGTTCCGCCCCATGTCCGCCTTTCGCGTACTGACAATGGATTCCCCCGCAGGCGTCGCCGACTTTCTTTCAGCACATCATCGTCACGACAACCGGGCGCCCCATGCCTTGGACACGGTCCAGGACGGCGCCTTGTCGGTGACGCCACGGAGAATTGGAATTTATGGTCAAGCGTATGCTCATCGACGCCACGCACCCGGAAGAGACCCGGGTCGTCGTGGTCAATGGCACTCGACTGGAAGAACTGGACGTCGAGACCAGCACCAAGAAGCAACTTAAGGGTAACATCTATCTGGCCAAGGTGGTCCGCGTCGAACCGTCGCTGCAGGCCGCCTTCGTCGATTACGGCGGGAACCGTCACGGTTTCTTGGCCTTCAGCGAAATTCACCCGGATTACTTCCAGATTCCGGTCGCCGACCGTCAGGCTCTGTTGGCCGCGCAGAAGGCCGAGGCCATGCGCGACAACGGTCCCGAGGAAGACGCCGATGAATCCCCGGCCGAGGCTGCCGAGGGTGTCCACGACGTCGACGGCGAGGAAAAGACCGAAGGCGAAAACGAGGCTCCGGCCACCGCCGAGGGCGCCGAAGAAGCCCCCAAGCCGGTGGAAACCGTCGGCGGCGGTGACGAAGTCAGCGAACAGGAACTGGAGCGCCGCCGCGCCCGCCTGCTGCGCAACTACAAGATCCAGGAAGTCATCAAGCGTCGCCAGATCATGCTGGTCCAGGTGGTCAAGGAAGAGCGCGGCAACAAGGGTGCGGCGCTGACCACCTATCTGTCGCTGGCCGGCCGCTACTGCGTGCTGATGCCCAACACCGCCCGGGGCGGCGGGGTGTCGCGCAAGATCACCAACGCTTCCGATCGTCGCCGTCTGAAGTCCATCGCCAGCGAGCTGGATTGTCCGGAAGGCATGGCGGTGATCGTTCGTACCGCCGGGTCCGAACGTTCGAAGACTGAAATCAAGCGCGATTACGAATACCTGCTGCGGGCCTGGGACAGCGTGCGCGAGCTGACGCTGAAGTCCACGGCTCCGGCCCTGGTCTATGAAGAAGCCAGCCTGATCAAGCGGTCCATCCGCGACCTTTATTCCCGCGACATCGACGAAGTGTTGGTGGACGGCGACGAAGGCTATCGTCTGGCCAAGGACTACATGCGCATGCTGACCCCCAGCCATGCCAAGAAGGTCCAGCCCTACAAGGACCCGGTGATGCCCATGTTCCACCGCTATCAGGTGGAAAGCCAACTGGACGCCATGCATTCGCCGATCGTCCAGTTGCGCTCGGGCGGCTACATCGTCATCAGCCAGACCGAGGCGCTGGTCGCCATCGACGTCAATTCCGGCCGCGCCACCAAGGAGCGCCACATCGAAGAGACGGCGCTGAAGACCAATCTGGAAGCGGCCGAGGAAATCGCCCGTCAGATGCGTCTGCGCGACTTGGCCGGCCTTGTGGTCATCGACTTCATCGACATGGAGGAGAACCGCAACAACCACGCCGTCGAACGTCGCCTGAAGGAAGCCCTGAAGAACGACCGCGCCCGTATCCAGGTGGGCAAGATCAGCGCTTTCGGCCTGTTGGAACTGTCGCGTCAGCGTCTGCGCCCGTCGTTGCAGGAAACCACCTTCTCGCCGTGTCCGCATTGCGCCGGTACCGGTCTGGTGCGTTCGGTGGAATCGTCGTCGGTTCACGTGCTGCGCGCCATCGAGGAAGAGGGTATCCGGCGCCGTTCGTCGGAAGTCACCGTTTTCGTGTCGGCCCAGATCGCTCTTTACATCCTGAACCAGAAGCGCGACGCCCTGGCCGCCATCGAGGAACGCTATCAGTTCCGCGTCTACCTGCAAGGTGACGACGAATTGATCGCCCCCAACCTGCGCATGGAGCGGGTCAAGGCCGAGAACCGTCCCGAAGAACCGCGCCCGGTTCCGGTCCAGGACATTCCGCTTTCGGTTCCGGAAGAGGACGAAGAGGTCGAGGACGAAGCCGAGGATGACGTCGAGGACGAAGGTGGCGAACAGAATGCCGCTGGCGATCGCGACGGAGAGAACCGCAAGCGCCGCCGCCGCCGCCGCCGCCGCCGGAAGAACGGCGACCAGCCGTCGCAGTTGGACCTGGCCACCGATTCCGAAGAAGATGAAGACGGCGAACGTCCCGAGGGTGACAGCGCTGATGCCGAGGACGGCGACGTCGAAGGCGAAGACGAACGCACAGAAGGCGAAGGTGAGGGCGATTCCGATTCCGATGAGCCGCGCAAGCGTCGCCGTGGTCGCCGTGGCGGCCGTCGCCGTCGCCGCGGTCGTGATGGTGAGGCTCCGCAAGGTGGCGAGGAACAGGAAGCAGAAGGAACCATCCCCGATGGTGCCCTGATTTCCAACCCTGACGCCGTGGCCGATGTTTTCGCCCAGGCTGAAGCTGCCGCCGAGGCGGAAGCCGAAGCCAAGGTCGCAATGGTTGCCACCGTGGAAACCGTCGCCGAAGCCTCGATGGCCGAGGACAAGCCGAAGAAGCCCCGCAGCCGTGCCAAGGCCAAGGTCGAAGACTCGACCGAAGCCCCGGCGACCGAGGACACGCCGAAGAAGCCCCGCAGCCGTGCCAAGGCCAAGGTCGAAGACTCGGCCGAAGCCCCGGTCACCGAGGACAAGCCGAAGAAGCCCCGCAGCCGTGCCAAGGCCAAGGTCGAAGACGTGGTCGAGGCTTCGGGGGCCGAAGCCCCGGTGACCGAGGACAAGCCGAAGAAAACCCGCAGCCGGGCCAAGCCCAAGGCTGACGCGGAGACCGTCGTCGAGGCAATCCCCGAAGTCGTGGCTGTTGTGGAAGCCCCGGTGGTTGCCGAAGCTCCGGTCTCGGCTCCGACGGAAGCTGCCCCGGCCGAGGCGGAAGCCGTGCACCCGGTTCCGCAGCCGACCGCCGAAGACGCGCCGGCTCCGGCGTCGACCCGTCGCGGGTGGTGGAACAAGCTGCTGAGCTAGGCTTTGCGTACCTGAACAAAAACCCCGCGACTGGCGACGGTCGCGGGGTTTTTTTTATTGGTCGTGGCCAGTATCTTGCGGTTGCTGCCGTTGCACGGCGTTGATTCGGTTACGGGCTCCTGGATCGCCACGGAAAACAAAACCCGCCGAGGCGCGGGCCTGGGCGGGTTTTGATGGGATACGGTGAAAATGGGTCAGCGCACCACAATCTGATTGCTGGCCCAGCGGCGTGACAGGGCGCTGGGCATGCTCAGCCATTCCTCGAAACGGCGACGGGCGTCGGCTTCTGCCAGTTTGCGGTTGATGCGGCCCACATAGGTGACGTTCATATCGGCGGGGCCGTCGACGGCGCGGCCGTCCATGGTGAAGGCGAAACGATGGGTGGACGCGGGCATAGGGGCCTCCCGGGTCTTAGTAGTTGCGCAACAGGCCGACCAGACGGCCCTGAATCTTGACCCGGTTTTCCGGGAAGATCTTGGTTTCATAGGCCTTGTTGGCCGGTTCCAGGGCAATCGAGGCCCCCTTGCGGCGCAGCCGCTTGAGCGTCGCTTCCTGGTCGTCCACCAGGGCCACTACGATGGTGCCGTTATCGGCGCTATTGCATTCGCGGATGACCACGGTGTCGCCGTCCAGGATGCCGGCTTCGATCATGGAATCGCCTTCGATGGTCAAGGCGTAATGGCTGCCGCCGCCGATCAGCGCCGCCGGGATTTCCACACTGGCGCTGTTGTCGCGCAGCGCCTCGATGGGGGTGCCGGCGGCGATCTTGCCATAAAGCGGCAGGCTGACGGCGTCGGCGACGCTGGCGGTGGGGGCAGCGCCCACCAGATTGAAATTACCGGTAATGACCTTGGGCGAGAACTTGGCCGGGGTGGCGGGCAACGGTTGGTCGCCCATGTTCTCGGGCAGCTTGACCACTTCCAGGGCGCGGGCCCGATGGGCCAGACGGCGGATGAAGCCGCGTTCTTCCAGGCCGGTGATCAGGCGATGGATACCCGACTTGGACTTCAGGTCCAAGGCGTCCTTCATTTCGTCGAAGGAAGGTGAAATCCCCGAGGCGCGAAGCCGTTCGTCGATGAACATCAACAATTCGTATTGCTTGCGCGTCAACATGGACCACATCCTCCCGTGACCGACCAATGGCGGAACAAATCCTAAACCTCGGGATTTGTTCTATGCCTGTTCCAATTGGTCGTCAAGGAAAAGAATCGGGTCAAGCGGCCTGATAGGTTCCCGACTTGCCGCCTGATTTGTGCAGCAGGCGGATGTCGGTGATGCGCATGGCCTTGTCCACCGCCTTGACCATGTCGTAGACGGTCAGCGCGGCGACGGCGACTGCGGTCAGCGCTTCCATTTCGACGCCTGTCTGGCCCTTCAGCTTGCAAGTGGCGGTGATGTCCACGGCATGGCGTCCCGGGTCCAGGGACAGTTCCACCTTGACCGAGGTGAGCGCCAGGGGGTGACACAAGGGGATCAGGTCGGGGGTGCGCTTGGCCCCCATGATGCCGGCCAACTGGGCGACTGCCAGGACATCGCCCTTTTTCAGTCCCCGGGCCTGGATCAGCGCCATGGTTTCAGGGGCCATCAGCACGCTGCCGGCGGCCACCGCCACCCGTTCGGATTCGGCCTTGTCCGACACGTCGACCATGACGGCGTTGCCGGACGTGTCGAAATGGGTGAGATCGGCCATGCTGTCTTAACCCTTGGCCCCGGCCAGCAACACCTTGGTGGCCAGCTCCACGTCGTCGCGCTTCATCAGGGATTCGCCGATCAGGAAACGCTTGGCCCCGGCATTGATCATACGCTTGACGTCTGCCGGCGAATGGATGCCGCTTTCGCAGACCAGTTGACGGTCGGCGGGAATCAGCGGTGCCAGACGTTCGGTGGTGCCCAGGTCGGTCTTCATGATCTTGAGGTCACGGTTGTTGACGCCGATCAGCTTGGACTTCAGGCGCAGGCCGCGTTCCAGTTCAGCTTCGTTGTGGACCTCGATCAGCACGTCCATGCCGTAATCCAGCGCGATGCTTTCCATGTTCGACATCTCGTCGTCGGTCAGCGCGCCGACGATCAGCAATATGGCGTCGGCGCCCAGGGCGCGGGCTTCCACCACCTGATAGGGATCGACCATGAAATCCTTGCGGATCACCGGCAGGTCCACGGCCGAACGGGCTTCGCCCAGATGGGCGTCGGTGCCCTGGAAGAACTTGTTGGTCAACACCGACAGACAGGCGGCGCCGGCACGGGCATAGGCGCGGGCCAGCTGGGCCGGTTCGAAGGTGGGGCGGATCAGGCCGGCGGAGGGCGAGGCCTTCTTGATCTCGGCGATCAGACCGATGCCGATTTCGTCCACTTTCTTGTCCAAGGCGGCGGCGAAACCGCGCGGCGGCGCCTGGTCCTTGGCCCGCTTCAGCAATTCCTGGATGGGGCGTTGGGATTTGTGCTTGGCGACTTCGGCCCGCTTGTCGTCGCAGATGCGGTCCAGGATGGTTCCGGTGGACATTTTCAGCCCTCGCGATTGGTGATGGTGACCATACGGTCCAGGGCGGCCCGCGCCGCGCCTTCGTCGATGGACTTGGCGGCCAGGGCGACGCCATCCTTCAAATCGGCGGCTTGGCCTGCCACCACCAGGGCGGCGGCGGCGTTCAGCAGCACGATGTCGCGATAGGCGCCGGGCGCCCCATCCAGCAGTGCCCGCAAGGCGGCGGCGTTGTGTTCGGCGTCGCCGCCCTTCAATTCCGAGGCATGGGCCATGCGCAGCCCGGCATCGCTGGGACGAATTTCAAAGCTGTGGACCTTGCCGTCCTTGAATTCCGACACCAAGGACGGCGCCGTGGTGGACAATTCGTCCAATCCGTCCAGGCCATGGACGACCCAGGCGCGCTTGACGCCCAGACGGCCCAGCACTTCGGCCATGGGTTCCACCCATTGGCTGGCGAACACCCCCAGCAGCTGGTACTCGGCTTGGGCCGGGTTGGCCAGCGGCCCCAGCAGGTTGAAGATGGTCCGGGTCCCCAATTCGACCCGTGGGCCGGCCACGTGACGCATGGCGTTGTGGTGCCGGGGCGCCATCAGGAAGCCGATATTGTTCTGCCACAGGCTTTCCTTGACCAGGGCCATGTCGGCGTCGACCTTGATGCCCAGCGCGGTCAGCACGTCGGCCGAGCCTGACTTCGACGACAGCGCCCGGTTGCCGTGCTTGGCCACCGGCACGCCGGCCCCGGCCACCACGAAGGCGGCGGCGGTGGAAATGTTGAAGGTCCCCGAGCCGTCGCCGCCGGTGCCGCAGGTGTCGATGGCGCCGGCCGGCGCCTCGACCCTGAGCGCCTTGGCCCGCATGATGCGGGCGGCGCCGGTGATTTCCTCGACGGTTTCGCCGCGCACGCGCAGCGCCATCAGCAATCCGCCGATCTGCGCCGGGGTAGCGTCGCCCGACATGATGACCTCGAACACTTCCTCGGCCTGATCCTCGGACATGGTGTGACCGGCGGCGATGCGGCCCAGGATTTCCTTCATCAGCGCCAGGCTGACCGGAACGGGGGCGGGAGTGTTCATCAGGCGGCTTCCCCTTGGCTGCGGCGGCACAGGCCGATGAAGTTCTTCAGCATGGCGTGGCCGTGTTCGGTCTCGATGCTTTCCGGGTGGAACTGCACCCCCCACACCGGCAGGGTCTTGTGGGTGATGCCCATGATCAGGCCGTCTTCGCTCCAGGCCGAGACATGCAGGCAATCGGGCAGGCTGGCGCGGTCCACCACCAGCGAATGATAGCGGGTGGCGCGGAACGGCGAGGGCAGGCCGGCGAAGCAGCCAGTACCGTCATGATGGATGGTGTCCACCTTGCCGTGCATGGGCGCAGGCGCGCGGACCACCTTGCCGCCGAAGGCCTGGCCCATGGCCTGCTCGCCCAGGCAGACGCCGAACAGCGGCACCTTGCCGGCGGCGGTTTTGATCAGGTCCAGGCAGATGCCGGCGCGGTCGGGGTCGCAGGGGCCGGGCGAGATGACGATGCCCTGCGGCTGCATGGCCAGGGCTTCGTCGACGGTCAGCGCGTCGTTACGGCGGACTTCCACCTGGGCGCCCAATTCGCCCAGATAGTGCCACAGGTTATAGGTGAAGCTGTCATAGTTATCTATGAGCAGGAACATGGCTTAGAACCGCCCCGACAAATGGATCAGGGGCGCAGAATGCAGGGGCGGGGCGCCGAGGTCAAGGATTGGGCGTGGCCTTGAAGGCAACGCGGAAGCCGCCCCAGTGGCGTCCCTTGACCACGATGGGGGCGGACGCTTCCTTCAGCAGCATGAATTGCCCGCCCCCCATGTCGCGACGATAGGTCTGCAGCAGGAAGGGATCGAGGTTGGTGGCCGAACGCATGGCGGTCCGGTCGGTGAAGAAACGCCGGTTGCGGCAATTGGCGTTGTTCCACACCGGGTCGGCGCCTTGCGGACGCGAATATTGTTCGTGGTGGGTGGGCAGATAGCCGTTGCGGTCGATGGCGGCGCAGATCAGCAACAGCGGCGAGACCTTCAGCAATTCGTCCTGGATGGGGCGAAGCGTGCGGTCGGTGAATTCGGTGAATTTGGTGGTGAACTGCTCGGGATTGCTGTTGGCGATCTTTTGGTAATTGTCATCGAAGAGGTCGGCCATGGTCATGCGGCCATTGGCGACGGCTTCCTCGAACAGGGTCGAGATGCGGGCCGCAGTGCCGCGTGCCGCTTCGATGAACACCTGGTTGGGGGTTTCATAGCCCTGGTCGCTGATGAAGCCCATCAACTCTTCCGACTTGCGCAGCAGCATGTTGATGCGTTCGTCTGCGTCCTTCAGGTCGTTGCCGGTGGTTTCCAGGCTGACGGTGAAGGTGTCGACGTAATCGACCACGTCCTCGCATTGCTGGTGGCTTTCGGCGCTGGCGGCGGAGATTTCGGCGACCTTGTCGGCGACGGTGTTCAGAACCTGCTCGAAGCCTTCCACCGTGTCGCCGATGATGCCGACGCCTTGGCTGACTTCCTCGGCGGTGTCGACGGTGACGGTACTGGCCTTGACCAGTTCATTGATGCTTTCCGACAGCGAGGCGACGGCGCCGTCGATGCCGGCGGTGACGTCGGTGGTGCGGCGCGACAGGGTTTTGACCGCCGAAGCGACGACGGCGAAGCCGCGACCGGCCTCGCCCGCCCGTTCGGCTTCGATGGTGGCGTTCAAAGCCAAAAGGTTGGTCTTGCCGGCGATGACCTGGATGGATTGGGCACGGGTGCCCACTTCGGTCAGCATGGAATCCAGTTCCGACAATTGCGAGCGGATGGCCTGCACCGACTGGGCCAAGGCGGCGATGTCGCCCAGGGCTGCCCGTACCGTGGAAAGGGATTGCCGCGAATTTTCACCGGCACTGGTGGCGGTCTGGTTGGTTTCCTGTCCCGATTGGGCGATCTCGGCGATCACCATGTCCAATTGACCGGTGATGTCGCGGATATGGGCGAAACCTTCGCGTTGCTGGGCGACGAATTTCGAGACGTCGTCGATGCTGCCGGCGATGTCGGCGACTTCCAACACCAGTTTCTCGACCCGTGCCAGAATCTCGACGGCAAAGGTTTGCGGATTCATTGGGTACTCCTCCCTCGGACCATCAGGGAATCTTGCCGCTCCCTGTTGGGCCGCAGTTTGTCAGTTTAAAACGGTACAAGAAAGCCGATTTTTCGTATATGCTTGACCTTCCAGTCACTGGAAGGTGCATCGTGATTCCAACGATGCATTCAAAGGGTTAGCGCCATGACTTCGGCAAGCGCGGAATCGCTGGTTTCCTTTCCTGTTCGCGGCATGACCTGCGCCGCTTGTTCGGCCCGGCTGGAAAAAGTCCTGAACCGGGTCGAAGGGGTGTTCTCCGCCTCGGTGTCGCTGGCTGCGGAACAGGCGGACATCCATTTCGACAAAGCGCGGACCACCCCCGTGCAACTGGCCGAGGCGGTGACCAAGGCCGGCTTTTCGGTACCCGACGACCAGGTGGAAATGGGGATCGGCGGCATGACCTGTGCCGCCTGTTCCACCCGGCTGGAAAAGGTTCTGGCCAAGGTTCCGGGCGTCACCCAGGCCAGCGTCAACTTGGCCGCCGAGCGGGCGTCGGTACATTTCGCCGCCGGCACCGTCACCGTCGCCGACCTGGTCATGGCGGTGGAACGGGCGGGATTTCGCGCCCAAGTGATCCAAAACGCCGACGAGCAGATGCTGCGCGAGGAACAGGCCTATGAAGCCGCCCTGCGGAAGCAGACCTTGCGTCTGACCATTTCCTCGGCGTTGACCCTGCCGCTGGTGGCGGCCATGGCCGCCCACATGCTGGGGCTGGGCTGGACTTTACCGGGATGGGTGCAGATGCTGTTGTCGGCCCCTGTGCAGTTCTGGATCGGCTGGCGCTTTTATCATGGCGCCTGGGCGTCGCTGCGTGGCGGGGTCGGCAACATGGACGTGCTGGTCGCCTTGGGCACCACCGCTGCCTGGGGGGTGTCGGCCTGGGTGGTGGCCTTGGGCCAGGACCACCACGGAAACTTGTATTTCGAAGGTGCCGCGGTGGTCATCACCCTGGTGCTGATGGGCAAGCTTTTGGAAGCGCGGGCCAAGCGTTCGGCCGCCGGCGCCATCCGGGCTTTGATGAAACTGCGTCCCGACACCGCCCGGGTCGAACGCGACGACCGTCTGGTGGAAATTCCCGCCGAATCCGTCGCCCCCGGCGACGTGGTGCAGGTGCGTCCCGGCGAACGTATCCCGGTGGATGGGGTGGTAGTGGACGGCGCCTCGCAAGTGGACGAATCGCTGATCACCGGCGAAAGCCTGCCGGTGGCCCGCGACGTCGGCGACGAAGTGGTGGCCGGGGCGGTCAACGGCGACGGCCTGCTGCGCATCCGGGCCGTGCGGGTGGGCGGCGAAAGCACCATTTCCCGCATCATCCGCATGGTCCAGGGCGCCCAGGCCACCAAGGCCCCGGTGCAGAAACTGGTGGACCGGATATCGGCCATCTTCGTTCCGGTGGTGGTGGCTTTGGCCGCGCTTTCCTTTCTGGGCTGGTGGCTGGTGGCCGGTGACGTCGGCCAGGCTTTCGTCGCCGCCGTATCGGTGCTGGTCATCGCCTGTCCGTGCGCCTTGGGGCTGGCGACGCCCACGGCCTTGATGGTGGGGACCGGTGTGGCCGCCCGTCACGGCATCCTGATCAAGGATGCCGAGGCGTTGGAGATGGCTCGTGCCGTCACTGTGGTGGTGTTCGACAAGACCGGCACCCTGACCCAGGGAAAACCAAGCGTGGTGGGCTTGCAGGGGGCGTCCGATCTGTTGTTGCTGGCCGCTTCGGCCCAGCAGGGCAGCGAACATCCCCTGGCTGGCGCCGTTCTGGCCCGGGCCTCGGATTTGACCTTGCTGCGTCCGGAAAGCTTCACGGCGCTGCCCGGACGCGGTTTGGAGGCGGTGGTGGACGGGCGGGCCGTCCTGGTCGGCTCGCCGCGCCTGATGGCTGAACGCGGCCTGGACATGACGGCATTCGCCGATCAGGCCCGGGCCGAGGAAGAACAGGGGCGCACCGTCATGTGGGTGGCGGCGGACGCCAATGTCCTGGGCATCATCGCTGTCGCCGACCCGGTCAAGCCAACAGCTAATCAAGCCGTCGCCGCGTTGCTGGAGATGGGGGTCACGCCGGTGCTGCTGACCGGCGACAATGCCCGCGCCGCCCATGCGGTGGCAGGCCAGTTGGGCATCGAGCGGGTGATCGCCGAAGTTCTGCCCGAGGACAAGGCGGCGGAAATCGAACGACTGAAGGCCGAAGGCGCCATCGTCGCCATGGTCGGCGACGGGGTGAACGACGCCCCGGCCCTGGCCGCCGCCCATGTGGGCGTCGCCATGGGCACGGGCACCGACGTGGCCATGCAGGCGGCCGGCATCACCTTGGTCAAGGGCGACCCGGCCTTGCTGGCCCAGGCTTTGTCGGTGTCACGCGCCACACGGGCGAAGATCCGTCAGAACCTGTTCTGGGCGTTCTTTTACAACGTGGTGGCCATTCCGGCCTCGGCCTTGGGCATGTTGACGCCGGTGATTGCCGGGGCCGCCATGGCTTTTTCCAGTGTCTCGGTGGTGTCCAATTCCTTGTTGCTGCGTCGCTGGAGGGGCTGATGAACATTGGACACGCGGCCAAGAAATCCGGGGTCCCGGCCAAGACCATCCGTTATTACGAGGAAATCGGCCTGATTCCGGCTGCCGGGCGGACGGCCTCGGGCTATCGCGATTATGGCGAGTCCGAGGTCGAAACCCTGAAGTTCGTCAATCGGGCCCGCTCGCTGGGGTTTTCCGTCAACGACGTGGGGGACCTTCTGGCCCTGTGGCGTGATCGTGGACGGGCCAGTGCAGACGTGCGGCGTATCGCCCAGGGGCATGTGCTGGCGGTGGAACGCAAGATCGCCGAATTGCAAGCCATCAAGCAGACCCTGGAAGGACTGATTCATCGTTGTCACGGCGATGATCGCCCCGATTGTCCGATCATCGAGGAATTGGCGCCCGCGTGTTGCGGCGATGACGGGCAGGGGCTATAAACCGGCGACGATTCGGCAGGAGGTGCGCATTGTCGCGGCGCGAAGTCAGGCGCATGTTGATGCAAAGCAGGCGTCCGCCCACCCATCACAAGCCATGGGCGGTCAGCCTGATGATGGTGCTGGTGCTGGCCGCCGGCATCGGCATTGGTGTCGGTTCAGGCTATGCCATCCTGGCGGCGCGCTCGGAACGCCAAGCCAGCAACGCCTGGGAACAGGCGGAGATGCAGGTGGACCGTCCCGCTCGACGCGCCGAGATGCTGTCGTTGCCCGATAGCGAAACGCCGCCGGCTGCCGAACCGGAACCCGAACCCGAAGCTTTCGAGCCTTTGGCTCCGTTGCCGGAGCCGCGCCCGCAAGGCGTGGTCGCCCAAGCGTCGCCGATGGTCCGGGCCGAGCCACAGCCTGTGGCGCCCGTCCAGATGGCGTCCTTGCCCCAGGTCGCGCCGCCGCCCGCGCCCGACAACAGCGGCAAGCCCGCCTGGATACGGTATGCGGTCCCGTCGCCCGTGGTCACCGGCAAGCCGATGATCGCCGTGGTCATCGACGACTTGGGTGTCGATCGTCGACGCAGCGAAAAAGTGGTCAGCCTGCCGGGACCGCTGACCCTGGCCTGGATGACCTATGCCGAGAACCTGCGGGGAATCACCCAATCGGCCCATAATCGTGGGCACGAATTGATGGTCCACATGCCCATGCAGCCCATGAGTGAATCCTACGACCCCGGCCCCGACGTGTTGGAGGTGGGGTTGAAGGATGACGAATTGCGCCGTCGCATCCGCTGGGGGCTGGGTCGTTTCGACGGCTTTGTCGGCGTCAACAACCACATGGGTTCGCGCTTTACCGCCGACCGCGCCGGCATGGGCGTGGTGATGGAAGAAATCAAGGCGCGCGGCCTGCTGTTCCTGGACTCGGTCACCACCCAAAAAAGTGTTGCCCCCGACTTGGCCCGCCAATACGGTGTCGCCTTTGCCGCCCGCCACGTGTTCCTGGACAACGACATGGCGGTGTCGGCGGTGCGCGAGCAATTGGCCAAGACCGAAGCCTATGCCCGCAAGCATGGCGCAGCCATCGCCATCGGCCATCCCCATGACGGCACCATCGAGGCTTTGTCCGCCTGGTTGCCCACTTTGGCGGCCAAGGGCTTCGTGCTGGTGCCGGTGACCACCATCGTGCGCCAAGGGCGCTGACTTCCCGCTTGACCTTCCCGTGGGTGGAACCTTCATTCTAGGGGCCTTCTCCGCTCTGATGTGGTCAGAGAGGAAAGGGCGACAAGCCTGCGCGGCAGTTGGGCCTTACAGACAAACCAGAGTGATCCCATCAGGAGCGAAACCATGAGCACGACGTATAAGGTGAGCGGCATGACCTGCGGCGGTTGCGCCCGTTCGGTGGAACAGGCCATCAAGGCCGAGGCCCCCTCGGCCAGCGTCACCATCGATCTGGGCACCGCCACCGTCACCGTGGACGGTGCCGACGCGGCACAGGTGAAGAAGGCGGTGGACGGTGCCGGATTCGACTTCCAGGGCGTCGCGTAAAGCAAAAAGGCCGGGATGTTCTCCCGGCCTTTTCCTTTGCTGTGTCCGCTTATTGGCGGGTCAGCGTGTATTCCAAGGCTTCTTCCGCCGCCCGGACCAGGGCGCGGGCCTTGTTCATGCATTCCTCGTGCTCGCTTTCAGGGACCGAATCGGCGACGATGCCGGCTCCGGCCTGGACGTACATGGTGCCGTCCTTGATCAGCGTGGTGCGCAACGCGATGCAGGTGTCCATGTTGCCGTTGCCCGAGATGTAGCCCATGCAGCCGGCGTAGAAGGACCGGCGTTCCGGTTCCAGTTCGTCGATGATTTCCATGGCGCGGATCTTGGGAGCTCCCGAGGTGGTGCCGGCCGGGAACCCGGCCATCAGGGCGTCCATGGCGTCGCAATCGGGGCGGATGTCGCCTTCAACGTTGGAGACGATGTGCATGACGTGGGAATAATATTCCACGAACATCTTCTTGGTGACGTTGATCGAACCGATCTTGGACACCCGGCCCACGTCGTTCCGCCCCAGGTCCAGCAGCATCAGGTGCTCGGCCAGTTCCTTGGGGTCGGCCAGCAGGTCGGCGGCCAGGGCTTCGTCCTCGGTCTGGTCGACGCCGCGCTTGCGGGTGCCGGCGATGGGGCGGATGGTGACCTTGCCGTCACGCAGACGCACCAGGATTTCCGGGCTGGAGGCCACCAGCTGGAAACCGCCCAAATTCATGTAGACCAGGAACGGGCTGGGATTCATCCGGCGCAGGGCACGGTAAAGCGAAAACGGCGGCAGCCGGAACGGCACCTTCAGGCGTTGGCTCAGCACCACCTGGAAGATGTCGCCGGCGGCGATGTATTCCTTGGCCTTGGCCACCTTGGCGCAATATTCCTCGGGTGTCATCGACGGCACCGGGGTGGGGGCGTGGCTGGCGCGGTCGGCGGGGGCCACCACCTGCGGCAGCGGCCGTTCCAGTGCCTCGACCACGAAATTCAGTCTTTCCTGGGCCAGTTCGAAGGCGACGCGGGAATCGACGCCCGGGCGCGGCCATACCGGGACCACGGCGGTCAGGGTGCCGTTGACGTTGTCGAACACCGCCATCACCGTCGGACGCATATAGATGCCGTCGGGAATGCCGATGGTGTCGGGGTTGTTGTCCGGCAGCTTTTCCACCAGTCGGATGGTGTCATAGGTCATGTAGCCGACCAGACCGGCGGCCATGGGCGGCAGGTGTGGCGGAATGTCGACCCGGCTTTCATCGATCAAGGCTCGCAGACTGGCCAGGGTGCCGTGGGTTTCTGCGATACGGCAGGGCTTGAAGGCTTCGCTGTCGGTGCGGGCGTCGCGGTTGACCCATGCCATGTTGCCGACGCATTTCCACAACAGGTCCGGCTTCATGCCCAGGACTGAATAACGGCCGCGCACGGCGCCGCCTTCCACCGATTCCAGCAAGAAGGAATGGGGCTGGCCGCCAGCCAACTTCATGAAGGCGGAAACCGGAGTTTCCAGATCGGCGACCAGGGTCTTCCACACCAGTTGCGGTTTACCCGCGTCATAGGCTTGGGAAAAGGTGGTGAAGTCGGGGCGGGCGGGCATGGTCACTCTTCGTGGGCAAGCTGGCTGCGGTCTACCTTGGCGCCGATGTCGCTTTGCAGGGCGGCGATCAGCTGGTCAACCAGGTCGACAGCGACGGAATTGGTGGTGCGTTGCCGAATTTGGTCGGCGATCTTGGCGTCGGCCTTGGGATCGAAGGCGATCACCTTGTCCAATTGCGCGACCATCCAGCCGTCACGGTTGGCGGCGCTGGCGGTGGCGCCAATCTGGCCGTCGAACATGGCGGTGACGATGGCGGGGGGCAGCTTGCTGCCGTCGCCGCCTTCACGGGTGAACGGCGCGGTGGTTTCGACCTTCAAGGACGACGTTGCGGCGACCTTCGACAAGGATTCACCGGACTTGACCTTCTCGACGATCTTGTCGGCCAGTTCCTTGGCGGCGTTGCGGCGCTGTTCGGCCTGCCAGGCGGCCAGCACCTCGGCGCGAACCTCGGCCAGGGCCTTGGGCTGCGGAGGCGTGATGGAATCGACACGCAGCAGGAACAGTCCTTCGTTGTCGATTTCGGTCAGCTGGCTTTCGGTACCCTGTTCGGTGTGGAAGGCGACGTCCAGGAAGGATTCGCTGGTCGGCACGTCGGCGATCACCTTGCCGGCCGGCGAACGGCCCTTGGCATCCATGGCGGCGACGCGGATCAGCGGCAGCTGGAAGCGGCCGGCGGTTTCTTCCAGGGTGGCGCCACCACCCAGGGCGTCTTCCACCTGGTTGGCCAGTTCGCTCAGGCGGTCCACCGACTTTTCGTGCAGCAAGTCCTTGGCCAACTGGGACTTCACCTGATCCAGGCTGCGGACGGCTTCGGGAACCACTTGGCCGATCTTGATCACATGCCAGCCCAAGGACGTCTTCACCGGCGCGGTCAGGGCGCCCTGCTTGGCTTGGAACACCGGATCGACCAATTCGTCGGGCAGGTCGCCCTTTTCCACCAGTCCCAGGTCGACGACGCTGGCCGACAGATCCTTGGCGATGGCCGCCAGATCCTTGCCGGCCTTGACCATGTCTGCGGCCTTTTCAGCCACGCCTTCGTCGCCCAGGACAACCTGGCTGATGGCGCGGCGTTCCGGGGTGTGGAACTCGTCCTCACGGGCCTTGTAGGCTTCGGCCACCATGTCGTCAGTGATCTCGATACCGCGTCCGGCATCGCTGGACCGCAGCATCAGGGCGGTCACCGCGCGAAATTCGGGGGCCATGAAACTGGTGGCGTTGGCCTTGTAATAAGCCTCCAGCACCGCCGCTTCGGGGGTGGCCGGCAGGGGCATGGCCGACGCCTTGATGGAGACGGTGTCGGCGACGCGGGTTTCGCGGTTCCAGCGGATCAGCGGTTCGGTCAGCAGGCTGGGGGCGGCGACGCCGCCGCCAAAGGCCTCGGCCACCTGGGTGCGCACGATGTTGGCCTTTTCCTGGCGCATGAATTCGTCTTCCGACCAGCCGGCGCGGGCCAGGGCGCGACGCAGAAGGTCGCGGTCGAACTGCCCCACTTCGTTGCGGAAAGCCGGTTCGGCCGCCACCTTGTCGACAACCGCCTGATCCGATGTGGACAGCCCCAGGCGATGCGCCGCTTCGTCGATCAGGGTGCGGGTCACCATGGTGTCGATGGTGCGGTCCAGCAGGCCCAGACGACGGGCATCGGCGGTGGTCAGCTTGCCGCCGAACTGCGGCTGCAGCGCGTCCATGTCGCGCTTGAATTCATTCATCACTTCGGCGGCGGAGATTTCGCGGCTGCCCACCTCGATGGCGGGGCCGCGACCGAACAGGCCGCCACGGATCATGTCGCCGACACCCCAGGCGAGGAAGCTGACGATCAAGAGACCGAACAGCAGCTTGATGACCCAGGATTTCGAAGCGTTGCGGAATGAATCGAGCATGGCATCCGGCAAAATGGTGAGCGCCCGGGCATGGTGCCGCCGGGCAAAGTGGTCGGCATCATAAGAGGGGGGGGCGGGGGCCGCAACTGCCTAATCGTCCCACGGACAAAGGGGGGCTACGAAAACACTTGCCCACAGGCCGGGTGTTGGCTTTATATGAGAAACAATGAAGGTAAGCGCCTTCTGAAATAATAAAATACCTCGACAGGGAGGGACCAAATCATGGCTTCCAAGCCATTGTTCATCATGCTTGCCTCGGGCGAGCATGAAAAAATCCAGCTTGCCGCGATGATCGCTTCCGTCGCCGCGGTTTCCGACCGGCCCGTTCAGGTGTTCGTCACCATGAACGCCATTCTGGCCTTTCGCCGTGGCTTGACCGCTGAGCAGCGCTATCACGGCGGCTATTTCCACGAACAATTCGTCACCAAGAACGTGCCCGACGCGATCGATCTGTTCGAGCAAGGCAAGATGCTGGGCGAAATGCAGATGTGGGCCTGTTCGCTGGTCCTCGACCTGAACCACTGGGATGCCGAAAAGGATCTGGTGGAAGGGTTGTTCGACGGCCCGGCCGGACTGGCGAAGTTTCTCGCCGACGCCGAGGAAGGCGAATTGATCACTCTGTAAGGAGATGTGGAAATGGCTGAACGTCAGACCGTTGACGCCCGTGGTGCCTTTTGTCCGGGTCCGTTGATGGAGCTTATCGCCGCGCTGAAGCTGGCTTCGGTGGGCGACGAAGTCGAAGTGCTGTCCTCGGACAAGGGCTCGGTCAACGATATCCCGGCTTGGGTGGCCAAGGTGGGGCACCAATTCGTCGGCTCGACCGAGTTGGACGGATATTGGAGCGTCGTCGTCAAGAAAGCCAAGTAAACCAATGGGGCGCCCGTCAGAAGCGGGCGCCTTTTGCATCAAGGCCGCGATAAAGACGGCCTGGCAACCAACACTCCCAGGGAGGGAAACCCCATGTCAAAGACGATTTTGATCGTCGGTGGCGGCTTGGCCGGCACCATTGTCGCCAACGGCTTGTGCCGTCAGTTGGGCGCCCAATTGCGCTCGGGTGCGGTTAGCATCACCATGTTGGGGGCCAGCGACACCCACATGTACCAGCCCGGCCTGCTGTACGTGCCGTTTGGCCGCATGCGCGAGCATGAACTGTTCCGTGAACAGTCGCGTGTCCTGGATCGTCGTATTCACTATTACGTCGATCCGGCCAAGAACGTGGACGTTGAAAAGAAGCAAGTGTCCACCGAATCGGGCCGTACCTTCAAATACGATTACCTGGTGTTGGCCACCGGGTCGCGCATCATGCCGCAATCCATTCCCGGCATGCAGGAAGCGGCGCACTGGTTCTATGACCTGGAAGGGGCGCGCAAACTGCGTGACGCCCTCAACAACTTCCAGGGCGGCAAGATCGTCGTCAACATCAACGCGCCCCACAAATGCCCGGTGGCGCCGGTGGAATTCACCCTGATGTTGCATGAATTCCTGGAAGGCAAGGGCATTCGCGACAAGTGCGAGATCACCTACACCTATCCCATCGGCCGTCTGCATTCGCTGGAACCGGTGGCCCATTGGGCCGGCCCGGTGTTCGAGAAGCTGGGCATCAAGTCGGAAATCTTCTTCAACACCGAAAGCGTCGATCCGATCGGCAAGACCATCACCTCGATGGAAGGCAGCGTCATGCCTTTCGATCTGCTGGTGACCATCCCCCCGCATGAAGGTGCGGCGGTGATTTCCGAATCCGGCCTGGGCAAGGGCGGTTGGGTGCCGACCAACACCAAGACCTTGCACCGGGAAGGCTCGGACGACATTTTCGTCGTCGGCGACACCACCAACATTCCCATTTCCAAGGCCGGTTCCACCGCTCATTTCGAAGCCGACGTGCTGATCGACAACCTGGCTTCGTTGGTCCAAGAGGGGCGCTGGGCCCGCGAATACGACGGCAAGGCGTTCTGCTTCATCGAGACCGGTTTCTCGACCGGCACCTATGTCTGGTTCAACTACCAGACGCCCCCCACCGTGGCGCCGCCGTCGCAGATGCTGCACTGGTTCAAGCTGGCTTATAACCGGCTGTACTGGCTGTCGGCCCGCGGTCTGCTGTAGGGGAGGGGAGAATGCCCGACGACGTCACCCCGCCCGCCATCGACGAACTGGCGCAGCTGGTCCAAGGGGCGCGCAACGCTTTGTGCGATTCGATGGTCGAACGTCTGGCGGTCACCGCCGGCAACGGCCTGGAAGTGCTGGACAAGCTCAACGATCCCGATGTCCGCGCCGGGATCGCCACGCTTTTGGATGGCATCGGCGCCATGCAACGCAACGGCGCCCTGGAAACCGTCATGGACATGATACAACTGATCCATGGGGCACGCCGCGCGGCGTGCGATTCCATGATCGACCGTGCGTTCTCGTTCATCGAGCACATGGCCAACAATCTGGGCACCGAAGATCTGGCCACCTTGGCCCATGAAGCCAAGGGTGCCATGGAGGACGCCATCGCCGAATGTTCCATTCCGGCGTCCTCGCCCGGTCTGATCGGCACGGTGAAAATGCTGTCGAAGCCGGAAACCCAGGAATCCCTGCGTTTCATGTTGTCCTTCTCGTGCGCGCTGCGTCGCCGCGCCGTGGTCATCGGCAAGGGAGCACCGACCGGCCACGGTTAAGCATCCGCTTCGCCGAGGAATGGGCGGGTCGGCAACGGCCCGCCCATTCTTTTGTCATCCATTCTTTTGGACCTTGGCACCGGTTGGTGCTATACGCCCGCCAACACGACATTCCATCAAGGGGAGGACAGCACCATGAGCCGCATTCCGCTGATCGCCGGTAACTGGAAGATGAACGGCCTGGTGGCCGACGCCACCGCTTTGGCCCAAGGCATCGCCGCCAAGGCCAAGGCGGCGCCGGCTTTGGGTTGTCAGTTGCTGATCTGCCCGCCGTTCCCGCTGCTGGGTGTCGCCGCTACTGCCGTCGCCGGTTCCCCCGTCGCCGTGGGCGGTCAGGATTGCCACGCCAAGGTCTCGGGCGCCCATACCGGGGACACCTCGGCCAGCTTGCTGAAGGACGTGGGATGTTCCTACGTCATCCTGGGGCATTCCGAACGCCGCACCGACCACGCCGAGACCGATTCCCAGGTCAAGGCCAAGGCCGAAGCCGCCCTGGCCGCGGGTCTGGTGGCCATCGTCTGTATCGGTGAAACCCTGGCCCAGCGCGACGCCGGCCAGACCATCGAGGTCAACACCAGTCAGTTGCGCGGCTCGTTGCCCGCCGGCGCCAATGCTGAAAACACGGTGATCGCCTACGAACCGGTTTGGGCCATTGGCACCGGCCGTGTCGCCACCCCGGATCAAGCCCAGGAAGTGCACGCCGCCATCCGCGCCGAACTGATCAAGCTGATCGGTGCTGACGAGGCCGGCAAGATGCGCATTCTGTACGGCGGATCCATGAAGCCAGACAACGCCGCCCAGCTGATCGCTTTGCCCGACGTTGATGGTGGTCTGATTGGCGGCGCGTCGCTGAAGGTGGACGATTTCTGGGCCATTGCTCAAGCGGCAGGCTGACCTTCGCCGACATCTGGTATGAAGATGTCACTTTTATACTAGCCATCCCGAGCGCGGAGGGCTAAAAACGCCATCAACGTTTTCGGCGCCCAGGGCCGCCTGCCATATCGGCGGCCGCCCTGGGCGACCCGTTTTTGTTTTGGCCTTTCTGGTGTGCACATGGACGTCTTTCCGATCATCCTCGTCATTCATCTTCTGCTGGCCGTGGCGCTGGTGGGCGTCATCTTGCTGCAGCGCTCCGAAGGCGGCGCGTTGGGCATCGGCGGCGGTGGCGGCGGCCTGATGAGCGGCCGGGCGGCCGGCAATCTGCTGACCAAGACCACGGGCATCCTGGCGGCCAGCTTCTTCGCCACCAGCCTGATCCTGGCCATCATCGCCAACAACCGCACCGGTGGCGGTTCGCCCTTTGACAAGGTCAAGGCGACCGCTCCCATCAGCGCTCCGGCCGACACCCCGGCCGCTCCGGCCGAGCCTGCCGCGCCGCTGGCCCGCTAAGCCTGGGCCAAGCCGCGGATTTTTTTGATTTGGGGATTTCGCCGGCCCGCCCGGGCCGGTGGTCTTCGCGTGTGACAGCCGTAAGCGTGAAAGCAAGGGGCCTATGACGCGTTTCATCTTTATTACTGGTGGTGTGGTGTCGTCGCTGGGCAAGGGCCTGGCTTCCGCTGCTTTGGGGGCCTGTCTGCAGGCGCGTGGCTTCAAGGTCCGCCTGCGCAAGCTGGACCCTTATCTGAACGTCGATCCGGGCACCATGAGCCCCTATCAGCACGGTGAAGTCTATGTCACCGATGACGGGGCCGAGACTGACCTGGATTTGGGCCATTACGAGCGCTTCACCGGCGTCGCCTCGCGCAAGTCGGACAACATCACCACTGGCCGCATCTATTCCGACGTCATCGCCCGCGAACGCCGTGGCGACTATCTGGGCGCCACCGTCCAGGTGATTCCGCACGTCACCAACGCCATCAAGGATTTCGTCAAGTCGGACATCACCGACGAGGATTTCATCCTGTGCGAAATCGGCGGCACCGTCGGCGACATCGAATCCCTGCCGTTCCTGGAAGCCATCCGTCAGTTGGCCAACGAACTGGGGCGCGAGCGCACCATGTTCATCCATCTGACCCTGCTGCCCTATATCCCGTCCGCTGGCGAGTTGAAGACCAAGCCGACCCAGCACTCGGTCAAGGAACTCCTGAGCGTCGGCATCCAGCCCGACCTGCTGATGTGCCGTTCGGACCGCGAGATCCCGGAAGGCGAGCGCAAGAAGATCGCGCTGTTCTGCAACGTGCGTGGCGAAGCGGTGATCCCGGCGCTTGATGTGGACACCATCTATCAGGTGCCGATCAGCTATCACGAGCAGGGTTTGGATCGCGAAGTGTGCCGCCATTTCGGCATTGAATCGGCGGAACCCAACCTGGATCGCTGGGTCAACATCGTTGATCGCGTGCGCCAGCCGGAAGGCGAGGTGACCATCGCCGTGGTCGGCAAGTACACCAGCTTGCTGGACAGCTACAAGTCACTGGCCGAAGCCCTGACCCATGGCGGCATCGCCAACAACGTGCGTGTTCGCCTGAACTGGATCGACAGCCAGATATTCGAGCAGGAAGATGCCGTCCAGCATCTGGAACCTTGCCACGGCATCCTGGTGCCCGGCGGTTTCGGCGAACGTGGCGCCTTCGGCAAGGTGGAAGCGGTGCGTTTCGCCCGTGAACGCCGCGTGCCTTATTTCGGTATCTGCTTCGGCATGCAGATGGCGGTGATCGAAACCGCCCGCAATCTGGCCGGCATCAGCGGTGCCAGCTCGACCGAATTCGGCCCCTGTGACGAGCCGGTGGTTGGCCTGATGACCGAATGGTTGAAGGGCAACGCCCTGGAAAAGCGTTCGCAATCCGGTGACCTGGGTGGAACGCTGCGTCTGGGCGCCTATGACTGCGATCTCAAGGCCGGCTCGCGGGTGCGCGAGATTTACGGTTCCGAACGCATCTCCGAACGCCACCGTCACCGCTATGAAGTCAACATGGACTATCGCGACCGTCTGGAAGCGGCGGGGCTGTCGTTCTCGGGCCTGTCGCCCGACGGCGTGCTGCCGGAAATCGTCGAGTTCCCCGACCATCCGTGGTTCATCGGCGTGCAGTTCCATCCGGAACTGAAGTCCAAGCCCTTCGATCCCCACCCGCTGTTCACCAGCTTCATCGAAGCGGCCGTACGGCAATCGCGTCTGGTGTAATCATCATGGCCCATCATCACGTCGCCGTCGGTCGCAATCTGGTCATGGGCAACGACCTGCCCCTGGTGCTGATCGCCGGCCCGTGCCAGATGGAAAGCCGGGAGCATGCCCTGGAATGCGCCGGCGCGCTCAAGGAAATGTGCGAGAAGGCCGGTATCGGCCTGATCTATAAGTCGTCCTTCGACAAGGCCAACCGCACCTCGCTGTCGGGCCGTCGCGGCCTGGGCCTGGACGCGGCATTGCCGGTTTTCGCCGAAATCCGCGAATCCCTGGGCCTGCCGGTGCTGACCGACATCCATAACGAGGTGCAATGCGCCCCCGTTGCCAAAGCGGTGGACGTGTTGCAGATTCCGGCCTTCCTGTGCCGTCAGACCGACCTGTTGCTGGCCGCCGGCCGGACGGGTGCGGTGATCAACGTGAAAAAGGGCCAGTTCCTGGCGCCTTCCCAGATGGCCAATGTGGCCGCCAAGGTGGAAAGCACCGGCAATTCGCGCATTCTGCTGACCGAACGCGGCGCCTCTTTCGGCTATGGCGACCTGGTGGCCGACATGCGGGCCTTGCCGATCATGGCCCAGACCGGCTTCCCCGTCATCATGGACGCCACCCACGCGGTGCAAAGCCCGGGCGGGCAGGGTGGTTCCTCGGGTGGCGACCGCCGCTTCGCCCCCGTTTTGGCCCGTGCCGCTGTTTCGCTCGGCATTGCCGGCGTCTTCATTGAAACCCATCCCGATCCCGATCACGCGCCCTCCGACGGACCCAACATGATCCGTTTGGCCGACATGCCGGCCCTGATCGAGACGCTGATGGCCTTTGACCGTTTGGCCAAGGCCCAGCCCATCACCCTCGACTAACCGAAACGTCCGAAATCTGGAGATTTCCGATGACTGCCATTATCGATATCCACGCCCGCGAAATCCTCGACTCGCGCGGCAATCCCACTGTCGAGGTCGACGTGGTGCTGGAAAGCGGTGTCATGGGCCGCGCCGCCGTTCCGTCGGGGGCCTCGACCGGCGCCCACGAGGCGGTGGAACTGCGTGACGGCGACAAGACGCGCTATGGCGGCAAGGGCGTGCTGAAGGCCGTCGAAAGCGTCAACGGCGAAATCTACGACGCTCTGTCGGGCATGGATGCCGAAGACCAGGTGGCCTTGGACAAGACCATGATCGACCTGGACGGCACCCCCAACAAGGCCCGCCTGGGCGCCAACGCCATCCTGGGCGTGTCGCTGGCCTGTGCGCGGGCCGCCGCCGAGGATGCCGGCCTGCCGCTGTACCGTTATGTGGGCGGCGCCTTCGCGTCCCTGCTGCCGGTGCCGATGATGAACATCATCAATGGCGGCGCCCATGCCGACAACCCCATCGACATCCAGGAATTCATGATCATGCCGGTGGGCGCACCGTCGTGCACCGATGCCATCCGCATGGGTTCTGAAGTCTTCCAGGCGCTGAAGAAGCAGCTGAAGGACGCCGGCCACAACACCAACGTGGGTGACGAAGGCGGTTTTGCTCCCAACCTGAAGTCGGCCGAGCAGGCTTTGGACTTCATCATGCAGTCCATCGAAAAGGCCGGTTACAAGCCGGGCGAGGACATCATGCTGGCGCTCGACTGCGCCTCGACCGAGTTCTTCAAGGACGGCAAGTACGAGATGGTCGGCGCCAAGAAGAGCTATGACCAGAAGGGCCTGGTCAAGTTCTACTCGAAGTTGGTCAAGGCCTATCCCATCATCTCCATTGAAGACGGCTGCGCCGAGGACGATCTGGACGGCTGGGAAATGCTGACCGACGAACTGGGCGGCAAGGTCCAGCTGGTGGGCGACGATCTGTTCGTCACCAACCCGGCCCGCCTGTCCATGGGCATCGACAAGGGCTTGGCCAATTCCATCCTGGTCAAGGTCAACCAGATCGGTTCGCTGACCGAGACCCTGGAAGCCGTCGACATGGCCCACAAGGCCGGCTATACCGCCGTCATGAGCCATCGTTCCGGCGAAACCGAGGATTCGACCATCGCCGATCTGGCGGTGGCCACCAATTGCGGTCAGATCAAGACCGGCTCTTTGTCCCGTTCCGATCGTCTGGCCAAGTACAACCAGCTGATCCGTCTGGAAGAGGAGCTGGGCCCGGCAGCCCGTTACGCCGGCGCCTCGATCATGAAGCGCTAAGCGCCAGAGCCTTTCTGGAGCTATGACGAACGGCCGGGGGAAGCTCCGGCCGTTTTCGATTCCAAGTCCTGTTATTTATCGGAACAAATGGGAATCAAATGCTGCGACGGGATTTTGCTTTGGATTTTATGAAAACTCATCATACTAACGTCCAGTTAACTAGGTCGTGTTAGGTTCTTGTGCCGTTCTTGCGGACGGATGGAAAACTGAGTCTTTTTCGCCACAGAAGTGACGATTGATTCAAGAAAATGAATCAAACCATTCACATCCTGTTGACGTCGCGAATCTTCCTGTGATTCCATCCATTTCATGTTAACGGAACTCAAAAGACGTCTGCGCCATGTCATGGGGCCCCTGTTCGGGGTCGCAGCCTTGGCTTATTTCGCCTACCACACGGTGGAAGGCGAGCGCGGCGTCTTGGCCTGGCTGCGTCTGGACAAGGAAATCCTGGCCGCCGAGATGCAATTGGCTACCGTCACCACCGAGCGCCAGTCCCTGGAGCACCGCGTCCTGCTGCTGCGGCCCGATCACCTGGATCCCGACATGCTGGAAGAACGCGCACGCGCCATGCTGAACATGGGCCGCGCCGACGAGATGGTGATCTTCCAAAAGTAATCACTCTGCCGCGATGGCGCGCAGGAAGGCTTCGATGGCCTGCTTCAGCGCCGCCGATGTTTGTGTCAGATGGCTGGCGGCTTGCCGGACCTGACCGGCGCCGCTGCCGCTGTGACTGGCGGCTTGCTGGATGCTTTCCATGATTTCAGATACGGCGTTGGTTCCTAGGGCCGCCTGCTCGACGTTGCGGGCGATTTCCTGGGTGGCGGCATTTTGTTCCTCCATGGCGGCGGAAATGCCGCTGGCTACGCTTTCCATCCGGCGGATGGCGGTGATGACCTGATCAAGGGCATTCACCACATCGCGGGTTTGGGTCTGTACCGTGGTGATCTGGGTGGTGATGTCCTGGGTGGCGCGTCCGGTCTGGGTCGCCAGAGATTTCACTTCATTGGCGACGACGGCAAAACCTTTTCCGGCCTCGCCGGCCCGTGCTGCCTCAATGGTGGCGTTCAGCGCCAGCAGGTTGGTCTGGCTGGCGATGGAGCGGATCATCTCGACGATGGCCGAAATCTGCGATGCCGATTGATCCAGGGCATGGACCGACGCGGTGGCGCTGTCGGCGGCTTCCACCGCGTGGGTGGAGGCATCGGCGGACAAGGTGATCTGGCGCGAAATCTCGTTGATCGAGGCCGCCAGTTCCTCTGCCGCCGCCGCCACGGTTTCGACGTTGCTGGCGGCTTGGGTGGCGGCTGAACTGCCGCTGGTGGCCCGGCTGCTGGTCAGGTCGGCATCCGCCTGCAATCCGCTCGAGGTTTCCTCTAACGTGCTCGAAGCGGCGCTGACCCGCTCCAGGCTGTCCTTGCTGTTTTGCTCGAAGCTTATGGCCAACTGGTGCAGGCGTTCGGCGCGGGCCAGTTTGGCCTCCTGTGCCTGCAATGCCGCCTGTTCCACATCGCGGTTATGGCGGAGCTGGTCGCGCAAGGTGATCAGTGCCTTGGCCACGTCTCCCAATTCATCACGGCGCTCGGCGCCGGTGATGGCGATATCCAATTGGTTTTGCGCTAGGGCGTGGACATCGGCGACGCTGGCTTGCAGCGGCTTGGCAATACCGCTGCGAGCAACGGCGGCGCTGACGGCGATGCCGATGCCCAGGGCGATCAGGGCAGTGGCTATGGTCAGGGTGGTGCGGTTGTCGACCATGGTGTGGGCGCTTGCTGTGCGAGCGGCCAGCATGTCTTCTTGCTGACGGAAGAAGGTGCGGACGATTTCGCGCAAGGACGCGGCCTCGACGCTGGCAGCGCGGGCCTGGGCGCGCAGGGCATCGGAATTGGTTTGGTCGCTGGCCAGGATCAGCACCTTACGGGCCGCCTGTTCAAAAGCGGCCTTGCGCTGCTCCATGCTGTCGATCAACTGCAGGGCCTGTGCGTCATTGCTGAGTTTCCGGGTCTTGTCCATACGCTGCTGGAATAGATCCAGTTCGGCCTTCAGCTTGCCGTCGGCGTCGGCCAGGGTGGCGGGGCTGGGATCGGCCGCCGCCATGGCCTGGATGGCATTCATGGCCTGAACGTTGGTGTTCATGCGGGCGGCCAGCAAGGCGGCGGAGCCGCCATCGGCGACGGCATGTAATTGCCAGCCCAGGGATTGCATCGATGAAATCGAGGTCAGCGACACAGCCGCCAGGGCAGAGCTCAGGATCATAACGATCAGGATGAGCTTATATAATAGTTTGAGATTCTTCAGCATGACATCCCCCCTTGGCCGGGTGGGTTCTGTGTTCAGGTTAGTCTTTTCTGGTTTGTTGTCATGCGTTTGCTCCGTATGGGTGCATTGTAAAATGCCCAGGTCGGCACAATTTTGATTGTCGGGTGGTTTTTTCAAACGTTTTGCCGTTCCCGATTTTCCTGTCAGGCGCTAACCGTATGAAGCGAAAGGGTTGCTGCACTGCACCACCCGTTGCCCGCCCTTCTGGTTAGGTTTCGATAAATAACTATAAATCAGTTAATCATCATTATTGCATTGCAAAACAAGCATTTATTGTGGTGAAAACGCTTGTCAGAAAGGGGAGGCTGGTTTACCTATCTTTCCGTGAACTTACACCATCAGGCCCTGGGAGGAACCATGGCGACCACATCCAAGCGCAAAGCCAAGGTGGCGGAGATCGGCCCCGATCAGTTGATCGGCTGGTATCGCGACATGCTGCAGATCCGTCGTTTCGAGGAAAAGGCCGGCCAGTTGTACGGCATGGGCCTGATCGGTGGTTTCTGCCACCTTTACATCGGCCAGGAAGCGGTGGTCGTCGGCATGCAGTCGGCGGCGGGCGAGACCGATTCGGTCATCACGTCCTATCGCGACCATGGTCAGATGCTGGCTTGCGGCATGGATGCCAAGGGTGTGATGGCCGAGTTGACCGGGCGCATCGGCGGCTATTCCAAGGGCAAGGGCGGCTCGATGCACATGTTCAGCCGTGAAAAGCGCTTTTACGGCGGTCACGGCATCGTCGGCGCCCAGGTGCCGATCGGCACTGGCCTGGGCTTCGCCCACAAGTACACCGGCGACCAGGGCGTCTGTCACGTTTACTTGGGCGATGGCGCGCTTAACCAGGGTCAGGTTTACGAAAGCTTCAACATGGCGGCTTTGTGGAAGCTGCCGGTTGTCTATGTGATCGAAAACAATAAATACGCCATGGGCACTTCGTCCGAGCGTCATGCCGCTGGCACCGAACTGTTCAAGCGCGGCGCCGCCTATGGCATTCCCGGCGAAGCGGTGGACGGCATGAGCGTTCAGGCGGTCTACGAAGCCGCCAGCAAGGCCCTGGAACACGCCCGTTCCGGCAACGGCCCCTATATCCTGGAAATGAAGACCTATCGCTATCGCGGCCACTCCATGTCCGATCCGGCCAAATACCGGACCAAGGAAGAAGTGACCAAGATGCGCGAACAGCATGACCCCATCGACACCTTGAAGAACCGCCTGCTGGAAGCCGGTCTGGTGGACGAAGCGGTGCTGAAGGAAATGGACCGCGAGGTCAAGGCGATCGTCTCGGAAGCCGCCGAATTCGCACAATCCAGCCCCGAGCCGGATGTGTCCGAATTGTGGACCGACGTATTGATTGAAGCCTAAGGCCAGGGAGACGAGACGATGGCTATCGAAATTCTGATGCCGGCACTGTCGCCGACCATGACCGAGGGCAAGCTGGCCCGTTGGCTGAAGGCCGAGGGCGACGCCGTGAAGTCCGGCGACGTGCTGGCCGAGATTGAAACCGACAAGGCGACCATGGAAATGGAAGCCGTCGATGAAGGCACCATGGGCAAGATTCTGGTTGCCGCCGGCACCGAGGGCGTGGCGGTCAACACCCCCATCGCCATCATGCTGGAAGAGGGCGAAACCGCCGCTGATCTGGGCAAGGTGATGGAAAAGGCCGGTCCTTCTTCCACCCCCGTCGCTCATAACGATGGTCCGCAGGCGGCCCTCATGGCCCAGGCTCCGGCCGTTGCCGCTCCGGCCCATGTGGAAAAGGAATACGACAAGTACAATCGCCAGACCGTGCGCGAAGCGTTGCGCGACGCCATGGCCGAAGAAATGCGTCGCGACGAAGGTGTGTTCCTGTTGGGCGAGGAAGTGGCCCAGTACCAGGGTGCCTATAAGGTGTCGCAGGGTCTGCTGGACGAATTCGGCGATCGTCGCGTGATCGACACCCCGATCACCGAAATGGGTTTCACCGGCCTGGCGGTCGGTGCGGCTTTCGCCGGCTTGAAGCCCATCGTCGAGTTCATGACCATGAACTTCTCCATGCAGGCCATCGACCATGTGATCAATTCGGCGGCCAAGACCCTTTACATGTCGGGCGGCCAGCAGCCTTGCCCCATCGTGTTCCGTGGTCCCAACGGCGCCGCCGCCCGCGTCGCCGCACAGCATTCCCAGGACTTCGCCTCGTGGTACGCCCATTGCCCGGGCCTGAAGGTGGTCGCGCCGTGGTCGGCGGCTGACGCCAAGGGCCTGCTGAAGGCCGCCATCCGTGATCCCAATCCGGTGGTGGTGCTGGAAAACGAAATCCTCTACGGCCAGTCCTTCGACGTGCCCGACGACCCGGATTTCATTGTCCCCATCGGTAAGGCCAAGATCGAACGCCCCGGCGAGCACGTCACCATCGTCACCTATTCGCGCATGGTCGGCACCTCGCTGGAAGCCGCCGCCATGCTGGAAAAAGATGGCATCTCGGCGGAAGTCATCAACCTGCGTTCGTTGCGTCCCATCGACATCGACAGCATCGTCGCCTCGGTGAAGAAGACCAACCGCATCGTCTCGGTGGAAGAAGGCTGGGCCTATGCCGGTATCGGCTCGGAAATCGCTGCCTTGATGATGGAGCATTGCTTCGACTGGCTGGACGCGCCGGTGATCCGCGTCTGTGGCGCCGACGTGCCCATGCCCTATGCCGCCAATCTGGAACGCCTGTACCTGCCGACCCCGGAAGGCATCGCCGATGCCGGCCGTAAAGTCTGCTACGCCAAGTAAGGAGAGCGCGAGATGCCCATCGAACTGCTGATGCCCGCGCTGTCGCCCACCATGACCGAGGGCACCCTGGCGCGTTGGCTGAAAAAGGAAGGCGACGCGGTCAAGTCGGGCGACGTCCTGTGCGAGATCGAAACCGACAAGGCCACCATGGAATTCGAAGCTGTGGACGAAGGTGTGCTTGGCAAGATCCTGGTTCCCGATGGTTCGGCCGGCGTTGCCGTCAACACCCCCATCGGCGTGTTGCTGGAAGAAGGCGAGGATGCTTCTGCCATTTCTGCGACCAAGCCGGCCGCCGCTGCCCCGGCTGCCGCCCCGGTCTCCGCTGCGGCCCCGGTTACGGTTGCTGCTCCGGTGGCTGCCGCCCCGGCCATGGCTTCGGGGGATCGTGTTTTCGCCAGCCCGCTGGCCAAGCGCATCGCCGCCAATGCCGGTCTGGACCTGAAGGCGGTCAAGGGCAGCGGCCCCTATGGCCGGGTGGTGAAGGCCGACGTGGAACAGGCGATCAAGGGCGGCGTTGCCGCTGCCCCGGCCGTCGCCGCGCCTGCTGCCGCCGCTCCGGCAGCCAAGGCTGCCCCGGCTCCGGCCGTCGCCAATCCGTTCGAACCGGCTTTCGAGGAAATCCCCAATTCCTCCATGCGCAAGGTCATCGCCCGGCGCCTGACCGAAGCCAAGTCGACCATCCCGCATTTCTATCTGTCCATCGATTGCGAGCTGGACGCCCTGTTGAAGGTGCGTTCAGACCTGAACGGTCGGTCGGATGCCTATAAGCTGTCGGTCAACGACTTCATCATCCGCGCCGTGGCTTTGGCGTTGAAGAAGGTGCCGGCCGCCAATGCGTCGTGGGGTGAGGACGCCATCAAGCGCTATACCGACGTGGACGTGTCGGTGGCGGTTGCCACCCCCAACGGCTTGATCACCCCCATCGTGCGTCATGCCGACCACAAGGGTCTGGCCGCCATTTCGGGCGAGATGAAGGAACTGGCCGGCAAGGCCCGTGACGGCAAGCTGAAGCCCGAGGAATTCCAGGGCGGCGGTTTCACCATCTCGAATCTCGGCATGTACGGCATCAAGGACTTCGCCGCCATCATCAACCCGCCGCAGGGTTGCATCCTGGCGGTTGGTGCCGGTGAACAGCGTCCGGTGGTCAAGGCCGGGGCGCTTGCCATCGCGACCGTGATGACCTGCACGCTGTCGGTGGACCATCGTGTCGTTGACGGCGCTGTGGGGGCGGAATTCCTGGCCGCCTTCAAGAAGCTGGTGGAAGACCCGTTGTCCATGCTGCTGTGATCGGAGGGCAGGGCCATGGACCGGGAACGGATCGCCCTTGCCATGCCGATGGTGCGCCTTGAATTCGAGGCGTTGAAGGATGCGCTGCGCGAGGGGCGGTTCACCGCCGCCACCTCGGCCCTGTTCGGGTCGTGCCTGAACTGGGACCAGCAATTGCGGCACTTCCTGGCCGAGGACGACAAGGCGACTTTGTCGGCTCGTGACCCTTTGACCCGGTTCTTCGTCACCAGGACGCGGGGCGCTCCGGAAGAGATGGATTTCACCGCTCTGCCCGTGGGCTCGGCGTTCCTGATGGCGCTCTCGGCCTTTTCCGTCCTCGATGTGCTGATGGACGAATTGTCCCTGGGCGACCATCTGGGGCTGGACGAGGAAGGCAATTGGCAGCTTGCAACCGTGTTGGCCGGGCAAAACGACGGTTCGCGTATCAGCGTGGACAAGGGATCGGGGCGCTGCCGTTTTGATCTGATGGTGGTGTACCGCAACAAGGCCCAAGCCTTGGAACGCTTCATCGCCGAAGAATTCGACGATGATTTCGATCGGTTCCTTTGGCGTTACGTGGCCGATCACGACCTGGATTTCGACATGGAGCAGGCTTGGCGCCCAAGAATCGGCAAGGGGGGAGAGAATGCGCATCCGTGTGCGTGAACTGGACCGGCCCCTGGCCGGATTCGAAAGTGCGACCTGCAAGCCCGCGGCGGCTGAATCCCAGGCCGCCGCCGGATTGATCGACATGATCGGCGGCTCGGCCCTGTTCGGCGAGCACCTGCTGCTGCCGGAAGAACAGGAAAAATGTTATCGCGCCATCAGCGATCTGCGTCGGCTGATCGGCGACACCAGGCATCTGATCGGCGAGGACTGCGTCAGCGACGAAACGCTTCTGGCCATGCGCGCCGCCTGCCGCCGTTATCTGGACGCTGCCGAGGAATGGGACCGCAAGGCCGGTCGCCGCCATGCCATGCCCAGCTACCGCTTTTATCAATTGCTGGGGGCCTTCCGCGACGTCATGGGCATTTATCTGTGGCGTCTGGCCGATTTGCACGATTTGGACGTCGACGGCCGTCTGGCGTCGTTTTTTCCCGCCGCCCGCGATTAAGACCGGGCACCGATAACTGATTTTGGGTGGAGACAACATATGTCCGACAACACTTTCGACGTGGTGGTCATCGGCGGTGGTCCCGGCGGTTACGTGGCCGCCATCCGGGCCGCGCAACTGGGTATGAAGACCGGCCTGGTGGAGCGCGAGCACCTGGGCGGCATCTGCCTGAACTGGGGCTGCATCCCCACCAAGGCGTTGCTGCGTTCGGCCGATATCTTCCGCACCATGCAGCATGCCGCGTCTTATGGTCTGTCGGCGCCGGGCGCCAGCTTCGACCTGGCGGCCATCGTCAAGCGCTCGCGCGGGGTTTCGGCCCAGCTGTCGGCGGGCGTCAAGGGACTGTTGAAGAAGAACAAGGTCACCGTGTTCGACGGTTTCGGCAAGCTTGCCGGCAAGGGCAAGGTGTCGGTGGAAGGCAAGGACACCACCACGCTTGCGGCCAAGCACATCATTCTGGCCACCGGTGGCCGCGCCCGTGTGGTGCCGGGTTTGGAACCCGACGGCAAGTTCGTCTGGAGCTATAAGGAAGCCCTGGTCCCCGATTCCATGCCGAAATCGCTGCTGGTCATCGGTTCGGGTGCGATTGGCATCGAATTCGCCAGCTTCTTCAACGCGCTGGGCGCCCAGGTCACCGTCGTCGAGATGATGGACCGCGTCATGCCGGTGGAAGACGAGGAAATCAGCGCGCTGGCCAAGAAGCAATTCGAAAAGCAGGGCATGCGCATCCTGACCAGCGCCACCGTCAAGGGCCTGAAGAAGTCGGCGACCAATGTGGCTGTCCAGGTTGAAGCGGGCGGCAAGATCGAGGAAATCGTCGTCGATCGGGTGATTTCCGCCGTCGGCGTCGTCGCCAATATCGAAAACATCGGCCTGGAAGGCACCAAGATCAAGGTGGATCGCGGCCACGTGGTCACCAACAAGTGGTGCGAGACCGACGAGCCGGGCGTTTACGCCATCGGCGATCTGACCGCGCCGCCGTGGTTGGCCCACAAGGCCAGCCATGAAGGGGTGATCTGCGTTGAAAAGATCGCCGGAATCAAGGATGTGCACCCCCTGGAAAACTCCAAGATTCCGGGCTGCACCTATTGCCATCCGCAGGTGGCCAGCGTTGGGCTTTCGGAAAAGAAGGCCATCGAGAAGGGCTATCAGGTCAAGGTCGGCCGTTTCCCCTTCATCGGCAACGGCAAGGCTATTGCGCTGGGCGAGCCGGAAGGCCTGATCAAGACGGTGTTCGACGCGAAAACCGGCGAATTGCTGGGCGCCCACATGATCGGCGCCGAGGTGACGGAAATGATCCAGGGCTATACCATCGCCAAGACCTTGGAAACCACCGAGGCCGAGTTGATGCACACCGTCTTCCCGCATCCGACCCTGTCGGAAATGATGCACGAGGCGGTGTTGTCGGCCTATGGCCGGGCTATCCATTTCTAGCCTTGGCCGTTACCTTCGGCCTCGTCGCGGCGAATACGCCGTGACGAGGCCTGCAAGGGGTGTTGGGTGATGAAGGCGAATGCCGTGCAGATGGGTTGGGGGGCCTCGATCCGGGTTTGGGTTTTTGGTTCCCTGCTGGCCCTTTGCGCGGGTATCGCAGGGGCCATCGCCTTTATCCAATATGAACTGAACCTGCGTAAGCACGATTACCAGATCCTTAATCTGGCCGGTCAGATGCGGGTTCTGGCGGTTGAGATGCAGCGGCAAAGCAGCGAGCTTTTGGCCGGCGGCGGTGTGAACCTTGGCGGCGCACTTGACCGTGAACTCAGCCTGTTCGACCGTGATATCGCCGACAAGGTCGAGTTGTACGATCTGATCATCAGCGGTTTTCATGTTCGCGAATTGCCGGCCGAACTGATCGGCAGCGACGAACCCTTACGGTGTAACTGGGACCACAAGTCCACGTCACAATTGGATGTGTCGGTGGCCGCGTGGCGTGGCTTCCGTGACGGCATGGCCCGAGCCGCCGGCGACGACCCGTCGCGCCCCAACAGCCTGAAGATGGCGGCCTATTTGGCGGCCAATGGTCACCAGCTGGTGGAATCCACCGAGAATCTGGCCAAAGCGTTTCAAAGCATGATGGAAGGCAAGCTGTTGCTGATCCGGGTGTCGGTGATGGCCATGGCCGCCGGAGTGGTCATGGCTTCGCTGGGGCTCGCCTTTTTGCTGCAACGTGGCGTGTTGCGTCCGTTGGACATGACGGTTGCCGCTTTTCGCCGGGTGGCCGCCGGGGATCTGGGCTTTCAGGTGCCCGTTGCCCATACCCGCGAAATCGGCGGCATGACCAGGGCCTTCAACAATCTGTCCAGCCGGTTGCAAGGCTTGTTCCGGCTGACCGAACGCATCAGCCAAGGCGCCGACGCCGACCAGACCCTGGCCTTCATTCACGAGGAATTCAGCCATTTCCTGTCGGTGGATTTCCTGGCCCTGTTGGTTGCCGCCCCAGACCGCAGCCGTTTCGTCGTCGAACGCGTCCATGGCAAGGTGTTCAGCGAACAATTGGGGCAGCTTTCCGATCCCGTTCTGTCCGCGGTCTGTCACAGCGGCCAGCCCCGCCTGTTGTCCATGTGCAACGACGAATGCGGGCTTGCCGCCTTGCTGGGGCAATTGGGGCTGCGCACGGCATTGCTGTTGCCGTTGTCGTCAGTGCGTGACGGCGGGGCGGTTTTGTTGGTGGGATCGGATCACGACAAGGCCTATGGCCTGGATGAAAAGCGCTTTTTGCATTCCATCGCCGCCCATGTGGACAGCGTTCTGTCGCGCACCTTGGTGATGGACAGCCTGATCGTCGCCGCCGTGGAAGGCTTGGCCAAGCTGGCGGAAAGCCGTGATCCCGAGACCGGCAACCATCTGGTGCGCATGAGCCTTTATTCGGCGCTGCTGGCGGAAGAGATGACCGGTGATCCCCATTACGCCCGCGACATCCATCGTTTCGCCCCCATGCACGATATCGGCAAGGTGGGCATTGCCGATTCGGTTCTGTTGAAACCTGGGCGGCTGGATGACGACGAACGGCGTGAAATGTGCCGCCATCCGCTGATCGGCGGCGAAGTGCTGCGCCTAAGCGAGGAACGCATGGCGGAAGAGGGGCGTTCGGTGTTCCGCCTGGGCATCGAGATCGCCGAGGCTCATCACGAGAAATGGGACGGCAGCGGCTATCCCCGGGGGCTGACAGGAACCGACATCCCGCTGTCCGCGCGGATCGTCGCGGTGGCCGACGTGTTCGACGCGCTCACCTCGAAACGCCCCTATAAGGAAGCCTGGAGCGTCGACCGCGCCCTTGAGACCTTGCGCCAGGATGCCGGCACTCATTTCGACCCTGACGTGGTCGCCGCCTTTGAACGCATCCTGCCCAAGGTGCTGGATATTCATTCCCGCCTTGCCCATCACTAGATTTACTTGACCAACGCCATCCATGTGGACGATACCCAAGCCATGACCGACAAGCCCACTCTTCGCCATCCCGAAAAGGCCCGCCGTCCCGATCAGCCGTCGCCGAAAAAGCCGGATTGGATCAGGGTCAAGGCTCCCACCTCGGCTGAAGCCGCCGAAGTGCGCAAGCTGATGCGCGACAAGAACTTGCACACCGTGTGCGAAGAAGCGGCCTGCCCCAATATCGGCGAATGCTGGAAGCACAAGCACGCCACCTTCATGATCCTGGGCGACACTTGCACCCGGGCTTGTGCCTTTTGCAATGTGAAGACCGGCAATCCCAAGGGCGCGGTGGACATCGCCGAACCGGAAAAGGTCGCGGAATCGGTGGCGTCCATGGGCCTGCGCCATGTGGTCATCACCTCGGTGGACCGTGACGACATGGCCGATGGCGGCGCTTTCCAGTTCGTCGGCTGCATCGAACGCATCCGCGCCACCAGCCCGCAATGCACCATTGAAGTGCTGACCCCGGATTTCCGCGACAAGGACGGCGCCATCGCCGCCGTCGCCAAGGCGCGGCCCGATGTGTTCAACCACAACCTGGAAACCGTGCCGCGTCTTTACGGCACCATCCGTCCGGGGGCGCGCTATTTCCATTCGCTGCGGCTGTTGCAGATGGTCAAGGAAGTGGACCCGACCATTTTCACCAAGTCGGGCATCATGGTGGGATTGGGCGAGACCCGGGCTGAAGTGTTGCAGGTGATGGATGACATGCGTTCCGCCGGCGTCGATTTCATCACCATCGGCCAGTATCTGCAGCCGACCTTGAAGCATGTGGCGGTTGACCGCTTCGTCACCCCGGAAGAATTCGATGATTACCGGATGGTGGCCAAGAACAAGGGCTTCCTGATGGTGGCGGCGACGCCGCTGACCCGTTCGTCGCACCATGCCGACCGTGATTTCGAAGAATTGCGCAAGGCTCGTGCCGCTGCGCAAAGTGCGGCGGAATAAGGACGGGCATGCCGACACACGCGGAAAAGCGCCCGCTTCCCTATACCCCGGACCAGTTGTTCGACTTGGTCGCCGATGTGGAAAAGTACCCGGAATTCCTGCCGTGGTGCGTGGGCGCGCGTATCCGCAAGCGTGACGGCGACGTGTTCTTCGCCGATCTGGTCATCGGCTTCAAGATGATCCGCGAACGTTACACGTCCAAGGTGACCTTGGACCGTGATGCCAAGCGTATCGATGTGATTTATACCGAAGGACCGTTCCAGTATCTGAACAACCATTGGGCCTTTATCCCCAATGAGAACGGCACCACCACCATCGACTTCTTCGTGGATTTCGAATTCAAGTCGAAGATTCTGCAAAAAGTCATCGGCACGCTGTTCAATGAAGCGGTCAAGCTGATGGTCGGCGCCTTCGAGAAGCGCGCCAACCAGCTGCACGGGGCGAAATAGCCGCTTCCGGCATCGCTGTTTCATGGGTTTTCATCGTATGTGGTCGCAGCAGGACAATCTCCTGGGGGCGATCTTTGGTGTGTCCCTGGTAATACTCAATAGTTGATTTGATATCAATTTTATGCACTTATGTGAACGCAGGTTTGTTGCGCATATTCTTTATAAGGATATAACTTGATCCTATTCGGCTTTAAGTTAAGGCGAAAAGGGGACGCATGATGCCGCACTTGTGTAAAATCGGGCCTTCCGCCATTGCCGTGTTGCTTCCTGTTCCGGCCTGGGCGCAAAGCCCTGCTTTCACGTCCATGAGCGATACGGCTGTCTATGCCCTGCAGATTTTGGTTGCGGCTGCGGTGCTGTTGGTATTTGCAGCCGTGGTCAGCAAATTGAAGAACAGTCCTGATTGGAAGCTGGGCGAAGCGGTGTCGGAAGAAGTGGAGTTTGCTGAAACCGATGCTGACGGCAAGGTCACCAAGACCACGCGGATGATGGCCAGCTCCAGCCGGCTGATCGCGCTTTTGGGCATGATGGTTATTCTGCTTTTGTTCCTGGGGGTGGGCGAAGTGGTGATTTGGGATGTGGCCCACGGCAAGGACCCCGACTTGGGCGGAGTGCTCAATTTCTTCCTGGCCGGCGCCAGTCTGTTCGTTCCCTACGCCATCAACCAAGTCCGTTCGGGCTTTGAAAGCATCGGCAAGTAAACTGGAAACCATGCCGGCCAAGCCGGTAGTCGCGGCGCAGGGTCAGACCGCCGTGCCGCCGACGGTGATGCCGTCCATGCGCAAGGTGGGCTGACCCACGCCCACCGGGACGCCCTGGCCATCCTTGCCGCAGGTGCCGATACCGGGGTCCAGTTCCAGGTCGTTGCCGATCATGGTGACCTTGTTCATGGCGTCGGGGCCGTTGCCGATCAGGGTGGCCCCCTTGACGGCGGGGCCAATCTTGCCGTCTTCGATCAAATAGGCCTCGGTGGCGGCGAAAACGAACTTGCCCGAGGTGATGTCCACCTGGCCGCCACCAAAATTGACGGCGTAGAGGCCTTTCTTGACCGATGCGATGATCTCGGCCGGGTCATGTTCGCCGGCCACCATGAAGGTGTTGGTCATGCGCGGCAGCGGAGCGTGGGCATAGGATTGACGGCGGCCGTTGCCGGTGGCCTTGACGCCCATCAGGCGGGCGTTCAGCCGGTCCTGGATATAGCCCACCAGGATGCCGTCCTCGATCAAGGTGGTGCGGCTGGTCGGCGTGCCTTCGTCGTCCACCGACAGCGACCCGCGACGGTCCATCAGGGTGCCGTCATCGACCACGGTGACGCCCTTGGAGGCGACACGTTCGCCGATGCGACCCGAGAAGGTGGACGTTCCCTTGCGGTTGAAATCGCCTTCCAGGCCATGGCCGACGGCTTCATGCAGCATGACGCCGGGCCAGCCCGGACCCAGGACGACGCTCATTTCGCCGGCGGGGGCGGGGATGGAGGCCAAATTGACGGCCGCTTGACGGATGGCTTCGTCGACGCATTGGCGCCACGATCCCTCGTCGATGATGCGGTCATAGGCGAAGCGGCCGCCGATGCCGTGGCTGCCGGTTTCCATGCGGTCGCCGTCGCCCATCACCACCGAGACGTTCAGGCGCACCAGCGGCCGGATGTCGGCGGCGTGGCTGCCGTCGGCACGTTGGATGAACACCGCCTGCCACGATCCCGACAGCGAGGCCGAGACCTGGCGCAGACGCGGTTCCTTGCCGCGGGCATAGGCGTCCATGGCTTCCAGCAGCTTGACCTTGGTCTCAAACGGAACCAGGGCCAGCGGGTTGTCGTTGGTGTAAAGGGCCGCATTGGTTCCGGACGGCGCCGCCGCCAGGGTGCCGTTATGGCCGCGGCGTACCGCTTTCACCGTGTCGGCGGCGCGGCGGATGGCGTCTTCCGACAGTTCCGAGCCATGGGCATAGCCCTGGGCTTCGCCGACCACCGATCGCAGGCCGAACCCCTGGGCGGTGTCGAAACTGGCCGATTTGATCTGGCGGTCGTCCAGCACCACGCTTTCCGACTGGCGGTATTCCAAAAACAGTTCGCCGTCATCAGTCCCCGCCAAGGCGTCGCCGACGATTCCCACCACCTTGTCCTGATCCAAGCCGGCGCGGGTGAAGAACAATTGGTGGGCTTGGCTGTCGTGAGGCATGGAAACTCCTGAACGCGGGTAGGGTCTGCGGGTAGGGCATGAGCAATTCGGTCAGGTATTGGCAGCCCGTATCGCCCAGTGTACATGAATTCTTGTCATTCAAAGGAATATAGGCAATGGCCGAGACGATGCCAGGGCGAAGCTGGGCCCTTAACGAACATTCCCTGCGCCGGGTGTTGTCCGGCGAGGTCCATGCGCGCCCTTATGAACAGATCATCTCGCCGTTTCGTGCCAGCCATCTGGCCATTCTGCATGACGGTTTGGAAGCGGCCGAGGAACGGGCGTACCTGACGGAATTGCTGGCCATCCACGGTGCCGAGGCGCCGGCCGACAGCACCAATTACTTTTCGCGTGACCTGGGGGCGCTGCGCCTGCGCTGGGAACGGCACGCCGAGTTTTCCACCTATACCTTCCTGCGCTTCGACCCCTTCGACCATCCCTTCGCCGAACCGGCCCTGGCCCTGGTGCCGGTGGAGTGGCTGGAACGCATGCCGGGGTCTGTGCTGACCGCCACCCATCTGGCGGTGGAAAAGACTCAGCGCAGTGCCGACGACATGGCCGCCCTGTTCGACGGCAACCCGCTGATCGCCTCCAAGATATTGGGGTCGGCTGCGGAGTGCTGGACCGATTTTCGCCTGCATGCCGACGGCTTCGGCCGTATCTGGGTGCGCGACAAGGACCTGACCAAGGGGCAGACCGGCCGCGTCATGCAGCGGCTTTTGGAAATCGAGACCTACCGCATGATGGCGCTGCTGGCCTTTCCGCCCGCCCGTCAGGCCAATGCTGAGATGGCCCGCATGGATGCCGGGCTGGCCGCCATCGTCACCGAACTGGCCGATCCCGCCATCGCCCAGAACGACCGCGAACTGTTGGAACGCCTGACCGCGCTCGCCGCCGAGGCCGAGCGCTTGGATGCCGCCACCAATTTCCGTCTGGGCGCCTCCAGGGCCTATTACGCCATCGTCAACCAGCGCATCGCCGAATTGCGCGAAGACCGTATCCCCGGACTGCAGACCATCGGCGAATTCATGGACCGTCGTTTGGCCCCAGCCATGAAAACCTGCGAATCGGCGGCCGAACGCCAACAATTGCTGGCCCGTCGGGCGGCGCGGGCCGGCGACTTGCTGCGCACCCGCGTCGACATCGCCCTGGAAGAAAAAAACCGCGACCTGTTGCGCAGCATGAACCGCCGAGCCCAATTGCAGTTGCGCCTGCAGGAAACCGTGGAAGGCCTGTCGGTGGTGGCCATCAGCTATTACCTGCTGGGTTTGGTGCTTTATGCCGCCAAGGGGATGAAGGGGGCGGGGCTGCACGTGGATCCGGACATCGCTGCCTTGGTGGCGCTGCCTGTCATCCTGGGGGCGGTATTTCTGGGGGTTCGACGCCTGCGCCGCGCCCTGACCGGGGCCCACGGCGAAGAATAAGAGGGGCGTGGTCCCAAGGCGCGGTCAGAACAACTCCATGTCGTCTTCCGCCTCTTGGGCGGGGCTGGACTGGCGACCATGCAAGGCATCGACCAAACGGCGGCGCCAGTCGGCCAAGGTGACGTTGCCGCTGAGCGCTTCGATCCACGCCTCCATGGTTTCGCCGGCTGCCGGGGTTTCTGCGCACAGGCGGGTGGTCTGCTCCAGTTCCGCATGTTGGCGTCGCAAGGTGGTCAAAACCGAAGCCACCTGTTCAAGCCCCTGGCGCGATCGATCGGCCGATTGCAGCTTGTGGACGATTTCATAGGTGGACGATTGTAACTCGCCGGCTTCGCTTTCCCCGGCGAACTCACCGATTCGGGTCAACACGGCGGTGGCGCCGGCCGTGGAGTCCTCGAATTGCTGTCCAGTCGCCATGGTCTCGGACGCTAAAAACTCAAAGGCACGTTGTTGCAACTGGGAAAACGCCTGCCATTGTGCCAGCAGATCGAGAATGGATGCCTTGTCGGTCATGTTATTTCCTCACCGCGTCCTGGCGGCACAACTTCAAGATTTCCTCGGCGATGCGCGACAGCGGGACCTGACGCTCGACCGCACCGATTTCAAACGCAACTTTCGGCATACCATAGACCACGCATGACGTTTCGTCTTCGCCGATCGTCGCGGCGCCGGCCTTGCGCATGGCCAGCAGCCCTTCGGCCCCGTCCCGTCCCATGCCGGTCAGGATGACGCCCACCGCCTTGGCGCCGCAATTTTCCGCCACCGACTGAAACAAGACGTTGACGCTGGGCTTGTGGCCGGTGACCAGAGGACCGTCGAAACAGTGAGTGATCAACTGCGCCCCGGATCGTTTGATCGCCAGATGCCGGTCGCCTGGGGCGATGTAGACATGGCCGGCGACGATGCGCTCGCCGTCGGTTGCTTCTTTGACCCTGACCGCGGCCAGATTGTTCAGCCGTTCAGCGAAACTGGCCGAAAATTTTGGCGGAATATGCTGGGTGATGACCACGGGCGGCGCATCGGGTGGCAGCGCCAGGATGATGTCGCGCAGGGCCTCGACACCGCCAGTGGATGAACCGATGGCCACCAGCCGGTCGGAGGACTGATAGATGGTGGTCACCGCCAACTGATGGGGGGGCGTGCGTGGTCGGTCGGTCAGGGAACGGACGCGGGCGGCGGCGGCGGCCTTGACCTTGGAGACCAGTTCCTGGGCGTGGGCTTGCAGACCGCCGTCCGCGGAATCGGATGGCTTGCAGAAAACGTCCACCGCGCCCAGTTCCATGGCCCGCATGGTGACCTCGGCTCCCTTGTCGGTCAGCGACGACACCATCACCACCGGCATGGGGCGCAACGTCATCAGCTTTTCCAGAAAGGCCAAGCCGTCCATGCGCGGCATTTCCACGTCGAGCGTCAAGACGTCCGGGTTCAGCGCCTTGATCTTTTCGCGGGCGACCAATGGATCGGGGGCGGTGCCGATGACTTCGATCCCGGGATCGGCCGACAGGATGGCGGTCAGCATCTGCCGCATCAAGGCGGAGTCGTCGACGATCAACACACGGGCGGGGCGGCTTGTTGGCATCTTCGGAGCCTAATCGAACAATTCGACTTCGCCCTCGACCTCGACGGTCTGCAGGCGCGAACGATACGAGATTTCGCGGTTGAGAACGGCCCGTTCCACGTCTTTCTTCAAAAACAAACGGATCACCTTGCCCAGACGCGGGAAGAAATGGATGCGACGGGGGTGGGGGCCGCCCAGATCCTCGGCGGCTATACGATAGCCTTCCGCCGACAGATAATCGCGCACGAAGCTGCAATTGCGGTCGCCGATGGGAACGGAACCTGCCCCCATGCCGGGCAGCACGTTACCGCCGCCGAAGACCTTGATCTCCAGGCTGTCGCGCCGCCCACCACGGCGCAGCACGTCGTTGATCAGTTCTTCCATGGCGAAGTTTCCGAAGCGCATGGCCTTGTCCACCGGCACGTCCGAACCGGAATCGGGCAGCATGAAATGGTTCATGCCGCCGATGCGCAGGCGGGTGTCCCAGACACAGGCAGCGACGCACGACCCCAGGACGGTGACGATCATCTCTTGTCCGGCGGTGGAAACATAATGTTCGCCGGGCAGTACCTTGACCGCCATGATCTTGAAGGTGGGATCGAACCAGCGTCGCCGTTCGGCTTCTTCCGCGGCCCCACCCCAGGTTTCGCGGCTCATTGGATCCGCCTGTAGCTGGTCTTACCCACCACCTCGAAGCGATCCGACACACCGATCAGGCTTTCGGCGTGCCCCAGATACAGGACGCCGCCCATGTGCAGACGGTCGGCATAGCGGTTGAACAACTGGCGTTGGGTCGGCTTGTCGAAGTAGATGGCGACGTTGCGACAGAAAATGGCGTCGAACAGCCCCTTCATCGGCCAGTTTTCATGCAGGTTCAGCCGCCGAAAGCGGACCAGGCGGCGCACGTCGTCCGAGACTTGAACCATGTCGCTGTCGTTGGTCCGACGCAGAAAGCGCTTGCGATAGGTTTCGGGGACATGGTCCACCGCCTTCAGGGGGTAAAGCCCCTGTTCGGCCCGGCGCAGCACGTTGGTGTCGATGTCGGTGGCCAGAACCAGGGCGTCCCAACCACCGCCGCCTTTCAACGCGTCGGCCATGGTCATGGCGATGGAATAGGGTTCTTCGCCGCTGGAACAACCGGCGGACCAGATCCGGACTCGCGGTCGGCGCGGGCGTTCCAGCAACCGCGGCGCCAGCACCTGATCGCGCAGATGGTCGAAGTGGTGGGGCTCGCGAAAGAAATTGGTGATGTTGGTGGTGATGGCGTTAACCAGGTTTTCCACCTCGGAAGCGCCTTTGGGACCACGCAACATATCGCAATAATCGCTGAAGTCCCGCATGCCCAAGGCGCGCAGACGCTTGACCAGACGACCGCACACCATGTCGCGCTTGTGATCGGAAAGCACGATGCCGGTTTCGCGGGACATGAACGAGGCCAGGAAACGGAATTCCTCGTCGCCCAGTTCGAACTCACGCTCGCGGCGGTGACCATTGTTGGTTTCTTGCCGGTTCAGCAACAAATTCCCCCCCGGGAATCAACTCCGCCGCGACGATCGCGGCGGAGTTTCATAATGATCCTAAAATTCGGCCCAGTCTTCATCCTTAGCCGCACTGGACGTGGAGGAAGGGGTTGCCGACTTGGTCTGCAGCTTGGACAGGTGCGAACGTTGCGGCGAGGCCGGCTTGGCCTTGACCGACAGTTTCAGGGACGCCGGCTTGGCCAAGGGCTTGGCGGCTGGCTTGGACTGCGGCCGCGAGGCCGGCGTCTCCATGGCGGCGCTGTCACCGGTGTGGAAGAAGCCCATCAGGCGGTTCAGTTCACGCGACTGGTCTTCCAGGGCATGGGCGGCGGCGGCGGATTCTTCCACCAGGGCGGCGTTCTGCTGGGTCATTTCGTCCATCTGGCTGACGGCGGAATTGACCTGATCGATACCGCTGGCCTGTTCCGACGACGCGGCGGCGATTTCGGCGACGATGTCGGCGACCCGTTTCACGCTGCCCAGAATGTCTTCCAGCGTCTTGCCGGCCCCCTTGACCAGTTCGGCACCCGAGCGCACCTGGGTCGAGCTTTCGGCGATCAGGCCCTTGATTTCCTTGGATGCCTGGGCCGAACGCTGGGCCAGATTGCGCACTTCCTGGGCGACCACGGCAAAGCCCTTGCCGGCGTCGCCCGCTCGCGCCGCTTCCACCGCCGCGTTCAGCGCCAACAGGTTGGTCTGGAAGGCGATCTCGTCGATCATGCCGACGATGTCTTCGATCTTCTGCGAGCTGCTTTCGATACGGCCCATGGCGCCGATGGCGTCGGACACCACCTGACCGCCGCCTGCGGCCACTTCACGGGCTCCGGCGGCCAACTGGTTGGCCTGTTGGGCATTGGCGGCGTTCTGGCGCACGGTGGCGGCCAGTTCTTCCATGGAGGCGGCGGTTTCTTCCAGCGCGCTGGCCTGCTGTTCCGAACGCTCGGACAGGTCCTGGCTGCCGGCGGCCACTTCGGACGCGGCAGAGCCGATCTGGCCGGCCGCCGAGTTGATGTTGGTGACGATCTCGAACAGCTTGTCGGCGGTTTGGTTGACGTCGGACTTCAGTTGGCCGAACACGCCGGCGTAATTGTTGGTGATGCGCTGGGTCAGGTCGCCGCGGGCCACCGACGACAGCACGCTGGCCACGTCGTTCAGCGCGATGCCGGTCAGCTTGACCAGATTATTCACGCCTTCACACAGGTTCAGCAGGAAGCCGTCCTTGCCGGCCAGGTCGATGCGGCGATCCAGGTCGCCTTCCGACGCGGCCTTGGCCACTTCCGCCACTTCGGCGACGATGGCGGCTTCACGGGCGCGCTGGGCGGCCTCGGCCTGACGCTCGGCCTCTTCACGGGCGCGCTGTTCTTCTTCCATGCGTTGCTTGTCCACGGCATTCTGCTTGAACACCTGCACCGCCTGGGCCATCTCGCCGATTTCGTCGGTGCGATCCAGGGCCGGCACGGTGACGTCCAGCTTGCCGCCGGCCAGTTCACCCATGGAATGGGTCATGGCGCTGATGGGGCTGATGATGGACCGTGCGATCAGCCAAGCGAACAGCAGACCCAGACCGATGGCGACGATCGAAGCGATGGTGCCGATCAGCTTCTGGGCGCTGACGGTGGATATGGTCTGCTTTTCCAACTCGGCCATGTAGACCAGTTGGGACGCCTTGGTCTTGGTCGCCAGTTCGGCGAACTCGGTGGCAAGAGCCGCGTTTTCCTTGTTGATCAGGATGTCGACCTGCATGGTGTACTGGGCCATTTCCAGGAACAGGCGGTCGTAATTGGGCAGGTTGTCGCGCACGAAGTCGATGGCCTTGCGGTGTTCGGCGTCGCGTTCGTTGTCGGACAGGGTTTTGATGAAGCGGGTGGCGACCGCGTATTGTTCCTTGTAGGTGTCGATCACCGCCTGGGTGGGGTTGTCGACGAAGCGCAGGGCTTGGATGCGCATCAGCAGCATCTGTTCCTGGGCCTTGCCAGCGGTGGCGGCGGTATCCATGTCGTGGCTGGCCAAGGTGCTGTCCAGCAGGCCCGACAGCGTCTTGGTCAGTTCGTTGGCGATGGGAACCAGACGGGTCGAGTAAACTTCGTCGCGACGGTTCTTCTGTTCAACGGCCCGGTTCAGGTTGTTCATGTACTGCTCGAACAGCAGCAGCATGCGTTCCAGGTCGGTCTTACGTTCGGCGCTGACGGTGACCGCGATGGCATCCTTCAGGTTCTTGCGCAGGTTGGGTTCCAATTCGCGGATGCGGTCCAACGCCTTCTTGTCGCCTTTCTCGGCATAGATGAAGGCGTTGCGGCGCAAGCCCACCACCTCGCGTTCGATCTGGGCCACGCGCAGCGTCGCGCCAGACACGAAGGCCAGGTCGTTGGTGCCCTTTTCGGCGGATGTGAAACCGAAGAAGCTGACCCCGGCGACAACGGCCAGGAAAGCCAAAATCAGCAGGAAGCCGCCGTAGATGCGGCCCTTGACGGTCAGGCCGGAAGACTTGGTCGACATGATGAAATCCCCCTAAAGATCACGCGGCGGCGGTTGCGTCGGCGATGAGTTCGCTGTCGAAAAGCTGGTGCAGGTCAAGCAGGGCGACCATGCGCCCGTCGACGGTGACCAGTCCGGTCAGGAACCCTGAATGAACGTGGTGGTCCAACTCCGGCACCGGCTGGATGTCGGCAGTGGTGATGGTGATGATGTCGGCGACCGCGTCCACCAGGATGCCGATGACCCGGTCATGCACGGACACCACGATGATCACGTGGCGGGCCGAGGCCTGGGTCTGGCCGCCGGAAAAACGGGCGCGCAGGTCGAAAATGGGGACGATGGCGCCGCGCAGGTTGATGACCCCGCGCATGTAATCCGGGGTGTTGGGCAGCTCGGTGGTCGGAGCCCACCCCTTGATCTCGCGGATCGCCATGATGTCGACACCGTATTCCTCGTCACCGATGGTGAACGAGATGAACTGGCGGGTGCTGCCAGTCTGGGCTTCGGCTGGCGGGGCGGCGTTCTGCATGGTCCATCCCTTGAAGTTACACGGTCAAAGGTTAAAGCGGTTCACGCCCGGGGCCAAGCCCGGGCCAAATTCTTATTGTGCGGCGGTGGCCAAGGCCCCCATTTGACGAAGGGCGCTGACGTCCAGGATCAAGGCCACCCGGCCATCCCCCAGGATGGTGGCCGCCGAAATGCCATGGACCGGTCGGAAATTGGAATCCAGCGACTTGATCACCACCTGCTGCTGGCCCAGCAGTTCGTCCACCAGCAGGCCGACCCGTTCGCCGCCTTCGGTTTCGACGATGACCACCAATCCCTTGGTCGGGTCAGTGATGGCACCGGGGATGCCGAAAATGGCGTGCAGCGCCATCAGGTTGATGTATTCGCCGCGAATGGTCAGCACGTCGCCCACATCCACCAGCGAGCGGGCCTGTTGCGGTGTCGGGCGCAAGGATTCGACGATGTTGGTCAGTGGCAGGACGTAACGCTGGCCGCCGACCTGCACCAACATTCCGTCCATCACCGCCAGGGTCAGCGGCAGCGACAGGATGAAGCGCGACCCGGCACCGGGGATGGATTGCACCACCACGCGGCCGCCCACGTCCTGGATGTTCTTGCGCACCACGTCCATGCCGACGCCGCGTCCCGACACGTCCGAGACTTCCGACGCGGTAGAAAAGCCAGGCGCGAAGATCAGCATGTCGATCTGTTCGTCGGTCAACTGCTGGCCGGGCTCGACCAAGCCCTTTTCCATGGCCTTGGCCAGGACGCGTTCGCGATGGATGCCGCGCCCGTCATCCTGAATTTCGATGAAGATGCGCCCGGATCGGTGTTCGGCGGCCAGATGGATGGTGCCTTCGGCCGGCTTGCCCACCGCCATGCGTTCCTCGGGCGTTTCGATGCCGTGGTCCAAGGCGTTGCGGATCAGGTGGGTCAACGGATCGGACAATTGTTCGATCACCGTCTTGTCCACTTCGGTGTTCTCGCCGCTCATCACCAGTCGGGCCTGTTTGTTCAGCTTGCTCGACAGATCGCGGACCAGACGCGGCGCCTTCGAGAACAGGGCCTTGACCGGCTGTGCCCGAATGGCCATGACACTTTCCTGAAGCTCACGGGTGTGATGGGAAAGCTCTTGCAGTCCCTGGATCAGCTCGGGGTGCGATTCCACCGTGAAGCCGCTGGCCTGTTGGCCCAGCATGGCTTGGGTGATGACCAGTTCGCCCACCATGTTCACAAGCCGGTCAATCTTGTCCAGATCAACGCGGATAGAGGCGGTGTGCACTGCGCCCCCTTGCGCGGCGGTCTGCTGTGCGGCGGCCGTGGCCTTGGGGGGGGCCATTGGAACGGGCGCGGTGGCGACGGCGCTGCCGGGGGCGTCGGCGAACAATCCCCAGCCGTCACCTTCTTCGTCCCTGGCGGCCGCGGTCGAGGGCAGGGGGGCGAACAGCCCCCAGCCTTCGCCCTCTTCGTCGCCGGGCAAGGAATCCACTTCTTCGATCTCGACCTGGGCGGTTTCGCCGGCGACGAATTCGAACACCTCGTCGATAGCGGAACGCGGTTTGTCCGTGGTCAGGGTACAGGTCCAAGACACATAGGACCGCAGGGCGTCCATTTCGGTCAGCGAGGGAAGAGTCCCCAGATCCGGCTTGACCTCCAGCTCGCCCAGGCCCGCCAGCTCGCGGAACATCAGCAACGGGTCGTTGCCAGTGCGCAGCATGTCGGGGCCGGGCAGGAAACGGATGCGGAAAGTGGTGAAAACCGGCGCCTTCACGGATTCGACCTTGGGGGCGTTAGGCGCTGTTTGGGCGGCGACGGGCGGCTTGGCTCCGGTCAGGGCCGCCAGCTGGGCCAGGATGTCGGCGCCATGGTCCGAAGGCAGGGCGGTTTCCGCCTGGGCGGCACGGACGAAATCGCCCAGGATGTCGTTGCCGCGCACCATCAGGTCGGCCACATTCGGGGTCAGTTCGGTCCGGCCGGAACGCAAATGGTCCAGCGCGGTTTCGAACACATGGGCAAAGTGCACCAGTTCGTCGAAGGCGAAGGCGCCGGCGCCGCCCTTGATGGAATGGACGCAACGGAAGACGGCGTTCAGGTCTTCGTCGTTGCCTTGTCCTTCCTGCAAACGGGCAATGGTTTCCTCGGCCGTGGCCAGCAGTTCGGCGCATTCCTCGAAATAGGTCGCCTTGAACTGCGACAGGTCATAGCCTTGGTCGTCGGTCATCGCACCATCACTCCGTCACTCTGCCCCACCAGGGTTACGGGCACACTTTGGCAACGATCTGCAACAGCTTGTCGGGGCTGAAGGGCTTGACGATCCAGCCGGTGGCACCGGCGGCGCGGCCTTCGTCCTTTTTGCTTTGGTCGCTTTCGGTGGTCAGGATCAGCACCGGAGTGCCGGCATGGGTGGGCAGGCCGCGGACCTTGCGGACCAGGGTGATGCCATCCATTTCCGGCATGTTCACGTCGGTGATGATGACGTCGACCTTTTGACCCTGCAGCACTTTCAGTGCCGCCACGCCATGCTCGGCTTCCAGGACCGTGTATCCGGCACCGCGCAGGGTGAACGACACCATGTCACGCATGGTCTTGGAATCATCGACGGCCAGAACGCATTTAGCCATAAGGGTTCCCCGGGTCAGCTATCAAGAAGTTGGGTCAGTTCGGCGGAAAGTCCAAGGGTCCGAAAGGCAGAAACAGGTGTGTCGCCAAGGCTTTCCACCACCAAACGGCGCGCCACGGCGCGCAGTGCGGAAGCGGCGGACAAGATCACCTGAATTCCTGCCGTCGAAATTCGCTCTAAATTAGCAAAGTTAAGAACAACATCCTGGGAAGTATCACGGGCGGCGGCGTCGATCAGCAAGTCGCGAAGCTCCGCCGCGACCGGCAAATCAAGCACAGCCGGAAGTTCAATCACCAATCTTCCATTTTGCTCATTGATTTCCATAAGGATGGGGCCGTGTTTTCCCTGTGGACCGAAGCCGGATAATACGGCAAATTTCCGGCTTGGGAATAGGGCTAAAGAACGAGTTATGGCAACAGTCACCACACATGCCGGTCCTTGGAATATGACCGTTCTCGCATTTGCACAGGACGATCCCGAGAATCCCTTGGCATCCCTGCCCAGTGCCGAGGTGGCGCAATTGCCCTTTGGGGCGGCGGAATTGGACAAGTCTGGCGTTGTCGTCAACTACATCGACACCGAACCGGGCGAAGGTGCGGGCGCATCCGCCAGCCGGGTGGGGCGGTCGTTTTTTGCCCAGGTTGCCCCGTGGGCCGGCCGCAGCATGGTGGCACGGCATTTCGAAGCCGGTGTCCAAGACAACAGCATGAATGTCGTTTTCGACTGTGCGGTGGCCGGGTTGGCCTACAAGGTGCGCATCCATCTGAAGACCAGCCCGATTTTGGGCACTTATTGGATCTTCATCAAAAAGCTGACCCGGCAGTAACCGGGTCGGCCCTTGCAAATGCCGATGTTTATTTGCGCGGTTCCGGGTGCAGGCTGGTGCCCAGGATGTGGTCGCCCTTGTGCACCAGATGCGACGCCTTGCCGACGATCAGCGGATCGGGGGAATGGACGATGGAATTGTCCTTGCCCGGATAATCCAGCGAGCTGAGGAAATGCAGCATGCAATTCAGCCGCGCTCGCTTCTTGTCGTCCGACTTGACGATGGTCCAAGGCGCGTCGGCGGTGTCGGTGTAAAAGAACATCGCTTCTTTCGCTTCGGTGTAGTCGCTCCATTTGTCGAGCGAGGCCAGGTCGATGGGCGACAGTTTCCACTGTTTCAGCGGATCGTTGCGGCGTGAATCGAAACGGCGACGCTGTTCTTGCTGGGTGACCGAGAACCAGAATTTGTAAAGCTGGACGCCCGACCGCACCATCATGCGTTCCAGTTCCGGGGTTTGGCGCATGAATTCCAGGTATTCGGCCGGCGAGCAAAAGCCCATGACCCGTTCGACGCCGGCGCGGTTGTACCAAGACCGGTCGAAGAACACCATTTCTCCGGCTGTGGGCAGATGTTGGATGTAACGCTGGAAGAACCATTGACCGCGTTCGATCTCGCTGGGTTTTTCCAGGGCGACGATGCGGGCGCCGCGCGGATTGAGATGTTCCATGAAGCGCTTGATGGTGCCGCCCTTGCCAGCGGCGTCACGGCCTTCGAACAGCAGGACGAATTTTTGGCCGGTCTCGCGCGCCCACAATTGCACCTTCAGCAACTCGGTCTGCAACATGGCCTTTTTGCGCTCGTATTCGTCGCGGCGCATCTTGGTCTTATAGGGATACTCGCCGCTTTCGAAGCTGTGGCGCACCGCTTCCGGGTCGTGGCGCATGGCCGTCAGCTTCTGCCGTGCCGTCGGCTCGGCCTTGGTGTCGGGCGCGGTGCCGGGCGGAGTTTCGGACTGGTCCGGTTCGGGCGCGATGGTCTTGGAATCGTCAGGCATGTCTCCCCCGCTGTCATTATTGGGTCAACCAATGAGCGTAAGGCTTTCCCGCTGGCCGAACAACGGAATTAACCTCGTCTGGCCGCCAGCTGGTGGACCAGGATGGCGGTGGTGGCGGCGACGTTCAGGGATTGCACCCAGCCGCTGCCGGGAATGGTGACGATTTCGTCGCAAACCGCCAGGGTCGAAGCGGGAACGCCTTGTTCTTCGTTGCCAAGAACCAGGGCTATCGGTTTGCCGGTGTTCGCGAAAATCCGCTCCATCGGGAGATGCGCCCCCAGGGCGGTGGCGACCACTTGATAATGTGGCTTAAGCCGTTCCAAGGCTTTGGGCAGATTGTGGGCAACCATGACGTCCAGATGTTCCAGCCCGCCTTCCGAGACGCGGTAAGCGGCGTCCGAGGGCAAAGCCTGTTCCGGATGGTCGGACAGCAGCAATTTGGACAGGCCGAAAAAGGCCATGGTGCGGGCGATGGCCCCCAGATTGTGCGGATTGCCGATGCCGTCCAGGACCACGATCGGTTCTTGTGCCTTGGCCCAGTTGAAGCTTTTCACCGCTTCGAAGGCCTGGGGAGGACGTGGCTGGGCAACGACGACGATGCCGCCATGCAGCGGTGTGCCGGCGACTTTGGTCAATTCTTCGGTCGGAACTTGTCGATAAGGCTTGCGGGCCGCCGCCATGCTCTTGCACCAGGGCTCGGCCTCGGCTTTCATGCGCTCGTCGAAGAACAGACGTTCGGCGCTTTCCGGGCGGCACTTGAACAGGGCCGAGACGGCGGCCAGGCCGGCGATGCGCGATAATTTCGGTTGAGCCATGGGCGGGTTGGTCCAAAGGCGTTGAAGGAGAGATGTGTTTTGCCTCGGCTGGTGTTGTTCAACAAGCCTTATGACGTGCTGACCCAGTTCACCGACCGTGAACACGGGCGCGCCACCCTGGCCGATTACGTCAAGGCTCCCGGAATTTACCCGGCCGGGCGGTTGGATCGGGATTCTGAGGGGCTGCTGGTGCTGACTGATGATGGCGCCTTGGTGGCCAAGATCGCCCAGCCGCGCAACAAGATGCCCAAGGTCTATTACGCCCAGGTGGAAGGGCTGCCCACCGAACAGGCTTTGGATAGCCTGCGGCGAGGGGTGGTTTTGAAAGATGGGCCGACCTTGCCGGCGCTGGCGGAATGTGTGCCCGAACCCGCTTGGCTGTGGCCGCGTGATCCGTCCATTCGCTGGCGGGCCGCCATTCCCACCGCGTGGATCAGGCTGACATTGCGGGAAGGTCGGAACCGGCAGGTGCGCCGCATGACTGCGGCTGTGGGCTTGCCCACCCTGCGGCTGATCCGTTGGTCAGTTGGCGATTGGTCGCTAGAGGGCTTGGCCCCAGGTCAATGGAAGGACGTGGCGGCGCCGGAAGTTCGGCGCCGCCGCTAACTCAAACAGCCAGGGCGCCGATCTCGGCCTTGGCGCCGTCCAGGGCGGCGGCGGCGGCGTCGGGGCCCATGGCCACGCCTTCGGCGCGGATGACTTGAACGTCGGTGATGCCGATGAAGCCCAGGAAGGCCCGCAGGAAGGCTTCCTGGTGGTCCATGGCGCCTTCATGGGCCAAGCCGGCATACTTGCCGCCGCGGGCCGAGGCGATGATCACCTTGCGGCCGCCGGCCAAGCCTTCCGGGCCGGCAGCGGTATAGCGGAAGGTGCGGCCGGGCTGGGCGATGCGGTCGATCCACGCCTTCAGCTGCGAAGGGACGCCGAAATTGTACATAGGCGCGCCGATCACCACCACGTCGGCGGCCAGGAACTCTTCCAGTAGCTGGGTCGACAGAGCCAGTTCTGCCTTTTGGCGGTCGTTCAGGTCGTCGATATTCTGGAACTTCACCACCTGCAGCAATTCGCCGTCCAGGTGGGGCAGGGTGGTTTCTGCCAGATCGCGGCGCACCACTTGGGCGCTGGGATTGGCTTGGCGTAGATGGGCGACGATGTCGGCGGTCAGCTGACGTGAGACGGACGCGGAACCCAAAGAGCTGGAATCGACGTGCAGGATGTTCATGGCGGCCTCGTTCAGTGAAAGGGGGATTGCTTCTCCCTTCAACCTAATTGGGCAACGATGTTGCGAATAGTGGGCTGTTTCGGCACACTGCGTTCTATAAATGGAACGATGGCGATTATGCGCGACCTGAACGACCTTTATTATTTCACCCAGGTGGTTGAACACGGCGGCTTTTCCGCTGCCGGCCGCGCCTTGGGAGTGCCGAAATCCAAGCTCAGCCGTCGGGTCGCCCAGCTCGAGGATTCTTTGGGGGTGCGCCTGCTGCAGCGGTCCAGCCGGCGTTTCGCCCTGACCGAGATGGGGCAGGCCTATTACCGCCATTGCCGCGCCATGGTGGTCGAGGCCGAGGCGGCGGAAGAGGTGATCGAACATTCCCAGGCCGAACCCCAGGGCACCATCCGGCTGTCTTGTCCGGTGACCCTGGTACAGGTGCGGCTGGCCCCGGTCGTCACCCGTTTCCTGGCGGAAAATCCCAAGGTGCGCATTCACATTGACGCCACCAACCGTCGCGTCGACCTGATCGAGGACGGCATCGACATTGCCTTTCGGGTGCGCAAGCCGCCACTGGAAGACAGTGGCTTGATCATCAAGGTGTTGGAACAGGACGACGTCTATCTGGTGGGGGCGCCATCATTGCTGGATGAATACGGTCGTCCTCAAATCCTTGAGGAATTGTCCAACTTGCCATCGCTGGGTATGACCCGGGCGGGGGATCGCCATGTCTGGCAATTGGCGGGGCCTGAAGACAGCCGACGCGATGTCAGTCATCATCCCCGTTTGGTGACCGACGACATGGTGGCGTTGCTGGATGCGGCAAGGGCGGGAATTGGCGTCGTCCAGCTTCCGGCGCTGATGGTCGAAGCGGATTTGGCTGAAGGTCGTCTGGAACGCATTCTCCCGGGATGGGAGACGCCACAGGGATTGATCCACGCGGTCTTTCCGTCACGTCGCGGATTGGTTCCGGCGGTTCGGTTGTTCCTGGACTATCTGGGAAAGAACTGGGCGCGGGCTTAAGGTTTAGCGCTTGAAGCCAAAGGGGGCCAGACGCATCTTGCCGACGGCCGACGTGGTGGCTGCGCGGGTCAAGGCGACACCCATGGCGAAATGCGGCATCAGATAGGGATTGGTCTTTTCAGCGCGCACACCTTCGGCCCGCTCTTCAGCCAGGGCTTCGTCCAATTCGCGCAACTCCGCCGGTCCCAACATGATGTCCCCTTTCAACTCCAAATATCCATGAAGAGGCAAGTAATTTTGTTTCTGCTCGGTGGCGGCCGATGAAACTTTGTACCTTTACGCACCGTGCGATGCAACAATTTTTCAGTTCCGTGACGCTATCGGGCGATAATTTTTCTTAAATCCGAGCTTTGGTTTGGAGGTTTATGGTCGCACGGATGGTATGCTGTGGTTGGTATTGCACCCATTGATGGTTTTGCCGAGGAATTTTGGTGTTCACGGAACAGCAAGTAACCGTTTCCATGGGCGTGGAACGGCTGCACGGAACCTTGGTGCGGCCGTTTCGGCCATCTTCTGTGGCTGTTCTGCTATGGCCCGGCTCTGGTCCGGTGGATCGTGACGGTAATTTGCCGGGAATGACCAACAATTCCTATGGTTTGCTGTCCCATGGCTTGGCGGAGCAAGGCTTGTTCGTTTTGCGAGTGGACAAGCGGGGGATTGGTTCAAGCGGGCCTGCTTTACCGAACGAATCCGGTTTGCGCTTTCAGGATAATGTGGATGACGCCGTCGCGTGGTTGGATTTTCTCGGTCAGCAGGATGGCGTCAGCCGGCTGGCAATGATCGGACACAGCGAGGGGGCCTTGGTCGCCACCATGGCAAGTCGGCGCCACCCCCTTGATCGGTTGGTGCTGCTGGCTGGTGCTGGTCAAGCCGCTGGATGGCTCATCCGTCGGCAATTGGCTGAGGCGGGGGTTTCATCGTACTGGCAGCGGCAAGCCGAACGAATTCTCGACGAATTGGAAGCGGGGCGAAACGTGGCTCGGGTTCCGGCGGAATTGCTGACGCTGCTTCGGCCTTCCGTCCAACCCTATCTGATGTCCTGGCTATCCCTGGACCCGGCGGCCGAATTGGCGCTGGCCCCCTTGGACGCTCTGGTCGTCCAAGGGGGCAGCGATTTCCAGGTCGGGGCCGAAGATGCACAACGCTTGGTTCAAGCCCGTCCGGGTAACAGCTTGGCAATGATCGACGGCATGAACCATGTCCTCAAGGACGCCCCGGCGGAGCGAACCGCCAACCTTCTGACCTACAACCAGCCGGATTTGCCCTTGTCCGCTGGGTTGGTGCCTTTGCTGGCCGACTATCTCTTCGCCAAATAGGGCTTCAGATACTGGCCGGTATGGCTGGCTTTGCTGGCGGCGACCTTTTCCGGGGTGCCGGCGACCACCACCTGGCCGCCGCCATCACCACCCTCGGGACCCATGTCGATGATCCAGTCGGCGGTCTTGATGACTTCCAGGTTGTGTTCGATGACCAGCACGGTGTTGCCACCGTCCACCAGGGTGTGCAGCACTTCCAAAAGCTTGCGCACATCCTCGAAATGCAGGCCGGTGGTGGGCTCGTCCAGAATGTAAAGGGTGCGGCCGGTGGCGCGGCGCGACAATTCCTTGGCCAGCTTGACGCGCTGCGCTTCGCCGCCCGACAGAGTCGTCGCCTGTTGCCCCAGATGGATGTAATCCAGGCCGACCCGCTGCAGGGTCAGCATCTTGTCGCGGATGGAAGGCACCGCCTTGAAGAAGTCGGCGGCTTCCTCGATGGTCATGTCCAGAACGTCGGCGATACTTTTGCCCTTGAAGGTGATTTCAAGGGTTTCGCGGTTGTAACGCTTGCCCTTGCAGACGTCGCACTGAACATAGACGTCGGGCAGGAAGTGCATCTCGATCTTGATGACGCCGTCGCCCTGGCAGGCCTCGCAGCGGCCGCCCTTGACGTTGAAGCTGAAGCGGCCGGGCTTGTAGCCGCGCGCCTTGGCTTCCGGTAATTCGCAGAACCAGTCGCGGATGGGGGTGAAGGCCCCGGTATAGGTGGCGGGGTTGGAACGCGGTGTCCGCCCGATGGGCGACTGGTCGATGTCGATGATCTTGTCCAGATGCTCGATGCCGTCGATGCGCTCGAATGGGCCGGGGTGCTCCTTGGCGTTCATCAGACGCCGCGCCAGCGCCTTGTACAGGGTCTCGATCACCAGGGTCGACTTGCCGCCCCCTGACACGCCGGTGACGCAGGTGAAGGTGCCCAGCGGGATGTCCACGGTGACGTTCTTCAGATTGTTACCGCTGGCCCCCACCAGCCGCAAGGATTGCCCGCTGCCGACACGTCGTTCGGCAGGAATGGCAATGGATTTCTTGCCGGTCAGGTACTGGCCGGTCTGACTTTCGGGATTGTCCATCACCTGAGCCGGACTGCCTTGGGCGACGATCTCGCCGCCATGGATGCCGGCACCGGGGCCCATGTCGATCAGGTAATCGGCGGTGCGGATGGCGTCTTCGTCATGTTCGACGACGATCACCGTGTTGCCGATGTCGCGCAGGCGGCGCAACGTCGCCAGCAGGCGGTCATTGTCACGCTGGTGCAGGCCGATGCTGGGTTCGTCCAGCACGTACAGCACCCCGGTCAGGCCGGATCCGATCTGGCTGGCCAGTCGGATGCGTTGGGATTCGCCGCCCGACAGCGTGCCGGACCCACGGGCCAGGGTCAGGTATTCCAACCCCACATCCATCAAGAAACCCAGGCGGTCGTTGATCTCGCGCAGGATGCGGCGGGCGATTTCCTTGTCCTTGGGGCGCAGGTGCTGATCCAGTTCGCCATACCAGGCATGGGCCTTGGCGATGGAAAATTCCGACACTTGCGAGACATGCAGGCCCCTGATCTTCACCGCCAGTGCTTCGGGCTTCAACCGTGCTCCGTTGCAGGCCTCGCAGCATGACGTGGCCTGGAAGCGCGACAATTCCTCGCGCACCCACGACGAATCGGTTTCCTTGTAGCGGCGGTCCATGTTGTTGATGACGCCTTCGAACGGCTTGTTGGTGCTGTAGGACCGAAAGCCATCCTCGAAATTCATCGGTACCGGGTCCTTGCCGGAACCGTAAAGAATAACCTCGCGCGCTTGCAGCGGCAGGCGGCGCCACGGCGTATGCAGGTCAAAGCCGTAATGGCGGCCCAGGCTTTCCAATGCCTGATGGTAATATTGCGAGGTCGAGTTGGCCCAAGGGGCGACGGCGCCTTCGCGGAGCGTCAGGTCTTCATCGGGAACCACCAGGGCCGGGTCGAAGAACAGCTTCACCCCCAAACCGTCGCAGGACGGGCAGGCGCCGAACGGGTTGTTGAAGGAAAACAGCCGGGGTTCGATTTCCTCGATGGTGAATCCGGAAACCGGGCAGGCGAACTTGGCGGAAAAAGTTGTGCGTTCGCCGGTGTCGGCGTTTTCGGCGATGCACAGGCCGTCGGCCATGGACAGCGCGGTTTCAATGGAATCGGCCAGACGGTTGCCCAGGCCCGGCTTGATCACCAGACGGTCAACCACCACCTCGATGTCGTGTTTCTTTTTCTTGTCGAGCGCTGGCACCGCGTCGATTTCATAAATGGTGCCGTCCACCTTGACGCGCTGGAATCCCTTCTTCTGCAGGTCCAGCATTTCCTTTTTGTATTCGCCCTTGCGGCCGCGCACGAAGGGGGCCAGCAGATAGATGCGGGTGCCTTCCGCCATTTCCATCATGCGGTCGACCATCTGGCTGACCGTCTGGCTTTCGATGGGCAGGCCGGTGGCCGGCGAGTGCGGCACGCCCACACGTGCCCACAGCAGGCGCATGTAGTCATAGATTTCCGTCACCGTGCCGACGGTGGAACGCGGATTCTTCGACGTGGTCTTCTGTTCGATGGAAATGGCCGGCGACAGGCCTTCGATGCTTTCCACGTCGGGTTTTTGCATCAGCTCCAGGAACTGACGGGCATAGGCTGACAGCGATTCCACGTAACGGCGCTGGCCCTCGGCATAGATGGTGTCGAAGGCCAAAGACGACTTGCCCGAACCCGAGAGCCCGGTGATCACCACCAACTGGTCACGAGGAATGTCCACGTCCACGTTCTTCAGATTATGCTCGCGGGCGCCACGGACACGGATGAAGCTGTTCATCGCCTTTTGTTCCTCTTTCATTCCGGCGGCGGGAGTGTAGAGAGATTCCATCCGGGCGACAAGGGGGGCTTGGCTCATGCCCCCCTTGTCAACAGAGCCTAGGGGGACATGAAAAAGGCCGGGGATTTCCCCCGGCCTTCGTTTGTCAGAACGGAATGTCGTCGTCCAGATCCGGCGGAGGCTCCCAGCCCGAACCGCCGCCACCACCGCCACCCGAGCGCTGGCCGCCACCGCCGCCACCGCCGGAGCGTTGGCCCCCACCATAGCCGCCGCCGCTGCCGCCGCCATAGCCGCCATCGTCATAACCGCCGCTGCCGCCGCCTTCACCACGACCCCCCAGCAGGGTCAGTTCGCCCTTGAAACGACCGATGACCACTTCGGTGGAATACTTTTCCTGGCCCGATTGGTCGGTCCACTTGCGGGTCTGCAGCGCGCCTTCGATGTAGACCGACGATCCCTTCTTCAGGAAGCGTTCGGCCACGTCGGCCAGATTGGGGTTGAAGATGACGACGCGGTGCCATTCGGTCTTTTCCCGGCGTTCGCCGCTGCTGCGGTCCTTCCAGCTTTCCGAAGTGGCGATGTTCAGGTTGACGATCTTGCTGCCGTCCTGGGCGGTGCGCACTTCGGGGTCGCGGCCCAGATTGCCGACCAGAATGACTTTGTTCACGGACCCAGCCATGTCACCGGTTCTCCTGTTTAAACTTGGCCGTGGACAATAGTCGGTTGCGCGACAAGGTTCAAGCCACCCCCTGTTGTCGCATCAGACGATATCTGGTAGCGTGCGCCACCGCAGGCCGCGTGTCTGCGACAAGTTCTGGTTTTTTCGGGAATCCCTCCTTTGACCGCCATTCCGCCATCGCCCCAGTTCGACGTCGCCCCGGTTACCATCGAAGAGGAGATGCGGCGCTCGTATCTCGATTACGCCATGAGCGTCATCGTCAGCCGTGCGCTGCCCGACGTGCGCGACGGTCTGAAGCCCGTGCATCGGCGCATCCTGTTCGCCATGAAGGAAGGCGGTTACGACTATAACAAGCCGTTCCGCAAGTCGGCGCGCATCGTCGGTGACGTCATGGGTAAGTATCACCCCCATGGCGATTCGGCGATCTATGACGCCATGGTGCGTATGGCGCAGGATTTCTCCATGCGCCTGCCGCTGATCAACGGCCAGGGCAATTTCGGCTCCATGGACGGCGACAAGGCGGCGGCCATGCGTTACACCGAGGCCCGCCTGGCCCGGTCTGCTCATTATCTGATCGAGGATATCGACAAGGAAACCGTCGATTTCGGCCCCAATTACGACGATTCCTCCCAGGAACCGCTGGTGTTGCCGGCGCGGTATCCGAACCTGCTGGTCAACGGTGCCGGCGGTATCGCCGTCGGCATGGCCACCAACATTCCGCCGCACAATCTGGGCGAGGTGATCGACGCCTGCTGCGCCATGATCGACAACCCGGACATCACGCCGGAAGAGTTGATGGAACTGGTGCCCGGCCCTGATTTCCCCACCGGCGGCACCATTCTGGGCCGTTCCGGCATCCGACTGTCGCAGACCACCGGGCGTGGCTCGGTGATCATGCGCGGTCGCTGCCACATCGAGGAAATCCGCAAGGACCGCGAAGCCATCGTCGTCACCGAGATTCCGTATCAGGTCAACAAGGCCCGCATGCTGGAACAGATCGCCGAATTGGTGCGCGACAAGAAGATCGAGGGCGTTTCCGACCTGCGCGACGAATCCGACCGCGACGGCGTGCGGGTGGTCATCGAGATCAAGCGTGACGCCATCGCCGACGTGGTGCTGGCCCAGCTTTACAAGTTCACGCCGCTGCAGACCTCGTTCGGTGTCAACTGTCTGGCGCTGAACGGCGGCCGGCCGCAGATGATGACGTTGCGCGACATCATCGCCGCCTTCATCGGCTTCCGTGAGGAAGTGATCACCCGGCGCACCATCTATGAACTGGGCAAGGCCCGTGATCGCGCCCACGTGTTGGTCGGCTTGTCCATCGCCGTGGCCAACATCGACGAAATGATCAAGCTGATCCGCGAGGCCTCTGACCCGGGTGTGGCGCGTGAACAGATGATGGCCCGCAAGTGGCCGGCCTTGGACGTGGAGCCGCTGATCCGTCTGATCGACGAGCCCGGTCGCGGTATCGAGGACGGGACCTACCAGTTGTCGGAAGTCCAGGCCAAGGCCATCTTGGACCTGCGCCTGCACCGTCTGACCGGGCTGGAACGCGACAAGATCGGCGACGAGCTGCGCGAGATCGGCGAGCAGATCAAGGAATTCCTGGAAATCCTGTCGTCGCGTCCCAAGCTGTTGGACGTGATGCGCGGCGAACTGATCGACATGCGCACCCAGTTCGCCACGCCGCGCCGCACCACCATCGAAGACGCCGAGTTCGAAGCCGACATCGAGGATCTGATCGCCCGCGAGGACATGGTGGTCACGGTGACCAACACCGGCTACATCAAGCGGGTGCCGCTGTCCACCTACCGGGCGCAGAAGCGCGGCGGCAAGGGCCGTTCGGGCATGAGCATGAAGGACGAGGATTTCCTGTCCCAGGTGTTCGTGACCAGCACCCACACCCCGGTGTTGTTCTTCTCGAGCACCGGCATCGCCTACAAGCTCAAGGTCTATCGTCTGCCGCTGGGGACCCCCCAGGCCAAGGGCAAGGCGATGATCAACATCTTGCCGTTGTCGGAAGGCGAAAGCATTTCCACCGTCATGCCCATGCCCGAGGATGAAACCACCTGGGGCGACCTGAACGTGGTGTTCGCCACCTCGAAGGGTGACGTTCGCCGCAACATGCTGTCGGATTTCGTCGACATCCGCGCCAATGGCAAGATCGCCATGAAGCTGGGCGACGACGAGCAACTGATCGCCGTCCGTCCCTGCACTGAAAACGACGACGTGCTGCTGGCCACCCGCATGGGCAAGGCCATCCGCTTCCCGGTGACCGACGTGCGCGTGTTCAAGGGCCGCGATTCCACCGGCGTGCGCGGTATCCGTCTGGACGGCGCCGATCAGGTGATTTCCATGTCGGTGCTGCGTCACGTGGAATTCGACATGGAAACCCGCGATGCTTACTTGCGCGGTGACCTGACCGGCCCCGAGGCGGAGCGCCTGACCGAAGCCGAGGAAATGATCCTGACGGTGACCGAGAACGGTTACGGCAAGCGGACCTCGGCCTATGAGTACCGCATCACCGGCCGCGGCGGCCAAGGCATTGCCAATATCGACCTGACCGACAAGAACGGACCCGTGGTGGCGTCGTTCCCCATCGGCCATGACGACGAGATCATGCTGGTGTCCGATGGCGGCACGCTGATCCGCATGCCGGTTGACGACATCCGTATTGCCGGGCGCAAGACCCAGGGCGTGATCGTGCTGAGGACGGCCGAGGACGAGCGGGTGGTGTCGGCCGCTCATCTGTGTGACATCAACGGCTCCAACGAAGAGTCGGATGAAGACGAGATCGAGGGAGACGATTCCGAAACCACCCTGTCCGGAGGGGACAATGAGTGAGAGAATCGGTCTTTATCCGGGAACTTTCGATCCCATCACCAACGGTCACCTTGATATCGTGACCCGTGCCGCCAAGGTGGTCGACAAGCTGATCATCGCGGTGGCGGTCAACGCCGGCAAGGGGCCGCTTTACTCGCTGGACGAGCGGGTGGAACTGGTGAAGGCCGAGGTGGCCGAGGTGGCGCGTCAGCACAACGTGGTCATCGAGGTGCGGTCCTTCGACAATCTGTTGGTGGATTTCGCCCGTGATTGCGGGGCGCGGATCATCATTCGCGGTCTTCGGGCCGTCTCGGATTTCGAATACGAATTCCAGATGGCTGGCATGAATGCGCGGTTGTCGCCGCAGATCGAGACCTTGTTCTTGATGGCGTCAGAACGCTGTCAATTCATCTCGTCGCGCTTCGTCAAGGAAATCGGCCGCCTGGGCGGCGACATTTCCTCTTTCGTCAGCCCGCGCGTCCGCGCTAGCCTGAACCAGAAATTCAACATCGCCTAAGCCTTGCGGGCGCATGTTTTCGCCAAGGGAGGACCGATTGGACCGCGAAAACACTCTATTTCTTGAACTCAAGGACGGTCGCGTGGTCATCCAATTGCGCCCCGACCTTGCCCCCAACCATGTGGCCCGCATCAAGGAACTGGTGCGCCAGGGCTATTATGACGGCCTGAAGTTCCATCGTGTCATCGATGGCTTCATGGCGCAGACCGGTTGCCCGCAGGGCACCGGCATGGGTGGTTCGGGCCAGAAGCTGGAAGCCGAGTTCTCGAAGGAAAAGCACGTGCGTGGAACGTGCTCGATGGCGCGCGCCGCCAATCCCAATTCGGCCGATTCGCAGTTCTTCATCATGTTCGCCAAGGCCCCCCACCTGGATAACCAGTATTCCATCTGGGGACAGGTCACCGAAGGCATGGACTTCGTCGATAACATCAAGAAGGGCTCCGCGTCGCGCAACGGGTCGGTGGAAGACCCCGATTGCATCGTGTCGTTCCGTGTTGCCGCCGACGTCGAGGAATAATCCATGTTGAAGAAATTCGTTGCCGCCTTGCTGGTGGCATTGGGCGTTTCCGTGACCCCGGCCCTGGCTGCCGATCCCGAGAACACTCTGATCATGGACTTGGCCTGGGGCCAAGTGGTGATCGAGATGCGCCCTGATCTGGCTCCCAAGCACGTGGCCCGCATCAAGGAACTGGTGCGCAAGGGATTTTATGACGGCACGCCGTTCCATCGCGTCATCGACGGTTTCATGGCCCAAGGCGGTGATCCCACTGGTACCGGCACCGGCGGTTCCGGCATGAAGCTGTCGGCCGAGTTCTCGGGCGAACATTTCGTCCGCGGCGTGGTCGGCATGGCCCGCGCCTCCAGCCCCAATTCTGCCGATTCGCAGTTCTTCATCATGTTGGGCAGCGCCTCGTCGCTGGATGGCAAGTACACCATTTGGGGCAACGTGATCCAAGGCATGGAGAACGTCGACAAGATCACCAAGGGCTCGGGCGGCAACGGCATCGTCGACACCCCCGACAAGTTGGTGCGTATGCGTGTCGCTGCCGACGTGAAGTGATTTCCAAGGGTTGACCGGAGCACATCATATCCCTATGGTGTGCCCCCGTTTTCGAGGTGAGAGCCCGTAGCTCAGTCGGTAGAGCACGTGACTTTTAATCATGGGGTCCCGGGTTCGAGTCCCGGCGGGCTCACCAAATGAAACCCCCGGAATGCCTAGGCTTCCGGGGGTTTTGCTTTTCGGAACATAAGTGAACGAATCTGACAGAAAATCTGACTGTCAGACTCGGTCTCGGCAACCAGCCCGGTTTTCGGGGAATGTCGGCTTTAGAAACGGACATCCAGATAATCGCCGCGCTGATATTGCTCGCCCGCCTTGCCATAGGACTGGGCGGCCAATCGGCCGGCTTGCGCGGCGGCGGTGAAATCCGCCGAAGACGGGGTTGATACCGAAGTGGCGGCGGCGGCGATGGCCTTGTGGGCGCGTTCCGCCTGTTCCGGCGACGCCCCTTGCGGCACGCCCACGTCCACCTTGCCGGCCACGGCGTAATACTTGCCGTCGGGGCCTTGCACATATTGGTATTGTGGTGTGCCGCCATAAGCCCCGGCGACCGCCGCATGGTGGCGTTCTTCGGTGCGGACGGCGCGGTCAGTGTCCCTCAGTTCCTTCAGCTTTTTCTGTTCGGCCTGACTGAGGTCCTTGCCTTGGCCGTTTTTCTCGCCCTGCTCGGTCAGGGGCGTGGTCAGGACGCGTTCGACCTTTTGCCCGCCCTGGTCTTGGGCTCCGGGCATTGTGGTGAGCACGCGGGCAGGGCCGTATGGCGTGCTGATGACGCTGCCGATGGCCGGCATGCGACCTCCGTTCTGGTTGACCAGCATCATACTGGAAATTCACCAAATCGGCTATCCAGGTCTGGGAACACCGGGGCATCGGTGTCACAATAATGAAAAAAATAATCACACGGAGGATCGACCATGAGCAAAAGCAATGCTGTCACCTTGGCGCCCCATGGATTTCCATGGCGTTCGCTGTTGATTGGGCTTCTCGCCTTGGCCTGTTTGATGGGCGCTGGCGTGATGCTGTTTCCCAAGGCCGCCTTGGGTGGAATTTTCATCGTCTCGGCCTTGCTCAGCATCGCCGTCTTCGCGGTCTTGCTGGGATAAGGGCCGGGCTTCCATCCGGCGATTGACGCGCCCGCCGGGCCGGCCTATTGAAATGGCCTGTCCTTCGCCGAATGGAATGGTTTCCCATGCGTCTGCCGCTGGCCTTGTTCGCAATTCTCGCCACCGCCCTGTGCAGCTTGGCGGGCTGGTGGTGGTTCAACCGCCCGGTGCCCATGGGGCTGACCTTCGACGAACCGTTCCCGTCGGTGTCCTTCGCCTCGTTCCGGCGCGGTCAAAGCCCGATCACCGGCGATTATCCGCCGCCTTCCCAGGTGGAAGAGGATTTGAAAAGCCTAGTGGGCGTCACCAAGGGCATCCGCACCTATACCAGCCGCGAAGGCATGGACGTGCTGCCGGCCTTGGCCCGCAAATACGGCATCGAGGTCACCCATTCCGCTTGGCTGGGCAAGAAGACCGACATCAACACCAAGGAAGTCCAGGAACTGATCAAGGCGGCCAACGCCAACCCTGACGTCATCAAGCGGGTGATCGTCGGCAACGAGGTGCTGCTGCGCCAGGACCTGACCCCGGAACAGCTGATCGCTTATATCCGTCAGGTCAAGGCGGCGGTGAAGCAGCCGGTGTCCTATGCCGACGTGTGGGCGTTCTATCTACGCTATCCGCAGGTCGCCGACGAGGTGGATTACATCACCATCCACATCCTGCCTTATTGGGAAGACGAACCCATCGGGGTGGAAGGGTCCGCCGAACACATCGTCAAGATCTACCGGATGATCCAGGAACGTTTCCCCGGCAAGCCCATTCTGATCGGCGAGGCGGGTTGGCCGACCAAGGGGCGCAATCGTGGCCCTGCCGCGGTCAATATGGAAAATGCCGCCTATTTCGTCCGTACCCTGGCCCGGGTATCCAAGGAAAACGGTTTCGACTACAACGTGGTGGAAGCCTTCGACCAGCCGTGGAAGGCCAAGCTGGAAGGCACGGTCGGCGCGTTCTGGGGGGTGGTCGACACCCATCGCGACGTCAAGTTTTCCATGTCCGGTCCGGTGGTCGCCAATCCCAATTGGCTGACCCATGCCATCTTGTCGGTGGTGCTGGGGGCGGGGGCGGCTTTGTTCTTCCTGCGTAACGCTGCGCGTTACGCCCCGGCGCGGATCGTGGTTCTGGCCGTCCTGGCGCAAATCCTGTCCGCTTTGGTGGTCTGGCAGGGGCTGAACGCCTGGTGGATCGCTTATTCGCTATTCCAGGACGGTTGGGCCGCCTTGCGCATCGCCCTGCATGCCTTCTTCGCCTGGCTGATCTTCAAGGCCGCCGCTCAGGCTTTGGCCGAAGGCGAGAGCCACCAGCCCAGCCGCTGGGGCGAGCGGCTGACCATCGTTTACGCCGCCTGCGCCTGGGCGTCATGCCTGTTGCTGTTGTTCAACGGCCGCTATCGTGACATTCCCAATCTGGAATTCCTGATCCCCTGTGTTGGACTGACCCTGTGGGGATTGGTGCGCATGGTGGTTTTGGGCAAGTCGTGGACCGAATCCTTCGCCGTCGGCCATCTGTTCGCCGGTGCCATGCCGGCACAGTTGGGGCCAGCCAAGGAAATGACCATCGGTCTGTGGATCGCCGCCGCCTGCGCGCCGTTGTCCGAAGCCGTCGCCCTGTTCCTGGGCGAAGACTTCCAGACCATGCATCCCGATTGGGATCAGCAAGTGCCGCTGCTGTTGGACATCATGGGCGCCAATGGCGAGATGCTGGTCTGGGCGGCCATGGTGGTGGTCATTTCGCTGCCGTTTTTCGCCGAATGGCGTCTGGCCAAGCGAGGCGGGCAGGGCGCCTAGGCGCCCTGTCCGATTAGCGACACTCGCCCTTTGAACCGGAAGCGCAGACGCGGCCATCGACCCAGGTGGCACCGCTAAGGTTGGCGGCGGTCCAGATCACCTTGGCGATATTGGCTCCCTTCAGATTGGCACCTTCCAGGTTGGCATCCAGCAGGTTGACGCCTTCCAGGTTGGCACCTTCCAGATTGGCGCCCACCAGATTGACCGCGTGCATGTGGGAATAGGAAAAATCCACATTCTTCAAGGTGGCCTTGAAGAAATTGGTCAACTGCAGGTGCGAGCCGGACAGATTGGCGCCGGTCAGGTCCGCTTCGTCCAGGCGCGTGGCCATGAACTGGCCGTCATGCAGGTCGATGCCCTGGGCTTTCAGCTTGCGCAATTCCGCCCAGCCGCAATTGGCTTCGGGTTCCAGCTTACAACTGGGATTGACGTTTTCCTTGTCATTCGCCCAAGCCGAAGCGGCCATCGCGGAAAACAACATGACGAGAAGGGGGGTGATGCGCAACGTCGTATCCTCCGGTCCTTTATGTATTCGCACAACATGATGTGCGAATACATTGTGTGGAATCGAGGCAGAATAATACGCACCCCATTGAGCGCGTATTGACGTTGGCTAATAACAGTAAAGAATTGTGACTTATTTGGAGAGCAGACGTGCGGCTTCGGGGGCGCAATAGGTCAGCACCGCGTCGGCGCCGGCCCGCTTGAACGCCATCAGGCTTTCCAGCATCACCTTGTCCCAATCCAGCCAGCCGTTCAGGGCGGCGGCCTTCATCATGGCGTATTCGCCCGACACCTGATAGGCCAGGGTCGGCAGTTGGAAGCTTTGCTTGACCAGACGCACGATGTCCAAATAGGGCATGCCGGGCTTGACCATGACCATGTCGGCGCCTTCGGCGATGTCCATGGCCACTTCGCGCAAGGCCTCGGCGCTGTTGGCCGGGTCCATCTGATAGGTCTTCTTGTCGCCCTTCAAAGCGCCCTTGGAGCCCACCGCGTCGCGGAACGGCCCATAAAAGGCCGAAGCGTATTTGGCCGCATAGGACAGGATCTGCACATCTTGCAGCTTGGCATCTTCCAAGGCGTCGCGGATGGCCTTGACACGGCCGTCCATCATGTCCGACGGCGCCACCACGTCGCAGCCCGCCTGGGCCTGGACCACCGCCATGCGGGCCAGGATTTCCACCGTCTCGTCGTTGACCACATAGCCGTCGCGGACGATTCCGTCATGGCCGTCGGAATTGAACGGGTCCAGCGCCACGTCGCAGATGATGCCCAGTTGCGGCACCGCCTTTTTCACCGCCGACACTGCCCGGCACACCAAGTTGTTGGGGTTGACCGCTTCGCGGGCGTCGGGGGTCTTCAGCGACTGTTCGACCGAGGGAAACACCGCAATGGCCGGAATGCCCAGGTCGGCGGCCATGCGGGCGGCGTCCACCAGCAGGTCGATGGACAGGCGCTGCACACCGGGCATGGACGCGATATCCTGGCGGACATTGGTGCCTTCCACCACGAAGACCGGCCAGATCAGGTCGTTCACCGTCAGCACGTTCTCGGCCACCAATCGGCGCGACCAGTCGTGGCGGCGCGGGCGACGCAGGCGGGTGTCGGGGCTTTGGGTTTGCGGCAGGAACAGCGACACGGGAATGATCTCCGGATAATCAGGCGGTTGTTGGGACATCGCACGCCCAGGGGCCGCCAACAAGTGAACTCTTGTCCATCAAAGACGAAAGGGCCGGCCTTTGGCAAGGCCGGCCCTTAATCTTCATAACGAAACCGATCAGACCGCGTCCAGGGCCTGCTTCAGGTCGGCCAGGATGTCGTCGATGTGTTCGATGCCGATGGACAGGCGCACATAGCCCGGGGTGACGCCGGTGGCGGCCTGGTCCTGGGCCGACAGCTGCGAATGGGTGGTGCTGGCCGGGTGGATGGCCAGCGAGCGGGCGTCACCGATATTGGCCACGTGATAGAACATCTTGAGCGCGTTGATGAAGCGCTTGCCGGCTTCGGCACCGTCCTTCAACTCGAAGCCCAGAAGCGCGCCATAGCCGTGCTTCAGGATGGCGTCGGCGCGGCGGCGGTTTTCACCCTGCATGACGCCGGGATAGGTGACCGAGGCGACCTTGGGGTGCTTGGTCAGCCAAAGCGCCACGGCCGAGGCGTTGTCGGAATGCACCCGCATGCGCAACGGCAGGGTTTCCAGTCCCTGGATGATCTGGAAGGCGCTCATCGGGCTGATGGCGGCGCCGATGTCGCGCTGCAGGATGACGCGGGCGCGGATGATGTAGGCGATGGGGCCCAAGGGCTTGACCGCTTCGGTCCACACGGCGCCGTGGTAGCTGGCGTCGGGCTGGGTCAACAGCGGGAAGCGGGCGGCATGCTTTTCCCAGTCGAACTTGCCCGAATCGACGATCATGCCGCCGATGGTGGTGCCATGGCCACCGATGAACTTGGTGGTCGAATAGACCACGATATGGGCGCCGTGTTCGATGGGGCGGCACAGAACCGGGCAGGCGGTGTTGTCCATGATCAGCGGCACGCCGGCCTTTTCCGCCAGTGCCGCCACTTCCTTGATGGGGAAGGCGCGCAGCTTGGGGTTGGGCAGGGTTTCGGCGTACCAGCAGCGCGTCTTGTCGTCGGTGGCGCGGACAAAGGCTTCCGGGTCAGCCGGATCGACGAAGCGGGCTTCGATGCCGAATTGCTTCAGCGTGTTGGCGAACAGGTTCCAGGTACCGCCGTAAAGGTCGGTGGAGGTGACGAAGTTGTCGCCGGCCTGGCACAAATTCATCACCGCGAAGGTGCTGGCCGCCTGACCCGACGAGGTGGCCAGGGCCGCCACGCCGCCTTCCAGCGCGGTGATGCGCTGTTCCAGCACATCCTGGGTGGGGTTCATCAGACGGGTGTAGATGTTGCCCAGTTCGGACAGGGCGAACAGGTTGGCGGCGTGGTCGGTGTCGCGGAACTGGTACGACGTGGTCTGGTGGATCGGCACCGCCACCGAACCGGTGGTGGGATCGGCGCGCCAGCCGGCATGCAACACGATGGTTTCCGGGTTTTTGCTGTTGATGGCCATGCCTTGTCGTCCCTTGTGGATTTCGGGCGCCACCGCCTGTGCGGCTGGCGCGGGGCGGGAAGTTGAACACCGCCATATGCCCGTGTCAAGCGAACGCCTTATATTACCCGAAAATCATATGTGAAATTAACCATTCCTTGTTTTCCCTGTGCCAGCATGGCCGGCGACGGACTGGCAAAGGACCGGGAAAATGGCAGGACGGGAAGTTTTTTTTGAATTCAAGCGCGTGGGCGCCTATGTCCGTGTCTCGGCCATCGATTCCGTGACCGGCACCGAAGTCACCGTCGCCGGCGACGCCAAGGCGGGCGAAGCCATGCTGAAGCAGACCGCCCTTCGCAAACTGCAATACGTCCTGTCTAAAGGTTCCGCGACAGGAAACCGCTGATCGCGTCGGGGTGGGCGACGGGGTGTGGTCCGGGCCGATTCGTGTTAGAAGACACGCCATCGTTGACTGCGTGTTTGGCGCCATGTCTCCCCGTTTTCATCTTTGGCTTGCTTTGTCACCCCATGGCTTTGGCCATGCCGCCATGACGGCACCGGTCATCACCCGATTGCGCCAGCGCTGCCCCCGGATGCGGCTGACCATTCAGACCACGGTGGACAAGACCTTTCTGCAATCCCGATATGGTAATTTCGATCATGTGGCGCGGATCGAAGACTTTGGATTCCGTATGATTTCAGCCACCGGCATCGACCTGGAAGCCAGTGCCAGGGATTATTGCGGGCTGGTCGGCCGCTATGACCAGGCGGTGGCCGACAATGTCCAACTGATGGCTGAAAACCGTCCCGATCTGGTTCTGTCCAACGTCGCCTTCGTCCCCTTGGCCGCCGCAGCGCGTCTGGGGATACCGTCGCTTGCCATGTCGTCGCTGAACTGGGCCGACATGTATCGCCATTATCTGGGCCATCGGCCAGAAGCGGGCAGGGTGCTGGAAACGCTGACTCGGGCTTACGAGGGGGCGGTCGCTTTCCTGCGCTGCACGCCTTCCCAACAGATGAGCCTGTCCAACCTGCGCCCCATCGGCCCGATCGCGGAAATTGGAACGCCACGTCCACAAAACCTGCGTCAGGTTTTCGGTCCCGGCGACACCCGTTTCGGCCTGGTGGCCTTTGGCGGCATCGACCACGACGTTTCCATGGAGGATTGGCCGTCCTTGCCGGGCTGGCACTGGCTGACCCCGCAACCGCCGGAAAACGGCCGGCCCGACATGGATCATTGGACACGGGCGGGGATGTCGTTCACCGATCTGGTGGCGTCAGTGGACGTGGTGGTGACCAAGCCGGGCTATGGCACCTTCACCGAAGCCGCCATGGTGGGCACTCCGGTGCTGTTTACCGAACGTCCCGATTGGCCGGAAAGTCCCCATCTGGACAATTGGTTGAAAGCCCATACCCGTGCTTTGGAAACCTCTGCCGCCAGCCTGCTGGACGGGTCGCTGCCCGATCTACTGCAAAGGTTGTTTTCTTTGCCTGCGCAACAGGTTGCAAGTCCTGACGGGGTCGATCATGCTGTGGATATGGTGCTGCGGACGCTGTGTGACAGTCGCCAAATCAACGTATGTAGTTAGTGGGTGGGGAATTCATCACGCCGCTGTATCGACCATCCCATGTGAACAAGGCACGACATGAGCGAAAACGCCGTCCTGGTCTATGTCACCGCCCCGGATGCCGAAACCGCCGCCCGACTGGCGAAAGCCATGGTGGAAAGCCGGCTGGCGGCCTGCGCCAATATCCTGGGGCCGATCACGTCGGTTTATTGGTGGGGTGGCAAGGTCAACACCGAAGGCGAGGTGGCGTTGATCCTGAAGACCACACAAGGGCTTGAGCCGCAATTGACCCAGGCGTTGCGTCAGGCCCATCCCTACGACTGCCCCTGTGTGGTTGCCTTGCCCATCAGTGCGGGCAATCCTGACTTCCTGGCCTGGATCGCGGCGGAAACTAAGCCGGCATCCACACCGTAGCGCTGGCTTGGGCGGCGATGCCCTCGCGGCGGCCGGTGAAGCCCAAGCCCTCGGTGGTGGTGGCCTTGACGCTGACCCGCGACAGGGGCAGGCCCAGGATTTCTCCCAGCTTCAATCGCATGGCCGGGCGGTGCGGGCCGACCTTGGGGCGCTCGCAGATCACGGTGACGTCCACATGCTGGATCTTGCCCCCCAAACCCTGAACCAGATTGGCCGCATGGGTCAGGAAACGGTCCGAAGACGCCCCTTTCCAGCGTGGGTCGGTGGGGGGAAAATGAGCACCGATGTCGCCGGCGCCCACCGCGCCCAAAATGGCGTCGGTCAGGGCGTGAAGCGCCACGTCGGCGTCGGAATGTCCTTCCAGGGAAAAGTCGTGGGGCACCAGTATCCCGCACAGCCATACCCCTGTTCCCGGCGCGAAACGATGAACGTCGAAACCATTGCCGACGCAGGTATAGCCCGGGCCGGCAAAGGCGGCCTGGGCGCGGGCCAGGTCGTCATTGGTGGTGATCTTGAAGTTGCCTTCGGCGCCGGTCACCAGGGCGACCCGCAAACCGGCATGTTCGGCAACCGACGAATCATCGGTCAGTTCGTTGCCGGCCACCGCCAGATGGGCCTGCAGGATGGGGCCAAAGCGGAATCCCTGCGGCGTCTGCGCCCGCCACAGTCCCTGACGGTCGATGGTGGTCTGGACCAACCCGTCGGCGCCTTTCTTCAGGGTGTCGGCCACGGCGACGGCCGGAATGGCGCCGTCATGCCGGTCCAGGGCGGCGATGACGCGTCCCACCAGGGCTTCGTCCACAAAGGGGCGGGCGCCGTCATGGATCAGCACCTTGTCGGGCGACAAGGACGCCAGGCTTTCCAGCCCCAACCGCACCGAATCCTGGCGGGTTTCGCCGCCATGCACCGGTTCCAGCAAGGCCAGGCCGCGGGCGGCTTCGTCGTAAAGCTCGCGGTCATCGGGATGGATGACCACACGTATGGCGGCGATAGAGGGATCGGCGGCCAGTCGGGCCAAGCTGTGGCGCAGGATGGGCCGTCCGTTTAGTGACTGATATTGCTTGGGGATGTCGCCGCCGAAACGCCGACCACGTCCAGCCGCCACCACCAAAGCCACGGTTTTCGCCATCATCCTCTCCTTGCTTGAGGCACGCAGCCTAACCAGCGGCGCGGTCCCTGCCAAGCCCGCCCTTTTCTAGGGCTAAAACGGTGCTATAGTCGCGTCCATGCCGACGACCAACCTTCTTAACGCCCTGGCTCTGTTCAGCCTGATCCCCGCCGCCGCCATTCCCTTGCGCCAGGGGGCGGGGCGGGACAACGCCTTTTGGGCATGTATCGCCTTGGCGGTGGCCGGTCCCTCCGCCTGGTCCGCCCATTTGTTGTGGGGGGCGTGGAGCACCGGTCTGGGGACCACGCTTTGGGTGTCCATCGCCGCCAGCGCCTTGTTGTTCGCCCTTTTCGCCGCACGCACGCAATCGGGATGGCGTCTGGCGCCGCTGCTGATGCCCTATCTGCTGGTGCTGGGCTTCCTGGCTTCGGCGGTGCGGGTCGAGGCGCCGCCGCTCAGCGCCGCCGCTCCCCAGGTCTGGGTGGACGTGCACATCGTCGTTTCGGTCCTGACTTATGCGCTGCTGACCCTGGCGGCGGTGGCGTCGTTGGCGGTGTTCCTGCAGGAACGGGCGCTGAAGCGCAAAAGCCCCACCCGGCTGACCCGCATGTTGCCGGCGGTTCTGGAAAGCGAAACCATGGCCGGGCGGCTGTTGGTGGCCTCCGAAGTGGTTCTGGGGCTGGGGCTGGCCACCGGTATGGCGACGCAATTCCTGGAAAGCGGCCATCTGCTGCGCTTCGATCACAAGATTTTGCTGTCCATCGTCGCCTTCGTGCTGATCGGCCTGTTGCTGACCGGTCATCGGGTCTGCGGTGTGCGCGGAAGGCTGGCGGCACGGGTTGTGCTTATGGCCTATCTGCTGCTTACGTTGGCATATCCGGGTGTCAAATTCGTCACCCAAGTACTGAACTGACGCGCTTTCAGGCACATTGCTGTTTGGCAAGTGCCTTTTTGCCGTTGCGTTGCGCAGCGTCTGCATAATAAATACGCAGTCATGCAGAACACGCTTCGCAAATCCGTCACCCTGGGTCCGCTCGCCATCGGATCGGTGACCTTGGACAACCCGGTCATCCTGGCCCCCATGTCGGGCGTCACCGACATGCCGTGCCGTCGCTTGGTCAAGCGCATGGGCGCCGGCCTTGTGGTGTCCGAGATGATCGCCAGCCAGGCGATGATCCGTTCCAACCGCCAGACCATGAAGATGGCCAGCAACTGCGCCGAGGAACACCCCATGTCGGTGCAACTGGCCGGCTGCGAACCCGACGTGATGGCGGAAGCCGCCCGCATGAACGTGGATCGCGGCGCGGCGCTGATCGACATCAACATGGGCTGCCCGGTGAAGAAGGTGGCGGTCAAGGGCGAGGCTGGGTCGGCCCTGATGAAGGACGAGATCCTGGCCGGCCAGCTGATGGAAGCCACCGTCAAGGCGGTGGACGTTCCGGTGACCCTGAAATGCCGCATGGGCTGGGACCATTCGCGCCTGAACGCGCCGCGTCTGGCCAAGATCGCCGAAGAATGCGGGATCAAGATGGTCACCATCCACGGTCGCACCCGCCAGCAATTCTATACCGGCACCGCCGATTGGAACTTTGTCCGTCAGGTCAAGGAGGCGGTGAACATTCCGGTCATCGTCAATGGCGACATCGAAACCTTGGATGACGCCATCCGGGCTTTGGAACAATCGGGCGCCGATGGCGTGATGATCGGCCGTGGGTCCTATGGCCGGCCGTGGTTCCTGGGCCAAGTGGCCCATTACCTGGCCACCGGTGAGCGTCTGCCCGATCCGTCGCTGGAAGAGCAGATGGCGACCTTGCTGGAACATTTCGATTCCATGCTCAGCCATTACGGCTTTGATACCGGGGTTCGCATGGCCCGCAAGCATGTCGCTTGGTATTCCAAGGGGCTGCACGGTTCCGCCGAGTTCCGTTCACAGGTCAACAAGATGTCCGAGCCCGACCACGTGCGCGACGCCATCTTGGCGTTCTATCGGCCCTTGCTGGAACAGGTGGCGGCATGATCGGAAAGGTGACAGCCATGTTGCGCCGGCCGACGACGTCGTCCATCGACCCGGCCTTGGTTCTGGGGTCGTTGGCGTCGTCCATCCTGGTCTTGGACAATTCCAACCAGATCCAATACGTCAACGCCGCCGCCGAACAATTGTTCCAGTCCGGCGCGCCTTATCTGCTGGGCAAGCCCATTACTGAATTCCTGCCGCCCGACAGCCCGATCATGGCGCTGGTCGAACAGGCCCGGACCGGCAATCTGATGGTTTCGGAACACGGCATATCGCTGGACACGCCGCGCACCGGCCAGCGCACGGTGACGGTGCAGGCGGCGCCGATGACCGAGACCGCGGGCTCGGTAGCGGTTTCTCTGCACGAACAATCCATCGCGTTGAAAATCGGCGGGTCGCTGTCCAGCCGCAACGCGGCGCGGTCGGTGTCTGCCATGGCCGCCATGCTGGCCCACGAGGTCAAGAACCCGCTTTCGGGCATCCGAGGCGCCGCGCAGTTGCTGGAAAGCTCGGTGACCGAGGAAGACCGGGTGTTGACCCGCCTGATCGTCGACGAGGCCGACCGTATCGTCGCTCTGGTCGACCGTATGGAAGTGTTTTCCGACAAGCCCATGGTGGAACGGGGCGCCGTCAACATCCACCAGGTGCTGGAACACGTTCGCCGCATCGCCGAAAACGGTTTCGCCAAGAACATCCGCATCATCGAGAACTACGACCCGTCGCTGCCCCCGGTGGCCGGCGATCGTGACCAGTTGATCCAGGTGTTTCTGAACCTGGTGAAAAATTCTGCCGAAGCTGTCGAGCCGGAAGGCGGCGAGATCGTCATTTCGACCGCGTACCAACATGGCGTCCGCCTGGCGGTGCCGGGCAGCGAGGTCCGCCGCCACCTGCCGCTGCTGGTTACCGTCCAGGACAACGGGTCGGGCATTCCCGACGACCTGCGTCCGCATCTTTTCGACGCCTTCGTCACCACCAAGCCCACCGGGACCGGTCTGGGGCTGGCCTTGGTGGCCAAGATCGTCGGCGATCTGGGGGGCATCGTCGAATTCGACAGCATGCCGCGCCGTACCGTGTTCAAAGTCATGCTGCCGATGGTGCAGGAAGGGGACGAGGCTTAAGGACGATGACCGCAAATTCCACGATTCTGGTTGCCGACGATGATCGCGGCATCCGCACCGTCCTGGCCCAGGCGCTGAGCCGCGCTGGTTACGAAGTTCGCACCACCGGCAACGCCTCGACCCTGTGGCGCTGGGTCTCTGAAGGCGAGGGCGATCTGGTGATCACCGACGTGGTGATGCCCGATGAAAGCGGTTTGGACCTGCTGCCGCGTATCAAGAAGATCCGCCCCGACATGCGCATTATCGTCATGTCGGCGCAGAACACCCTGCTGACCGCGGTCAAGGCTACCCAGCGCGGCGCCTTCGAATACCTGCCCAAGCCCTTTGACCTGAAGGAACTGGTCGCAGTTGTCAACCGCGCCTTGACAACCCCGCGCAGCAGCCCCGCCGATGGTCATTCTGGTGGGGACGACGAAGAAAAGCTGCCGCTGATCGGTCGTTCCCCGGCCATGCAGGAAATCTATCGTACCCTGGCCCGCCTGATGGGCACCGACCTGACGGTGATGATCACCGGCGAATCGGGCACCGGCAAGGAATTGGTGGCCCGGGCGCTGCACGATTACGGCAAGCGCCGCAATGGTCCGTTCGTCGCCATCAACATGGCGGCCATTCCCCGCGAACTGATCGAAAGCGAGCTGTTCGGCCATGAAAAGGGCGCTTTCACCGGCGCCACCCAGCGCGCCACCGGCCGCTTCGAACAGGCCGAGGGCGGCACCCTGTTCCTGGACGAAATCGGTGACATGCCCCCCGAGGCGCAGACCCGTCTGCTGCGTGTGCTGCAGGAAGGCGAGTACACCACCGTCGGCGGCCGTACGCCCATCCGCGCCAATGTGCGTATCGTCGCCGCCACCCACCGCGACCTGACCCAGCTGATCCGTCAGGGCCTGTTCCGCGAGGATTTGTTCTATCGCCTGAACGTGGTGCCCATCCGTCTGCCCCCCTTGCGCGAACGCACCGAGGACATCCCGGAACTGATCCGCCATTTCCTGGCCCAAGGCGGGGCCGAGGGCCTGCCGCAAAAGACCATCGATCCGCAGGCCATGGACCGGTTGAAGCGTCACCGCTGGCCCGGCAACGTGCGCGAGTTGGAAAACCTGGTGCGCCGTCTGGCGGCGCTTTACTCCCAGGAAGTGATCGGCATCGAGGTGATCGAGGCTGAACTGGCCGGCGGCGCGCCTGCCGCCGACGCCAGCGCGGTGGGCGACGGCGAAGGCCTGTCGGCGTCGGTGGAACGTCACCTGCGCGAATATTTCAGCAGCCACGAAGACAGCCTGCCGCCCCCCGGCGTCTATGACCGGGTGCTGCGCGAGGTCGAACGGCCGCTGATTTCGCTGGCCCTGGAAGTGACCCGTGGCAACCAGATCAAGGCGGCGCAGGTTTTGGGCCTGAACCGCAACACGTTGCGCAAGAAAATTCGCGAATTGGATGTGGCCGTCGGCCGTGGCGCGTTGAAATAGCGGAGGACGGCCATGGCCTCGGACTACCGCCGCCTGGGGCTGCGCTTGATGATCTGGGCCCGCCACGTGGGTCTGGCGCGAAAGCTGGCCCTGGGCCTGACTTTGGCGGCGGTGCCGTCGGTGGTCGCCACCTTCATGACCATGACGGTTTCGGGGCCCATCGGCCCCGACCCCAAGACCGTGCTGTCCTTGATCGGCATGGATGTCTTGCTGCTGGTCGCCCTGGCGGTGGTCATCGGCGTGCGCATCCTGGGGGTATGGCGGGCACGGCGGCGCGGCTCGGCCGGTTCGCGGCTGCACCTGCGTTTCATCGTTTTGTTCTCGCTGGTGGCGGTCACGCCGGCCATCGTGGTGTCGGTGGGATCGACCGTTTTTTTCCGTTACGGCGTCGAAAGCTGGTTTTCCGATCGGGTGCGCACCGCACTGCAGGCGTCGCTGCAGGTGGCCCGGGCCTATTTGGAAGAACACCAGCAGATCATCGGCGGCGACGCCCTGGCCATGGCCAATGACATCAACCGTGAAGGCATCCTGTTAAGCCGCTCGCCGCAACGCTTTTCCACCTTCGTGTCCAGCCAGGCGGCTTTGCGCGGCCTGACCGAAGCGGTGGTGTTCGACGGCCAAGGCCGGGTGCTGGCCCGTTCTGGGCTGGCGTTCTCGATTGAAGCCAACCTGGACCAGATTCCGTTCTGGGCCTTGGAAAAGGCCCGGTCCGGCGAGGTGGCGGTGTTGACCACCGACGACGACGACCGTGTCCGTGCGTTGGTGCAGTTGCAGGGGTTCTTTGACGAGACCTTTTTGTACGTGGGCCGCTTTGTCGATCCCAAGGTCATCGGCCATATGGAACAGACCTCGGCCGCCGTGGCTGAATACGAACATCTGGAAGGCCGCCGCCTGAGCCTGGAACGGGCCTTTTCCATGATCTTCGCCATCGTCGCCCTGCTGCTGCTGTTGGCGGCGGTGTGGGTGGGGCTGACCATGGCCATGAGTTTGGCCACCCCCATCGTGCGGCTGATCGACGCCGCCGAGAGGGTGCGCAAGGGCGATCTGACCGCCCATGTGGCCGAGGATAAAGGGGCGGACGAAATCGGTTTCCTGGTCAAGGCGTTCAACCGCATGACCGGGCAGCTGGCCCAACAGCGCCAGGAGTTGATGGATGCCAACCGCGCGTTGGATGAACGCAACCGTTTCACCGAAACCGTTCTTTCGGGTGTTTCCGCCGGCGTCATCGGCTTGGACCGCGATGGCGCCATCCACCTGCCCAACCGTTCCGCCTGCGAGTTGCTGTCGACCACGCTGGAACAGATGGACGGCCGGCCGCTGGTCGAGTTGGCCCCCGAATTCGCCGAAGCCTTCGATGAGGTGGGACGCCGCCCCGACAGGCTGACCCAGCACGAGATCAAGCTGACCCGCGACAGCCGTCAGCGCACGCTTTTGGTGCGCATGGCCGCAGAAAGCCTGGGCGGGGAAATCATCGGCTATGTGGTCACCTTCGACGACATTTCCGAATTGGTTTCGGCCCAGCGGACCGCTGCCTGGGCCGACGTGGCCCGTCGTATCGCCCACGAAATCAAAAATCCGCTGACCCCGATCCAGCTTTCGGCGGAACGGTTGAAGCGTAAATATCTCAAAGAGATACAAAGCGATCCTGAAACTTATTCGACCCTGGTGGACACCATCGTCCGTCAGGTGGGGGACATCGGCCGCATGGTCGACGAGTTCTCGTCCTTTGCCCGCATGCCGGCACCGCAGATGAAGCCGGCCGATTTGACCAATATCTGCCGCGAGACCCTGTTCTTGCAAAAGACCGGCTACCCCGACGTGACCTTCGTCAGCGAACTTCCCGATGGTCCTGTGCCCATGCTGTGTGATTCGCGGCTGTTCGGCCAAGCCTTGACCAATTTGTTGAAGAACGCGGTCGAGGCCATTCACGGGCGCGAACAAGCCGACGGGCCTCCCGGCGAGGTCCGTTTGGCCCTTTCCACCCAAGGCGGCCAGATCGTTCTGGACGTCATCGACAACGGCAAGGGATTGCCGACGGAAAACCGCGACCGGTTGACCGAACCCTATGTCACCCACCGGGCCAAGGGCACCGGATTAGGTCTTGCCATCGTCAAGAAAATCGTGGAAGACCATGGGGGTGATCTTCGCCTGGAAGATGCGCCGACGGGGGGTGCCCGCGTCCGCATGGTGTTCGGGCAAGGTGACGTGCAACAGCTTTCCGCTGGTGAGATGACGTCCAATCATGGCTCATGACATTCTGATCGTCGACGATGAGGCGGACATCCGTTCCCTGATCGCCGGCATCCTTGAGGACGAAGGTTATTCCACCCGCGAAGCGGGGAATTCGACCGCCGCCCTGGAAGCGGTGCGGGCCCGTCGTCCCAATTTGATCATCCAAGACATCTGGCTGCAGGGCTCGGACCTGGATGGTTTGGGCATCCTGACCGCGGTCAAGCATGACCATCCCGACGTGCCGGTGGTGATGATCTCGGGTCATGGCACCATCGAAACTGCGGTCGAAGCCATCAAGATCGGCGCCTACGACTTCATCGAAAAGCCGTTCAAGACCGACCGGTTGCTGATCATCGTCGAGCGGGCCATCGAAGCCGCCAAGCTGCGCCGTGAAAACGCCGAACTTCGTCTGCGCGTCGGCGCGCCGGCCGCCATCGGCGATCTGGTCGGCGGCTCGCCTTTCGTCCAGCAGATGCGCCAGGTGGTCGACAAGGTGGCGCCCACCAACTCACGCGTGCTGATCACTGGTCCGGCGGGATCGGGCAAGGAAGTGGCGGCTCGCATCCTGCACAACCGTTCACGGCGGGCCGAAGCCGCCTTTGTGGTGCTGAACTGCGCCGCCATGCATCCCGACCGCATGGAAGTGGAACTGTTCGGTACAGAACACGGCGAGGCCGCCGACGCGCCCAGGAAGATCGGCACCTTCGAGCAGGCCCATGGCGGCACCCTGTTGCTGGACGAAGTGGCCGACATGCCGCTGGAAACCCAAGGCAAGATCGTGCGCGTGCTGCAGGACCAGACCTTCGAGCGTGTGGGCGGTACCGCCAAGGTCGAAGTGGACGTGCGTGTCATCGCCACCACCAACCGCGACCTGCAAGCGGAAATCGCCGCCGGGCGTTTCCGTGAGGATTTGTACTATCGTCTGAACGTGGTGCCCATCCGGGTGCCGTCATTGCGCGAGCGCAAGGAAGACATTCCGGCGTTGGCCAAGCATTTCATGCAACTGGCGGCGCAGGCCGCCGGCGCCTCGGCCCGACCGTTGAGCGAGGACACCTTGGCGGCATTGCAGGCCTATGATTGGCCGGGTAATGTGCGCCAACTCAGGAACGTCATGGACTGGCTGTTGATCATGGCCCCCGGCGAGGCGGCGGATCCCATCCGCGCCGACATGCTGCCGGGCGAGATCAGCGCCATTACGCCTGCGGTCTTGCGCTGGGAAAAATCCAGCGAGATCATGACGCTGCCGTTGCGCGACGCCCGCGAATTGTTTGAACGCGAATATCTGCTGGCCCAGGTCAACCGTTTCGCCGGCAACATCTCGCGTACGGCGGCCTTCGTCGGCATGGAACGATCCGCGCTGCATCGCAAGCTCAAGCTTTTGGGCGTCAACACCGACGAGAAGGCCAAACCCTGACCGGGTTCAGGGGATGGGATAGGGGGCACGGATGAAGGTTATCGTCTGCGGCGCCGGTATGGTGGGATTCAACATCGCCCATTATCTGGCCAGCGAAAACAATGACGTCACGGTCATCGACCAACGTCCGGATTTGATCCGCAAGATCACCGACACGGTGGACGTGCAGGCCATCCTGGGCCATGCCTCGCACCCGTCGGTGCTGGAACAGGCGGGCGCCGCCGACGCCGATATGCTGATCGCGGTGACCCAATTCGACGAGGTCAACATGGTCGCCTGCCAGGTGGCCCATTCCCTGTTCGACGTCCCCACCAAGATCGCCCGCGTCCGTGCCCAATCCTATTTGCAGCCCATGTGGTCGAACCTGTTCACCCGCGACCACATGCCCATCGACGTCATCATCAGCCCGGAAATCGAAGTGGCGCGCGCCATCACCCGGCGCTTGCAGGTGCCGGGCGCCCTGGATGTCATTCCCATGGCCGGCGACAAGGTGCGCCTGATCGGGGTGCGCTGCGACGAGGACACGCCGCTGATCAACACCCCGTTGCGGCAGCTGACCGTTTTGTTTCCCGACCTTAACATCGTCATCATCGGCATCGTGCGTGACGGCAAGCCCATCGTTCCGACGGCGGAAGACCAGATGCTGGAAGGCGACGAGGTTTATTTCGTCGTTGACACCGAACAGGTGGACCGGGCGCTGGCGGCCTTTGGCCGCGAGGACCGCGAGGCCCGGCGCATCGTCATTTTCGGCGGCGGCAACATCGGCCTGTTCCTGGCCCAGCAGATCGAGGAAGCCCATCCCGGCGCCACCGTCAAGATCATCGAGATGAACAAGGAACGCGCCGAATATGTGGCCAAGACCCTGAACCGCACGGTGGTGCTGAACGGCGACGTTCTGGATCCGGAAATCCTGACCGAGGCCAATGTGGGCGCCGCCGAGACCGTGGTTTCGGTGACCAATGACGACGAAACCAACATCCTGGCGTCGCTGTTGGCCAAGCGCTATGGGGCACGCCGCGCCATGAGCCTGATCAACAAGACCACCTACAACGCGTTGATGGGCCCCTTGGGTATCGACGTGGTGATCAGCCCACGCGCCATCACCGTGTCCAACATCCTGCAGCATGTGCGCCGGGGCCGCATCCACGCTGTGCATTCCCTGCATGAAGGCTTCGGCGAGTTGATCGAGGCCGACGCGCTGGAAACCTCCAGCCTGGTGGGCAAGCCGCTGCGTGACGTCAAGCTGCCCAACGGCGTGCTGCTGGGCGCGGTGGTCCGCAATGGCGCCATGATCAGTCCGCGTGGCAACACCGTGGTGCAGGCTGGCGACCGGGTGGTGCTGTTCGCCGCCGCCGAGGCGGTGAAGAAGGTGGAAAAGATGTTCTCGGTACGGCTGGAGTATTTCTGAGTGCCGCATGCCCCCCTGGCCCTGTTGTTCGACTGGGACAACACGCTGGTGGATTCATGGGAGTGCATCCTGGAATCCTACAACCGCACTTTCCGTCATTTCTCCATGGCCGAATGGACCCTGGAGGAAGCTAAAATCCGGGTCGCCAAGTCCATGCGCGATTCCTTCCCGGAAATGTTCGGCGAGCGCTGGACCGAGGCCCGCGACGTCTTCACCCAAAGCTTCGCCCTTATCCACATGGATTATCTGCGCCCGCTGCCGGGTGTCGAGGCCATGCTGGACGAACTGGTGGAATCCGGCCTTTACCTGGGCGTGGTGTCCAACAAACGCGGCAGCTTTCTGCGGGCTGAAGCCGCGGCCCTTGGTTGGGACAAGTATTTCGGCGCCTTGGTTGGCGCCAACGACGCCGCCGCCGACAAACCCGCCGTCGATCCGGTGCAAATGGCCTTGGCTCCGCAAGGACTTCAACCCTCGGTCAAAGTCTGGTTCGTGGGCGATTCTCCCATAGATATGCATTGCGCCATCAACGCGGGATGCATTCCGGCATTGTTGCGCCTCGAACCTCCCCAACCGGGTGAGTTCGATTCCCACCCGCCGGCTTATTACTTTTCCGATCCTCAAACTCTTCTAGACAGGTTGCGCGAAGTATCGGTTCCCAAGCCCGCATTTTGATGATAACCAAGAGTCTTTAGGGAGGTCTTCTTGAAGACCTACGAATAACAATCTCGGGCAATAAGAACGGAACATCAACCATGTCCGCCGAAAAATCGCAAAACGTACAGGATGTGTTTCTGAATCACATCCGCAAGCAGAAGACCCCAGTCACCATCTTCCTGGTGAACGGCGTCAAGCTGCAGGGTATCGTCACCTGGTTCGACAATTTCTCGCTGTTGCTGCGCCGTGACGGCCTGACCCAGCTGGTCTACAAGCATGCCATTTCCACGGTGATGCCGGCTACCCCTATCCAGTTGTTCGAGCCCCCGGTCAAGGACGGTGGCGAGGAATAAGTGAACGACGGTTATCAAGGGGGGATTTCCCCCCGGCAGAGGGCCATGGTCGTCCATCCCGCCTTGAAAGCGGAAACTGGACTTCGGGCTCCGCAATCCCGGTTGGATGAAGCGGTCGGTTTGACCCAAGCCATCGACCTGGACGTGGTGGCCGCCGAATTGGTCCCGGTGACCAAACGGCGGCCCGCTACCCTGATCGGCAAGGGCGCGGTCGAACGACTGGCGGAAATCGTCAAAGCCAATGAAATTCTGGTCGCCGTGGTCGACGGCCATCTGTCACCGGTGCAGCAGCGCAACCTGGAAAGGGAATGGGCCTGCAAGGTCATCGACCGCACCGGCCTGATCCTGGAAATCTTCGGCGCCCGGGCCCGTACCCGTGAAGGCACGCTGCAGGTGGAACTGGCGGCGCTGTCCTATCAGCGTTCGCGTCTGGTGCGGTCGTGGACCCACTTGGAACGCCAGCGCGGCGGCTTCGGCTTTTTGGGCGGCCCCGGCGAAACCCAGATCGAGGCCGACCGTCGCATGATCGGCGACCGCATCGTCAAGCTGAAGCGCGAGCTGGAAGAGGTCAAGCGCACCCGCGAACTCCACCGTTCGGCGCGCCGCCGGGTGCCTTATCCCATCATCGCCCTGGTCGGCTACACCAATGCCGGCAAGTCGACGCTGTTCAATCGCCTGACCCGGTCCGAGGTTTTGGCCAAGGACATGTTGTTCGCCACCCTTGACCCCACCATGCGTGGCCTGAAGCTGCCATCGGGACGGCAGGTGATCCTGTCCGACACCGTGGGCTTCATTTCCGACCTGCCGCACGAACTGGTCGCCGCCTTCCGCGCCACCTTGGAAGAGGTGCTGGAAGCCGACGTGGTGGTCCATGTGCGCGACATGTCCCATCCCGATGCCGAGGCTCAGGCGTCGGATGTGGAACAGGTGCTGCGCGAATTGGGGCTGTCCGAGATGGTCGATCAGGGACTGGTCGAGGCGCTGAACAAGATCGACCTGATGCCCGAAGGGGCGGTCCACGTGGTCAATCAGGCGGCGCGGCGTCCCACCGCCATCGCCATTTCCGCCCTGACCGGGGCGGGGGTCGACCGGTTGCTGGCCTGCTTCGACGAGCGTCTGTCGGAAAGCCGGCAAATCCTGGATGTCAGCTTCGATCTGCATGACGGAGCGGGCATCGCCTGGATGTACCGCAATGGCGAGGTGCTGGAGCGTCGCGACGACGAGACGCGAACCCATTTGAAAGTTCGCCTGGACGGGGCCAATATTGCCCGATACCACCAGATGCAAGCAAAAGGGGGCGGGGCGTGAACGTTGACGTGGGCACGGTGGCGCGGCTGATCCGCGAAGCGGCGGAAGCGGAAATCCTGCCCCGTTTCAAAAAGCTGAGCCGCGACCAGATCCGCGAGAAAAAGCCCAACCAGTTGGTCACCGACGCCGACGTCATGGCCGAACGGCTGCTGACCCGCATGCTGACCGGGCTGATCCCGGGGGCCGTGGTGGGGGAAGAAGCGGTGGACGCCAATCCGGGACTGTTGGACGCCCTGCACCAGCCCGGTGTGGTCTGGGTCATCGACCCGGTGGACGGTACCGGTAACTTCGCCAACAACAATCCGCGCTTCGCCGTCATCGTCGCCTTGGTGGTGGACGGCCAGACGGTGGCCGGCTGGATTCATGACCCGATCCCCAATCGCACGGTGATCGCCGAGATCGGCCAAGGCGCCTGGCGTGACGGCAATCGTCTGTCGGTGGCCGCCGAAGTACCGCTGGATCAGCTGACCGGTTCCATCAAGAAGCGCGGCCGGGTCGCCGACCAAGTGCTGCACGTGGCCCGGCGCGGCAGCGCCGCCCACGATTACCTGGATCTGGTTACCGGGCGCATGCATTTCGCCCATTTCCGCCGCCTGATGCCGTGGGACCATGCCGCCGGCGTGCTGATTCACGCCGAGGCGGGCGGACGCGGCGCCCTGCTGGACGGCAGCGACTACACGCCGGTTCTGCATGCTGACGGTCAGTTGCTGCTGACTCCGGGGCAAACCAGCTGGAATCAGCTGGCGCCATTAGTGGATTAAGGCACCCAATCCGTTCAATAACGCGATTTGTCGATACAGGGACCACCGCCTGAATCGTACCACTCCTCCACGGAATTCCACATCTGTGCCCAATTGCCTTCGCCGCTGTGGCCGCGATTGCAGGAACTGTGGGCGAAGACGCTGCCACGCATGTTGTAAAGCCCATCCAGGTCGATTTCTTCCACATCGATGTCGCTGCCGTCGATCTGTGCGATCCGCGCCTTCCAAGGGGGCAGGTGGTCCATGTCCACCGATTGGCCCTTGGTGATCTTCTGGCCGCAGATATGGCAGATATAGACGCCCTTGCGCATTGGCGTGTCGGCTTTCATCCAGGTCTTGGCCTGGTTGTTGAACTTAAGCGCCTTGCGCAGCATCGAGCTGCCGTATTCGTCCAGGTCGAATGGTTCTTGGGCGCAACTGGCGATGTCGAAATCCTCGTCATCGGAATCATCGTCGCTCCCCATGAAATCTTGGAGTTGCTGGGAGCTGAACCGCGAGTGGTCGCCTCGCGACGACCGCCGCATCGCCTGTATCTGTCGTTGGCCACCGGGGCCGCCGGCCGCGTTCGGCGGGCCGACCATGGTGCCGGGATTGCCGGTGGCGGCCAGACGGCCCATGCGATCGGCCTCGGCTTCCAAAGCGGGATCAAGCACGATGGAAAAGCCGTTTCCTTGGGGGGCGCGGACCCGTCCGCTCCGCTGCTGGATCACATGGGCCAGTTCATGCCCCAATAGGTGCAACCCTCGCGGCGTTTCGGGGGCGAACTGACCGGGGGCGAAAAACAGGCGATCCCCGACGGTGAAAGCCAAGGCCCCGATGGACGGAGCCTCGGGCCCGACCTGCACCCGAACCGAAGACAGATCGGTGCGAAAGACCGCTTCCATCCGTTGCAGCAATCCCTGGGCCAAGGGTTGTCCTCGGTTGGGCAACACGAATCCCGCCGGCAGGGCGATGGTGTTTCCCGTGGTTTTGGCCTGCAAGGCGCCGCCAGGACCGGGAATCCGCATCAAGCCGCCGGGAAAGAATCCTTGGATAGCCCCGGCCGGCCGGTGACCGGCGGCGCCGTATTGAACCGGCGGGGGCAGGTGGCGAACATGTTGGGGCGACGCCCCCGTCTTTGGCTGAACCGGCTGTCCGGCGATGGGGGGTGGACGGTGAATCTTGCCACTCATGGAACACCTCGGACGGAGAACATCCAACGGTGGTATTATTAGGAACTGCGCGCTACCGTCAACCCCGCTGGAGCCTGGCAGGTCGGCATCATCTCGATGCGGTTGATGTTGACGTGGGCGGGCAGGCTGGTGGCCCATACCACCGCTTCCGCCACGTCTTCCGAGGTCAGCGGCGTGGTGCCGGCATAGACCTTGGCGGCCGCCTCGGTGTCCCCCTTGTAGCGCACCAGGGAAAATTCCGAACCACCGCACAGGCCGGGTTCGATGTTGGTGACCCGGACGCGGGTTTTGACCAGATCGGCCAGCAGGTTCAGCGAGAACTGGCTGACCGCCGCCTTTGACGCCCCATAGGCGTTTCCACCCGGATAGGGATAAGTGCCGGCGATGGACGACATGTTGACCACATGGCCGCGGTCACGCTTGACCATGCCGGGCAGCACCGCGCGGGTCATGGTCATCAGGCCTTTGACGTTGGTGTCGATCATGGTTTCCCAGTCATCCAGGCTGGACTCATGGGCTGGCGACACGCCCAGGGCCAATCCAGCGTTGTTGACCAGGACGTCGATGGCGAAAAACGGCGCGGGCAGGCCGGCCACGGCGTCTTCCACCGCTTTGCGGTCGCGCACGTCCAATACCAGGATGTGACAGGGAACGCCCAGTTCCGCCACCAGGGCGGCCAGACGGTCCTGGCGGCGGCCGCACAGGATCAGCCGTGCCCCCAGTTTCGCATAAGCGCGGGCGATGGCCTCGCCGAAGCCGGCGGTGGCGCCGGTGACGAAAACCGTGCGGTCGGTCCAATCAAGGCTCATGACGAAATCCTTACAGCGGGCGGTTGGGATCGGGGTCACGCAGCATGACCAGGGTCGGGGTCACCGACAGGGCGTTTTCGATTTTCCACACATAGACCTTGTACTGGCCGAAGGCCCGAACCTCGGTGGCGTTGTGCTTCAGCACGTTGCCGTCGGTGGTGATGCGGAATTCGCCTTCCATGGTGATGCCCAGCTCGGCCATGCGCTGGGCGTCGCCCGGCTTGACCCCGTTGGCGTCGATGATGATGGTGCCGTCTTCGTTGGATTTCAGCGAAATCAGTCGAGCGTCGCGCCGCAGATAAGACGACAACTGCACCTTGCCCAGACGGCCCTGGCGTTCATATTTGACATGGAAGCGGCCCTTGCCGGCCTTGCGGATGTCCTTGATCGCCGGATCGCGCACCAAGTCCTTGTAGATGTTGTTGTTCTTCTCTTCTTCATTTTCCGGGGTGATGCGACCGCCGGCATAATCGTGCAGGATGGGGGCCCAGATCAGGTCACCTTCATAAGAAAGCGCGTAGTCGCCATAGCGTGACAGCCGCAACTCGCCCTTGAACTTGTCGGGGATATAGCACGACGCCAGGGGCAACAGCAGGACCAGGGCAGCCAACAGACGCAAGGTGGGGCGCAGGCGGGGCATCAGGCTTCTCCTTGGCGGCGTTCGTGGTGTTTGGCGTCCACCCATAATTCTTCCATCTCGTCCAATCCGACATCGGTCGGGGATTGGCCGCGCTCCTTGAGCTTTGCCTCGATGTGATTGAAACGCCGTGTGAATTTCGCATTGGCGCGTTTCAGGGCGATTTCCGGATCGACGGTCAGCTTGCGCGCCAGATTGACGCAGACGAACAGCAGGTCACCGATTTCGTCCTCAAGCCGCTCAAAGCTGCCTTTGTTGTCGATTTCCGTTTTGATTTCGGCCACTTCCTCGTCGATCTTGGCGATCACGTCCGCCGCCTCGGCCCAGTCGAAGCCGACGCGGGCAGCACGGCTCTGCAATTTCAGCGCCCTTGTCATGGGCGGCAGAGAACGGGCGACACCGTCCAGCACGCTGTCATGGCCCTTGGCGGCCCGTTCCGCCGCCTTGGACACTTCCCAGGCCCGGGTCTGTTCGGCGCTGTCGCGGCTTTCCGCGTCACCGAACACATGGGGGTGGCGGCGGACCATCTTGTCGGTGATGGCATCGGCCACGTCGTCAAAGGCGAAATGCCCGGATTCTTCGGCCATGCGCGAATGAAAGACCACCTGGAACAGCAGATCCCCCAATTCGTCCTTCAGCGCCGCCATGTCGCCATGGTCGATGGCGTCAGCGACTTCGTAAGCCTCTTCAATGGTGTAAGGGGCGATGGTGGCGAAATTTTGTTCGCGGTCCCAGGCGCAGCCGCGTTCCGGGTCGCGCAACGTGGCCATCAATTGAAGCAGGCGGTCGATAGAGGGCATGGGAGTCTCGAAGCCGGTCGGAACCACAGAATAAAAGGGCCGGGGCCATCAGGCCACAGGGAAAATCCTGGCCCCAAGATGATGGTTGAGAACGAAGATGGGCACGGCTCCCCAATGACAGAAGGCGCCTCGTTCTCACGAGGCGCCTTCCATGTTTTGGGCGAATGCCCGTCTATTGGTTCTGTTGCTGCAATTGCCGCTTCAGAGCGTCCATGGGGTCTTCGCCACCGCCGGGCTGATCCGCAGGAGCCGTTTCGGACGGCGCGCCGAAACCGGGCGGTCCGCCATAGCCGCCGCCATCACCATAGGACGGGGCTTCGATCTGGATTTCCACCTTGTCCAGGTCGATCTTCTTGCGTTCACCCAGCGATCCTTCCACCAATTGCGGGAAGGCGATGACCAGGCAAACCATGATGATCTGGATGCAGACGAAGGGAATGGCACCCCAATAGATGTCGGTGGTCTTGATCCCCTTGATGCGCTTGCCCGTCACCTTGTCGTCGTAATCATCCTTGGGGGCGACCGAACGCAGGAAGAACAGGGCGAAGCCGAAGGGCGGATGCATGAACGAGGTCTGCATGTTCACCGCCAGCAGCACGCCGAACCAGATCAGGTCGATGCCCAGCTTGTCGGCCACCGGTCCCAGCAGGGGAACGATGATGAAGGCCAGTTCGAAGAAATCCAGGAAGAAGGCCAGGACGAAGACCAGGATGTTGACGACGATCAGGAAGCCGACCTGACCGCCGGGCAGCGAGGTCATCAGATGTTCGACCCAAAGGTCGCCATTGACGGCACGGAACACCAGGCCGAACACCGTCGAGCCGATCAGGATGAACAGCACGAAGGACGACAGCTTGGCGGTGCTTTCCATGGCTTGCTTCATCAGGTCGATGCTGAGACGACGGCGGATGACGGCCAGGATCAAGGCGCCGGCGGCGCCCATGGCGCCGGCCTCGGTGGGGGTGGCCACACCGATGAAGATGGTGCCCAGGACCAGGAAGATCAGCACCAGCGGCGGCACCAGCGAGAACAGCACGCGCTGGGCCAGCTTGAAACCGCGCAGGGTGCGGGCTTCGGGCGGCAAGGCCGGGGCCATGCTGGGACGGAACACCGAACACATGATGATGTAACCGGCGTAAAGCGCGGTCAGCACCAGACCGGGGATCATGGCGCCCTGATACATGTCGCCCACCGAACGACCCAACTGGTCGGCCATGATGATCAGCACCAGGGACGGCGGAATGATCTGGGCCAGGGTACCGGACGCGGCGATCACGCCGCTGGCCAGCTTGGGGTCATAGCCATAGCGCAACATGATCGGCAGCGAGATCAGCCCCATGGAGATCACCGAGGCGGCGACCACACCGGTGGTGGCGGCCAAAAGCGCGCCGACGAAGATCACCGCATAGGCCAAGCCGCCGCGAATGGGGCCGAACAACTGACCGATGGTATCCAGCAAGTCTTCCGCCATGCCGGATCGTTCCAGGATCAACCCCATGAAGGTGAAGAACGGAATGGCCAGCAGGGTTTCGTTGCGCATGATGCCGAACACGCGTTCGGGCAGCGCCTGGAACAACTCGACGTGGAACAGCCCCAGCTCCATGCCCAGCAGGCCGAACAGCAGGCCGTTGGCGCCCAGGGCGAAAGCCACCGGATAGCCGCACAGCAGGAACAGGACCAGGGCGCCGAACATCAGCGGCGCCATGTTGGCGATAATGAAGGCGGTCATTCCGTGGCACCCCCGTGATGGCCGGCGGACGGGGCGCCGTAATGGTCGATCTTGCCGGCCAGGAAGGCCAGGCGCTTGATGGTCTCGGACAGGCCCTGCAAGATCAGCAAGGCGAAGCCCACCGGAATCAGGATTTTGGCCGGCCAGCGGATCAGGCCGCCGGCGTCACTGGACAACTCGCCGGTGACGAAGGAGTCGACGAAGATGGGGATCGACAGCCACATGATCATGATGGCCATGGGGAACAGGAAGAAAACGCACCCCAGGATGTCGATCAGGGCATGGGCCCGTTGGCTCAGCCCGGCTGTCAGCACGTCGATACGGATGTGTTCGTTGCGCAGCAGGGTATAGCCGGCACTCAGCAGGAACACTGCCGAGAACAAGTACCACTGGATTTCGAGCCACGCATTGGAACTCATGTTCAATGCATAGCGCACGACTGCGTTGCCGGCGCTGACCAGCACGGCAAGCAAGATCAACCAATATACCGCCTTTCCGACCATCGTATTTAGACGGTCGATCAGGCCGCTGAGTTGCAGCAGCAGCGTCATGTAACCTCCCTAGAACCTGTACCGGTATTACCTCTTGGCGCGGGGGCACTATGACATGGTGTCAATACGAAGGCCAGATGCTGATTGTATTTCGGTTTTCCGTAATATGCCCCTGGTCTGGGGGGGGCGAAATCCGGCCTTAATGGCCGCTTTGGGGCTGCCAGCCGTCGGGGCCGAAGGCCTCCAGGGGCTGAAACCGGGTTTTATAGGCCATCTTGCGGCTTTCCGGAATCCAATAGCCCAAATAGACGAAAGGCAGGTTTTGCTTGATCGCTTCGTCGATCAGCCACAGCACCACATAGGTGCCCAAGGATGCCGACGGCATGTCCGGTTCGTAGAAGCTGTAGACCGCAGACAGGCCGTCGCCCATGCGGTCGGTCAGGCATACCGCCACCAAGGTGTCGTCGGCTTGGCGGAATTCCAGCAGGAAGGTGTCGATGGGGCTGTCTTCGACCATGGACCGATAGTCGTAAAACCCCATCAGCGCCATGTCGCCGCCATTGTGGCGTGATTCCTGGTAACGGGAAAACAGCTTGTATTGTTCCGCCGTGGCGCGGGCCGGGACGACTCGGGCGGTCAGGCCGGCATTGTGCCGGCTGATTTTGCGCATGGTGCGGTCGGGATGGAATTTGTCGACGACGATGCGAACCGGAACACAGGCCTGACAGCCGGGGCAGGCCGGGGTATAGGCGATGGAATGGGAACGACGGAAACCCGCGCGCGACAGGGCTTCATGCAGGGTTTCCGAATCGGGGCCGTTCAATTCGGTGACGATCTTGCGTTCCAGGCGGCCCGGCAGGTAAGGGCAGGGCAATGCCGCCGTGGTGAAAAAGAAATGCGGACGTTTCAGCGGGATATGGTCCATCGCCATCCATCTCAGGCCCAAAGCGACGTCATTATAGTCGCTTTTCCGAATTGATCACCACTGTTCCGGCCAGGATGTCATGAAGCGTACGGCGCCGGGAATTGAACAGGGCGAAGATCAGGATCAACCATGCGGTCAGCGCCACCGAACCATAAAAGGCGACGATCTGGATGATGACTTGGGTCAGGCTGGGCGGCGCGCCGGTCATGGCATCGGTGACGCGTATGCCGAACAGCCGCATGCCCAAGGTGGCCGCACGCGGCGAGGCGATCAGGCCCACGTGATAGACCAGCGGAACCAAGGCAACCGCCAGGGGTTGCAGCGGCAGCAGCAGCCCGAAAGTGGCCAGGCCGACGATCCCCATGCCCAGCCACACGGCGCCTGCGACCGTGAACACGAGGATGGCGTCGATCAAATAAGCGAAGACGCGCTTGCTGGTGGTGCCTTCATAGGCGGACGGGTCGTCGCAAGCCGATGGCGGCGGGATGATGGTGACCGAACCATTCACATTGGGAACTCCTAAGGTTCAGTACCCAATTTAGGTTGTCGCCGCTGTGGTTTCTAGGGCTTGGTGGCTGGAGAGACCGGAGTTTGCGGCGGTTCCGTCGTATCGTTCTCGCGCAGCAAAATGATGCTGATACGGCGGTTGCGCGGCGATTTCGGGTCGTCCTTGACCAACGGATCGGCCGAGGCGCGGCCGACCACGCGGTCGATGCGGTCTTCGGGGACGCCCGACATCAAAAGCGCACGGCGACTGGCCAGGGCGCGGTCGGCGGACAATTCCCAATTGGTGTAGCCGGACGGATCGCGGAAGGGGATGGCATCGGTATAGCCGGTGATGCTGATCTTGTTGGGCATCTGGTTGACGATGCGCGACACCAGATCCAGCAATGCCCTGGTGTGGCCGAACATGGCCGAACTTCCCGACGGGAACATGGCCAGGCCTTCCTGGTCGGTGATCTGGATCCGCAGGCCTTCCGGCGTGTTGTCCACCAGGAACGAGCCTTCGTATTTCTGCAGTTCGGGGATTCCCTTGACGGCGTTTTCCAGCACGTCCTTGGCCTTGTCGAATTTCTGCTGTTCGCGTTCGGCCATCTTCTCCTTGAACTCTTCCTCGCTCATGCCTTCCATGGGTTCGGTGGCGGCCGAGGTCAAATCCTCGCCCCCCGGTCCGATGGAAGACGGCGGCAGATGCTGAACCAGACTGGGTGACGAGGTCATGGACACCTGTGCCCCCTGGCCGATGACCTGTCCCCCCAGGATGCCCCCGGCCCCCGACGCGCTTTTCGAGGCCATGGAGGGGGCGAAATAGTTGGAAATGCCGGTCAGCTGTTCCTCGGTCACCGCGTTCAGCAGCCACAGCAACAGGAAAAAGGCCATCATGGCGGTCACGAAGTCGGCATAGGCCACTTTCCAGGCGCCGCCATGGGCGCCGCCGGCAACCTTCTTGACCCGTTTGATGATGATCTGCTGGCCTTCGGCCATGTGCGTTACGCCTTAATCAGTCTGGCGGCAGGTTGGTGACCACCTCTTCCAGTTCCTGGAAGGTGGGGCGCAGGGCGTCGGGCAGGATCTTGCGGGCGAATTCGATGGAAACCTGCGGTGCGTAGCCCTGCATGTGGGCCAAAAGGCCCGACTTGATGGCCACCAGATAATAGTGATCCGAATCGAAGCACATCTGCATGTTGCGGGCGAAGGGGGCGACGAAGGCATAGGAGACCAGCACGCCGGTGAAGGTGCCGACCAGCGCGGCGCCGATCAGGTGGCCCAGCACTTCCGGTGGTTCGGTGATCGAGCCCATGGTGTGGATGACGCCCAGCACGGCGGCGACGATACCCAGGGCGGGCATGGCGTCGGCGGCCAGGTTAACCGCGTGGGAAATCTCGTGATAATGCTTGTGGTGGGCTTCCAGTTCGCCGTCGATGATCGATTCCAGCTCGTGGGCGTTGGAGGTGCCCAAAGTCAGCAGTCGCAGATAGTCGCAAAGGAACGTCCGCGTGTGGTGGTCGCTGGAAAAGCCGGGGAACTTCTGGAACAGCGGGCTTTCGTCGGGTTTTTCCACATGGCTTTCCAGCGCCAAGTCACCCTTGGTCTTGGCTAGCTTGAACACCGCGTACAGCATGGAAAGCATTTCGACATAAGCGTCTTTTTTGTAGTGTGGCCCCTTGAAGATCATGCCGAATTTTTTGAAGACGCCCATGATGATGTCTTTTGGGTTACCCAATAACATCGATCCGAAGGCGGCACCCAAAATGATGATAAATTCGAAGGGTTGCCACAGCACGTCAAGATGACCGCCTGAAGCGGCATAGCCGCCAATCACGCATGCAATCGTCACCACAATGCCGATGATCGCGAACATTCACTTCCCCTGCTGCGGCCCTTCGGGACACCACATGGCCATTATGACCGTCTCGGAGAATGCTATATTTCCCCTCCCGTGTCGCGAGTCAACTTCGATTTCTGCGAAAAAAACCTGATGCGGACAGGCTTTGGGCGGTTTCCTTCAGCCGCCATTTGACCTGGTGGCATCGCCCCAAGTAATGTCATTATCCGTCATCATCAAGAGCAGGCTTGTTTCAATGACTGTCGATTCGCGTTCCTTCCGTAAGGCCCTGGGGTGTTTCGCCACTGGCGTCACCGTCGTCACCTCGGTCAACCCTGACGACAACAGCCCGGTTGGCGTTACGGTCAGCGCCTTTTCATCCTTGTCGCTGGAACCGCCGCTGGTGCTGTTTTGCCTGGGCAACAAGACGTCCAGCCTGCCCGTTTATAAAAACAGCGGCCGTTTCGTCATCAACGTTCTGGCGGAAAACCAGCGCGACCTGTCCATCCGTTTCGCCGGCCGGGCCGAGGACAAGTGGTCCGGTGTCGCCAGTGAAGCCGGGGCGGGGGGCGTGCCTGTCCTGTCGGGGTGCATCGCCAATCTGGAATGCAAGCTTGTCAACACGGTTGACGGTGGCGACCATGTCATCTTCATCGGCGAGGTCGAGACCATCCATTACCAGGAAGGCGGCGCGCCGCTGGTCTATTTCCGCGGGGCTTATATGGACAACGGCGGCAGCTTGTAGGCGCCGCCGTTTCCCCTTGTTTGAAAGGCGCCGCTTCGATGCGGCGCCTTTTCAGTATCCGGGTTCCAGCGAAATGGACGCGGCGCCCTCGGCCGGTTTGATCAGCAGAAGAGCCCGGTTATCCAGCCAAGCCGGCATCATGTCGTCATAATGCCGTGAAAGCGGGTTGCCCGACTGGCCGCCTGCGATGATGAAGCGGCTTTTCTCCAGGTCGGACAGGTCGAAAACCACGCGCAACCCGGCTCCATGGACATGGGTGAAATCACCGGGGACGAAGGAACCGCGGCTGACGGTGTAATCGTCGCCGTCGGTGGGGAACATGCTGTCGCTAAGGTGGTTGGCCAGGGGAATCCGGCTGAGGATCGGATGGCTGAACTGGGCCTGATGGACATCGGCCCAGCGCAATTGGTCCAAGCTTTTCTTGGGAAAGCGTGCCGACAGGTCGGCAAGGGCGGATTCCAGCGAGCGGGCGATGATGTCTTCACAGGATTCGGCCTTGTCAGTGGCGACGTCGTCGCACCAATGCCGGTTGCCGGCCAGCATGTCGCCCAAGGCGCGCAGACGAACCTTGCGCATGGCGGGGAAATCGTCACCCACTTCGTCGGCGACCACGTTCTGCCAAATCTTGTCCAGCCACAGATTGTAGATCAGCGGCTCGGGCCGGTCCTTGTCCATGCTGCCGTCCCAGGCCTGGATCATGGCGGCAGCCTTGGCGGCATTGGGGGAAAGCCCTTCGGGGGCTTCCAGCAATTCCTTGAATTCCTCGGCTGCCAGCGATCGCTTGTCCATCTGAATCGCCAGCATGTCCTGGACGGTCAGGTCGTGGCGGTCTTCCAGCAAATCCAGCAGACGACGGGCGCGAAATCCTTCGTGCCAACTGCGGGTCAGGCGATAGGGGTAACGGTTGCCGACAACTTGGTTGTTGGCGTTGACCATCAGCCCTGCCTTGGGGTTGACCGCCTGCGGCATCTTGGCGAAGGGTACCCAGCCGGTCCATTCGCCGTTCCCGGTCCAGCCGGCGACAGGGGTGGCGCCGTCGGCCTTGCCGCTGCGCAAGGGAACCCGGCCGGCGGTGATGAAACCGATCGCCCCCGTGGTGTCGGCAAAGGCGAAGTTCTGCACTGGTGCGTGGAAATCGGCCAAGGCGGCGACGAAGCTGCGCCAGTCGACGCTGCGACCCAGGCGGTACAGGGCTTGGGCAGTGCGGTCGTCGGGTTCCCGCGCCGTGCTTTTCAGCGCCACCACCTGATTGTCTTTCTGGCCGGCGACCAGATCGGAAATGATGGGGCCGTGCCGGCTTTCCCGCACGGTTAGCACGTCGGGGGCGCGGTCCTTGACCAGGATGGTTTCCTGGCGTTCGGTGAAGGGGCGGGACGTCTTGCCCACCAGGTAACCGCCGTCGGCGGCGACCTGTTCGACGAACAGGTCGACGGTGTCGGCGTGGGTGGTGGTGGTGCCCCAGGCGATGCGGCCGTTATGGCCGATCAGATGGAAGGGGATACCGGGAACCATGGCGCCGGTCAGACGCAGCCCCGGGGCTTCCACCGAGGCCAGATACCACAGACCGGGCATCTGAAACGGCAGGTGCGGGTCGTTGGCCAAAAGCGGCGCACCGCTGGCGCTGCGTTTGCCCGAAAGCACCGCCACGTTCGAGGCGTCCCGCGGCGTCGCTTCCTCGGGCAGCGCCGCCAGCACCGCCTGCATGGGCTCGGCAGCGGCCAGGGTGGTCAGACCGCCACTGGTGTCGGGCCACAATTCGCCCAAATATTTGGCGGAAAGCTTGGTCGCCAATTTCCCGCGCAAGGCCTCGTCGCGCCAATCCGAAGTCAGGCGCAGCGCCATCATGCGTCCCCAGACCAGGGAATCGGCCGGCTTCCAGGTTTCTGGACGCAGGCCCAGGATCAAGAATTCCGGCGGCAGGCGATGGGCGTTGTCGGCGATCCAGGCGTTGACCCCCTCGGCATAGGCGGAAAGGGCGTTCTGGGTCGATTCGTCCAAGGTGTCGAACGACGCTTCCGCCAGACGATAAAGCCCCAGCGTGCGCATGAAGCGGTCGCTTTTCAGCCCCGGCTCTCCGACAATTTCGGCCAGCCGGCCGGCGCCGACGCGACGCTGAACTTCCATTTGCCACAGGCGGTCCTGGGCGTGGATCCAACCGATAGCGAAATAGGCGTCGTGACCCGAACGGGCGGTGATGAACGGCACCCCCGCTTCGTTGCGGGTGATGGATCCGGCATATTCCATGCCCCGGGCGGGAATACGGCCTTCGACACGGGGCAGCGAGCTCATCACCCACAGGAAGGCGGTGGCGAACCCCATCAGCGCGATCAGGCCGGCGACGTTGAAGATCCAACCCCACATTCCCATCCGCTTGCCGAAAAAAACAGTTTCCTCGGTCTGAGGCGGCAAGTTTTCGGAATTCGACTCGGGCACGCGGTGCTCCGGTGGCAAGAGTGGGGCGGAAGACTCAAGTGGTAATTGGAAGCCTTCGCCCGCGCAAGTGTAATGAAGCCAAGCGTAGTCGCATTTCCTCCAAGGCAGCCGCTGTGGTATAGCGGTCCCATCACACTATCCACCGAGGATCAGATGATCGGAAAATTGAATCACGTCGCCATCGCCGTCCCCGACCTCGAAGCCGCGACCAAGCTTTATCGCGACACTTTGGGGGCCAAGGTGTCCGCTCCGGTGCCGCAGCCGGCCCATGGCGTGACCGTCGTCTTCGTCGAGCTGCCGAATACCAAGGTGGAATTGCTGCATCCCCTGGGGGAAAAGTCGCCCATCGCCGCTTTCCTGGAAAAGAACGCCACCGGCGGCATCCATCACATCTGCTATGAGGTGGAAGACATCCTGGCGGCGCGCGACAAGCTGAAGGCCGAAGGCGCGCGCGTCCTGGGCGACGGCGAACCCAAGATCGGCGCCCACGACAAGCCGGTACTGTTCCTGCACCCCAAGGACTTCTGCGGAACCTTGGTGGAACTGGAACAGGCCTGAAACATTCAGGGGGGAGGGCCGGGGCATGAGCGGATATTGCGACAGCGCCCCCGGCCATCCCGTCCACGGCCCTTACCACGACCATGAATACGGCTTTCCGGTCACCGACGAAGCCGTTCTGTTCGAGCGCCTGTGTCTGGAGGTTTTCCAGGCTGGCCTGTCGTGGCTGATCGTCTTGAAGAAACGCCCGGCCTTGTTCCGGGCTTTCGACGGTTTCGAGGTGGACAAGGTCGCCGCCTATGGTCCCGTCGAAATCGAACGGCTGATGGCCGACGCCGGCATCATCCGCAACCGCCGGAAAATCGAAGCCTGTATCGAAAATGCCCGGCGCTGGCAGGGGATGCGGCGCGACCATGGTTCGTTCACCGCATGGTTGACGGCCCACCATCCCCGCGACAAGGCTGCCTGGGTCAAGCTGTTCAAGGCCCATTTCCGTTTCATGGGGGGCGAAGTGGTGGGCGAGTTCTTGATGAGTATCGGTGTTCTGCCCGGCGCTCATCGGGACGATTGTCCGGTAAGCCGGAAGATCATCACTATGGCGCCGCCATGGACGAAAGCCTGAAAAGCAAAAAGGCAAGACCGTTTCCAGCCTTGCCCTTTCTGCGTCTCCGCGCCTGAACCGCTTCGTAAAGCCGTCCGGCGACCTCCTCCCTAAACCTGAGCCGCAGCATGGGTGTCATTTTTGACTTTCCCAGTGCCCCCTAATTGGGTTGACCTGACGGTACGAAATTTCCTGACGCGTGTCACCACTTTTTTTCAACAAAGTTGCGTAGACTGTGACGAAATGCGTCTGCCTTGATATTGACACCGGGTTGCGGCACGATTCCCAAGGACTTAGCTTGGGGCAAAGGGCCGTGGTCATGTCACCTTGGATCATTCCGTTGGCTGCCGTCGTCATCGGCCTGTCCGGGCCGGTGCTGGCGCAGGCGCAATCCGAACCGCCGCCGGTGCGCATCACCATCACCAAGACCGATTGCTCGCGTCTGGTGCGCCATGTGCCCGCCGACGACGTGACCTATCGCCCCGGCGAAGGGGTGGGGGGGCGTAAGGTCGCCCCCGCCGACCTGCCGGGCAGCGGCGCCAACGCCATTCCCAATCTGGTTCCGGACGTGCTGGAAATCCCCATCGACATCATGCCGTTGAAGGGCAAGGCCTATGCGACCCACGGCCTGGATCAAACCACCTCGCAGTTGGGGATCGTGCGCTACGACATGTTGAAGGGCACTTTCACCTTCAACGGCGAACCCATCGGCGGCGAGGATCAGGCCGCCCTGGCCGAGGCCTGCGCCAAGCGCGGCGTACGCTAAGGGCGCCGGACGCCGTCCACGCCAGCTTGTCATCATCGCGGCCATTGCCTAAAGTGGCCGGCCTTGGTGGACGGGCTGCGTCCACGCCTTCGCTTGTCTTCGAGGAACCTCATGCGCCTGACCCGTTTCTTCATGCCCACCCTCAAGGAAACCCCGTCCGAGGCGCAGATCGCCTCGCATCGTCTGATGCTGCGCGCGGGCATGATCCGTCAGTCGGCATCGGGCATCTATACCTGGCTGCCGTTGGGGTGGAAGGTGCTGCAGAAGATCGAGCAGATCGTGCGCGAGGAACAGGACGCCGCCGGCGCCCAGGAATTGCTGATGCCGACCATCCAGTCGGCGGACATCTGGCGCGAATCGGGCCGTTATGACGCCTATGGCAAGGAAATGCTGCGCATCGTCGACCGCCATGACCGCGAAATGCTGTATGGCCCGACCAACGAGGAACTGATCACCCAGGTGTTCCGCGACAACGTCAAGTCGTACCGCGAGTTGCCCAAGACGCTGTACCACATCCAGTGGAAGTTCCGCGACGAAGTGCGGCCGCGTTTCGGCGTCATGCGCGGGCGCGAGTTCCTGATGAAGGATTCCTACTCCTTCGACATCGATTTCGACGGCGCCAAGCGCTCTTACGAGGCCATGTTCAACGCCTATTTGCGCACCTTCAAGCGCATGGGCCTGACCGCCATTCCCATGGTCGCCGATTCGGGCGCTATCGGCGGCAATCTGACCCACGAATTCCACGTCCTGGCCGAAACCGGCGAATCGGGCGTTTTCTATGACGTGGCTTACGAGGAACTGGCGGCCAAGGACGCCGTCGACCTGGAGGCGCTTTCCAAGCTTTACGCCGTTACCGACGAAAAGCATGATCCCAACGCCGCCGACTGCCCGCCGCCCGAGCGTCTGAAGGAAGCCCGCGGCATCGAGGTCGGCCACATCTTCTATTTCGGCACCAAGTATTCCAAGGCCATGGGCGCCGTGGTCGCTGGTCCCGACGGCAACCCGGTCCATGTGGAGATGGGCTCTTACGGTATCGGTGTTTCCCGCCTTGTTGGCGCCATTATCGAAGCTTATCACGACGATCGCGGCATCAAGTGGCCGGAAGCGGTGGCGCCGTTCAAGGTTGGCCTGGTCAACCTGAAGGTGGGCGACGCGGCCTGCGACAAGGTGTGCGAAGACATCTACCGGACGCTGTCCGAACAAGGTGTCGAAGTGCTGTACGACGATCGTGACGACCGTGCCGGCGTTAAGTTCGCCGACATGGATCTGATCGGTCTGCCCTGGCAGCTGGTCGCCGGTCCCAAGGGTGTGGCCGCTGGCGTGGTGGAACTGAAGAACCGCCATACCGGTGAAAAGCAGGAATTGACGGTCGAAGCGGCGCTGGCGCGGCTGACCGCGTAAGGAGAAGCCATGATCTTCGACGCCTTCGAACGCATGGTGGCGTTCCGCTATCTGCGTGCGCGCCGCAAGGAAGGGTTCATTTCCGTCATCGCCGGCTTCTCGCTTCTGGGCATCGGCCTGGGGGTGGCGACGCTGATCGTGGTGATGGCGGTGATGAACGGATTCCGCCAGGAATTGCTGACCCGCATCCTGGGCATCAACGGCCATATGGGCGTCTATGGCACGGCGTCGGTGCTGGTGGATTTCGATCCGCTGTCCGACGCCATCCGTGCCATTCCCGGGGTCACCCGCGTCATTCCCACGGTCGAGGGCCAGGTGATGGCCACCTCGGCCGGCGGGGCGGGGGGCGCCATCGTACGGGGCGTCCGTCCCGATGATCTGTTGGCCCGCGACATCTTCCGCAAGGGCCTGGGCGGCACGGCGGCCGAGTTCAAGCAAGGGGACGGCGTGCTGATCGGTTATCGTCTGGCGGAAAAGCTGGGCCTGACCATTGGTGACACCATCACCCTGATCTCGCCCAAGGGCAACGCCACCGCTTTCGGCACGGTGCCGCGCATGCGCGGCTACACGGTGGCCGGAACCTTCAACGTCGGCATGTTCGAATATGATTCGGGCTTCATCTTCATGCCGCTGGAAGCCGCCCAGACCTATTTCAAGTATCCCGACGCGGTAACCCAGATCGAGGTGTTCCTGGACAATCCCGACAAGGTCCCCGAGGTGCGTTCGGCCATTTTCCGCCTCGCTCAAAGCAGCGTGCGCATCTATGACTGGCAGCAAGCCAATGCCAGCTTTTTCAACGCGGTGCAGGTGGAACGCAACGTCATGTTCCTGATCCTGACGCTGATCATCCTGGTGGCCGCCTTCAACATCATCTCGTCCCTGATCATGCTGGTCAAAGACAAGGGACGCGACATCGCCATCCTGCGCACCATGGGGGCGACGCGCGGCATGATCATGCGCATCTTCTTCCTGGCCGGCGCTTCGGTCGGGGTGGTGGGGACCTTGTTCGGTACCCTGTTGGGGGTATGGTTCGCCACCCATATCGAAGAAATCCGCCAGTTCATCCAATCCATCATCGGCCGCGAACTGTTCGCCGCCGAAATTTACTTCCTGACCCAGCTGCCGGCTCGTGTGGAAACCGGTGAAGTGGTGATGGTGGTGATGATCGCCTTGGGCTTGTCCATCGCGGCGACCATCTATCCCAGCTGGCGCGCCGCCAATCTGGACCCGGTGGAGGCCCTGCGCTATGAGTGAACCCGGTTTGCGACTGGAAGACGTGCGCCGCACCTTCACCCAGGGCAAGGAAAGCCTGAACGTCCTGGACGGTGCCGACCTGACCATCATGCCGGGCGAGATCGTCGCCCTGGTCGGTCCCTCCGGTGCCGGCAAGTCCACTTTGCTGCATATCGCCGGCCTGCTGGAACGGCCCAGTTCCGGCGAGGTGTGGCTGGCCGGCCAGCCCTGCGGCAAGTTGTCGGAAACCAAGCGCACCCAGTTGCGTCGCTCGCATTTGGGCTTCGTCTATCAGTACCACCATCTGCTGCCGGAATTTTCCGCCGAGGAAAATATCATCCTGCCGCAGATGATCGCCGGCACACCGCGCAAGGCGGCCCGCGACCGCGCCTTGGACCTGCTGGAACGCATGGGGCTGAAGCCGCGCGCCGAGCATCGTCCAGGCCAGCTGTCAGGGGGCGAGCAACAGCGCGTCGCCATCTGCCGCGCCTTGGCCAACCAGCCCAAGGTGCTGTTGGCCGACGAACCCACCGGCAACCTGGACCCGCATTCGGCGGATGGCGTCTTCGCCCAGCTTTTGCATCTGGTGCGGTCCACCGGCGTCGCCGCGCTGATCGCCACCCACAACCCGGAACTGGCCGCCCGCATGGATCGGGTGGTGCGTCTGGCCGACGGCAAGCTGAACGGTTAGAAAAAGCCCGGCTGACGAGGCTTACGCCGTCGGCAGGGTGAAATAGAAGGTGCTGCCCACTTCGGGTTGCGATTCCAGCCAGATGCGCCCGCCATGGCGCTCGACGACACGGCGGCAGATGGCTAGGCCGAAGCCGCTGCCGTCGGTTTGGCCGGCCCCATGCAGGCGTGTGAAGACGTTGAAGATGGCCGTCTGGTATTCCGGGGCGATGCCGATCCCGTTGTCGCTGATGGAAAAGCGCCAAAAGGCGCCTTGGCGGGTGACGTTGTAGGAAATGACCGGCGGCACGCCAGAGCGGCTGTAGCGCAGGGCATTGTCCAAAAGATTGGAAAACAGCAGGTTCATCTGCTTTTCGTCGCCCATCACCGCTGGCATGGAACAATGGGAAATTCTGGCCCCCAGCCGCTCGATAGTGGGGCGGTGTTCGTCTTCGACAGCATCGACGATGGCCGACAGATCCAGCCGTTTCAGTGGTGTTCCCGCTGTCTGCAACTGGGTGTACGTCCCCAGATCATGCAGCAGACGACGCATTCGCATGACGCCGGCCACGGCGAAATCAATGAACTCGCGCCCGTCCTTGTCCAGAGCCTCGGAATAGCGGCGTTCCAGCATCTGCACATAGGTGGCGATCTGGCGCAAAGGTTCCTGCAGGTCATGGCTGGCGGCAGCGGTGAATTGGCGCAACTCGTCGTTGGAACGCTGCAGGTCGTCGAAGATGCTTTGCAGCTGGGCTTCGGCGCGGACCGTGCGGGAGGCGTCGACGGCGATGGCCAGAACCGCCAGTTCACCATCGATCATCACCGCGCTTGAGGCCACGTCGGCATCGACGACGGAACCGTTCAGACGGATCAGCTTCTGCCGGATCGGCGGCGATTCGTCACCCGGCTGGCGAAGCGATCCGATACGATCGCGCACCACCGGGTGATAGTCGGGATGGATCAAATCCAATACCGGCCGATCGATCAGGGATTGCGCGTCATCGGCCCCAATCAGCCGCAACGCTTCGCGATTGGCGAAGATCAGGCGGCCGTGTCGATGCGCCACGATGGCGGCGGGGGCGGTTTCCATCAGGTTGCGGTAACGGCTTTCGCTTTCCTGAAGCGACGCCAGCAACTTGGTCCGATGCAGCCAGACCAAGGCGGCGCCAAAGGACAAGGCCGCCACGACCAGCATCATGCCCAGGCCGGAAAGAACCAGCGGCCGTTCATCATGCCACCATGATTGCGGCCAGCCCTGGCTGGGCACTGCCAACAGCATCCAAGTGCCGCCGGGAAAAGAGATTCTGGCGCTGACCGGATTGAAGGACCGCAGGTCGGTCCGGCCGTGCAGGATTTCACCGTCGGCTTCGAACGCCACGTCGATGCCGCGATCCTTGTCGTTCAATCCGGAACGGTCCAGCAAGGTCTCCAAATCGATGACGATGGAGACCAATCCGAAATAACTGGGGGCCGCGCCTGGATGGGAGGGGCGGTACACAGGGGTGCGGCTGATAATGCCCAACCCCCCCTGGACCAGGCTCAACGGGCCGACCACCACGGTCTTGCCGTCGGTGATGGCCTTTTCCACCGCCGGCCATTGCTGCGGATTGCTGCGATAATCCAGGCCGACGGCCTTTTCGTTGCCCTTGACCGGATAGACCTGTTTCAACACCGTCCCGTAAGCGATCGCCATGTTGCGGACGTCGTCGCGGTCCATGGACAGTTGCCGGGCGGTGGCGACGAATTCGTCATCCGACAACGCCCCATGGGCGTAAAGGGTGGCGGCCATCCCCTGGGTCAGGGTCAGGGAGCCGGTCAGCATGCTTTCCATGTCGGCACGGATGCGGGCCAGCTTGTCGATGGTTTCACCGCGTTTGGTTTCCAACTGACGCTGAAATTGCGAAGAAATCACCCCATAAGCCGCGGCTCCGGCCGCTGCCGTCAAAGCCGAGGCGAAAGCCAGCGCCAGGGCGATGTCGCGCAGACGCGAACCAGAGGGGGGCAAAGGGCTTTTCACTGTGGCTGCAACCTCATGCTGATTTGGTCACCGTATCACTTATGGATGGGATGGCAAGATTCAAAGGGCATGGACGAAATTCCGCCACCTGGGGCATGATGCGCCCATGCCTATACACGCCGATTTCGTCCATCTTCGCACTCACACCGCTTATTCCCTTTCCGAAGGGGCGATCAAGCTGAAACAGCTGATCAAGCTGTGCGAGAAAATGCAAATGCCGGCGGTAGGCATTGCCGACACCGGCAACCTGTTCGGTGCCTTGGAGTTTTCCACGTCGTGTTCCGATGCTGGGATCCAGCCCATCATCGGCTGTCAACTGGCCATCCGACGGGAAGGCGAGGCCCCCAGCCGTGACGGGCGGAAGCCCGACCCAGACTGGCTGGTGCTGCTGTGTCAGTCGGAAGCGGGATACGAGAACCTGCTGAAGCTGGTGTCCAAGTCCTTTCTGGAAACCGATGCCGGCGAAACGCCGCAGGTGACGCTTCACGACCTGGAAACCCGTTCCCAAGGCCTGCTGGTGCTGACCGGCGGCCCCAAGGGGGCTGTCAATCGTTTGTTGACAGACGGACAGAAGGACAAGGCGGAAATTCTGCTGGTCCGTCTGACTCAGGCCTTTCCCGGCCGGGTCTATGTGGAACTGCAACGCCACGGTCTTGCCGCCGAGGATCAGGCGGAAGCCGGTCTGTTGGATTTGGCCTATAAGCACGACGTGCCCTTGGTGGCCACCAATGAGCCGTTCTTCGCCGATCGCGGCATGTATGACGCCCATGACGCGCTGATCTGCATCGCCGAGGGCGCCTATGTGGCCCAGGACGAACGTCGCCGTCTGACCCCGGAACATTACTTCAAAAGTCCGGCGGAAATGCGTGCGCTGTTCGCGGACGTGCCGGAAGCCTGTGACAACACCTTGGTGGTGGCGAAGCGTTGCGCCTTCATGGTCGCCAAGCGCAAGCCCATCCTGCCGCCGTTCCGCATGGACGGCCTGACCGAGGCCGAGGTGCTGCGCAAGAAGTGCTGGGAAGGACTGGACGCACGGCTGGAAAAGCACGTCTTTCAGCCCGGCATGACGGACGAGGAAAAAGAAGCCGCCGCCAAGCCATATCGCGAGCGTATCGACTACGAAATCGGCGTCATCGAGCAGATGGGCTTTCCCGGCTACTTCCTGATCGTGTCCGACTTCATCCAATGGTCCAAGGCCCACGACATCCCGGTGGGGCCGGGACGTGGCTCGGGTGCCGGTTCCGCCGTCGCCTGGGCGCTGACCATCACCGACCTGGACCCGCTGCGCTGGGGGCTGCTGTTCGAGCGTTTCCTGAACCCCGAACGCGTTTCCATGCCCGACTTCGACATCGACTTCTGCCAGGACCGCCGCGAAGAAACCATTCGCTATGTCCAGGACAAGTACGGCTATCACCAGGTCGCCCAGATCATCACCTTCGGTAAGCTGCAGGCCCGCGCCGTGCTGCGCGACGTCGGCCGCGTGCTGCAGATGCCTTATGGCCAAGTGGACCGCATTTGCAAGATGGTCCCCAACAACCCGGCCAATCCGGTGACCCTGGAACAGGCGCTGGACATCGAGCCGCTGTTGAAGGAAGCCCAGGAACGCGACGAGACGGTGGCCCGCCTGCTGGATCTGGGCATGAAGCTGGAAGGTCTTTATCGCCACGCCTCGACCCACGCCGCCGGCGTGGTGATCGGCGACCGGTCGCTGGATGAACTGGTGCCGCTGTACCGAGACCCGCGTTCCGACATGCCGGTGACCCAGTTCAACATGAAATGGGTGGAAGCCGCCGGTCTGGTGAAGTTCGACTTCTTGGGGCTGAAAACCCTGACCGTGATGGTGACGGCGGTCAAGCATATCAAAAAAATCAAAGGATTGGATGTCGATCTTTCAGCGTTACCTTTGGATGATGGTCCGGCCTACGACCTGTTGACCCGCGGCGACACGGCGGGCGTGTTCCAGCTGGAAAGTGCCGGCATGCGCGACGTGTTGCGCAAGATGCGGCCCAACCGCCTGGAAGATCTGATCGCCGTGGTGGCGTTGTACCGCCCCGGTCCCATGGACCAGATCCCGCGTTACATCGCCTGTAAGCACGGTCTGGAAGAACCCGATTACATGCACCCGGTGCTGGAAAACATCCTGAAGGAAACCTTCGGGATCATGGTGTACCAGGAACAGGTGATGCAGATCGCCCAGGTGCTGTCAGGCTATTCCCTGGGCGGCGCCGACTTGCTGCGCCGCGCCATGGGTAAGAAGATCAAGGAAGAGATGGAGGCCCAGCGCAAGACCTTCGTCGACGGCGCCACCTCACGCGGGGTGGACGCGGCCCAGGCGTCGATGATCTTCGACCGGGTGGCCAAGTTCGCTGAATACGGCTTCAACAAGTCGCACGCCGCCTGCTACGCGCTGATCGCCTATCAGACCGCCTGGCTGAAGGCCAACCATCCGGCCGAGTTCATGGCGGCGACCATGACCTACGATATGGCCAACACCGACAAGCTGAATTCTTTCCGTCAGGAACTGGATCGCTTGAAAATCAAGCTGTTGCCGCCCGACATCAACAAGTCGCAGGCGGCTTTCTCGGTGGAAAAACAGGCCGACGGGACTTTGGCGGTGCGCTACGCCCTGGCCGCCTTGAAGAACGTGGGCGAGGGGGCTTGCCGATCCATCGCCGAGGAACGCGACAAAAACGGCCCCTACAAGGATCTATGGGACTTCGCCCGCCGCCTGGACACCAAGCAGCTGAACCGCCGCCAGATGGAAAACATGGTGCGCGCCGGCGTCTTCGACAGCTTGGACAAGAATCGCGGCAAGGTGTTCAAGAACTGCGAAGGTTTGCTGCGGTACGGGGCCAACGAGGCGGAACAGCGGAACTCGTCGCAGATGAGCCTGCTGGGCGGCAATGTGGCGCCGCCGCCCAAGCTGGAAAACGCCCCCGACTGGTCGCCCCATGAAAAGCTGAGCCAGGAATTCGACGCCATCGGCTTCTATCTGTCGGCCCATCCGCTGGACGCCTTCGCCAAAAGCCTGAAGCGTTTGGGGGTCATCAAGATCACCGAGTTGCCCCGCCATCTGCAGGCGGGGGGCAAAAGCCGGGTCAAGCTGGCCGGCTCGGTGCTGGCCAAGCAGGAACGCACTTCGGCCAAGGGCAGCCGTTATGCCTTCGTCACCGCGTCGGACGCGTCGGGCATGTTCGAAGTCACCTTGTTCTCGGAAATCCTGTCGGCGTCGCGTGAGTTGCTGGAATCCGGCGGCCCCTTGCTGTTCGAGGTGGATTCGCGTCTGGAAGACGAACAGTTGCGCCTGACCTGCCAGCGTATTTCGTCCCTGGACCAGGAAGCGGCGCGGGCCGCCGCCGGGGTGCGCATCTTCATCCGTGACGAAGCGCCCATTCCGGCCCTGGTGCAGTTGATCGCCAAGGAAGCCAAGGGGCGCAACCGGGTATCCATCGTCACCCAGACCGAACACCGCGAAGTGGAACTGGGCCTGCGCAACACCATCAGCCTAAGTCCAGGCTTCATGGGGGCGCTGCGTTCGGTGTCGGGCGTGGTCGAGGTCGAGGAAATCTAAAGGCTGTCATAATTGTGCGGACAGCCATGCCGCATCGGTATTTGCCTTCGTGCGGCAATGGGTGAATAGTGCCCACCGGCCGCCGCAAGGGTGGCCGTTTCGCCTTAGGAGGCCTGGGCATGGCCCGCCACATGAATGACGACAAGGTGCGGCTGCTGCGCTCGCTGGCCTTCAAGATCCATCGCAAGGAAATCCCCGCTGAAGCGCTGAACGACTGCTTCGAGGCGGAAGGCAAGGGCGGCAAGCACCGTCAGTGGCGGCAAGCCGTGACGGTTCTGGCCGAGGACGGATTTGTCCCGGCCTTGCTGGCGGGCGAACTGATCGGTGCCGAGGCGGCGGTGGTGATGACGGTGCTGGAACGGGCCAAGGACCACCGTCTGCTGTCCGACGCCATCGAAGGCATCGCCGATTTCCTGGAAAACGCCGAATCCTAGATCGCGCTTGCATTTTTCCTGACCTATATCCAATTTGTATTGGGGGTTAGGGAGGCGGCCATATGGCTTTTGGTCGGTTATGGTTCAGCCTGAAACGACGGCTGGGGATACCTGCGGAAAATTCGGGGGACGGTCCGCGTGTCGAAATCCCCCATGGTATCGCCGCTATCCGCGCCAGTCTGCCGCGCAGTCGGCGAACCGGTTTCCTGAATGAACAGGCTTTCGCCGCCGAATTGGTGGAATTCAAGCAAGACGGCGAGGGGCCGCGCCTGCATGTGATTTCGCTGTCTGATTTCCGCCAGGCCGTCGGTCCCAAATGGGACCGCCTTCAGGGCTTGGTGGAAGTCGCTTTGGACACCATCATCCGTCGTCATGTGGACATCAACAAGGACGTGTTCACGCGGTTGAGCGGGGAAATCGCCTGTTTGGCCTTGCCCGACGCCAACCGTTCGGATGCCCGTACCCGGGTGGCCAACATCGCCCAGGATCTGGGAACCCATCTGTTCGGTGACAGCTTGGTGGACGGTCGCCGTCCGCAAGTGCTGGCCGCCAACCTGTCCTTGGACGAGGCACTGACCGCCGAAGGCGGCATGGACCACAAAGCCATCGAAAGGGCGTTGGCCCAGTCGGCGGCGGCGGTGGCGGCCGAGGCGGTGAAGGCCAAGGCCCCGCCGGCCAAGGCCAGCGCCGGCGCCGTTTTCGCCATCAGCGGTCAACAGGCGGCCAAGCTGGAAGAACCGGATTGGTTCCTTCCCGATCAGTCCCCGCTTCGCGGTGCCGACGCCCCGCGTCCAGTGATGCGTCAGGCCAATCATCTCGGTGGTGCGGACGTCAAGCCGGCCCCGACCTGGTTTGACGACGCGGTGAAGCACCTGCGGGGGGCCGATGCTGAACGTCAGGTGATGCGGATCGAAAACGCCCTGCAAGGGGGGCGGGATTCGGGCTTCAGTTCAGAATCCAACCTGACCATGGTGTGGACGCCGACCTGGGTCACCGGGCGTAACGAAGTGGCGGCTTTCCATGCCCGTATCCTGCGTACCGACAAGGTTCGCGGTCCGACCCGTGAAGGGGTGCACGCCTATGACGGCCTGGTGCCCATCGAGGTTCTGACCCTGGACCGCTTCAGCGCCTTCCAGACGGCGCACGAACTGAAGCATATGCATTACACCCGCCAACGCATGGGGTTGACGGTTCCCGTGCATTGGACGTCGTTGTCGCCGAAATCGCGGGATTTCATCCGCATGCCGTACGAGGAATGCCCGCCCGACGCCCGGCGTCGGTTGTTGAAGATGGAGATTTTCGGCCTCAGCCCAGCGGTTCCCCAGGCCATCTTGTCGCGGATGTTCGCTCCATTGGAGGGCTTGGGCTGCGACGTGCTGGTGCGTCTGCCCCTGGCTGCGCCCGAAATGATCTCACAGCTTCCCTCGGCCCGTGCTGTCGGCGTGGATTTGGCCGAACTGGCGGATGACGAGCGGGTTGGCGACGCCGAATTGTTCCAGCGCCTTGACATGTTCCGGCAAACCGCCCGGCAGAACCGCAAGGCCTGTTACGTCTGGGGCGTCAGGCGGCGTCCGCTGATCGTGCAATTGGTCAAGGCCGGGTTTTCCCTGGTCAACGGTCCCGGCATCATGTGCGATCTGGCCCATCCGGTTCTGCCGACCAAGGCGGCGCAATAATCACCGATTGCGCGGGCGCGACTTCAGCGCTGTCAGCTTTTCCAGCTCAGCGGCTGTGGGGGGCGTGTCGGCCTTGGCCGCGTTGCAGGCGCGGCATGACGCCACTTCGTTGGCCCATTGGGCCTCGCCGCCCAGGGTTCGCGGCTGCACATGGTCGATGGTGGCGGCGTCCTGGCGTTTGCGGTGACGAAGCCGCTGTGCCAGGGGGGCGGCCATCGCGATCCCGCAATAGAAACAAAATCCATCCTGTTCCGCCCATAAATCATGGCAGCGCGCGCGTCGCCAATCCTTGCTGTCGGTCACGATCAAGGCTCCCCAATTATGGTGGACAAGATTGACACATTTTGATCATGCTGTCCGTCAGGCTTGGCGATTAAAGACACGGCAACAGTTTCTGCGCCACGCATCAGGCAGGAGGAAACGGAATGACGGCAGGACCGGAAGAGTCCACCGCATCGTGTCACGGTCGTGCTTTCGGGCTGCCCCCGGAAATGCTGGATATTTTGCTGACCCGCTTGCCCGATACGGTGCTGTGCGTCGGTCCCCAAGGGTTGATCCAGTGGATCAGCCCCAATGTCTCGCGCCTGTTGGGATACGAGGCCGAGGAACTGATGGGCCGGGATGCCCGAGTAATCTATGCCCATGCCCGCGACCGCCGTTTGGTGCTGGGCTTGGTGTCCGACGGCAAGGGCGAGGCCGTGCGCCTGGAATTCGAAGCGCGCCGCAAGGACGGCAGCGAACTTTGGGTGGTGGCCTATGGCTGCGCCGTCTTTGACGATGCCGGTGCTTTCGCCGGAATACGTGGTGTGCTGCGTGACATCAGCGAAAACCACCGCATGCGTCAGACCCTGGAACACAGCGAGGATCGCTTCCGTCGCCTGTCCGACGTTACCACCGAGGCCATCTGCATTCACTTTCAGGGCAAAATCCTGGATTGCAATCGCGCCTTTGAAGATTTGTTCGGTTATCACCGCAGCGATTTCGACACGCTGATGGCCTGGGACGTGATCCATCCCGATGATGTTCCAAAGTCCAAGGAAATGGTGCGTATCCAGCATCAAAAGCCCTACGAGGTTCGTGGCCTGCGCAAGGATGGATCGGTTTTCCCCATGGAAATCCATTCCAAGGAAAGCCGCATGGGAGAGCTTTCCGTCCGAGTCACCTGCATTCGCGATATGACCGAGCAAAAGAAGGCCGAATCCAGCCTGCGTCTGTTGTCGCAAGCCGTCGCGCAAAGTCCGGTGGCGGTGGCGGTGGTCAGCGTGGAGGGCGTGGTCACCTACGTCAATCCGGCCCATCAGGCCATTACCGGTCTGGCCCTGGAACAGGTGGTGGGCGAGTCTTTCGACAGCTTGTATCCCACCTTGTGCAAGGCCTTGTTGGCCGACATGTGGCGTAGCCTGGAAGACGGAGACGAGTGGCAGGGCGAACTGCCGTTGTCGCGCGACGACGGACGTCTGGCCTGGCAGCGGATATTCGCTTCGCCGGTGTCGGGGGAAATCGGCACGGTGACCCATTATCTGGTGGTGATCGAAGACATCACCGTGCGCAAGGAACAGGAACGCAAGATCCTGCATCAGGCCATGTATGACGGCCTGACCGACCTTCCCAACCGCACCTTGGCCCTGGATCGGCTGGCCGCCGCCATCGACGACGCGCGCGAACGGGGCAGCCAGGTGGGGTTGCTGTTCGTCGACCTGGATGATTTCAAGGGCATCAACGATTCCCTGGGCCATGAATATGGCGACGAATTGCTGATCATGGCATCCGAGCGTCTTAGCGAGGCGGTGGGGGACGCCGGTTTCGTCGCCCGTTTCGGCGGTGACGAGTTCCTGGTGGTTCTGTCGCCCTGTTCGGTGGCCTTGGCCGACGCGGCCGCGCAAAGGGTGGTCGCGGCTTTTTCCCACCCGTTTTCCATCAGCCGGCGCGATCTGATCACCACCGCCAGCGTCGGCGTCGCGCTTTATCCAGAAGATGGGCGCACGCCTCAGACCCTGCTGCGCAACGCCGACATCGCCATGTATCAGTCCAAGCAAAGCGGCCGGAACCGCTATTGCTTCTTCACCGTACGCATGAACGAAGAAGCCGAAAGCCGCCTGCATCTGGAAAGCGAGTTGCGCCGCGCGGTGGGGACCGAGCAATTGTTCCTGCATTTCCAGCCCCTGGTTCACGTGCAAAGCGGCAAAATCGCCGGGGTCGAGGCATTGCTGCGCTGGCACAATCCTGAACTGGGGCAGGTGCCGCCCGACCGTTTCATTCCCCAGGCGGAAACCAGCGGCTTGATCGTTCCCATCGGACGCGACGTCTTGCTGCAGGCCTGTTCCACGGCCAGGACCTGGATGGATGCCGGCCATCCCGATCTGATGCTGTGCGTCAACGTTTCGCCCCGCCAGTTCCAGGAAGCCGGCTTTGTCGAAGAGGTGGTGGAAATCCTGCGTCAGACCGGCTTTCCCGCCGCCAATCTGGAGATGGAGATCACCGAGGGATTGCTGCTGAAAGAACGTGGCGACATCGACGGTCTGCTGCAGCGATTGCATGCCATGGGGATCAATCTGGCGATCGACGATTTCGGCACCGGCTATTCGTCGCTGAGCTATCTTGAACGCTACCCGTTCCATACCTTGAAAATCGACCGCTCGTTCATGGTCGGCATGCTGGAGCGCCAGGAACGCAAGGTTCTGGTGGACACCATCGTCGCCATGGCCGGCGGTTTGGGGTTGAAGGTCATCGCCGAAGGGGTGGAAACCCCGGAACAATTGGCACGGTTGCGGGAAATCGGTTGTGATCTGGCACAGGGCTTCCTGTTCAGCCGCCCGGTTCCGGCGTCCCAGATCCTTGCCCTGCTGGGCCAGCACTTCGGAGTGACGGCCGAGCCCCCCACCTATGTGGGACCGTTGCATTGACCCGTCCGGTCTTTCTTTATACCGATTTCGGGGTGACCGGACCCTATGTGGGGCAGATGCGGGCCGCCTTGCTGAAGGCTGGGATTTCGCACGGCGTCATCGACCTGATGGCCGACGCCCCCAAATTCGACCCCAGATCGGCGGCTTATCTGTTGGCCGCCTTGTTGCCCCATACCGCCGCCGACGCCGTATTGCTGGGGGTGGTCGATCCCGGGGTCGGAAGCTCCCGTCGGGCGCTAGTGGTCGAGGCTGACGGCCGCTTCATGGTCGGTCCGGACAACGGACTGTTTGCCGTGGTAGCGAAGCGGGCGAAGCAGTGGCGCGCCTGGACCATCACCTGGCGCCCCGATGTGCTGAGCGCGTCTTTCCATGGCCGCGACCTGTTCGCGCCAGTGGCGGCATTCTTGGCACAGGGACGCCCACCCCAGGAATTGGGGGAAGCGCAATCACGGATGGTCGGCCTGGATTGGCCGGATGATCTGCCCCAGGTCGTCTACGTGGATCATTACGGCAACGCCATGACCGGCCTGCGGGCCGGCGATCTGCCGGGCCCGACGGTTCTGACCATCGGTGCGCATGTTTTGTCGCGGGCCACAACTTTTTCCGACGTCGCCAAAGGGCAGGCCTTTTGGTACGAGAACTCAATCGGATTGGTGGAAATATCCGTCAATGGCGGCAGTGCCGGTAGTGTTTTGGGGCTTGAAGTGGGGACAAGGGTGGTTTAGGCCATAAAAATATTCCGCCGGATAGGGGATTTTCCTGGTGTGCCCCACCATATTGATTGGTAATTAGTTTGATGCGCAGCGTTGGGGGCGACGTAAAATGGGTTATACGGTGAAGTTTTGGGGGGTGCGCGGAAGCATCGCCTGTGCTTCGCCCCAGCACGTCGCCTATGGGGGCAACACCTCGTGCCTGGAATTCACGCTGGGTGACAATACCCTTATCTTTGATGCCGGAACGGGACTACGTTTTCTCGGTCAAAGTCTGATCAAACGTGGAAAAACCGAAGCAACCCTGATGTTGACCCATACCCATTGGGATCACATCAACGGTTTTCCTTTTTTCGCCCCCGCGTTCAATCCCGCTTTTTCATTGAAGATCATGGCCGGCCATTTGGGCGGGGACAACGGAGCGATCCGCGCCATCCTGGCTCGCCAGATGGACAACCCGACCTTCCCTGTGCCGTTGGAAACCATGCGCAGCAACATGCTGTTCCACGACTTCAAGGCCGGCCAGACCCTGCATCCTTTCGACGGCGTGGTGGTCAAGACCACAGCCTTGCGCCATCCCAACGAAGCCACCGGTTATCGGGTCGAATACGACGGCAAGGCGGTTTGCTATGTCACCGACACCGAACACGTGCCCGGCCAGCCCGACGCCAACGTGCTGGGGCTGATCCAGGACGCCGATCTGGTGGTTTACGACTGCACCTATACCGACGACGAGTTTCCCGCCCGCGTGGGCTGGGGGCATTCCACCTGGCAGGAAGGCATTCGTCTGTGCCGCGCCGCTAACGTGCGCAAGTTGGCCATCTTCCATCACGACCCCGACCATGACGACACTTTCATGGCGGCGCTTGAAGCGGAGGCCCATCAGGTGTGGGACGGCACCGTGGTGGCGCGCGACGGCATGGAAATCACTTTGGCCTGAAAACGCTTTCAGCGCGGGAAGACGTGAACGGCGACCCGTCGGTTCAGCGACTGGTTGGCGGGCAGGGGGGTGCCGTCTTCCAAGGTGTTGGGCACCCGCGGCGCGTATTGGCCATAGGCCGACACGATCATCTTTTCTTCCTTCATGCCCAAAGCGGCGAAGGCCCGCATGGTCGCCAAGGCGCGGGCGGCGGCCAGGTCGAAATTGGATGGGAATTGCGCGGTTTTCACCGGGGTGTTGTCGGTATGCCCCTGAATTTCCAGGCGATAATTTTCGAAGCGCGGCTGTTGGAAGGTGCCGACCAATTCCTTCAGCAAAGGCATCATGCCGGGCTTGATGTTGGCGGACCCCGGGTCGAACATCGCCCCCGAATCCAGGTTCAACACCACGCCGCGATCATCGGTGCCCACATCGACGGCGTCATCCGATCCCTGGACGTTGGCGGCCGCCTGGGTCAGTTCCTGCTTCATGGTCTCGATCGGCCGTTGTGGTGGCTGTTTGCCGATTTCCGATGTCATGCCCGACTGCACTTTTTCGAACAGAACGGTGTCGATCTTGGAAATGGACGCCAGCATGATGAAAAAGCACAAAAGCAGGGTGACCATGTCGCCATAGGTTTCCATCCATGACGCGTCGACTTCCTGGGATTGCTTTTTCTCGAACAGGCTCATCGGTTCTTCATCTGCTTGTCGATGTCGAAATGGATCGCCGGATCAAGGAAGCTGTTCATGGCGTCCTGGATGAAGCGCGGGCTTTTGCGCTCGGCCAGCAGACACAGTCCCTCGGCCACCAGATAATTACGGAAACGGACGATTTCTTCGCGCTGCTGAATCTTGCTGGCCGCCGGCAACAGCACCAGACGCGGCAACAGCACGCCGTAAAGGGTGGTGATCAGCGCCACCGCCATGCCCGGGCCCAAGGCGGCCGGATCGGCCCCCATTTTACCCAGCATGATGATCAGACCGATCAGGGTGCCGATCATGCCATAGGCCGGCGCCGTGCCGGCCATGTTGCGCAGGATGTCGGCGGGCACGCAGTTGCGCTGGAACGAGGTCTCGATCAGGTTGGTCATGATCTGGCGCACCTCGGCGCCGGTATAGCCGGCGATGACCAGATCGACGCCGAAGCCCAGGAACTTGTCCTGCTTCTTCAGCTTGAGGGTGTCGGCTTCCAGCGCGTTCAGCCCGGTCTTCTGGATCAGATAACCCCAGCGGATGCAGCGGCCGACCTCGCCCTGCAGGACGCCGCGTTGGACCTTGGGGGCGAAGAAGATCGAGGTCATCAGGCGGAAGGCCTGAAGCACATAGCGCGGTTCGTACGAAATGAAGGTCGACGCGAAGGTGCCGCCGACAACCATTAGGAAAGACGGGAAGTCCAGGAAGGCGAAATAATTGTCGGTGGCCAGAAAAATCGAGCCGATGAACAATATGATGCCGGCAAGAAAGCCGATTAAGGTTGCCAGCGACATACCCGGACCTTTCCCCCAAACCTATCCCCAAGCGCAAGCGCCTTTGCGCATCTTGTGCCAATTACCGGTCAAGAGCAATAGTCAGGCCGTGCTTGCATCAAGCGGGTAAATGGTTACAGTTCCGCACAGGGCTGTTGGCCATTAGAGGTAAGGTTGGGAATGGAGGCGGATGCGCCCACGGTGATCGCAGGGGCTTTTTTGGCCAATTTGGTTTTGGCGGCGGCATTGGCTTTCGTCGGTCGGACCAAGGGGGCACTTAAAACCTTGCCCTTGCTTGCACTGGCGTTCGGATTTTTTGCTTTACGCTTTCTGTTTCTGGCCGTGGGATGGGAGAACGGCTGGCCTGCGGAAATGCTGTGGCCTGAAGTGATGCATGTTGGCGCCGCCACCGTGCTGCTGATGGCGGTTGGGCCGTTGTCGCGCCGTCGCCGCTATCGCTGGGGAACAGTGGCCGCCGGACTGTGCGTCGCGGCTCTGCTGTGGGGATTGTCCGGCAACCTGACGCGGTTCCAATCCCTGCTGCCGGCATCCATTGTCATTTTCGCCGCCATGACCGTCGCCGCCACCGAGTTCTGGCGGCGCGGTGCGCGTATGCCCGGCCATGCTAATGGAATGGTCGCCATCTTGTTCGTTCTGTGGGGGGCGCACAAAATGGCCTTCCCCTGGATCGTTGAATTCGATTCCCTGGCGGCTTTCAGTTTCGCACTGAACCAAGTGCTGTCCGTGGCCCTGGGGGTGGGGCTGTTGATTTGCTCGGATCGGGAAAGCCGCAACAAGGAAAGCGAGGGGTTGCGGCGCTCCCAGGCCTTGCTGCGTCTCCAGGGCGAAGCCATGGCGGCGACCGCCAACGCCATTTTCATCACCGATCGTTCCGGTCGTATCGAATGGTGCAACCAGGCCTTTCGGCAACTGACCGGCTGGAGCGAAAACGACGTCCGCGGGCGTGGTGCCCGGCGCTTGCTGATGGGCCGTGATCGCGATCGCCGCATGGACGAATCCTTGGCCAATGGGGAAACCTGGCGTGGCGAACTGCATTTGCGTCGTCGCGACGGCACGCTTTACGTGGTCGACCAGACGGTGACCCCCATCAAGGACGACGACGCCAAGGTCAGCCATTACGTGGTGGTTCAGGAAGACGTCACCGAACGGCGCCGTGCCGAGGAACGCATCCGCTTTTTGTCCAACCATGACTCGCTGACCGCCTTGCCCAACCGCTTGCTGTTCCGCGACCAGATTCAGCGGGCGGTGGTTCATGCCAAGGCCCAGCGCCATGGTTTGGCGGTGATGATCTTGGATCTGGACGATTTCAGCCATTACAACGACGTTCTGGGCCATGACGGCGGTGACCATCTGTTGCTGGCCGTGGCCGAACGTCTGATGAGCCGCGCCCGCGGTGTTGAAAGCGTCGCCCGTGTCGGCGGCGACGAATTCGGTTTTCTGATGCAGACCGCCCTGGGCGGGGAAGAGGCGGCGGAACTGGCCGAATCCCTGATCGAGGCCATGCGGCGGCCATTCGACATCAATGGACATGAAATCCATGTGGGGGCGGCCATCGGCGTCACCCTTTATCCCGACGACGGGGCGGAAGCGGACACCTTGCTGAAGAACGCCGACATGGCCATGTATCGGGCCATCGAAGGCCAGCCTTACGGCTATCGGTTCTTCGCGCCGGCCATGGATTCCGAATTGGCGACCCGACGCCGTCTGGAAAGCGATCTGCGCCGCGCCATCCCGCGTGATGAACTGGAACTGCATTACCAACCCATCGTGTCGGCGGCTGACCGGCGCATCATCTCGTTCGAGGCGCTGCTGCGGTGGAAACATGCCAGCGACGGCTGGATTTCGCCGGTGCAGTTCATTCCCATGGCCGAGGGCACGGGAATGATCGGCCCCATCGGCGAATGGGTGCTGCGTCAGGCCTGTCGGCAGATGCGCGAATGGGACCGCGCCGGCATTCCCGCCGTTCCGGTGGCGGTCAACCTGTCGGCGTTGCAATTGAAGCGCCAGGACGTGCCCTTGCTGGTGCGTAAGATGCTGACCGAATCGGGTATTCCGTCGCATCGGCTGGAACTGGAACTGACCGAGACCACGGTGATGGAAGACGCGGATTCCGCCCAGCGCATCATCACCGACATCGCCCGTTTGGGGGTGAAGCTGGCGGTGGACGATTTCGGCACCGGTTATTCGTCCCTGGCCCGGCTGAAAAGGTTCCCGGTGGGCAAGCTGAAGATCGACCGGTCTTTCGTGGGCGATCTGGCCGAAGACGAAAGCGACGCCGCCATCGCCCGCGCCATCATTTCCATGGGACACGCCATGGGGCTGAAAGTGGTGGCCGAAGGGGTGGAAACCCAGGAACAGTTCGACATCCTGAGCCAGGCGGGCTGCGATGCCGTCCAGGGCTTCCTTTTCAGCCGCCCGGTCCCGGCGGACCAGGCGGCTGAATTGCTGCGCAAAGGTGGGTTTTAGCGGTCGTTTTCCGGAGGTTCCGGGGTGGTGACCGCCGGCTTCTTCAGGTCGTATTCAACCTCGACGATGTCGCCGTCGATGGTCTTGGTCTGCACAAAGCCCAGATGCTCGACGAATTTCAGCATGCGTCGATTGTCCTTCAGCACCTGGCCGACGATGACGTTGGTACCGCGGGAACGGCAGTATTCGATCATCTTGACCAGCAGGCGCTTGCCCAGGCCAGATCCCTTCAGGTCCGAGCGCACCACCACGGCGAATTCGGCGGCTTCGTTGTCCGGGTCGGTGACGGTGCGGACCACACCCAGGGTTTCCTTGGCGCCGTCGGCCAGCGACAGTTCACCGATGAAGGCCATTTCGCGGTCATAGTCGATCTGGGTCAGCCGCGCCATTTCACTGTGCGGCAACTCGTGCACCAGACCGAAGAAACGGAACCGGATGTCTTCGGGGGTCAGCTTGGACACCAGCACATGGTGGTTGGGTTCGTCCTCGGGCCGGATCGGGCGCAACAGCACCTGACGGCCGTCGGTCATGGTGAACATTTCTTCCAGTTCCGCCGGATAGGGGCGGATGGCCAGACGGTCGGCACCGGTGCGTTGCGGGACGGCCACCTTGATGGCGGCATCCAGCGCCAACACGCCCGACGCGTCGCAACGCAGCGGGTTGATGTCCAGCTCGACGATTTCCGGCAGGTCGATGACCATCTGCGACACCTGGATCAGGGTCATGTGCAGGGCGGCCTTGTTGGCCGGCGGACGGCCACGATAACCGCGCAGCAGACGGGCGACACGGGTGCGCTGCACCAGTTCGGACGCCAGATGCAGGTTGAGCGGCGGAAGAGCGACGGCGCGGTCGCCGATGACTTCCACCGCCACGCCACCCTGGCCGAACAGGATGACCGGGCCGAAAATGGGGTCGGTGGCGATGCCGACGATCAGTTCCTGGGTGCCCGGCTTGCGGATGGCCATGGGCTGGACGGTGAAGCCTTCGATACGGGCGTCGGGATAGGTGGCCTTGACCCGTTCCAGCATGGCGTGGGCGGCCTTTTCCACTTCGAACGGTCCGTCCAGGTTCAGCACCACGCCGCCCACGTCGGACTTGTGGACGATGTCGGTGGACAGGATCTTCAGCGCGATGGGGCCTTCGATGTCCTTGGCGACGCGGCTGGCCTCGGCGGGAGTGCGGGCGGTGTGGGTGGAAACGGTGGGAATGCCGTATGCCGACAGAACGGTCTTGGCCTCGGCCTCGGTCAGCATGGAATCGCCACGCTCCATCACCTCGGCGATCACGCCCTTGGCCAGGGCGACGTCGGGGACGAAGTCGGTGGCGGCCGAAGCCGGCACTTCCATCAGCAGTTCCTGGTTCTTGCGGTATTCCAGCAGGTGCAGATAGCCCTGGACGGCGGCACGCGGGGTTTCGAAGGTCGGCACCCCGGCGTCGGAAAACTTCTTGCGTGCCGCCGCCACCTTCTGATGGCCGACCCAACAGGTCATGATGTTGGCGCGCGGCTTGTCCTTGAAGACTTTGATGACCTGGTCGGCCACTTCGTCGGGGTCGGAAATGGCGGTGGGCGCATACATCACCAGAACGGCGTCGATGCACTTGCAATCCAGCAAGATGTTCAGCGTCTTGGCGTAACGCTCGCCGCCGGCGTCGCCCACCACGTCGATGGGGTTACCGCGTGACCAGTTGGGCGGCAGCAGCGCGTTCAGCTTGTCCACCACGTCCAGCGGCAGGTCGGCCAGTTCGCCGCCGCCATCGGCCAGATCGTCGGCGGCGATGACGCCCAGGCCGCCGCCATTGGTGACCACCGCCAGACGCTTGCCCTTCATGGGGCGGGACCGGGCCAGGGTTTCAACCGCGCCGAAGATTTCCTCGATGTCCTTGACCCGCAGCATGCCGGCGCGGCGGATGGCGGCGTCGAACACCAGGTCGGAACCGGCCAGTGCCCCGGTATGGGACGACGCGGCCAGGGCGCCTTCGGTGGAACGCCCGGCCTTAATGGCCAGGACCGGCTTGTTGCGGGCGGCGGCACGGGCGGCGGACATGAAGTTGCGCTGCTGGTCGACGGTCTGCAGGTACAGCAGGATGGCGCGGGTGTGGGGGTCAGATCCCAGATAATCCAGGATGTCACCGAAATCCACGTCGGCGCTTTCGCCGGTATGGATGAAATGGGAAAAACCGATGCCCTTGGCGCAGGCCCAGTCCAGAACCGCCGTGCACAGCGCGCCTGATTGCGAGACGAAGGCGATCTTGCCGGCGGGGGCGTTTTCCGGGGCGAAGCTGGCGTTCAGGCCGATGCCGGGAACCAGCATGCCCATGGAATTGGGGCCCAGCAGGCGGATACCGTAGGACTTGGCTATGGCGGTGACCGCGTCCAGCACCGATTGGCCGTCGGCGGTGTTGGCGTGCTGAAGGCCGGCGGTCATGATGCAGGCGGCCTTGGCGCCCTTTTCCCCCAGGGCGCGCATGACGTCCACCAAGGTGCCGACAGGCGTGCACAGCATGGCCAGATCGGGGGCTTGCGGCAGGCTGTCCACGTCGGGATAGGCCAGCACGCCGCAGACCGAGGCCTCGCTTCCCACCGGCATGATGGGGCCCTGGAACCCCGCCTGGATCAGGTTGCGCATGACAACCAGTCCCGGAGAATTCGCCTTGGTGCTGGCACCGACCACCGCGACGGATTGGGGGCGGAACAATGCCTTAAGATTGCGAACGCTCATGATGGACCTCGGGGCGACCTAATATTCCGGCCGCAACCTTATCCCTCTATCTTGTGCGTCGCAACATGCGGAAAACACTAATTGGGCGAACTCATTCCGGATGGAACAAGGAACCGGCGGCGATGGCCGCCACCGTCCGCACCGACACCAGCACCACCACGACGCTTGCCAAGGCCAGCAACACCGTGCCGACAATCGGCCACATGCCACCCGGAAAGCGATGGGCGTGCTCGATGGCCGCCAGGGCGACGGCGTCCAAAGGAAAGGTGAAGGCCCACCACGACACGGCGAACGGCAGGCCCACGAAGCGTTTCGACTTGGCCAGCAACACCAGGGTCAGGAACAACGCGCCGTTGACCAGAACTTGGGCGAAGGTGTCCACGTTGCCGGTCAGCCCCACATACGAAATGTAACCGATGGAAGGCGGGGGCAGCAGGATAAACAAGGTGGGCATCAAGCGCGGCGGCAAGGAATCGTGGAAAATGACCCGGTAAAGGATGATGGTCAGCAGCGGCAGCCAGAACAGCAAGCCCACCGACAGGAAGAACCAGGAGATTTCGATCATCCCCAGACGGGCGCCCAGGATGGGAACGATGATGTTGCCGACGATGGGGATGAACCAAGCGGCGTTGACGTGGTTGATTTCCTGTTTGTGAACCATCCAGCGCACGATCAGACGGATGGTCAGCACCAATTGCAGGACGGCCCCGACCGCCCAAAGCGCAAAGCCGCCGTCGGCCGAATAAGGGTGAAGCCCTGCGGCCAGCAGCAGCAGGCCGATGGGAAAGGTGGAAAAGAAGGCCGAGCGGACCGGATGGTTGAACTCGCCGACCACGGCTTGCGGGTAACGCATCGCCTTGATGGCATAGGTCAGCAAGGCGGCGACGAAGGCGATGCCGGCGATGGCCAGAAAGATTTCCGACACCATGTCGGGAAGCCCCAGGACAGCGTGTCCTTTGCGCCATGCCAGCCCCAGTCCCGCCAAACCCATGACCGAGGCGAAAATCGTGACGGGAACATGGGGAAGGGGCGAAGCGGGAGCGTGGTCGGCCATGAGGGAGAATCCGTGGTCAATAGAAATTAGTTTTATCTAATGTAAAGGATGGGCCTTGAGCAAGGGGCTGGTACGCGGGGGAGGCATGCGTCAAGCTGGCTTGCGCTGTTCAAATTCCCGCAGGGTGTGACCGATCCATGAAGGATACGGGGTGGTGGATGTACACCCCTGCGCTTTGTAGGTATATTCCGCATTGCAACATGCATTTGGCCAACAGTGGAGTGGGCAATGGTCGAAATGATGGAAAACCGGACCTGGGACGAAATCAAGGTTGGCGACACCGCCGCGTTGACCCGGACCTGCCGGATGGAAGACGTGGAACTGTTCGGCGTCGCCACCGGCGACCTCAACCCCACCCATTACAGCGCCGAACAGGCATCCAGCCTGGCCAGCCATCGCAAGGTCCTGGCCCATTCCCTGTGGACCGGTTCACTTCTGTCGGCGGTTCTGGGCAACGAGCTGCCCGGCGCCGGAACGGTTTACCGCAGCCAGACTTTCGACTTCCAGAACGTCGTCGAAGTGGGTGACACCGTCACCGTGACCATCGTCGCCAAGGAAAAGATCGCGCCGACGGACGTCGTCTTCGACTGCAAGGCCGTCAACCAGGACGGCGTGGTGGTGTTCTCGGGGGCGGCCCGGGTGATGGCGCCGACGCAAAAGGTGGTGCAGGCACGCACCGAACTGCACGAAGTATCCCTGCGCCGCCGCCATCACGTGTTCGAAGACATCATCGAACGCTGCGGCAGTCTGGATCCGATTTCGGTGGCGGTCTGCCATCCCTGTGATCAGGTGTCGCTGGAAGGGCCGGTCGAAGCTTTCAAGAAGGGGCTGATCAACCCCATCCTGGTGGGGCCGGAAGCCAAGATCCGCTCGGTCGCCGCCGAATTCGGCTTTGACCTGACCGGCATGCGCATCATCGACACCCAGCACAGCCATGAATCGGCGGAAAAGGCGGTGGAGCTGTGCCGCACCGGCGAAGCCGAGGCGTTGATGAAGGGCAGCCTGCACACCGACGAGATGATGCACGAAGTGGCCAGCCGTGCCACGGGCTTGCGCACCGGGCGGCGCATCAGCCATGTCTTCGTCATGGACGTGCCCACTTATCCCAAGATGCTGCTGATCTCGGACGCCGCCATCAACATCTATCCGACCCTGGAAGACAAGGTGGACATCGCCCAGAACGCCATCGACCTGGCGCTGTGCATGGGCGTGGACAAGCCCAAGGTGGCCATCCTGTCGGCGGTGGAAACGGTCTATCCCAAGATCAATTCGACCATCGAAGCGGCCGCCCTTTGCAAGATGGCCGACCGTGGCCAGATCACCGGGGCCGTGCTGGATGGTCCGCTGGCTTTCGACAACGCCATCTCGGCCGAAGCCGCCAAGATCAAGAAAATCAACTCGCCGGTGGCCGGCCAAGCCGACATCCTGCTGGTGCCCGATCTGGAAGCCGGCAACATGCTGGCCAAGCAATTGTCCTATCTGGCTGATGCCGATGCCGCCGGCATCGTCCTGGGGGCTCGGGTTCCCATCGTCCTGACCAGCCGCGCCGATTCCGCCAAGGCCCGTTTGGCCAGCTGCGCGGTGGCCGTGTTGTTCGCCCATGCCCGCCGTGCCGGCGGCAAGGCCGCAGCCGAATAGAAAGGGAAAGCCATGCGTGACGGTATTCTGGTCATCAACGCCGGATCGTCTTCCATCAAGTTCTCGCTTTACCTGTCCAACGGCGATCAAAAGCCGGACCTGCAATCCAAGGGACAGGTCGAGGGCATCAACGTCGCTCCGCATTTCATCGCCCAGGGCCCCGACGGCGCCGTACTGGCCGAACAGCGCTGGCCGGGCGACAGCAACTTGAACCACGAAGACCTGCTGAAGCATCTGATCGACTGGGTCGAAGACCATCTGGACGACGCCCGATTGGTGGCCGCCGGCCACCGTGTCGTCCATGGCGGCGCCACCTACAGTGAACCGGTGATGATGGACGACCAGGTGTTGAACGCCCTGGAAAAGCTGGTGCCTTTGGCGCCGTTGCATCAGCCGCACAATCTGGCCCCCATCCGCGCCTTGGCCAAGGTGCATCCGGGGTTGCCGCAGGTGGCCTGTTTCGACACCGCCTTCCACGCCAGCAATCCCAAGGTGGCTACCACCTTTGCGTTGCCGCGCGAATTGACCGAGGAAGGGGTGCGGCGTTACGGCTTCCACGGCCTGTCCTATGAGTACATCAGCCGCCGCCTGCGTGAGATGGCGCCCGACAAGGCCGCCGGTAAGGTGGTGGTCTGCCATCTGGGGTCGGGGGCGTCCATGTGTGCCATCGACAACGGCCGCTCGGTGGCCTCGACCCTGGGTTTCACCGCCGTCGACGGCCTGCCCATGGGCACTCGTACCGGCAACCTGGACCCCGGCGTCATCTTGTATCTGCTGGAAGAAAAGAAGATGAACGCCAAGCAGATCGAGACCCTGCTTTACAAGCAATCGGGACTGCTGGGGGTTTCCGGCGTCTCCAACGACATGCGGGTGCTGCTGGAAAGCCCCGATCCCCATGCCGCCGAGGCCGTGGACCTCTTTTGTTATCGCATTCGTCGCGAACTGGGGTCGTTGGCGGCGGCCATGGGCGGCTTGGACGCTGTGGTGTTCACCGCCGGCATCGGCGAGCGTTCTTCCCCGGTGCGCCGCATGGTCTGCGAAGGTGCCGCTTGGCTGGGTATCCAGTTGGATGCCCAGTCCAATGACGCCAACGCTTCGGTCATCACCACCGCCGAAAGCCGGGTGCCGGTATTCGTCATTCCCACCGACGAGGAAATGATGATCGCCAAGCACACCCGTGCCGTTGTTCGTCAACAGCGTCTGGCCGCGCAGTAATCTTTCGTGTGGTTTCCCCCTGCCGGTATTTCCCGGCGGGGGGATTTTTTTGCGCTTGCGAGCGAATCCGGCGTGGGTGTAGCGTTCGGCCGCCCGACGTCGCAGAGGTCCCCCATGTCGAAAATCATCCTGCCGCTTTTGCTGCTTCCCCTGTTGGCGGGCTGTGCCGTGGTTGATCTGGCCGCCCACGGCATGAAGCAGTATGAGAAAAGCAAGCAACCGGCGGTGCAACAGCAGACCGCCACCGCCGAGACCGAGTCGGTTTCTCCGTCGGACACGGTGCCGGCATCCGAGCCCGAGCCGGTGATGGCGGCCCCGTCATCCAGCGGTTCGATCAAGGCGCAATCCCTGGACTAAAGCTTGCGCTGACCTTCGCTGCCGATGACTTCGCCAAAGCCGACGCCGTTCAGTTCTTCCTCGGCGATCAGGTCGTGACGCTTGTCGGGGCATAGCTCCGAAACGTTTTGCAGGTCGGTCAGCACGGTGTCCAGGCGGTCCAGCACGTCCAGCACGTCGTCGGCCATGGTGGCGTCATCCATGCGCCCGGCAAAGCGTCGCATGTTCCACGAAAACACCCGCATCTGTTTGACATGGTCGCGAAACGACCGCGGACGGCGCAGGAACAGCCGGGATGAATTGCGGATGTTGCGGATGAACAGCTCGATCAGCGCTTTCAGGAAACGATCGGCGGAATCCAGCTTGCGGCGAAAAATGGCATAGGGCACCAAGGCCACTTCGCATTCTTCCAGGGCGACGGCCGAAGCCGAGCGGTTGCCGCCGTCCAGGACGGCCATTTCCCCGAAAATATCGCCGGGAGCGATGTCCCCCACCTCGGTGCGGTGACCTTCGTGATGATGGAAAAGACCAACCTTGCCGCGCAGAAGAACATAGGCGCAATCGCCGGAATCGCCCTGGGTGAAGACACGGTCCCCTGGGGCGAAGACCTGGCGCTCCAGCTGCACCGTACCGCCGAATGCGGTTTCTTCCATGACGTTTGTTTTCCCTGTTTCCCGCCGGCCGAATCTTGCGTCAAAATGTGTGGTGATACAATTATAATATATACAACTTACAGTGATGCGTCGCTTCCAAGGGCTATACCATGACTGACCAGGACACGCTGTCGACGATGCTGGCGCATGCCCTGGGGGGCAGTGCCGAGCTTGATGACTTGGTTGCCCGGGCTTACGGGGTGCCGCCCGGTCCCTATAGTGAATCGGTGGATCGGTGCCTGGGGTTGATCAAGGGGATATTGCCGCAATGGCGGCTGCATGTGGGCTATGGCGTCAGCGGAGTTCTGCCCTACGCGTCGCTGACGCGGGGCGACTGCCATTTCGAGGCCGAGGCGGCGACCGTTCCCCTGGCCATTTTGCGCGTCGCCGCCAAGGTTATGCCGACATAAGCAAATTCAGCGCGTAAAGGCCGGCGGCACCGCGCACTTGGTCCCGATCGCCAGAAAAAACCTGACGATGGGTGGTGGTGGGCTTTCCCTGGCGGGCCAGGGCGAAATGCACCAAACCCACCGGCTTTTCCGTAGTGCCGCCGCCAGGACCGGCGATGCCGGTGATCGAGACGGCCACCTGGGCGGCACTGTGGGCCAACGCGCCTTCGGCCATGGCTTTGGCGACGGGGTCGCTGACCGCGCCGTGACTGTCGATCAGGTGTTCGGCGACGCCCAGCATTTGCGATTTCGCCAGGTTGGAATAGGTGACGAACCCGCGTTCAAGCACTGCCGACGAGCCGGCGACGCTGGTCAGGGCGGCGGCGACCAGGCCGCCGGTGCAGGATTCGGCGGTGGCGACCATGGTGCCGGTTTGCAGATGGTGGCGGATCACCGCTTGGGCGGCGCTGACCAGGGATTCATTCAACAGGCTCATGGCAGGCTCCACCACAAATTGACCAGAGACAGAATCAAGGCGCCGTAAACAGCGGCCAACAGGTCGTCCGCCATGATCCCCAAACCGCCCCCCAGATGGCGGTCCGCCCAGCCCACCGGCCATGGCTTGAGGATGTCGAACAGCCTGAACAGGACGAAACCCAGGGCGAACAGCACGGGATCGGCGGGAACGGCCGCCAGAACCAACCATTGGCCGGCCACTTCGTCGATCACCACTTCCTTGGGGTCGTCGGTCCCGGTCTTGCGGACATAGACCGAAGCCGCCCACCAGCCGATCAACGAGCAGACCGCGCTGGCCCCCAGCAAAGCCGGCATGCCGCCCCATTTCGACAACCCCCAGGCGAAGGGCAGGGCCGCCAGCGACCCCCATGTCCCCGGCGCCTTGGCCATCAAGCCGCTGCCGAACCAGGTGGACAAGACGAAGGCGGGGTGGAGAAGGGAAATTCCGGCACGGGGTTCTGACAGCAAGGCCAATCTTGGAATCCTTGGGTTTTGGATGCTTGTTCCATCGATTTAATACTTTTAAACAGACATTAGGCCATTTGCCATGCTGGCAATGCAGTGCATGCGTGTGAAACTGATCGTGGGATGCGCAGCGGGGTTAAATGATGGCTTTGTTGGGGCGGGGCGGTCGTTTAAGTATCACATCGCGGCTGATGGTGATCGGCGGGCTGGCAGCAGGGGTGCTGTGGCTGGCCTTGGATATGATCAACACCGCCTGGGTGGATTCCTTGGTCCATGACAGCGTCCAAGAGCAATTGCACAGCGATGCCGAATTTGGCCGCGCCCGCTTCCGCCAGAACCTCAACACCATGTTCGCCATTGCCGGCTTGGCCGCGACCTCGGTTCCGGTGGACGAGATCGTCGCCGGCCTGTCGCCCGACCTGCCCGCCCAATCGCCCGGGATACAACGTTTGGAACGTCTTGGCAGCTTGGGGGACACCTTGCTGCGCTCGAACGTCACCTTCATGGCTGTTGTTGACGGTGCCGGCAATGCCCGTGGACTGTATTCCAGTTCCTCGGACCTGCCCCCGGCGGCCTTGTATCCCTTTTTGAAAGCCATTCCCGCCAACGCCGATCACCGGGCCATCATTCAGCGCCTGGACCGTGAAGTCTTCGTCGTCGGCGTGCATGCCGTGCCGGGCCGTTCCATGCGCGTGGTGTTGCTGTTCCGCTGGGGGGGCGAGCAATTCGAGAAAAATCCTTTCCCCGATGCCGGGGGGCGCTTTCACGCCATCGCCGATCTGGCGCAGGACGTGATCGCCGCTTCCGGGGCGCCCGATCTGGTCGAACCGGGAACCGCCCTGGCCGATTTGAAGCGCGACTGGCTGATGGAGGTCGAGGAGCTGCCCGAACATGGCGGGCTTTATTTCCTGCCGGCTTTCGTGTCGTTGGCACCCAAGTCGCATGTGACGTCGGCGGCAGAAGGCTTGTTGCATCACGAGCGCCATATCCGCACGGTGCTGGCGGTTTCGCTGATCGCTTTGTTCATGGCGATGTTTTGGATGCTGGGGCGCCGCTTGCGTTCGGTGATCCGCCGCATCGCCCAAATCACCGGCACGGTGACCGGCCTGCCGGAACCGACCTTTCGTGGCGGCAACGAGGTGAACGGCCTGTTGCAGCAAGTTGAGCTGCTGGCTGACGAAGTGGCGTGTTCCCGTTCGGCCCTGGACATGGAGGTGGCCGAAAAGCTGCGGATGAGCGAAGAGCAGATGCACGTGCGCGAGGAAAATTCGCGTTTGCGCCTGCTGCAGTCGGTCACCGATTTGTTGAAGGTGGGAATCTTGAAGGTCCAGCACGGCGTGCCGCGTGTGCAAAACCACGCCATGGAGGAATTCGCCGATTTATGTGGTGACCTGTCGCCCTTCCTTGAGGGCAAGGCCAAGGGCAGCACCTCGATCAGCGTGCAATTGCCCGGTGGCGGCGAACGCATCTTCCAATTGCGTTCCGCCGATTCCGTCGATGACGGCATGGTTCTGGTCACCGACGTCACCGAACAGCGGCGGGCGGAACAGATGATCCACATGCTGGCGTTGTTTCCCGCCCAATGTCCATATCCCATCCTGCGCATCGCCGGTGACGGCACCATCTTGCACGCCAACCCGGCCAGCGAGACCTTGCTGGGCGAATGGGGGACCAGCATGGGCCGTTCCATTCCCGGCCAGTGGATGGGCGTGCTGTCGGAAGTTTTGCAAAGCGGGCGGCAAATCCAGGCGGAGTTGCCGGTTTCCGGCAAGGTCCTGTCCTTAAGTCTGGTGCCGGTGGCGGGGGGCGGTTACGTCAACATCTATGCCGCCGACGTTTCCGACCGGGTCGAGGTCGAACGCCAATTGGCCCTGGCCAACGAAGGTCTGGAACGCCGGGTGGCGGAGCGCACCCGCGACCTGTTGTGGGCCAAGGAACAGGCCGAATTGGCCAGCCGGTCGAAAACCGAATTCCTGGCCACCATTTCCCATGAACTGCGCACGCCGCTGAATGCCATCATCGGCTTTTCCGAGGTCATGGCCGGGGCCATGTTCGGGCCGTTGGGCAATGCCCGCTATCAGGGCTATGCCACGGACATCGTCAATTCCGGGCGCCATCTGCTGGCGGTGATCAACGACATCTTGGATGTTTCCAAGGTGGAGGCCGGGCAGATGGTGCTGGATCTGGGGCCGGTGGACATGGCCGACGTGGCCGATTCCGCCATTCGCTTGGTGGAAGCCCGCGCGCGCAGCAATCAGTTGGTGTTGAGATCGGAAGTGGCCGAATCCCTGCCTGAAATGCAGGGCGACCGCCGTCGGTGTCTGCAGATTTTGGTCAACTTGCTGTCCAACGCGGTGAAGTTCACCCCCGAGGGCGGGCAGGTGGGTTTGCTGGTCCAGCCGGACGGCGAAGGCGTCGTCTTGAAAGTGCGCGACACTGGAATAGGTATGAGCGCCGACGAGATCGCCCTGGCCTTGGAACCCTTCCGGCAGGTGGACGGATCGCTGTCCCGGCAGTACGAAGGCACCGGCTTGGGCCTGCCCCTGGCCAAATCCATGGCCGAATTGCATGGCGGCGTGCTGACGGTGACCAGCCAAAAAGGTCAAGGCACTGAAGTCAGCGTGTGGTTGCCCTGCGATCCCTCGTCCCGGGTCAACGACTGGGCGATTTGATCAACCGTAGCGCTGTTCTGTCCATGGGTCGCCTTCGTCATGATAGCCGCGCAATTCCCAATATCCGGGGCTGTCCTGGTCCATGAAGGTGATGGCGCGCAGCCATTTGGCGCTTTTCCAGAAATACAGCTTGGGAATCACCACGCGAACCGGGCCGCCATGTTCCCGGCTAAGGGGCTGGCCTTCCCAGGAATGGGCCAGCAGCACGTCGTCGTCGGCGAAGCGGCTTAGGGGCACGTTGGTGGTATAGCCGTCATAGCTGCGGAACATGACGAAGCGCGCTGTGGCGCGGGGTTTGACCCGGGCTAGCAGATGGCGGGCCGAAACGCCCTGCCAAGTGTTGTCATAGCGTGACCAGGTGGTGACGCAGTGGATGTCGCTGACCATCTCCACCTGGGGTTGGGCCAGGAAGTCGTTCCAGCTCCAGCGGATCGGCTGTTCGACGGCGCCGGCCACCGACAGCGACCAGTCGGCTTGCGTCAGGTTGGGTTGGATGCCCAGGTCCAGGACCGGCCATTCGGCGGTCAGGTGTTGACCGGGGGGAAGGCGGGCCTGTCCGGGCTTGCCGGTCAGGGCGCGCCCTTCCTTGGCCCAGTTTTCCTTGGTCTGGACCAGTTTTTCCTTCAGCTTGCCCAAAAGCGGGACGTCGTCTTCGCTCACCATCATCCCCCAAAGCGTGGGGCGGCAGCCTTAGTCCCGGTTGCGCAGGACCCGCGCTTTCTCGCGGTTCCAATCGCGCTGCTTGATGGCCTCGCGCTTGTCGTGGGCCTTGCGGCCCTTGGCGAGGCCCAACTGGACCTTGGCGATGCCGCGATCGTTGAAATGAATATCCAGCGGCACCAGGGTCATGCCTTCCTTGGCGATGGCCCCCACCAGTTTGCGCAATTCGCGGCGGTGCAGCAGCAATTTGCGCGGACGGCGGGTTTCGTGCGGGAAGGGCATCTTCGCCTGATATTCGGGGATATAGGCATTGTAAAGGATCAATTCATCCCCGTTGGGACCGGCAAAGGCTTCGTTGATGTTGCCTTTGCCGGCCCGCAGGGATTTCACCTCGGTGCCCACCAGCATGATGCCGGCCTCGATGGTGTCCACGATGGTGTATTCGTGGCGCGCCTTACGGTTCTGTGCGGCAATGCGGGCGGGAAGCGACATGGCTAAAGAAGGCCGGCCTGAGTCATCGCCGCCTTGACCTTGGCCCGCGCCCCTTCGGACGCTTCGACCAGCGGCAGACGGACCTGTTCCGAACACTTGCCCAGCAGGCTGGCGCCGAACTTGACCGGTGCCGGGCTGGTTTCGCAGAACATGGCGTCATGCAACGGCATCAGCTTGTCGCGCAGCGCGAAGCAGGTCTCCATGTCGCCGTTGGCCCAGGCGTTCTGCATGTCGGCGCACAGACGCGGCGCGATGTTGGACGTCACCGAGATGCAGCCGACGCCGCCTTGGGCGTTGAAGGCGATGGCGGTGGCGTCTTCGCCCGACAACTGGCAGAAGGTGCCGCCCAAGGCCACCCGCATCTGCAGCGGGCGGGCCAGATCGGCGGTGGCGTCCTTGACGCCGACGATGTTGGGCAGCTTGGCCAGGCGTTCGAAGGTTTCGACAGTCAGGTTCACCACCGAGCGGCCGGGGATGTTGTAGACGATGATGGGCAGGTCCACCGCCTTGGCGATGGCTTCATAATGGCGGAACAGGCCTTCTTGCGACGGCTTGTTGTAGTAGGGCACGACGATCAAGGCGGCGTCGGCGCCCGCCTGCTTGGCGTGCCGGGTCAGTTCGATGGCTTCTTCGGTGCAGTTGGAACCCGCGCCGGCGATGACCGGAATCTTCCCCTTGGCCACTTCCACGCACAGTTCGACAACCCGTTTGTGTTCAGCATGGGACAGCGTCGGGGACTCTCCGGTGGTGCCGCAGGGCACGACACCGTGGGTGCCCTCGGCGATCTGCCAGGCGACGAAGTCCTGGAACGCCTTCTCGTCCACCTTGCCGTTGGCGAAGGGGGTGATGAGGGCGGTGATCGATCCCTTGAACATGGTTGACATCCTGAATGAATGGACAGTTGGAAACCCGGCACATTACAGGCAAGCCCGACGCCGTACAAGGGTGCCGTCCAGCTTGCCCTGAGGTGGTGGTGTTCCCTAGAATGCGCCTTCGTTTCCGGCGTCCGGCCGGCGGCAGGAACAAGGGGTTCGCGTTGCAGTTTCGAGTTCTCGCCACATCCTTGCTGATGTTGCTGTCTTTGACTTCGGCCCGGCACAGCCTTGCCGGCGAAGTGCCCGCGCATGAGCGCAAGCTTTATGAGCAGGTCTTCGCCGCCGCCCACAAGGACCGCTTCGCCGAGGCCGAGCGTCTGGCCATGCGGGCGACCGACCGCTTGCTGCCCAAGCTGATCCGTTGGATGACCTATGTTAATCCGCGATCCGGCGCCAGCTTCGAGGAAATCGGGTCCTTCGTCGATTCGTCCCCCGACTGGCCGCTGATGACCAGCCTGCAGCGCCGCGCCGAAGAAGCTATCGGCCCGGCGACGCCCTTGGACCACGTGCAGTCCTGGTACCGGCGCCGTGATCCGGTCACCGTCGACGGTGCCATGGCCCTGGGCAAGGCGCTGCTGGCCGCCGGCCAGCAGGACCGGGCCGTCGAGGTGTTGCGCAAGGCATGGATCGAAGGAGGGTTCGGGGCGATCCAGGAAAAGCAGTTCCTGGACAAGTTCGCCGACTACCTGCAGCCCGAAGATCACTGGCGGCGGCTGGACCGTCTGTTGTGGGACAAGCAGGATGGCCCCGCCCAGCACATGCTGCTGCGCGTTACCCCGGAACGGCGCTTGCTGGCGCAGGCCCGCATGGCGCTGCAGGACGGCAAGTCCAATGCCGAAAGCGTCGCCGCCAAGGTTCCCAAGGAATATAAGAACGATCCCGGCCTGATTTACGACCGCGTGCGCTGGCGGCGCCAAAAGGATCAGGACGAAGACGCCATCGACCTGTTGTCGCACCCGGCGCGCAATCAGGTGCGCCCTGACCTGTGGTGGCAGGAACGGGCCATCCTGGCCCGGCGCGCGCTTCAGAAAGGCCTGATTTCCCGCGCCTACCAGATCGCCGCCGACCATGCCATCGACGACGACAATTCGCAATTCGCCGAAGCCGAATTCCTGGCCGGCTGGATATCGCTGCGCTTCTTGGACGACAAGGAAACCGCCGCCACCCATTTCCAACGCCTGTGGGACAAGGTGTCGACGCCGTTGTCGCGCTCACGCGCCGCCTATTGGGCCGGACGCACCGCCGAGGCCCGGACCGACGTCAAGGGGGCCAAGGATTGGTATAGCCGGGGCGCTCAGTATTTCACCGCCTATTACGGTCAGTTGGCGGCATCCCGGCTAGACGACCATCACTGGCCGTTGCCGCCTGACCCCAAACCCAGCGCCGAGGAAACCAAACGCTTCAACGGCCGCGAGATGGTGCGTGCCACCCGCATCATGCTGGAGATGGGCGAAACCGAATATTTGCGGGCTTTCTTCATCCGCTTGAACGAAGTCGCCCAATCGGCGGGCGAGCGCGCCCTGGTGGGCAAGCTGGCGTTGGAGAGGGGCCGCAACGATCTGGCGGTGACCATTGCCCGCCGTGCCGACCGTGACAGCGTGTTCCTGGTCGGCGCCGGTTGGCCGGTGCCCCATATCCAGGTGGAAACCGGTCCCGAAAAAGCCCTGGTTTTGGCCCTGATCCGTCAGGAATCCGGTTTCATGACCGACGTTCAGTCCCCGGTCGGCGCCCGTGGTCTGATGCAGTTGATGCCGGCGACCGCCAAGCAGGTGGCCAAAGCCATCAAGGTGGCGTTCAAGCCGTCCAAGCTGGACGATCCCGAATACAACGTCCGGCTGGGCAGCACCTATTTGGGTGACATGATCGACAATTTCGAAGGCTCGTACGTCATGGCCCTGGCGGCCTATAACGCCGGCCCGGCCCGGGTGCGGCGCTGGGTCAAGGAATATGGCGACCCCCGCGACCCGACGGTGGACGCCATCGACTGGATCGAGATGATCCCGTTCACCGAAACACGATCCTATGTCCAACGGGTGATGGAAAGCCTGTCCATCTATCGCCGCAAGTTGGGCGATGGCGAAGGCGTGTCGTTCGAATCCGACCTGAAGCGTTGGTCAAGGCGGCAGGCGGGCTAGGAAAAGCCATCCTTTGAAAGTCGCAAGTCCTTGTGCTGATAGTCTGTGCCCCATTATTCCATGTGGTCTTTACCACCAGGACCGGTGTATGACTATTGATATAAGCTCCGGCGTTTTGCGGCTTTTGGTTGAATGGCTATGCGGTCTTTGCTTTTTTCAGTGTTTGTTTTGTTCGTCGCCGCATTCCCATCCAAGGCGGGGACGCTTGACGACATTCGCCAGCGCGGTGACGTCCGCTGCGGGGTGTTCCCCGACGATCCCGGACGCAGCGCCATCAGTGCCGCGGGGCGCTGGGAAGGCTTTTACGTGGATTATTGCCGGGCGTTGGCCGTCGCGGTGCTGGGCGACCCCGATGCCGTCCGCTTCGTCGAGGTGGGGCCGCAATCGCGCTTCACCTCGTTGGTGGAGCGCCGGGTCGACGTTGTCATGTATTCGTCCACCTGGACCTTGGGGCGCGAGAACCTTTACGGCATCGCTTTTCCGGCCATCTATCTTTTTGACGGCCAGGGATTGATGGTGCGCGCCAATTCGGGGATCACTTCTCTGAAGGACCTGGATGGGCGCAGCGTCTGCGTCACTCCCAGCACCACCAGTCAGGCCAACCTTGAAAGCCTTTTGCATCAGGGCGCCATCAACGCCAAGGTCGTCTATGCCAACGGCGATGCGTTTTTTCGCGGCAATTGCGACGCCTACAGCGCCGACAGGGTGAATTTGGCCATCAATCGGGCCAACCGCGCCGACGATCCCAAGCGCTATCAGATTTTGCCGTTTTCCATGTCGCGTGAACCCATTGGTCCCATGGTTCGAGATGACGACCTGCAATGGCAGAAGATCGTCGCCGCCGTGGTCAACGCGGTGATCGTCGCCGAGGAATTGGGACTTGATCAGGCGAATGTCGAGACCGCGGGCCGTGACGCCGTTTCAGGTGAGCGCGCCAGCCTGTTGGGCGCCAATACCCAGGTGGCGGACTGGCTGGGCTTGAAGCCGGATTGGTCCCGGCAGGTGATTCGGCAGGTCGGCAATTACGGTGAAATCTTCAATCGCCACTTTGGCCCCGACACCCCCATCGGCCTGGATCGTGGTCTGAACCGGTTGTGGTCGCAAGGCGGTGTTCTTTACGCGCCGCTGTTCAAGTAAGAATCGGAGGTCAGGGTGTCCGAGCGAAGCCTAAGCCGGAATGTGACCATCGCCGTCATGACCGTGTTTGGCGCCTTCGTCGCCACCATGGGGGCTGTCGGGCTGTTCCTGCTGGACCAAGACACCCGTACCCGCACCATCTTCACCAATGATTTCCCCCAGACCATGGCGGCTGCGGATGTGGTGCGGGAAGCCGAAACCTTGAACGGCCAGATATTGGAACGCGTGCTGGGCATCCGGCGCACCGATTCCGAATTGTTGCTGACCGATGTGCCGCAGATCGCCATTTTCCAGGACAAGCTGGGCCAGTTGACGCCCGGCCAGCTGGATCGTCTGGTCACCCCGTACCTGGAAAACATCCCTGCGTTGGACGACGCGCTGCAAGTCGAACGCCGCTTGCAGGCGGAGCAAGAGCTGCTGGTGGACGAGGTGTTGGCTTTGGGCAACACCATCCGGGATGGTGCGTTGCATGACAACGAACTGGAAACCCAGGCTCTGGTGGTGACCGCTCAGATTTCCGCCTTGCTCGCGGTGAACAGCGCCGGGCAGGGGCGACGTTTGCGCCGTCAATTGGAACAAAGTCGCGCCGATCTGCAAAAAAGCTTGGATCAAGCCAAGAACACCGTCATCGGCACCCAGTTGCTGGTCTCGCTCAGCCATCTGGCGCGGCGCAGCCAGGAAAACCAAGAGGCCTTAGGCGTTGCCCGGCAGCGAACATTGGCCATGCTGCGCATGGTGCGGACTTCGGCTCAGCAGATCAACAGCGCCACCTTCAGCGATTTCACGGATCGACGGCAGGCCGTATCCGAAGCCATGGACCAGCATTCCGAACGTTCGGCAATGACCCTGGCGCTGATCGCCGTGGTTGCCGGTTTGTCGGCGGTGTTGACCGTCTGGTTGATGGCCTTCATATCCAAGCGGGTCATCCGGCGCCTGGATGCGCTTAGCCGGGTGATGATGGCCCATGTCCAAGGGCAACGGCCGAAAATTCCCACGGATGGCGGCGACGAGATCGCCGGCATGGGGCAGGCTTTCGCCGTTTTCGTCGAAGCCCGCGATCGTGCGGAAGCCGATCTGGCCCTGGTGGCGGTCACCGATTCCTTAAGCGGATTGGGTAACCGACGGGGATTTGACCAGCATCTGGACAATGAATGGCGGCGCTGTATCCGCGACAGCACGCCCTTGTGCCTGATCATGGCCGACATCGACCATTTCAAGCTTTACAACGATATTTATGGCCATCCCCAGGGCGACGAATGTATTCGTCGGGTCGCCCAGGTGATCCGTCAGGCCATGCGCCGTCCGGGCGATTACGTGGCGCGCTATGGCGGCGAGGAATTCATCTGCGTCCTGCCCGCCACCGAGATCGACGGCGCCCGCGCCATCGCTCAATCCATCCGCGCCGCCTTGGCCAAGCTGGACATGCCGCACCAAGGGGCCGAGGCCACGGGCGGCATCGTGAGCCTTAGCCTGGGTATCGCCATACTGCAGCCGTCAGAGCATGAGCGGCCGCAGTTCCTGATCGATCTGGCCGATCAGGCCTTGTACCGGGCCAAGAAAATGGGCCGCGACCAGGTCCAGGTTTCCGAGCTCACGGACGGAAATGTCGAATCAGCCTAGGCAAGGCGGGTGCGTGAGCGCTATGTATCCCTGATCCGATTGATAAAAGCATAGGGTCAAGGAAATGCCGGACTATCGCTCTCGTACCTCCACCCATGGCCGCAACATGTCGGGCGCGCGTGGCCTGTGGCGCGCCACCGGCATGAAGGACGAGGATTTCGGCAAGCCGATCATCGCCGTGGTCAATTCCTTCACCCAGTTCGTGCCCGGTCACGTGCATCTGAAGGATCTGGGTCAGATGGTCGCCCGCGAGATCGAGAAGGCCGGTGGCGTCGCCAAGGAATTCAACACCATCGCCATCGACGACGGCATCGCCATGGGGCATTCCGGCATGCTGTATTCGCTGCCAAGCCGCGAAATCATCGCCGATTCGGTGGAATACATGTGCAACGCCCACACCGCCGACGCCATGGTGTGCATCTCGAACTGCGACAAGATCACGCCCGGCATGCTGATGGCGGCGCTGCGCCTGAACATTCCGGCCATCTTCGTCTCGGGCGGGCCGATGGAGGCCGGCAAGGTGGTCTATCAGGGTGAAACCCACGCCGTCGACCTGATCGACGCCATGATCAAGGGCGCCGACAAGAACGTTTCCGACGAAGAAGCCATGGCCTTCGAACGGGAAAGCTGCCCCACTTGCGGTTCGTGCTCGGGCATGTTCACCGCCAATTCCATGAATTGCCTGACCGAGGCCCTGGGCCTGTCGCTGCCCGGCAACGGCACCGTGGTCGCCACCCATGCCGACCGCAAGGAATTGTTCCTGGAAGCCGGTCGCCGCATCGTCCAGATCACCCGCGCTTATTACGAAAAGGGTGACGAATCGGTGCTGCCGCGCTCGGTCGCCAGCTTCCAGGCCTTCGAGAACGCCATGACCCTGGACATCGCCATGGGCGGGTCCACCAACACCGTGCTGCATCTGCTGGCCGCCGCCCAAGAAGCCGGCGTCAACTTCACCATGGCCGACATCGACCGTCTGTCGCGTCGCGTGCCCTGCCTGTGCAAGGTCGCCCCCAACGTCGCCGACGTCCATATCGAGGACGTGCATCGGGCCGGCGGCATCATGTCCATTCTGGGCCAGCTGGAACGCGCCGGTCTTTTGAATGGCGATTGCGGCACCGTGCATTCGGGGACCATCGCCCAGGCTTTGGACAAGTGGGACATCAGCCGCACCGACGACGCCAAGGTGCGGGAATTTTACCGTGCGGCGCCGGGCGGTGTGCGCACCACCGAAGCCTTCAGCCAGTCCAAGCGCTGGGAAAGCCTGGACGCCGACCGCGAGAAGGGCGTCATCCGTTCGGCCGAAAAGGCGTTCTCCAAGGATGGCGGCTTGGCGGTGCTGTTCGGCAACATCGCGCTTGACGGCTGCATCGTCAAAACTGCCGGCGTCGACGAATCCAACCTGACCTTCAAAGGGCCGGCGGTGATCTGCGAAAGCCAGGAAGAGGCGGTGGCCAAGATCCTGGGCGGCGTGGTCAAGGCCGGCGACGTGGTTCTGGTGCGTTATGAAGGCCCCAAGGGTGGCCCCGGCATGCAGGAAATGCTGTACCCCACCAGCTATTTGAAAAGCATGGGCTTGGGCAAGCAGTGCGCCCTGATCACCGACGGCCGTTTCTCGGGCGGCACCTCGGGCCTGTCCATCGGCCACGCCTCGCCGGAAGCGGCCGAGGGCGGCGCCATCGGTCTGGTGGAAGAAGGCGACGTCATCGTCATCGACATCCCCAACCGGGTGATCAAGGTCGACGTGTCCGACGACGAGCTGGCCAAGCGCCGCGCCGCCATGGAAGCCCGTGGCGCCAAGGCGTGGAAGCCGGTGGACCGCGACCGCCCGGTCAGCCAGGCGCTGCGGGCCTATGCTGCCATGACCACTTCGGCGGCGCGTGGCGCGGTGCGTGACGTCTCGCAGCTCGAGCGTTAAGGCCGGGTCATGGCGACCATCACCTGGAGTCCGATGATGAGTGTCGGCGTCCCCGTTCTGGACGCCGACCATCGGACCCTGGTGGGCTTGATCAATGATCTGCACCGTTCCGTCGGCGACGACGAGGAATACGCCACCCTGGGCAGCGTTCTGAAGGCGCTGGAGGAATACGCCGACCATCACTTCGCCCGCGAGGAACGGGTGATGGAAATTTGCCGTTATCCGTCCACCAGCGCCCACCGAGCCATGCATCAGCGGCTGTTTTCCCAAGTCCGCGCGCTGAAGGACGCCTACGACCGCGACCGCACGGCGGTCCGTGCCAAGGATTGCCTGGATTTTCTGCATAAGTGGTTGATCGAACATATCTGTTCGTCGGACATGGATTACCGTGCCTGGGTGGTCGGCCGATCCGAAGCCCTGGCCGAGGCGGAGAACCTGACCATGACCGGCATGCGTCAGCAGAACAGTCTGGACTGGCGGTCCATGCGGGTGCTGGTGGTGGACGACAACCAGAACTTCGCCCAGGTCATGCGCACCATTCTGGAAGGGGTGGGGGTCCAAGAGATCGGCACCGCCGCCAATCTGGACGCGGCGCGGGCCCGTTTGCAGGGGTCGGTGATCGACGTGGTGTTGAGCGACTGGCATGTGGGCCAGGAAAGCGGCCTGGATCTGGTTCGCTGGATCAGGGAACAGGACAAGCTGGCCCATTTGCCGGTTCTGGTGCTGTCCGGCCATGAACGCATAGCCAGCCGGGAGCTGGCTTTGACCGCCGGCGCCGACGAATTCATGGAAAAACCAATTTCCGCCAGAGGATTGCTGATCTGTCTGGCCAAGATGATGCGCAAGGGGTAGGGGGCATGGACGCGGCTTTTTCCGATCTGGTCGTCAATCAAGATGGCGTTGCTTGCGTCCCTGACAGCGTTCACCCCTTGCCCAACCTGCTGGATCTGAGTGCCGAAGAGGTGCTGGATGCTTTTCGCGACAGCCAGCGGGCGGATTTTTCCGCCATTATCGGCGACATGGGCAAGCCCGGTTCCGGCCTGCATCAGGTTTTCGCCGACCTTGCCGGCCGGGTCGGTCCCGACAACCCGTTTCATCGCACCGCCTTGTTCCGCGACGGCGCCTTGGAAAGCCTGTTCCTGGACTTGCACGACCATGTGATGAGCCATCCGGTATGGCGGCACCCGTTTTTCGTCCGGGTCTTCCAAGGCGGTATCGACCTTACGGGATTGCGCCGTTTTTCCACCGCCTATTTCAACCAGATCAAGAACACCCGCCAATGCGTGGCCCTGGCCATCGGCCGCTTCCATGGTTTGATGGATCTGCCCTATGGCGTCCTTAACGAAAGAGTGAGCGAGATCACCCAGGTGTCACTGGCCCAGCTGGTGGCCGATGAATATGGCGTGGGATCACATTCGGTCGAGGATTATCCTGACCTGGGTCACCTGTTCCAGTCGCGCACCCACATCGTCATGTACCGGCAATTGTTCGACGGCTTGGGCATCGCTGCCGCCGACCAGGACGTCCCCATGTTGTGGGGGGTGGCCGACAACGTCCTGATTCAGCGTCTGGTGGCCGGTGATCCGGCCTTCACCCCGTTGGAAGCCCTGGCCTCGGTGGGGCTGGGGATGGAATGGGGGGTGCCGGAATTCTTCTCGTTGCTGCTGGGCGGCATGATCCGGGTGGCCAGCCGCGACAACTTGCCGTTGACGGCCCGCGACCTGGAAGTCTTCATCGCCCATGTGCGCTATGACGTGCTGCACGCTGTTTCCGTCATGCTGGTCACCAGCCTTTACATGAAGGACGACGGCGACGTGGCCGTGGTCAAGAACGCCTGCAACACCTTGATGGCCGGGCGTTACGCCATGATGGGCGACGTCTATGCCCATGTGTTCGGGCAAGCCTGTCCGTCTTTTGGGGAAATCGGCCTGGAAGACCGCTACAAGCTGACGGATCGCCGTATCGAAGCGGCGCTGCTCAAGGCCCGGCAAAGCGTGGCCCCGAAAAACGTCGAGCGGGGCGATGAATATCGCGCCCGCCCGGATGTCCCTTTCGTCTTTCGCTGATTACTTCTCGGCGAAAGCCTTTTCGATGACGTAATCGCCGGCACCCGCGTGGCTGCCTTGGTTGAAACCAATGCTGTCCAGATAATCGGCCAGTTCGTTCATCATGTTGGGATTGCCGCAGATCATCACGCGGTCTTCCTCGCGGTTCAGCGGCGGCACGCCCAGGTCGCTGAACAGCTTGCCCGACTTCACCAGATCGGTGATGCGGCCCTGGTTGCGGAAATCCTCACGCGTCACGGTCGGGTAATAGACCAGCTTGTGGCGGGCTTCCTCGCCGAAGAATTCGTTCTTGGGCAATTCCTCGGTGATGAAGTCGGTATAGACCAGGTCGCGGATGAAGCGCACGCCGTGCACCAGGATCACCTGATCGAAGCGTTCGTACACCTCGGGGTCCTTGATCAAGGACAGGAAGGGCGCCAGACCGGTGCCGGTGGACCACAGATACAGGCGCTTGCCGGGTAGCAGGTTGGGTAAAACCAGGGTGCCGGTGGTCTTCTTGTTCACCAAGATGGTGTCGCCGGGCTGGATGTGCTGCAGGCGCGAGGTCAAGGGGCCGTTGGGCACCTTGATGGACAGGAATTCCAGATGTTCCTCGTAATTGGCGCTGACCATGGAATAGGCGCGCATCAGCGGTTTGCCGTCGACCATCAGGCCGATCATGGCGAATTGGCCGTTTTCGAAGCGAAAGCCCGGGTCACGGTTCAGTTTCAGGGTGAACAGGGAATCGGTCCAGTGATGGACGTCCAGAACCGTCTTTTCCAGAATGTTCGACATTGGCCTTCGCTCATTGATCACAAGGGGGGATCGCAAGGGGGATAATCGCGCCGCAACATGGCGGAACGCTTATCTACATAGCAATTCGCCAACACAACATCAACAAAAATGTAGTTTATAACATAAACACACAAATTTAGTGTTTATTGAAGCTCGATCCAGACCGGGGTGTGGTCGCTGGCTTTTTCCTTGCCGCGCGGTGCTTTGTCGATGTCGCAGGCGGTCAGCCGGTCGGCGGCCCCAGGGGACAACAGGAAATGGTCGATGCGCAATCCGTTGTCGCGTGGCCAGGCCCCGGCTTGGTAATCCCAGAACGAATAACGGCCCGGTTCGGGGTGCAGGGCGCGGAAAGCCTCGGTCAGGCCCAGATGGCACAATTCGCGGAACAAAGCCCGGCTTTCCGGCCGGCACAGCGCATCGTTGGCCCAGCCGGCCGGGTCGTAGACGTCGGCATCGGTTGGACAGATGTTGTAGTCGCCGCCCAGTACGAAGGGCAGGTCCTGAGCCAACAAAGTCTTGGCATGGTTGACCAGTCGGCGCATCCAGCGCAATTTGTAGTCGAATTTGTCCCCCGGGGTGGGGTTGCCATTGGGCAGATACAGACTGGCGATGCGCAGCCCCTGGATGTCGGCCTGGATATAGCGGGCTTGTTCGTCGGATTCGTCACCGGGCAAGCGGCGCTGGATGTTTTCCATGGGGTGACGCGACAGGATGGCGACGCCGTTATAGGATTTCTGCCCATGAACCGCGACGTTCCAGCCGGCGCTTTCGAATTCCATCAAGGGGAAGCCGTCGTCCTGGCATTTGATCTCTTGCAACAGCGTGACGTCGGGCTTGGCCTGGTCCAGCCATTCCATCACGTTGGGAAGGCGGGCCTTGACCGAATTGACGTTCCAGGTGGCGATACGCAGCATAGGGCCTCGGAGGTGCAAGAGTGGCGAATGGTCTGATTATACGGACTTTGGTCTTTTTGGCATGGATGGTTTGCGGCCCGATGGCTTGGGCGCAAGCCTGTCCGCCCATGCCGACGGCCCAGATGTCGTTTCAGACCGACATGGTGTCGCCGGTTTACCGCAACGATCGGAACCGGGCGGTGGTGACCCAATTGGCCGGGCACAGCGGCAACCCCAATCTTCGCCAGCACGGACTGACCCGTTCCGAGACGGATTTCCAGCTGGCGATCACCCTTGCCATCGCCGATCTGGGCAACAACCGCTTGTGCGTGGCCCTGAAAGACGTCAAGGGGACGTGGCTGCTTAGTCTGCTTGAGGTGGACGTGGTTTCGGAACTGGCGCCGGGGACCTGTCCTCATGGGGTGGTCCGGGCCCACGAAAACCAGCATGTGGCCCTGACCAAGCAGGTGTTCACCCGTCACATGGCGCCGATGCGCGCCCGCTTCGCCGAGGTGGTCCGTGGCATCAAGCCGCAGCTGATCCGTGGGTCGGCGGCCCAGGCGTCGCGACAATTCCAGAGCCATATCCTGACAGAGATGAAAATAGCATTGGCGGCGTACAATCGCGATGTGGCCGCCGCCAATGCCGTCATCGACACGCCGGAAAACTATCGGTCGGAAACCGCCAAATGCCCGGTCTGGAAGTGATCAGACCGAGAAGCTGGAGCCGCAGCCGCAGGTCGAAGTGGCTTGCGGGTTCTTGAACTGGAAGCTGGCGCCCATCAGGTCCTCGACGAAATCCACCATGGTGCCGTCCAGGATTTCCAGGGACGTCTGGTCGACCACCAGCTTGACGCCGTGCTGTTCGCTGACCACGTCGTCTTCGTTGGTCTTGTCGTCCAGCTCGATATTGTACTGAAAACCGGAACAGCCGCCACCCGACACCCCCAGGCGCAGCATCAGGTTGGGCTTGCCTTCCATGGAAATCAGGGTTTGGACGCGCTGGGCGGCGCTTTCGGTCAGGATGACTTGCGACATAAAGCTACCTCGAAAATAACGGTTCCGGCGGAATTGTTCCGACCTTAGCACATGCGATATGGGGTGCGGTAGCCGAAGGGCAAGTGGTTGCGTTCGGACCTTGGCGACGTTAGTGTCCGCAGATGCATCAGACGCTGTCGTCCCGATCCGCCATTCTTGCGCCTTTCGCCTGCCGGCCCGAGGAATCGCGCGGTCGTCTTTATCCGGAACCGGAAAGCCCGACGCGTTCGCCGTTCCAGCGCGACCGCGACCGCATCATCCATTCCGCCGCTTTCCGCCGCCTGCAATACAAGACCCAGGTTTTCGTCTATCACGAAGGCGAAAATTTCCGCACCCGGCTGACCCATTCGCTGGAAGTCTCGCAGATCGCCCGCTCCATCGCCCGCGTGCTGGGGCTGGAAGAAGACATGGCCGAATCCCTGGCCCTGGCCCATGACCTGGGGCACACGCCCTTCGGCCATGCCGGCGAGGACGCGCTGCAGGACGTGCTGTCCGCCCATGGTGGCTTCGATCATAACGCCCAGTCGCTTCGGGTGGTGACCAAGCTGGAACGCCGTTATGTGGAATTCGACGGCCTGAACCTGACCTGGGAAACCCTGGAAGGACTGGTCAAGCACAATGGTCCGCTGACCGGCCCCTTGGCCAAGCCCTGCGAGGACCCGCTGCCCGGCGCCATCACCGAATACGTCACCCGCCACGATCTGGAACTGGATACCTTCGCCAGTGCCGAGGCCCAGGCGGCGGCGCTTTCCGACGACATCGCCTATAACAACCACGACATCGACGACGGCTTGCGGGCCGGGCTGTTCACCATCAAGGATCTGGAAGACGTACCGTTGGTCGGGCCGGTCTTCCACGCGGTGGCCAAGGAATATCCCGACGCCGACGTGTCGCTGCACATCCACGAAGCGGTGCGCCGCATGATCGGCATGATGATCCTGGACTGCATCGAGGAAACGCAAAGCCGCATCGCCCAGTTCAAGCCGAAATCGGCGGACGAGGTCCGCAGCCTGAAGATGCCGTTGGTGTCGTTTTCCGATAAGATGCGGGCCAATGACGCGGCACTGAAAAAGTTCCTGTTTCCCAACATGTACCGGCACTTCACCGTCAACCGCATGACCAGCAAGGGGCGCCGCGTGGTGAAGGATCTGTACAATCTGCTGTTCGCCGAACCCGGCTGCCTGCCGCCCGAATGGCGACGCTTGACCGACGGGGCGGGAACCGCCAAGACCGCCCGCGTGGTCGGCGATTACATCGCCGGCATGACCGACCGCTTTGCCCTGGACGAACATCGTCGTCTGTTTGACATGCAAGAGAAGCCCTGAATGAACCTGTTCAAGTATTTCCGCGAAGAAATCGTCGCCGCCTTGGGCCGCCTGGATCTGCCGGCGGGTTTGGACACCGGCAAGGTGACCGCCGAGCCCCCGCGTGAGGAAGCCCACGGCGACGTCGCCACCAACGCCGCCATGGTGCTGTCCAAGGGCGCCGGCATGAAGCCGCGCGACCTGGCGGAAAAGCTGGCCGCCGAACTGCGCGGACATCCGGCGGTGGCGGCGGTGGAAATCGCCGGTCCGGGGTTCATCAACCTGCGACTGGTGGAAAGCTTCTGGGCCGAACGCCTGGCCGAAATCCTGAAGGAAGGCGCCGCTTACGGCAATTCGGACATGGGGGCCAACGCGCCGGTCAACGTGGAATACGTCTCGGCCAATCCCACCGGCCCCATGCATATCGGCCACGCCCGCGGCGCCGTGGTCGGCGACGTCCTGGCCTCGCTGCTGGCCAAGGCGGGTTACGCCGTCAGCCGCGAATATTACATCAACGACGCCGGGTCCCAGGTGGACGTGCTGGCGCGATCCGCCCATCTGCGTTACCGGGAAGCCCTGGGCGAGACCATCGAGATTCCGGAAGGCCTGTATCCGGGGGAATACCTGAAGCCGACCGGCGCCAAGCTGGCGGAAATCCACGGCGACAAGTTCAAGGACGCCCCTGAATCCGAATGGCTGCCGGCTTTCCGCCTGTTCGCCGTCGAGTCGATGATGGGGATGATCCGCGAGGATCTGGCGGCGCTGGGGGTCAAGCACGACGTCTTCACCTCGGAACGCGGTCTGGTGGAAGGCGGCAAGGTCGACGCGGCGCTGAACTACCTGGAAGGCCTGGGGCAGGTCTACGAAGGCGTGCTGGAGCCGCCCAAGGGCAAGGTTCTGGACGATTGGGAACCGCGTCCGCAGACCCTGTTCCGCGCCACCGCCTTCGGTGACGACGTGGACCGGCCGCTGAAGAAGTCGGACGGGTCGTGGACCTATTTCGCTTCCGACATCGCCTATCACCTGGACAAGTACCGTCGCGGCTTTCCATTGATGATCGACATCTGGGGCGCTGATCACGGCGGTTACGTCAAGCGCATGCAGGCCGCCGTCAAGGCGGTGAGCGAGGGCGGCGGCGACCTGGACGTGAAATTGTGCCAGATGGTCAACCTGATGAAGGGCGGCCAGCCCTACAAGATGAGCAAGCGGGCGGGGACCTTCGTCACCCTGCGCGACTTGGTGGACCAGGTGGGCAAGGATGTGGTCCGCTTCATCATGCTGACCCGCAAGAACGACGCCCATCTGGATTTCGACCTGGACAAGGTGCTGGAACAGTCGCGCGACAACCCGGTCTTCTATGTGCAATACGCCCATGCCCGCTGTCATTCGGTGTTGCGCCACGGTGCCCAGGCCCTGGCCGGCGCCGACCTGTCAGGCCCTGCCTTGGCGGCAGGACCTTTGGCCCGCTTGACCGATCCGGCCGAGCTTGCTGTGATCAAGGTGCTGGCCGGTTGGCCGCGTCTGGTGGAAAGCGCCGCCGAAGCCCACGAGCCGCATCGCGTGGCCTTTTACCTGAACGACGTGGCCGCCGCCTTCCACGGGCTGTGGAACAAGGGCAAGGACGACACCCAACTGCGTTTCCTGATCGAAGGCGACGCGGAATTGTCCCTGGCCCGCATGGCCCTGGTACGTGCCGTCGCCGACGTCATCGCGTCGGGTCTGGCGGTGTTTGGTGTGGAACCGGTGGAGGAGATGCGCTGACATGGCGGGACACCCCGACGACGACTATAACCGCGACATCCTGGATATCATCCCCGAGCGTTTCGACGCCGACCCGGACAGCTATCCGGCCCGATCCGGCCTGCGTTTGCGCAACTGGCTGATCCTGGGCGGCGCGGTGCTGGCCGTGGGCGTGGCGGTGGCGGTGGGATGGCGCATGTTCGCCGGCTCCGGCGTCAACGCCGACGGGGTGCCGGTGATCACCGCCGACCAACGTCCCATCAAGATCAGGCCCGACGATCGCGGCGGCATGCAGGTCCCCAACCAGGACAAGCTGGTTTACGGCCGTCTGGAACAGGGCGAGGGCGACACCAAGGTGGAACGGTTGTTGCCGCCGGCTGAACAGCCGATTCCGCCGCCGGCCACGCCGCCGGAAGCCGCCGCCAAGCCGGCCGCCCCTGTGCAAGAGGTGATGAAGCCGGCCCCCATGCCCGCGCCGGCGCCCGTCGCGGCTCCGACGCCCGCTCCGGCGCCGGTGGCGGTCAAGCCGGTCGAGCCGGTGGCGGCTCCGGTGGCGGCAAAGCCCGCTCCTGCACCGCAGGTGGCCAGCACGGCGCCGGCCAAGGCGCCGGCACCCGCACCGGTCAAAACCATCGTTTCCCCGGCCGTGACCCCGGCTCCCGCGCCGGCGCCGGCTCAAAGTGCCGCCAAGACCGCCGCGGTTTCCGGTGGCGGCTATCTGGTGCAGTTGGGCGCCTTGCGTTCGGCGCCCGACGCCGAAAAGGAATGGGGCCGCATCCAGCGTGCCAACAGCGACGTGCTGGGGGGGCTGAAATCCGACGTGGTGCAGGTGGACCTGGGGGCCAAGGGGGTGTTCTGGCGCCTGCGCGCCGGCCCCTTGGACGAACAAGGGGCCCGCCATGTCTGTGGTGAACTGAAAACCCGCAATCAGGGGTGCATGGTTGTCCGCAAGTAATTCTGTCCCGTCAGCGGCGATTTTCGGCTGCTCCGGCTTGGCCCTGACCCAGGCGGAAAAGGAATTTTTCGCCCGGACCAATCCCTTGGGCTTCATCCTGTTCGCCCGCAACGTGGACAATCCCGACCAAGTTCGGGCATTGGTCCGGGACTTGCGCGCATCTGTCGGCCGGGCCGATGCCCCGGTGCTGATCGACCAGGAAGGGGGCAGGGTGCAGCGTCTGCGTCCGCCCCATTGGCGTGCGGCGCCACCCGGGGCGGTGTTCGCCGAACTGGCGGCCAGGGATTCCGAACGTGCCGCGCAGGCGCTGCGGCTGAACTATCGTCTGATCGGTGCCGAACTGGCCGATCTGGGCATCGACGTGGATTGCGCCCCGGTGCTGGACGTGCCCGTTTCCGGCGCCCATGACGTCATCGGTGACCGCGCCTTTGGCAAGACCGCCGCCATGGTGGCCGATCTGGGCCGTGCCGTTTGCGACGGGCTGCTGGACCAAGGCGTGTTGCCGGTGATCAAGCATATCCCCGGGCATGGCCGTGCCATGGTCGATTCCCACCTGTCTTTGCCGGTGGTGGATGCCAGCCGGGCGGAACTGGAAGCCCAGGATTTCGCCACTTTCACGGCCCTGCGTGATCAGCCCTGGGCGATGACCGCCCATGTGGTCTATACCGCCATCGACGCCAAGGCCCCGGCCACCACCTCGGCCAAGGTGATCGGCGAGATCATTCGCGGCCTGATCGGTTTCGAAGGTCTGCTGATATCCGACGACCTGTCCATGAAGGCCCTGGGCGGCAGCTTCGGCGAGCGTACGGCGGCCTGCCTGGAAGCCGGCTGTGACGTGGTTCTGCACTGTAATGGCCAGATGGAGGAAATGTCCGCCATCGCCGCCCAATTGCGGCCCTTGACCGATATCGCCCGTGAAAGGGTGGCCCAGGGACAACGCATGAAGCGTCGCGATGATCTGGATCAGGCCGCCGCCCTGGCCGAGCTGAACCGGTTGCTGGCATGAACGACCTGATCGGCATCGTGCAGCAGGTGTCGGTGGTGGCCTTGCCGCTGGTTTTCGCCATCACCTTGCACGAAGCGGCGCATGGCTATGCCGCCCTGGCCATGGGCGACGACACCGCCAAGCGTTTGGGGCGTATTTCCCTTAATCCGATCCGTCATGTGGACCTGTTCGGCACCATCATCGTGCCGGCCCTGTTGCTGATGATGGGATCGTTCCTGTTCGGCTGGGCCAAGCCGGTGCCGGTGGATTTCCGCAAGTTGCGCAATCCGCGCTATGGCATGGTGGTGGTCGCCGCCGCCGGTCCAGGGGCCAATATCGCCATGGCGATCATTGCCATCCTGTTGATCGGGGTGGTCGGCCATTTGCCCGACTCGGCGGTTGACTGGGCTCGGCTGAATTTGGCAAACGCAATTTATATCAATATATTGCTTGCCGTTTTTAATCTTATTCCGATCCCGCCCTTGGATGGCGGCCGGGTTGCCGTCGGCCTGCTGCCGCGTCATCTGGCCTTTCATCTGGCCTTTCATCTGGCCCGACTGGAAGACAAGGGGATTCTGATCGTCATCGGTTTGCTGATGATCTTGCCGTTGGTCAGTGGATTGGCGGGATACCGTATCGATCCCTTCGATCTGGTGATCCAGCCCGCCATCAATGGTGTGCTGACCTTGCTGGTGGGCATATTCGGCGGCTAGAACCCGATGATCATCCATGTTATTGTGCTGATCAATTCCATCGGCACAAGATATTGCGATGTCAATGCAGGTTGACGTTTTTCAAGCAGATGACGAAGCGCCCCAGCGTTCCCCCGAGGAACGGCTGCTGTTGGACTTGGACGGGTTTGAAGGACCGTTGGACGTGCTGCTGACCCTGGCGCGCGAGCAAAAGGTCGATCTGGCCAAGATTTCCATTCTGAAACTGGCCGACCAGTACCTGGAATTCGTCAACCGCATTCGCCAGCGTCACCTGGACCTGGCGGCGGAATATCTGGTGATGGCGGCGTGGCTGGCCTATCTGAAGTCACGTCTGCTGCTGCCGGAGCCCGAGCCGGAACAGGAAGGCCAGCCCAGCGCCGCCGAGATGGCAGACATCCTGGCCTTTCGCCTGCGCCGCCTGGAAGCCATGCAACAGGCGGGCACCACCTTGGTCAACCGGGCGCAATTGGGCCGGGACATCTTTGCCCGTGGCGAGCCGGAAGAGGTGCCGGTGATCACCCATTCCTTGTTCGACGTGGAATTGTTCGACCTGCTTAAGGCTTACGCCGACCATGTGGTGCGCACCTCGGTGCGGACGCTGCACATCGAGGCCCCTGACTTGTATTCGGTGGAAGACGCGCTCAGGCGGCTGGAACGCATGCTGGGCACCATGCCCGATTGGTCGGTGCTGTCGTCCTATCTGCCCAGCTTCCAGGGTGACAGCCTGAAGATGAAGTCGGCGGTGGCGTCCACCTTCATCGCGGCCCTGGAACTGGCCAAGCAGGGACGCTTGCAATTGCGCCAGGATGGCGGTCCTTATTCGCCCATCTATGTGAAAGCGGGCGAGGCTGCGGCGTGAGCGATCAATTCGACCCTGAACATCTGCGCTTGCTGGAAGCGCTTTTGTTCGCGTCCCATCAGCCCTTGGACGAACGCGACCTGAACGACAAGCTGCCCGACGATGCCAACGTTCCGGCCTTGTTGGAGGAATTGCAGCGTCAGTATGCCGGACGCGGGGTCAACTTGGTCCGGCGTGACGCCAAATGGGCCTTCCGCACCGCGCCCGATCTGGCCGGGCAGCTGACCATCGAGCAGACCCAGACCCGGCGTCTGTCGCGTGCCGCCATCGAGGTGTTGGCCATCATCGCCTACAACCAGCCGATCACCCGTGCCGAGATCGAGGAAGTGCGCGGCGTGGCACTGTCCAAGGGGACTTTGGACTTGCTGTTCGAGGCCGGCTGGATCAGGCCACGCGGGCGGCGGCGCACTCCGGGCAAGCCGCTGCAATGGGGCACCAGCGACGGTTTCTTGGACCATTTCGGTCTGGAAAGCCTGGAAGACCTGCCCAATCTCAAGGAATTGAAGGCCGCCGGCCTGCTGGATACCCGTCCGGCCGCCGACGCCTATGGGAACCGTGCGGTTGATGATCTGGCTCCGGTGGACACCGCCGAGGACGAAGACGACGAACCGGAACTGGATTTGTTGGAAGAAGACGACAGCGACTTGCTGGGGTTGGCGGAATAGGGCGGTTGCGGGACCCGCGCAAGTCTGCGATGATCCGCCCCTTCGCTTTTATCCCTGCGGGCAGGAGAATTTTCTATGGGTAGCTTCAGCATTTGGCACTGGCTGATCGTTCTGGTCATCGTGCTTCTGCTGTTCGGCGCGGGCAAGATCCCCAAGCTGATGGGCGACATGGCCAAGGGCGTCAAGGCCTTCAAGAAGGGCCTGAACGAAGAAGACGACGTCCCGGCGGCCAAGCCGGCCGAATCGCAGCGCCTGGAATCCGAAGCTGCCGCCCAACCGGCAGAAAAGGACACCGCCCGCCACTAAGGGCGGCGCTTTCCATCGTCGCAAGGGGCCTGGCGCATGTTCGATATCGGCATGGACGAAATGGCTTTGGTGGCCGTCGTGGCGTTGATCGTCATCGGCCCCAAAGACCTGCCGCATGTGTTGCGCATGTGCGGGCGCTGGGTCCGCAAGGCGCGCGAATTGGCGGGTGAATTCCAGCGCGGCGTCGACGACATGGTGCGCGAAACCGAATTGTCCGAGCTGAAAAGCCAGGTCGAGAAGGTGGCCGACACCAACGCGTTACGCCGCGAGATCGAGAAAAGCATCGATCCCACCGGCGACATCGCACGGTCGCTGGAAGCGCCTAAGATAGAGCCTCTGGAAGCGCCCAAGCTGGAAAATCCGGTGGCAAGCGCTGCCACCGAAGCCGCGCCCTCGGTTGTGGCCCCCGAAAAGCCGCCGGCAGCATGAGCAACATGACCGAAGACAAGACCATGCCCTTGCTCGACCATCTGGTCGAGCTGCGCCAACGCCTGCTGTGGTCGGTGTTGGCCTTCGTTGTCGTCTTCGCGGCGTGTTTCTATTTCTCCGCCGACATCTACGCCTTCCTGATGGACCCCTATGCCAAGGTGGCCTTGGACAAGGGCGGCATGCGGCGGCTGATCTATACCGCCCCCACCGAAGCCTTCTTCACCTATGTGAAGGTGTCGGCCTTCGCCGCGGGCGTCATCTGCTTCCCGGTCTGGGCCGGACAGTTGTGGGCCTTTGTCGCCCCGGGGCTTTACAAGAACGAACGTCAGGCTTTCATGCCCTTCCTGTTCGCCACCCCGGTGCTGTTCACCATGGGGGCCGCCCTGGTGTACTTCCTGGTCCTGCCCATGCTGTACACCTATCTGCTGGGTTTCGAAAATCTGGTTCCCCATCAGGGCGAGCTTCCCATTCAGCTGGAAGCCAAGGTCAGTGAATCGCTGTCCTTGATCATGACCCTGATCTTCGCCTTCGGTCTGGCTTTCCAGATGCCGGTGCTGCTGACCCTGTTGGCCCGCGTCGGCTTGGTGACCGCCAAGGGCTTGGCGGAAAAGCGCCGTTACGCCATCGTTGCCGTCTTCATCTTCGCCGCCGTGGTGACGCCGCCGGACGTGGTCAGCCAGCTGTCCTTGGCCATCCCCATGGTGCTGCTGTACGAAGCCTCGATCATTTCCGCCCGCATGGCCGAAAAGAAGCGCGGTGAATCGTCCGAGGACGAGGACGACGACGACGAGGACGACCCGGTCGACGAGACCGACTTCAATCATTGATCCCGCTTAAAGTGGATGTGACGTCATGCACGACCTGAAATGGATTCGCGACAATCCCGAGGCTTTTGACGCTGGCTTGGCCCGGCGCGGTCTGGAAGCGCGTTCCGCCCAATTGATCCGTCTGGATGGCGAACGCCGCGCCGCCCAAACCCGCCTGCAGGAAATGCAGGCGCAACGCAACGAAACCTCCAAGCAGATCGGCATCATCAAGAAGCAGGGCGGCGACGCCGGCGCCATCATGGAAGAGATGGCGCGGCTGAAGGAAGACATCCCGCTGATGGAAGCCCAGGACAAGTCGCTGGGCGAGGAAATCGAAGCCATTTTGGCCTCGATCCCCAACCTGCCGGGCTTGGACGTGCCCGACGGCCCTGACGAGGATCATAACGTGGAAGTGCGCCGCTGGGGCACCCCCCGCGACTTCGCCTTCCAACCGCTTGAACACGACGCCATCGGCACCAAGCTGGGGCTGATGGATTTCGACGGCGCCGCCAAGCTGTCGGGCGCCCGTTTCGTGGTGCTGAAGGGCAAGTTGGCCCGTCTGGAACGCGCCATCGCCCAGTTCATGCTGGATGTGCAGACTGACGAACACGGCTATACCGAGGTCAGCCCGCCGACCCTGGTCAAGGATGCCGCCCTGTTCGGTACCGGCCAATTGCCCAAGTTCGGCGACGACCTGTTCAAGGCCAATACCGGCCATTGGCTGATCCCCACGGCGGAAGTGCCGCTGACCAATTTGGTGGGCGATTCCATCCTGGACGAGGCGGCTTTGCCGGTTCGTATGACCGCGCTCACCCTTTGCTATCGTTCCGAGGCCGGGGCGGCGGGCAAGGACACTCGTGGCATGATCCGCCAGCATCAGTTCTGGAAGGTCGAGATGGTGTCCATCGCCCATCCGGACCAGTCGGAAGCCGAGCATCAGCGCATGACCCAATGCGCCGAAACCATCCTGCAGCGCCTGGAACTGCCGTACCGCACCATCGTGCTGTGCACCGGCGACATGGGCTTTTCCTCGCAGAAGACCTATGACATCGAAGTGTGGCTGCCGGGGCAGGGGCGCTATCGCGAGATTTCGTCGTGTTCCAATTGCGGCGATTTCCAGGCCCGGCGCATGAAGGCACGGTTCAAGGGGGAAAAGGGCAACCGTTTCGTCCACACGCTGAACGGTTCCGGTCTGGCCGTCGGCCGCACCCTGGTCGCCGTGCTGGAAAACTACCAGCAAGAAGACGGTTCCATCCGCGTCCCCGAAACGCTGCGCCCCTATATGGGCGGGCTGGAAGTCATTTCCTGACGCCATGTTCGCGCCCATCGCCGACTTGTCCCGCGCCCGCATCCTCATCAGCAATGATGACGGGATCAACGCGCCGGGCATCAAGGTGCTGGAACGCATTGCCCGGTCACTCAGCGATGACGTCTGGGTCGTGGCCCCCGATAGCGAGCAATCGGCGGCGGGCCACTCGCTGACCCTGCGGCGGCCCTTGCGGATCAAGCCGGTGTCGGAACGCCATTTTTGCGTTGACGGCACGCCCACCGACGCGGTGCTGCTGGGCGTCAATCACGTATTGACGGATAAGAAGCCCGATCTGGTGTTGTCGGGGATCAACCGGGGCGCCAACATGGGCGACGACGTCACCTATTCCGGCACCGTGGCGGCGGCCATGGAAGCCACCATCCTGGGCATTCCCTCCATCGCCTTGTCGCAATTCCTGCGCCCCGACCAGCCTGTGCATTGGTCCACCGCCGAACATTGGGGACCGCAGGTGATCCGCAAGGTGTGTCAGGTGGGGTGGGGGCTGAACGTGCTGATGAACGTCAACTTCCCCGACGTGCTGCCGGCCCAGGTCAGCGGTATCGAGGTGGTGCGCCAGGGCAAGCGCAAGATCGGCGATGAACTGATCGAACGGCGTGATCCGCGTGGCGAGCCCTATGTGTGGATCGGCGCCCAACGGTCCGAGGAACAAGGCGTGCCGGGCACTGACATCGAGGCGGTGATGCGGGGCGCCGTGGCGGTGACGCCCCTTTGCGTCGATCTGACCCATGGGGCGACCATGGATGCCCTGAAGCCTTTGTTCGGCTAGGAATACAGGCATGAGCACCGCCGAATCCCGTGTCATCCGGCTGCTGATGGAATTGCGCGGTCAAGGAATCACCGATGCCCGGGTGCTGAGCGCCTTGGAGAAGGTGCCGCGTGAACGTTTCGTCGCCCAGCCGTTCCTGGATCAGGCTTATGAAAACCATGCGTTGCCCATTGCCTGTGGGCAGACGGTCAGCCAGCCCTATATCGTCGCCCTGATGACCCAGGCGCTGGAAGTGGGCGAGCGCATGAAGGTGCTGGAAATCGGCACCGGGTCCGGCTATCAGGCCGCCGTGCTGTCGCGGCTGTGCCGGCGGCTTTACACCATCGAGCGCCACAAGCCGTTGCTGGTCGAGGCGGAAAAGCGTTTCCGCGAACTGCGCATCCACAACATCACCGCCAAGCTGGGCGACGGCGGCTTGGGCTGGCCGGAACAGGCGCCGTTCGAACGCATCATGGTCACCGCCGCCGCCCACGACATCCCGCCGCTTTTGGTGGATCAACTGCAGGTGGGCGGCATCATGGTCCTGCCGGTGGGCGAGGTGGGCCGCGGCAGCCAGGACCTAGTCCGGGTGGTCAAGCTGGAACGCGGTATCGACATCCAGCATCTGGAACCTGTGCGTTTCGTCCCCCTGGTCGAAGGTTTGCCCGACTCTTGACGTTGCCGGGCACGGATTCGCCGCGTATAGTGCGGCCCATGCGCGCGTCCATACCTCATATGGTGTCCCGATGGGTCCTGTTAGCTGTGCCTTTGGCGCTGCTGGCGGCCTGTTCCCCCAATTTCCGAGGCGGCGCGCCGGTCAGTCGCGGGGTTCCGCAACAATCCTGCGGCGGGGTGGTCACCGTCTATTCCGGCGACACCCTTTATTCCATCGCCCGGCGCTGCAATGTGTCGGTCCGCGATTTGATCGAGGCCAACAACCTCGGCGCCCCCTATGTCATCGTTCCTGGACAGACGATCCGCATTCCCGGCGGCGGCGAATACGTGGTCCAGCGCGGCGACGCGCTGTTGCTGGTGGCCCGGCGCCTGGGGGTGGAATTCCAGACCCTGGCGCGGCTGAACGGCAAGACACCGCCCTACACCATTTACGTGGGGGAAAAGCTGAAGCTGCCGGGCGGGCGTTCCAATTCCGGCGGGGCCGGTGGTGCCCTGGTCATCGCCTCGCCCAATTCCGGCCGACAAAACGCCGAACCGTCTTCGGCCTCGACGCGGGTGAACTCGGCGCCGCCGCCGCCTTCGTCGCCGGGGACCGTCACCACCACCGCGTCGGACACCACGCAAAAACCGGTTGCCGAAGCCCGTCACCCGGCCTTCGAACCCAGCCAGACCCTGCCGCCACCGCCGCCGCCCATGGTCGGCAAGGGCTTCATCTGGCCGGTCAAGGGCGAGGTGGTGGCCGAATTCGGCCCCCTGGCCAAGGGGCAGAACAACGACGGCATCAACATCGCCGCCCCCCGCGGCACCCCGGTGCGTTCCACCGAGAACGGCGTCGTCGCCTATGTGGGCAACGAGTTGAAAGGCTTTGGAAACCTGCTGCTGATCAAGCATTCCGATGGCTGGGTCAGCGCCTATGCCCATAACGAGCAGGTGATGGTGCGCAAGGGCGATTCGGTCAAGCGCGGGCAGCAGATCGCCACCGTGGGCTCGTCGGGCGGGGTGGATACGCCGCAACTGCATTTCGAGTTGCGGCGCGGTACCGAAGCGGTCAACCCCACCGCCCATCTGACGGGGTCGTGACGGCCAAAGCCTCTTGACCAAAGACAAGGGCCGCCCGTGGGGACGGCCCTATCTTTCCATCCATGTTCCAAAGATTCGACACCGCACCGACCCTGGCCCCCGACGAAGCGATGATCGTCGGCGCTCTCGTCATTCTGGGCGGCATCGCCCTGTTCGTGGGCGTGCTTTACGTCACCCGCTGGCTTGCCAGACGGTAGTTTAAACGCCACGCGGGCTTTGTCTCAGTCGATGGGCGTGCCCAGGCGACCGGCCAGATCCTGGATGAACTGCCACGCGACGCGGCCCGAGCGCGAACCACGGGTGACCGCCCATTCATTGGCTTCGCGATGCAGTTCATCCGTGCTGATGGGCAGCCGATAGCAGGTTGCATAGCCTTCGATGATCTCGAAATAGGTATCCTGGTTGACGTGATGGAAGCCCAGCCACAGGCCGAAGCGGTCGGACAACGACACTTTTTCCTCGACCGCTTCGCCGGGATTGATGGCGGTGGACCGCTCGTTCTCGATCATGTCGCGCGACAGCAGGTGGCGGCGGTTCGATGTGGCGTAGAAAATCACGTTGGACGGCCGGCCTTCGATGCCGCCGTCCAGCACCGCCTTCAGCGATTTGTAGGCTTCGTCCTGACCCTCGAACGACAGGTCGTCGCAGAACAGGATGGTGCGGCGCCCCTGGCTGCGCAAGATGCGCAGCAGGCGGGGCAGGGACGGGATGTCTTCGCGGTGGATTTCCACCAGCAGCAGCTTGTGGGCGCCTTCTTCGTTGATGGTGGCGTGGGCGGCCTTGACCAGCGAGCTTTTGCCGGTGCCGCGCGCCCCCCACAACAGCGCGTTGTTGGCGGGCAGGCCATTGGCGAAACGCCGGGTGTTGTCCAGCAATTGCTCGCGCTGGCGCTCGATGCCCTTCAACAATTGGATTTCCACCCGGTTGACCTGGGGGACCGGTTCCAGCCAATCGGGATCGGCATGCCAGACGAAAGCGTCGGCGGCGGCCAGGTCCACTTCGGCCAAAGGCGGCGGGGCCAAGCGTTCCAAAGCGGTGGCGATTCGGGTCAAAACGGCAATGGTATCAGCGTCCATGGCAGGCGAAATCCAGGTCGATGGCGTGGGCTGAACACCCTAATGGCGACAAGCCCGGGCGGCAAGGCTTTGAAAAAGGCGGGAGTTAAGGTTTGCAACCGCTCGCCTTGTCGCTATATTCCGCTGACTTCGCCATGAAAGGCCACTGATCCAAGGAGTTCTTCCATGTTCGTGTCCCCCGCCTATGCCCAGGCCGCCGCTTCTGCTGGTGGGCTCGCCGGAGGCGTCGAGGCCTTCCTGCCTCTGATCCTGATCTTCGTGGTCTTCTATTTCCTGATGATCCGTCCGCAACAAAAGCGCATGAAGGCGCACAAGGAAATGCTGGGCACGCTCCGTCGCGGTGACCGCGTCGTGCTGGGTGGCGGCATCATGGGCCAGGTCGCCAAGGTGACCAGCGAAACCGAAGTCCAGGTGGAAATCGCCGAAGGCGTCAAGGTGCGCGTGGTCCGTTCGGCCATCCAGGAAGTGGTGTCCAAGACCGAGCCGGTGGCTGCCAAGGACGAGTCCAAGGACGACTCCGAAGCCTCGGCTGAAAAGTAACCCTTTTTTCTTTCTGCAAAAGACGGAACCGTCATGCTTCAATTTCCCAAGTGGAAGATCGTGATGGTGCTGCTGGTCGCCCTGTGCGGGGCGATCTGGGCCGCACCCAACCTGCTGCCGCGGGAAACCACCGACCGTATGCCATCGTGGTGGCAGCCGGTCAGCCTGGGGCTTGATCTGCAGGGCGGTTCCTATCTTTTGCTGGAAGTCGACACCGCTTACATCAAGCGCGAACACCTGTCCGGCATGGTGGAAGCCCTGCGCGCCACCCTGCGCAAGGAAAAGGTCCGCTATTCCGAACTGGGCAGCAGCCAGGACAACGTCAAGGTTCGCATCTCGGACGAAGCCGAACGCGAACGGGTGCGACCCGAACTGCGGAAGATCGACCCCGAAGCCCTGATGGACGTGTCGTCCGACGGCATGTTCGTGTTCACCTATTCCGAACAGGCCACCGCCAAGCGCATCAATCAGGCGGTGGAGCAATCCATCGGCATCGTGCGCCGCCGCGTCGACGAATTGGGCACGCGCGAGCCGTCCATCCAGCGTCAGGGGGCCGACCGCATCATCGTCCAGCTTCCCGGCGTGAAGAACCCCGAGCACATCAAGTCGCTGCTGGGCAAGACCGCCAAGCTGACCTTCCATCTGGTGGACGACACCGCCAGCCCGGAAGATGCTGCCCGTGGCCGTATTCCCCCGGGCTCCATGCTGCTGCCTTCGGCTGAAAGCGGCCGGGGCCAGCCGATCCAATACGTGGTGCGCAAGCGCGTCGAAGTGGGCGGCGACCTGTTGACCGATTCCCAGGCCACTTTCCAAAACGGCCAGCCGGTCGTGTCCTTCCGTTTCTCGGTGGCCGGCGGCAAGCGTTTCGGCGACACCACCTCGGCCAATGCCGGCAAGATGCTGGCCATCGTCTTGGACGAAAAGGTGATTTCGGCGCCGCGCATCAACGAACCCATCTTGGGTGGCTCGGGCATCATCTCGGGCAGCTTCACCGTCCAGGATGCCAACGACCTGGCCTTGCTGCTGCGTGCTGGCGCCTTGCCGGCGCCGCTGCAGGTGCTGGAAGAACGCACCGTCGGTCCTGATCTGGGCGCCGATTCCATCCAGGCCGGGGCCATCGCCAGCGGCGTGGGTCTGATCACCGTGATCGTCTTCATGGTGCTGATCTATGGGACCTTGGGGTTGCTGGCCAACGTCGCCCTGGTGCTGAACCTGGTGATCCTGCTGGCCTTGATGTCGGTGCTGGGCGCGACGCTTACGCTTCCGGGCATCGCCGGCATCGTGCTGACCATGGGTATGGCGGTTGACGCCAACGTGCTGATCTATGAGCGCATGCGTGAAGAGCAAAAGGCCGGACGTGGCCTGATCTCGACAGTGCAGGTGGCTTTCGAACGCGCCTTCGGCACCATCTTGGACGCCAACCTGACCACCCTGGCCGCCGCCGCGCTGCTGTTCCAGTTCGGCTCGGGCCCGGTGCGCGGCTTCGCCGTCACTTTGTCGTTGGGTCTGTTAAGCTCGATGTTCACCGCGATCATGGTGACCCGCCTGATGGTGGGGACCTGGATCCGTGTGCGTCGCCCCAAGACCTTGCCGTTGTAAGGACCTGAACCATGAGCTTCTACGGCAATTTCATCGCCCATACGCCCAAGTTCGATTTCGTCGGCAAGCGTATTCCCGCCTTCATCCTGACGGCGGCGCTGATCATCGGCACCTTCGTGTCCATCGCCACCAAGGGCTTCAATTTCGGCATCGACTTCGCCGGCGGTATCCTGATCGAGGTGCAGGCCACCGATGGCCCCGCCAACATCGCCAAGATGCGCGACCAGTTGGGCAACCTGTCCCTGGGTGAAGTCTCGCTGCAGCAATTCGGCGAATCGGGACGTGACGTCATGGTCCGCGTGCAAAAGCAGGACGGTGACGAAAAGGCGCAGATGGCCGCTTTGGCCAAGGTCAAGGAAACCCTGGGCAGCGGTTATGATTACCGCCGCGTCGAAATCGTCGGCCCCAAGGTCGGTGACGAACTGAAGCGCGACGGCGTGCTGGCGGTGGCGCTTTCGGTTCTGGCCATCGCCGCCTATGTGTGGTTCCGTTTCGAATGGCAGTTCGGCGTCGGTGCCTTGATCGCCACCTTCCACGACGTCATCCTGACCTTCGGCTTCTTCTCGGTCACCGGGATGGAGTTCAACCTGACCAGCGTCGCCGCCATCCTGACCATCGCCGGTTACTCCATCAACGACACCGTGGTCATCTATGACCGCGTGCGTGAAAACCTGCGCAAGTACAAGTCGCTGTCCATCTACGAACTGCTGAATCTGGCGGTCAACGAGACCCTGGCCCGCACCTTCCTGACCGTGGCCACGGTGTTCCTGACGGTGGTGTCGCTGCTGGTCCTGGGGGGCGAGGTACTGCACGGTTTCGCCGCTTCGCTGTTGTGGGGTCTGGTTGTCGGCACCTTCTCGTCCATGTATGTGGCGTTGCCGGTGCTGATCTATTTCAACCTGCGCGTCGGCAAGGATCGCGAGGAAGACGAGGCGGCTGCCCAGGCGGCTCCCTGATGGACATCACCCCGGTCGTTAGCGCCGAGTTCCAACTGATTTCCGGTTACGGAGATGGCGGGTTCACCGTTTCGGGAACCCGCCACGAAGGTTCTGTGCTGATCCTGGCCAAGCAGACCTTGGTCTGGCCGGTCGCCCAGGCTGCCGACATCACCATCGACAGCCTGCAGCCGGCCATCGACTACCAGCCCTTGCCGGCAATCCTGCTGATCGGCTGCGGCAAGTCCATGACCGCGCTTCCCAAGGGATTGCGGCAAGCCTTGCGCGCGCATGGCATCGTGGTCGAACCCATGGATACCGGGGCGGCGTGCCGGACCTACAACGTGCTGTTGACCGAAGGCCGCGACGTGGCTGCGGCCCTTATCGCCGTCTAAGGATTGTTTCCAGTTCCGTGATGTCAACTTCCGTGTTGACGTTCAGGAAGGGGTCATGGGGGGCGTTGTCCCATGAGACTTCTGCCGCCCCCATGTCTTGGGCGAACTTCCACACCCCCAAACGGTTTTCGGCCAGGGATTCTTCCAGTTTTGTGATCCAGGTCACCGGCCACAGGCCGAAAACCGGATGCGGGCGCCCGTTGCTGGCGGCGATAGCCGCCGGGACGCCGTCGGTGATCGCCTGTTGCAGACGTTCGGCCAAATCCAAAGGAAACAGTGGCGTGTCGCCGGGAATGGTCAGGCACCAGTGGGCGCCCAGACCTTGCGCCCACTTCAACCCGGTCAGGATTCCGGCCAAAGGTCCCAGAAAACCGGGGACGCCATCGGCCAGGACGGGCAGGGGGCGCGGCGCGAAGCGCCGGGGATCGCCATTGGCGTTCAACGCCAAGTTCCCCACCTGCGGTGTTATGCGATCAATGGCCCGGTCCAGCAAGGTTTCCCCGGCGACCCGGATCAGGCATTTGTCGCCCCCCCCCATGCGGCGGGACAAGCCGCCCGCCAGGATCAGGCCGGGGATGGCGTTCACGGCTTGACCGGACCACCCGGTTCCTCGACCTCGGGAACCTTGAAGTACTTGTCCACCGCCGCCCAGGCGGTGGCGATCGCCATTTCGTGCACGTCGAAGCGGCCCATGGGAGAATACAGCGAGGCGGCCATGTACATGCCGATTTCCTCGACTTCGCCGATGGTGAACACCACCTCGCCGCAGGGCATCTGCACCCGGCGCTTTTGCGCCGCCACGGTGCCGGCCAACTGTTCGGGATGCTTGGGCAGCAGCATGAAGTTCATGAACCACGGCGTCACCAGGATACCGGCGATCCAGTTCTGCCCATCCTCGGTCTGCCAGGGGCGGAAGCCGACCACTTCCACCTTCAGCGCGTGGTTGTAAAGCCCGATATCCTTCATGCGTTCGTCGCCGATGCGGGTGAAGACGTCAGCCAACTGGTTGACAATAGCCAGATCCTGGGCGGTAAGCGGTTCGAACATGAAAAAACCTCGTGGTCGATGGGCGGCGAAGTGTAGCCAAGGACGCCCCCGAATGCGAGGCGACATTGCATAAGTGCCGCGTCTAGGCTATGAGCGTGGACTTGCGCGGGCGCGCTTCACAAAAATGCTAAATAGAGAGGGAACGATGCCCTATAAGCGGATCACTCTGACCCATTTCCTGATCCAGGAGCAGCGCCGCCTGGGCGGCACCGGCGCCTTCACCTCGCTGATGAACGACATCATCACCGCCTGCAAGATGGTCTCGCACGAGGTCAACCGCGGTGCCTTGGTGGGCAACCATGGCGTGGCCGGCAGCGTCAACGTTCAAGGTGAAGACCAAAAGCCGTTGGACGTTCTGGCCAACGACATCTTCCTGCACATGAACGCGCTGGGCGGCAATTACGCCGCCATGGCGTCCGAAGAACTGGAAGACGTGCACGCGGTCAAGGGCACCGCCGACGGCAAGTATCTGTTGTTGTTCGATCCGCTGGACGGTTCGTCCAACATCGACGTCAACATCTCGGTGGGGTCGATCTTCTCGATCCTGAAACTGCCCGAAGGTGTCGACCCGCATTCGGCCGAGGCTTTCCTGCAGCCCGGCGTCAAGCAGATCTGCGCCGGCTATGCCCTTTACGGGTCCTCCACCATGCTGGTGCTGACCACCGGCAAGGGGGTGAACGGCTTCACCTTGGATCGTGACGTGGGCATGTTCTTCCTGACCCACCCCGACATGACCATTCCGGCCGACACCAAGGAATTCGCCATCAACGCCTCGCGTGCCCGTTTCTGGGAACAGCCCGTCAAGCGTTACATCGACGAATGCCAGGCCGGCAAGGAAGGTCCGCGCGGCAAGGATTTCAACATGCGCTGGGTGGCCTCCATGGTGGCCGAGGTCCACCGCATCCTGGTTCGTGGCGGTGTGTTCATGTATCCCGCCGATTCCGAAAACATCAAGAAGGGTGGCAAGCTGCGCCTGATGTATGAAGCCAATCCCATGGCCTTCATCGTCGAGCAGGCCGGCGGCGCCGCCAGCACCGGCCGCCAACGCATGCTGGACGTCCAGCCCACCGGCCTGCATCAGCGGGTTCCGGTGATCCTGGGCTCGAAGAACGAGGTCGAACGCATCGAGGCCTATCACCGGGAAGCCGGTTGACCCGAAAAGAAAGGCGCCCCCTGGGGGGCGCCTTTTTTCATAGCCAGCGGAAGCGTTTCAGCAGCCACCACAGCAGTGGCATCATGATGCCGATCCCTAAGCATAATTCCCAAAAGGCCAAGGGGTCGCCGGTGCCGGGAATGCCGCCGATATTGGCCCCCAGCAGGCCGGCGATCAGCGACGGCGGCAGCAACAGGGCGGTCAGCGCGGTGAAGCGGTTCGAGTTCTTGGCGATCTGTTCGGCGATCTGCGCCGACATGTCTTCATGCAGCACCGTGGCGCGCTCACGCAGCGCATCCAGGTCTTCGATGTGGCGCACCACCTTGTCGGTGACTTCGCGCAGACGCAGGCGGGCATCCTGGGACAGCCACGACGAATCGTCGTGCTGGATGCGGTAAAGGGCGTCGCGCTGCGGCCCCAGATAGCGTCGCAATTGGATGGTCCGTCGCCGCGCCATGGCCAAGTTGCCGCGCATGTCGGCATCGGCTTCCTGTTCCAGGGCCTGGTCTTCCAACTCGCCGATCTCGTCTTCCAGGCCGTCCAGGACGATTTCCAGATGCTCGACCACCCGTTCGGCGATCTGGGCCAGCAAGCCGCCAGGACTGCGCGGTCCCTTGCCGGTCAACAGCGCCAGGCGGATGTTGCGCAAAGCCGACAGCTGATGGTCCTTGTCGCGCAGGGATATCAAACGGTTCGATTCGCCCCAGATATGGATGGGCACCAGTTCGGGGGCGTTGTTTTCTTCGTCCACGTTGACGCCGCGCAACACCACCAACAAGTTGTCGTCCACGTCCTCGACCCGAGGCCGCGATTCGTCGGCCAGCAAAGCCAGGGCCACCAAGGGATCAACGCCGCTGTCCTGGCGCAGCCAGCGGGCGGCGTTTTCGTCATCGCGTTCCAGGTGAATCCACAAGAACCCGTCCTCGGGCCGCCAGTCGCGAACGCCGTTCCAGTCCAGGTCGCGACATCCGCCCTTGCGGTCCAGAAGGGCGGCGAAGCGCAGACCCGGCTGGGTGCCGGTCTTGATGTCTGGAGCGGGGGTGGGGGGCATGGGGCCTCGTCGACTTTATGTGATAGAACGATGGTGACGCAGCTTGGCGATGACAACAAGGGATTGGCGATAAAATGCTGATGGATCTGTCCTTGACCGTCGCCGGACTGATCTTGCTGTTGGCCGGGGGTGAAGCGCTGGTGCGCGGCTCCGTCGCCATCGCCCGTGGGCTGGGGGTGTCGGAACTGGTCATCGGTCTGACCCTGGTGGGCGCCATGACCTCGGTGCCGGAATTGATGGTGTCGGTCAGCGCTGCCTTGGAAGGGGCGCCGGACATGGCGCTGGGCAACGTCGTCGGCAGCAACATCGCCAATCTGCTGCTGATCGTCGCCGCAGGGGCCCTGATCAGGCCATTGCAGGTGTCGCGGCCCATGCTGCTGCATGACGGGGTGATCAACGTCGTCGCCGCCGCCTTGGTGGCCGGCCTGGCCGTCCATGGCGACATCGGGCGCGGGCAGGGATTGGTCCTGGTGTCTTGCCTGATCTGGTATTTGTGGCGGGCCTATCATCTGGAAAAGCGCAACCATCGGGCCAGCATCCACGAAAAGGAAGCCCGCGAGCTGGAAAAGCCGACGCTGCCCCATTGGTTGGCTGTGGTTTTCTGCATTGGCGGCGTGGTGGCGCTGGTGGTGGGGGCGGCCATCCTGGTCAAGGGCGGCACCGGTCTGGCCCGGGCCTTCGGGGTCAGCGAGGCGGTGATCGGCCTTAGTCTGGTGGCCGTCGGCACGTCACTGCCGGAAATGGCCACATCCATGATCGCCGCCTGGCGGGGTCACACCCAAGTGGCCATCGGCAACGTCTTCGGATCGTGCATCTTCAATTCCCTGGGGATCGTCGGCGCCGCCGCCATCCTGGCGCCCCTGCCGGTGGCCCCGGAACTGTTGGGCCGCGACCTGTGGGTGATGGTGGCCGTCAGCGCCCTGGTGCCCTTGTCCATGGCCGTGCGGGCGCGGGTGGGAACCGGTTGGGGCTGGGGATACCTGATGGCCTATTTGGGATATATGGGGATCTTGTTCATTCCCGCTTGATAGGCGTCAAGGTTAGAATGCTTCAAATTGTCCCATCATGCCGCATGGCAATATGACGGAGTTTTTGCGATGGCCACTATTCCCCTGCAAGAGCCGGCCTATCGCGGGGAAAACGGACCGGTTTTCTTCGCCGCCGGTTTTCGCCCGTTTTTCCTGTTCACCGGCTTGCAGGCCCTGTTGACCCTGCCTTTGTGGCTGGTGGTCTATGTGGGGGGAATCGACCTGAACCTGCCTTTCGCCGCCGCCGTCTGGCACGGCCACGAGATGGTGTTCGGTTTCGCTGGCGCCGCGATCGCCGGTTTTCTGCTGACCGCAGTGCCCAATTGGACCAATTCCCACCATGTCAGCGGCCGGCCGCTGATGGTTTTGTTCTTCCTGTGGCTGGCCGGGCGGGTGGCCTTCACCCTGGCGGGGTTCCTGCCCGCAGCCCTGGTGGCGGTGCTGGACTTGGCGTTTCTGCCTTATTTGGCCTGGCTGGTGGGCAAGCCGCTGGTGCAGGCGGGCAAGATGCGCAATATCGCCTTTCTGCCGGTCCTGGGGCTGTTCTTCACCGCCAATGCCGTGGTGCACATCTTGTCGGCCACGGCGTCGGCCGACCCGCTGATCGGCGTCTATCTGGGCCTGACCATGGTTTTGGTGCTGATCGCCATCGTCGGCGGCCGCATCGTTCCGTCCTTCACCCAGAACTGGCTGCGCATGCAGGGAAACCCGGTGGAGGTGACCCCGATCACCTGGATCGAGAAGGGGGGCGCCGTGGGGTCGCTGGTGATCGCCATGACCCTGGCCATATTCCTGCCGGGCAGTGTGGTCGCCGGTCTGGCCTTGCTGGTCGCCGCTGTCATCCATGGCATCCGCCTGGCCCGCTGGCACGGCCACAAGACCCTGACCAATCCCATTTTGTGGGTGCTGCATCTGGGATATCTGTGGATGGTGATCGGCCTGTTCCTGCTGGGGCTGTCCAGCTTCGAGTCCGCTCTTCCGGCCACCGCCGCGTTGCACGCCCTGACCGCCGGCTGCATCGCCACCATGATCCTGGCGGTGATGACCCGGGCCTCGTTGGGGCATTCCGGCCGGCCGCTGGACGTGTCGAAATTCATCGCCCTGGCTTACGTTCTGCTGGCGGTGGGGACCTTGCTGCGGGTTGTGGCTCCGGTCTTCCCGGGGGCGTTGATGGGTCTGACCCATGCCGGCGGCACCATCTGGAGCCTGGCCTGGCTGATCTTCGTGCTGGTCTACCTGCCGGTGCTGACCAAGCCCCGTGCCGATGGCCGCCCCGGTTAAGGCTTGCCGGGTGGGACGGGCTTTGGGATAGTGCGATACCATTTTGTCACGGGGGTCGCACGGAATGTTTCGGGTTCGGGGTTTTGCCGCCGCTTTGGCGATGCTGGCATTGACGTCATGTGCGTCGGTGGTCGGCAGCACCGAATCCGCGGTCCAGATCAAGACCAATCCGGCCCAGGCCCGGTGCGAGCTGAAAGGCCACGATTATAAGGCTTCGGTGGAAACCCCGGCCGAAATCGTCGTCCCCCATTCCGCCGCCCCGGTCACCGTGCAGTGCGCCGCCCCGGGCTTTCGGCCGACCTCTTATACCTTGGACGCCAAGGCCGATGGCTGGATCTGGGGCAACTCCGCCTTCATCGTCGCCACTGGCGGCATCGCCATCCTGGGGGCCGTGGTGGACGAAAGCCGTGGCGCCGGTAGAAGTTACGCCGAAGAAGTCCAATATGACCTGACACCCGAGCGGTCCCGCCTGTTGCGGGCCCGGGACCGGTCCGGCGACGTCGACCTGCGGCTGATGGCGCGATGACCTTTCGCCCAGTTGCCATCGATTTGTCGCATGACACCCATTCGGTCTGCGCCTGCCGGGGCTTGGGCGGCCATGCTATCAACACAAAGTATCGGGATTACCGCTTTACTAACATGATGGCTTGCTGAATAAACAGCGGGTTTCGGATTTAGGGATTGGGACATGCATATCGTCGTCTGCATCAAGCAGGTTCCGGACAGCGCTCAGATCCGCGTGCACCCGGTGACCAACACCATCATGCGCCAGGGCGTGCCCACCATCATCAATCCCTATGACCTGTTTTCCCTGGAAGAGGCGCTGCGCCTGCGCGACCAGTTCGGTGGAAAGGTGACTGTGATCACCATGGGGCCGAAAATGGCCATCGAAGCCTTGAAAAAGTGCATTTCCTATGGTGCCGACGAAGCCATCCTGCTGACCGACAAGGTGTTCGCCGGCTCCGACACCCTGGCCACCTCCTTTGCCCTGGCCTCGACCATCGCCAAGATCGGCGAGACCGAGAAGGTGGACATGGTGTTCTGCGGCAAGCAGACCATCGACGGCGACACCGCCCAGGTCGGTCCCGGCATCGCCCGGCGCTTGGGCATGCAGCAGCTGACCTATGTGGCCGAGGTGGAAAAGGTCGACCTGGACAAGGGCGAGATCGTGGTGCACCGCCGTTCCGAAGGCGGCGTGCAGGTGCTGGCCACCAAGCTGCCCTGTCTGGTCACCATGCTGGAAGGCAGCAACGAGATGCGCTACGGCACCATGGACGACCTGTTCCGTGCCGCCCGTTACGAGGTGATCGAGTGGGACCACAAGGCCGCCGGCATCACCGCCCCCAACCAATGCGGCCTGAAAGGCTCGCCCACCGTGGTGAAGAAGGTGTTCGCCCCCCCGCCCAAGGCGGTCAAGGCGCAGATGGTCGCCACCGAAGGCAAAAGCCCCCGCGAAGTGGCCGACGCCTTGTTGGACGGCCTGTTCGCCAAGCATCCCAAGCTTGAGACGGAGATCGGACAATGAGCGCCGAGGACATGGATCAGGAACAGTCGACGCCCGTCGCCTCGGCGCCGCGCCGCGCCGACGGTGCCGATCTCAGCGTCTATCATGGCGTCTGGGTGTTCATCGAGCTGGAACGCGGCAAGGTTCATCCGGTGTCGTGGGAATTGCTGGGCGAGGGCCGCAAGCTGGCCACCCATCTGGGCGTGCCGGTTTCCGGCGTGGTTCTGGGACCCGACGCCCCGGAAACCCTGGCGGCTTGTGACGGCGCCTTCGAATACGGTGCCGACAGCGTCTATCTGATGCGTGACGAGGTGCTGGCCGATTACCGCACCGATCCCTATACGGCGGGGCTGACCGACATGGTGCAGACCTTCAAGCCGGAAATCATGTTGCTGGGGGCCACCACCCTGGGCCGCGATCTGGCCGGCGCCCTGGCCACCACCTTGGCCACCGGTTTGACCGCCGATTGCACCGAACTGCGCATCGACGACGAAACCCGGTCCCTGGCCGCCACCCGCCCGACCTTCGGCGGGTCGCTGCTGTGCACCATCCACACCCTGGAATACCGCCCGCAGATGGCCACCGTGCGCCCGCGCGTCATGGCCATGCCGGAACGGATGCCGGGCAAGCGCGGCCAAGTGATCGAGCATGCCTGTCAGGTGGCCGAAACCGACATCATCACCAAGATTTTGTCCTTCATCCCCGATTCCGACGCGGAAAAGGCCCAGTTGGCCTATGCCGACATCGTCGTCGCCGGTGGCCGTGGCCTGGGCAAGCCGGAAAACTTCAAGCTGGTGCAGGATCTGGCCGCCGTGCTGGGCGGTGATTTCGGCGGCTCGCGTCCGGTGACCCATGCCGGGTGGATCGCCGCCGACCGCCAGATCGGTCAGACCGGCAAGACCATCCGTCCCAAGCTGTATATCGCCGCCGGTATTTCGGGGGCCATTCAGCATCGCGTCGGTGTCGAGGGTGCCGACGTGATCATCGCCATCAACAACGACCCCAACGCCCCCATCTTCGACTTCGCCACTTTCGGCGTGGTCGGCGACGCGTTGCAAATCCTGCCGGCTTTGACCGAGGCGCTGCGCGAGCGTCTGGCGGCCCGCAAAGCGGCGCAGTAGGAGACAGGAACATGGCTGAAAAATTCGACGCCATCGTCATCGGCGCCGGCCCGGCGGGCAATTCCGCCGCCATCGTCCTGGCTCGCGCCGGCCTGAAGGTGCTGCAACTGGAACGCGGCGAATATCCCGGTTCCAAGAATGTCCAGGGCGCCATCCTGTACGCCGAGGCGCTGGAACAGGTGATCCCCAATTGCCGCCGTCAGGCACCGCTGGAACGCCCCATCATCGAACAGCGCATGTGGGTGCTGGACGACGAGACCTATGTGGGGTCGAACTATCGCGGCGTGAAGAAAAAGGACGAACCGCCGACCCGCTATACGGTGATCCGCGCCAATGTCGACCGCTGGATGTCGAAAAAGGCCACCGACGCCGGCGTGCTGCTGATCTGCGAAGCCACCGTGCTGGACCTGATCAAACAGGACGGCAAGGTGGTGGGCGTGCGCACCGACCGGGTGGGGGGCGACATCTTCGCCGACGTGGTGGTGTTGGCCGACGGCGTCAACTCGCTGATCGCCACCAAGGCGGGCTTGCGTCCCACCATCAAGGCCGCCGACGTGGCCCTGGCGGTCAAGGAAATGCATTTCCTGCCTAAGGAAGTGATCGAACAACGCTTCAACATCGCCAATGACGAAGGCGTCGTCATCGAGATGTTCGGCAAGATCACCAAGGGCATGATGGGCACCGCCTTCTTGTACACCAACCGCGAATCCATCGCGCTGGGCATCGGCTGCATGGCCGACGACTTCAAGAAGGGTGGCATCACGCCTTATGACATGCTGGACGAGATGAAGAAGCATCCGGCCATCAAGCCGTTGATCGCCGGGTCCGAGGTCAAGGAATACGCCGCCCACCTGATCCCCGAGGGCGGCTACAAGGCCATTCCCCAGGTTCATGGCGACGGCTGGGTGATCTGCGGCGATTCGGGCGGCTTCGTCAACGCGGTGCACCGCGAAGGCTCGAACCTGGCCATGACCACCGGACGTCTGGCGGCCGAGACCATCATCAAGCTGAAGGAAGAGGGCAAGCCCTTCACCGCCCAGCACCTGGCCGCCTACCGCGCCCAGCTGGAAGCCAGCTTCGTGATGAAGGACCTGAAGAAATACAAGGAAATGCCGGAAATCTTCCACGCAAACCCGCAATTCTTCACCACGTATCCCGAGTTGTTGAACAAGGCGGCGGCGACCATGCTGAAGGTCGACAACGTCGACAAGAAGACCAAGCAAAAGGAAATCGCCGGCGAATTCGTCAAGCGCCGGTCCTACTGGGGCATGCTGGGTGACGCCATCAAGCTGGTGAGGTCGTTCCGATGAGCAAGGTCGAAGAAAAGCTGTTCGAGAACCGCTATCGCGTCGACGAGGGTCGTCCGCATATCTCGATCATCAGCGCCGACGTGTGCGAAGGCAAATGCACCGCCAAGCAATGCACTTATTGCTGTCCGGCGGCCTGCTACGCCCTGGAAGACGGCAAGGTGGTGCTGACCACCGACGGCTGCCTGGAATGCGGCACCTGCCGGGTCATCTGCGACGACCATTTCAACATCGAATGGTCTTATCCGCGCGGCGGCTTCGGCATTCTTTACAAGTTCGGCTAACCAATCCGGGCGAGGGGGAATTACCCCTCGCACTCCACAAAGACCGCCACCTTGCGCACCATGTCGCCGACATCGGCCACCGACATCTCGTGGTCCTGCGGCGCATTGGTGACGAATTCAACCTTGTTGTCGGTCAGGAACTTCTTCACCAGTTCGCCCTTGATGGCGAAGTTGACGTTCTGCGGGATGGCGCCCGACTTGTCGGCCACCTTCATGGCGTTCAGCGTCGAAACCACGATGCCGACCACATTGCCGCTCATGTCGGCCACCGGACCGCCGGAATTGCCGCGTTGGATGGGGGCGGTGATCTGATAGTGGCGCTTGTCGCCACGCAGGCCGTTCATGGCGCTGATGACGCCGGCGGTGATGTTGGGTTCCTGCGACAGCAAGCTTGACAACGGGAAGCCCACCGCCACCACGTCGTCGCCGGAACGCAGGGCCGAACCATCGCGGAAACGGGCGAAGTCGGCGGGACGCCCGGTGGTGTTCAGCACCGCCATGTCGTTGACGTCGTCACGGGCGATGACGCTGGCCGCCTGACTGCTGCCGTTGTCACCCTGGGTGACCCGGATGTTGCGGCACGACTTCACCACGTGGGAATTGGTCAACACCACACCGGCGGCGTTGACCATGACACCGGAACCGGCGCTGCGTTGCGGACGGGGCGGGGCCTTTTCGTCCTCCTTGCCCTTGGCGATGTCGGGTTCCGCATCGGCATCGGCGGACACCGCCACGCCCTTTTGCGGTTGCCATTTGGCGGCCTGTTCCTTGGCCCGGTTTTCCTGTTCCGGGGTCAGCAGTTGCCGGGCCTTTTCCGTCATCTCGCCGTATTTGGCCTTCTCGGCGGCGGGAGCCAAGCGTTCGGCCAACAGATAGTAGTAATAAGCCTTTTCCACGTTCTTTGGGGTGTTGAGGCCATTCATCTGGGCGTGGCCGACGTTCAGCAGCGAAGCGTGGTCGCCCTGCATTCCCGATCGTTCGAACCATTTCAGCGCTTCGGCCCGGTCCTGGGGCACCCCTTGGCCGCTCCACAGGGCTGCACCATACAGGTTTTGCGCCACCTTGAATCCCTTCTCGGCGGCTTTCTTCAGCCAGGGCGCGGCCAAGGCCGGGTCCTTGTTGGTGCCGCGGCCATGCCAATAGGCGATGCCCAGGGTTTCCCAACTGGCGGAAATGCCCATGTCGGCGGCTTTGTGCAGGTATTCCAGCGCCTTGGTTTCGTTCTTGGCGATGCCGTTGCCGGTGAAATAAAGCTGCCCCAGATTGTTGAGCGCGTTGGGTTGGTTCTGGTCGGCGGCACGGCTGAACAGGATCAGGGCGCGGGCCGGGTCCTTGGCGACGCCGATCCCCTTGAAATACAGGCTGCCCAGGGTGTTCTGGGCGGCGGGCTCGCCTTTGTCGGCGGCCTTGGTCAGCAAGTCGACCGCGCCGGCCACATCCTTGGGCACGCCCAGGCCGTTCAGTTTCATATAGCCCAGGCGGGACAGGGCGACGGGGTCGCCACCTTGCGCCAGGGCCTGGAATTCCCGGGCAGCCGCAGGCCAATCCTTGCGGGCATAAGCCGCCAGGCCTTCGTCAAGACCGGCCCAAGCGTCAGGGGCCATCAGGGACAAGGCCAAAGCCACGGCGACGCTGTAATTTCTCATGCCCGATCATCCCCAAGGGTCACAGGGCATCGATTATCCATGTTGCGTCGCACTTCGCCAAGGCGCTAATCGTCGTCCACCATGCTGATGAAGCCGCAGGGGCATTCGGCGGCGCACAGGCCGCAGCCCTTGCAGTATTCGTAATCGAACAGGTAATGGCTGCCGTCGCTGCAGGTTTCGCGGGTTTTCAGCACCGCGTTGTCGGGACAAAGCGTCCAGCAATTGTCGCAAGCCAGGCAATTGCCGCAGGAAAAGCACCGTGCCGCTTCGGCCAAGGCTTGGGCGCTGTCGGGTCCACCCTCGATTTCGCGACTGTCGTCACGGCTTTCCAAGGGCAGGGTCGGCAGTTGGACCCGCTTGGACTTCTCGTAATAGGCCAGATTCAGCTCGGCAAAGGGCAGGGATGGACGGTTTTCCTCTGCCGGGGGACGGCCCGACAACAAAGCGTCGATGCCTTCGGCGGCGCGGCGTCCGTCGCCGATGGCGGCGCTGACGGTGCCGTTGGTCAGCTTCTTGATCCAGCTTCGGCAATCACCGCCGGCGAACAGGCCGGGATGTCCGGCAACGGTGCCGAACATGTCGGTGTCGATGAAATCGCGGCCGGCCAGGATGGCGGTCAAACCGGTGGGGTCCACCACTTCGCCGATGGCGGGCACCACCATGTCCACATGCAGCACCGTCTCGGTCCCTTCGAACGACACCCGCGACTTGCGGCCATTGCCGTCGGGCAGTTTCTTCAGGCGGACCATCTCCACCCCCACCACCTTGGACCCGCGCATGATCAGACGGTTGATGGTGCGGTGCGGGTGGAACTGCACGCCTTCCTCGATGGCCTGTTCCAATTCGCGCGGCACCACGTTCAGCACGTCGTCGGTGTCGGTGTCGGGGCCGGGCAGCCCGGATGCGGTGACCACGTGGACGTCGCGCACTCCGGCGCGGCGCATGACCCGGGCCAGATCCACGGCGGTGTTGCCGCCGCCATGGATCAGTACGGCGTTGGGTTTGGGGATGGCGCCCACCGCCAGCCATTCACGCAAGAGGGCCAGACCTTCGTGCAGATCGGCGGGCACCGCGCCGTCCACGTCCCAATGACGGCTTTTGCCGGCGCCGACGGCCAGGAACACCGCGTCGAATTCCCCGCGCAATTCATCCAAGGTGACGTCGCGGCCCAGGGCGGTGCGCGGGCGGAACTCGATGCCCATGGACATCAGGCGGCGGATTTCCGCGTCGATCACGTCGCGGGGCAGACGGGTGGGTGGAATGGCCGAGCGCAGCAATCCGCCGGCTTCCGGCATGGCATCCATCAGCACCACGTTGTAATGGCGCCGCGCCAGATGATAGGCCGCCGACAAACCGGCCGGCCCGGCGCCCACCACCGCCACCCGTTCCGACCGGGGGGAACCGGGCAGGCGTGGATAGGGCCAATTGTGCAAGATCGCCTGATCGCCCAGCCAGCGTTCGACGGCGTGGATGGCGATGGGCGAATCGTAATGGCCGCGGTTGCAGGCACTTTCACACGGGTGCGGGCAGACGCGGCCGGTGATGGCCGGCAACGGGTTGGCCGTCACCAAGCTTTCCCAGGCTTTCTGCAACTGGCCTTCCTGCAACAGGGCCAGCCAGGCCTGCTGGTCCTCGCCGGCCGGGCACGCGCCGTGACAGGGTGCGGTGGCGTGGACATGCACCGGCTTGGCGCTGCGCCAGGTGCCGGTCTTGAAGGCCAAAGACGACCCGGCTTGGGCGAAGGCTCCGCGATTCATGGGTGTGGGCATGGCTTTCCCCTTCAGCTGCTGGCCGGTCCGCCACGGCGGACGGTGTCGGCGCCGTCGGCGTCGAACGGATCGTCGCCGTCGCCGTCCAGGCCGTAGCGCTCGACGTTGTAATCGGCCAGCGCCTGCAGATGTTCGCGTTCTTCGCGGGCCCGGTGATCGTCATCGGCGAACAGATGGCGGAAACGCCCCTGCAGGCCCAGATATTCGGTCACCGGCACGCGATGGCGCAAAGGCATCACCGAGGCGACTTCGCCGCGTTCCAGTTCCACCAGCGGGAACAGGCCGGTCTGGACCGCCAAACGGGCCACCTGGATCGTTTCGGAACCGTCATGGCCCCAGCCCAGCGGACAGGGCGAATGGACCAGCAGGAAGGTGGGGCCGTCCACTTCCATGGCCCGGCGCACCTTGCGGCGCAGGTCCTGGGGATAGGCCACCGAGGCGCTGGCGGCATAGGGGATGTGGTGGGCGGCGATGATGGACAAAAGGTCCTTCTTCAAATGCCGCTTGCCCATGCGTTCCTTGCCGGGCGGCGAGGTGGTGGTGCGCGCCGCATGCGGGGTGGACCCCGATCGCTGGATGCCTGTGTTCATATAGGCTTCGTTGTCATAGCAGACGTAAAGCACGTTGTGCATGCGTTCCAGCATCCCCGACAACGCCTGGAAACCGATGTCGAAGGTGCCGCCGTCGCCGCCCATGGCGATGACCTTGCTGCGCCGGCCCTGGGCTTTCAGCGCCGCTTCCACCCCTGACGCGATGGCCGCCGAGTTTTCAAACAAGGAATGCAACCATGGCACCCGCCACGCCGATTGCGGCCAAGGGGTGGTGAACACTTCCAAACAGCCGGTGGCGTTGGTCAGGATGACGTCGGGGCCGGCGGATTCGGTGACCAGGCGGGCGGCCAATGCCTCGCCGCAGCCCTGACAGGCGCGATGGCCGGCTTCCAGGCCGCGAAAACGCGGTTGGCGGGCGCGGGGATCGTTCATTTCGGTCATGACATCTCTCCCAGCTTGGCCGGTTCTAAATCCAGGATGCGGAAACCGCCGCCTTGCTGGGGAACGTCCAGCAGACGCGGCCACATCTCCATGGGCACGTCGCGGCCGCCCAGGCCGATGGCGACGTTGTGAACTTGCGGCGCGTCGTTCATTCCCGACAGCGCCGCCTTGATCTCGCCGCCGACGATGCCGCCGAAACCAGGGGACAGCGCCCGATCCACCACCACCAGATGGTCCAATCCGGCGCAAGCGGCGCGGATGGCATCTTCGGGGAGCGGCCGGAAAGAACGCAGGGCGATCAGCTTGGCCGGTGCGGCCCCCAGGCAATCCATGGCTTCGCGGAAGGTGGAGACCACCGAGCCCATGGCCAGAACGCCGATCCTGGCGTCGGCGGGGCCTTCCACGGTCAACAAGCCGCCGGCCGAGCGCCCGGTCAGGCTTTGCCATTCCCGGTCCGCGTCAACGATGGTTGACGCGGCATTGCTAAGCGCCTGATGGGCCAGATGACGGGTTTCGGAAAAATATTCCGGTCCGACAAGAGTGCCCAAAGACAGCGGGTTGTGCGGGTCCAGCATGCGGTCGAAGGCGAAGGGGGGCAGATATCGGTCGACCAGATCCTGGGCGGGGATTTCCAGGGTTTCCAGGGTGTGGGTCAGCACGAATCCGTCCATGCACACCATCACCGGCAATTCGGTGGCCTCGGCGATGCGAAAGGCCTGGATCGAGGTGTCGACCGCCTCTTGGTTGTCGGCGCAATGCAGTTGAATCCAGCCGCAATCGCGTACCGCCATGGAATCGGAATGATCGTTCCAGATGTTGATGGGGGCGCCGATGGCGCGGTTGGCGCAGGTCAGAACCACTGGCAGCCGCATGCCCGAGATGTTGAACAGCACCTCGGTCATCAGCAGGATTCCCTGCGATGACGACGCGGTGTAAGAACGAGACCCCGCCGCCGAGGCACCCAGCACCACGGATGCCGCCGAAAACTCGCTTTCGACGCTGACCAGTTCGGTGCGCAGCTTGCCGTCGGCCACCAATTTCGAGATGTTCTCGACGATATGGGTCTGCGGCGTGATGGGATAGGCGGCGACCACGCCGGGACGGCACAAGGCGATGGCGCGGGCGATAGCCTGCGAGCCTTCCAGGGCTTCAAGCATGGGCCACATCCTTCCAGGCGCCGGCCTCGACCATTTCGGTGGCGGCGGCGATCAGCTTGGTGTTGCGTTCCAGAACATCGCCCTTGAAACGATGCGCCAGGGCCTTGACCAAGGCATCCGCCGGAAACAGGTCGGTCAAAGCGGCAAAGGCGGCCAAAAGCGCCACGTTGGGCATGGGCCGGCCCAGGATGTCCTGGGCCATGGCCGAGGCGGGCAGGGCGGTCAGCGGGCGGCCGTATTCCGCCGTCAACTCGGTTGACGAGCGCGGCGAATTGACCAGGACCGCGCCGTCTTGCAGCAAACCGTCCAAGGTGGCCGGGATGTGCAGCAGGCCGCTGTCCTGAATGATCAGGAAGGCCGGATTGGCCACCTGGCAGCGTCGGCGGATGGCGTGGTCGGCGATCCGCACGAAGGCGGTCACCGGAGCGCCGCGGCGTTCGGCGCCGAAGGATGGGAAGGCTTGGCAATGGCGGCCGGTCTCGAACGCCGCACTTGCCAACAAATAGGCGGCGACGACGTTACCTTGGCCGCCGCGTCCGTGTATCCGGACTTCGATCATGGCGGGCTCTCCGGACGAAATTTCTCCCTCTCGGAAATTAAGCTTACGCCCGGAATGGACAAACGAAAAGGCCGGACCCGAAGGTCCGGCCTTTCTATTGGCTCCGGAGGAGGGATTCGAACCCCCGACCAGCCGGTTAACAGCCGGCTGCTCTACCGCTGAGCTACTCCGGATCAGGCGCCCCACAGCGGTTTGGGGACCTGTAAACTTGTCTTCACGCCCAGGCTTCGTAACGAAGCTGTGGAGGCCGGAGCCGGAATTGAACCGACGTTCGCGGATTTGCAGTCCGCTGCATCACCACTCTGCCATCCGGCCCACTTGCCGTCACCAGTCGTGCCCGGCGTGAGGTCCGTGCTTATACGCGGCTTGACGGTGGTGGTCAAGCGCCTGTTTCGGTCTTTTTGTCAGTTTTTTTTCGGCCCCGCCGAGCCATTGAGTTTCCTGGATTCCGGGGGTATAAGGCGGTTTGATCGCCCCCACATATAAGGCGGCCGGGACGCTTGGCCGCTTTCGATACCTAGGAGACCGCGATGAATTTCGCCGCCGCGCGCACCAACATGATCGAGTGTCAAATCCGCACCAACCGTGTGATCGATCCCGCTATCGTCGGCGCGTTGGCGCAGGTCCCGCGTGAGATGTTCGTTCCCAAGCCCATGCGCGGCTTCGCCTATGTGGACGAGGACCTGGACATCGGCGGCGGCCGCTTCATCGTCGAGCCGCTGGCTTTGGCCCGCATGCTGGAGGCCGCCAAGATCAAGGACGGGGACGTGGTGTTGAACATCGGTGACGCCACCGGTTACTCCACCGCCGTCTTGTCCAAGCTGGCCCAGACCGTGGTGTCGCTGGAATGCGATTCCGACTGGGCGGGCAAGGCCACCGCTTCCTTGAACGAACTGGCCATCGACAACGCCGCGGTAGTGCAAGGGGCCCTGGACCAGGGTTATCCGGCGCAGGCTCCTTATGATGTCATCTTGTTCTCGGGTTCGGTGGGGGAAATTCCCGCCTCGATCTGCCGCCAGTTGTCCGAAGGCGGCCGTTTGGTGGCCATCGTTGACGAGGGGCGGGGTGTCGGCCGCGGCACCTTGGTGGTGCGCGTCGGCGACACCTGGGGTCGCCGCCAATTGTTCGACGCCCGCATTCCGCAATTGCCGGGCTTCGCCAAGAAGGCGGGATTCGTTTTTTAAGCCTCGCGTAAGAAGCAAGGGGCGTTACAGTATCGTTGAAATAGCGCGGAAGGGGGCTGGTCACGGGGTGACCGGCCCTTTTTCGTGGAAGCCGCCGTTTCCTTGCGCTTGTGCGTCCTCGTCACGTCATTACGTCATTGCAACAATAGCGTCTAATCATTGGTTTGGGGCGCGTGATATTTCTTGATCTTTCGTCACGGGTGGTTATTGTTCCTGGTAAATCCGTTGCAGTGGAGCGTTGGGGCGACCTGTAATTGTTGGAAGGTGCGGGATGAGGAAAACAATCTTGTTGGCGGGCGCCGCCATCATCGTTAGCGGCTTGGTTCAGACTTCCGAGGTGTCGGCTGAGACCCTTGAAGATGTTCTGGTCTCCGCCTACACGACCAATCCCACTTTGCTGGCCCGCCGGGCGCAGTTGCGGGCCACTGACGAATCGGTGCCGCAGGCTTTGTCCAACTGGCGCCCCACGGTGTCCCTGTCAAGCGAGCTGACCCGCGGCCGCTATGAAAGCAACACGTCTTCCCAGGCGCGTGAGCAAGGACGGACTTCCGAAAGCGCCACGCTGACCATTACGCAGCCGATCTATCGCGGTGGCCGCACTGTCGCCGAGACCCGCCAGGCCGAAGCCAATGTCCTGGCCAACCGGGCGGATCTGGAAGTCAGCGAACAGACCGTGTTGCTGGCCGCCGCCTCGGCCTATCTGGACGTGGTGCGCGACGAAGCCGTGCTGAACCTGAACGTCAACAACGAACAGGTTCTGCGCCGTCAGCTGGAAGCCGCCCAGGAACGTTTCCGCGTGGGTGAAATCACCCGCACCGACGTCAGCCAGGCCGAAGCCCGTCTGGCCGGTGCTGTCGCCGACCGCGCCGCCGCCGAAGGCACGCTGCAGAATTCCCGCGCCAAGTTCATCACCGTGGTCGGCCGTCCGGCCGAAGCCCTGCAGGCGCCCAAGCAGGAAGTCGCCGTGCCGGCGTCGTTCGACGAAATCAAAAGCGTCACCTTGGCCAAGAACCCCAGCATCGTCTATTCCGACTGGATCGCCGAAGCCGCCAAGCATGGCATCGACCTGAAGTTCGGTGAGCTGCTGCCGAGCGTGTCGCTGGTGGGCGAAGCGGGCAAGGGGCACAACACCTCGCAGCAGGGGAACGAGACCGAGTCGCTGGAAGCGACGCTGAAGCTGACCGTGCCGATTTACGAGGCCGGCGACGTCTATTCCCAGGTGCGTGAGACCAAGCACACCTATGGCCGCCGTAAGATCGAAGCCGACAAGGCGCGTCGCGATGCCCTGGAAAGCGCCACCAAGGCTTGGGAAGACCTGACCGCGACCCGCAGCAAGATCAAGTCGCTGGAAGCTCAGTTGCGAGCCTCGGAGCTGGCTTTGGCGGGTGTGGAAGAAGAAGCCAAGGTCGGATCGCGGACCGTTCTGGATGTCTTGAACGCCGAACAGGAACTGTTCACCGCCCGCGTCAACCTGGTCCGCGCCCAGCGGGACGAGACCGTCGCCGCCTATACGCTGAAGTCCGCCTTGGGCGAAATGACCGCCGACGGCTTGGGGCTGAAGACGGAAGTTTACGACCCGACCAAGAACTATAACGAGGTTCGCGGTCGCTGGATCGGAACCGGGGTCGAGCAAAAGTACGAGGATTAAGGGATGTGCGGGGGCTTTCAGCCCCCGCTTTCCTTTGTGTCATCCAAGTTGTTAATGATTTTTTCTCATTCGTTGGGCATTATCCCTAAAGATTTGCACCAGGGGGAGCATCGGACAGTCGAACCATGAGCGACGACAAGGCCCAACAAGAACCCTCAATGGAGGATATCCTCGCTTCGATCCGACGGATTCTGTCGGAAGACGAAGCGGAGGAACAAGCCAAGGCGCCGATGCCGGAACCCGAGCCTGAGCCGGAACCCGTGCCCGAGCCTGAACCCGAGCCGATGCCGCAAGACGACATCGACGCGATGTTCGCCATGGCTGCTCCTGCTCCCGAACCCGAACCGGTCTTCGAGCCCGAACCATTGGTTCTGTCCGAACCCGAGGATGAAGACGACGACATCCTTGAACTGACCGACGACATGGTTCTGGACGAACCCGAGCCCGAGCCGGCTTTCGATGTCAACGACTTCTCGCCCGACGACAGCTCTTTCGAATTCGAAGAGATTCCGGAACCCGTCGTCATGCCGTTCCGGGCGCCGCCGCCCCAGCCGGCTGCCGATGACGAACACCTTGTTTCCCGGCCGGTGGCCGACCGCAGCACCTCGCTGCTGTCCGACCTGGCCCGTGAGATCGTGCGTTCCCGTGCCATCGGCATCGGCAACGGCGGCATCACCCTGGAAGACATGGTACGCGAGTTGCTGAAGCCCATCCTCAAGGAATGGCTTGACGAAAACCTGCCCTACATGATCGAGCGGATCGTCAAGAAGGAAATCGAGAAGATGGTAAATCGAGCCGAGAACCTTTAGTCTCTGCCCGTCCGAGGACATGGCGGCCCGGGCTCACCCCCGGGCCGCTTCTCTTTTGTCCTTGCCGAAATCACCGCACGAACAGCTATCAAGGACTAATCCGGCCATGCTGGACAAGACGTACCGCCCGTCAGAGGTTGAGCCCAAGCACTACGAAAATTGGGAAAAGTCCGGCGCCTTCGCCGCCCAGACGGGGTCCAACAAGACCCCTTACACCATCATGATGCCGCCGCCGAACGTCACCGGCAGCCTGCACATGGGCCACGCCCTGACCTTTACCCTGCAAGACGTCCTGATCCGCTATTACCGCATGGCCGGCCGTGACGCGCTGTGGCAGCCGGGCACCGACCATGCCGGCATCGCCACCCAGATGGTGGTGGAACGTCAACTGGAAGCCCAAGGCGTGACCCGTCATGATCTGGGCCGCGACAAGTTCATCGACCGCGTCTGGGACTGGAAGGCCGAATCGGGTGGCACCATCACCACGCAGTTGCGCCGCCTGGGCGCTTCGCCCGACTGGGCCAAGGAACGTTTCACCATGGACGAAGGCTTGTCGGCCGCCGTCCGCAAGGTGTTCGTCACCCTTTACAAACAAAAGCTGATCTATCGCGACAAGCGTCTGGTCAACTGGGACCCCAAGCTGCACACCGCCATTTCCGACCTGGAAGTAGAACAGCGGGACGTGAAGGGCCATATGTGGCACTTCAAGTATCCGGTGGACGGCATGGAAGACACCTATATCACGGTGGCGACCACCCGACCGGAAACCATGCTGGGCGACAGCGCCGTCGCCGTGCACCCCGAGGACGAGCGATATACCCATCTGGTGGGCAAGATGGTGCGGCTGCCCATCGTGGGGCGTCTGATCCCCATCGTCGCCGACGAATATTCCGACCCGACCAAGGGCACCGGCGCGGTGAAGATCACCCCGGCCCACGATTTCAATGACTTCGAGGTCGGCAAGCGCCACAATCTGCCGCAAATCAACATCCTGGACCGTGACGCCAAGATCACCGGCGACGTGCCGGCGGAATATGTGGGCCTTGATCGTTACGACGCCCGCAAGAAGATCGTCGCTACCTTCGAGGAACTGGGTTTGCTCGACAAGATCGAGCCCAATCCCCACACCGTTCCCTATGGCGATCGTTCCGGTGTCGTCATCGAGCCGTGGCTGACCGACCAATGGTACGTGGACGCCGCCACCTTGGCCAAGCCGGCCTTGGAAGCGGTGGAAACCGGTAAGACCAAGTTCCATCCCAAGCATTGGGAAAACACTTATTACGAATGGATGCGCAACATCCAGCCGTGGTGCGTGTCGCGTCAGATCTGGTGGGGGCATCAGGTTCCGGCCTGGTACGGCCCCGACGGCCAGGTCTTCGTCGAGGAAACCGAAGCCGAGGCCCTGGCCGCCGCCAGCACCCATTACGGCAAGACGGTGGAGCTGACCCGCGACACCGACGTGCTGGACACTTGGTTCTCGTCGGCGCTGTGGCCGTTCTCGACCCTGGGCTGGCCGGAAAAGACCCCGGAACTGGCCCGTTATTACCCCACCGACGTGCTGGTGACCGGTTTCGACATCATCTTCTTCTGGGTCGCCCGCATGATGATGATGGGCATCCATTTCATGGGCGACGTGCCGTTCAAGGACATCTACATCCACGCCCTGGTCCGCGACGAGAAGGGCCAGAAGATGTCGAAATCCAAGGGCAACGTCATCGACCCCTTGGTGTTGATGGACAAGTACGGTACCGACGCCGTGCGCTTCACCCTGGCGGCCTTGGCCGCCCAGGGCCGCGACATCAAGCTGGCGGAAGGCCGGGTCGAAGGTTATCGCAACTTCGCCACCAAGCTGTGGAACGCGGCGCGTTTCTGCCAGATGAACGAATGTGCCCCGGTGGACGGCTTCGATCCCAAGACGGTCAAGCAGACCGTCAACCGTTGGGTTGTCGGCAAGGCCGCCGAAGCCGCCGACAAGGTGGCCCAGGCCATCGAAGGCTATCGTTACGATGCCGCCGCCGGCGCCATCTATCAATTCGTCTGGGGAACCTTCTGCGATTGGTACCTGGAATTCGCCAAGCCCATCTTCGGCGGCGCCGACGAGGGGGCGAAAGCGGAAACCCGGGCCACCGCCGCTTGGGTTTTGGACACCATTCTTCACATCCTGCATCCCTTCATGCCCTTCATCACCGAGGAATTGTGGGAACAGATGGGCAGCCGATCCGAAGCGCTGATGCTGCGCCCGTGGCCCAGCCTGTCCGGCCTGCACGATCCGGCGGCGGAAGAAGAAATGGATTGGGTGGTGCGCGTGGTGTCCACCGTGCGCGGCGTGCGGTCCGAGATGAACGTTCCGCCCTCGGCCCAGGTCGACCTGTTGGCGACCGGCTTGACCGCCGGCAAGAAGGTGTGGGTCGCCACCCATGCCGAGATCATCAACCGCTTGGCCCGCCTGGCGGCTTTCGAAGCCCAGGCCGATTCCACCCGCGTGGCCCAGGCGTTCTCGCACGGCGCCGCCCAGATGGTGGTGGACGAGGCAACCCTGGTCATGCCGCTGGCCGGCGTCATCGACATCGACAAGGAACGTGCCCGCCTGGAAAAGGAAATCGCCAAGGTCGAAGGCGAAATCGTCAAGGTGGACAAGAAGTTCAGCAACCCCGATTTCGTCGCCCGCGCAGCACCCGAAGTGGTCGAGGAAAACCGGGAGCGCCGCCAGGAATGGGCGGCAGCCAAGGAAAAACTGCAGGAAGCCTTGCAGCGATTGTCCGGGGCGTGATCAGTTGTGAAAAGAGAGGCGAAAGCCTCTCTTTTCATTTCCACTGTCGCACAAGCCATTATCCCATGGTATGAACCGATAAAGCGCCGCAACTGGTGCACGAAATCGGCCGGGGAGGCCCATGTCTGACTTTGCGCAACGCCTGACCCGAGGCTTGACCGTTCGCTATGTCGCCGTTTTGGCGATCATCGGCGCGTTGGCGGTCGGCTCGTTCCTGGGGCTGGCGCGGGTCTTGATGGACGCTGAAAGCACCATCGCCGTGGTCAACGCCTCGGCCAGCCAGAAGGTGATGGTTGAACAGATCCTGGGGCTAGCGGAAAAGATGGTGCAACTGCGTCCCGGCGCCGCTTCGGCCGGCAAGCTGGAACGCGACCTGCAGAACGTGCTGGACCGCCTGGAAACCGTTCATCGCGGCCTGTTGCAAGGATTGCCGGAGCTGAAACGGCCGCAACCGCCGTCGGAACGGGTCCACAGCCTGTATTTCGGTCCCGAAGCCTTGCTGGACATGGAATTGCGCGATTTCATCGGCCACGGCCGTGGCTTGCTGGCGGCACGCCTGGGCGACCAGGCGTTTTCCGCTGACGTGCAGTTCATGCGCGACGCGGTGGAGGGCGGACTGCTGCAGCGCATCGACCGGCTGACATCCTTGCATCAGCAGGACAATCTGGAACGCCTGCAGCACATGTTCGGGTATCACGCCGCCGTGGTCGCCCTGGTGCTGTTCTTGTTGGTGATCTCGGCCGCCGTGGTGTTCCGCCCCATGGTGGCCCGCATCCGCGAAGATCTGGTGCTGCGCCATGCCAACGAAAAGCGCCTGCGCGAATCCGAGGAACGGTTGTGGCGGATGCTGCAGGAAAGCCCGGTGGGGGTTTCCGCCTCGCGCCGCAAGGATGGTCTGGTGGTGTTCGCCAATGCCCGCTTCTGCGAAATCCTGCGTACCGAACCGCGCAACGTGCTGGGCCGTCAGGCCCGTGACCTTTATGTGGACGAAGGTCAGTTGATGACCATCGTCGCTGAATTGAAGCGGCACGGCGAGGTCAACGATTCCGAAGTGGAATTCCGCCGCTTCGACGGCGAACCCTTCCACAGCCTGTTGACGGTCAAGTCGTCGCAATTCGAAGGTGAGGCGGTCAATCTGGCGTGGATTTACGACATTTCCGCCATGAAGGCGGCCGAGGAAAAGCTGAAGCTGACCGCCAAGGTGGTGGAAAGCGCCAGCGAGGCGGTGGTCATCACCAACGCCAGGAACCAGATCGAATACGTCAACCCGGCCTTCACCACCATCACCGAGTACACCTCGGAAGAGGTCATCGGCCAAAACCCGGCTTTGTGGCGTTCGGGGCGTCACGATTCGGAATTCTATCAGACCATGTGGGAAGCGCTGAACACCCACGGGCGCTGGCGCGGCGAGATTTGGAACCGCCGCAAGTCGGGGGAATTCTATGCCGAGTGGCTGTCCATCGTCGCCATCAAGGACGACCAGGATGCGGTCAGCCATTACATCGCCATCTTCTCGGACATCACCCATCGCAAGGAAGACGAGGAACGGGTGTGGCGCCAGGCCAATTTCGACGCGCTGACCGGCCTGCCCAACCGTGCTTTGTTCACCGACCGTCTGAATCAGGCGATTCGTCAGGCCAAGCGGGAAGGGCGGAAATTCGCCCTGTTCTTCATCGACCTGGATGGTTTCAAGCAGGTGAACGACAGTCTGGGGCACGCCGCCGGCGACCTGTTGCTGCAGCATGCGGGCAAGCGCTTGGTGGAATGCGTGCGGTCCTCGGACACCGTCGCCCGTCTGGCCGGCGACGAGTTCACCTGCATCGTCCAAGGTATCCAGGGCCGCGAGGATACCGGCATGGTGGCCACCAAGATCCTGGAACGGCTGGCGGCTCCCTTCGACCTGGAAGGCCGTCAGGCCGAAGTGCGTGGTTCGGTGGGGGTGGCGATTTATCCCGATGACGGCGCCGACGGGCCGGCGTTGCTGCAGGTGGCCGACGAAGCCATGTACCGGGTCAAGCGCCGGGGCAAGAACAGCTTCGAATTCGCCAATTAACTCAGGCTGCGCAGAAACGGCTTGTAAGGCCGGTCGTTCTGGCGGATGTGCTCCAGCAGCCAAGACCGCAGGAAACCCGATGTTTCCGCGACGATGTCGTCCAAGCTGCGGTTGTCGCTGCCATCACGGATGGCGGCGGACAGCGCCTCGGCATCGCGGATCAGGCGTTCATGTTCCGATTTGTGAACGGCCAGCGCCGGATAGCCGTGGCGGTCCAGCATGCGTTCCTCGGCCTGGAAATGTGCCCGGGTGCGCAGGATCAGCCGATCCAGGCAATTGGCCAGCTGGTCCGGCGGGGTATGGTTTTGCGCCAGGAACAGGAAATGGTTGCACATCTGCATCAGATCCCGGTGGTCGGCGTCCATGGCCGGGATCCCCAATTCGTATTCGGCATTCCATTCCAGAAATTCTGTCATCGAACCGCCCCATCCATCGTCGGATGTTCAGCATGACAGAAAAGCGTCAAATATGCCTTAAGACGGCACCTGCGCCAGCAAGGTGGCCACCGCCTGATGGAACATGGCTTCGGTCAGCCGCCCGGTGTTGGTGTTGTAACGAGAGCAATGATAGCTGTCGACCAGCACCAGGCCGTCACGCAGCCGGTGGACGGCGCCATGGGCGAAAACAAAGGCGGATTTGCGCAATCCCATGCCGCCGACGATGGCCTGATGGGCGTCACGACCGATGGCGAACAGGGCGCGAAGTCTGGGCATGGCCGCCATCTCGGCTTCCAGGAACGGCCGACAGGCGTTGAATTCCGCCGGAAGTGGCTTGTTTTCCGGCGGCACGCAGCGCACCGCGTTGGTGATGCGCGCCCCGGTCAGGCGAAAACCGTCATTGGGATCGGCTCCGTATTCTCCTTGGGCCAGACCGAATTTCGCCAGGGTCGGGTAAAGCAGGTCGCCGGCATAGTCGCCGGTGAACGGCCGGCCGGTGCGGTTGGCGCCGCGCAGGCCCGGGGCCAGGCCGACGAACAGGATGGGGGCGTCCAGCGGGCCGAAGGACGCCACGGGGCCGTTGTGCCAGTCGGGATAAGCGCGTTGATGGGTTTGCCGAAACGCCACCAGACGGGGGCAAAGCGCGCAATCCTTAGTCGGAACGCTTAAGCCGTTCACAAGATGTCCCCGTAATCCCGGTCGTCACGGGACGGATGCGGGGCACGGCCGATCACCGATTGCAATTCGGACAATTCCAGGAAGGTATCGGCCTGGCGGCGCAATTCGTCGGCCACCATGGGCGGCTGCGAGCGCACGGTGGACACTACTGTGACACGCACACCCTTGCGCTGGACCGCTTCCACCAGGCGGCGGAAGTCGCCGTCGCCCGAGAACAGCACCACGTGATCCAGATGCGGGGCCATTTCCATGACGTCGATGGCCAGTTCGATGTCCATGTTGCCCTTGATCTTGCGCCGCCCGGTGGCGTCGGTGAATTCCTTGGTCGGCTTGGTGACCATGGTGTAACCGTTGTAATCCAGCCAATCGATCAGCGGGCGCAGAGGGGAGTATTCCTGGTCTTCCATCAAGGCGGTGTAATAGAAGGCGCGGATCAGCCGGCCTTCGCTGGCGAAGTGCTTCAGCAGCTTCTTGTAGTCGATGTCGAAGCCCAAGGCCTTGGCGGCGGCATAAAGGTTCGAGCCGTCGATGAACAGGCCGACGCGTTCGGAATCGTAAAAAGTCATGGTCGTCTCGATTTCAAAACAAATGGTTTGAGAAGTATGGGCACAGGGTAGGGGGGCTGCCTTGCCGACGCAACAACAAAGCATGGCGGGGCAGGCCTTGGGGACTTGCTTTCGGGTGGGGTGCCGCTATATAAACTATGCTCTTTTGCGCATGCACATTTCGAAGGACGGTCCATGGCCCGCGTTACGGTTGAAGATTGCGTCATCAAGGTCCCCAATCGTTTTGAACTGGTGTTGGTGGCCGCCCAGCGCGCCCGCGACATCTCGACCGGCGGCCACATCACCGTCGAGCGCGACAACGACAAGAATCCGGTCGTGGCGCTGCGCGAGATCGCTGAAGACACCGTGGAACTGGATCACCTGCGCAATTCGCTGGTTCTGGGTCTGCAAAAGCACGTCGAAGCCGACGAGCCCGAGGAAGACGAACTGGAAGCCTTCATGCCGGAAAACGACATGGGCTTCGAGAACATCGCTTCCGACGAAGACATGGAAGAAGGCGGCATGAGCGTCACCGAGGATCCCATGGATTTCTCGGGCGAAATGGCCGACGGCGACGAGTAATCCAAAGAAGGCGGCGGCCATGGCAAGCAACCCAAGCCATAAGCCGCCGCGTTCTGCGACCAAGGGTTGCCGCCGACAGGAGGTGTCAACCCGATGATGCGTCAATTCGAACTGGTCGAGCGGGTCAAATCCTACGACCCTGCCGCGGACGAAGACGCCATAAACCGCGCCTATGTCTTCGCCATGAAGATGCACGGCTCGCAATTGCGGGCCTCGGGCGACCCTTATTTTTCCCATCCCATCGAAGTCGCCGGTATTCTGACCAAGTACCGACTGGACAGCGCGTCCATCATCACCGCGCTGTTGCACGACACCATCGAGGACACGCCGGCCACCCAGGAAGACATCGACAAGATGTTCGGGGTGGAAATCGGCCGTCTGGTGGACGGCGTCACCAAGCTGTCGCGCATCGAGATGCAGTCCGACCACGCCAAGCAGGCGGAAAACCTGCGCAAGCTGGTCCTGGCCATGAGCGAGGACATCCGCGTCCTGCTGGTCAAGCTGGCCGACCGTGTGCACAACATGCGGACCCTGCATTTCATCAAGAATCCCGACAAGCGCCGCCGCATCGCGCTTGAGACCATGGAAATCTATGCTCCGCTGGCCGAACGCATCGGCATGCAGGAAATGAAGATGGAGCTGGAAGACCTGGCCTTCACCGAATTGCACGGTGACGCACGCGGCTCGATCATCGCCCGGCTGAATTTCCTGCGCGAACAGGGCGGCGACCTGATCGGCCGCATCTTGGAAGAATTGCGCAAGACGCTGGAGGAAGCGGGCGTCAAGGCGACAGTGTCGGGGCGTGAAAAGACGCCTTATTCCATCTGGCTGAAGATGCAGCGCAAGAATGTCGGCTTCGAGCAATTGTCCGACATCATGGCGTTCCGCGTCGCCGTCGACAACATCGAGGACTGCTATCGGGCGCTGGGCGTCATCCATTCCAAGTATCCCATGGTGCCCAACCGCTTCAAGGACTACATCTCGACGCCGAAACCCAACGGATATCGGTCCTTGCACACCGGCGTCTTCGGCCCGGAACGTCACCGCATCGAGGTGCAGATTCGCACCCACGAGATGCACGAAGTCTCGGAACTGGGCGTCGCCGCCCATTGGAAATACAAGCAGGGCGGCAGCCGTCAGACCGACGGCCGTCAATACCGCTGGCTGCGCGAGCTTCTGGACATCCTGGAACACGCCTCGAACCCCGAGGAATTCCTGGAACACACCAAGCTTGAGATGTTCCAGGACCAGGTGTTCTGTTTCACCCCCAAGGGCGACCTGATTTCCTTGCCGTCGGGCGCCACCCCGGTTGATTTCGCCTATGCGGTGCACTCCGAGGTCGGCGATACCTGTGTCGGCGCCAAGATCAACGGCCGCATCATGCCGTTGCGATCCAGGCTGCATAACGGCGATCAGGTCGAAATCATCACCTCCAAGGCCCAGACCCCCAATCCCACCTGGGAACGCTTTGTCGTTTCCGGCAAGGCCCGGGCCCGTATCCGCCGTTTCGTCCGCACCCAGCAGCGGGCCCAGTACATCGACCTGGGCCGTGCCATCCTGGTCCGTGCCTTCCGTCAGGAAGGCTATGATCTGACCGACAAGGCGCTGGAAGGCGTCTTGAAGATCTTCAAGGCGCCCAGCGTCGACGACCTGATCGCCGATGTGGGCGAGGGGACGCTGACCGGCAAGGAAGTGGTCCAGCAGGTCTATCCCGAGCTGAAGGCCAGCCCGGCCCAGCACGCCGACAACGTGGTGCTGCTGGCCCATGGCAACAAGACAGCGCCCAGCAAGCGCGACAAGGGGCATGCGGTGCCCATCAAGGGGCTGATCCCCGGCATGGCCATGCATTTCGCCGGCTGCTGCCATCCGCTGCCCGGCGATCGCATCGTCGGCATCGTCAGCACCGGCAAGGGCGTGACCGTCCACACCATCGATTGCGAGAACCTGGAACAATATGCCGAGACGCCGGAACGCTGGCTGGACATCTCGTGGGATGAAACCGACGGCGCCGCCCATGTGGGCCGTGTCGATCTGGTGGTCGCCAACGAACCCGGCGCGCTGTCCACGGTGACCACGGTGATCGCCAAGAACGTGGGCAACATCACCAACCTGAAGATCACCAACCGCACCACCGAGTTCTTCGAGATGCTGATCGACATCGAGGTGCGCGACGTCAAGCATCTGACCAACGTCATCGCTGCCCTGCGGGCCACGCCGTCCATCTCGTCGGTGGAACGCGCCCGCAACTAGCCTTTTCCGGGAATGTCTGAAATGTCCGTCTTGCGCCTTGGCGTGAACATCGACCACGTCGCCACCATCCGTAACGCCCGGGGTGGTCTGCACCCCGATCCGGTGCGTGCCGCCCACATGGCCGCCGCCGCCGGTGCCGACGGCATCACCGCCCATTTGCGCGAAGACCGTCGTCACATCGCCGACAACGACATCGCCCGCCTGGCCAATGAAATCACCCTGCCGCTGAACTTCGAAATGGCGGCCACCGAGGAAATGGTGGCCATCGCCCTGAGGCACCGTCCGCACGCCGCCTGCATCGTTCCCGAACGGCGCGAGGAACGCACCACCGAAGGCGGCCTGGACGTGGCCGGGGGCAAGGAACGCCTGCGCCCGCTGGTGCACAAGCTGGTGGAAGCCGGCATCCGCGTGTCCATGTTCATCGAGGCCGACCCGCGCCAACTGGATGCGTCCCTGGAAATCGGCGCCCCGGTGGTGGAGCTGCATACCGGGGCCTATTGCGACCATACGGGGGCGGAACGCGACCGCGAGCTGGCCCGCATCGTCGAGGCCGCCGCCCATGCGGCTGCCATCGGCCTGGAATGCCATGCCGGCCATGGCCTGTCCTATGACACGGTCAAGCCCATCGCCGCCATCCCCACCATCGCTGAACTCAACATCGGTCATTTCCTGGTGGGCGAGGCCATTTTCGTCGGTTTCGAAGCCTCGATGCGCCATATGCGCCAGTTGATGGACGAGGCCCGGCATCGGCCTTGACAGCGCCGTGCGGGGCTGGTTTCCTCGCGCCGTCCGCGCAGTTGCGCCGATTGTTTAAATATCAATATAACTTAACAGCTTAGGCGGTTTTTTTCATGTCGCGAGCAAAAGCCGGGGGAACCTGGGAAACCATCAAGACGGTTCTGATCGCCATGCTGATCGCCGGCTTCGTGCGGACCGTGGCCTTCGAGCCGTTCAACATTCCGTCGGGATCCATGATTCCCACATTGCTGATCGGCGACTATCTGTTCGTGTCCAAATACGCCTATGGCTATTCGCGCCATTCCATGCCCTTCAGCATGGGACCCGAAGGCGGCCGTATCCTGGAAAGCATGCCGGCGCGGGGCGACGTGGTGGTGTTCAAGGTCTGGGTGTCCAAGCGTGACGCCTTGGGCCGACCAGTGCTGGACGCGCAAGGCCGTCCGGTCAAGGAAATGGTCGACTACATCAAGCGGGTCATCGGCCTGCCCGGCGACACCATTCAGGTGACCGGCGGCGTCCTGCACATCAACGGTCAGGCGGTGAAGCGCGAACGGGTCGAGGATTTCGTCGAAGTCACCCGCGAGGGCAACATCATGCGGGCTCCGCAATATGTCGAAACCCTGCCCGAGGGCCGCACCCACAACATCATCGAATTCCAGGGCGACAACGGTCTGGCCGACAACACCCCGGAATACCACGTCCCCGCCGGCCATTATTTCATGATGGGCGACAACCGCGACAATTCCGCCGATTCCCGCTTTTTGGACGAAGTCGGCTATGTGCCCGCCGACCGTCTGGTGGGGCGTGCCGAGATCATCTTCTTCTCGGGCGACGGTTCGGCGGCGCTGTGGGAAGTGTGGAAGTGGCCATGGGCCATTCGCTTCAAGCGTCTCTTGAACGGTATCGACTAAGCCATGTCGGAAGGGCCGATCCACCATCTGTGCCGCCAATTGGGCCATGATTTCGCCCAACCTGAATTGCTGGGCCACGCCCTGACCCATCCGTCAGCGGCCAAGGGGCGCAGCGCCAAGGGCAAGGGTGGCATGCCCTATGAACGGTTGGAATTCCTGGGCGACCGGGTTCTGGGGCTGGTGGTGGCGGAAATGCTGTTCCAGCGTTTCCCCACCGAAGCCGAAGGCGATCTGGCCAAGCGCCATGCTGCCTTGGTGCGCCGCGAAACCCTGGCGGAAGTGGCGCATCAGATCGGTCTGCCGGCCTGTCTGACCCTGGCCAAGGGCGAAAACGAATCGGGCGGGCGCAACAATCCCGGCATTCTGGCCGACGCCTGCGAAGCGGTGATCGGCGCGCTTTACGCCGATGCCGGTTTCGCGCCGTCGGCGGTCTTTGTGCGGCGTTTGTGGACACCGTTGATGGATGCGGTGAGCAAGCCGCCCAAGGATGCCAAGACGGCGCTGCAGGAATGGGCCCAAGGCCTGGGCAAACCCTTGCCCTCTTACACCGTGGTCGGTCAGGATGGGCCGCCCCATGATCCGGTTTTCGTGGTCCAGGTCAGCGTCGAAGGCGTTGATCCGGCCAACGGAAAAGGAAGCTCCAAGCGGGTGGCCGAACAAGCCGCCGCCCTTGCCATGCTAGAAAAGGTAAACCAATGACCGAGGTGCCCGAAAACGAGAAGCGCTGCGGCTACGTGGCCATCGTCGGTGCTCCCAACGCCGGCAAGTCGACCCTGACCAACGCCCTGGTCGGCACCAAGGTGTCCATCGTCTCGCCCAAGGTGCAGACCACCCGTTTCAGGGTGTTGGGCATCCTGATGGCCGGCCCGGCCCAGGTGATCCTGGTCGACACCCCCGGTATCTTCCAGCCCAAGCGCCGTCTGGACCGCGCCATGGTCGCCGCCGCCTGGATGGGTGCCGACGACGCCGAGGTCATCTGTCTGGTGATCGATTCCAACCGCGGCATCGACGACGACACCCGCGCCATCATCGACAAGCTGAAGAAAGCCGGGCGCCAAGCCATTTTGGTGCTGAACAAGGTAGACGCGGTCAAAAAGGAAAAGCTGCTGAAGCTGACCGCCGAATTGCATGAAGAAGGCATCTTCAGCGATGTCTTCATGATTTCGGCGCTGAAGGGCAGCGGTTTGGAAGAACTGAACAAGGTGCTGGTGGAACGCATGCCGCTGGGCCCGTGGATGTATCCCGAGGACGAGGTTTCCGACCTGCCGCAGCGCATGCTGGCCGCCGAGATCACCCGCGAGAAGGCCTTCATCCAGCTGCACGAGGAACTGCCTTATGCGCTGACGGTGGAAACCGAGAAGTGGGAAGAACGTGAAGACGGCTCGGCCCGCATCGACCAGGTGATCTATGTGCAGCGCGACGGCCAGAAGGCCATCGTCGTCGGCAAGGCTGGCCATCAGATCAAGGCCATCGGCGCCGCCGCCCGCGAGGAGTTGGAGGCCCTGCTGGAACGCCGGGTCCATCTGTTCCTGCACGTCAAGGTGCGCGAGGATTGGCAGGAAAAGCGCGGCCATTACAACGAAATGGGACTGGACTTCGACGTCTAGGCCGGGTCACCCTGATCCCATGAGCATTCGTGGCATCGGCGTTTTGTTGATCTGGATCGGCACCCTGCTGTTGGTGGCGGTGCTGCAGCACCGTATCCGCAAGGGGGCCTGGAACGCCGAGGCGTTGGAGGATTCCCCCCCCTTGGAACGCTGGGCGGTGCCGGTGGCGGTGGCCGGTATTGTTCTGGCCGCCATCGGCGCCGGGTTGACCATGGTGAGCTTCCTGTGAGCGAATGGACCGACGACGCCATTGTCCTGTCGGCCCGGAAATTGGGGGAAAGCGGGGTGGTGGCGTCCTTGCTGACCCGCCACCATGGCCGCCATCCCGGCATGGTCCCCGGGGGCGCCGGCAAGGCGTTGCGGCCGGTGCTGCAGCCGGGAAATACCGTACAGGCGGTATGGCGTGGCCGGCTGGAAGACCATCTGGGTACCTATCGGCTGGAACTGGCCGCCGCCCATTCCGCCCAACACCTGGATGACGCCACCCGCCTGGCCGCCCTGGGGGCGGCCTGTGCGTTATGTGAAGCGGCGCTTCCCGAACGTCAGCCCCATGCCCCGGTCTTCGAAGCGCTGAACGCCCTGTTGGAAGCCATGGCGGCACCGTCCTGGCCCAGCGTCTACGTGCATTGGGAACTGGCGCTGTTGCGCGATCTGGGCTTTGGCTTGGATCTGTCATCCTGTGCCGCCACCGGTTCCACCGAAAACCTGGTCTATGTCAGCCCCAAATCGGCCCGGGCGGTCTCGGCCCAGGCCGGCCAACCCTACGCCCACAAGCTTTTGAAACTGCCGGCTTTTCTTCTGGACGGACAAGAGGGGCAGGGGACGGACATCGCCGACGGCCTGGACCTGACCGGCTATTTCCTGGAACGCCACGTCCTGGGAAGCCACCACAAGGCCATGCCGGCGGCGCGCACGCGACTGGTTGACCGTTTCCGGTCATCGACTACACTCCCTGGGTCCAAGTTTTAGGAATTGTCATGACTGAACCCGCCTATAACGGTGACGTGCGCGACACCTCGCTGTCCGAGGCGTTGGGCGAGCGTTATCTCGCCTATGCCATGTCCACCATCGTCTCGCGTTCGCTGCCCGACGTGCGCGACGGCCTGAAGCCGGTGCATCGCCGCCTGCTGTTCGCCATGCGGCAGTTGAAGCTGGACCCGGAAGGCGGTTTCAAGAAATGCGCCCGCGTCGTCGGTGACGTCATCGGCAAGTACCACCCCCATGGCGACATGTCGGTCTACGACGCCATGGTCCGTCTGGCCCAGGATTTCGCCGTGCGCTATCCGCTGGTGGAAGGCCAGGGCAATTTCGGCAATATCGACGGCGACAACGCCGCCGCCATGCGATACACCGAGGCCAAGCTGACCGCCGTCGCCGCCGCGCTGATGGAAAACCTCGACGACGACACGGTGGATTTCCGTCCCACCTATGACGGGTCGGAAGAAGAACCGCTGGTCATGCCGGCGGCTTTCCCCAATCTGTTGGCCAATGGCGCCGCCGGTATCGCCGTCGGCATGGCCACCAACATTCCGCCGCACAATGTGGGCGAGATCTGCAACGCCCTGGACCACCTGATCAAGCACCCCGATTGCGTGGTGGACGCCCTGGTCGAGCATATCCCCGGCCCGGACTTCCCCACCGGCGGCATGCTGGTGGAAAGCCGCCCGGCCATTCTGGAAGCCTATCGCACCGGTCGCGGCGCCTTTCGTCTGCGGGCCAAATGGGAAGTCGAAAAGCTGAGCCACGGCCTTTATCAGATCGTGGTCACCGAAATTCCCTATCAGGTGCAGAAATCCAAGGTGATCGAAAAGATCGCCGAGTTGCTGAACGACAAGAAACTGCCGCTTTTGGCCGACATCCGCGACGAATCTGCCGAAGACGTGCGCGTGGTGTTGGAACCGCGCAACCGCACGGTGGAAGCCGAGATGCTGATGGAACAGTTGTTCCGTCAGACCGACCTGGAAGTGCGCATTTCTTTGAACATGAACGTGCTGGACCGCGATTCGGTGCCGCGCGTCATGGATTTGAAGCAGGTTTTGCAGGCTTTCCTGGACCACCGCATGGAGGTGCTGGAACGCCGTTCGCGCTTCCGCCTGGAAAAGATCGCCAAGCGTCTGGAAGTGCTGGAAGGCTATCTGGTCGCCTATCTGAACCTGGACGAGGTCATCCGCATCATCCGCGAAGAAGACGAGCCCAAGCAGGTGATGATGCGCACCTTCGGCCTTACGGAAGCGCAGACCGAAGCCATCCTGAACATGCGCCTGCGCTCTTTGCGCAAGCTGGAAGAGTTCGAGATCCGCAAGGAACACGACGGCTTGACCGCCGAGAAGGGCGACCTGGAGGCCCTGCTGGCCGACGAAGCCCGCCGCTGGTCGACCATCGCAGCGCAAATCGCCGAGACCCGCAAGGCATTCGGCCCCGGCACCCCTTTGGGCGACCGCCGTACCGAACTGGCCGACGCGCCGTCGGCGGTGGTGGTTCCCATCGAAGCCTTCGTCGAGCGCGAACCCATCACCCTGATCCTGTCGGAAAAGGGCTGGATTCGCGCCATGAAGGGCCATACCGACCAGTTCGACACCATCAAGTTCAAGGAAGGCGACCAGTTGCGGCTGGCGCTGAAGGCGGAGACCACCGACAAGCTGTTGGTGTTCACCACCGATGGCCGTTTCTACACCATCGGCGGCGACAAGCTGCCCTCGGGCCGTGGCTTCGGCGAGCCGCTGCGCCTGATGATCGACATGGCCAACGAAGCCGAGGTGTTGACCATCTTCGCCCACAAGCCGGGCCGAAAGTTGCTGCTGTCGTCGTCGGGCGGGCGCGGTTTCATCGTCGAGGAAGCGGAAGTCCTGGCCCAGACCAAGGCCGGCAAAAGCGTGCTGAATTTGGGGGACGGCGAAACCGCCGCCATCTGCTTGCCGGCGGAAGGCGACGCGGTGGCCATCTTGGGCGACAACCGCAAGCTTCTGGTGTTCATGGCCGAAGAAATCCCGGTCATGGCCCGTGGCCGCGGCGTCATGCTGCAGAAATATCGTGACGGCGGCGTCGCCGACATCAAGGTGTTCAACCTGGCCGAGGGGTTGACTTGGAAGAGCGGGGAACGCACCCGCACTGAAAGCGACCTTACCCCGTGGCTGGGTAAGCGCGCCTCGGTCGGCCGCCTGCCGCCCACCGGCTTCCCACGCGCCAACAAGTTCACCTGATATGCATTTTCCGCCCCGCTGCCATCGTGTCGGCGGGGTGGTCGTACCAATCTTTCCATGGCAGCATCCCGACCTGTTGTTTGCAGGAGTCCGCCATGGAAAGACGTACGTTTCTGAAAGCCTCTGCCTTGGGCGCCGCCGGTTCGGCCATCGCCGCCCCGGCCATCGCCCAGTCCAATCCGGAAGTGAAGTGGCGCATGGCGTCCAGCTTTCCGCGCAGCCTGGACACCTTGCAGGGCGGCTGCGATTTCGTCGCCAAAAGGGTGGCGGAACTGACCGACGGCAAGTTTCAGATCAGGGTCTTCGCCGGCGGCGAAATCGTTCCCGGCCTGCAGGTGATGGATGCCGTCCAGGCCGGCACGGTGGAATGCGGTTCCACCGTTTCCTATTACTATGTGGGCAAAGACCCGGCTTTCGCCTTCGAGGCGGCGTTGCCTTTCGGTCTGAACGCGCGGCAGAACGCGGCTTGGATCTATCATGGCGGCGGCATGGAGTTGCTGCGCGAATTCTATAAGAAATACAACGTCATCAACTTCCCGTGCGGTAATACGGGCGTCCAGATGGGCGGCTGGTTCCGCAAGGAAATCAAGTCGCTGAAGGACATGGAAGGCCTGAAGATGCGCATCGCCGGCATCGCCGGCCGCGTCATGGCCAAGCTGGGCGTGGTGCCGCAACAGGTGGCCGGCGGTGACATCTATCCGTCGCTGGAAAAGGGCACCATCGACGCCGCCGAATGGGTCGGCCCCTATGACGACGAGAAGCTGGGTTTCGTCAAGGTCGCCAAGTACTACTACTACCCGGGCTTCTGGGAAGGCGGACCGTTCGTGTCGAACTACTGCAACCTGGAACATTGGAACAAGCTGCCGAAATCCTATCAGGCGGCTTTCGAAGCGGCTTGCGCCGAATGCAATCTGGACATGTTGGCCAAGTACGACATGCGTAACGCCCAGGCGCTGAAGAAGGTGGTGGCCGAAGGCGCCATCCTGAAGCCGTTCCCCAAGGACGTGCTGGTGGCGGCCCAGGCCGCTGCTTTCGATCTGTATGACGAACTGGCCGGTGAAAGCCCGGAATTCGCCAAGATCCTGCCGCACTGGAAGAAATTCCGCGATGATATCCAATTGTGGTGGCGTGTGGCCGAACTGAACTTCGACGGTTTCGTCCTGTCCAATCCGGTGCAGGGCAAGAAGAAATAAGCAATTGATGATGTGCCAAAGCCCCGCTGATCCAGCGGGGCTTTTTTGTTGGGGGATTTGAAATTTGTTACGAATAAATTCATCTGGGTGCTGGTCAGACCAGTTGTTTCGTGCCAGGATCGGGCACCTAATCACGAAGGCAGGGCCACCTGTTCAAGGCTTTGCATAACCAGGAGGAAAGCATGGAAAGACGTTCCTTTCTGAAGGCTGCCGGTCTCGGCGTCGCCGGTACCGCCATCGCCGCCCCGGCGATCGCCCAGACCAACCCCGAGGTCAAGTGGCGCATGGCGTCCAGCTTCCCGAAAAGCTTGGACACCATCTATGGCGGCGGTGAGTTCGTCGCCAAGCGCGTCGCCGAATTGACGGACGGCAAGTTCCAGATCCGCGTCTTCGCCGCTGGTGAAATCGTCCCCGGTCTGCAGGTCATGGACGCCGTCCAGGCCGGGACCGTGGAATGCGGCGCCACCGTGTCGTACTACTACGTCGGCAAAGATCAGACCTTCGCTTTCGAAGGGGCGCTGCCCTTCGGCCTGAACGCGCGACAGAACAACGCCTGGCTCTATCACGGCGGCGGCTTGCAGTTGCTGCGCGAGTTCTACAAGAACTACAACGTCATCAACTTCCCGGCCGGCAACACCGGCGTGCAGATGGGCGGCTGGTTCCGTAAGGAAGTGAAGTCGCTGAAGGACATGGAAGGCCTGAAGATGCGCATCGCCGGTCTGGCCGGCAGCGTCATGGCCAAGATCGGCGTGGTGCCGCAGCAGGTGGCCGGCGGCGACATCTACCCGTCGCTGGAAAAGGGCACCATCGACGCCGCCGAATGGGTCGGCCCCTATGACGACGAAAAGCTGGGCTTCCACAAGGTCGCCAAGTACTACTACTATCCCGGTTTCTGGGAAGGCGGCCCGACCATCTCGCAATACTGCAACCTGGACCAGTGGGCCAAGCTGCCCAAGTCGTATCAGGCGGCTTTCGAGACCGCTTGCGCCGAATGCAATCTGGACATGCAGACCAAGTACGACGTGCTGAACATCAATGCGTTGAAGAGCCTGGTCGGTCAGGGCACCCAGCTGCGTGCCTTCCCCAAGGACGTGATGGCCGCCGCCCAGGAAGCCGCTTTCGGGCTTTATGAGGAAATCTCGGCCACCAATCCCCATTTCAAGAAGATCTTCACCGAGTGGAACAAGTTCCGCGAGGACATCCATCTGTGGTGGCGTGTGGCCGAATCCAACTTCGACAATTTCGTGCTGTACAATCCCGTCGGCGCGAAGAAGAAGAAGTAAGGAACCCAGGTTCCCATCAAGCCCCGGACGAAAGTCCGGGGCTTTTTTGTCGTCATCCGCCGGGTGTCCTAGAACGCCGCGGCGGCGTGGCGCAGATGGTCTTCCATGAAGCTGGCGACGAAGTAATAGCTGTGGTCGTATCCCGGTTGCAGGCGCAAGGCCAGCGGATAGTCGGCGGCCTTTGCCGCCTGGACCAGGTCTTCGGGCTTCAATTGCTCGGCCAGAAAGGAATCCGCGTCACCTTGGTCGACCAGCAGGGGCAGGCGGGTCTTGGTGGTTTGCATCAGGGCCGTGGCGTCCCAGTCCTTCCAGGTGGCGCGGTCGGCGCCCAGCAGGCGGCTCAGGGCCTTTTGTCCCCAGGGGCAGTTCATGGGATTGCTAATGGGCGAGAAGGCCGAGACCGAGACATAAAGTCCGGGATTGCGCAGCGCGCAGACAATGGCCCCGTGTCCCCCCATGGAATGGCCGGAAATGGCGCGTTTTGCCGATACGGGGAAGGTGGCCTCGATCAGTTCGGGCAATTCACGGGTCACGTAGTCGTGCATGCGGTAATGGCGGCTCCACGGTTCTTGCGTGGCGTCCACATAGAAACCGGCACCATGGCCGAAATCCCAGGCCCCGTCCGGGTCGCCCGGCACCTGTTCTCCGCGCGGACTGGTGTCGGGACAGACGATGGCCATGCCCAGTTCGGCGGCTAGGCGCAGGGCTCCGGCTTTTTGCATGAAATTTTCGTCGGTGCAGGTCAGACCCGACAACCAGTAAAGCGCCGGCACCTTGGTGCCGCTTTCCGCTTGGGGCGGCAGATAAATGGCGAACACCATGTCGCAGCCCAGCGCCAGAGAGGTGTGGCGATAGCGTTTGTGCCAGCCGCCAAAGGATCGGTTCGAGGAAACGATGGTCAGGTTGGTGCTCATGTCACAGAACCTCGATGAAACAAAGGGGCCGTCTTGATGGTCAAGACGGCCCGGGGCATCAGTACAAGATGACCGAGCGGATGCTCTTGCCTTCGTGCATCAGGTCGAAGGCCTTGTTGATGTCCTCCAGCCCCATGGTGTGGGTGATGAAGGTATCCAGTTCGAAATCGCCCCGCATGTATTGCTCGACGATTTCTGGCAATTCGGAACGGCCGCGCACGCCGCCAAAGGCCGAACCGCGCCACACCCGGCCAGTGACCAGCTGGAAGGGGCGGGTGCTGATCTCCTGGCCGGCGCCGGCGACGCCGATGATCACCGATTCGCCCCAACCCTTGTGACAGCATTCCAGCGCCGAGCGCATGACGTTGACATTGCCGATGCATTCGAACGAGTAGTCGACGCCGCCATCGGTCATGTCCACCAGCACGTCCTGGATGGGGCGGTCGAAATCCTTGGGGTTGACGCATTCGGTGGCGCCCAGCTTGCGGGCGATGTCGAATTTGTCAGGGTTGATGTCGATACCGATGATGCGCGACGCCTTGGCCATCACCGAGCCGATGATGGCGGAAAGCCCGATGCCACCCAGGCCGAAGATGGCCACGGTGGCGCCGGGTTCGACCTTGGCGGTCTTCAGAACCGCCCCCATGCCGGTGGTGACGCCGCAGCCCAGCAGACAAATCTTTTCCAGGGGAGCCGCCTTGTTGACCTTGGCCAGGGCGATTTCCGGCAGCACGGTGTATTCGGAAAAGGTCGAGGTGCCCATGTAATGGAAGACCTGCTTACCCCGCGCCGTGAAGCGGGTGGTGCCGTCGGGCATCAGCCCCTTGCCCTGGGTGGCGCGGATGGCCTGGCACAGATTGGTCTTGCCCGACAGGCAGAACTTGCACTTGCCGCATTCGGGGGTATAGAGCGGGATCACATGGTCGCCCACCGCCACCGAGGTGACGCCCGGGCCCACATCCTCGACGATGCCTGCGCCTTCATGGCCCAGGATGGCGGGGAAAATGCCTTCCGGGTCGTCGCCCGACAAGGTGAAGGCGTCGGTGTGGCAGACGCCGGTGGCCTTGATGCGCACCAGCACTTCGCCTTGCTTGGGGGGCGCGACCTCGACCTCTTCGATTTCCAACGGCTTTCCCGCCGCCCAGGCAACGGCTGCGCGCGACTTGATCATGACGAATGCTCCGGTAAAGAAACGTCCCCCAGCCTAGCAAGAGGGCGGGTCTTGGATAATCCATCACTTTCTGCAAGGATTGTTGCATATAAGGGATAATCCGAGGAAGCCATGAGCGGATGGAACGGTCTGGACGAGTTTTTGGCGGTGGCGGAAACCGGCAGTTTCACCCTTGCCGCCAAACGGCTGCGATTGTCACCGTCCCAGGTCAGCCGGGCGGTGGCGCAACTGGAAGAACGCCTGCAGGCCCGATTGTTTTTTCGCACCACGCGGCGCGTCTCGCTGACTGAAACCGGGCAGATTTTGCTGAACCATGGCCAACGCCTGCAAGAAGAACGCGATGAAGCCTTTCAGGCGGTGGGCGACGTGCAGGACAGCCCGAAGGGTTTGCTGCGCATGACCTGTTCGGTGGCCTATGGCGAGCATTTCGTCATGCCTTTGATAAACGATTTCTTGGACTTACATCCGCAACTTCATGTCGACATGGAGCTGACCAACCGTACCGTCGACCTGGTGCATGAACGCTTTGACGTGGCCATTCGTCTGGGACGGTTGGCGGATTCCACCCTGGTGGCCACCCAGATCGCGCCCCGGCGCCTGTATCTGGTGGCGGCGCCGGCCTATCTGGAACATCGCGGCCGGCCGCACAGTCTGTCGGAATTGTCCGACCATCGTTGTCTGGTGGGGACCAACGACACCTGGGCCTTTCACGAACAGGGGCAGGAATGGGTGTTCCGCCCACGTCCTTACTGGCGCTGCAACAGCGGTTTCGCCGTCCTGGACGCCGCCTTGCGTGGTTTCGGACTGGCGCAATTGCCGGATTATTATGTCCGGGAGCCGTTGCGGGCCGGGCGGCTGGTTTCCTTGCTGGATGATAATTGCACCCCGAACCAAGGCGTGTGGGCGCTTTATCCGCAGCGACGCTTTTTGTCCACCAAGATCCGCCAGGTCATCGACCATTTGAAAAAGGGCTTGGCCCAGCGGCCGGAATATCAGGCGTGACCGCTATCCGGCCTGATGATCCGTTTGTCCAAGCCGCAGAACCACTTCGCCGCTTGTCTTGCGTGGCCGGGTGGTCAACCATGACGTCCAGCCCAGCCGCGGCAGGCGGGCCGGAGTTTTCGCCCACAAGCGGGACACCGGCACCTGTTGCTTGGGCAGCAGCATTTTGATCTCGGCCTCGACCTGACCGCCCAGGGTGAAGTTCAGGATTTCGCGCAGCAAAGCGTGACGTTTCGATCCGGGCAGCAGGGGCACCATCTGGCGCAGGGGCATGGGCCCCAGTTCCAGACGGATGGCCGCCGACTGGTCCCACACCCGCCGGCCGACGACGGCATCGCGTCCCAGGGCCAGATTGCGGCCCAAAGGGCCCAGCACGGTGATTTGGTCGTCGTCCAGCTTCAGCCAGCGGCCGACGAAGGGAACCACCTTCACCGGCATCGCCAGGGCGTAAGACAGGGTGCGTTCGATGGCGTGGGCGCTGACCGGGCGCTGGTTCAGCAAGCCGGCACAGGCAAGGAGAGGGTGGTCAAGGCCGGGCAGGCGCTGCATTCGCTTCGAGGACCGGGTATAGCGCAATCCCGGTGTCCCCAAACCCAGCAGAGCCCACAGCAAGGTGGCGAATCCGGTGTCTTCGGGGCGCCCGGCTTGCAGGGCCGGGCGGTGGGCCCGCTTGGCGCGCACGAACAGCGACAGCAGACGGTGGTTGAACACGTCCAGAAAGTCGCGGATGCCCATGTCGCCACAGCGCTGCCGTTCCATCCCCAATTCGGAATAAGGCGGCGGCAACGGACCGAAGGCGCCGCCCAGCGACAGGAAGGCCGAAACCAGTTCCGGTTGGGCGCCATCGACACCATCCCGCCAGGCGGTGACGTCGCTGGCGGGGAAGGCCTGCGACAGGTTGCCGCGCAGGCGCAGCGCTTCCAGTTTGGGTTCGAACCCTTGCCCCAGGGGGATCGAGCCGGGAACGTTCAACTCGGCCAGCCGCACCGCTTGCAACAGGGCGAAGCGGTGCGGTTCCGACCGCAAGCGATCGATCAGAGCACGATTGAGTCGCCGGACAGGGCGGGCCATGTGATCCAAGCTCCTTCCTGGCGGCGCGGATTGCTGACCACCAACTGGGTAAACAGGTTGACCCCGCAATAAAGGCCCAGGAAACGGGCCAGAACGGCGGTGAACAGGTACAGGCCGGCGCCGACCATGTCGTCGTTGACTTCCAGCGTCACCTCGATGCCGCGACAAAAGCCGCGCCAGGAATCCACGCCGATGCGCCTGACCACCCGCCGGGTGCTGAGGGACTCCATGGAATCGATGACCTGATGCCCCTGGGCGCCGCGCAAACCGCCATAAAGGCGCAGGATTTCCTTCAGCGCCTCCAGGCTGGCGGCGCCGCCATCCAGCGAAAGATGGTTCAGCGACAGATGGGACACCAATTGCCACAGGGTCTCGCCATCCTCGGGCGGGGACAATTGCGGCGTCGGCCGGGTCTGGCAAATGATCGAGGCGACCGGCACGCCCAATTCCATCTCCAGACGGTTGCCGGCAGGAACCTGTTCGGCCGCGCCCCGGTTGGTGCACAAGGTATGGGCGAAAAGCACCGGGCTCTCGGGCTGCGACGGCTGCAGTCCCAGGTCCTTGAACGACAGTAAGATATCGGTTCCCGGCAGGTCCGGCCGCCCCGTGGGCTGACGCCGGGCCATCCAATAGCAATCCTGTTCGCCTTTGGACGGCGGATGCGACACCGAGAAGAACGGCCGGATGACACGGTCGTTTCCGGCGGCGGCGGTGTCGGTGATCTTCAGGATGCTGTGCACCTCGGTCGCCCGCTCCCAGCGGGTGTCCGGGTTCAGGCGATATTCCACCTGGGTGTGGTCCACCCGGATGGGTTCGCTGACCCGCTGGAACAGGTTCACCATGGGGGTGCAGCCCAGAACCAGGGTGGTGGGCTCCAAGATCATGCCGGCCGGCGGGCGCGAAGACAGCAGGAACAGCAGGTCAATGGCTTTTCCGGCGCCCATGGGGGGCAGGCCGGTAACGTCCAGGAACAAGTATTTCTGCGGAAAGACGAAATATTCCTGCAGCAGCCGATAGCCCTGGTGGGCCGTTTGCGGATGGGGCAGCACTGCCTCGTCGGCGGCAAAGCCCACCGGTTCGACGCGGGCATTGGTCTGCTGCAGCGTCTTGCTGCCGTCGGGCTGTACCCACACATGGCGGACGCGGTTGCACAACACCTCGTACAAGGCTTCAGCGGTGGAATGGTCGGCGTCGATGTAAAAGCGCAGGCTTTGCGGCGCCATTTCGGAAAAATCACGATTGCCGACGCAGATCAGGCGCACCCGAAGCACCGAGGCGACCTTGTTGCCCAGACGGTCGATGGCAGGATTGGCCAGAGCATGGGGCGACATCAACTCGACGTTGTTGACCTCGATGGGCCACAAGGTCACGGGATAGCAGGTGCGGAAACGACAGGTCAGCCCATCCTCGGCGGCGGCGAACAACTGGGTTTCCTTGGGCACTTCGATGCCCATGGTGGACCGTGAATGTTCGGGATCGGTGTTGAAGCGGGCGATGGCCAAGCTGGGCGTCGGCGCGGTCAGGTGTGGATAAAGCGCCCCCAGCACCGCCGCCGGAATCAGCGGGAAATCCGCTTCGATCTCGCGTTGGATGCGGGCGGTCAGAAAAGCGAAGGATTCGATCAGCCGTTGGACCTGCGGGTCGGCCGAGCCTTCCCGGCCCAATTCCAGGCGACGCGCCAGCTTGGGGTGGGTGCGGGCGAATTCGCCACCGGCATTGCGCAAATAGGCCAGTTCGTTGACATAGGCCCGGAACAGCGGGTCAAGCCCTTCACCGCTCATGATGGTTGCCCAATGGAATTGTGAAGCTGATGGGTTCCAGCAACTCTTCGATCGCCAGGCTGGCGTTGATTTCGGCGACCAGCCGGTCGCCACGGTCGGTGCTTTGAACCAACTGCACCGCGGGGTCGATCAGCCGCGGCTCGAAAGCCCGGATGGCGGCGGTGATCTGGGTTGCCAGCAGCAGGCGGCCATCGGGGTCGGCGGGGCTGATATTGGCGCCGTCGGGAATTCCGTAATCCAGGGTCGATCGTTGTCGTTGCGACAACTCGGACGGGGCCATGGACAAGCGGGTCGACAAAAGCCGCCCCAGTTCCGCCCGTACCGAAGCCTTCAATCCGGCCCGGTCATGAAGAATAAAGGGCCGGGCTTCGCGTAAGCCCGGCTCTTGGTCCACCAAGCGTTCGAACAGCAGGGCGCGTCCGCCCGTGACCGGACGCAGTCCGGCCATGAACGGTTACTCCACCTTCTGCAGGGCAAGGTCGTGGGACGCGGCCTTGTTGCCGTCATTGCCAGCACCAGGAACCTTTTGCTGGGTGTAGGTGTATTTGACCTTGCTGTAGGAAAGCGTGATGGTTTCGCTGGCAAGGTCGCCGGTGCCGCCGCCGAACGAGATGTTCGAGATGATGACGTTGTCCATCTCGACCTTCAGGTATTCCACCAGGGCGTCACCATCCGAACGATAGGCGGTGAACACCGCGTTCTTGATGGTCTTGCCGTTCCAGCACGACTTCATCAACGGCACGCTGGCCACGTCCACGTATTTGGTGAACGAGAAATCAGCATGGTTGGCCTGTTCCACCGTGCCGCCGCCGGCGGACGAACGGGTGGCCGAGGTGGGCTGGTTGAACGAATGGCTCCACGACAGGACCTGAATGTCCTTAGTGTGTCCTTCGACCTGGGACTCGCCATCGTGGCTGTCGATCTTGATGAAAAAATTCTGGGCCATTGGCCGGGTGCTCCCTGGCTGGTTTTATTACGCGGCTGGCGGCGGCAGTTCCGCCACCAGACGGATGGAGGCGGTCAGCTCTTCCAACTGGAAGTGCGGGCGCAGAAAGACCACGGCGTTGTAACAGCCAGGCTTGCCAGGGATATCCGAGACGTCGACCCGACCTTCGCGCAGCGGGTACTGGGCCTTGATGCTTTGGCCGGCATCGTCCTGGCCCAACACATACATGCCCATCCAGGTGTTCAGATAGGTCGAGACGTTGTCGCGGGTCATGAAGCTGCCGATCTTGTCGCGCATGATGACCTTGATGTAATGGGCGAAGCGCGACGCGTTCAGGATATAGGGCAACATGGCCGAAAGCCGTGAATTGGCGTTGGCCTGCGGCGTGTTGTACAGCTTGGGCTTGTTGCAGGTGGCGCCGCCGAAGAAGGCGGCGTAGTCGTTGCCCTTGCAATGCACCAGCGAGATGAAGCCCAGGTCGGACAATTCCTTTTCCCGACGGTCGGTGATCGACACTTCGGTCGGGCATTTCAGCGCGATGTCGCCATCGGGGCTGCGGAAGGTGTGGGCGGGCAGGCCTTCGACCTTGCCACCACCCTCGACGCCGCGGATGGCCGCGGTCCAGCCGAAATTCGAGAAGGCGTAACCGATGCGTTGCGCCATCACATAGGCGGCGTTGCCCCACAGATAGCGGGAATGATCCAGACCCGAGCATTCTTCCACATAGTCGAAACCTTCCACCGGCACGGTGTCGGGACCATAGGGCAGGCGCATCAGAACCCGGGGCAGGGCCAGGGCGACGTAACGGCTGTCCTCGCTGTTGCGGAACGACCGCCACTTGATCAGTTCGACGCTTTCGAAAATCTTGGCCAGATCACGCGGCAGCCCCAGTTCGGTGAAGCTGTCCATGTCGAACAGCGCCGGGCTGGGGGCGGAAATGAACGGGGCGTGGGCAGCGGCGGCGACGTTGGAAACCTTTTCCAGCAACGCCATGTCCTGGGGATGACGGCCGAATTCGTAATCGCCCACCAGCACGGAATAGGGCGAACCGCCGAAAGTGCCGTATTCTTCCTCGTACACCTTCTTGAACAAGGCGCTTTGGTCGAACTCCACCGCCTTTTCCAGGTCTTTCAGCAGGTCGACCTTGGACACGTTCATCAGGCGAATCTTCAGCATCGTGTTGGTTTCGGTGTTGAACACCAGATAAGCCAAGCCGCGCCACGACCCTTCCAGTTTCTGGAAGTCCGGGTGATGCATGATTTCGTTGACCTGGGCGGTCAGCAATTCGTCGATATGGGCGATGTGGTCGGTGATCAGCGCAATAATGTCGTTGGGGACCGTGCCGCCGGTCTGGGCCAGAACGTCGTTGACGTATTCGGCCAGCAGTTCGCGGGCGTACAGGCGCTGGGATTCCTCGCGGGCCATCTTGCCGTTGACGAAAATCTGGTCAAGCAGGCTTAGCGGCTCGGTTGTGGTGGTTTCGTCAGCCATCGCTTCCTCGTGTCTTGAAGTGGTGCTGCGCCTACTCGGCGGCGTCGCTCGCGGGAGCGAGAAGCTTCTTCAGTTCCTCTTGCTTTTCCGGGTCCGCTGCCACCTGCTTGAGCAGGTCTTCCAAGGTGTCGTTGCCGTCCAACTTGGTGAGCAGGTCGCGCAGGCGTTCGCGCGCTTCGAAAAGCTGGCGCAACGGCTCGACCTGCTTGAGGACTTCCACCGGCGCGAAGTCGTCTAGATGGCTGAACTGCAGTTCCACCGACAACTGATCTTCGGATTCCGCCACCAGCTTGTTGGGGACGCGGAAAGTCAGACGCGGTTTGATCGACGACAGGACTTCGTTGAAATTGTCGCGGTCGATTTCGACGAACTTGCGATCCTTCATGGGGGGCAAGGCTTCCGCCGGCTTGCCCGACAGATCGGCGAGGACGCCCATGATGAAAGGCAGTTCCTTTCGCTCGATGGCCCCACCGGTTTCGACGTCGTAAGTGATCTTGACCCGAGGTGGACGGTTGCGAAGCAACCACTTTTGAGAGCTCTCAGCCATCTTATGCTCCACGCCATCCGTAATAACGCAATCGGGACACAACTCTGACTCTGCGCAGTATATGAGTCAACTTCTTTTGAGTGTGTTTTATTGTGACGATCACTCTCTTGAAGAAATAAGCTCTAGTACGGCTGACAGATCGTTGCGTCCGCTGGCCATTTCCAACAGCACTTCGTGCAAAGGCATGCGCCCCCACGCCAAAACCCGACGCAGAACGTAGGGCGCGGGGCTGTGGGGTTCGACCCGCATCAGGTAATCGGCCACTTCCGCCAGCCGCCGATACGCGTCGTCGCGGTTGGCGATGGGGCCGCCGGCTGTGCTGTCGCGGGGCGTGGCGGCAGGAGCGGGGGAAGTCATGACGTCGGGGTCTCCAACATGGGCGGCGCTCATCGGTTCGGTTTCTTCTTCCTCGGCCGGCGCTTCCGGCAAGACGGCGCGCAGCCATCCGTCAATGTCGCCAAGCATGGACTTCAGCGCCATCAGCGACGGCGCCTCGCGGCCACAGGCATCGTCGAGAAAGCGGTCCAGCCCGTCCAAGGCAACCAGGCCCGCCTTGATGTCGCGGTCCAGTTCCTGCAACAGCGCGACCGGCGTCGCGGCGGCACTGGCCTGGAACGCGTCGGTGGTGATGGTGGCGGAACCGGCCGCCCCCCGGGCCTGGTACAGCCGGGCGGTTTCGTAATCCCCCCAGTTGTAACGCACCGGTTCGGCATAGCCGGACTGGGTGATCGGCCAGGCGTGCAGGATTCGGGGGATATGGCTGTTCAAAAGGGCGATGGTGTTGGCACGCGCCGACAGGTCGCCGTCTTCGTCCACCATGGGATGCATGTTGTGCCAAAAGGCGCGGCAGAACTGTTCCAGCAGGGAAAACCCTGGGGACAGGGCGGCGAAACCATCGCGTTGGACCAAAGCCTCGACCAGCCAAACCAACAGCCGCAGGTCCTTGGACTTGGTCACCAGGATATCCTGGCACAAAGAGACGACCTGATCCCAATCGGCTTGTTTGCGCTGGGATTGCCAGACACCCTGCGGCAAGTCGTCGTCCTGACGGCGGGCTTCCTGGATCAGGTCGAAGGGCGAGTTGTCGATCTGGGACAGATTGCGGCCGGCGCCGTCGCCATCGGTCAACGGCGCCAAGATGGCATCCGGGGTCAATTCCGTCCGCCGGTGCGGACGTCTGTCCTTGGTTTCAACCTTGGTCATCGGGGGTCCTTTCCGACGCGGAGCTCCAGACACGCAGACTGGTGGGGATCATCCGTTCCAGCAAAGCCTTGACGGTGGAATGTAGGCGTTGCCCCAAGGCGTGATGTTCTTTTTGCAAGGTGCTGACCATGTTGCGTTCCAGACGGGCCAGGCTAAGGCGGTGCCCTTCGTTCAAGGCCAGCACCGTGTCCAGTCGCTGCTGCAGCACGATGATCTGGGCGGTCATCTCGTCGATACGGGCCGACGAAACCGCCGGTGCGGCGGAACCGGCCTCTTCCGCCGCCATCGGCTGCACCACGGGCGGCGGCGGAACGGCGGCGACCACGTTCAGGCGACGGGGCAGGGGCAATACCGGAGGCGGCAGCGGCAGGCGGGCCTCGTCACCGTCAAGCAGTTGGCAGACGGCGGCATAGCTCAGGCCCATGGTGGCGGCGATGCGGCGGTAACTCCAGCCGTCCTTGCGCAACCGCCGGATCCGTCGATTGCGTTCGTCGTCGGTCAACGCGGCGGTGGCCGACACCTTCGAGTGGCCATTGACGACGCCGACATTGATGGTCACATAGCCGTTAACGCCTCGGGCCATTTGCAATCCTTGATCGACATGACCTTGCCTTCATCCTACCGCAAGGAATTGCAAAGTTCTATCTTTCACGCGGAAGAAGTCTAATCGGCTCGGACAAGTCAATCTCGGGCGCGGCGACCGGGAATTGCGGCAAGGTGACGCGGACTTTCTCGTCGGGTTTTCCGGCCTTCAGGATATGCGCGGTCAGGCCCAGACGCAGGTAAAGGCGCGCCTTACTGCTGGTGTCGGCGCCGGTCGCCGCGTTGGGATTGCGCTGCAGGTCCAAGTTCAATTCCAACACGTGGGGCCGACGATCAGGAAGTTCGGCGAAGCGGGCGCGATCGGGGGTCAGTGGCGCCATCATCGACAGCAGGGCCCAGGGGTCGCTGGCCTCCCAGGTGGCCATGGTTCCATCGACCCGATAGCGCCCCTGCGGATCGGGGGCTGGAATGGACGGGGCGTTACGGGCGAAGCGGACGAACAGCCGGGTCGGCATGCCGGTGCTCCAGATCAGCGACCGCTTGGGTTCGCGTGAGGACAGCCATTGGTCGCCGCCGCAATCAAGCCCCCATTCGATGATCTGGTTGCCGCCGACGTCGATCCCCGGATTGGTACGGAAATCGGCTTCCACCTCGTAAGTCAACGGCTGGTCCAAAGTGGGATCGACCAACATGGGGGCCAACGCCTTGCTGGTGTCGGACAGGCTGATCAAGAAGGTGCTGGCGGCACGGCCCAAAGCGGCGTCCATGATCGCGCGGGCCGGCAACTGCTCTTGCTGGACCGCCCAGAAGAACCGGCGTACCGCCAAGGGATCGGCTCGCGGCGTGGTCGGCCCGCCATCGCGGGCGAAGGGGAAGCGGCCGGCCAGGGTTTCGTTGAACTGCGCCTGCAGGCTGGCATAGTTGTCGCGCAGCTTGTTCGATCCCAGGGCCGCGCAACGCTTGCCCAAGGCCAGCTTCATCTCGTCCAGCGTCATGGCGAACAGATCGTTGCCGGGGGTGGGCGGGGTATTGGCGATATTGGCGCAATTGGCCGGGTCGATCTGGTCCATGTCGGTCAGGATGAACTGTTCCAGCCGGCGCAGGGACGAATCGCGGTCCTTGCGTTCGTAATGGCCGACGGCGCGGATGATTCCCTGCCAGCGGGCGGCCAGTTCGCGGTTGCCGGAATTGCCGATATGGGAGGTGAGGATGCGCACCAGCGGTTGGGCGTAATTGTTGGCCAGCTTGGTGATGTTTTCGCGGCTGCTGTCCACCTCGACGGCCAGTTCGGCTGAACTGGGTTCGCGGAAGGTCCGGGTGGCCAGGGGCATCGAGCCGTCCCACCAGTCGAAGGTCGGCGCCTTGGCCAGCAGGATCTGACCGGACGCCATAGCGTCGACAGCGGCCAGCAGACGATCGGCCTGGGACAGGACCACGTCGCGCAGATGATTGGCGGCCATCTCGATCTTGGCGTCGCGCAATTGCTCGCCCAGCCCGATCAGGCTTTGGCTGACCGACGTCAGTTGTTGCAGTTCGGCTTCGACCTGGTATTGACCGCTCATCACCCGTTCAGCTGGACGGGCGGCGGCGGCCAGGGCGACGTCCACCCGCTGGCTGGTCTGGTCGAAAGCGGCCAGTTCAACCGTAAAAGCCAGCGCCGGAGGAAATCTCATGGCGTCGTTCGAAGTGAACGCCATGTAGTCGTCGGTCAGGCGCTGCGCCGTCTTCAGCCAGTGGCTGTCCCAAAGGATGGGCCGCGAACCGATGATGATCGGCGGCTGGTTGGGCATCTTCTCGCTCATGAAGGACAGCGCCTGCAAATCCTGCAGTTTCTTGCGCAGCGCGATCATGGACGGTGACAGCACGGCCTTGCCGTTTTCCAGATGCAGCAAGGGCAGACGGTCGGCGGCCAATTGGGTGAACAGGGCCTTGCGGGCCTCAAGAATCTGCTTCTCGCCCATCTGGCGGATGGCGGCGATGTCCTTGTTGTCCACCAGGGAAAGACCATCCAGACGCGTCAAGGCGGCGTCGAAGGTGGGGCCGATATAGGTGCCTTCACCGTTGATCCAGCCATAATCCCGCGAATTCAGGTCGCGTTCGACCCCCTCCAACTGCTCGCGCAGTTCGTTGATCTGGGCCAGGGCAGCGTCCGGATCGTGGTTTTCTCCGACCTGGGACAGGTGGTTGATGCGCTCGAGCCGCCGCAGCAGGCCGGCATCGTCGAAACGGGCACGGAAGGCGGAGAAGAAATGCTCGCGCAGCGAGCGCGACAGGGTGCTGGCGATGGCGTCGGACGAGGGCACCGTAGACATGCCCATGGCGTTTTGATACAGCACCGCCCGTTCCTGGAAGCCGTTGGGCAGTTGGATCTGCAGGGCGTAATTGGCCACCGTTTCCAGGGCTGCGGCGCTGCGCAGCTTGGGCAGGTTCTGAAACATGCGGTGGATACGGTCGAATTCGGCCAAACGGTCCAGGAAGCCGTTCAGTTCGCCCATGACGGCGCCTTCATCGGTCCCGGATGGCGGCGGCGCCCCCAGGATGGAGGTCAGACGGGCGGTCATCCGCCGGCCGACCTCGGCGATGATGATGTTGTCGAAACCGACCGCCAGGGCTTGTTCCATCAGATGGTCGGGGTTGCGCACATAGGATGTGGGCGCCAACGGCGAAGTCAGGGTCAACACGTCCAGGCGGGCCATTTCCTGCAACAGCCGGATGGCGGCCGCCTGGGCGAAGTCGGGGTCCTCGCGGCCTTCCGCCTTGACCCTGTGCGTCAGGTCGGTGTGGATGGTCGCCAGCAACAGGCGCAGTTTGTCCGCCCGTGTGGGAATGTCGACGCGCAGCCACATCAGCCCGGCAAAAGACACGGCGACGATGGCGGCCAAAGCCGCCTGCGCCAGACGCAAGCGACGGGTCCGCTTGGTCAGCAACCCCTTGACCGGCCGCACCAGTTGGTATTCGCGGAAGATTTTTTCGTTGAACAGGCCGCTGACGAAAGCGCCGTGCCCAGGACGCCCCGGGCGGGCGCCGGCCATGTAGATCCCCCGGAACAGAAAGGCTTCGTGATAGGCCGACGGCTGGAACATGGCGGCCAGCAGCGGTTTGAGGCGCGAGACGAACTGCCTGACTTGCGACGGCAGCAGCAGCAGCCCGTCGGGATCGTTGTTGCCGATCCCGGTCATCAGCAGCTGGATGGCCACACCGGACAGGCTGGTGGCCATGTGTTCGATGGCCTGATCCGTCCATTCCGGTTGGAACGAGCTGTCCAGGGCATAGGGATTGGCCCAGCCCAGGGCGTCGTCCAGGGCGCTTTCAGGCAGGGCCGACACCAGCGACGAAAAGCCCGGCAGTTCCTGGCAGCCGGTGATCACCAGGGTGACCGGAACCCGCAGGCCGGTGATGCGCTGGGCGGCGGCGATCATTTCGCCGAAACGGCCGCCGCGGTCGGCTATCCGGTCGAAGGGCAGGGCGTCCGGGCCCAGCAGCATGGAGGCCGGCAGGGCGATCACCAGTCCGTCCAACGGGCGGTGCGGCCGGCAGCCATCCATCAGATGAATCAGCCGCCGCCACGTCCCCAGGCCGTTGCCCACTTCCGCCAAAGTGTCGCTGGCGTGGAACACGGCGCCGTTGCGGCAGAAATTCATGGAGCCGGCACGCGGGATGACGCCGCCGGCGGTGGGCCGGTCGGGATCGATGGCGTCGATCAGTTCGCGGGTCTGCGCCCCTTCAGCCCCCAGGGCGACGATCCACGGCACCGAATAAGGATTGCCGCCGCTGTCGCTGAGCTGGCGCAGGGTGTCCAACGACTTGCGCACTTCGCGCCGCATATGCGTCGCCAGCCAGCGGCTGTCCTCGGGGGCGTCCGGTTCTTCTGCGGCTTCCGGGGCGGGGGCGGTGTCCGTGGCGCGCAGGCGGCGCCACAACAGCACGACGACGACGATGATGGCCAGCAGCAGCAGGGCCGCGATCACCCAAGGCACCCAGGGAAAGAATGGGGGCGCGTCGTTCATGGCGGGTGTCCGTTGGTGGCGGTAGCGCCCAACACCAGGACGTCACGAGCGGTTTCCACCACTTCCCGGGTCGAGTGGATCCACAGCCATCCCGACAGGACCAAGGTGGCCAGGGCGACGGCACCGATGGCCATGTACCAGGGCGAGGTCCGTGGCAGGCGCTGCAGCCTGCCATTGGCAAGCACCGGTTCCAGGGGGGATGGCAGGGCCGATTGCCATTCCAGGTTGGCCGGCGGCGGCTGGCTGTACACGGCTTCGTACAATTGGTGACGCAACCGGTCGATGGCGCCATGGTCTTCGATGCCGTGCCAGCGCCCCCGAAAACCCAAGGCCAAGGCCAGCAGGATGGCGGCGGCCAAATCGGTCCGGCCGACGATGGCGCCGTCGACGATGGCTTGCCCCAGGTCGAAGACATCCTCGCCGGCGACACGTGTGCCGTACAGCGCCTGCTCAAGCAGCGTGCCCATCCACTGCTGGCGTCCGGGCCAGTCCACCTGATGAAGCAGCGCTTCGTCGGCAAGGGCGGCCATGACGTAACCGATGTCGGGACGGCCATCCAGGCTGGGCGGCGGCGCCCCGGTCGGACAGATGGCCACCCGCAGACGCAGGAAGATGTCCATCTGTGACACGCGGGGAGACTTTTCAACCGCGACCTCGCCCCCCGGAACCGGGTCCGTTTCGGGATCGGCCATCATGCAGCCGGCCAACTGCTTCGCTTCCACCAGTTCGGCATGGAAGGCGAGAAAGCGGTCGATGGCAGCCTTGGCCAAAGGCGGGGCGAGAGGCGGTGCCGTCATTGTCGTCTCGTCGCGGCCGCGCCTGTCGGCTCGGATGAGGTTTGCGCCGCAAACAATTGAATTTCAACAGGCTCGACGCCATTACCAGCGCCGACGATTTCCAGAATCTGGCCGGGAACGATGAAGTTGGGATCAGCGGTGACACGAAACAGCACCGTTCCGGCCGGCGGCGTCACCCCCAATTCGTCGGCGGATTCGATGCGCAAACGACCGGCCCCACGGATACGGCGTTCGCCGATGGCCTGCATCAGCGAACGCGACCCGATCAGCGCCTTGGACATCCACTCGGCGGTTTCGGCCGGAGCCACCGCCGGCGGCACCTTGGCGCCGACCACCAGGCTGGAGGGCAAATCGCCGGCTTCCAGCATCAAGGTGAAGTGGTTGTCGCCTTGATGCTTGAAGCGCAGGGTGCGATAGCCCTCGCGCACCCGCTCCATCACCTTCAGCACGTATTCGCTGATGATGGCGAAAGCAGGCAGAGGATCGTCATGCTGGTAAACCGGGGGGGTGGGCGGCACCGGTTGCCCCCCCAGCCAGGACAGATGACCCATCAGGTCGCAAAGAGCCAAATAGATCTGGAACGGATGGCTTTGCCCGATTTGCAGCAACGCCTCGAGCCGTGGCAGCGAACCGACCATCGAGCGCAACGTGTCGGCCATGGTCCCCGACGGCATCTCGCCGCCGCTTTGGATGCGGTCGGCGATGGCCGACGCCTTTTCCCGCAGTCTTTGAACCACCGAACGGGTAAGCGCCGCCAGTTCGCTGCCAGAGGGGAAGTCCATCCGCGGCGGGGCGAAGGGTTCCAGCGAGAAGGCGTCGTCGCGAAAGCTGATGCGGGCGATGGGCATGGAGACGAAGCGCCGAGCCGGGGGAACGGTCGGCGCCTCGGTCAGCGCCAGCGACAGGACCGGACGCATGCGCGGTACCGGCATCTGGTTGTCGCCGGTGTTGGAATCGGGCACGACACTGCCTTCGACCGACCGCCACCGTTTGGCTTCGCCCGGTTCCGGGCGGGGGTTGTCGGCGGGAACCGTGACGTGCACGGCCATGGATCCCTGGGTCAGCTGCGCCTTGAACGGCGTCAGGTCCAGTTCCAGATACGGTTCGTCGTCGCGGGGATGCAAAAGCGCCAGTCCGTCGGGCATGATGCCTTCCAGCGCCAGGATGCGGACGCTGCCGGCGGCCAGCATGGCGCGGTCCAGGGACAGCCGTCGGACCCCCCAGGGAAACATCCCGGTTTGGGCCAGGCCATAGCCCAGCAGTGCCTCGCTGCGCTGCCAGGCCTGCTGGAAGTGGTGGGGGGCAAGAAGCATGCCCTCGTACCACAGGACCGGTTCGGGGATGTCGTTGAGCTCGCTCATTCTTTATTCCGCCTTTTTCAGCCCTTCGACCACGAACCCCGTCGCCTGCAGGTGGATTTTCGCCTCTCCATCCTCGGTGGCGAGGCGGACGCGGTGCTCGCCCGGGCTGGAGTAAAGGGCGAAGACATAAGCATCCAAGGCAACGCGCCGCACCGGGGCGGTGACCGACTGTCCGGGAACCAGTTCCCACGACATCACCGACAGCCCGTCCGGATTGTCGCGCAGCAATTGGGCGCGCCGCCGGAACCAGTCGCCGGCCGGAAGCTTGGCCAGTTGTTCAGCGGCCCCCGGCTTGGTCGCCAGGACCACGTCCACGGCCACCGCACCGTTGTTGTTGGCGTCGGTGGCGGCTTGGATGCTGACGTCTTCCAGACCGATGGTGCGCGCGGCGCAGCCGTTCAGAACCAAAAGCGCCAGGCCAATGATGCCGACGGCACGCATCAGGGCACCATGACCGTGGCTTGGCCGGGGGCGCTGACCTGGATGACCCCGCCGTACGAGCACATCAGCATGCTGGAGTTGTTGAGCGCCGGCATCTTGGCGATCATGACCGTGGGGGACCCCGGCGCCCACGGCGCCGCCGTGGCCGGGATGCACGGCATGGGGGTCAGCACCCCCAAGGCGGCCGCCGTCGCCGCCGCCACCATGGGATTTGCCGGGCTGCTGCACATGGCGAAAGGAAGGATGTTCACCATCGGCTTGTTATCCATGATGTTCGCCGCCGCCGGTCCGCCGGCCATGACGCAATTGGTCGGCAGCACCACCAACGAACTTGGCGCGGCGCCGAAACTACAGGTCAACATTGCCCCCATGCAGACTTGCATACCCATTGTTGCCGCAACCTATCATAAGTCTATTGATGAGACGGCTCTCAACAATATTGGTAAATGCGGCAAAGGACAATAAATTAGGGTGAGTTAGCCATCAGGCACAATTAAGAGGATGTGGATCAACCATGATGACCGGATGCAACAGGATCGGGCCGTTTACCCCTTGTCGTCCGACTTGCCGGTCTTTGTCGCTTGATGCGGCGTCGCCGATGGCGGGGCGGCGCCATTGACCGGCTTGTCGTCTTTGGCGGGCTTGTCCCCCCTGAGCGATGGCAGGTCGATGCCGCGATGGTCGGTCAACATGCCGCGTTGCAGGCCGATCCCCCCCATCTGCAGCTTTTGCCAGGGCACGAACTTGTCGCCGGGCAACGCCGCCTGACGGTGGAACTCGGCCTGGGGCTGGTAGGTGCCTGAATAATTGCTCCACCATTGCAACTGGCCGCTGTCAAAGGCCACTGTCCCCGCATACAACACCGGCTGACCCGCCGCCAGACTGGCGTGGGGGGCGCGGGCCGACAGCATGGTCGCGGTTTGATTGCGGGTGGCGCCCTGGACGCGGACGAAGTTGTAGACCCCGCTGGGCCGCGTCAACACGTGGTTGTCGTGTCGGCGCAGCTGGAACTGGCCGTTGGCGCTGTTGACCAATTCGTCGCCGACCGCCGCATCGCGGTTACCTTGTGGCCGTTGATGGGGGGTGAAGGAACGCATGGGTTGGGCCGTACCCGCGACGCGCACGGGATGAGCCGCGCCGGCAGGGGGCGTTCGCCAGGAAATGGCCGGGGGCAAGTGCTGTTTGGGGGGCGCCATGTCAGTTGATCTGCACCATGCCGCCCTTGACGGTCAGCATGCCGCCGCCGTCAACGGTGCCCGAGGCCGAACCTTTGACTTCCACGGTGGTTCCTCCTTGCAAGGTGGCGCCGGTGCCCGCCTTGGCGGTCAGGTCGGTTCCCGATTGCACGGTCATGCTGGTGCCCGACTTGACGGTGGCCGTGGTGCCGGCCTCTACGGTGACGTCGGCATCAGATTTCATGGTGATCTTGCCGGTGGCCTGTATGGTCAGGTCGCCGGTCACCTTTAAAGTGTAGTTGCCTTTCACTTCGTGGGTGAAGTCGGCCGAGTTGGTATGGGTCTCGTTGTCCTTGACGGTGATCGCCCGCGTGCCCTTGGACACGTCGTGGGTTTCGTTGCCCTCGGTGATGGTGGTGGTGCGGTTGCCCTTGGATATGGTCAGGCTGTCGTTGCCTTCCATGATGGTGACGGCGCGGTTGCCCTTTTCCACCTCGATGTTCATGTCCTTGCGGGCGTGAACGAAAATCTCCTCGGAATCTGTTTTGTCTTCGAAGCGGATCTCGTTGTAACCCTGCCCCTGTTTGGACGAATTGGATTTCAGCGTCGTCCGGGTCTGGTTGTCGGGCAGCGTGTAGGGCACCGAATTCTCGCCGTTATAGACGCAGCCGGTGACCAAGGGCCGGTCGGGATCGCCATCAAGAAAGCTGACCACCACTTCCTGACCGATACGGGGCAGGGTCCACGCTCCCCAACTTTTGCCGGCCCAGCTTTGCGCCACCCGGATCCAGCAGGTGGTGTTCTCGTCCTTGGCGCCCAACTGATCCCAATGGAACTGCACCTTGATGCGGCCGTATTTGTCGGTCCAGATTTCCTCGCCCGACTTTCCGGTGACGATGGCGGTCTGGCTGCCGGCGATGCGCGGCCTGGGGGTGACGGGCAGGGGGCGGAACACCACGTCGGCAGGGAAAGCGGTGAAGGTGTTGATGTAGCTGCCGGGCGATGCGTCGTGGCTGACCGAATTCAACACCCAATCGGTGTTGAGCGACGAATCCGGGTGATTGGACAAGGTGAACTTGGCGCCGGCGGTGAAGTGCCGCACGTCGGAACGGGCGGTGATGGCCTTGGTTTGCGCCTCGAAGGCCTGCAACCGCTTCGAGGCGCGGCTGTCGCCGGCATCCTTCTTGTCGTAGCCGCCGGGAAATTCGTAAATCTGCTGGTCCGAACCGGTGCCGCTGGCCTGGGTTTTCAGTTCGGTGGACGGCGTCTCGAAATTGAAATCGTCGGCCTGGTACTTGCTGGTCACCACCGCCAGTTCCAAGGTCAGCGCCTCGACCCGGTTATTTTCGAGCCAGTTCTTTTCCGGGGGCAATTCCAGGAACTTGGCGGTCGAAACCTGCGGACAGGCGGCGTGGGCCGAGGCGTCGTCACCCAGCACCAGGGTGTGCTTGCCGTCGGCGTGCTCAAAGCAGTACCAGATGCCTTCGTCTTCCATCAGCCGATGGACGAAGGCGTAATTGCTTTCACCGAACTGGACGCAATAATCCCGCGCCGTGTAACTGCCGGTCAGGCTGTCCTTGTAATCGGAAAAGCCGGCACCGTCGAACACCGCCTTGATGATCTCGGGCACGGTCTTTTGCTGGAAGATCCGGTTGTCCGACCCCAAATGCAGCATCCACAACCAGGGCCGCAAATCCATCGACCAAAGCTTGCCCGTCACCGCAACCCGTGTCGCCAATCCGTTGATCGGGCGCGTTTTCCCATCTCCGTCAACCAGGGTCACGGTCACCGACTTGCCCGACACGGCGGACGGGTCAAGTCCGTCTTCGGTGGCCATGGCGGTCAAGGTGAAGGTGAACGGGGCACTGATGAACTCGGTCCCGGCAAAGCCCGCCGCCACCAGCTTGTCCTTGCCCAGGGGGGTGGTCATTTGCAGGGATTGAGTGTCGTTGGTCGCGGGCATGGCGCTTTCTTAAAGGCGGTTCATGGTGATCTTGATGTCGACCGAGGTCTCTTTGCCCTGCGTCACGACCCGTTGCGCAACCACCGTGAAAGTCTCTCGGGTCACTTTGGCGCCATCCACCAGATGGCCGCACACCAAGTCGGCGCAGGCATGGAAAACCGCGGATTTGTCCAAACTCCGCGCCACCCATGCCGAGACCCCGGAAAACCGGCATTCAACCGCGACGAAGTTGGTCAGATCGATGGGGTGAAGAGAGAAGGGCTGGCACATGGCCTGAACCGCTTCCCGCACCAAGGACCGCACCTTCGCCTTGGCCGCCTCGATGGGGGCGTGATGGGCGCCATACACATTGATGCGCACGGCGTCGTTGGGGGTGGCGAAATAAGTCGGGTTCATGATCAGGCGGGCCTGCGGTTCGGCCCACTGGCCCTTGAACGCCTTCCAGAAGTCCGGGGAACTCTGGCGATCCAGAACCGCCGCGGTCATTCCCCGTGCCGTCGTCGGCCGCGTTCCCCCCAGGGCCTCGGTGAACAGGTCGTCATCCAGCCAATCCTTGGTCTTCTTCTTGTCATGAAGAGGTAAGCCGTTGACGATCGAGACGTAAGAAAGGTCCAGCGCAACGTCTTTCCGGACCATGACCTGATAAAGCATCCCCTTGACCTTGTCCTCGATCTTGGCCAATTCGTCGTAAAGCTCGGTGGCGACGGCAAGGATTTTGTCCTGATATTCGGGGGGAATGAATGCTTCCGAAAGGTATTCACGGACAAGGGTCACGATCTTCGATTTGCCCAGTTGGAAAATCCCACCGCTCCAAATGGCCGAGAACGTGTTCTCGCCGCCATTGCGGCAGCTGCCGAACAAAGACAGGTTGGTCGAGATCATTGTCGTCCGATGGGCATGGTCAGAGGTGAACTTCCCGACGTTTCCAAAGAACTCATCCGCCGAGTTGGGGGCTTGGCGAATGGAGGGTGGACTGCGCATCAACAGGAATCCCGGCACGTGCTTGCCGGCCAACCCTTCCCAGATGCCGGTCAAGATGGCGTGCAGGCCATAGCTCTGCCGTTCGACCGAGGTGTAGAACGGCACGTATCCGGCCTTCACCCCCTGGGCTTCCGAATCCACGATCTTGTGATAAAGCGCGACCTGGTCGAAATCCTGCCGCAGACTGACACCGGTCTGGTTCCCCTCAACAATCGAGTTGCGTCGCGCCCGGACATAGGCGGTCGTCGGGGTGTCGGGCAACTGGGATCGTTGAATCGCCCCCTTTGCCGCAACGCTTGCCGGCCCACCGAATTTCGTCGGCGGTGGCGGTGAAGGGGCCCTAAGCGCCATGTGCGGGTTCGATTGGACCGGCTTTTGTTGCACCACCGGTCGGGGCATCGGGGAGGCGGGCTGCGCCGTTGTCCGTGTGTCATAACGGGTCGGCGGCGGCATGTGGTGGCCGCGCACCGGGGAAAACCCGGGCTTGCCCTGGGCCGTCAACGGCACTGAGTATAAAGTCGGCGGTGGCACGTGTTTGATCATCGCCGCCTAGCTCCCGAAGGCGGCACGCATGCCCAGGCGGTCGGCCTCGGCCTCCAACGCGTGGTCCTGCACGACGGCAAGGCCCGAACCGAAGGGATTGCGAACCCGGCCGGCGCGTTGCTGCACCACATGGGCCAGTTCATGCCCCAGGATTTGCTGTCCTCGCGGGCTGTTGGGATCGTACTGGCCGGGGGCGAAGACGATGGTGTCGCCAACGGTGAAAGCCAAGGCGCCGATAGCCGGCGCTTCCGGCCCCACATGGACGCGCACACGGGAAAAATCAGTCCCGAAGAACCGTTCCATCTTGCCGCGCACTTGGTCGGGGATCGACTGTCCTTGACCCGACGGCAAGGAAAAGGATTGGGGCAGGGCGAAGGCGTCACCCTTGGCCTGGATCGTGGCGGCGAAACGCCCTTGGACAACGCCGTCCGGACGGTTGAGCGCTTGGTAGAACGAGCGGGGTTGACCGGCCGCTGCGTCCACCGTGACGCCGGCGGCCTTGGCCACGTCGCTGGCGAAGGTGGTGCATTGGCGTCTGGCGGCGTTGAACGGTTCACGCCGGGCGCGATATTCGTCGACCTTGCGCAGGGCCGCCATGGCCTGGCTTTCCGAGATGGGCAAAGAAGTCGTACGCACCCCGGGCTTGGCAAAGGCGGCGGCGTCACCGTGCACCTTGCCCTGGACACCACTGCGCAGCTGACCGTAATCAGCCCTGGCATCGTGATGGTTTTGCGGTGAAAAGCCGAAAGTCTCGCGTCGACCGTCCGGCCGCTCGATACCGACGAAAGCGTGTCCCGCCAAGGATGGCGGCAGACCGGCGGCTTTGGGACCTTGATGCAGATAGGCGCCAACCACCAGCTTGTACCCCGCTTTGGCCTGCGCGGCAGCTGGGGAAGGGCCAAAACGTGTGGGCGGCGGTGCGTGGCGAGAACTCATGGGAGTGGCCTTGCGACAAGCGTCTATCTAGGCGAGCAGTATATCCAGATAATCATGCTTATAAAGGGTATTGTGGGTTCATCCGCCGCACATTCTCCCGAATCCGTCGCAAGGGCGTTCACCACCGGTGGGGCCAGAGGACGTGTTAGAAGGCGAGAAGGATGTGAGAGATCAGACGGGCGGCAAGATGGGATTTATCCATTTGTCGCATAATGTATATTATGGGTCTCAACAGGTATTGCTTTTCAGCGTTCCAAGCCCCAGTATATGGACCATGTCCGACGTCGTCCAAACCATCACCGAAACCGCCGCCCAGGTCATCACCGCGATCGACTTCGTCGGCATCACCGTCTTTGCCATCACCGGCGCCTTGGTGGCGGCACGCAAGCAGATGGATCCCGTGGGCTTCATGGTGGTCGGCACGGCCACGGCCATTGGCGGCGGTACGCTGCGCGATCTGGTCTTGGGCGTGCGCCCTGTGTGGGTCGATGACCCCAATTACCTGATCATCAGCTTGGTGGCGTCGCTGGCCACCTTTTGGGCGGCCAAGGCCTTCAGTCGCCTGTCGCCGTTGCTGGTGTGGCTGGATGCCTTGGGGATGGCGTTGTTCGCCGTTGCCGGGGCTCAGAAAGCCACGGCCTTGGGGGCCCCGCCCATTGTTGCCGTGGTCATGGGGGTCATGACGGCCAGTTTCGGCGGTCTGATGCGCGATATCTTCTGCGGCGAACAGCCGCTGATGTTCCACCGCGAAATTTATGCCACCGCCGCCGCCATCGGTGCCTTGGCGTGGCTGGGGTTTCACATTTTCAGTCCCTCATGGGACCCGGTGGCCACCACCTTTCTGGCTGTGACGGTTGGTTTCGCCGTCCGCGGCGCCGCCATCATCTGGGGACTGCATTTCCCTCAGTACAGACCTCGATAGCCATTTCCTGAGAATCCCATTCTTGTTGTATTTCAATGATTTCTGGCATTATGTTGAAAAATGAGTCAACTAGGCGCGGCTCCAGATTAACGCCGGAATTCTCGCACAACACCCGCTGAACTTGGTCCAAGGGCCAAGCGTCCTTGTAAGGGCGCTTCATGCACAGCGCGTCGAACATGTCGGCGACAGCGACGATGCGGGCGGATTCAGGGATGTCGTTGCCCGACAAGCCATGGGGATAGCCGGTACCGTCCCAACGTTCATGGTGATAAAGCGCCACCTCGGCCGCCAGACGGAAGACGCCGGCGTCACTTTTGCTCAGGATGTCATATCCGATTTTCGGGTGGGTGCGCATCACCACCCATTCGTCATCGGTCAGCGGCCCGGGCTTTTTCAGAATGGAATCCGGAATGCCGATCTTGCCGGTATCGTGCATGGGGGCGGCCTGTTCCAAAAGCTCCTGGTCGTCCCTGCCCCACCCGACGGCAGCGGCCAGGGCGCGGCTGTACGACGCCATACGCCAGATATGCAGGCCAGTGTCGTTGTCGTTGTAATGCCCCGCCTCGCCCAGCATGGAAATGGCGTCGCGGTGACTTTGTTCCAAAAGCGGCAGACGCACCAAGGACAGATGGGTGCGGACACGGGCCTGGACGATGGGGGCTGAAATGGGTTTGGTGATGTAGTCGACGCCACCGGCGTCGAAACCGGCCTTTTCGTCGGCTTCGCTGCTGCGACCGGTCACGAACAAGATGGGGACGTTCTCGCCATGGGGCAAAGAACGAATGGCACGACAGACGTCATAGCCATTCATGTCAGGCATTTCCACATCCAGCAACACCAAGCTAGGCCTATGTTTTTTGAATGCCGCCAAGGCTTCTTCGCCAGAGCGCGCAAAGGTCAGGACATAGCTGTCCCGCAACGCCCGGCGCAAAACCTCAAGATTGGTCGGTTCGTCATCCACGCATAATACGGAACCAATCTTCATGGGTCGTTGGCTCCTGTCTTGATGCCCAAATTTTCGGCCAGTTTACGGGCTTCCCGTTCAGCCCCCCTGAAATCAAACGATTCCACATGGACGCGGATCGGCTCCAGCATCGGGCTGGGCATGACCGAACTCAACGCCGCCAAAATCGGCTCGCACTCGTCGGGACTGTCCAGGTTCAACATCTCGATCAACTCGCCCAACATGCTGGCGGCAGAATGCAAGTTGGTGACAAAGTCGCTGCTGTTGCCCTGCGCCGTCGCCTGGGTTAATTGGCCGATATGGGCGAATGCTTCCTTTAAAGTGGAACCAAGCGCTTCGATTTGCAATGTCAGCGATGGGCTGTTTTGATGGATGGCCTCGTCCAAACGGGCCGCAGCTGAATGGACCCGGTACAGGGCCAGATTTCCGGCCGCGCCTTTGATCTTGTGGGTCAAGGCGGCGGCTTTGTCGGTTTCCCCGGCCTTGACATGTTCCCTGATGGCGTTGAACGCGTCGGCGTAATTGGCTGAGAAATAGCGCAAATAGCGGTGCAGGACCTCGGTGTCGCGCCAATTGGACATCGCCTTGTCCTGGTCGAACACCACATCGGGAATCGCGTCCTGCGATGGCGGCGGTAACGGTGTCGGCAGGGGCTGCGGCGTGGTTTTCCCGGCCAGGCGTTGCAAGATGCCGATCATCTGCTCGACCTCGAAAGGTTTGGCGATGAAGTCATCCATGCCGGCGGCGATGGCCGCTTGTTGTTGACTTAGGAAAGCGCCGGCGGTCAGGGCGATGACCGGCAGACGCAGAAGCTTCAACTCGCTGCGGATGCGGCGGGTGGTTTCATATCCATCCAACACCGGCATCTGGACGTCCATCAGCACGGCATCGATATTTTCGGCGTCGCCCATCAAGATGGACAGGGCGTGCACGCCGTCATTGGCCAAGGTCACCGACGCCCCTTCGGATTCCAGGATGCGGCGGGCGACTTCGCAATTGATGGTGCTGTCGTCCACCACCAGCACCCGCATCCCAACCAGCCGGGCCCCTTGTTTTCCCAGGCTGGCGGTGACGACGTCGCCGCCCGAGCGTATGCGCTTGGCCTCGGCAATGGCGTTATAGGCAGCCGACGCGGTCACCGGCTTGTTCAAAATCAGGTCGGCGACAGCCGAATCCGGGTGCTTCAGCAGGTCATCGCGGGCATAGGCGCTGACCATGATGATGATGGGGGAATGCCCCCCCTCACCTATCTGACGCAGGGCCTTGCCGGTCTGGATACCATCCATGTCGGGCATGCGCCAATCCATCAGCACCACGTCATAGGGTCGACCGGATTCGGCACGTTCGCGGTACATGCGCAGGGCCTGATGACCGGAACCGGCACAATCGGCCTGCCATCCCAGTCCGCGGACGATTTCCGCCAGGCTTTCGCGGGCGACGGTATGGTCGTCGACGACCAGAACATTGAGGTAGGCCATGGTCGGCACGGCGAAACCGTTCTGCTCGGCCACCTGGAACGGGATGGTGAACCAAAATTCGCTGCCCACCCCCGGCTGGCTGGTCACGCCGATTTCGCCCCCCATCATCTGCACCAGATGGCGCGAGATGGACAGTCCCAGGCCGGTGCCACCGAAACGGCGCGCCGTGGTCATGTCGGCTTGCGAAAAGTTGGAGAAAATCAGGCTTTGCTTGTCTGGTGGAATGCCGATGCCGGTATCGCGCACAGAAAAACGCAGACAGGCCCCACCGCCGTCACGGGCCATGCGCTGAACCTGCAGGCTGACTTCGCCCGATTCGGTGAACTTGATGGCGTTGCCGGTCAGGTTGACCAGGATCTGCTGCAAGCGCGACGGGTCGCCCATCAGATGGTTGCTGTCGGCGGGCGCCGCCCCGACAACCAGTTCGATGTCCTTGTCACAGGCCGACGCGGCCATGATGGCGCCCACATTGTCCAGCACGTCCTGCAGGCGGAACTTGGTGTGTTCAAGTTCCAGCCGGCCGGCCTCGATCTTCGAGAAATCCAGGATGTCGTTGATGATGGCGAGCAAGGACCGGCCGGCAATGCCGATCTTGCTGACCAGATCCTTTTCTTCCGGCTTCAGGGCCCGTTGCTGCAACAGATAGGTCAAGCCCAGCACCGCGTTCATGGGGGTGCGGATTTCATGGCTCATGTTGGCCAGAAATGCGGCTTTGGCATTACCGGCCGCTTCGGCGTCGGCGGCACGTCGTTCCAGAACCGTGTTCAGTCGTCGAATACGCTGATGGAACAGCGCCAAAGCCCAGCATCCCAGGAACAGGATCAAGCCGAACAGCGTGAACGGAAACGCCAGCCCCTTCCAGACGGAAAACGCGATTTGGCGGATCTCGCTGCTGGGAACATGGGTGACGATGGTCCACACATAATCGTTTTTCAGGGAAATGTCTGGCGTGACCCGTGCGGCTGCGTTCAAGCGCCCGGCACGTTTGACTTCGTCGACCGGATAAATGCGCTGCCATGTCCAGACGCCGTCATCCAACTGCACCTGCCCCAAATTCTGACTTTGGATCAATCCCCAGACCTTGGGATTGGAGACGCCGAAGCGGTCGTCCTGGCGATTGAACATGAATCCCCATTCCTGTTCCGGGTTGGGGGATCGCAGCCAAAAACCATCACCGTTCAGCAACATCAAGTTGGCATGCATCCGCCTGGACGAGGCGCTGAAGGTGTCGAGCAGGCTGTCGCCAAGATAGTTGATGACGATGACGCCTTTGCGACGCCCGCTTGAATCCACGGCCGGCGTCGCCAACCGCAATGTCGGCTTGAGCGGCAATTCGATGGATTCGTTTTCGACATTCAGGTCGAAGGGCGACAGATAGATGGATCTTGGGGCCAGACTCAGCGCATTTTGAAAATAATATCTATTTGATTTGTCTGCCAGCTGCCCCTCGGGCACAACCCACGAACGGCCTTCCTTCCGGTCGAAATTCAGACGCATCCGTTCCTTGCCGGTGAAATCGATCCAGCGCACCTGATCGTAAATGGCAAAACTATCCATGAAGATGGACAGGTTGTCTGACAGCAAGGCCAAGTTCTCGGCCGAAGGCTTGTCGAGTGCCGCCTTCAGGCGCGGCAGATTCCCCAGGTAAATGATGTCCGAGGCGATGGCATGCAGGGTTTCGCGGATGGCCAGGCCGCCCACATCCACGTTGGACGTCTCCGCCAAGGCACGTCTTTCAATCCGCAGCTGGATTTCAGCCTGGCCGTAGACCACGCCCCCGATCCCGGTCACCAGGGCCGAGGGGATGAACAGGATCAGAAAGGCGACAAGCGCAGAGCGAGGGGCCAGCATGGATGGTTTCCCAATCAAAACCTTCGTCAGGAATTCCACTTGAATTCTTATTTTTCGCTGTTGTTGCGCACTCATCAGAGTGATCACCAGGAAACAGTCTTTGCTCAAGCCTACATCAAACAGGCTATAGGCGGTATAAAATATCCTGTATTCAGGCCCGGTCCTTCAGGCATCGAATACAATACTTAAGGATGGCATGAGGCAGACCGGACACTTATTTTTAAATATTAAAAAACACTTTTGCGCCCAATCCCACCATCAAACTGGAAGATTGGAACCAAAATCAAAAAAATCAACTATTGCGGAAGCTTAGACGCTGATGACCAGGCCGTCATGGGCCGGGCGAACATGGCTCGGCAGGCGGGCACACAGGGAATCGTAATCCAGACTGGGCGTCATGTGCGTCAAATAGGCCCGCCGCGGCTTGACCCGGTCGATCCACGACAGCACGTTGTCCAGATGGGCGTGGGTCGGGTGCGGGTCATAGGTCAGGCAGCCGACGATCCAGGTGTCGATTCCTTGCAGAATGGCGAAGGAATCCTCGGGCAGATCGACGGCGTCGGTGGAATAAGCCAAGGGACCGAAGCGGAAACCGGTGGTCCGGCAATAGCCGTGATCCTGGTCGAAAGCTTGAACCGACGTTCCGGCAAGCTGGAACGAACCATCAATGGCGTGCAGGTCCAGCATGGGCTTGTAGATGCTTTGTCCCTCTTCCACCCCGCCGACCACATAGGGAAAACGGATGCGGATGCTGTCCAGGACCTCGGGGGCGGCATGGATGGGCAAAGGGGCGCGCATGGCGCGGTTGACCTCGCGCAAGTCATCGATGCCGTGCAGGTGGTCGGCGTGGTCGTGGGTGTAAAGCACCCCGGCCAGGGCACGGACACCCGCATCCAACAACTGCTCTCGTAGATCGGGCGCGGAATCCACCAGGATGTCACCTTCGGGGGCGTGGACCAGGATGGACGGCCGCCGCCGCCGATTGCGTGGATTGGACGGATCGCACGCCCCCCAACCCCGGGAAATGCTGGGCACGCCGCCGGCCGCCCCACATCCCAGGATGGTCGCCTTCATGGCGCTGGCACCTTGGTGAACAGACGCAGGAAATTATCGGTGGTCGCCTGTTCCAGCTGAGCGATGCCGACGCCCTGCAGTTCCGCCACCTTGGCCGCCGTATGGGCCACATAGGCCGGTTCGTTGCGCTTGCCGCGATAGGGAATGGGCGCCAGATAGGGACAGTCGGTTTCCACCAGCAGCCGGTCCAGCGGCAGGCCGGAAACCGTGGCCTGAAGCGCTTCGGCCTTCTTGAAGGTCACGATCCCGGAAATCGAGATATAAAGCCCAAGATTGATTGCGATTTCAGCGAGTTGCGGCCCAGAGCTGAAGCAATGGACCAAGCCGGGGAACGGCCCCTTGGCATGTTCCTCGGTCAGGATGCGGGCCATGTCGTCGTCGGCGTCGCGGGTATGGATGATCACCGGCAGGCCGGAGCGGCGCGACGCTTCGATATGGGCGCGGAAACTGGCCTGCTGGCGGTCACGCGGGCTTTTGTCGTAGTAATAATCCAGGCCGGTTTCACCGAACCCCACCACCTTGGGGTGTTGGGCCAGACCGATCAGGGTGTCGGCATCGGTGGCCGGCTCGGCCCCCGCCTCGTGCGGATGGATGCCCACCGTGCAATAGACGTCGTCGAAACGTTCCGCCACCGCCAGCACCCGGGGAAAACGGCTGACATGGGTGTTGATGGTCAGCATCAACCCCACGCCCCCGTCCCTCGCCCGGGCGACCACCTGGTCCAGTTCCTCGGCGAAATCGGGAAAATCCAGATGGCAGTGGCTGTCCACCAGCATCAGGCTTACTCCGGCTGTTCTTCGACGAAGCGCGGGAACACGCCTTGCGGCACCGGCAAGGGCGTGCCCGGCTTCAAGGCGTGGTGCGACCCGCAGCGATCCAAGCTGCGTTCGGTGACCGCCAGTTGATCCAGCAACTTGGCCGAGCTGTCGGGCATAAAGGCCTGGGTCAGCAGCGCCAGATTGCGGATGGTTTCCGCCAGCACCCACAACACCGTGCCCATGCGGGCCGGATCGGTCTTCTTCAGGGTCCAGGGCGCCTGGCGGTCCACATAGCCGTTGGCGGCACGGATAACCACCCACAGGGCTTCCAGGCCTTCGTGGAAGACCTGACGATCCATGGCGTCGCGCAGTTTGTGCAACAGGCCGTGGGCGGCGTCCAGCATCTCGCGGTCGTCGTCGTTGAACTCGCCATGGACCGGCACCGCATTGCCGCAATTCTTGCCGATCATCGACAGAACACGTTGGGCCAAGTTACCGTAATCATTGGCCAATTCGCTGTTCATGCGCATGACCATGGCGCGATGGCTGTAATCGCCGTCATTGCCGAAGGGAACCTCGCGCAGCATGAAATAGCGCACCTGGTCCAGGCCGTATTTTTCGATCAGTTCCAGCGGGTCGATGACGTTGCCCACCGACTTGGAAATCTTTTGGCCTTCGTTGGTCCACCAGCCATGGGCGAAGACGCGGGTGGCCGGCTTCAGGCCGGCGGCCATCAGGAAGGCCGGCCAATAGACGGCGTGGAAGCGCACGATGTCCTTGCCCACCATGTGCAGGTCGGCGGGCCAGTAACGGGCGTAGTCGCCCCCCTGATCGGGATAGCCGACAGCGGTGATGTAGTTGGTCAGCGCATCCAGCCACACATACATGACGTGGGCGTCGTCGCCGGGGACAGGAATGCCCCATTTAAAGCTGGTGCGCGACACCGACAGATCCTGCAGGCCGCCCTTGACGAAGCTGATCACTTCGTTGCGGCGTGACTGCGGGGCGACGCAATCGGGGTTGGCGTCGTACCATTCCAGCAACTTGTCCTGCCAGGCCGACAGGCGGAAGAAATAGCTGGGCTCCTTGACCCATTCCACCGGCGCCCCGGTGGGCGCCAGTTTTCTGCCATTGGGACCGGCGACCAGTTCGTCCTCGCCATAGAAGGCTTCGTCGCGGACCGAATACCAGCCTTCGTAATGGCCCAGATAGATGTCGCCGGATTCCACCAGCTTGGTCCACAGCGCCTGCACGGCGGCCACGTGGCGCTTTTCGGTGGTGCGGATGAAATCATCGTTGGAACAATTGAGACGAGCCGCCAGCTCGCGGAAATTGGCGGAATTTTTGTCAGCCAGGGCCTGAGGCGAGATGCCGGCCACCTCGGCGGACTTTTCCACCTTCTGCCCATGTTCGTCGGTACCGGTCAGGAACTTGACGTCATAGCCGTCCAGGCGCTTGAAGCGGGCCAGCACATCGCAGGCCAGCGTGGTGTAGGCGTGGCCGATATGGGGCTTGTCGTTGACGTAATAGATGGGCGTGGTCACGTAAAAGGTCTTGGCCCCGCTCATGCTTTTCTCCTTGGTATAAAACCGCAGCCCGGATCAGGCGCGGGACAGTCTTTCTAGGGCCAGGAAGGCCGTCAACAGGGCCTGCTTGCGATCCAGGTTGACCGCGTCGGCCCGATTAAACAGGGAACCGGTCTTTTCCCACAGGTCAAGCCAACGATCAAGGCTGGCGGCAGCCAGCAGACGCCCCATCAGCGCCGCTTCACCCGGCACCACCTCGACCATGCCCCGGCCCTGGCGTCCGCCGGCGCGGATCAACCGGGCCAGCCACCACACGGTCAGTTCGGTCACCGTGCGCCAGGCGCTGTCGGCTTCGGGACGCGCCACCCGCTCGGCGAAGGCGTGCAAGGCAGGCACGTCCAGCCTGGGCAAAGCCGACAACAGGCCGATCAGGTCGCGGTACAGGTCCAGCCCGCCTTCCTCGGCCAAGGACAGCGCCTTGCCCAAGGATCCCTCGCCCAGATTGGCCAGGGACTGGATTTCAGCGGTCGTCAAATCGGGACGGTGGCTTTCCATCAATTGGCAAATGGTTTCCACCGACAGCGGATTCAACGCCAGCCGCCGACAGCGCGACCGAATGGTCGGCAGCAGCCGGCCGGGCGAATGGGAAACCATCAGGATCAACGCCTTGGCCGGCGGTTCTTCCAGGATTTTCAGCACCGCGTTGGCGGCGTTGCGGTTCATTTCGTCGGCAGCGTCGATCAGCACCACCCGCCAGCCGGCATCGGCGGTCTGGTGGAACAGTTCGCCCACCTTGCGCACGTCGTCGATGACGATCTCTGATCGCAGCTTGGTTTTCTTGTCATCGGTGAAACCACGTTCGACGACCTTCAGGTCGCGATGGCCCTGGGACGACACCTGATGCACCACCGGATGGCTGGCATCCAGGGCCAGACTATCCGGCGGCCCGCCGAACAGCCCGCCGCCATCGCCGCCACCCGACAGCACGAAACGGGCGATGCGATAGGCCAAGGTGGCCTTGCCGATGCCCTTGGGGCCGGTGATCAGCCAGGCATGGGCCAGACGGCCGGAATTCCAGGCGTCCAGGAAGTCGCGCTCGGCCTGGGCATGGCCGACCAGATCCAGGCTGTCGCGGGGATGGGGGATGTCCGCCACGCCGTTAACCCAGCCGGCTGGTCAAGGTGGCGATAATGTCCTGATGCACCGCCTCGATGGACCGGTTGGCGTCGATGACAGCGCAACGCAACGGTTCGGCGGCGGCGATGGCCAAAAAGCCTTTGCGCAGGCGGTCGTGGAACCCCAGTTCCATGCGTTCATAGCGGTCTTCGCCACCACCACGCCGACCGGCCCGCTTCAGGCCGGCTTCCACCGGCATGTCCAGCACGAAGGTCAGGTCGGGTCGGAAGCGGCCCATGGTGACTTCCGCCAGCTTGCCGATCAAGAACGGGTCCAGACCGTGCCCATAGCCCTGATAGGCCAGGGTGGAATCGGCGAAACGGTCGCAGATCACCCAAGCGCCGCGGGCCAGGGCCGGCCACACCGTCTTCACCAGATGGTCGCGGCGCGCAGCAGAGTGCAGCAACGCCTCGGTGCAGCCATCCCAACGGTCGGTGGCGCCGCTGACCAGCAGGCCACGAATGGCTTCGGCCCCTTCGGAACCACCGGGTTCGCGGGTCGTCACCACCTCGCGGCCGCTTTGCGCCAGGGTTTCCGACAACAGGCGCACCTGCGTCGACTTCCCGGCCCCCTCGCCGCCTTCGAAGGTGATGAAGCGCCCCGCTTCCATCAGCGCTTGGACCCCATCAGGATATGGCGGAAAGCTTCGACCATGCGGCCGCTGAAGCCCAGCTTGGCCACGTCGGCCCCAGCCACCAGCGGCAGTTCAACATTGGCCTGGCCGGGGGCGGTGATCAGCAGCTTGCCCACCACGTCGCCCTTCTTGACGGGGGCCGGCACCGGGCCGTCATAGACGGCGGTCACCTTCATGTCGCGCCGCGCCCGCCGCGGCATGGTGACTTCCAGCTTTTCACCGGCGACCAGCGGCACGGTGGCGGATTCGCCCAACCATACTTCGGCGTCGGTGACCATGTCTCCGGCCTTGAACAGGGCGTAATTGTCGTATTCGCGGAACGCCCATTCCATCAGGCGTTCGCTTTCCTCGGCCCGTTCCTTCTGGGTCTTCAGACCATTGATGACCATGACCAGACGACGTTCGCCACGCTTGACCGTGCCGACCAAACCATAGCCGGCGGCTTCAGTGTGGCCGGTCTTCAGGCCGTCGGCCCCCGACACGCCGTACAGCAACGGATTGCGATTACCCTGGCGGATGCCGTTATAGACGAATTCCCGTTCCGAATAGATGGTGAAGTATTCAGGGAAGTCGGTGATCAGGTGGCGCGCCAGGATGGACAGGTCACGCGCCGTGGTCAGGTGTTCCGGATCGGGCCAGCCCGAGGCGTTGCGGAAGGTGCTGTTCTTCATGCCCAGCTGATGAGCCTTGCGGGTTTCTTCCTCGGCAAAGGCTTCTTCGGTGCCGGCATAGGCCTCGGCCAGCACCGAGCAGGCGTCGTTGCCCGACTGGATGATCATGCCGCGGATCAGGTCGCTGACCTTGGCCGACGAACCGACGGGCAGGAACATCAAGGAACCGCCGGACTTGTAATGGCGCTTCCAGGCGGTTTCCGACACTGGCAGCATGTCGTCCATCTTCCAGCTGCCTTCCTTGAGCTTCGAGAACACCATGTAGGCGGTCATCAGCTTGCTCATGGAGGACGGCACCATCAGCTCGTCGGCATTCTTTTCCAACAGGACCGTACCGGTCTTGAAGTCGATCAGAATGGCTTGGCGGGCCTGGGTTTCGATGGTCTCGGCACGCGCGGCGCCAACGAATCCCGACACCATCAGCACGGCGACGGCGGCAGTACGAACCAGGGTACGGCAAATGTGCGACAAGAGATCAATCCTTGAAGTAAGAAGAACGCCCATCAATCAACGATGACTTTGGCATCTTGTTGGCCGGCGGCGATGACGCTTTCCAACAGGCGGTCGGCTTCGTCCACGCTGGACAGGGGGCCGAAGCGGACGCGATACCAGGTTTTACCCTTGATCGAGACCTGTTCCACATTGGTCTTGCCCACCCCGGACAACCGCGCCGACAGACGCAGCGCGTTGTCATGGCGGCTGAACGACCCGGCCTGGACGAAGATGCCGGTGCTGTGGACGGCGGTGGTGGTGACCTCCTGGGACGCCAGGGCCCGCTCTGTCGCCTCGGCGGCGGCGGCGGCGCGCTGCGCTGACGGATCGACGCGGTTGGCGGCCACGGTGACCGGACGCGACGGTTCGGTGCTGCCGGGCGGCGGCAAGCTTTCGGCGCTGACGCTGCCGCGCGGCGCCGCGGCCACCGACGGTTCGTTGCCGCCACCCGACGGCGCCAGCTTGCCGGCCAGGATGCGGCTTTCCTCGGGCATGATCTGCACGCGCACCCGGGCGGTGCCCTGGCCTTCGAAGCCCAGCAGCTGGGCGGCGCGGCGCGACATGTCGATGACCCGGCCGTGGGCGAAGGGGCCGCGATCGTTGACGCGCACCACCAGCGACCGGCCGTTTTCCAGGTTGGTCACCCGCACCACCGACGGCATGGGCAAGGTCTTGTGAGCGGCCGAGACGGCATTCTGGTCGAAGACCTCGCCGTTGGCGGTCAGCTTGTTGTGGAAATCGGGACCGTACCAGGACGCGATGCCGGTCTCGTCATAGTCGTAATCTTCCTGGGGATAGTACCACACCCCCTTGATCTGATAGGGCTTGCCCACCTTGTAGGTCGAGGCCGCGCCTTCGCTGGCCGGCGGCGGCTCGGACACCGCGCGTTTGGCGTAATGGCCGAACAGGTTCATCTCGGCGCAGCCCGACAACATGGTGGCGGACACCAGCAAAGTGGCTAGTCGTGCCCCGGCCCGGTGTCGTCTGCGCATCATCTGGGTGTCCCCGCCCTGTCTGAACCAAAGATGTTGAAGTTTACTTGCCACCAATTCGCTCCGCAAGGTGGCCGACGGCGAGCGCGAAGAAGGTGGACCGGTTCCATTTCAACACCGTCCGGAAATTGTCGTAGACCAGGAAAACCGCACCGTCGCCATTGTCGGGCATGACCAAAGAGGCTTCCAGGTCAGCCTTGGGCAAGGGCTTGCCGCCCGCCGCCTTGACCCCCAGCCTGGCCCATTCGGCCAAAGACTTCTTGGTGTTCAGCCCCACCAGGGACGTGTCGAACTTGTCCGGCAGCTTGACCGGACGGCCCCAGGTCTGGTCCCCTTTCCAGCCCGAGGACGACAGATAGTTGGCGGCCGAGGCCAGCACGTCTTCGCGGGTGGTCCAGATGTCGCGACGGCCGTCGCCGTTCCAGTCTGCGGCGAAACGCAGGAAAGAAGACGGCATGAACTGGCACTGCCCCATGGCCCCGGCCCACGAGCCCAGCATGGCGGGGGCCGTGATGTGGCCTTCGTCCAGAATTTGCAGGGCGTTCATCAGCTCGCCACGGAAATAGGCCGACCGCCGACCGTCATAGGCCAAGGTGGCCAGGGCCGAAACCACCGAATAGCCGCCGGTCACACGACCGAAATCGGTTTCGATGCCCCACAGCGCCACAACGTATTTGGGCTGAACGTGGTAATATTCCTCGATCTTGGCCAGGGTCGCCTTGTTCTCGGCCATCAGGCGGCGGCCCTTCTCGACCCGCGCCGGGTTGACCACCCGATCCATGTAGCCCTTGAAGGTCATGGTGAATTCGGGCTGACGACGGTCCAGCTCGATCACCTTGTCGATATGTTCGATGCCGGTCAGGGCCGAATCCAGGGTTTCCGCCTTGATCCCCTTGCCGGCGGCTTCGCTGCGCACGCCGTCCAGAAAGGCTTGGAAATCAGGGCGTTCGGGCTGTTGCTCTTGCGCACCCGCCGAGACCGCGCCAAGCAGCAAAGCGCCGGTCAGGCAGCTTGCATGCGCGAGTTTCGTCCAAATGGCCATGGCAAGTCCCCAACAATTGGTATCGAAGGCGCCCTTTGTGCCACATATCTTGGTGATTTCGCAAGATTAGGGGGCAGGAAAAAGGCTGTCGCTCCACCCACGCAGGCGGTAATAGGCCAAGCCCAGCCATTCATGCATTCCAACGTCCAGCTTCGACAAGCTGCCCCCCAGATCGAACCCCAAATCCTCGTCGCGCCCAGAGGTGACGTAATCCACCGGATAAGGCTGGACGGTCCAGCCGGCGGCACGAAACGCCCCCATGGAACGCGGCATGTGAAGGGCCGACGTGACAAGAACCCAGGCTTCTCCCGGCTTTGGCTCCATCAATTCCATGGAAAATGTGGCATTTTCACGGGTGTTGCGCGACTGGTCCTCGAACACCACCCGACTGGTGTCGAATCCCAGTTCATCCAGGAAACGCCGCGCCACCGGGGCTTCCTTCAAGTCCTGGGTGGTCAGGCTGCCCGAACCACCGGAAAAAATCAGCCTGGCCCGGGGATAGCGCCGCCCCAGGGTGACCAAGCTCGTCACCCGTTCTACCGCGCCATTGGCGGAAACCTGGTCACGGGCGGCCGACACCACCGGATCCAAGGCCCCCCCCAACACCACGATGCCGGCGACGTCGTCGGGAAGCGAAGCCTGCGTGAAACGGTCTTCCAGCGGCTGGATCAGCAGATTTTTCCAAGGCAGGACGGCGATGACCAGCAACAGCGCCGTTCCCAAGGCCAAAAGCCATCGCTGGTGCCGCCGCCACGGCGTGTACCCCAGCAGGCTGACCGCCAGCAAACACAGCAAAACCACGTTGGTGGCCGAGCTCAGAATGCCGAACAGCTTGGAAAGAACGAACATGCGCGATCCCTTATGAAAAAAGGTGTGAGCCAGGGTGGCGGAATGCGTGTCGGAGTCAATCCAACATCCTGCAATCTGGGGATGCTTTGTCCCGGCGATCATGGTAAAGGGGTGCCCGCGTCGTCCCGCTCGGAGGAATGCATGGACCAGATGATCGAAGGATTTCGCCGGTTTCGCGATAATTTTTTCGCCAACAACCGCGCCTTGTTCGACAACCTGTCGCAAGGGCAAACGCCCAAGGTTCTGCTGATCGGCTGCTCTGATTCCCGCGTTGACCCGGCGATCATCTTCGACGCCCAACCGGGCGAGATGTTCGTTCTGCGCAACGTCGCCAACCTGATCCCCCCCTTCGCCCCCGACAGCAGCCACCACGGCACCTCGGCGGCGGTGGAATTCGCCGTGCGCGGCCTGAAGGTCGAACACATCGTCGTCTTGGGGCACGCCCGCTGTGGCGGCGTCCGCGCCCTGATCGAGGGCAACTCCAACGACAACACCGACTTCATCCATGCCTGGATGCAGATCGCCCGTTCCGCCCGCGACCGCGCCCTGGCCCTGACCCTGTCGGCCGGCCAGCCCATCGAAGCGGCGCGCCGCATGTGCGAACAGGAAACCGTCGCCATCTCGCTGGGCAACCTGATGACCTTCCCCTGGGTCCGCGAACAGGTGGAAGCCGGCAAACTGATGCTGCACGGCTGGTTCTACGACATGGAAGACGGCAAGCTGTTCCGCCTGGACCCGGTGACCAACACCTTCCAGGAAGTCTGAACAAAAACGGATGGGTGGCCGAGTGGTTTAAGGCAGCGGTCTTGAAAACCGCCGTAGGTGCAAGCCTACCGTGGGTTCGAATCCCACCCCATCCGCCAGTTCAAAGAAAAGGGCCTTCCTTGCGAAGGCCCTTTTTCTGTGGCGTGCACCCGAGATGCCCAAGTCGGCCGCGATGTTCCGCCATACGTTGCCCAAAGCGTTTTTAGGATGGTTCGGACCGAAAATGGAAAGGCCCCGAAACCGTTAGGTTTCAGGGCCTCATAATGGTCGGAGCGGCGGGATTCGAACCCACGACCCCCAGTCCCCCAGACTGATGCGCTACCGGGCTGCGCTACGCTCCGACCGTGTCAGGGATAACCCTGAACATGTTGCCAAACCAAGGGCTTGGCGGGGGTTCCAGCGGCGTTACCGCCGGAAGAGGGGCGCACTATACTCACGCCCCCGATGGGATGCAACCCTCAACGTTGCCTTGGATGAAGTAAATTTCGCATCTGTTCGAGTTCGTCCAAAAGCAGTTGCAATTCCTGGCGCTGCTGAGGCGAGAAACCGGGCTTTTCCGGGGTTTCGACGCTTTCGCAATCCTGGGCCAGGATCAAATCTTCCTCTTCCTCGCCGTCATCCATCAGGTCGAAAGGCATGTCGTCTTCTGCCGAATCGTCGGCATCGGTGTCATGAGCCTTGTTGTCTGCCGCAGGCGGCAAGGACAATTGCAGTTCGGGTTCGTGGCGAGGCTGGGCGGCGCCGTCCTTGTGTCCGCCTTCGCGCAACAGCTTTTGCACGCCCTTGATGGTGTAGCCTTCGCTGTACAGCAAGTCACGGATACGGCGCAGCAACGCCACGTCCTCGGGGCGGTAATAACGGCGCCCCCCGCCCCGCTTCAGCGGTTTGACCTGTGGAAACTTGCTTTCCCAAAAGCGCAGGACGTGCTGCGGCACGTCCAGTTCGTCGGCGACCTCGCTGATGGTTCGAAACGCCGTCTCAGACTTGCCGACACGCCGACCCGAATTCGAATCGCCGTCTTCGCTCATTAGTTACCGCCCTTGGCCACCGGGCCGTCGTTGATCTGCTTCTTCAGCAATTGCGACGGACGGAAAACCAGCACGCGGCGTGGCAGGATCGGGACTTCTTCGCCGGTCTTGGGATTGCGGCCGATGCGCTGCCCCTTGGAGCGGACGGCGAAGCTGCCGAACGAGGAAATCTTCACCGCCTCGCCTTCGGCCAGGGCGTTGGAAATCTCGTCGAGGACGGCTTCCAGCAAGTCGGCGGATTCGTTGCGCGAAAGGCCCACCTCTTGGTAGACGGCTTCACTCAATTGCGCTCGGGTGATGGTCTTTTCCGACATCTAAGACAGCCCCTTCCAGGGGGATCGAGAAATGATTCCCTGACCCTATCGTGTCGGCCTAAATCCGTCAATATCAAAGGGATGCACGGCAACCTTGGCGTATGTGCGCAGGAAAGGCGGGGAAACCTTACAGGCGGACCAGCGCCGAACCCCAGGTGAAACCGCCGCCCATGGCCTCCATGACCACCAGATCGCCCTGGTTGAGGCGGCCGTCAGCCACGGCGGTGTGGAAGGCCAAGGGGATGGACGCCGCCGAGGTGTTGGCGTGCTTGTCCACCGTCACCACCATACGGTCCATGGACAGGCCCAGCTTCTTGGCGGTGCTTTCCAGGATGCGACGATTGGCCTGATGCGGCACCACCCAATCGATATCGGCGGCCGACAGGTCGTTGGCGTGCAGCGCCTCGCCCACCACCTGGGCCAGGTTGGTCACCGCGTGGCGGAACACTTCCTTGCCTTCCATGCGCAGATGGCCGACGGTTTGCGACGACGATGGGCCGCCATCCACGTAAAGCAAGTCGTAGTGACGGCCGTCGGAATGCAGATGGGTGGACAGGATGCCACGATCCTGGTTGCTGCCCTTTTCCCACGACCCGCGCAGCACCACCGCGCCGGCTCCGTCACCGAACAGCACGCAGGTGCCGCGGTCTTCCCAGTCGAGAATGCGCGAGAAGGTCTCGGCGCCGATGACCACGGCAGTACGGGCCTGTTCAGCCTTGATGAAATTGTCGGCAACCGCCATGGCGTAGATGAATCCCGAGCACACGGCCTGCATGTCGAAAGCGGCGCCGCCGGTCATGCCCAGGCGCTGTTGCACCTTGGTGGCGGTGGCGGGAAACGTGTTGTCGGGGGTGGCGGTGGCCACCACCAGCAGGTCGATGTCGGCCCCGGTCAGCCCGGCCGACTTCAACGCGGCCTGGGCGGCAGCGGTGGCCAAATCCGAAGTGGTTTCACCTTCGGCGGCGATGTGGCGCTGGCGGATGCCGGTACGCTCGACGATCCACTCATCCGACGTGTCGACCTTAGCGGCCAATTCGGTGTTGGTGACGATTCGGGACGGCAGGTAACAGCCGCTGCCGACGATTTGCGAACGCAATATCATTCTTTCGGTCACCCGTTGCCGGCGGCGCGCTGCGACGGAACGTCCTGCGGGTGCAGGCGCTCGAATTCCTTGCGAATCCGCTCGTTGTAGCCATGCGCCACCAAATCGACGGCGACGGCGATGGCGTTGGCGAAACCGAACGCGTCGGTACCGCCATGACTTTTCACGGCAATGCCGTTCAGGCCCAGGAACATGGCCCCGTTATAGCGGCGGGGATCGGTCCGGGTCTTGACCTTGTTCAGCGCGTGCTTGGCGAACAAGAAGCCGATCTTGGCCAAAAGCGAGCTTTGGAACGCCTGGCGCAGGAAGGACGAATAGAACTTCACCGTGCCTTCGGCGGTCTTCAGCGCGATGTTGCCGGTGAAGCCGTCGGTCACCACCACGTCCACCGTGCCGGCGCCGATGTCGTTGCCTTCGATGAAACCGTGGAAACGGATGGGCAACTGGGTGTCGCGCAGGGCGGCGGCGGCGGCCTTGACCGCGTCGTTGCCCTTGATGTCTTCGGACCCCACGTTCAACAGGCCGACCGACGGTTGCTCAAGCCCCAAGACGGCGCGAGCGAACACCTCGCCCATGACGGCGAATTCGATCAGGTTGTTGGCGTTGCAGTCGACGTTGGCGCCCAGGTCCAGCATCACCGTCTCGCCCCGTTCGGTGGGGAACAGGCCGGCAATGGCCGGACGGTCGATGCCCGGCAGCATGCGCAGGACGAATTTGGACACCGCCATCAGCGCGCCGGTATTGCCGGCCGACACCACGCCGGCGGCTTCACCCTTGGCGACCGCGTCGACGGCCAGCCACATGGACGACTTGCGGCCGGTGCGCAGCACTTGGCCGGGCTTGGCGTCCATGGACACGGAGTCTTCGGCGTGGCGAACCGTGCACACCCCCTTGATCTCCGGGGCGCTTTCCAGCAAGGCCTCGATCCGCTGGGCATCGCCGAACAGCAGATAGCGCACATGCGGAAGACGGACATGGGCGAGTTTCACCCCCTCGATCACCATATCGGGAGCATGATCGCCGCCCATGGCGTCAATGGAAATGGTGACGGGTGCGCTCACGTCCGTGCGCTCCGGAAGAGATCAGCGGGAGAGTTAGGCGTTGGCTTCGCCCTGGGCGACCACTTCACGGCCGTCATAATGACCGCAAGAGCCGCAAACGTGATGCGGCAGCTTCACTTCGCCGCAATTGGGGCATTCGACCACCGAAGCCGACGGCAGCGCGTGATGGGCACGGCGCATGTTGCGGCGGGACTTGGAGGTCTTTTTCTTCGGGACAGCCATTTTCTCGTACTCTCTGCTCAGAAGCCCTGACGGGGAAAGGGTGGTTTATTAGCCAAAAAGTCTGCCTGTAGCAAGGGTTTGCTGATCCCCTTAGCTGTTTTTTTGCTTGAATGCGGCAAGGGCGGCGAACGGACTGGCCTTTTCTTCCTTGATCGGGGCGTCTTCCTTGATCTCGGGCAACCCTGCCCCGGCCTTGCGCGGGAACGGGTCCAGCGCCAAAGCCAGATGCTCGGCCACCACTTCGCCCAGGTCGATGGCGCCATCCGTCAAAGGTTCCGGCGGGTCGTCGTCGTCCATGGACAAATCCAATTCCATTGTATCGGACTCTTCCCCGGCGCCAAAGGTGATCATGAAACTTTCATCAATCACCTGCTCCACCGGTTCCAGCGTCACCACGCAGGTCTGTTCGACCACGGCACGGATATGGCCGTCCACCTTGAACAAGGTCCCGCCGGCCAAGGCCCGCAGATGGGCCTTGGCCTTCAGCCCGGCCACCTTATTGATAGCGAAGCGTTCGGCCAGGGCGGCGCATTCGGCGGCGCTGGCTTCGATTTCCATGTCCATGCCGCGGGTCGGGATGGTGTCCACCAGGACCGGGCGCGAGAATTCGGGCTGGAAGTCCATGACCTAGCCCCGCGCCTGGGGAACCAGGAACGACAGCTTGCCCGCCAGGATGTCGGCATCGGCCAGGCCGGCCAGATGGGCGCGCTGGTCGTGCACATAGGCGGCCATCAGGTCCTCGACCTCGGGGTTGACCGGCTGGCCCTGATACAGGTTGCGGCCCAAAGCCTCTTGCAAGCCCCTGCCCGGCTCGTCCAGCACCTTGTCATAGGCGGTGGCGCGGCCATAGAAGGCCTCGGCCATGCGGGTCACCCGCTTGCCGATGGCCATGTCGGTGACCCCCATCTCGCGCAGGTTCTGGTCCAGGTCGGTGAACATGAAGTCGAAGGTCTGCTGCGACAGTTCCTTCAGCGCCGTGTTGCCGTCGGCGGCCAGCCGACGGAACAACAGATAGGCGTGCAGGATGATCATGTCGTAACGCCCTTCCAGGGTGTCGGCGACGCCATAATCGCGATAGAACACCGGCTGGCGCGATTGCTCGACCAGGGCTAGGTAAAGGGCGTTGGCGGCTGCGTCGTCATTGCGACGCTTGAACAAGCGACTGAAGGGCATTCATTGTCCTGTTGATATGCTTGATCGCCGTATCCTGGGCGGGGTCGTTGACACCCACGGGGCGGAGATGCGATCTTCCCCCCATCTTTGGACACGGAGCCCGTCTCCGTCAATGCCCTGACGTGAATGCGACCATGAAGAAAGCCGTCATCCATGTGTTCCTGGCCGCCGTCATCGGCGCCACTGTCGCCTGTACGCCGACCATCGACACCCGCGGCAACCTGCCCCATCCCGAGGATCTGGCCAAGATCACCGCCGGCAAGACCACCCGCGACGAGGTTCAGGCCCTGCTGGGCACGCCGTCCTCGACCCTGCTTTATGGCGGCGAAAGCTGGCAGTACATCTCGTCCACCTTCGAGACCGTCGCCTTCTTCAAGCCGGAACTGAAGGACCGCAAGGTCGTCGCCTTCTATTTCGACGATGCCGGCATCGTCAAAAGCATCACCTACAAGGGGATGGAAGACGGCAAGGAAGTGGTGCTGGTCGACCGCGAGACCCCCACCGCCGGCAAGGAACTGGGGTTGATCGAACAATTGCTGGGCAATATCGGCCGCTTTTCCAAGGATGGACAAGGCGGGGGATTCGGCGGCATGGGTCGCCACTGATCCCGGCATCTGCGGACAAAGAAAAACCCCCGATCCTTGCGGACCGGGGGTTTCGTTTTGCGTGACGGTTAACCGGCCACCATGGCCAGCAGCAGAATGGCGACGATGTTGATGATCTTGATCATCGGGTTGACCGCCGGACCCGCGGTGTCCTTGTAGGGATCGCCGACGGTGTCGCCGGTCACTGCGGCCTTGTGGGCGTCCGAGCCCTTGCCGCCGTGGTTGCCGTCTTCGATGTACTTCTTGGCATTGTCCCAGGCGCCGCCGCCGGACGTCATGGAAATGGCCACGAACAGGCCGGTGACGATGGTCCCCAGCAGCATGGCGCCCAGGGCGGTGAAAGCGGGCACCATGCCGGCGGTGACAGCGACCACCGCGAACAGCACGATGGGCGACAGCACCGGCAGCATCGACGGGATGATCATTTCCTTGATCGCCGCCTTGGTCAGCATATCCACGGCACGGCCGTAATCAGGCTTGCCGGTGCCTTCCATGATACCGGGGATTTCCTTGAACTGGCGACGCACCTCGACCACCACCGAACCGGCGGCGCGGCCGACCGCCATCATGCCCATGGCGCCGAACAGGTACGGCAGCAGGCCGCCCACGAACAGGCCGATGACCACATAGGGATCTTCCAGGCTGAAGCTGACCTTGAATTGCGGGAAATAGTGCTTCAGATCCTCGGTATAGGCGGCGAACAGCACCAAAGCGGCCAAGGCGGCCGAACCGATGGCGTAGCCCTTGGTCACCGCCTTGGTGGTGTTGCCGACCGCATCCAGGGCGTCGGTGATCTTGCGCACGTCTTTCGGCAGCTCCGACATTTCGGCGATGCCGCCGGCGTTGTCGGTGACCGGGCCATAGGCGTCGAGCGCGACGATCATGCCGGCCAAGGCCAGCATGGTGGTCGCCGCCACCGAGATGCCGAACAGACCGGCCACCGAATAGGTACCGATGATGGCGACGCAGATCACCAGAACCGGCAACGCGGTGGCTTCCATGGAAACCGCCAGACCTTGGATGACGTTGGTGCCGTGGCCGGTGGTGGACGCTTGCGCCACACTGCGCACCGGGCGATAGCCGGTACCGGTGTAATATTCAGTGATCCACACCAACAGGCCGGTCACCACCAGGCCGAACAAGGCGCAGACGAACAGGTTCATGCCGCTGACCGGGCGCCCGCCCATGTCGTAGACGGCGCCGAAACCACCATAGCCGACGACGATGGTGCCGGCGATCAGGGCGATCGACAGGATACCGGTGACGGTCAGGCCCTTGTACAAGGCCTTCATGATGTTGCCCGATTCGTCCAGCTTGACGAAGAAGGTGCCGGCCACCGAAGCCAGGATGCACACCGCGCCGATGACCAGCGGGAAAGACATCATGGCCGTCTGCGCCGCGCCGGTGAAGAAGATCGAGCCCAACAACATGGTGCCGACGATGGTCACCGCGTAGGTTTCGAACAGATCGGCGGCCATGCCGGCACAGTCGCCCACATTGTCGCCCACGTTGTCGGCGATCACCGCCGGATTGCGCGGGTCGTCCTCGGGAATGCCGGCTTCCACCTTGCCCACCAGATCGGCGCCCACATCGGCGCCCTTGGTGAAGATGCCGCCGCCCAGACGGGCGAAGATGGAAATCAACGAGGCACCAAAGGACAGCGCCACCAGGGCTTCCATCAGATTGCGGGGCTCGACGCCCGACGCCTTCAGCACGGCGTAGTAGCCGGCCAAGCCGATCAGACCCAAGCCGACCACCAGCATGCCGGTGATGGCGCCCGAACGGAACGCCACGTCCAACGCCGGCTGCATGCCACCGCTGCGGGCCGCTTCGGTGGTGCGCACGTTGGCGCGGACCGAAACGTTCATGCCGATATAGCCGGCGACGCCGGACAGCACCGAGCCGATCAGGAAGCCGACGGCTTGAAAAGCGCCCAGACGGGCGAACAGAACCACGAAAATGACCACGCCGACGATGGCGATGGTGGTGTACTGCCGATTGAGATAGGCGCGCGCACCCTCTTGGATGGCACCGGCGATCTGTTGCATCCGCTCGGTGCCGGTCGAGGTCGCCATCACCGCTTTGAACGCCCACGCGCCATATAGCAGCGCCGCAAGGCCGCATGCCAGTACGAATAGATCCGTCATGTTGGTTCGATCCCCTTACCCAGCGTTAGTTGACTTCGACGTCCCTATAAACGCTTGCGGCGGTACCCGTGGCCGTAAGTGGACGGCGTAAGTCCTGAAACGCTGCCAGATAAACCATGGGTTGGCAACGGGGTCATGGCGGAACCGGCCGGATTTCAGAAAGATTCGCTGAAATCGATCTAGCGCCTTAGGATGGTTCCAAGAAAACATCACCTGAATACGGTAAAATATGCTGACCAATTCAAGAAATATTGCAACGCAGCATTATTTTACCGAAGTCTGGTCTATCATCACCGATTTGACGTAACCCGGGCCCAAGGTCTTTTCAGTCAGCTTGAGCAGACGGGCGCTCAGTGTCGGCGGATCAAGCCGGCGACCATTGCGCAGATGGATGGGCAGATATTCCATCATGTCCTGCAAATAAGCGTTTTGCAGACGCGGAATGTTCTGGGCGACGATTTCGCGCTTTTCGAAGGGCACTTCCAGACGCAGGATCATCTCGACCTGGCGGCGGACTTCATGGTCTTCGACTACGGGAACCGCCAGCAGACCGTATTCCACGAAAGACGGCGGCGTCTTCGGCGGCGCGGCCGGTTCCATGGGGTCGGCCGGAGCGGTGCCGATCAGCTGGTTGAACTTGGCGATGGGGTCGATGCCCCAGAAATAAAGGCCGCCGACCAAGCCCCCCATCATCAACAGAAAGGCGACGATGATGAAGATCAGACGAACCACTATTTCCCCCTGGTATCATTGAAGTGGCGCCACCCCGTCAGCGCCAAATCCAAGGGCCGTCCCTGCCCGTCTTGCACGACGACCCCCGCTTGGCTGCACATGCGGCCGATGGCGGCGACACTTGTTCCCGCATCATCAGCTAATCGGGCGATCTTGTCAGCATGTTCCGGGGGTACGGTGAAGACTATCTCGTAATCGTCACCACCGGACAGCAGGTTGGACAACAGGCCGGGATCGTCGGCCAGCAGATGGCGGGCGGCGTCCGACAAGGGCAGATCCTGGGCACGGATCACCGCCCCCAGACCCGATTGGCGGCACAGATGGCCCAGGTCCTGGACCAAGCCGTCGGACACGTCCATGGCGGCATGGGCCAGCCCGGCCAGACGCGGCCCCAGAACATGACGCGGCTGGGGCAGCAGATAGCGCTGGTCCAAGTGATCGCGCAAGGACGGGGGCAAGCGGTCGAAGCGCCCCTGGCGGGACAACAGCCCCAAGGCGGCATCCCCCAAGGTCCCGGTCATGAAAACCACGTCGCCGTCCTTGGCCCCGGAACGCAAGATCGCTTGGCCCTGCCCGACCCGCCCGAAGGCGGTCAGGGTCAAGGTCAGCGGTCCGGGCGTGGACACGGTGTCGCCACCGATCAGGGCCAAACCATAGTCCCGGCAGTCCTGGCCCAAGCCGTCAGCGAAACGCCGCAACCAATCCATGCCCACGGCGTGCGGGAACGCCGCCGACAGCATGATGGCGAAGGGATGCGCCCCTTTGGCGGCCAAGTCGGACACGTTGACCCGGATCAGCTTGCGGGCGATCAGGTCGGCCGGGTCATCGGCGAAGAAATGCACACCAGCCACCATGGAATCCATGGTCAGCACCAGTTGCTGGCCGGCGGGCACGTCCATCAGGGCGGCGTCGTCGCCCAAACCCAAGGCCCCTGGATAGGATTGGGCCAGGGGGGCGAACAGCCGGGCGATCAGGGCGAATTCGTCACGATCGTCGCTGGGGGCGCCGCTCATGGCGAAAGACGGCGCCTAGGCGCCATTCCCTGGGGCGCCGTTTCCTTGGAATTCTGCGGCGCGCAGGGCGCGTGCCATCTTGTCCATCACCGCGTTGACCAATCCCGGCTCGGGACCGGAATAAAACGCGTGGGCCACGTCCACATATTCGGTGATGGCAACGCGGGCCGGGGTCTGCGGCCGCGACTTCAATTCAAAGGCACCGGCGCGCAAGATGGCCCGCAGCACGGCTTCCAGACGGTCGACGGTCCAGTCGCGGCTCAGTCCCTGGGCGATCTGGGCATCCAAGCCGTCACAGTCGGCCGAGACGCCGTTGACCAGCAGGGCCACCAAGTTGACGTCGGGTTCGGCCATCTTGCCACGCGGTTCGTTTTCCATGCGGGCACGGAACTCGTCCAGCGCCTGGATGGCGCTGACGCCGGTGATTTCCATGGAATACAGCGCCTGCACGGCCGCCAGACGGGCGGCGGAACGACGGGCGGCGCTGGGATTGGGCTTGGACAATTCAGTATCTCTAGGTCAGTTGCAATTCGCGTTTGATTTCCAGCATGCGCAGCGCCGCCCGGGCGGCTTGGCCCCCCATGTTCTTACGGGTCGGGTCGGCACGCTTCAAAGCCTGGGCTTCGTTATGCACGGTCAGCACGCCGTTGCCCAAGGCCAAGTGATGGCGCAGCGACAGATCGGTGCAGCCGCGGAAGCATTCGGTGCACACATGGCCGTAATGGTCGCTTTCGCCTTGGATGGCGGTGCCCAGCACGAGGAAGGCGTCATAGGGCTTGCCGGACGCCACCATGTATTCCAAAGCGGCGGGAATTTCCAGCACGCCGGGAATGGTCAGCACGTCATAGCTGGCCCCCGCCGCCTCCAGGGCGCCCTTGGCGCCGTTCAGCAGCATGTCGGCCAGATGGTCGTAAAACCGGGCCTCGATGATCAAGACATTGGTGCTCATGACGTCACTTCACCTCGATGGGGCGCTGTTCCACGACTTTCAGGCCGAAACCTTCCAGACCGATGATGGTCTTGGGCGTGTTGGACAGCAGGATCATTTCTTCGACGCCAAGATCCAGCAGAATCTGGGCACCGACACCGTAATCACGCAATTCCACCGGGGCCGGCTTGGAATCCAATTGGGCGCGGACCCGGTCGGACAGGCTGGTGGGGCGCGGTTCGCGCACCAGCACCACCACGCCGCGGCCATGGGCCGAGATGGTTTCCATGGCGGCATGCAATTGCCCCGCCTTGCCCGAGCCCTGGTCGCCCAGCACGTCGTCCAGGATGTTGACGGCGTGCACGCGCACCATCACCGGGCCTTCGCCGGAAATCTCGCCCTTCACCAAGGCGATGTGTTCGGCGTAAGCCACCTGGTTGACATAGACCACCATGCGCCAGTCGCCACCCCATTTGGAATGGAACGGCGATTCCACCTCGCGCCGCACGATCTTGTCGTGACGGCGGCGATAGGCGATCAGGTCGGCGATGGTGGCGATCTTCAGGCCGTGATGCTGGGCGAACTTCACCAGATCCGGCATGCGGGCCATGGTGCCGTCGTCGTTCATGATCTCGCAGATCACACCCGACGGGTTCAGCCCGGCCAGACGCGAGATGTCCACGGCGGCTTCGGTGTGGCCGGCACGGACCAGGGTGCCGCCGTCGCGGGCCACCAGCGGAAAAACGTGACCGGGGGTGACGATCTCGGACGCCCCCTTTTCCGGGTCGATGGCCACTTGGACGGTGCGCGCCCGGTCGGCGGCGGAAATGCCGGTGGTCACCCCTTCCTTGGCTTCGATCGAGACGGTGAAGGCGGTCTGCATGCGGGTGCCGTTGTCGGCGCTCATCAGCTTCAGACCCAAGGTCTCGCAGCGGGCCCGGGTCATGGACAGGCAGATCAGGCCGCGACCGTACTTGGCCATGAAGTTGATGGCATCCGGGGTCGCCATCTGCGCCGGAATGACCAGATCACCTTCGTTTTCGCGGTCTTCGTCGTCCACCAGGATGAACATGCGGCCCTGACGGGCGTCTTCGATGATGTCCTCGATGGAAGACAGGTAATTATGATATTCCGAGACCACGGGCCTATTCCTTGTCGAGAAGCCGGGCAACATACCGGGCAAGCATGTCGATTTCCATATTCACCCGATCACCTTGGCGCAAGCGCCCAAAGGTGGTGACAGCCTGCGTATGGGGAATGACATTGATACCGAAACGCCGTCCGTCAACCTCGTTGACGGTCAACGACACGCCATCCAGGGCGACACTGCCCTTGGGGGCGACGAATTTTGCAAGGTTTTCAGGGCTTTCGAAGACGAAGCGCTTGGATTCGTTTTCCTCGGTGATCGACACCACGGTGGCGACGCCGTCCACATGCCCCGACACGATGTGACCGCCCAGTTCGTCACCCACCTTCATGGCGCGTTCCAGGTTGACCCGGTCGCCCTGTTCCCAGGCGCCCATGGTGGTCTTGGAAACGCTTTCCGCCGAAACTTCCACCGCGTACCAGTCTTCGCCTTTGTCGACGATGGTCAGGCAGACGCCGTTATGGGCGATGGACGCCCCGATGTCGATGCCACCCAGGTCGTAGGCGGTCTTGACCTCGAAACGGGTTTCCTTGCCCGGGCTGCGAACGACGCTGCGAATTTCGCCCAAATCGGTGACGATGCCGGTGAACATCGGCCCATACTCCTTAGATTTTTCGATAGATTTCCATAATGTCTGCGCCGATCGGGCGGACGTCGACGCATTCGAAAACAGGGGTCTGCGACAGATGGTCGACCCCAAAGGACACGGCGGCCGGCAAGCCGTCGCCGCCGATCAGACGCGGTGCGCGGAACCACACCAGACGGTCCACCAGTCCCAAACGCAGCAAGGTGGCGGTCAGGTGGGCGCCACCTTCCACCAGAACACGGGTCAGGCCGCTTTCGGCCAGGATGTCCAGGGCGGCCGCCATATCCAGGCCGGATTCGTCGCCCGGCAGTTCGACCACGTCGATGCCGGCATCCTCGAAAGCCAGACGACGTTCCTCGTCGGCCCCCTCGCGGGTCAGGATCCAAGTGGAGACATCCGACGCGCTGGCCACCAGCTTGCTGGTCAGCGGCAGGCGCAGATGGCCGTCGACCACCACGCGCACCGGCGAACGGTCTTCCAGTCCGGGCAAACGGCAGGTCAGTTCGGGATCGTCGGCCAAAGCCGTGCCGCTGCCCACCATGATGGCGTCGCTTTCGGCCCGTAGCAGATGGCCGGCCTGACGGGCGATGGGCCCGGTGATCCACTTGCTTTCGCCGCCATGGGTGGCGATGCGGCCGTCCAGGGTGGTGGCCAGCTTGGCGGTGACCAGCGGACGGCCACGGGTCACCTTGGACAGGAAACCGGCGTTCAGTTCAGTGGCCTCGTCGGCCATGATCCCGGTGGTCACGACCAAACCGGCGTCACGCAGCATGGTGATGCCGCGTCCCGACACCCGGGGATCGGGGTCTTGGATGGCCACCACCACGCGGGCGATACCGGCGGCGATCAGCGCCTCGGCGCAAGGGGGCGTCTTGCCATGATGGGAACACGGTTCCAGCGTCACATAGGCGGTGCCGCCGCGTGCCGCCGCGCCGGCCATGGCCAGGGCCTCGGTCTCGGCGTGGGGGCGACCGCCGGGCTGGGTCCAGCCCCGGCCCACCACCCTGCCCCCGGTGACGATGACGCAGCCGACGGCCGGGTTCGGCCACACGTTTCCCAGACCGCGCCTGGCCAAGGCCAGGGCGGAACGCATATGGGCGCGGTCGCCGTCAGAGGTCGTCGTCAGCGCCACCGACCATCTTTCCCAGGAAGTCCTCGAAGTCCTTGGCCTCGCGGAAATTGCGATAGACCGAGGCGTAACGGACATAGGCGACCTTATCCAGGTCCATCAGCACGTCCATGACCAGTTCGCCGATATACTTGGACGGCACTTCGTTCTCGCCCATGCTTTCCAGGCGGCGATGGATGCCGTTGGCGATACGTTCGACCTGTTCTTCCTCGACCGGGCGCTTGCGAAGGGCGATCCGCAGGGATTTCAACAGCTTCTCGCGGTCGAACGGCGACCGCGAGCCGTCTTTCTTGATCACCACCAGATCGCGGATCTGCACCCGCTCGAAGGTGGTGAAGCGCGAACCGCACTCCGGACAGGAGCGGCGGCGGCGGATGGCCGAATTGTCTTCGGTCGGCCGCGAATCCTTCACCTGGGTGTCATCGTGGCCACAAAACGGACAGCGCATACGTCACTCCCCCAAACGATGCCGGAGCCTCGACCCCCGAGGCTCCGGTTCTTGGTCGTTATTGATAGATCGGGAACCGGCGGCACAGCTCCGCCACTTCGGCACGGGCCTTCTTCTCGGCGGCGGAATTGTCGTCCGGGTTGGCGGCCAGACCGTCCAGCACGTCACCGATCAGTTCGCCGACCTGCTTGAATTCCTCGACACCGAAGCCACGGGTGGTGGCGGCCGGAGTACCCAGACGGACGCCCGAGGTGATGGTCGGCTTTTCCGGGTCGAACGGGATGCCGTTCTTGTTGCAGGTCATGCCGGCATGTTCCAGGCTGGCCTCGGCGGCCTTGCCGGTCAGCTTCTTCGGACGCAGGTCGACCAGCATCAGGTGCGAATCGGTGCCGCCCGAAACGATGGCCAGACCACGGCGCACCAGGGTATCGGCCAAGGCGCGGGCATTGGCGACCACCTGGGTGGCGTAGGTCTTGAATTCCGGCTGCAGGGCTTCGCCGAAGGCCACCGCCTTGCCGGCGATCACATGCATCAGCGGACCGCCCTGGATGCCTGGGAAAATGGCCGAGTTGATCTTCTTGGCGATGGCTTCGTCATTGGTCAGGATCATGCCGCCGCGCGGACCGCGCAGGGTCTTGTGGGTGGTGGTGGTGACCACGTGGGCGTGCGGGAACGGGCTGGGATAGGCGCCGCCGGCGACCAGGCCGGCGAAGTGCGCCATGTCGACCATGAACAGCGCGCCCACTTCGTCGGCGATCTTACGGAAGCGGGCGAAGTCGATTTCACGCGGATAGGCCGAACCGCCGGCGATGATCAGCTTGGGCTTGTTTTCGCGGGCCAGCTTTTCCACTTCGTCGAAGTCGATGCGGGCGTCTTGCAGACGCACACCGTACTGGACGGCCTTGAACCACTTGCCCGACTGGTTGGGGGCGGCGCCATGGGTCAGGTGACCACCGGCGGCCAGGCTCATGCCCATGATGGTGTCGCCGGGTTGGACGAGGGCCATGAAGACGCCCTGGTTGGCCTGCGAGCCCGAGCTGGGCTGCACGTTGGCGAAGCCGCAGCCGAACAGCTTGCAGGCGCGGTCGATGGCCAGTTGCTCGACGATGTCCACGTATTCGCAGCCGCCGTAATAGCGCTTACCCGGATAACCTTCCGCGTACTTGTTGGTCAGCACCGAACCCTGGGCTTCGAGAACCGCGCGGGACACGATGTTTTCCGAGGCGATCAGCTCGATCTGGTCTTGCTGGCGCGACAGTTCCTTGGAGATGGCGGCGAAGACGTCGGCGTCGCGGTCGGCCAAGGTGGTGCGGAAGAAGGCGTCGGTATTGGTCATCGTCAGACTTTCTTTGCAGGCGGAAGAATTCGGAAATGAAACGTCAGGAAGCGTCGCCCAGCTTGGCGACACGGCGCGCATGGCGGCCACCCTCGAACTCGGTGGTCAGGAAGATGTCCACGCATTGCTTGGCCACTTCCGGTCCCATGGTGCGCCCCCCCAGGACCAGGACGTTGGCGTCGTTGTGCTGACGGCACATCAGGGCGCCATAGGCGTCGTGCACCAGGGCGGCGCGGACATGGGGAAAACGGTTGGCGGCGATGGAAATGCCGATGCCGGTGCCGCACATCAGCACACCCTTGCTGGCCTTGCCCTGCTTCAGGGCGTCGGCCATGGCGACGGCGAAATCGGGATAGTCCACCGATTGGGAATCGTGGGTGCCCAAATCGACCACTTCGACCCCCTTCCCCTTCAGGAAGTCGGCCAGCAGGGCCTTCATTTCCAGGCCGCCGTGATCGGAAGCGAGCGCGATGATTTCCTTGGTCATTGTCGGGATTCCCGGTTTTTCGCCAGACAGAGGCGTTCCATACCATATATCCGCACACATTGCCAATGCGCCACCATCTCATGGGGCATGCCAGAAACGCCCGCTCGTATACATCTGCCTGGTGATACCACCCGGGATCGATGACAGGTCGCGCCAAGAACCCGGCCGGGTTATCCAGGGAAATTCTGGCGGATACCAGGAAAACCCAGGGCCTTTTACTGATTTTTGGCATTCAGCAAAGAATTCGTTATTCACGGTAGTCAATTTTAAATTGACTTGAAAGACAAGCCATGCGCAGATTGGGAATGCATATGAAATAACCGACATCTCGGATCAAGACCATGAGCGACAATCCCGCCGACAAGATCAGCCACGACGACATTCTGCGCATGGCCGTGGACGTGGTCTCTGCCTATGTCAGCAACAATCCGTTGCCGGCCTCGCAAATCCCCGAGATCATCAATACGGTCTACACTTCCCTGTCTTCCCTTGACTCCACCCCGGCGGAAACCAAGGTCGAAGCGCCGAAGCCGGCTATTTCGGTGAAGAAGTCGGTCCACCCCGACTACATCATCTGCCTGGAAGACGGCAAGAAGCTGAAGATGCTGAAGCGCCACCTGCGCACCACCTACAACATGACCCCCGACGAATACCGGGCCAAGTGGGGTCTGCCGCCCGATTACCCAATGGTCGCCCCCAACTATGCCGCCCAGCGGTCCGACTTCGCCAAGAAGATCGGCCTGGGCCGAAAGGCCGGCGAGGATGAAACCCCGGCCAAGCGCAAAAGCAAATAAGCCGCCGATCGATGAAAAGCCCCGCCGAAACGGCGGGGCTTTTCTTTTGGGTGTTTGACCACCGTCAGGGAACAGCCGCCCTTCGCCGCCTAGACTGCCGCCAGCTTAAGGAGGCAAGACGATGAAGGATTCACAGATTACCGCGCTGTTCATGGCCGTCGGCATCGTGGTGACCGCCTTCGCCCTGCACCGCAACCGCGCCCTGGGCCGCAAGGCCCTGCTGCTGGTGCTGGCCAGCACCTTGGTGGTTGCCGGCTTCATATTCGTCACCTTGGGGGATTGATCACCAAGGCTCTGGCATACGCTTCCCCCTTATGGGAATATTGGTTCCGTATTATTGTATTCGGCTACTCCTGCCATCAACCACGGGGCCCCCATGATTCGCCTTGCCAACGTGCTGATCATCAATGCCAACGCGACCCAGGTGGTGGCCTTGAAGGAACGACTCGCACGTGGCGGCTATCACGCCGGCATCGCCTTCGACATGGCCCAGGGACTGGCCCTGGCCCAGGCCGACCATCCAGACCTGATCCTGCTCAGCGGCGACGACGCCATGGATATGGCCATCACGCTGAAGAACGGTGAAACCACCGCCAACATTCCGGTGGTGGTGCTGGTTGACCGCATGGATTCCGCCCTGTGCACCCAATGTCTGGACGTGGGCATCGACGACGTGCTGAACATCGGCTGCGAGGACGCGGAACTGTTCGCCCGCATGCGGCCGCTGGTGCGTCTGGCCACCATGCACGCCGAATTGCGCCAGCGCGCCGCCATCGCCAAGACTTTCAACGTCGCCGCCCGCCACCGGGTCGAGGAAACCGGCACGCAGCCGCCGGCCATCCTGATCATCGGCGACGACCCGACCCCGGTGGCGACGGTTCTGGAAGGCTGTGGTGAAATCGTCACCAGCGCCACGCTGTACGAAGCTGAAGACATTCTGGTGCGACGCAACTTCGACGCCGCGGTATTGTCCTTCGCCCAGGAAACCGACGGCTTGCTGGGCTTTTGCTCGCAGGTCCGCAACAACCCCCGCCTGTTCAACCTTCCCATGGTGCTGCTGGCCAATGTGGGCACTGACACCATTGACGCCTATCGGCGCGGCGCCACCCGCGTCATCGGCCGTCCGGTCGATCCCATGGTGCTGAAGGCGGCGGTGCTGACCCTGGTACGACGCCAGCAATTGCGCTGGAACATTCGCGGCGCGCTCAACGACAGCTTGGCCCCCGCCACCCGTGAAGAGGTCACCGGACAGTACAGCCGCGCCTTCCTTGAGGCCTATCTGTCCAGCCGCATCGAAACCGCCAAGGCCCAGGACCGTCATCTGGCGGTGGTGTTCTTCGCCGCCCCCAACATCGAAGGGGTGCGCCAGCAGTTCGGCGACGACGCGGCGCTGCACCTGACCCAGCAGGTTGGCCAATGGATCACCGGCCTGTTGCGGGCCGAGGACCTGACGGCGTCGTTCAAGCCGCACGAATTCTGCGTGGTGCTGCCCGACACCCCCATTCACGAGGCCGAAGTGGTGATGCACCGCATCGCCGGAGTTCTGGCCTATACCGATTTCGCCGTGCGCGACGTCTATCAACCGGTCAAGGTTTGGGTGCAGGTGGGCTGCACGGTGGTCGCGCCCGGCGATTCCTTGGAAACGGTGCTGAGACGGGCTCGGCAGAACCTGGATTAAGGACGGGGCACGTGAGGATCGAATTCATTTTCGACACCGTCTGTCCTTGGTGCTATGTGGGCAAGCGCCGCTTCGAGCGTGCCTTGGCCCAGCGTCCCGGCACGCGGGCCGAAATCACTTGGCGCCCCTTCCTGCTGAACCCCGACATTCCGCCTGAAGGAATCGACCGCCGGTCCTATCTGGACCGCAAGTTCGGCGGCCCGGCCCGGGTCAACCGCATCCATGCCGCCGTCGCCAGCGCCGGGGCCGCCGAAGGCATCGAATTCGCCTTCGACCGCATCACACGGGCCCCCAACACCTTGAATTCGCACCGCCTGATCCGTTATGCCGCCGATTTCGGCCGTCAGTCGGAAGTGGTCGAAGCACTCTATCGGGCTTATTTCGTCGAAGGCATGGATATCGGCCTGATCCCGGTGTTAATCCTGATCGGCGAGAAGCTGGGCTTGCCCGGCCGCGAGCTGGAAGACTACCTGCGTTCCGACGCCGACATCGCGGCAGTGATGAACGACAACGCCCGCGCCCATCGCCAGGGCGTCAACGGCGTGCCCTGCCTGATCCTGGACGGTTCCTACGCCCTGGCCGGGGCGCAGGAACCCGACATCCTGCTGCGGCTGATCGACATTGCCCGCCAGTCGGAAACCGAACTGGCGCTGTCGTCGTGACCAGTACGGACTGATCACGCCGCCCGGGCGATTTCCACCAGCTTGCCCATCAGCTTTTGCACCAATTTGACCCGCTTGGCCGGTTCGTCCCAGGCACGGACGAACACCAGCTTGTGGTCGGGGCGCAGCTTGGCGGCGCCGCCCTGCTGGGCGATGTACTGCACCAGGCCTATGGGATTGGCGAAGCTGTTGCCGCGGAAGGTGACCACCGCACCCTTGGGGCCGGCGTCGACCTTTTCCACCCCGGCCTGTTTGCACAAGCCCTTGACCGCCACCACTTCCAGCAGGTTTTCCACCTCGGCCGGCATCTTGCCGAAGCGGTCCACCAGTTCGGACGCCAAAGCGTCGATTTCCTCGCGGTCGGCCAAGGTGGCGATCCGGCGGTACAGCGACAGCCGTACCGACAGATCGGCCACATAGGTTTCGGGGATCAAGACCGGGGTGCCCAGGGTGATCTGCGGCGACCATTCCTCGACGGCGATCTGGTCTTCGCCACCCTTGGCGGCGGCCACCGCTTCCTCGATCAGTTGCTGGTACAACTCGATACCCACTTCGCGGATATGGCCCGATTGTTCCTCGCCCAGCAGGTTGCCGGCACCGCGGATGTCCAGGTCGTGGCTGGCCAACTGGAAGCCAGCGCCGAGCGAATCCAGGGTCTGCATGACGTGCAGGCGCTTTTCGGCGGCTTTCGACAACACCTTGTCGGTGGGCAGGGTGAAATAGGCGTAGCCGCGGGTCTTGCCGCGCCCGACACGGCCGCGCAGCTGATAAAGCTGACCCAGGCCGAACATGTCGGCGCGGTGGATGATCAGCGTGTTGACCGACGGCATGTCCAGACCGGATTCGATGATGTTGGTGGACAGCAGCACGTCATATTGCTTGTCGCCGAAGGCGGTCATCACCTCTTCCAGTTCCGTCGGCGTCAGACGGCCATGGGCGACGGCGCATTTGACCTCGGGGACCAGCTTGGCCAGTCGGTCGGCGACGCGGTCGATGTCGGCCAGACGCGGGCAGACATAGAATACCTGACCGCCGCGATAACGTTCGCGCAGGATGGCTTCGCGCAGCACCACCGGATCAAACGGCAACACGAAAGTCCGCACCACCAAGCGATCGACGGGGGGCGTGGCGATGACGCTCATTTCCTTCACCCCGGTCAGCGCCAGTTGCAAGGTGCGCGGGATCGGCGTCGCCGTCAGCGTCAGCACGTGGACGTCGGATTTCAGTTGCTTCAGGCGTTCCTTGTGGCCGACGCCGAAATGCTGTTCCTCGTCGATGATCAACAGGCCCAGGCGCTTGAAGCTGATGGACTTGGCCAGCACGGCATGGGTGCCGACGACGATGTCCACCGAGCCGTCGGCCACACCGGCCTTGACCTGATTCGCCCGCTTGGCGGTGACCAGACGCGAGAGTTGTTCCACCTGCAGCGGCAGGCCTTTGAAGCGTTCGGCGAAATTGCGGTAATGCTGGCGCGCCAACAGGGTGGTCGGCACCACCACGGCGACCTGCATGCCGGACATGGCGGCGACGAAGGCGGCGCGCATGGCCACCTCGGTCTTGCCGAAGCCGACGTCGCCGCAAACCAGACGGTCCATGGGCCGGCCCGAGCCCAGATCGGCCACCGTGTCCTCGATGGCGCGGGCCTGATCCTCGGTCTCGGCATAGGGGAAACGGGCGCAGAATTCGTCCCACAGTCCTTCCGGCGGCGTAAGGCTTTCCGATTTGCGCAGCTGGCGCTGGGCGGCGATGGCGATCAATTGTTCGGCCATGTCGCGGATGCGCTTCTTCAGCTTGGCCTTGCGGGCCTGCCAGGCGGCGCCGCCCAGGCGGTCCAGCTGGGCGCCGGCCTGTTCCGAACCGTAACGGGTCAGAACTTCGATGTTTTCGACGGGAACGAACAGCTTGTCGCCACCGTCATAGATCACCCGCAGGCAGTCATGGGGCGCGCCCGAGACCTGCAGCGTCACCAGTCCGTCGTAACGGCCGATGCCGTGTTCCAGATGGACCACCAGATCGCCTTCAGACAGGGCCGAGGCCTCGGCGATGAACTGGGCGCCCTTGCGCTTTTTCTTGGCCGGCCGCGCCAGTCGGTCGCCCAGCAGATCCTGTTCGGTGACGATGCAGAAATCCGGGGTGGCGAAACCGTGGTCCAGGCCCAGCACCACCATGGGCAAGGATTTGGCCGAAGCGTCTCGCGCCTCGGTCCAGCTGTCCACTTGGACCGGCTTCATGCCATGATCGGCCAGAACATGGGACAGACGGTCGCGGGAACCGGCGCTCCATGCCGCCAGAACCACCCGACGGCTTTCGCTGTTCACGTAATCGCGCAAGGCTTCATAGACGTTGCCGTCGGGCCGGGCGCGGATGTCGGCGAAGTCGCGGCCCATGCGGCCGCCGGCATCGCCCCCCTTCTCATCCGAGGACGCGAAGGGCGACAGCGCCAGACAGGGGCGCACCGCCAGCAGGCGGTTCCACTCGTCGGTTTCCAGATAAAGTCGGTTGGGCGGCAGCGGATGATAGACCATGCCCGATTCGGCTAGACCGGCGCCGGTGATGGTGCGCCGCGCCTCGTAATATTCCAGGATCAAAGCATGGCGGGCATCGCGGGCTTCGTCCACCTGGTGATCCAGCACCGCCAGGGCGTCGGGCACATAGGCGAACAAGGTGTCCATGCCGTCATGGAACAGCGGCAGCCAATGTTCCATGCCGGTGAACTTGATGCCTTGCGACACCGATTCGTAAAGCGGGTCGGCACTGCTGACCACGCCGAACAATTCGCGGTAACCGCTGCGGAATCGCGCGATGGACTCGTCGTCCAGGATCACTTCCGACACCGGGGCCAGGGCGAAGCTTTGCAACTGCCCGGTGGTGCGCTGGCTCATGGGGTCGAAAGAACGGATGCTCTCCAGCTCGTCGCCAAAGAAATCCAGGCGCACCGGTTCCGGCGTTCCCGGCGGGAACAGATCCAGGATACCGCCGCGCACCGCGTATTCGCCCGGCTCCATCACCGTGTCGGTGCGGCCATAGCCATTGCGGTTCAAGAAGCCGATGACATGATCGACGTCCAGACGGCCGCCGACACGGGCGGCGAAGCTGGACTTGGCCAGAACCTGACGGGGTGGGACACGTTGCACCAGGGCAGCGACCGAGGTCAGCACCACCCGCGGCCCCTGGGCCGGCCCGTGCGCCAGACGGCACAGCGAATCAATGCGCCGCGCCACCACGTCCACATGGGGCGACACCCGGTCATAGGGCACGCAATCCCAGGCGGGAACGTCCACCACCTCGATTTCGGGGGCGAAGAAGGCCAGCATTTCGGCCATGCGGGCCATGCGCGCATCGTCGCGGGCCACGTACAGCACGTCGCGGCCAGCCCAGGCCCGGGCCAGTTCGGCCAGGGCCAAGGAATCGGCGCCTTCGGGGGCGCCAGCCAGTGAATGTCGGCCGGTAAAATCGGTGATATTTTTTATATTAATCAAGTGCGTGCAGCTTCGTTTTGAACGAATTTCTTAATCATGGCCATGACATCGTGATCGTATTGGGCCGGCACGTCCTGCTTGTTGGTCACCCAATTGAACAGGTCGGTGTCGGGCTCGGCGATCAGGGTTTCGAAGCGGTCCACCTGTTCAGGGGTCAGGCTGGCCAGGTATTTCTCGGCGAAACCGCCGAACAGGATGTCGTTTTCGTTCGAGCCCATGTGGTGGGCGCGGAACATCAGACGCTTCAATCGTGCTTCCATCTTAAGCCTGGACTTCCATGGTCGTGGTCCCTGGCCTTGGCGGCCTTTGCGCACTAGGATATAGAGCGTTCCCGCCCGTCTGTCAGCCACCAACCGGCCTTTTTCATGCGCCCCAGCCTGCTGAACCCACTGTTCGCCCCCATCGGCACCCTGCCCGGCATCGGCCCCAAATTGGCGCCGCTGTACGAGCGTTTGGTCGGCCCCAAAGTGGCGGACCTGCTGTGGCACCTGCCGTCCGGGGTGATCGACCGGCGTTTTTCCCCCAAACTGGCCGACGCGCCGGCCGGCAAGGTGGCGACCATCACGGTGATGGTGGACGCCCACTATCCGTCGGGCAGCCCCAAGCGCCCCTATCGGGTGCGGGTGTCCGACGAAACCGGCTTTGCCCATCTGGTGTTCTTCCATGCCCGCGAAGACTGGCTGCGCCGGCAATTGCCCCAAGGCGAATGGCGGGTGGTCAGCGGCGTGGTCGAGCATTTCAACAACGACATCCAGATCACCCACCCCGACCACGTCGTCCCCCTGGCCGACCGCGACAAGGTGACGGGGATCGAGCCCATCTATCCGCTGACCGGCGGCCTGACCGCCAAGATGGTGGCGAAAACCGTGCGCGGCGCCCTGGACCGCGTCCCCGAATTGCCGGAATGGCAGGACCCGGCGTGGTTCGCCCGCCAGAACTGGCCCGGCTGGCACAAGGCCTTGAACGACCTGCACCAGCCGCAATCGGAACAGGCGGTGGCCGAGGACAGCCCAGCCCGCCGCCGTCTGGCCTATGACGAGCTTTTGTCCAACCAGTTGGCGCTGATGATGGTGCGCGCCCACATGCGCAAGCTGAAAGGACGCGCCATCCCGGTTTCCACCCGTTTGCGCCCCCAGGTGATGGCCGCCCTGCCCTTTGCCCTGACCGGCGCCCAGACCCGGTCCCTGGGGGAAATCGACGCCGACATGGTCGAGCCCTTGCGCATGCTGCGCCTGTTGCAGGGCGACGTCGGCAGCGGCAAGACGGTGGTGGCGCTTTTGGCCATGCTGAACGCGGTGGAAGCCGGCGCCCAGGCGGCGCTGATGGCGCCCACCGAAATCCTGGCCCGCCAGCATTTCGAAACCATCGGCCCGTTGGTGGAAAGCGCCGGTCTGCGGGTCGCCCTGCTGACCGGCCGCGACAAAGGCAAGGCACGTGACGCCATCCTGGCCGATCTGGCATCGGGGGCCATCCATATCCTGATCGGCACCCATGCGCTGTTCCAAGAAGACGTGACCTACGCCGACCTGGCCTTCGCCGTCATCGACGAACAGCACCGATTCGGCGTGCATCAGCGTCTGGAACTGGCGTCCAAGGGACAGGCGGTGGACATGCTGGTGATGACCGCCACCCCCATCCCCCGCACTCTGCTGCTGACCAGCTATGGCGACATGGATTCGTCGCGTCTGGACGAAAAGCCGCCGGGGCGTCAGCCGGTCAGCACAAGGGTGCTGCCGCTTTCCCGCATGGACGACGTCATTGACGGCATCGGCCGCGCCATCCATGGCGGCGCCCGGGTCTATTGGGTGTGTCCACTGGTGGAGGATTCGGAAACATCCGATCTGGCGGCGGCGGAAGAACGGCATCGCCACCTGGAACAATTGTTCGGCACCTGTGTCGGGCTGGTCCATGGCAAGATGAAGGGGCCGGCCAAGGACAAGGTGATGGCCGCTTTCGCCGCCGGAGAACTGTCCATCCTGGTGGCCACCACGGTGATCGAGGTGGGCGTCAACGTCCCCGAGGCCACCATCATGGTGATCGAGCACGCCGAACGCTTCGGTCTGGCGCAATTGCACCAGTTGCGCGGCCGGGTCGGACGCGGGACCGGGGCGTCGTCGTGCCTGTTGCTGTACGATTCACCTTTGTCGGAAAACTCCAAGGCGCGGCTGGAGATCATGCGGGCCACCGAGGACGGCTTCGTCATCGCCGAGGAAGATTTGCGCCTGCGCGGCGGCGGCGAGATTTTGGGGACGCGGCAAAGCGGCCTGCCGGAATTCAAATTGGCCGATTTGTCGATCCATGGTGAATTGCTGGCCGCCGCCCGCGACGATGCGGCGTTGATCCTGGCCCGCGACCCGGACCTGCAGTCGGAACGCGGTCAGGCGTTGCGCACGCTGCTGTATCTGTTTGAACGCGACGCGGCGGTCCATACCCTTAGGTCGGGGTGACAGCACAGCTGAAACGGGCATATCATCGCCGAACAGCCCCGAAAAAGGTGACCGGCCGTGTCCAAGCATGCACCACCGCCAACCCGATATGGCCCGGCCACCGTCGGACAGCCCATGCCGGCCCATCGTCCAGCCGTGCGGCACACGCCCCCCGCCACCAAATACGCCATGGCGGCGCGTCCCGGAATTGGCGCGGTGCAAAGGATGCAGCAAAACACCCTGGACACCGCCTTGGCCAATGACATCGACTTCGTCACCCCCTCGCTGGGCAATGCGACGAACGTCTACACCCACACCCGGACCTTCGCCAAGGAACGAAGCGCCAAGCGCGCCTGCCAGTCGGTGGCCATCGGCGGCATCCTGAACCGCAACCCCGAGGACATCTTCAAGGAACTGTTCCACATCGCCAACCGGGTCAACAGCAAGGTCGAGGCGCAGGACGCTTCCACGCTTACCCAGATCGGCAACGTCAACACCGCCTTGTCATCCTTCGGCTTCGACATGAGCGAAGAAGGCAAGCAAGGGTTCAGCGACTACGACTTCGCCAGCGAAACCATCATCGTCGGCTACCTGATCAGCAACGGGTTCACCGAATGCACCGGCGGCGACAAGGGGAAATGGCTGAAGACCTTTCGCGACAGCGCCGCGGCCGGGAAATACGTGTTGATGACCCCGGGCCACGCGGTGGCCTTCATCATCTCGGGCGGAACCGGCAAGACCCCGCGCAGCGTCGCCGTGTTCGACGCCGACGCGGGAACGCCGAACACGCTTGCCGCCAGCAGCGAGAAGAAAACCATCCAGGCCGTATTCAAGCACGCATAAGGCGGGACGGTTCACCCCGCCGGGGTAAGTTTCAGTTCCGGCTGTTCCACCTGGGCCTTGCGGTGCGGCGGCACCAGGATACCGGTCGAGATCACCATCTTCAGCCCCTCTTCCACGCTCATGTCCAGCACGCGGACGTCGGCACGCGGCAGGAACAGCAGAAAGCCCGACGTCGGGTTCGGGGTGGTCGGCACGAAGACGTTGACCATGTCCCGGTCGAACATGGAAGCGATTTCCCCCCGCGAATTGCCGGTGATGAAGGCCATGGTCCAGATGCCGGGGCGCGGATATTCGATCAGCGCCACTTCGCGGAAGGCATTGGCCTTTTGCGCCAGCATGGTCTCGAAAATCTGCTTCACCGCCGAATAGATGCCCGACAGCACCGGCATGCGTTCCAAGATCAGGTCGTACAGCTTGACCAGGATGCGGCCGACGAAGCCGGCGGTCAGCATGCCGATCAGGGTCAGGCCGACCACCACCACGATCAGGCCGAAACCGGGAAAGCCCCAGTTCTGCGGGTTCAATTCCGGCGGAATGAACGGCCAGACCTGGTTATCCATGAACTTGATGAACTGCCAGGCCAGATAGAAGGTAATGGACACCGGAGCGGTGACCAGGATACCGGCGAAGAAATAGGCGCGCAGCCGCGCCATCACCCCGATGTGAAACGGCACGCTGACCTTTGGCGTCTGTTGGTCGCCCTGGTTTTCCTGGCTCATGATGGGTCGCTTACCGTTCGTGGAAGGATTGCTGAAGCTGGGTGAAGATAGGTTTCAGCATGTACTGGAACAAGGTCTTGTCGCCAGTGATGATTTCCGCCGACACGGTCATGCCCGGCGCCACCTGGAAATGTCCGGGGGTCGAGCCGACATAATTCTTGTCCAGGCTGACATTGGCCTTGAAGAAGGGTTCCCCCTTTTCGTTCAGGAAGGACGAAGCGGAAATGCGTTCCAGCTTGCCCGAGATCGAGCCGTAGCGGGCGAAGTCGTAGGTGGTGACCTTGACCCGGACCTTTTGGCCGATGCGCAAATGGCCGACATCGCGGGGCAGAACCTTGGCCTCGACCCGCATTTCCTGGTCGACGGGAACGATTTCCGTGATCAGCCCGCCGGGCTGGATCACCGCGCCCTGGTTCTTGACCGTCAGCCCCTTGATATAGCCCTTGGCCGGCGATTCGATGATCAGGCGGGTCACCCGGTCTTCCAGGCGGGCGATGGTTTCCTGCACCTGGGCCAATTCGGCGATGGTGACGCCCATTTCGTCCATGTTCTGCTTTTGCAGGGACGACTGGCTGTCGATCAGCCGGTTCTCCATTTCCGACACCGCTTCACGCGCCGTCACCGTCTGGCCGACCATGCGGGTCAACTCGCCCTCGGCACGGGCCAGTTCGCGTTTGGTGTCCAAGTGGGTGATGCGGGTCACCAGCCCCTTGGCCACCAACTGGTCGCGAATCTTCATTTCCTCGGCCAGGGCGTGAACCTGATCACGCAGGCTTTTTTGCTGGGATTCCATCAGGCGCAGGTCGGCACGCTTTTGTTCGATCTGGGCCAGGATGATCGAGCGCGCCGTGTCGCGGGACTGCACCTGGGCCTGATAGATGGACATGTTGTCGGAAATCAGCGACGCGTATTGGTTGCCGGCAAAGCTGAAATCGGGCTTGCGGCTTTCGACGAAGGCGCGCAGACGCTCGGACTTCAGCAGCAGGGTCATTTCACGGGCACGGGTCTGTTCCAGCTCGGCCAGGGCCTGGGCCGGCGACAGCTTCAAGATGGGCTGCCCGACCTCGACCAGTTCGCCTTCCTTGACCAGGATTTCCTCGACGATGCCGCCTTCCAGGTGCTGCACGGTCTTGATCGAGCCTTGCGGCAAAATCTCGCCTTCGGCCACCGCCACTTCATCCACCGTGGTCAACGCGCTCCATCCCAGGAACACCGCGCAGGCGGCGCAGGCCAGGTAAATGGTCAGACGGATCAGCGGCGTGGTGCCGGATTCTTCCAGTTGCACCGCCTGGGCCAGATGGCGCGCCACCCGGCTGGACTGCTTGATCTCGACCTTGGCGGTCTCGCCGGGGGGCTGATTTTGCGGGACGTTGACGAGGCTTTGACTGGTCATGGCTGGATCACATCCCGGGGCTAAATCAAATCCGGAGGAATACGGGCGCGGACTTCGTCGGCAGGACCTGCCAGACGCAGATAACCGCCATCGAACACCAGGATCTTGTCGGCGAAACGCAGGTGGCTGGGACGATGGGTCACCATGAAGATAGTGGATTGACCGCGGAAATATTCAACCGCCTGCATGAACTGACGGTCGCCGTCGAAATCCAGGCCGTTGACCGGTTCGTCGAACAGCATCAACGGACTGCGCTTCAGATAACAGCGCGCCAGCGACAGCTTCTGGACGAAGCTGGTGGGCAGGTGGTCGATGTTGGAATCGCCCACGCGGGTATCCATGCCGCGCGGCAACGCCATGATCTCGTCCCACACGTCAGCCATCTCGCAGGCCCAGCGGATATCGGATTCGGTGGCCGTCGGCTGGGCCAGGCGCAAGTTCTGGGCGATGGTGCCAAAGAACAGGTTGCACACCTGGGGCACATAGCCGATGGCGTGGCGCAGTTCCAAGGGATCGATCTGGCGCATGTCGGAATTGTCGATGCGCACCGACCCGGCCTGGGGGGCGTAAAGCCCCATCATCAGCTTGATGATGGTGGACTTGCCCGAGCCGTTGCGCCCGGTGACCGCCACCACTTCGCCCGGTTCGATGTCGAAGGAGACACCCACCAGCGCCGGGTCGGCGTCGTTGGAATAGCGAAGCGACACGCGCGAGAACGACACCCTGCCCTTCAGGTTCTTCAAGGGCGCCACCATGGCCTTGGGGTCGCGTTCCGGCTTCAGGTTCATCAGCTGGTCGATCTGGGTGATCGACCCCCTGACCTGCTCGACCCGCTGGATCAGGGTGAAGGCGGTCTGCAACGGCCCCAGCACCCGCCACACCAGCATCATGGCGGCGATCAGGCCGCCGGTGGTCATGGTGCCGTCGATGACGCCCAGCACACCGGTGGAAATGGTGGCCAGACCCGAGGACACGATCAGGATGTTTGACCCGGTGGTGATCATGGCGGCGAAGATGCCGTTCTTGAAACCGCCATAAGCCGCACGGGCCGACATGTCGCGGTAACGCTTGGTCCAGTTGTGCTCGGCCGCCGCCAGCTTGACGGCGCGCATCTTGCCCAGGGTCTCGATCAGGAATTCCTGCCGGCGCGAGGCGGCGCGGGACGCGATGGACACGTTCTTCCTGACCACCGGCATCACCAGATAGCCGCCGATGATGAACAGCAAGGTGGCGATCACCGGGACCAGGGCGATGATGCCGCCCAGGAAGAAGATGATGGCGAAATAGAAGATGGCGAAGGGCAGTTCCATGAACACCGTGGCCAAGGGCCCGGTGAAGAACTCACGCACCGATTCGAAATCCTTGATGCGGGCGACCTGGGCGCCGATGGTGGCGCGCTCGGTGAAGCCGGGCGGCAAGGCCAGCAGATGCTGGAAGATGTTGTTGCCCATGATGTTGTCCAGCCGCGCCCCGATGAAGGCCAGGATGCGGGCGCGCACGGCGCGCAAGATGGCGTCGAAGACCAGGGCGAAGGCGACGCCCAGACACAACGCCATCAGCAAGTTCATGGAATTGGTGCCGATCACCTTGTCGTAGATGTTCATGACGAAGACCGGGGTGGCCAGCGCGATGACGTTCAGGAACAAGGTGACGAAGAAGGCCTGCCAGAACAGGGGACGGAAACGTTCCAGCACGGTGCGGAACCAGCCGGTGCGGCTGGGGGCGGTTTCGCCCAGCGCGGTGAAGAAATAGGCGGTGCCCTTCAGCTTGCCGTCTTCAAGCTGACGGACTTGGTCCTGGGCGCTGTCATAGACCTCGATGCCGGCGGCATCCTTGGAACGGATGACCAGGGCCGCCTGGTTGTCGGGCAGGAACAGGCACGGCACCAGACGGGAATCGATTTCGTCCAAGGTGACCCGCACCGGACGGCTGGAATAATTCAACTGCGCCATCACGTTGCGCAGGCCGGTCAGGTCCAGGTCGTTGGCGAAATGCGGCAGCGACTCGGCGACGTGGCGCGGGTCGCCTTTCCAGCCCAGGGCCTTGAGCAAGGGCAACAGACAGGCGGCCAGATCGGACGCGGCGGAAAAGCCGCCCAGGATGGACCGCTCCATCTGTGCCTGATAATGCTCGATGGCCTGCTGGCTGGCCTTGGCCGGCTGGGCGGCGGGGGCGACCTGGTTCATGAGCCACCTGCCGGAGCGGCCAAGGACAAGAAGGGGTTGTCGTCTTTCGGCGGCTTGGCGGTCAGCACGCCATGGTCCAGGTCATAGACCTTGTCGGCCAGCTTGACCAGCGACGGACGGTGGGTGACCAGGACCAGGGTCCGTTTGCCCTTGGCCCGTTCCAACCACACGCGCAGGAAGTTGTCGCCCGCCGAATCAACGGCGGTGTTGGCTTCGTCGAACAACACGATGCGCGGGTTGTGGACCAAGGCGCGGGCGATGGCGATGCGCTGCTTGATGCCGCGCGGCAGGGAATCATAGGCGCCGTCACCCACCGGGGTGTCGAAGCCGAAAGCCATGGTGGCCACCACTTCGTCCAGGCCCAAAAGGCCGGCAGTTTCCACCGCGATGTCGTCGTATTCGGGACGGAACATGGTGATGTTCTGCAAGATGGTGCCCTGGAACAGCACACCCGATTGCGGCAGATAGGCGATCTGGTCACGCACTGATTGCGGTTCGTAACCGGTGACGTCGACCCCGTCCACCAGCAAGCGGCCCGAGGTGGGACGCAGCGCGCCTTGCATCAGGGCCAAAAGCGTGGTCTTGCCGGAACCGTTGCCGCCGGCGATGGCGACGCATTCGCCTTCTTCGATGACGATGCTGACGTCCTTGATCACGTCAGGCAGTTTTTCGCCGAACCTGAAGCTCACCGCTTCCAGCTCCAGCCGCCCCTTGGGCTGCGGCATCTTGGGCAGGCCGGCCGGGGCTTCGGGCGGCAGGGCGAACAGCTTTTCCAGACGCCCGCGGGCCAGGACGAAACTTTGGAAACGGGTCCACACCCCCAGAGCCTTTTGGATGGGGGACATGGCGCGGCCGGCCAGCAGCGACGCGGCGGCCAGACCGCCGGTGGTCATGTCGCCGTTCATGACGATCAGGCTGCCGAAAGCGGCCACCGCGATGGTGGTCAACTGCGAGAAGAAGGACGACACGCCCAACGCCCCGGCACTGCGCAAGGCCACGGTGTAATAGCCTTCGGCGCAGCTTTCCTGCAGCCGTTCATAGCGGCGCACCATCTGCGCCTCCATGGACATGGCCTTGACGCTGTGGATGCCGCCCAGGACCTCGATCAGGAAGTTGAAGCGGCGGTCGTCGGCGACCATGCGCTTTTCGATGGCGTCACGCAGCTTGGTCCCCACCTTGATCGCCGTGACCGCGAACAGCACCAGCAAGACCATGGGCACCACGACCAGCCAGCCGCCCATCAAGGCCACCAGGGCCAGATAGATCAGGGCGAAAGGCAGGTCCAGCAAGGTCAGAAGTGCTTGGCCGGCATAGAACTCGCGGACCTGGGACAGGGAATTGAGGCGTTCCAGATGCACGCCCGACCCTTCTTTTTCAAAGGCGTCGATGCCGGTGGTCATCAGGCGGGTGATGGCGGCGCAGCCGGCCTTGTGCTCGAAACGGGCGCCGATCCAGCCGGTGATGTAGGAGCGGCCGAAATTCAGAATGGATTCCAGGATCAAGGCGCCCAGGACGCCGGCCATCAACAGCACCATGGTGCCGGTGGAATGGTTGGGCAGGATGCGGTCGTAGACCTGCAGCAGCGACATGGGCAAAGCCAGGCCCAGAACGTTCAGGAAAAGCGACGCCACCGCCAAATCGAACATGTTCGACTTCAGCGTGGAAAAAGCCCCCAGCGTGAACGCCGGCTGATCCTTGGTTTTACCCGCCGTGGTGGCGGAAATGGCTTCACTCATTGGCCTGCGATCCGACCTTCCCCGCATCCTTGGGCTGGAACCCCGCATCCCCGCGCCCTATGATGATGCCCTTGTAACCACATAGCCGGCGGCTTCATCGGCCTAACAGCGGGACCACGCATGCCTGACAGCATGGACATGATCGAACGCCTCGTCAGCTTCGACACCACCAGCTACAAAACCAACATCCAACTCATTCAGTTCGCCGCCGACATTTTGTCACGTTGCGGTGCCGATATTCGAATGACTTATGATGACGCGCAAGAAAAAGCAAACTTGTTCGCCACCATTGGACCTTCGGATGTTCCCGGCATCGTGTTGTCAGGACATACCGATGTCGTACCTGTCGAGGGTCAAGACTGGTCGGCGGACCCTTTCCATGTTGTGCGTAAGGACGGACGACTTTACGGCCGCGGTACGTCCGACATGAAAAGCTTCATCGCCATTTGCCTTGCCCTTGCCCCCGAATTCGCCGCCGCCCCGCTCTCCATGCCCATCCACTTCGCCTTTTCCTATGACGAAGAGATCGGCTGCATCGGTGTCCGCCGACTGATCCAGGATGTTACGACCCTCCCTGTGAAACCCAGGCTGTGCATAGTGGGCGAGCCCACGGAAATGAGGGTGATTGTCGGCCATAAGGGTAAAAAAAACGTTCGCTGCCACGTTCATGGCAAAGAATGTCATTCGGCTTTGAACGACCGTGGGGTCAACGCGGTGGAAATCGCCGCCGAGATGGTCACCTATCTGCGCCGCATGCAAAGGCGCATCCGTGAACAAGGCCCCTTCGACCACGGTTACCAGCCCCCCTACACCACCGTCCACACCGGGGTGATCCAGGGCGGCACGGCGCTGAACATCGTTCCCGCCCAGTGCAGTTTCGAATTCGAGTTCCGTAACCTGCCCAACCACGACCCCGAAGAACTGATGGCCGAACTGCGCGGCTTCGCCCAGGATCTGGTCCCGGAAATGCTGATGGTGGACCCCGCCACCGGCATCATGTTCGACGAATACAACACCACGGCGGGGCTGTTGACCGACGACGACGACGAAGCCGCCGTTCTAGCCCGTCAGCTGTCGGGCAACAACGACACCGCCAAGGTCAGCTTCACCACCGAAGCCGGCCTGTTCAACCAGGCCGGCATTCCCACCGTGGTCTGTGGCCCGGGATCGATCCAGCAGGCGCACAAACCCGACGAATACATCTCCATCGAGCAGGTTTTGCAGGGAGAGGCCTTCATCCGCCGTCTGCTGGCCCGCATGACCAAGACCTAACGCCGGATCACCAACGCCACGCCCAGGGCGGCCAGGCCCATGCCGGCCAGGCCCAGCACGGTCAGCGTTTCACCGAACAAGGCCCAGGCGATGGCGGCGGTGACCGGCGGCACCAGATAGAACAGGCTGGCGACGCGGGCCGCCTCGCCGTTGCGGATCAGCATCATCAAAAGCGTGATGGCGCCCAAGGACAACACCAGGACCAGCCAGGCCATGGCCAGGACAAAGGTCAGCGACCATTCCACCTGCATGGTCTCGGTGAAATAAGCCGCCGGCCCCAGGACCAGCAGCGCCCCCACGTATTGCACGGCGGAACCGGTGCGCAGGTCCATGCCCTGGCCGAAGCGCTTCTGATAAAGCGTGCCCATGGTGATGCCGCCCAGGGCGACCAGGGCGAAGCCCACCCCCACCCAGGACAGTCCGGCGAAACCCAGGCCCGACGGACGCGCCGCCAACACCAGCAGGACGCCGACCAACCCCAGGATCAAGCCCAGCCACTGACGCGGGCTGATGCGTTCACCGAACAAGGGCCCCGCCACCAAGGCGGTCAACAAGGGCTGCAACCCCACCAAAAGCGCCGCCATGCCCGAAGACAGGCCGTGATGAATAGCCGCGAAAACACCGCCCAGATAGGCGGCGTGGACCAGGCTGCCGGACACCAGCAAATGGCCGATCTGACGCGGCGACTTGGGCCAGACGGCACGGCCCGCCAGCCCCAATCCCGCCAAGAGCGCGATGACCAACACGAAGCGGATGGACAGGAAAGTGAACGGTTCGGCGTAAGGGAGGCCGAACTTGGCGCCGATGAACCCCGTGCTCCACAAAGCCACGAACAAGGCCGGCATCGCCCGGGTGAACATAGAGGCACCTTCCAACAAAGAAACGGGCGGCAGAATAGCTGCCGCCCGCTGGTCATACAACTTGGGCCAAAGGTTGGGGGCCTAAACGGGACCGGCACGGGCCGCCGCTGGCCAAACTAAGGCCGCACCACCACGTAATCCACCACCTTCTTGACCCCCTTGCCGTCGCGAGCACGGGCCAGGGCCTTCTTGGCTTCCTCGCCGGATCGGGCACGGCCGATCAGATAGACGGTGCCATAGGAATCGGCTGTGGTGCGGAAGTTGACGTCGGCGACGCCGGCGGTGCCGACCAGACGCCCCTGGGCCTTGGTCGCCATCACGGTGACGTCGGCCCAATCCAGCAGGGTTTTCCGCTTGGGGTCGTTTTCCGCCAGATAGCTGACGTGCCAGTAAAGCTTCTTCACCCCCGCCACCTTGCGGACTTCACTTTCGAATTTGTCGTAGACCGCCTTGTCGTCGAAGATGCCGGTGATCAGCAGGCGCTGCTCGTAGATTTCCGTGGACGCCTTGATGGTGCCCAGCTTCCCCATGATGGCGTTGACCTTGACGACGATTTCGTTGTCCTTGGCGATGTCGCCGGCCGAACGGGCCTCGATGGCGCGGTCGATCAGGGTCTTGGGCGCGGTCAGCACGTCCATCAACTGGGCCTGGGCCGGTGCGGCAGCCATCACGGCCAGAGCCGCGGTCATCAGGAACTTGCGCATGCTTTCCTCCCTCACGCTTTCAGATGTTTGTGCACCGCTTGGCGGGAAATCCCCAGTTCCTGGCCGATCTTGGCCAAAGACCAACCGGGATTGTCCAGTTTCAGGCGGCGGCATTTGTCCTTGGTGGTCTCGACGCCGCCCAGACTGACACCTTGGGCCAGCAATTGGGCGAAATCCTGTTCCAGCCGCGCATAGCCGGCGCCGTCGTCGCCGCCATGGCTGCGCCAATATTCCAGCCGCATGTGAAAGTCGGCCAAGGACTGCACCGGCAACTCGGCGGCCCATTCCAACTGTACCAGACGATGGCGGGCGGTACAGGCGGTGGGCAGGGTGGCACTGCCCGGCCCCTCGCCCAGCACTTCCAACTCGGCCAGACGGTTTTCCCAGGCCAGGCATTCGGCCCGGGCATCGGCGATGGTTTGCGGCATCGGGCAAGCCACCGCCACCGTATGGGCCAGTTCGTCGGGGATGGGGTGCCAAGGCACCGACCATCCGTCCACCGGTGCCCAGGGGTCCATGTCCGGGTCCCTTTGCCAGTCGGCCACCGCGTCGATGAACATGCGTTCCAGGGGCGTCGGCCCCAGCGCCGCCTGTTCCGAGCCGTATCGGGCGATCACCGCCCGTTTTTCATCGCTTGTCTTGGCCTGTTCGGCCATTTCCGCCTCGGTCTGACGGATCATGCAGCCGGGGTCCTGGGCTTCTTCGCGCAGACGCAGGGCCATCAGCGACTGGTCGCGGGCGTCGCAGCGGTCGGCCAGAGCCTCCAGACCGGCGGCATAGCCGCCCCATTCCTTGCCGCAAAAGATCATGGCCCGGCCCATGGCTTCCTCGCGCACCGCCGCGTCGTCCGAAGCGTAAAGGGCGACGATTCCATCCAGGCGGTCCAGCGCCTTGTCGCGCTGGCTATCGCCTTCATCCATCAATTGAAACAGGTCCATGATCAACCCCGTCAACAATGCGGTTGACGCTGCACCCGCCGGTCAACTCTGTCAAGCCGGCTTGCGCTCGATCAATTCGATCTTGTAACCATCCGGGTCCTCGATGAAGGCGATCACCGTGGTGCCATGCTTCATGGGGCCGGGCGGCCGGGTGATCTTGGCCCCTGCCCGGGCCAACTGGTCGCAGGTGGCGGTGATGTCGGGCACCCCCAGGGCGACATGGCCGAAGCCGTTGCCCAGATCATAGGACGGGGTGTCCCAGTTGTGGGTCAGTTCCAGCACGGTGTTGGATTTTTCGTCGCCATAGCCGACGAAGGCCAGGGTGAAGCGGCCTTCGGGGTAATCGGTCCGACGCAGCAGCGTCATGCCCAGCAACCCGGTGTAAAAGGCGATGGACTTGTCCAGGTCGCCGACCCGGATCATGGTGTGCAGCATCTGCCAGCTCATGGCTGTTTCCTTTGCGCGATGTAGTTCAAAACCACTTGGGCGGCCCGCTTGCCCGGCGATTCCCCGCCCAGCCCCAAGGCGACCATGCCGGCCGCCATGTCGTGGCGGCGCCAGTCGCGTTCGCTTTCGTCGGTCAGCATCCGGGCCAGAACGGGGGCGATCCGGTCGGCCCGGCACTCTTCCTGCAGGAATTCGGGCATCACCGGACGGTCCAGCACCATGTTGACCAAGGTCGCCCACTTGATTTTGAACCCGAACAGGTTGCGGGCCATGAAGGCGGTCAACGCCGACAGCCGATAGGCGATCACACTGGGCAAGCCGGCCATGGCCAGTTCCAGGGCCACCGTTCCCGACGCCGCCAAGGCGCAGGTGCTGGCGGCGAAGCAATCGTATTTTTGCAACGAATCGGTGATGACCAGCGGTTCGAACGGCCAGCCGCGTGCCGCTTGGCGCACTTCGTCGGCCAGATGCGGAAGCGTGGGCACCACCACCCGTATCTGACCGGGGCAGGATTTCAGTTGTTCCAGCACCTGACCGAACACCGGCAACAGCTTGCTGGTCTCGGAATGACGGCTGCCGGGCAGCACCGTCAGCAATTTCACGTCGTCGGGCAGATGATGACGGGCGCGGAAGGCGGCGCCATCACCCTGCCCGGCCCCGGATTCCACCACCGGATGGCCCACATGGATGGTGCGCAGGCCTTCACGCTCGAAATAAGGCGGCTCGAACGGCAACAAGGTCATCAGCAGGTCCAGGACCTTGGCCAGCTTGGCGGCGCGCTTGGGCTTCCACGCCCACACCATGGGGGCGACGTAATGGATGCGCGGCAGATCGGGATAAAGCTTCTGACAGCCCTTCTGCACCCGGCCGGTGAAGCCCCAGGAATCGATGGTGACGACGGCGTCGGGCCGCAGGCGCCCGATGTCGTCCAGGGTTTCGCGCACCCGGCGCAGGATGCGGGGAATGCGCGGCAACACCTCGGTCAGCCCCATCACCGTCAATTCGGTCATGGGAAACAGCGACCGCAGCCCTTGGGCCTGCATGTTTTCGCCGCCGATGCCGGCGAACTGAACGCAACCGTCGGTTTCCCGGCGCAATGATTCCATCAGGCGGCCGCCCAGCAGGTCGCCCGAAGGCTCGCCGGCGATGACATAGATCAGCATGTCAATCCTTGCGTCCCAAGACGAACAAGCCGTTCATGTCGGCTTCTTCGGTCAATTGCTGGCGGTCCAGCACCAAGGTGCCGCCGGCTTCCACCACGATGCCGCGCAAGCCGGTGGCGATGGCTTCATGCATGGTCGCCAAACCGATGGTGGGCAGGTCCAGGCGACGGTCCTGGCCGGGTTTGCGGACCTTCACCAGGATGGGGCCGGGACCTTCACGGCGCAGTTCGGCACAGCGGCGGATCAGGCGGTCGGTGCCCTCGACCCCTTCCACCCCCAAGACGATGCCTTGCTGGACGATGACCGACTGGCCCACGTCCAGGGCGCCGATCCCCTTGGCCACTTCCCAGCCGCGGATGATGTCGGATTGCGCCAAATCGTCGGGAAAATGGCGGCCGAACAGGCCCTCGGGGGCCAGACAATCGGCCAGGACCTGATCGATGCCGATGATGGTGAAGCCTTCGTCTTCCATTTCACGGGCCACGGCGCGCAGCAAGCCGTCATCGCCCAAGGCCTTCAGGCCGACCTTGGCGAAAAACTTGGCGGTCCACCAATCGGGAGCCAGTTCCTTCAGCGACGGGCGACGCACCGGGCCGATCATCACCAATTCGGTGACCCCGGCGGCGCGCAGATGTTTCAGCCCACTGCCCGCCTCGCCCAGGCGTATCCAATCGGCGGGCGCGTCGCCGATAACCTGGGGGTCGGCGTGGCCGGTCAGCGCCAGGACATGGAACGGCCGGCCCTGGGACCGGCAGGCGGCGATGGCAAGCCCTGGAAAGGCGCCACCGCCGGCGATGATGCCGAGCTTACTTGCCATCCTCGAAGCCGGGCGTGCACAGTGAACGCGAGGAATCCGAGCGGATGAACTCGATCACCTCCATCACCGCGCCGTTGCTGGCATATTGCTCGGCAACGTCGGCCAGACGTTCCTGCAGCGTGCCTTCCGGGCCGAACAGCAAACGATAGGCGCTGCGCAGGGAATGAATTTCATCGCGCGAGAAGCCGCGACGCTTCAGGCCGACGATGTTCAATCCGTTCAGATGGGCGCGGTTGCCGATGACCATGCCAAACGGGATGATGTCGGCTTCGACGCCCGACATACCGCCGACCATGGCGTGCTTGCCGATACGCACGAATTGGTGGACCGCCGACAGACCGCCCAGAAAGGCGAATTCGCCCACCAGCACGTGACCGGCCAGGGTGGCGTTGTTGGCCATGATCACGTTGTTGCCGACGATGCAGTCATGGGCCACGTGGGCGCTGGCCATGAACAGGCAGTTGTCGCCGACCTTGGTGATCATGCCGCCGCCTTCGGTGCCGGGCTGCATGGTCACGTATTCGCGAATCTGGTTGTTCTTGCCGATTTCCAGGGTGGACGGCTCGCCGTGATACTTCAGGTCCTGCGGCTGATGGCCGATGGACGCGAAGGGGAAAATGCGGGTGTTGTCACCGATGGTGGTGCGTCCTTCGACCACCACATGGGACAGCAGTTCCACACCTTCGCCCAGACGGACATGGGGACCGACCACGCAGAACGGGCCGATGGAAGCCGATCCGGCGACATCCGCCTGCGGATCGACGATGGCGGTGGGATGAATGTTGGCCATTAGCTATCCAAAATCATGGCGGCGTACACCGCCTCAGCCATCAGGGTGCCGTTGACCTTGGCCTCGGCGCGGAACTTCCAGACGTTGCCGCGCGAACGTTCCTTGGTGACGTGGATGTGCAGCTGGTCGCCGGGGCCGACAGGCTTGCGGAAGCGGGCTTCGTCGACGCTCATGAAATACACCAGCTTGCCTTCCGACGCCGGACCCAGGGTCGACACCACCAGCACGGCGGCGGTCTGCGCCATGGCTTCGATGATCAGCACGCCCGGCATCACCGGACGTTGGGGGAAATGCCCCTGAAAGAACGGTTCGTTGATGGTGACGTTCTTGATACCGACGGCGCTTTCATTGACGACGATGTCGACCACCTTGTCGACCATCAGGAACGGGTAGCGGTGCGGGATCATTTCCATGATCCGGTTGATGTCGACCTCCTTCCCGGTCTCGGTCTCGTTCACCATGCTGTCCTTCCTGTTCTTACAAACAAAATAGATATGAAGATTAGCGCTGCTTTTTGTCGCGGGCCAGTTTGCTGAGCAATGCCTGCTGACGCAACCATTCCATCCGGGGGACCGCCGGATAGCCGCCATAGGTCTGACCGGCGGGAATGTCGCCGATGACCCCCGACTGCGCCATGATCTTGGCGCCCATGCCGATCTTCAGATGCCCGGCGAAGCCCACCTGGCCGCCGGCGGCGACGAAATCGCCGAACTGGGTGGAACCGGAAATGCCGACCTGGGCGACGACCACGCAACCGCGGCCCAATTGCACGTTGTGGCCGATCTGCACCAGGTTGTCGATCCAACAGCCGTCGCCGATCACCGTATCGGGTCCGGCGCCACGGTCGATGGTGGTGTTGGCGCCGATTTCCACGTTGTCGCCAATGACCACGCGGCCCAATTGCGGCACCTTCAGATGGCCCTGCGCCCCCATGGCGAAACCAAAGCCGTCCTGGCCGATCCGCGCCCCGGGATAGATGCTGACATTCCTGCCGATGATGGCGCAGCAGACGCTGGCATTGGCGCCGATCTTGCCGCCTTCGCCCAGCACCACACCGTCACCGATCACCGCATTGGCTTCGATCCGGCAGCGGGCGCCGATTTCGGCGTTGGCGCCGATCACCGCCCCGGGCCCGATCCAGCAATCGGCGCCGATCTGGGCACTGGGATCGATCCAGGCGGTGGGCGCCCGCCATTCAGTGGGGGCTGACGCCGGATAGAAAGCCTGGGCGACCATGGCATAGGCGCGATACGGGTCCTTGGACAACAGCAGCGTCACGCCGGCGGGGGCTCGGTCGGCCACGTCGGGATGGACGATCACCGCCCCGGCCTTGGTTTCGGCGAAAGCCGCCAGGTATTTCCGGTTGTCCAGAAAGCTGATGTGCTGGCTTTCGGCGTTCTCAAGCGAGGCGACATCCACCACCACCTGGTCGGCCTTGGCACCGGTAGACAACTCGGCCCGGCACAGATCGGCCAATTGTCCCAAGGTGAACGGACCGGCCACCTGGAAAAAACGGGCGTCAGCCATGGTTTACTTCTTTCCCTTGGGGGCTGTTTCCTCGACCGTCGGCACATGGGCTTCGGGAACCGGGAACGGGATCGAGCTCAAGCGCTTGTTCAGCCGCTCGATCACCTGGGCCGTGATGTCCATGCGTTCGTCATGCAGAAAAACCTGCTGCTTATGCAGCACCAAACCGGCACCGGCTTCGGACGCCACTTCGCTGGTCACCCCCACCACGGCCTTTTGCAGATCGTTGCTGGCGGTGGCGGTGGACTTGTCCAAGGCGCGCACGGCCCCTTGGTACTGGCGCTGAAACTCGGCGATGCGGGCGTTCAGGGTCCGAACCTTTTCCTGAAAGACATCCGGCGCCAGGGATGAACGTTGCTTGGCCAAGTCCTGTTCAGCCGCCTGCAGTTGCTTGCGGGCCGTTTCGAACTCGGTGTTGTAAGTCTGCTGATAGCGTTCGCGTTCAGCAGCCAAGCCCTTGCCCGCAGTACTTTCACGCTGTACCCGGGCGGCATCGACGATGACGATGATCGCCGGTGCGGCCACGCCTTTCGCCGGCGCCGTCTGCGCCAAGGCAGAACCGGACACCAGCAACGCAACCGCACCCGCCATCAGGCGGATGGCCCCCGATACGGCCATCCTAGAACCTCGTGCCGAAATTGAAGCTGAAGAATTCGTCTTCGTCGAACGATTCCTTCATGACCGGAATGGCCAGATCCAGGGCCACCGGACCCATGGGCGACTTCCAGGTCACACCGGCGCCCACCGAGGCGCGCAGCGAGCTCTTCTGATCGATGGTCGAGGAATTGGAATAATCCTCGGTCGAACCGACGGTACCGAAGTCAGTGAAGACCTGACCGGCAAAGCCCAGTTCCTCGGGCAGGCCCAGCGGGAACTTCAACTGCACGCTGCCCACAGCCTGCCACATGCCGCCCAGGGCGTCGCCCGAGCTTTTGTCACGCGGGCTGACGCCGGCGCTGGCAAAGCCGCGGAAGCTGTCGCCGCCCAGGTAATAGCGTTCGGTGATGCGCACCTTTTCGTCGCCGAAACCGCTGATGATGCCGGCCGAACCGGTCACCCCCAACACCACCTGCTCGTCCAGCAGGAAGTACTGGCCACCGCTGATGTTGTTGCGCAACCACTTCTGGGTGCCGCCCAGACCGGCGGCTTCATTGCTCAGTTTCACAAAGAAGCCTTCGGTGGGTTCCAGCTTGCTGTCGCGGTAATCCCACAACAGGCTTTGCATCACCGACGAGGTGGTCGAGGTGCCGACCTGTTCCTTGACGAAGAGGGACGCGTTGCTGTCCACGTTCTCGACCTGGTCGCGCTTGATCTGGTAGCGCAGGTCCTGACGCAGGTTGTCGTGGATGTAATAACCGCTGCGAAGCGCCGCACCCAAGGTGTTGTGGTCGTACGAGCTTTCGTTTTGCAGCTTGCGGGTCACCGAGAAGATGTCGAAACCGGCCGACAGCTTGCGATCCAGGAAATAGGGTTCGGTGAAGGACAACTCGGCACTGTTGCGCCGGGTGCCCAACGAAGCCGACAGCTTCAGGTCCTGGCCCTTGCCCAGCAGGTTGCGTTCACGCACCGAGGCTTCCACCAGCGGCCCCACCACGGTGGACCAGCCGACGCCGAAGGACAGCTCGCCGGTGGACTTTTCCTGCACGTCCACCTTGATGACGGTACGGTCCGGCGCGGTTTCCGAGGGAACGTTGGTCACCTCGGCCTTGTCGAAATAGCCCAGATCCTTGATGCGCTGGCGCGAACGGCGGATCTTGGCGGTATTGAAGGCGTCACCTTCGACCAGACGGAACTCTCGGCGGATCACCTTGTCGAGCGTGCGGACGTTGCCGGTGATGTCGATGCGTTCGACATAGACGCGCGGGCCTTCGTTGATGTCGTAGGTGATGTTAATGGTCTTGTTTTCGCGGTCGCGGTTGACCTGCGGACGCACGTCGACAAAGGCGAAGCCCTTGGAGCCCAAGGCGTCGGTCAGGTTCTGGACGATGTCTTCCACCTGATCGGCGTTGTACCACTCGCCCGGCACGCTGGTCAGCAGCGGCTCAAGCTCCTTGCCGTCCAGGTCGCGCAGATTGGCGTTGATGGCGGCAGTGCCGAACTTGTAGCGCTCGCCTTCCTCGACGGTGAAGGTGATGAAGAAACCGCCGCGGTCGGGGGTCAGTTCGGCCACGCCCGACACCACGCGGAAATCGGCGAAGCCGTGCTTCAGGTAGTAGCGACGCATCAATTCGCGGTCATAGGTGACGCGATCGGGGTCATAGGTGTCGTCGGACGACAAGAACCGGTACCAGCGCTCTTCCTTGGTCGCCAGCACCTCGCGCAGGCGCGAGTCGGAATACATGTGGTTGCCGACGAAATTGATGCGTTTGACGTAGGTGGGCTCGCCCTCGTTGATCTCGTAAGCCAGATCGACGCGGTTCTGTTCCAGCTGGATCAGCTTGGGTTCGACGGTGGCGGCGAAACGGCCCTGGCGACGATAAAGATCAAGGATGCGCTTGACGTCGTTCTGGACCTTGGTGCGGGTATAGACCACACGCGGACGCAACTGGGTTTCCTGTTCCAGCTGTTCGTCCTTGATGCGCTTGTTGCCTTCATAGGCGATGCGGTTGATGATGGGGTTTTCCACCACGCGCACCACCAGCGCCTCGCCTTCCTGACGGATGGCGACGTCGGCGAACAAGCCGGTGTTGAACAGGGTCTTCAGCGAACGGTCGATGCGTTCAGCGCTGTAGGGGTCGCCTTCGGCGACCGCCATGTACGACTTGACGGTTTCGACTTCGACGCGCTGGTTGCCCTGCACGACGATTTGCCGAACGATGCCGGCGTTTTGCGCCCAGGCGGAAGCCGACACCAGAACCAAGCCGATCGCGATCGCGGCTTTACGCAACAAACCCATCAACGCCCCCCTTCCCAATCCACCCATTCTCATGGGTGATTGTGAAATCATGAGAACAGCCGCTTTATGGCCTCCCACGCCGGCAACGATACGATATCGTTACGGGTGGCAAATACCATCAAGGCCAATACCAGAAACAGCCCGATTCGGAAACCATATTCTTGGGCCTTCTCGCCCAACGGCCTACCAAGGATTGCCTCGAAGGCATAAAAAACCAGATGTCCCCCATCCAGGATGGGAATGGGAAACAGGTTGATCAGGCCCAGGTTCAACGACAGCATGATGATGTAGAACGCCACCGAGGCGATGCCCAGTTGCGCCGCCTCGCCCGCGCCTTTGGCGATGCGGATGGGGCCGCCCAGTTCGTCGCTGTCCCGGGTGCCGCTGATCATCTGGCCGATGCCGACGAAGGTGGCGGAAATCATGTTGCCCGATTCGCGCACCGCCTGCCACAGCGCTGATCCGGGGCCATAATGGACGATGCGGGTCTGTGCCGAATCGGCGGCGATGCCCAGGACCGGAACCTTTTCCATGTCGCCGAACATGCCCTTGCGCTCGACGATGCGCGGATGGGCGACCAGATCGATCGCCGCACCATCACGTTCCACGGTCAGCTGCAGCGGCTTGTCGATGTCCAGACGCACGATGCGCTGGATGTCCTGGAACCGGGTGACGTCGTCGCCATTGGCCCGCACCACCCGATCGCCGGCCAGGATTCCGGCCTGTTCGGCGGCGCTGCCCGGCATGACCTGCCCCACCACCGGTTCGGTGACCGGCTGGCCCAAAACCATGAACATCAGGGCCAGACCGACGATGGCGAAAATGAAGTTGGCGGCGGGGCCGGCGAAGACGATGGCGGCGCGCTGGCCCACCCGCTTGTGACGGAAGCTGACGGCCTTTTCCGCGTCGGTCATGTCACGACCGTCACCTGTGGCGGAAGCGGCGTCGGCGTCGCCGAACATCTTCACATAGCCGCCCAGGGGAAGCACGCTGAAGCGCCAGCGGGTGCCGGTCTTGTCGTTGAAGCCCCAGATTTCTGGACCGAATCCGATGGAAAACACCTCGACGCGGACACCGTTCCAGCGGGCCACCAGATAATGGCCCAGTTCGTGGACGAAGACGACCACGGTCAGGATCAGCAGGAAGACGACGATGTAGTTCCAGAAAAAATCCATGCTGCCCCGATCAGGCCAGAGTGTCGATCAAAGTACGGGCACGAACACGGGCCAGCCCATCTTGGGCCAGCACGTCGTCGATAGACCCCAAACGGGCCGCCGGGGTGGTTTCCAGGGTTTTCTCGACCGTGCGGGCGATATCCAGAAAACCGATGCGCCCGGCCAGGAAGGCGGCGACCGCTTCCTCGTTGGCGGCATTCAGCACAGTAGGTGCGGCGCCGCCGCTTTGCAAGGCGGCGCGAGCCAGACGCAGGGCCGGGAAACGCACGGGATCGGGGGCTTCGAAGGTCAGCGTGGCGATGGCGGCCAGATCCAGCTTGGGGGCCGGCGAGGAAATGCGGCGCGGCCAACCCAGGGCATAGGCGATGGGGGTGCGCATGTCGGGGCTGCCCAACTGCGCCAGCACCGAGCCATCAGCATAGGCGACCATGGAATGGATCACCGATTGCGGATGGACCAGGATGTCGATCTTGTCCTCGGGCATGGCGAACAGATGGTGGGCCTCGATCAGTTCCAGGCCCTTGTTCATCATCGACGCCGAATCGACGCTGATCTTGGCGCCCATGGACCAATTGGGATGGGCCACCGCCTGGGCCGGGGTCATCGCCGCCATCTCGTCCAGGCTTTTTTGGCGGAACGGCCCGCCCGAGGCGGTCAGCACGATCTTGTCGATGGCGCCGCGCTGGTCGTCCTCGAACACCTGGAAAATGGCCGAATGCTCGGAATCCACCGGCAAAAGCGTGGCACCGTGCGCCGCCACTTCCGCCATCATCAGGTCGCCGGCACAGACCAGGCATTCCTTGTTGGCCAAACCGACCACGCAGCCCCGGCGCAAGGCGGCCAAGGTGGGCTCCAGGCCGGCAGCGCCGACGATGGCCGACATCACCCAATCAGCGGGCAATTGCGCCGCTTCCACCACGGCGGCAGCGCCGGCAGCAGTGCGGATGCCGGTGCCGGCCAACAACTGACGCAATTCCGGCAAGGCCGCTTCGTCGGCCACCACCGCCAGATGCGGGCGCAGCCGACGCGCCTGGTCGGCCAGCAGCACGGCGTTGCAATTGGCCACCAGGGCCTCGGTGCGGTAAAGGTCGGGCCGCGCCTCGATCAGTTCCACCGTGTTGCGGCCGATGGAACCGGTGGAACCCAAAATAGTGACGGCGCGACGGGGATCACTCATGAACAAGACCTCAAAGGGCGACCATCAGCCTGAACAAAGCCACGGCCAGACCGGCTGACAACAGGCCATCCACGCGATCAAGCACGCCGCCATGGCCGGGAATGATATTGCTGGAATCCTTGACCCCGAAACGGCGTTTGACCCAGCTTTCCAGAAGGTCGCCGGCTTGGGCGACAATGGCCAGGACGGCGCTGACGAATGTCAGAATGCCCCATTCCACCCCCAACGGGAAAGCCCAGGCCGAAGCGCCCCCCACCAAAGCGGCGCTGACCATGCCGCCGATCAGTCCCGCCCAAGTCTTCTTGGGGCTGACAGCCGGCATCAGCAACGGCCCGCCAACGGTGCGGCCGGCAGCATAGGCGCCGATATCGGTGGCCCACACCGCCATCATCAGCCACAGCATCAGATAAAGGCCGGATTCGTCGGCACCGCGCAGCCAAACCAGGGCGATAGCCGGCAAGCCGCAATAAAACACCCCGGACAGGGCCCAGAACCGACGCCCCGTCCCTTCCATCTCGGCACGGCGCCCGGCGATGACGGCGGCCAGCAGAACCAGAGCCAAGGCGGCGAGCGGCCAGGTGAAAGCCATCAGCGATGCCACAGCCACCAGTCCCGCGGCCAAGCGCCCACCGGTGGTGAACGGGCCGCCGGTCATGCGGTCCCATTCCCACACCATGACCGCACCGGCAACGGCGACCAGGACGGCGAAAGCGTACCCCCCCCACCAGATGGCCGCCAAGGCCACGGGGATCATCACCAATGCGGACAGGATGCGGGGCAGCAGCACGATGGATCAGCCCGGCGCGTTGCCGTAGCGGCGCTCGCGGCCATGGAAGGCGCGTACCGCCTCTTCCAGGTGTTCACGACCGAAATCGGGCCACAACACGTCGGTGAAGACGAATTCGGCGTAAGCCGCCTGCCACAGCAGGAAATTGGAAATGCGCTGCTCGCCGGATGTCCGGATCAACAGGTCGGGATCCGGGATGTCGGCGGTGAACAGATTGGCGCCGAATGCCGCCTCGTCGATATCGTCGGGTGAAATCTTGCCTGCCGCCACCTGTTCGGCCAGTCGCCGAGCGGCACAGACGATTTCCTGCCGCCCGCCATAGGACAGGGCCAGGACCAGGGTCAGCGCGGTGTTGGCCGCCGTCTTGGCTTCCGATTCGTCGATCAGGGCGTTGATGTCGGCGGAAAGCCGGGTGCGGTCGCCGATGACCCGCAGGCGGATGCCATTCTTGTGCAGGTTCGAGACTTCATTGCGCAGATAAAGGCGCAACAGCCCCATCAGATCGGTGACCTCACCGGCCGGCCGCTTCCAGTTTTCCGACGAAAAGGCATAAAGGGTCAGGTAGGAGACGCCCATCTCGCGCGCCGCCTCGACGGTGCGCCGAACGGCTTCGGCGCCCCGCTTGTGACCGGCGGTGCGCGGCAAGCCCCGAGCCTTGGCCCAGCGGCCGTTGCCATCCATGATGATGGCCACGTGCACGGGCGGAGGCGGCGGTGCGGCTGACAAGGGGGCGGTCTCCATCACCATCTAGACCTGCATGATTTCCTTTTCCTTGTGGGCCAGCGTCTCGTCCACCTTCTTGATGGTCTCGTCGGTCAGGCCCTGGACTTCCTTTTCATGCTTCTTGATCTCGTCTTCCGAGATATGGCCGTCCTTTTCCATCTTCTTCAGGGTGTCCATGCCGTCACGGCGGACATTGCGGATGGCGATGCGGGCCTGTTCGGCATACTTGCCGGCGACCTTTTGCAGTTCCTTGCGGCGCTCTTCGTTCAAGGGCGGAATCGGCACGCGGACCAGCTGGCCGTCGGTCTGCGGGTTCAGGCCCAATCCAGCGTCACGGATGGCCTTTTCCACCGCCTTGACCTGGCCCTTGTCCCACACTTGGACGGTCAGCATGCGGGGTTCGGGAACACCGATGGTGCCGCACTGGGTCAGCGGCATGGTCTGGCCATAGGCTTCGACGATGACCGGCTCCAGCAGCGACGCGGCGGCGCGGCCGCTGCGCAGGCCCGAGAATTCCTTCTTCAGAACCTCGACCGTGTTGTCCATGCGATGGGCGATGTCTTTCTTCAGATCGCCCCAGTTGGTCGGTGTGGACACGGATCAACCCCCTTCTTTGATAATGGTGAAACGCCCGCGTCCCAACACCACCTCGGCGAAAGCCTTGTCGGTGTGCATGTCGAAGACGACGATGGGCACGTTGTTTTCGCGGCAAAGCGAAATGGCCGAAGCGTCCATCACCGCCAGATCGCGGGCCAGGACGTCGTGGAAGGTCAGGGTGTCGTAACGCACGGCGTCCTTGACCTTCTTGGGATCGGCGGAATAGACGCCGTCCACCTGCGACGCCTTCAAAAGCGCGTCACAACCCATTTCGACGGCACGCAACGCGGCGGCCGTGTCGGTGGTGAAGAACGGATTGCCGGTGCCGGCGGCGAAAATCACCACCCTACCCTTTTCCAGATGCCGGATGGCGCGGCGGCGGATGAAGGATTCGCACACCGACGGCATGGGAATGGCCGATTGCACGCGGGTATCGACGTTAATGGCCTCCAGGGCGTTTTGCAGGGCCAAGGCGTTCATCACGGTGGCCAGCATGCCCATGTTGTCGGCGGCGGCCCGTTCCATGCCCTTGGCGGCGCCGGACAGGCCGCGGAAAATGTTGCCGCCGCCCACCACACAGCAGACTTCGACACCCAGGTCGCGCACGGATTGGACTTCGGCGGCGATGCGTTCCACGGTGGTGTTGTCCAGACCGTAATCGCGATCCCCCATGAGTCCTTCGCCCGAGATCTTGAGGAGAACGCGGCGAAATTTGGCGTCGCTGGCCATCAATGCCCCCAAAGGCTTGGATTGCGGTCGGTCCCCGGCTGTTAGCCGGGTTTTTTCCGGGTGGCGATCATACACCATTCCACCCTTCTGTCTCGCCTGATGTCGGAGTTCAGGCGAAAACCGCCGCCAGAGGAAATCCCCTGGCGGCGGCTTCAAAACGAAACGAACCTTCGTCCGATCAGCCGCCCAGCTGGGCGGCCACTTCGGCGGCGAAGTCCTTTTCTTCCTTCTCGATACCTTCGCCCAGGGCGAAGCGCACGAAGCCGGTCAGCTTGACGGGGGCGCCGACGTCCTTGCCGGCGTTTTCGACGACCTTGGAAATCTTGTTTTCCTGGTCGATGACGAACACCTGGTCCAGCAGGCAGACTTCTTCGTAGTACTTGCGGATGCGGCCCTGCACCATCTTTTCGATGACTTCGGCCGGCTTGCCCGAGGCCTTGGCCTGTTCGGTCAGAACGGCGGTCTCACGTTCCAGGGCGGCCTTGTCCACCGAGCCGGAATCCAGGAACAGCGGGTTGGCGGCGGCCACGTGCATGGCGATCTGCTTGCCCAAAGCTTCCAGCTTGGCGGTGTCGCCAGCCGATTCCAGCGCGATCAGCACGCCGATCTTGCCCAGGCCCGGAGCGGCGGCCGAGTGCATGTAGGAGGCGACCACGCCCTGGCTGACTTCCAGCTTGGCGGCGCGACGCAGGTTCATGTTTTCGCCGATGGTGGCGATCAGGCCGGTCAGGGTCTCGGCGACGGTCTTGCCGGCACCGGGGAACTGGGCGGCGTTCAGCGCGTCCACGTCGGCGCCGACGGTCAAAGCCACGTCGGCGACACCCTTGGCGAAGCCCTGGAACTGGTCGTTACGGGCGACGAAATCGGTTTCGGCGTTCACTTCGACGGCCACGCCCTTGGTGCCGGCGGAAGCGATGGCGACCAAGCCTTCGGCGGCGACGCGGCCGGCCTTCTTGGCGGCAGCGGCCAGACCCTTCTTGCGCAGCCAGTCGATGGCGGCTTCCACGTCGCCAGCGGTCTCGTTCAGCGCCTTCTTGCAGTCCATCATGCCGGCGCCAGTCTTTTCGCGCAGCTCCTTGACAAGCGCAGCGGTAATCTCGGCCATGGGTTCATTCCTCTTCGTCAGGTTTGTTCGAAGAAACGTTCGAATCACTATCTACGTAACAAAATGGCGGCGACGCGTGTCGCCGCCATTTCGTGAAATCTTCGCCTTATTGGGCCGAAGCGGCTTCGCCTTCGACGGCTTCGGCGGCGATCACTTCCACCGGGGCTTCCTCGGCGGCGCCGATGTCGCCACCCGAACGGCCGATTTCGGCCTGGATGCCGTCCAGCACCGAGGCGACCATCAGATCGCAATAGGTCTGGATGGCGCGGATGGCGTCGTCGTTACCGGGAACCGGGAACTGCACGCCCGACGGATCCGAGTTGGAATCCAAGATGGCGACCACCGGGATGCCCAGCTTGTTGGCTTCCTGGACGGCCAGCGATTCCTTGTTGGTGTCGATGATGAACAGGATGTCCGGCAGGCCGCCCATGTCCTTGATGCCGCCCAGAGCGCGGTCCAGCTTTTCCTTTTCACGGGCCAGGACCAGCTGTTCCTTCTTGGTCAGGCCGCCGACGGCGCCCGAAGCCAGCTGTTCGTCCAGTTCGCGCAGACGCTTGATCGACAGCGAGATGGTCTTCCAGTTGGTCAGCATGCCGCCCAGCCAGCGGTGGTTGACATAGTACTGGCCACACTTCTTGGCGGCTTCGGCGACGGTGTCGGAAGCGGCGCGCTTGGTGCCCACGAACAGGACGCGGCCACCGCCGGCGACGACGTTGCGAACGGCGGTCATGGCGGCATGCAGCATGGGAACCGACTGCTGCAGGTCGATGATGTGGATGCCGTTGCGCACGCCGAACAGGAACGGAGCCATCTTGGGGTTCCAGCGGCGGGTGTTGTGGCCGAAGTGGACGCCCGCTTCGACGAGCTGGCGCATGGTGAAGGTCGGCATGGACATGGAGAGAATTCCTTTTCTTTCTCCGGTTAAGCCTCCGCGGGAGTAGCCGGAACCATGGTCGGTTCCAGCACCGGAGCGACGAACGTCAAAAGACGCCGACGCGGCCCCGCGTGCGGTGTGTGGGCGGCTAGATACAGGCTTCGGCGCCGTTTTGCAAGCGGTGATGCAAGTAAATCAGCGGTTCGCCGCCTCACGCGGGCCGGGCTGGTCCAGGATGGCGGAACAGATGGCCGGCAGGTTGGGACGCCGCGTGTTGGGCTTTTCGCCCAAGTCAGGCAATATGGTGGCCTTGTTCAGCCACGATTGCAATTCCGCCCCGCAGCCGTCACCGGGGGGCACCGCCGCCTGGGGCTGGCAATTGGTGTCGCCTTCCGCGCAGGACAGACGGACATGGAAATGTTCGTCGTGCCCCCACCACGGACGCAGCTTGGCCAGCCAGTCGCCATGGCTGGACTTGCAGGCGGCGGCCTTGATGGCGGGATTGACGAAAATACGGTCGACGCGCGGGTCGGCCGCGGCCAATTGCAGCAGCTTCAGCTGTCTCGCCCCCCAGGTCTTGGGGTTGACCTTGCGGCCCTTGACCATGGAAACCGGCACCGGGCTGGACAGCTCGGCCGCCTTCAGCGGCTTGCCCGGCAAGCGGAACCAGATATCCACATCCAGGCCGTTCTGATGGCTGCCATGACCAAAAGCCATGGGCCCGCCGCGCGGCTGCGACAGGTCGCCGACCAACAACGGCGCCAATCCCTGGGCCTGGGCGTCGTGTCCCAGCTTGGTCAGGTAGTCCAAGGTACGCGGGTGGCTCCAGGCGCGGTTGCGCTGGGGGCGCAGGGTCTGCAGGCCGGCACTGTCCGGGGGCAATGCCTGGGCACCGGTCAGGCAACCGGCGGCGGCGCTGCCGATGGAAGACGGATTATCGTCGGCGGGCTGGGTGGCCGCCGCCCACGGCCCGGCGCTCATGGGTTCGGCCATGACCGGAGACGCGCAAGCCAGCGCCAGAACCAGCGGAAAAATCAACCGCACCGCCATCCCCTCGTTCCCGTGAACCTGCGAATTCAGGGGAACACGCCAGGCCACGGGCCGTCAATCATATACGGTTTCGATGAAGCGGGCCTGGATATGGGCGATTTCCTGGCCGCTGGACGCCAATATCTCGACGCATTCGGGATCGTATTTGACCCCGGCATTGCGGCGCAGCAGGTTCAACGCCTCCTCGTTGGTCCAGGCGGCTTTGTAGGGGCGCACGCTGGTCAGGGCGTCGAACACGTCGGCCACGGCGGCGATGCGCGATTCGACGGGAATCTGACCACCGCTCAGGCCATAGGGATAGCCCCGCCCGTCCAGGGTTTCGTGGTGATAGGCGACGATGTTCCGCAGCACGTCGAAATACGGCATGGTCTTCAGGCCGAAATCGCGCATCATCAGGTCGATGATTTCGACGCCCTTGGCCACGTGGCCCTTCATCTGCTCGAATTCGTCGGTGGTCAGGCTGCCGGGCTTCAGCAGCACCGAATCGGGCACCGCCACCTTGCCCACGTCGTGCAGCGGACAGAACTGGAACAGGAACTCGATATATTCGTCGGTCAGGCCATGGCGGTCGTGCATCTTGGTGGCGATCAGCCGGGCGTAATGGGCCATGCGGGCCAGATGGGATCCGGTTTCCTCGTCCCGCGCCGAACTGACCGAGCGGATGACCTTGACCGCCGCCTGCATCATGCGGACGGTATCCAGTTCGCGCATCACCGCCAGCGAGATCAGCTCGGCATAGGGACGCAGGCGCTGGATCACCGGGGGCTGGAAAAAGCCGTCCTGAAACGAGTTGAAGAACAAAAAGCCGTACAGCGTCCCCTTGTTGGAAATGGGCACCGTATAGCTGGAGCGGTAACCGGCATCGTAAAGCTTGCGGGCGAATTCGCGGCCTGAACGGGCGGCGGGCCCCAGGTCGTTGACGATGCGCCGCGCCCCGGTCGAGGCCAGTTGCATCAGCGACGGGCTGCCCGCCATCAAGGCCGACGAACCGTCCACCGGATTGTCGCCGTCGGACGAATGGATGAAGGTCTTCAGGATGTCCGTGGCCGGATCGTAAAGGGCAACGGCAATCCGGCTGAGCGCCACCAGCGAATTTTCAGCCTTGATCTCGTCATGCAGGCAAATCAGCCGTTCCGCTATTCCGCGATGCGCTGCTGACAACTGGATCATGGTTTCGCCTTGGCCCCCGCCCATGCAATTGACAATTGTCATGCCGACATTGTGCAACCTTACCCTCTGTGCACAGCATCGGTCAATTCGACCACATTGGTTACGTGCCACATGACCAAGGTTGCGATATTCTGGGCTTCCCCGCCGCCATCTTGACCGGATCATGCGCATCGCCCTTGTCGTCAACCGTTCGGCCGGAACCTTCCGCCGCCTTCCCCTGCACGCCACCGTCGCGGCCATGGCCGAGAAACTGGGGGAGCAGGGCCATCACGTGGAAGTGGAAATCACCGGCAAGCGGCAACTGGCCGCCACCCTGGCCGCCTGGGCCCGTCGCGAGGACGTGGACGCGGTGGTGGTCGGCGGTGGCGACGGCACCTTCCTGACCGCCATCCTGGCCGGACTGGGCCGCGACAAGCCGCTGGGCCTGCTGCCGCTGGGCACCTTGAACCTTTTGGCCCGCGACCTGGGTCTGCCGACCGATCCGGTGGCCGCCGCCGCCGCCCTGGGCCAGGGCCATGCCGCCGACATCGACCTGGCCGAGGTCAACGGCCTGCCCTTCGCCATCTGGGCGTCCTTGGGCATGCATCCCCGGGTGGTGCGGCGGCGTGACAAGTTGCAAGCCGAGGGCTTGGGCAAATGGCCGGCCTTCGCCCTGGCGGCGTTGCGGGCGCTGCGCCGTTATCCGCTGATGCGGGTGGAAATCAGCGCCGGCGGCGTCAGTTCGTCGCTGCTGACCCCCATCGTCGTCATTTCCAACAACGCCTGGGCGGAAACCCCGCTGCACCTGCCGCCGTCGCGCCAGACCCTGGATCGCGGGGAACTGATGGTGCACGTGGCCAAGACCACCTCGCGCCTGGGGCTGCTGTGGCTGGCGCTCAACGCCTTTTTCGGGCGCTGGCGCGTCAACCGCCTATTGACGGTATTCAGCGCCGACCAGGTGGTGGTCACCAGCCGCAAAAGCCGCATGATGCTGTCCCTGGACGGCGAAGTGACGGTCCTGCGGGCCCCCTTGGTGTTCCGCAGCCACCCCCGATCGCTGCGCGTGCTGATGGCCAGGGACAAGTCATGCGCCTGATCGCCCATCTTTCCGACCTGCATTTCGGCAAGGCCGACCCGGCGGTGGTGGAAGCGCTGGTCGTCGACATGGCGGGCCACCAGCCCGATCTGGTCATCATCTCGGGGGACTTGACCCAGCGGGCGAAAAGCCACCAATTCGCCGAGGCCCGCACCTTTCTGGAACGTTTGGGCGCCCCGGTCCTGGTGGTGCCGGGCAACCACGACCTGGCGCCTTTTTACAGACCGCTGAAACGGCTGCTGTCGCCACGCGCCAAGTTCGAGAAACACCTGCCCGGACTGGCCCAGGCCACCTGTTACAGCGACGACGAAATCGTCGCCATCGGCCTGGACAGCACGCGTCATCTGCGCTGGCAAAGCGGCAAGCTGCGCAGCCACCACCTAGACGAAGTGCGCAGCGAACTGGCCGAAGCCGCCGACCACCATTGCAAGATCGCCTTCCTGCACCACCCGCCCAGCACGGCGCGTTCGGGGCATTCCTTCGACACATTGGTGGAAAACGGCATCGACCTGATCCTGACCGGCCATGTCCACAAGGCCCATGTGGAACTGATCACCACGCCGCACCACGGATCCTGCGTGCTGGTCCAGGCCTCGACCGCCTGTTCGACCCGCCTGCGCCAGGACGCCAACGGCTTCGCCCTGATCCGCTTCGACTATCCGCGCCTCAGCGTGGACATCCGCGGCTGGGGCGGTTCGGCCTTTCATACGCTGCATGTCCACGATTTCGTCAAACAGGGCGAGACCTGGCAGACCGCCGCTCAGCGCTTTTGATTCAATGCCTCCTGGCGCTTGCGGATTTCTTCCGGCCAGGTGGACTTGATATAGGCCAAGGCGGCGCGGATGTCGGCGTCGCTGAGGCTGCCGACGAAAGACGGCATGGCGCTTTTGTAGTCGGGCGGCGCGAAACGGGCCAAGCCGTGCTTGGTCACCGCGAACAGGTATTCATCGTCGTGATGCCAGGTATGGCCGCTGGCATCATGAGGCGGCGCCGGCAATTCGCCATTGGGTTTGCGCACCCGCCAATCGGCTTCGCCCTGCAGGTCCTGTCCATGGCATTCGGCGCAGGCCTTGGCGTAAACCACCCTGCCCCGGTCAACGGCTTGCAGATCCGACGCGTCGATGCGGTTCTTGCCCTGCCACCACCATGCCGTCCCCGCTGAAACAGCGGCCACGGCCAGCACCATGCTTCCGATAAAACGCCCGTTCATCACCCTTCCCCAAAATTCCGGCGTCAATATACGTCAACACGGCCTTGAATTCATCGCCCCTTGGCGCATCATGGCGAAGCTGACCGCCAGGAGAACGTCCCATGACCGCCGTGATGATTTCCGTGTCGTGCCCCGACCGCCCCGGATTGGTCGCCGCCATCACCGGCTGCCTGTTCGACATGGGCGTCAACCTGGGGGACAGCAGCTTCGCCATGCTGGGCGCCGGGGCCGAATTCAACTCGGTCTGCGAATTGCCCCCCGACACCACGGCGCATGAATTGGGCCAAGCCCTGCACAGCCTGCCCGAACTGGTCGGCGCCCGCGTCGACGTCCGCCCCTTCGAGTTGGATTCCAGCCATGGCGCCCAGGGCCGCATCACCCATCGGGTCATCGTTTCGGGCGGCGACCGCCCCGGGCTGGTGGCCCGCCTGTCCGAGGTTTTCGGCCAGTTCAACGCCAACATCGTCCGCATGGACGCCCAACGGGTGCCCGAACAGAACCTGTATGTGACGCGGTTTTCGGTCAACATCGCCGACCGCGCCCAGACCTGCCTGGCCACCGTCACCAACACCGCCGGCGAACTGGGCCTGTCGTGCCACATCGAGGAAGTGTAATCCCTCTTTCCCCGTCTTCGCGGCTGCGGCACACTGCGTTGCCATGAACGCAGAAATCGCCAAGACCTTTCCGCAATTCGCCCGGCTGGATCCGGGTTCCGCCCATGTGCTGGACGGCGCCGCCCGGGTGGTCACCCTGCCCGCCGGCACTCCGGTGTTTCATGACGGCTCGGCCTGCACCAGCTACGTGCTGGTGATGGAAGGCTCGGTGCGGGTGCAGAAGGTGTCGGAAAGCGGCCGCGAGATCGTGCTGTACCGGGTGGAAAGCGGCCAATCCTGCGTGCTGACCACCAACTGCCTGATCACCCATGGCGACTACACCGCCGAAGGCGTCGCCGAGACCGAGGTCAAGGCGCTGGTGGTGCCGGCTTTTGCCTTCCGCACCTTGCTGGGGCAATCGGAAGCCTTTCGCGATTTCGTCTTTTCCGCTTACGCCACCCGCATTTCCGACCTGTTGATGTTGATCGAGGAAGTGGCCTTTGGCCGTATCGACCTGCGTTTGGCCGGCTGGTTGTGCACCCATGCCGGCACGGATGGCGCCATCAAGGCCACCCATCAGGACATCGCCACCGAGTTGGGGACCGCCCGCGAAGTGGTCAGCCGCCAGTTGAAGGATTTCGAACGGCGGGGCTGGGTCGGGCTGTTCCGCGGCCGGGTCGAGGTTGTGGACCCCGCTGGCTTGGCTTCGCTGCACGAACAAGGCCGTTTGTGACCTAGTCACGGAACGCCTGCCCCCATCGGCCTATAAAGGGTGATCTTTCGACACCTGACTGGGGATCATTTCCATGAACAAGAACGTTGGCGGCATCGACCGCATCCTGCGCATCGTCGTCGGTCTGGCTTTGATCGCGCTGGCGGTCACCAATACCGTCGGCGTCTGGGGCTATATCGGCGTGGTGCCGCTGTTGACCGGCCTGATCGGCTGGTGCCCGGCTTACCTGCCGCTGGGCATCAAGACCTGCAAGACCAAGTAACGTCAACCATCATGTTGACAGACGGAAACCGCTGGAACCCTGGGTTCCGGCGGTTTTTCGTCACCCCTCGCCACAAAGCAGGGTGACGTTGCCGCCCAACGCGGCGGTGTTGACGGTGACGACTGTTTCCATTGCGAAACGAAGAAGCGTGTGAGGGCCGCCGGTTTTCGGCCCGGTCCCCGACAATCCCATGCCGCCAAAGGGCTGGCATCCAACCATAGCGCCTGTCATCCATCGGTTGACATATATGTTGCCGATACGGGCTTCTGCTGCAATTCGTTCCGACATCGTTTCAATACGCGTGTGCACCCCCAGGGTCAGGCCGTGGCCATTGGTGTTCAGCCACGCCACGATCCGGGGAAAATCCTCGTGGCGCCAGCGCACGACCTGCAGCACCGGGCCAAAGATTTCCTGGTCGGGCAGATGGTCCCAATCCACCTGATAGGCGGTGGGCGGCATGAAGGTGCCGTTTGACGGCGCCTGGCCGCGAAACAGCTGCCGGGCATGGCTTTCCAACTGTTTTTCGGCCCGAAGCAAGCGTTCCAGGGCGGCTTGGTCGATCACCGGACCGATGTCGGTGGCCGGATCGCGGGGGGCGCCCAGGCGCAGTTGCGCGACCATACCGTCAACCAGGGACAACACCTTGTCGGCCACCTCGTCTTGAACGAACAACAGGCGCAGCGCCGAACAGCGCTGCCCCGCCGACCCAAAGGCCGAGACCACCACGTCGGCCGCCACCTGTTCGGGCAAAGCGGTGGAATCGACGATCATGGCGTTGATGCCGCCGGTTTCGGCGATCAACGGCACGATGGGCCCCGGTTTGGCGGCCAAGGCCAGGGCGATGCGCTTGGCCGTGGTGTGCGATCCGGTAAAGGCGACGCCGGCAATGGCCGGATGGGTGACGACCGCCTCGCCGGTCTCGGCCCCGCCCAACACCAGATCGGCGACATCGCGGGGCAGACCAGCCTGCCACAAGACTTCCATGGCGGCTTGGGCCATGCGTGGGGTTTGCGGCGCCGGCTTGGCGATGACGCAATTTCCCGCCGCCAACGCCGCCGCCACTTGGCCAATGAAGATGGACAGCGGAAAGTTCCACGGCGAAATGCAGGCGAAAACTCCGCGTCCGCGCAACCGCAGCCGGTTCTCCTCGCCGCTGACTGCCGGCAGCGGTGTCGGCCGGTCGAACAGGCGGCGCGCCTCGGCGGCGTAATAGCGCAGGAAGTCCACCGCTTCCCGCACTTCGCCGATGGCGTCGGTCCAGGTCTTGCCCGCCTCGTCCATGGCAAGGCGCAGAAAACGATGCGGAGAATTTTCCAACACGTCCGCGGCCCGTTCCAGAATGGCCGCCCGCTGGTCGGCCGGACGGCTGTCCCAATCGGCAAAACCGTCAACCAATCTGTTGACAATTTCGTCCAAGCCTTGGTTTTCGGCCGAACCATCAGGCCAAGAAACATCGGCAACAGCCTGATCCCATTGGGATAATGTTTCGCCATCGGAAAGGTCTGGACCTTGGGACAGTCGCCAGTGCGGGTAAAAAATCTTGGCCGGCACCCGCAGCGGCTTTTCGTCAACCACGCCATTGACAATATCCTCGGCGGCGATGCGCTGGTCGGCCAAGGCGTGAATGAACGACGTGTTGGCGCCGTTTTCCAGCAGGCGCCGCACCAGATAGGGCAGCAAATCCCGGGTCTCGCCCACGGGGGCGTAAACCCGGCAGGGATGAAGGCCGGCCAGGGCGCCATGGACGGCGGTTCCCATGCCATGCAGGCGCTGGAATTCCCAATCCTGGTGGCTTTGGGCCAATTCGATCACCGCCGCCATGCTGGTGGCGTTATGGGTGGCGAAAGCCGGCCGCAACACGCCCTTGGCCGCCAGCAGGCGCTGGGCGCAGACCAGGTAAGACAGGTCGGTGGCCGCCTTGGTGGTGAACACCGGATAAGTCTGATATCCCCGTTCCTGGGCCCGTTTGATCTCGCCATCCCAATAGGCGCCCTTGACCAGCCGCACCACCAGCACCGTCTCGAAACGGCGCGCCGCCGCCGCCGCCCAGTCGACAACCGCCACCGCCCGCTTCTGATAAGCCTGGACCGCCAGCCCCAAGCCTTGCCAGCCGTCCCAGCCGCCTTGCGCCAGAACCGCCTCGATGACATCCAGGGACAGTTCCAGCCGGTCGGCTTCCTCGGCGTCGATTGTCAACCCAATATTGACAGATGCGGCCTGACGACACAAAGCGGTCAGTCGCGGCACCAGTTCATCCAACACCCTTTGGCGCTGCAAGATGGTGTAGCGCGGATGCAGGGCCGATAATTTCACCGATATCCCCGGCCCCTCGACCACCCCCTTGCCCGCCCGCCCCACTTGGGTGATGGCGTCCTGATAGGCGTGGAAATAGGCGTCGGCCTGTTGGGCGGTGCGGGCTTCCTCGCCCAGCATGTCGAAGGAGTGGCGGTTGCCGGCCAGATCGGGACGAGACGCTCGGCGCAGGGCCTGTTCGATGTTTTCGCCCATGACGAAGATGTCGCCCAGATAGCGCACCGCATGGTCCAGCACGGCCCGCAACGGCGCCTGGGCCAGCGACGCCCCGTGCACCCGTCCGGCCAACGTCAACGCCATGGTTGACATATTGACCAGCCGCGACGGCGAATGGCCGCGATGTTCGCCCCAATGGCCCTGGTCCAGCTTGGCGGCGATGAAAGCATCCTTGGTGGCGGCATCGGGGATGCGGGGCAAGGCCTCGGCCAGGGCCATCAAGGCGCGGCCGTCGGCGCTGGACAAGCCGTATTCCAGCAAGAAGGCCTCGACCGGGCCGGGGCCTTGGCGGCGGGCTTGGGCGATCAGGTCCAGCGCCCGATCCTTGATGGCCTGACGGCGCTTGCGCGGCCAGTCGCATTCGCGCCGCAGCCGGTCAACGCATTCGGCTTCGTCCATGTGACGCAGCAGGCGGATATGGGCGCGGCAGTCCTGAAGATCGGGCATGCGGGTTCCCCTTGGCTCCCCCACACATGTGGATTGCCCTCATTCTTCACAAGGGTTAAAGCCGCCCCATCATCGACGCCCAGGCCAGACGCAACGGCATGGGCCGGGGCCGGAAGCTGCGCGAATCGAAGACGTCGCCGCCCAAGCTGGCGATACGGGCCAGATAGGCCCGCGCCGCCACCGCCGGCAGCAGGGCCGGCAACGCCCGGCGATCGACCTTGGCCCGCCGCGCCCGATCCATGAACTGGCGGGTTTCGTCAGCCAGATTCTTGACCACACCGACCAACCGCGCCTTGTCGGCCTGGGCCGCCAGGACGGTTTCGGCGTCCAGCCCCGCCGCCTGCAAGGCGTCGCGGGGCAAGGTCAGCCAGTTCTGCCCCACATGGAAAGGCACCGATCGCAACAGGCCGGTCAACGCCCAGGCGGCGCCCAAATCCGGCGCCGCGTCGCAGCCGGCCCCCAGGACGCGACAGGCCAGCGACGCCAGGGTGCCGGCGCTGTCACGGCCGTAATCGACCCAAGCCTGACGGTCGGCGAAGGGAATGGCATCCAGGTCGCGTTCGCGGGCATCGATGATGCGCTGGAATTCCGTCAACGGCAGTTGACATCTGCCGATCAGCTGCACCAGCGGCCCGGCCACCGGATGGCGCGACGCCTCGCCGGCCCGCGTCCCCGCGATGACATCGCGCCACCATTGCAGGCGGATCATCCCGGCCAAGGGCTCGCGCACCTGCGGACGGATCTGGGCCAGCTCCAGGTTGAAGGCGTACAGCACCCACAGATCGGCCCGCCGATCCGGGGCCGCGAACATGGAACTGACATAACGATCATGGTCGTCGCGGCGCAGGGATTCCCCCAAAAGGGCAAGTGGATCACTCAAGACGGATTTTTCCTGGTGGGTTGGGGACCGGCCTCCTATATAATCCTTGTCCGCCACAACACCAATGGCAGGTTGCCCATGGCCCGAGCCGCCGCCGCGTCCCTGCCCGCCCCCAGCAAACAGGCGGGTGACGAGAACTTCCCCGTCGCTTCGTGGCTGCTGGCGCGGGACAAGCGGAACGCGGTGATGGCCTTCTACCGCTTTGCCCGCCAAGCCGACGACATCGCCGATTCTCCGGACCTGGATCGCGGTCACAAGATCGCCCAATTGGACAATTTCGAGCGCGGCCTGGGTGGATTGTCCGGCGCCCCCGTCGCCTTGGCCCTTCACGGCGCCTTGGGCGGCAATTCCCGCCTGCTGGCCCATGCCTCGGCCCTGTTGCAGGCCTTCCGCCGCGATTGCTTGTGCGACCATTGCCATTCCTGGGCCGACCTGATGGCCTATTGCGCCTGTTCCGCCGCCCCGGTGGGCCGCTTCCTGCTGGACCTACACGGCGAGGACGAAAGCCTGCACCCCCAAGCGGACAGCCTGTGCGACGCACTTCAGGTGCTGAACCATCTGCAGGATTGCGGCGACGACTACACCCGGCTGGGCCGGGTCTACCTGCCGGCCGACTGGATGGCGGCGGTGGGCATGGCGCCGGCCCATCTGGCCGCCTGCGGCGGTGGCGCACCGTTGCGCCATGTGATGGATCTGATGCTGGATCGGGTGGACATGTTGCTGGATCAGGCCGATAACCTGCCGTCCCGTTTGAAGGATCGCCGTCTGGCCATGGAAACCGCCATCATCATCCAAATCGGCCGCCGTCTGGCCGCATTGCTGCGAAACCGCGATCCCCTGACCGGTCGGGTGGCGCTCTCGCCCCTGGCCTATGGCGCCGCCTGCCTGGGCGGGGTTTGGCAAGGATTGTGGACGCGGGCATGAGTTCTCGCGCTTCATCCTTTTACTGGCCCATGCGCTTGCTGCCCCGGACCAAGCGTCAGGCCATGTTCGCGCTTTACGGTTTTTGCCGGGCCCTGGACGACGTGGCCGACAGCGACGACGACACCGCCCTGCGTCTGGCCAAGCTGACCACCATCCGCGCCGCGCTGGAAAGCTGGCGCGTCACCGGCATCGCCCTGCATCCGGTGGTGGCCGCCATCGCGCCCGCCATCACCGCCCACAGCTTGCCGGTCGAAGAACTGTTCCTGCTTCTGGACGGCATGGAAAGCGATGTCAACCAACCATTGACGGCACCGGAAATGGCCGATTTGCGGCTTTATTGCCGCCAGGTGGCGGGCACGGTGGGGATTTTGGCCACCCGCATCATGGGGCGCGACGATTGCGACGCCTTCGCCCTGGCCCTGGCCGAAGCGCTGCAGCTGACCAACATCTTGCGCGATGTCGCCGAAGACGCCCGCCGCGGTCGCCTGTACCTGCCCCGCCCCTGCCTGTTGGAAGCTTCGATCTGCCCGCCTTTGACGCCGCTGGCGGTGTTGACCCATCCGGCGCTGCCCCAAGCCTGTCGATTGACGGCGATGCGAGCACAAGACGCCTTTGCCCGGGCGCGGACCGAATTGGCCAAGGCGCCGCGGCGGAATCTGTGGCCGGCCCTGGCCATGATGGCCATCTACGAGGACTTGCTGAAAGCCCTGATCCGCCGCGACCTGTGGAACGCGGCACCGCCGCGCGCGGGGCAGTGGCGCAAACTGAGACTGGCCCTGGGCGCCCTGGCCCGGGCGGCATGAAGCCCCGCCTGCACGTGGTGGGCGCCGGCCTGTCCGGTCTGGCCGCCGCCCTGGCCGTGTCCCATGCCGGATATCGGGTGGTGATCCACGAAGCCGCCCCCCAGGCCGGCGGACGCTGCCGGTCCTTCTTCGACCCGCTGTTGGGCCGGACCATCGACAACGGCAGCCACCTTGTCCTGGGGGTGAACAAGTCGGTTCTGGGCCTTGCCCGTGCGGTCGGCGCCCCCCTGTCGCCTTTGCCGCCGGTCGTGGATTTCCTGGAACTGACCCATGGACAGCGCTGGCAAGCCAGGGCTGGAAAACTGCCGGTGCAATGGCGCGAAGTGCTGGCCGCCCTTTTCCCCCGCCCCCGCAGCACCGTCACCCAGGTTCTGGGTCACAGGCCGGGCTTTCAACGTTTCTGGCAGCCCCTGTGTCTGGCCTTGCTGAACACGGCGCCGCATCTGGCCTCGGCGGCGCTGTTCGCCCGGGTTCTGCGGACCATTCTGTTGGGCGGCCCCAACGGCATGCGCGGCCATCTGTTCACCAAGGGGCTGTCCGCCGACCTGATCGACCCCATCCTGGCCCGACTGCATCGGAACGGAGCCGAAATCCGTTACCAGCAGCGCCTGACCGCCATCAGTCAACACAAGTTGACATTCGGTCAAGCCATTGAAATCATAAGCGATCATGACAAAGTGGTGCTGGCTTTGCCGCCCTGGGCGGTGGAAAACCTGCTTGGCACACAGTATCGTTTTCAATACGAAACCATCGCCAACCTGCATTATCTGCTGCCGCTGCCGGTCCGTCGTGCCGCCCCTTTGGGGTTGATCGGCGGGCAGGCGCAATGGTTGTTCGTGCGCGACGACGTCGCCTCGGTGACCATCTCGGCGGCACCCGACCGGGTCGATCCGGCCCGGATTTGGGCGGAAATCGCCCCCATCCTGGCCTGTCCGCCGTCTTTGCCGCCCCATCGCGTCATCTTGGAAAAGCGCGCCACCCTGCGCCACGACATCGCCGCCCACAGCCACCGTCCCGGCCCGACCACGGAAATTCCTGGGGTGTTCCTGGCCGGCGACTGGCTGGCCTCGCCCTGGCCGTGCACCTTGGAATCCGCGGCTTCATCAGGTCTTGCCGCCGCCCGTCTGGCCTTGGGGCGAGACGATCTCCGATTCTCGTGATAGGATTTTGCCACTTCACATTCAGACTTCACTTACCTATGTTGTGCCCAGGTTTAGACATTTTCCAAACTACCCAACTTCCCCAAGCATAAGAGGCAAAAATGGCTTTCGAGCTTCCCGCGCTTCCCTATGAAAAGACCGCTCTGGAACCGTTCATCTCGGCGCAGACGCTGGACTTCCACCATGGCAAGCACCACAACGCCTATGTCACCAACCTGAACAACCTGGTCAAGGACACCGACCTGGCGTCCAAGTCCCTGGAAGAGATCATCATGGTCGCCGCCAAGGACCTGCCGGCCAAGCAGGGCGTGTTCAACAACGCCGCCCAAGTGTGGAACCACACCTTCTTCTGGAACTGCATGAAGCAGGGCGGCGGCGGCAAGCCGACCGGCGCCGTGCTGGCCAAGATCGAAGCCGCCTTCGGTACTTACGAAAAGTTCGCCGAGGAATTCAAGAACGCCGCCGTCACCCAGTTCGGTTCGGGCTGGGCTTGGCTGGTGGAAGAAAACGGCGCCTTGAAGATCACCAAGACCGCCAACGCCGACCTGCCCATGGCCCACGGCCAGAAGGCGCTGCTGACCGTCGACGTGTGGGAACACGCTTATTACCTGGATTACCAGAACCGTCGCCCCGACTTCGTCCAGACCTTCCTGGACAAGCTGGTGAACTGGGACTTCGTGGCTTCGAACCTGGGCTAAACCAAAAGTTCGATTCTGCTGCGAAACGGCCCTTCCCTTTCGGGAGGGGCCGTTCCATATTTCCGCCATGATCCGTGGCCACTATCGCGGATCGCACCATACCTTCCCAAGGGGACACGCATCATGCGTCGCATCGTCGTTTCTTTCACCGCCCTGACCGCCTTGATGGCGGTTGCCGCCTGTTCGGATCAGGCTCAGCAGACCGGAGGCGCCACCGGCGCCGGCTACAACAACGGCGCCACCGCCCAGCGTCCCGGCGGCGGCGTGATGAGCGAAGCCGAACGTCTGGCCCAGATGCAGCGCGAATTCCAGACCTCGGTCGGTGATCGCGTCTACTTCGCCACCGACAGCCAGTCGCTGTCGGCCGACGCCAAGGCCACCTTGGATCGTCAGGTCGCCTTCCTGCGCCGCTATCCCACCGTCATGTTGCGCATCGAAGGCCATGCCGACGAACGCGGCACCCGCGAATACAACCTGGCGCTGGGCGACCGTCGCGCCCAGTCGGCCAAGGAATACCTGATGGCCCAGGGCATCCAGGGCAGCCGCCTGTCCACCTCGACCTATGGCAAGGAACGCCCGGAAGCCAACGGCTCGAACGAGCAGGCCTGGGCGCAGAACCGCCGCGCCGTCAGCGTCATCGCCCAATAAGGCGGTCGACCGGACAAGAAAAAGCCCGGAACCATCGGTTTCGGGCTTTTTTCGTTTCAGCCTTTGGCCGCCTTCGCCGGCAGCCAGTCGCCGCTTTCCATCAATCGCCAGCACAGCATGCCGGCCAGCATGGCGGCACAGAACCAAAGCGCGGTGCCCAATCCGGCCGCCCCGGCCAGCAGCGCCGGACCGGGACAATAGCCCACCAGCCCCCAACCCAGCCCGAACAACGCCGAACCCAGGAACAGCCGGGCATCCAGGTCGCGCCGCTGCGGAATCTGATAGGTGACGGCGCAAAGCGGCCCAGACCGGCGCAGACACCACTGGTATCCCAAGGCCGTGACGGTCAACCCGCCGCCCATGACGAAGGCCAGACTGGGGTCCCAGACGCCCAGAACATCCAAGAAGCCCAGAACCCGGGCCGGATCGGCCATGCCCGACAGCAGCAGGCCGCAGCCGAACAACAAGCCCGAGGCGAAAGCGCTGAATTGGCGGCGCATCACATTCCCCCCAAAACATGGCGAGCGACAAAGACGGTCAGCCCCGCCACCGCCATGAAGGTGCCGACAGCCGCCAGCGAACGCGGCGACAGCCGGGCCAGACCGCAGATGCCGTGACCCGAAGTGCAGCCATTGGCCATGCGGGTACCCAACCCCACCAGGAAACCGGCGGCCACCACCACACCGCCCCCCACAACCGGCGCCGCCGGAAACGCCCCCAGCATCGAGGCGACGACGGCCGGAACCGCCAGACCGGCCAGGAAAGCCAGTCGCCACGACGTGTCGGGGGAACGAGGATCCTGGGCGACGCCGCCGACGATGCCGGCGATGCCCATGATCCGGCCGTTGGCCAGCATCAACAGCACGGCCGCCACCCCGATCAGGGCGCCGCCGGCCAAGGATGTCCAGGGAGAGAATTCTGCGATGCTCATTTTCCTACCGCGAGTGCGAATGAAACAGCCGCGACTAATTTAGCATCCGCAGCAAATCGTCAAGGAAAGATCGCAGCAGGCTTGAAACTGGCGCCGCAAAAAGCTACTTCCACCGCCATCATCCAACGAAGGAATCTCCACCATGCCGAAAATCGGAATCGTCAGCCTGGGCTGCGCCAAGGCCTTGGTGGATTCGGAACGCATCCTCACCCGTCTGCGCGCCGAGGGCTATGACCTTTCGGATTCCTATGAGGGCGCCGACGTGGTGGTGGTCAACACCTGCGGATTCCTGGACAGCGCCCGGGCCGAATCGCTGGAAGCCATCGGCGAGGCCATGAACGAAAACGGTCGCGTCATCGTCACCGGCTGCATGGGCGTGGAAGAAGACGCCATCCGCAAGGTGCATCCCGACGTGCTGGCGGTCACCGGGCCGCACCAGTACCAACAGGTGGTGGACGCGGTGCACGAAGCGGCGCCGCCGGAAAGCTCGCCCATACATTCGCTGGTGCCGCCGGAAGGCCTGCACCTGACGCCCGGCCATTACGCCTATCTGAAGATTTCCGAAGGCTGCAACCACCGTTGTTCCTTCTGCATCATCCCCGGCATCCGCGGCGATTTGGCCAGCCGCCCGGTGGGCGACGTGCTGGAAGAAGCCGAACGTCTGGCCATGGCCGGCATCAAGGAAATCCTGGTCATCAGCCAGGATACCGGCGCCTATGGCGTGGATCTGAAATACGCCGAAAGCCAATGGCACGGCCGCCCAGTCAAGACGCGGTTGACGGAAATGGCGTCGGCGCTCGGTGACCTGGGGGTGTGGACGCGCCTGCATTACGTCTATCCCTATCCCCATGTGGACGAAGTGATCCCGCTGATGGCGCAAGGCAAGATCCTGCCCTACCTTGACATCCCCTTCCAGCATGCCAGCCCGAAGATCCTGAAGGCGATGAAGCGCCCGGCCGACCATGAACGTCTGCTGGAACGCATCAAGTCCTGGCGCGAGATTTGCCCCGACCTCGCCATCCGTTCCACCTTCATCGTCGGCTTCCCCGGCGAGACCGAGGAAGACTTCGAGTTCCTGTTGGATTGGCTGGAACAGGCCCGCATCGACCGCGTCGGCTGCTTCAAGTACGAAAACGTCGCCGGCGCCCCGGCCAATTCCTTGGAAGACCACGTGGACGAGGACGTCAAGGAAGAGCGCTACAACCGCCTGATGGAAGTGGCGCGGCAGATTTCCGACGACATCAGCAAGTCGAAGATCGGCAAGACCATCGAAGTGATCATCGACGAAGTGGACGACGAAGGCGCTTTCGGCCGGTCGTGGGCCGACAGCCCGGAAGTGGACGGCTGTGTCTACCTGAACGGCGAAACCGACGTGGAACCCGGCGACATCGTGCTGGTGGAAGTGGAAAACGCCGAAGACTTCGACCTGTGGGGCCGTATCGTCGGAATCGCCCCGGAACGCGTGCGCAAGTACTGAACCGCTAGGCGGTCAAACGGCCGTCGCGCAGCACGTGCATGGCATCGAAGCGGTCGAAGATCTTCTCGTCGTGGGTGACGACGATGACGGCGGCGCTTTGTTCCACCGCCACCTTGCGCAACAGGTCCATGACGATGCCAGCACGTTCCGAATCCAGCGCGGCGGTGGGTTCGTCGGCCAGAATGATGCGTGGCCGGTTGGCCAGGGCGCGGGCGATGGCGACGCGCTGGGCCTGACCGCCGGACAATTGTGACGGCCGCCGGCCGGCATGCTCGCCCACTTCCAGGTAATCCAGCAACTCCTGCGCCCGGGCTCGGGCTTGGGCTCGCCCCTGCCCGACCAGATCCAGCACCACCTCGATGTTCTCGGACACCGACAGGAACGGGATCAGGTTGTGGAACTGGAAGATGAAGCCGATCTTTTCCAACCGCAGGCGCCTAAGGTCGCGCCGCGTCCACTTGCCGTCATAGACCACCTCGCCGTCCAGCCGCATCCAGCCGGCGCTGGGTTCGACGATGGCGCCCACCAGGTTCAAAAGCGTGCTTTTGCCGGAACCGCTGGGCCCCAGCAGCCCCACCACCTGACCGGCGTGGATGTCGAGGTCAAGGCCGCGCAAGGCGTCCACCCGCGTCGCCCCCTCGCCGTAATGCTTCGCCAGGCCTTTCAGTTGGACCAGGGCTTCCATCTCAACCTCCCAAGGCCTGCGCGGGATCGACCTTCAAGGCGTAACGCACGCCCATCAGGCTGGCCAACAGGCAAACCGCGATGACCACCGCCCCCAGGGCGGCGGCGTCGCCCGGCAGCAGGATGACCCGGCGGGGAAAGAAGTCGGCCCCCAGGAAAATCAGCACCGCCCCAAAGGCGAAGCCGATGCCGCCCAAGGCCAGGGATTGCTGGACGATCAGGCCGATGATGGTGCGGTCGGGAGCGCCGATCAGCTTCAGCGTGGCGATCTCGCGCATTTTGTCCATGGTCATGGTGTAGATGATCAGGGCGATGACCACCGCCGACACCAGCAACAAGGTGGCGGTGAACATGCCGATCTGCTTGCGGGCACGGTCAACCACCGAACTGACCAGCAGGTTTTCTTGTCCCTGTTGGGTGACGGCGCCCAGGTGTTTCCACCGCCGCACCGTCTGGGCGACGCTTTCCGCCGCCACCCCGGGATGCAGGCGGGCGACCACGGCGTTGACCTGGTTCAGGTTGGCCCCCTGGCCCCGCGCCGCCTGATTGCGGGCGGCGGCGCCATCCAGTTCGAACTGCAGCTCCTGGGCGTCCTTCAGTGTCAGATAGGCCACCGGGTTGCCGCCGGAATCCACCCTCCCCCGGGTCAACCCGACGACGGTGAAGGTCTTGGTCCCCAGGCGCACCGTTTCACCCAAGGGGATACCGGAACGAATGTCGACCACCATCTCGTAATGAGATCGCGCGATCGCCCGGCCTGCGGCCAATTGGGCCGGCCCCCCCAGACGGCCGATTTCATAGCCCACCACGTAAAGCCGGATCTTGCGTTGCCGATAGCTGGCCTCGGCGGTCTGGAAGGTCAGCACCCCGGCTTCGGCGACGCCGTCCAGACGGGCCACGGTTTCGCGGGCATCCTTGGGAATCCGCGAGGATTCGGCGAAAGGCCCCTGGGTTCCACCCTCCACCACCCACAAATCGGCGTCGGCCAGACGCACCAATTGCAGGGCGTCGGCGACGATACCCCGGTAAATCCCGATCATCGACAGCACCACCCCCAGCAACAGCGCCAGGCCGACGCACGTCAGCACGAAACGGCCCAAACGATGGCGGATGTCGCGGAGCGCCAGATTCATTTCCCGTCCCCCACCACCACCTCGGCCTGTTCACCCAGATGGAAGGGGTGGGGGATGGCGTCGAAGGCGACATGGACGATCCGTTCCTCGGATACCCGGTCGGCTTCGATGTCGATGCGGGCGACGCGTCCGGGGAAATCGTGCCCCGGCAACGAGCGCAGGACCACCTGGGCGGTCTGACCAACCGCCAGCCGGCCGGCACGGGCTTCGTCCACATAGGCGCGGACCCACACGGTGGCGGGGTCGACCACGGTGAACACCGCCACGCCGGCGACCACGGCGGCCCCCAACTCGCGGTCACGCTTGACCACCACGCCGTCAAAGGGCGCCGTCAGGGTGAATTTGGCCAGTTTCTGGCGCTCGCGTTCCAGCAGCGCCCGCGACGCCTCGATGTCGGCTTGGGCGACGGCCACGTCGGCGGCGGCGATGTCGGCACCGGCCCGGGCGTCCTCGGCCGCCTCGATGGATACGGTGCCTTTGCGTTCCAAGGCTTGGCGGCGGCTGTCGACGCTTTGCTTTTGTTCACGAACCGCCCGGGCCCGTTCCAACCGGGCGCGGGCCTGGGCCAAAGCAGCCTCGGCCTGGGCGACCACCGCCCGCTGCTCGCCATCGGCCAGACGGGCCACGACCTGCCCCTTGACCACGCGGTCGCCCTGGTCGGCGGTCAACTCGACCACGGTGCCGGCCACCTCGAAGCCGATGGCGGATTGCACCCGCGCCTCGATGGTGCCGATACCATAGATGCCCGCCGCCTCGGGCACCGTCGTCCGGGCCGCCCCGTCGGTCGCCTTGCCCTCTCGCTGGCTGGCGACGACGGCAAAGGCCACGGCCGCCGCCAAAAGGGCGCCCCCACCCCATTTCCACGACAGCTTCATGTCCACCCCTTGAAAACTTTAGAATAAGCTAATTTACATGACTTCCGCTGACAACAGCTTTGACCCTGGTCAACCGTCCTAAAACAGCTTGAACCCCTGGGGCTTGCCGGTCATCCCCCAGGTCACCGCCGCCAGGAAGGTGGACACCCCACAGGGCTTGGTCACCAGACCGGCGAAGCCGTGGCTTTGCAGTTGCTCGATCAGATCGGGCAGCGCCGAGGCGGTCATGGCCAGAATGGGGGGCGCTTCGTCACCCAAAGCGGTGATGATGTCGGCGGTCACCTCCATCCCGCTGCGCCCGGGCAGGTTGATGTCCATCAGCACCAGACCGGGGCGATGCCGGCGCACCATGTCCACCGCATGCAGGCCGTCATTCAAGGCGACGCCGCTGAAAGGCGTCATTTCCAGCAAGTCCATGTAAAGATCGCGGTTGGTCTTGTTGTCGTCGACGACCAGCACGCAGGTTTTTTCCATGGGGGGAAAGCTCCGTTCAAGTTCTCCATCAAGGTGCCAAAGCCCCCCGATCGGAACAAGCGCCGCCAATGCATGGCTGTGCTTGTTCCGCCCCACCCTTGTACGTCACAGCCGATCAAGGCATAGTGTTGTTTGTTTCGATTTCGGGCCAGAAACAATGGGGTTTGGTGTGGTTTCCGACGATTCGCAAGACATGGAAACGCCGATGGGGGCAAAGCCGCCCGGCACGGGCATGGAAGTGCATTCCACGTCCCCCGCGGTCATGGACCAGGCGGCCATCGTGCCGCTGGTCGAACGGCTGGAAGCCCTGTCCTTCACCTTCGAGGCGCTGAACGCCAGCAGCCGCACCTATGCCGCCGAAGCGGTTCTGGAAACCCTGGGTCGCATGGAACGCCGCGACCTGCAGGCACTGGCCGCCATCGAAGCTTTCGCCAGCGCGCTGAAGACCGTCGGCCAGCATCTGGCGGGCCTGCGCAACGCCTTGCAAACCACCGCCCACGATTCCGCCAGCGGCTTCCAGCACATGGCCGAACGTCTGGAGCAACTGGAAAACCGCCTGGGCGCCAACGCCCTGACCGGACCGCAAGACGGCGGCCAGTTGACGGTGATCGCCGACCGTCTGGGCCATATCGAGGAAATGATCGGCCAAAGCGAGGCCTATGACCCCTCGCCCGTGGTCCAGATTCTGGAAACCATGGTCCAGAAGGTGGAAAAGGTCGAAGAAAAGGTCGACGACCTGCCGGGCCGCGTCGCTGAGGCGGTGGACATGGCGCCAGTCGCCACCAACCTGGAAACCATCGCCGAACGCATGGCCAGCGTCGAACGCAAGATCGACGAAGCCAAGCCGGTGGACGTCACCCCCCTGCGTCAGGCCCTGGACGTCATCTCGCAGCGCGTGGCCCGCATCGAAGAACGCATGGAACACGCCCCCGACCAAGCCGGCGGCGTCGACACCTCGTCCATCACCCAGGTGCTGGAAGCCATTTCCAGCCGCATCGGCAACATGGAAGAACGGGTCACCAGCACCGACAAGGTGGACGCCCTGTCCGGCTTCCTGGACATGGTCAACAAACGCCTGGAACAGATGGAAAGCGGTTTGCAGGCCAAGACCCTGCCGCCTGGAATCCGCATCAACTCGGCGCCCCGCCAGCAACCCGGACCCACGCCGACCGTCAAGCCGGCCCCCGCCCCCGACACGGCACCACAAGCCGCTCCGGTGCCGCCGGTTCAGCCGGCCAGCCGTCCCATCGCCCCACCGCCGACCCAGCCCCAACCTTCGGCCGCCTCGGTCATCCCACCGGTACTGCAGGGCAGCGAACAGCCCCCGCCCATCGCCAAACAGCAGGTGGACAATCTGCTGGAACAGGTGCTGAAGGTCCTGTCGCGCTAAAGGTCAGCCCTTCAGACGCTCACGCCATTCGGTCAGAACCGCGTTCAGGGCGTCGCGGCGCACCGGCTTGGGCAGAAAGCCGTTCATTCCCGCCTGGGCGCAACGTTCGCGGTCTTCCGCCAACACGTTGGCGGTCATGGCAATGATGGGAATGGTGGTGCATTTCCCCGGCAGGTCGCGGATCAGCTTGGTGGCTTCGATGCCGTCCATGTCGGGCAGTTGCAGGTCCATGAACACCAGATCGTAATCGCCGCGCAGCACCATGGCGACACCGTCGCCGGCATCGCCGGCGATGTCCACGTCGTGCCCCATGGCGTGCAGGTAGCCACGGGCCACGTCCTGGTTCACCGGGTTGTCCTCGACCACCAAAATCTTCATCCTGCGCCCTTCGGCCGGCACGGCGGCGGGGGCGGACGGTTCCGGTTCTGCCGATTTGGCCAGGTTGAAGGCGGCCTGACGGATAGTTTCCACCAACTCGCCATGGCGATAGGGCGCGGCCAAGACCGCGGTGGCGCCACGGGCCAGCGCCTGATCCATGATCTCGCGGTCGCCGCCGGGCACGCTGACCACCACCTTCACCCGGGCCAGAAGCGGGTCGTTGCGCATCATGCTGAGCAGTTCCAGCCCCCCCATCAAGGGCATGTCCTGGTCGGCCAGCACCACCACGGACTGAATGGGGACGTCGATGGCGCGCAACCACACCAACGCATCCGAGACGCTGGCGACCGAGGACACGGCTGCCCCCGCACGCAGCAAGGCCGTTTCCACCACCCGGCCGCTGGCCGGCATGTCGTCCACCACCAGAACCGGCACCCCGGCCAGAACCGGCTCGATGGTCCGGGCGACCGTCTGGCCCTGGGGCGGCAGGTCCACTTCGAACCAGAAGGTGCTGCCCTCCCCTTCGCGGGAATGGAAACCGATTTCACCGTCCATGCCTTCGACGATGCGACGGCAGATGGCCAGCCCCAGGCCGGTGCCGCCGAAACGGCGCGAGGTCGAGGAATCGGCCTGGGCGAACATGCCGAACAGGCTGGCCTGGGCTTCGTCGGGAATGCCGACGCCGGTATCGGTCACCTCGAAACGGACGCGATCGTCGCCGGCCGCCCGGGCGGTGACGGTGATGGCCCCGGTCTCGGTGAACTTGGCGGCGTTGCCCAACAGGTTCAGGACCACCTGACGCAGGCGCACCGGGTCCCCCATTCGCCCGGTCAGGACGTCGTCGGGGACCAGATAATGCAGGTCGACCGAACGTCCGCGCAGCCGCGGCGACACCACGTCCACCGCCCCTTCCAGCAATTCGGTCAGGTCGAAGGGTACCCGTTCGAACACCAGCTTGCCGGCATCCAGCTTCGAAAAATCCAAGATGTCGTTCAAAATGGTCAGCAGCGATTCGGCCGATGTGCGGATGGTCTGGGCAAAGCGCAAACGGTCCGGCGTCAGGCCGGTGTCGATCAGCAATTCGGTCATCCCCAAGATGCCGTTCATGGGGGTGCGGATTTCATGGCTCATGGTGGCCAGGAACTCCGACTTGGCGCGCGCCGCCGATTCCGCCTGCAGCCGCGCCTCGTCGTTTTCGCGGGCCAAACGGGTCAGCGCGTCGTTTTGTTCGGACAGCTGCTGTTCCTGCATGCGGCGGGCCAGATCCAATTGCCAGACCACGAAGACCAGACACAGAACGGCGAAAAAGAAAAAGCCGGCCATGATCACCGCCATGCGGGTCATGCGGCTGCCGGCCAGCGACACCGCGTCACGGCGATCCGCATAGACCTTGGCGACGCTCGCCGCCCCTGCGCCAAGATTGGGCAAAGGCAGGATCGACGTCACCAGATCGACGTTTTCCAGCCTTCCGCCATTGCCCTGCAGGGTGTCGAAATGCTCGAAACCGGCGACCTTGGCCCCGTTGACGGCCTGACGGATGGAAGCGGCGCTGCCATGGGTCTGCCCCAGGTCGGCGGCGTCGGTGGAATAAACCACGACCCCGTCCAAGGTCATGATGCAGACCTTGACCACGTCGGTGCCGTCAATGAATCGATGGACCTTGTCGTCGACACCGGCCAAAGCGTCGGGATTGCCATCGATGTCGTGCCAGACGGTGTTGGCGAAGGATTGGATCAGGCTGCGGTTGGCGGCCTGCGTGGCGTCGACGATGCTGTCCAGCAGCATGGAACGCACGGTCAGCAAGGTGCCTACGTAAACCAGCGATGCCAGGGCGGTCACCAGGCATATGAACACCAGATTGAAGTTGAGCCCTGGCCTGCCGCTCATGCCAGTTGCTCGACCGAACCGTCATAGGCGGTTTCGTCGGCGAAGCGGGCCTTGATGACCATGGCTTCGTCCCAGGCCGCCACGAAAGCGTCGACGCAGGCCGGATCGAAATGCGTGCCCTTGCCTTCCACCAGGAAGTCGCGGGCTTTTTCCACCGTCCAGGCCAGCTTATAGGGCCGTTCACTGGTCAGGGCATCGAACACGTCGGCGACGGCCACCACCCGGCCGGTCAGCGGAATGGCTTCCCCCGCCAAACCGTTGGGATAGCCCGAACCATCCCATTTTTCATGGTGGGTCAGGGCGATTTCCGCCCCCATGGCGATCAACTGCGAAGCACTGCCGTCCAAGATGGCATGGCCGATTTCCGGGTGACGCTTCATCACGTGGAATTCCTGTTCGTCCAACCGCCCCGGCTTCAGCAGGATGCCGTCGGGAATCCCCAGCTTGCCCACGTCGTGCATGGGGGCGGCACGCAGGATCAGGTCGCACAGATCCGGGGCCAGTCCCAACCCCTGGGCGATCAGTTCGGAATAATGGGCCATGCGCTGGATGTGGCCACCGGTTTCCGGGTCGCGGAACTCGGCGGCACGGGACAGCCGGACCACCAATTCGTGTTCGCGGGCAAAAATGGCCTGGGTGGCCTTGCGCACTTCGTCGGCCAGCCAGCGGTTGCGGTCGGCCAGACGCAGATGGTTGCGGCGCAGGGCCAGCAGGTTGACCAGACGCACCCGCACCTCGGTGGGATCGACCGGCTTGGTCAGGAAGTCGGTGGCCCCCAGTTCCAGCGCCTTTTGGCGCACCGAACGTTCGCCGGCGGCGGTGATCATGACGATGGGAACGTCGCGGCCGCCGGGCAACTTGCGGACTTCGCCAAGGAATTGATGGCCGTCCATCACCGGCATCATGTAATCGACCAGCACCAGGTCGGGCAATTGCTTGCGGGCGTCGTCCAGCGCCTTGACCGGGTCGGCGAAACATTCGACGCTGACGTCGTCGGCGACTCGCAGGGCGATCTGTTCGAACAGCATCAGGTTGGTGTCGTTGTCGTCAACGATCTGAATACGCATGATCGCCCTTTCAGTTTCTGACCCCAGGGCGGGTCAGATGTTCCAAGGTTTCCCGGGCCACGTCGACCACGTCTTTTTCCAATGTCAAATCGCCGTTGCCATCCTTGCCGGCGCGTTCCAGACGCCCGGCGACCTGAGCCAGACGGGCGAAACCCAGATTGGACGCGGCGCCTTTCAGCGAATGGGCGGCGGCGGCGACGTTGCCGGGTTCGGCCGCATCCATGGCGGCGCGGATTTCGCCCAAACGGACCGAGATGCTGTTGCGGAAAGACCCCAGCAGCGATTGAAACGCCTCGTCGCCCAGGGCGTCGCGCAAATCCACCTGGATTTCGTCGTCAACCAAGGGGGCCGAAGGCGCCGTCTCGGCCGGCCGGGTTTCGGCCACCGCCACGCAGGCGGTCCGCTCATCACCCCGGCTTTCGATGATCTTGGCCGTCCAGCGGTCCAAAACCGCCGCCAGCCGATGGCGATCGATGGGCTTGGCCAGATAGTCGTCCATGCCGGCGGCCAGACAGGCGTCACGGTCGCCGCTCATGGCGTTGGCGGTCATGGCGACGATGACCACGCCGGATTTGTCGTCGGCAAGGCCGCGGATGATGCGGGTGGCGGTCAGGCCGTCCATGCGCGGCATCTGCATGTCCATCAGGATCAGGTCGTAATCGCCGCGTTCCACCAGGGTGACCGCCTCGGCGCCATCGTCGGCGACGTCGGCGCGATGGCCCAGCTTGGCCAGCAGCCCCACCGCCACTTGCTGGTTGATGGGGTTGTCTTCCACCACCAGGATACGAAGGGCGAAGGACGCCACGTGCTCGGACGGGTCCGCATGGGGATGATGGCTGGCCGTGATCACGCACGACCGGCCCAAATGGGTCATCAGGCTGTCCAGAAGGTCGCTTTGCCGCACCGGCTTGGACAAGACGTCGTCAAGACGCAAGGCGTTGTCGCCCTGCCGCAAGTCGGACGGATTGGCCGACGACGCCATCACCAGCTTCAGGTCGTGCAAAGACGGATCGGCCCGCAACACGGCCGCCAGGTCCAACCCGCTCATGCCCGGCATGTGGTGGTCCAGCAAGATCAGCTGGAACGGGTCGCCGCCTTGCTGGGCATGGCGCACCGCCAGCAGGCCGGCGGCGGCGCTGTCCGCCAAACGGACCCGTGCCCCCCAATTGTGCAATTGATGTTCGAACACTTCGCGGTTGGTGGGATTGTCGTCCACCACCAGCACATGGGCACCGTCCAGCGGATTGTCCAACTCGTGGGTGGCCGGCTGTTCGTCACTGCGGCGCAGCACCACCTCGAACCAGAAAGTCGATCCCTTGCCTTCGCTGCTGTCAAAGCCGATCTTGCCGTTCATCATGTCGATGATGCGCTTGGAAATGGCCAGCCCCAGCCCGGTGCCGCCGAAACGCCGCGCGGTGGACGAATCGGCCTGGGTGAACATGGTGAACAGGTTGGCCTTGGCGGCTTCGGGGATACCGATGCCGGTGTCCACCACCTCGATGCGCAAGCGCATCATGTCGTCGAAATCCTGGCTGACCCGCACACCGATGTGAACCGAGCCGGTTTCGGTGAACTTGATGGCGTTGCCGGCCAGATTCAACAACACCTGACGCAACCGCCCGGCGTCGCCGTAATACACGCCGCGGGCATCGTTGAGCACGGAATAGGTCAGTTCGACCTCGCGGCCCTTGACCCTGGGGGCCAGGATGTCCACCACCCCTTCCACCAGCGGGCGGATCTCGAAGGGGCCGTATTCGAATTCCAGCTTCCCCGCCTCCATCTTGGAAAAGTCCAAGATATCGTTGATGATGCTCAGCAACGCTTCGGCCGAGGTGCGGACGGTATTGGCGAAATGCTGCTGTTCGCGGTTCAGCTGGGTATCCAGCAACAGGCCGGTCATGCCGATGATGCCGTTCATGGGGGTGCGGATTTCATGGCTCATGGTGGCCAGGAATTCCGACTTGGCCCGGTTGGCGGCTTCGGCGCGGCCCACCGCCTCTTTCAGCATGTCCTCGACCTGCTTGCGGTCGGTGATTTCCTTGTGGATGCCGGCGACGCGAATGGCACGGCCCTGGGCGTCACGATCGATCACCCGGCCCGACGCCATCACCCAACGCCAGGACCCGTCCTTGTGGCGCAGGCGGAATTCGACGTTATAGGCCGCCGACTGCCCCGCCACGTGGGCTTCGAAGGCGGCGAAGGTGGCTTCCCGGTCGTCGGGGTGCAGCAGTTGCCGCCAGGTTTCGCCGCACGGCAACACTTCGTCGGCGCCATAACCCAGCATGGCGGTCCACTGATCGCTGAAAAAGGCTTCGTCGGTGCGGGTGTTCAACATCCAAAGACCGATGGCGCCGGCGTCGAGCGCGATCTGCAGACGACGTTCGCTTTCCCGCAACGCCGCCTCCATGCTCTTGCGGGCGGTGATGTCGGTGCGGATGGCGATGTATTGGCGCGGCCGGTCCAGATCGTCCAAGATGGGAACGATGGTGGCGTCCACCCAATAAAGCGACCCATCCTTCTTGCTGTTGCAAATCTCGCCGCGCCACACCTGGCCGTTGCCGATGGTGCGCCACATGTCGGTGAACATTTCCCGGGGATGCAGGCCGGAATTGACGATACGGTGGTTGGCCCCCCGCAATTCCTCGGCGCTGTAGCCGCTGATGTCACAGAATTTCTGGTTGGCGTAGATGATGGTGCCGGTGTGATCGGTGATACTGACGATGGCGTGCTGGTCCAAGGCGAATTTCTGGCGTTCCAGGTCACGCTGGGCCTCGGCCCGTTCGTGGGTCAACTGCGAGATGATGGCGGTCAGCGCCTCGATGCCGCTGTCGTCTTCCGGCAAGGGCGGTTGGCCGCCAAGGGCCAGGATTTCGTTGACGCTGCTGCGCAAGGCGGTCAACACGCGGGCTTGGGCGGCGGTTTCTTCGCGCAGCTTGGCGTTGGCCTTGGTCAGCTCGCCGGAACTGAGTTCCAGGGATCGATTGCGCAGCGTCAGGTCGCGTTCGTGCTGCTCGTAGGTCTCGCCCACCCGGCGCAACAGATCGTGCAGACCTTCGACCAGACAAGCTACATCCGCCGGCAACTGGCTGCGATCCATCCCGGCCAGCCGTTGCAGAAGATCGTCGGTCGCGGCGTCGTCGTCGGTCGCCAAAGCGCGCCGGATCTGGCGTCCCAGCAGACGATGCAACCTAGGCCTCCGTCAAGAAAGTGACCGTCATGGTTTGGTTGTGCAGCATGCATTGCGTGGTGGTGGAAAAGGGCGCGATCTCTCCATAGGAATAAAAGCCCGTCAGCGGCACGTGCCGCCCCAACACCTGGGACACCGCCTCGACCTCTTCGTCGACGGCGTCGCCCATCACCAGCTTCCGCCCCACGCAGCTGACCAGGATGGCCAGGCTGTCGGCGGTGGCGCCGCCGGCTTCGTCCTTGGCCCGACGCGCCGCGATCTCGGCGCCGTCCACCAGGCCTTCATTGTTGGCGTGCATCAGCCGCAAATGACCGTTCAGGTCGATGTCGCCAGCCAGAACCAAGGCGCCGGCCTGTTCGTCCACCCCCAGGATGGTGCGGATCAAACCCACCGACCGGCATTCCGCATCCAGCATCTCGAACGGGAACAGCAGGCCCGATGCCGGCAGGTTGCGGGCGTATTCGCCCAGGTAATCCTTGTAAAGGGCCAGCGCCGAATGGCCGTCCAATTCGTAAAGGATGTTGCCGTCGGCTCGGGTCACCTTGCGGGGCGGGCCAAAGGGCTGCCAACCGCCGAAGCTGCCGTGGCTGGCTTTCAGGCGGTCGCCGTAAAGTCCGACCGCCACCACCTGATCGGCGTCCACCCCTTCCGAGGTCAGGGTCAAGGTCCCCTGAAAAGCCCCGCCATCGCCGGCCAAGCCACCGGAAATGGGGACGTCCGCCCCCATGGCCCCGACCATGCCGTCGATCAGGGCGCTGCCGTTGATGTCCACACCCTTGCCGAAAACCAAGGCCGCCCGCAGGTCCGGGGCTTTCAAAGCCTGGCCCAATTGCGCGCCGACCACGGCGGAATCGTCCATGCGTTCCAAACGGCAGGTGCTGCTGCGCACCCGCGCCGTGTCGAAAGACAGGGTGGTGATGCTGGCGGTTCCGTCGCTCATGCCTTTCCCGGTGATCTCGCCCGCCGTGGAACAGCCCGCCAGGATGGAAGTGGGGAAGGCCCGCCGCAAAGCCGCGAAACTTTCCGGATCGCGCAACAGGTCGATGGCGGCGAACAAAAGGACCAGATCGCAGGGATTTCCGGTCAGGGGCGCCAAAGAGGCATCATCTATGTGCGAAACACTGATCTGCCCAATTTTCATCGCCGCCCCTCACCCATGACTATGACCACGACCTAGACTGAAGCATAATACTTCGGCCGTTGTCGAGGCCCCGAAACGGGCTGAGGTTACCCAAGCGATGACAACAGGATTCATGGGTGATGTGAATATCTCGCAAACGGCGAGTTTCATTCCGACGTCACGAACCGCATGCACAGGGTCCGACCGCCATCCGTGCCGTGAATCCGGGCGCAAACCTTGCGGATCAGCCCCAATCCGCGGCCGCTTTTGGCGGCGACGTCCACCGGCTTGGCCATTTCCGCATCCAGGTCATAACCGTCGCCGTCGTCCGAGACGCGAATTTCAACCCCGTCCCCGGTGGGCCAGGCGGTCAGCCGCACCCGCCGCGCCGCCATGATCGGATCGGCGGCGTGGGTGGCGACGCGTTCGTTGAACTGGGCCAAGCCGGCCAGGGAATGCCGCAAATCGCTGGCAAGCCCCAGGTTGCCGTGGATGATGGCGTTGCCGCAGGCCTCGGCCACCGCCAGTTCCAGCCGCATGGGATCCAGGCCGGGAAAGCGGTTGATCACCGCCTGACAGAACTTCTGTGCCGGATCGCTGTGCAAAAGACTGGCGGTGGAGGCCGACAGACACAGGCCGCCGCTTTCCACCGCGGCGATCAGATCGGCGCTCAACGGACAGACCAAGTCGCAGGAACGGTATTCGATGAAGCCGCTGAAGCCGTTTTGCAACCCTGACGCCACCATCGCCATGGGGGCCATCAGGATGCGGTTGGCGTGAATCGACAGGCGCTCGACATTGGGGCATGCCTCGACCCCCAGCTTGGCGGCGCGATAGGCCAAGCTGTCGGGCACCTCGCCTCCTTCGAATAAAATGACGGTTCCCCCGGACATGCCCTCCCTACCCCTCCAGCATGAAGTCCAGGGCCGACAAATCCAGCAATTGCCGGACCGCGCCACGGGCATTGCGCAGCTTCAGCGTCTGACCGCGTCCTTCGGCTTCCTCGCGGGCGATCATGATCATGGACAATCCGGCGGAATCCATGAAGTCCAATCCCTCCAGATCCAAGACCACCGTCTTGCCGGTGGTCTGCGCCATCGAGGCGATGATTTCCTCGAATGTCTCGTGTTCGGCGAAAACCAGACGCCCGCTTAAGCTGACACAGGTTTCACCGCCATCCGCCGACATCGGATACCGATGAAAGCAGATCCCCCCGCGCGCGGGCGCCGCAGCCGCATGACGGGGAGAGGTGTCCTTTCCAAGGTTCAGGACCGCATCCAGATTCGCCAGTTCGAACACCCTGGCCACCGACCCGTGGGGATTGACCAGACGGAACAACCGGTTACCGCCGGCCGCCTGTTCGTTGGCCAGCAAGAACAGACCGATACCGAAGGAATCCACATGGTCCAAGCCGGCCAGATCCACCACGACGTTCAAACCGGCCTTGTCGGCCAGCGCCTCCAGGATGGGATTGAAATTGTCCTTGTCGCGAAAGGACATGGTTCCTTTCAGGGAAAAGCGCACGGCCTCGGCGCTTCGCACAACGCTGACTTCCATCGTAACGTTCCTGTTATTCAAAGGGCCATTGCAGGTGAATGACCGTCAGATCATCCTCGAGCGGCGGACGGGCCCAATTGTAGAAATGGTCAAGCAGGTTCTCGATCGCCAGTCCGCCTTCATCCCGGCTTTGCCCAATCAGGTCCAAAAGCCCTTCGTTGCCCAGCATGGTCAGGTCGTTGCCGGTGGCTTCGATCAAGGCGTCGGAATAGATCAGCAATTCGGAGCCGCGCGGAAAGGCGGTGCGATGGGTGTGGTATTGCGGATTGGGCATCAGCCCCAACGGAATGCCCCGGGAATCCATGAACTCCGCCCGTCCGCCCCGGAACAGCAACGGCGCCGGGGAACCAGCCCCCGACCAGATGATTTCCTGGGCCCGGCAATCGATGACGGCGGCGAACATGGTGGCGAATTGTCCGCGCCCCAGCAATTGCCGCAGCGAACCGCCCAAATTGCGCAGCAACGTCGCCGGATCGGCCAGATGCTGGCGTTGTTCGTCGATCAGCGTATGCAGGCGAAAGACGTTCAGCGCCGCCCCGATTCCGTGGCCGGAAAAGTCGAAGGCAGTCACCGACAGACGACCGTCCCCTAAATCATGGCAGCCCCACAGGTCGCCGCCGATCCCCGAACAGGGCTCGAAATAGGAATGCAGCGTCAGACCCAACTGATCCAGCACCGGGTTCAGCCGGTCGGGACGCGGCAGCAAGTCGAACTGCATGGTCCGCGCCACGGCGATTTCTTCCAGGACGCGGCTTTGTTCCTTGGCCAGTTGTTCCGACAATTGCTCGCGCTCGATCTGCGAATTCATACGGGTGATGGCATAAAGAATGGCGCGCTCGACGGCACGGCCGGGGTCGTCGCTTTTGACCAGATAATCCTGGGCGCCCACTTCCAGGGCCCGCGACGCCAGCATCGGGTCGTCCAGGCCGGTCATCACCACCACCGGCATGCGTGGTGCGACCGCCAGCAATTTCGTCACGGTGTCCAGGCCGCTGGAATCCGGCAAGGACAGGTCCAGCAGGACGACATCCATGTCCTGAGCAGCCAAAGCGTCCTTGGCCCCGGCCAAAGTGGGGACATGAGTGACCTGGAAATGGGTCGCGGTGCTTTCGCGAAGGGCGATCATCACCAGCATGGCATCCCCGGGCTGGTCTTCCACCAGCAGGACGCGCAGTTTCTTGACGCCGCGATCGGCACCGGAAACCGTGGACTTGGCGACGGCACCGACCTCGGGAGCCTTTCCCCACAAAGGCCGAGGCGTCAGCTTAACCAGTCCTTTGATTGTCTCGCCCGTGTCGGGCATTCCGGAAAATCCCATGGCAACAACCACATTCCGAATGGCCACGATCCATACTTTAGATTAGATATGGAAGCATGCTTTAGGTGAAGTTTAAATGGAAAAATAATAAACCGTCACCGGATGCGAACATGGCTGTGTTGCTGAACGGGCGGGAACAGGCGACGGATCAGTGGGGCAGCCGCACGATAGTGAACCAGTAATCCCCCATCGCCTTCACCGAATCGATGAATTGGTCGATGTCCACCGGCTTGGTGATGAAGCTGTTGGCGCCCAATCGATAGGACGCCTCGATGTCGGATTCCACGTCCGAGGTGGTCAGGACCACCACCGGGATCTTGTGCAGCACCGGGTCGGCCCGCAGCGCCTCAAGGACCTCGCGCCCACCCATGCGGGGCATGTTCAGATCCAACAGGACCAGATGCGGGGTCGGTGCGTCTTGATAGGGGCCTTGCTTGCGCAGGAACTCAAGGGCTTCGATGCCGTCGCAGACATGGTGCAGGTTGCAGATCAACTTGGCTTGATCCAAAGCAGCACGCGTCAACCCCGCGTCCCCCGGATCGTCTTCGACCAGCAGGATGTCGAAGGTCTGATCGTATGGCAATTCGTCTACTCCGTTGCTTCTGGCAAGGTCAACACGATGGTGGTTCCCGAAACACCGTCGGATTCGGCATGGATGGTGCCGCCCAAAGTTTCCACCAATTTACGGGCAATTGCCAGACCGACCCCGTTTCCGGGGAAATGGTCGCGGCCATGCAGACGCTCGAACACACCGAAAACCTTGTCCAGGAACTCGGGGGGGATGCCCAGACCGTTATCGGTGAAGGAAAAGCGCCAAAAGCCGTTCTCGACCTTTTCCGCCTCGACCTTGACCCGCAGCGGGCGGTCGGGATGGCGGAAAACCAAAGAGTTGTCGATCAGGATGCCGAACAGGTCGGCCAGACGCCGCGACGAGACCTGCAACTTCGGCAAGACCCCAGATATCAGGTCGACGTCCCCCTTGTCGCGGCTGCGGGCTTCCCATTCCTTGTCCAGCACCGCTTCGGCCTGGCAGACACCGCCGGTCATGACCAGACGGTCCATGGCCAGATAAAGCTGCACATCGCGCAACAGTTCCTTCAACCGGGCGCCGGCCTTGGACAGATAGGTCAGGTTGTTGCGGATCTCGTCGTCGCCATTGCCTTCCAACGCCCGGGCCACCAACTGGGCATAGACGGAAATGTGGCGCGCCGGTTCCTGCAGATGATGGGCCAGGATAAAGGAAAAACGTTCCAGTTCGGCGCTGTAGCGTTCGATCCGCCCATAGGCCTCGGCCAACTGCGCCCGATGCTTTTCCTGGTCGGTGATGTCACGTTGGATGGCGACGAAATGGGTCAGCCGCCCCGACAGGCTGCGAACCGCGGAAATGGTCAACTCGTTCCAATAAGGCGTGCCGTCGGCGCGGTAATTGCGCAGCACCGCCTCGACCGAACGGCCGTCGGCCAAGGCGGCGCGGACGTCGCCCAGGGCGCTTTGATCGCGGTCGTCGCCATGCAGGAAACGCGGATTGCGCCCCAGGACCTGATCGGATGTGTATCCGGTGGTGCGCTCGAACGCCGGATTGACATAGACCAACGGCAGATCGGGCGCCGTCGCATCGGAAATGGCCACGCCGTTGGACATGGTTTCCAACACCCGCTCGCTGAGCAGCAGCATGGCCTCGGCCCGGGTCCGGGAAATCAACGAACGGGTCAGCACCGCCGCCGCCGCCAGCAAGGCCAGGGTCAGCGCGCCGGCCGGCCACAACAGCGGCAAGGCGCCGTCCTTCCAATCCGCCAGCACTTCGTCGCGCGACATCCCCACCGACACCACCAGCGGCCAGTTCAAGGTGGTGCGGTACGAAGTGATCATGGCGCCGTCCTGGGGATGGCTGGAATCGATGAAGGTGCCGAATTCCGACATCTTCAACTGGGTGGTGAACAAGGGATCGTCGGCATGTTCGCCATCCCCGGCCCCCAGTTCGCCCACCAACAAGGTGCCGTCGTAACGCCACAGCCGCAGACGGGCGCTGGACGGCAACTCGACAGATGCGAAGACGTCCTTGAAATACAAGGGATTGACCGCCGCGATCAGCAAAACCGGGCCGGCCTGTCCGCCGAAATCGGCCAACCGCATGAAAGGCAGGTATTGATGGGGGGAATTGGGGGTTTCCGCCCCCAGGAAACGGCCGAAGCGCAAACTCCCCACCACCATGGGAATGGGCGCCGCCTGGGCTTCGGCGAACAGCGCTTTCTTGTCCAGGCGCGCGGTCATCGAGCGGTCGCCGCTGTCGGCCAGGATGGTGCCGTCGGCGGCGATCACCGCCATCTGGCGAATGTGCGGCATGAAACGCAGCAGGCGACGGATTTCCTGGTCCCGTTCCGTGAACGGATGCGACAGGTCCCATTCCGCCACGCGGCCCGCGGCGCTTTGCAGCAAGACGTCGATGGACTGTACCGTACGCGACACCGCACCGGTCAGCGCCAAAGCCGTGCTGCGGGTGGATTGTTCAGCCGATTCAATGGCTTCGGCCCGAGAGTTGCGCAATATTTCGAAGATGGCCCCGGCCACGCCCAGGACGGCCAAACCCACCACGACCGCGACCATGACGATCAAGCGGGTGGTTTGGGGCCTGGTGGCCGCGCCCACCGGCCGGCGCAACAGCCGTCCGGGGTCTTCGGCAAATCGCGGACTCAACCAGACCCTCCAAAGGTGATATACCCAAGATCAAATTATTACCGGGAGAGTGGCATGCGTAAAGGGATCGTATTGAGCTTGGCCGTTTCCGCCATTGTTTTTTCCGCCCCGGCCCGCGCCCAATCCCATCTGGACCGCATCAAGGCCAATGGCGAAGTGCGGGTATGCATCTGGCCGGACTATTACTCGATCACCTATCGCAACACCCGGACCGGCGTGCTTGAAGGCATCGACATCGACATGGCCAAGGAACTGGCCAAGGACCTGGGAGTCAAGTTGACCTTCGTCGATTCGTCGTTCCGCACCCTGGTCGCCGACCTGACCGAAGATAAATGCGACGTCAGCATGCATGGCATCGGCATCACCCCGGCCCGTCAGGAAAAGCTGGATTTCACCCACCCGCACCTGAAAAGCGGCGTCTACGCCATCGCCAGCAAGAACAACCCGGCGGTGTCCAGCTGGCAGGACATCGACAAGCCCGGGGTGGTGGTCGCCGCGCAAGCCGGCACCTACATGGTGGACGTGATGAAGGCCGAGCTGAAACAGGCGACGCTGTCGGTGGTCGCCACCCCCGAAGCCCGCGAACAGGAAGTGATGAGCGGCCGCGCCGACCTGTTCGCCACCGACTATCCTTACAGCCGCAAGATGCTGGCCCGCCACGACTGGGCCAAACTGCTGGCGCCGCCGCAGCCCTTGGCCCCCACCCCCTACGCCTATGCCGTCAACAAGGGCGACCCGGCGTGGCTGGCGGCCCTGGACGACTTCGTCGAACGCACGAAAAAAGATGGCCGCCTGTTAAAGGCAGCCATCAACAACGGCTTGGAAGAAATTGTTGTAAAAGACTAATTTACCCAGGCGAAGGCGTCCATGGCGATCACCCCATGCTCGACCGAATGGTGTAAGGACCGCCCCTTGCCGCACCCCGCCCCGGCGGCGACGAACAATGGCATCAGGTGTTCGTCGCTGGGGTGGTTCCACGCCGCATGCGGGGCTTGGCGGCGATAGTCCACCAGGGCCTGCCGGTCGCCGGCCCGGACTTTTTCCGACAGCCAGTCGGTGAAGGCCAAGACCCGATCCTCGGCCGGAACGTCCCGGGGCTGGCCGGAATAGGCCTGTAGGTTGTGGGTGGCGCAGCCGGTGGCCATCAGCATCACGCCGTCGTCCAGAAGCGGGGCCAAAGCGCGGCCGAAGTCCCAATGTTCAGCCGGGTCGCCCCGGCGCGACACCGAAACCGGAACCACGGCGACGTCGGCGTCGGGCCACATCAGCCGCGCCACCGTCCAGATGCCGTGATCCAGCCCCCGCCCCGCCACCAATTCTGCCCCGGTCTGGGCCATCACCTGGGCGGCCAGCTCTGGGTCGCCCGACGCCGGATATCGCATGTCGTAAAGCGGCGGCGGAAAACCGAAAAAATCGTGAATGGTCCGAGGGTTAGAGGCGCCGCCCACGGCAAAGCTTTCGGTCTGCCAATGGGCGGACACCGCCAGCACCGCCCTGGGACGCGGGAGGGTTTGCCCCAGTTCGGCAAGGAAGCGGCTTGCCGAAGACGCTTCCAGGGCGATCATGGGGGAACCATGGGACAGGAACAGCGTCTTCGGCGCGTTCATGATCAGATTTCCTTGCCGATCAGGCGGTCGATGGAATAACGGCCACCGCCCTTGACCGCGTAAGCCAGGGTGACCACCGCCCACAGCAGCGGATATTCATAGCCGCCCGAGGTCCAGAAGAACCCCTTGCCCAGATGCACCTGCAAAGCGGCGACCAACAAAAGACCGGTGGCCAGGGCGGCGGCCGGGCGGGTCAGCAGCCCCAAAGCCAAGGCGATGCCGCCGAAGAACTCGATCAGCCCGGCGAAGGTGGCCACGCCGGCCGGCAGGCCCAGCTTGGCCTGGAAGAACTGTTCGGTGGCTTCCAAACCATAGCCGCCGAACAGCCCGAACAGCTTTTGCACCCCGTGCGGCACCAGGAACAGGCCAGCCACCACCCGCACCAGCGGATCGGTCAGCGGCGCCAAGGTTTCATAAAGGGGGTTCAGAACAGGAATGATCGAACCGGAAGTGCGCAGGTCTTGGGTGCTCATGGGATGATCTCCGAAGGAATGAAGCTGCCCAGAAGATGCGCCTTTGCACAAAAAGCGACAATTATCTATGATGTCGAAACACTGTTGCTGATTATTGGACAATCATGGATCAACTGGCCGCCCTGAACGCCTTTGTCGCCACCGTGGAATCCGGTGGCTTCAGTCAGGCCGCCCGCCGCCTGGGGGTGTCGAAATCGCTGCTGAGCCGTCAGGTCGCCCACCTGGAAGCGGAACTGGGGGTGCGGCTGCTGCAGCGGACCACCCGGCGCCTGTCGCCCACCGAAGCGGGCGAGCTTTATTTCCAACGCGCCCAGCGCATCTTGCTGGACCTGGAAGAAGCGGCGTCGGAAGTCGGGCAATTGCAAACGGCGCCACGCGGCAAGCTGCGGGTGTCCGCCCCCATGTCCTTCGGCGTGCTGCATCTGACACCCGCCCTGCCGTCTTTCCTGGCAGCCTGTCCCGAGCTGGAATTGGAACTGTCGCTCAGCGACCGCTTCGTCGACCTGATCGAGGAAGGCGTCGACGTCGCCGTCCGCATCGGCCGTCTTAGCGATTCCAGCCTGATCGCCCGTCACGTCGCCCCCATCCGCCGGGCGGTCTGCGCCAGCCCGGCCTATCTGGCCCGCTGCGGCACGCCGACGGTGCCGAACGATCTGGGCGCCCATGCCTGTCTCAGCCATATCGGCATGGGCCCCGCCGAATGGCGCTTCGCCATCGGCGGCAAACTGGAAACCGTGCGGGTCCAGTCGCGCTTGAGCGCCGGCAACGGCGAAGCCTTGCGCATCCTGGCCCTGGCCGGTTTGGGGCTGGTCTACCTGCCCACCTTCTTCGTCGGCGACGACCTGCGGTCGGGCGCTCTGGTCTCGGTCCTGGAAGATTACGTGCCCCAGGACAGCGCCCTTTACGGGGTCTATCCGCACAGCCGGCACCTGTCGGCCAAGGTCCGCGCCTTCCTGGATTTCCTTGGCAAGACTTTCGGCCCCGAACCGCCCTGGGATGGATAAGTCATGTGTTGCCCGTGCCGGACGGATCAATCGCCGCTCGGGCTATAGGCGTTCCAGCCGCTCGTTCACCTTGGGCAGCCACAGGCTGCGCAGCAGCGAGACGACTTCCTGGCGGGCGGCCTGGTTGGACTTGCCACCGCCCAACTCGATCCCCGCCTGTTCCATGTCCAGAACCGTCAGCCCCCACAGGAACAGATAACGATAGATCACCCGCTCGCCGAAACCGTCGGCCAGCCGGAAGCCCAGGACCTTGCTCATGCGCGGCAGGATTTCCGCCATTTTCTGCTTGTTGCGGTCGGTAAGCGCCGACAGGCGCGACCGGGTCACCAGCCAGTCTATGCCCGAACGATGGGCCTGACGCCGTTCCTTGCGCAATTCCCACACCAGATTGGCATAGACGCCGCCGGCCTGCAGTTGCCAGTTGACCGGGTCCAGCCGCCCCAAAAGATCCAGGTCCAGCAAGGAATCGTTGATGGGCGTGATCAGGGTGTCGGCGTGGACATGGGCATGCCGGGCCAAAGCCACGTCGGAGCCGGGACAGTCGATGACGACGAAGTCGTTGTGTCCGGCCAGATGCCCCAGCAAACCGGCCAGCCCGGCCTTTTCCTGGGCGGCGGCCTGAGCCTTCAGCTCGGCATTGGAAGGCTGCATCACCACCATGGTGGGTGTCGGCAGGTCGACGCCGCTGCGTTCCATCCAGGCGCGGCGGTTGGAAAAGTACCGCCCCAGGCTTTGCTGGCGATGGTCCAGGTCGATGCAGCCGACCTTGAAGCCCAGACGCAGCAGCCCCACCGCCACATGCATGGACACCGTGGTCTTGCCGCAGCCGCCCTTTTCGTTGCCGACGACGATGATGTGGGCGGCGCGCCCCGACATGACTTGATCCTGTCTTTGTTGCCGGGGCATGCTACACCATCTCGTCCCTCTCTCAATCCCCTGCCGCGTAAGGTTCGCCATGAAATCCGTTTCGCCGCCCCCACCCTACCCGGCGGCCCTGGTCGACCTGCTTTCAGACCTGTCCTGCGTGTTGTTCCGCCGCAGCATGGACGGAGAAGGCATGCTGCGTTACGACTGGATTTCACCCAACACCTTGCCCCTGTTCGGCATCGCCCCCGACGACCTCAGCGTCAACCCGGTGGGGGCGCTGAATGCCGTTCATTGGGCCGACCGTGACGACCACTTGCGCGAAATCAAACGTTCCGCCGCCCAGATGGACCGCTGCACCGAACTGTTCCGGCTGATTTCCGCCGACGGGCAGACCCATTGGCTACGCGGCAGCGCCCATCCGACACGCGGCCCCGACGGCTCGGTGACCTGGGACGGGGCCTGGCTGGACGTCACCCAATGGATGCGGGCCGAACACCATTTCCAGACCGTCATGGACCACGCCGAGGACTGCATCCTGACGGTGGACTGCGTCAACGGCATCGAATGGGCCAACGCCGCCACCGAACGCTTGTTCGGCTGCCCCGAAGGCGGGTTGCGCGGCAAATGCCTGGTCGAGCTGATCAACCAGCCCTGCCCCGTCCCCCGCGACACCTGCCACGACGACCAGATGATGTCGTGCTTCCAGCGCGGCACCCGCGAGATTGTGGCCGTTCGCGCCGACGGCAGCGCCTTTCCCTTTGAGATCACCGTTTCCGAGGTGCGCACCGACGGCCGGCTGTCGCTGATCGTCATCGGCCGCGACATCACCCAGCGCAAGCATACGGAATCGGTGCTGGCCGAAACCGAACAGCGCCTGCGCCTGACCTTCGACGCCGCCCCCATCGGCGTGCTGGTCGCCGACCAGCAAGGATGGGTGCGTCAAAGCAATCCGGCCTTCCACCGCATGGTCGGATTGGCCGCCGATCAGGTGCAGGGCGCCCCCATCCAGTCCCTGGTCCCCGGCCTGCCGTGCGATTGGAGCGAGCTGCCTTTCTGTGTCGAGGTCGACACTTTGCGCGATGACGGACAGAAAAGGCGCTGGTCCCTGACCGGACGCCATTTCGCCGCCAGCAGCGAGGACAGCCATCTGTCCCTGTTGCTGTTGGTGGAAGACATCACTGACGCCACCCGCGCCGAGGAAGAACGCCGCAAGATGGAACGGGTGCTGACCGAAGGCCAGAAACTGGAAGCCCTGGGCCGTCTGGCCGGCGGCGTCGCCCACGAACTGAACAACATGCTGGGCCCCATCCTGATGGGCGCCGAACTGCTGATGCGCGGCGCGCCCTTGGACGCCAAGAACCGCGAACGCGCCAACCGTATCGTCGAAGCAGCCAAGCACGGCCGCGACATCGTTCGCGGCGTTCTGGCCTATTGCCGTCAGGATCAGCCGGAAATGTCCATGCTGAACCTGGCCCCGGTCATGCGCCAGTTCAGCGATCTGGCGCGATCCAGCCTGCCGCCGACGGTCAAGTTGGAAATCAACGTGGACGTCGACCAGGCCATGGTCATGGGCAACGCGGTCCAGTTGGTCCAGATCCTGCTGAACCTGGCCAACAACGCCCGCGACGCCATGGCCGGCAAGGGAAGACTGTCGGTCCGGCTGACGCGCACCATGGACGAAGTGCCGCATGCCTTGATCTCGGTGGCCGACACCGGCTGCGGCATGACCGAACAGGTGGCGGCGCGCATTTTCGACCCCTTCTTCACCACCAAGCCGGTGGGCCAGGGCACCGGCCTGGGATTGTCGGTGGTCCATGGTCTGGTGACCGCCATGGGCGGGTCGGTGGCGGTTTCCAGCCATCCCGGCCAAGGCACCATCTTCACCATCGCCTTGCCGCTGGCCGACATGGCTTGCCCAACACCGTAAATGCGATTATCAAACAAACCCGAAGGACATTCGTACAGGGGACCCGCATGAGCCGCATCTTGATCGTCGAAGACACGCCGTTGATGCGCGACACCCTGGTGGACGTGCTGGGTGAACTGGGCCATCAGGCGGTGACCGCCGAAAACGGCGCCGAAGCGGTGGAAATGATCGCTGCCGGCCATGCCTTCGACATCATCATCACCGACATCATCATGCCCGAGATGGACGGCATCGAAGCCATCTTGGAAATCCAGACCATGCGCCCGCAAACGCCGATCATCGCCATTTCCGGGGGAAGCGCACGACTGGAAAAGGCGGCTGGCCTGGACACCGCCAAGCGCCTGGGCGCCGTCGCCGTGCTGGAAAAGCCGTTCGAGGTGGACGCCCTGGTCGCCGCCTTGGCGGTAGCGGAAAACCGCTAAAACCACACTTGAAGCCCGCACGGCGACCAAGCGGCCCGACACGGGGTCGCCTTCGGCTTTTTAATTCGGCTTCATCCCCCGCCGCCTGCGGTCGTCGGACAAGGCACGGGCCAGGGCCTCGCCAGCGGCGATGGTGTCGGTGACATATCGCCAATAAGCCTGCGCCAGATCCAGGGAATGGCGCATCTCCTGGTCGCTGATGGCGGCGTCCGAGTGGGGGAAATGCTGGGCCGACGCCGCGTCGCTGCCGCCAAAAGCCCGCCATGGGGCACCGTTGTCGTATTCCATGGGTGCCACCAGCCGCACCGGCGTGAACTCGCCCCCCGGTTCGCTGGCGATTTCCGCCGGGCGCAGGATTTCCGTCATCCCCATGTCTTCCCAGGTGCACCAGCGGGCGTAAATCCACTCGCACATGGTGCGGCTCCAGGCGATGAAGTCGTCCCGGGCGGCGATGCTGGGGAATTCCGCCAGATGGGGAGAGAACCTGTAGGTGATGGAAGCGAAGGCGCGGCCGTCGGCGGCCACCGTGCGGTCGGCCAGACGCTTCAGCACCCGCGCCTTGTCCAGATGACGGTTGGCTTCCAGCACGGCTTTGGATACTTCCAGCCGGATTTCCGGGAGGGTCTCGGCCCCCTCGCCAAAGGCGCGGGACGACATGTGGCCGTCATGGTCGCGGAACACGCCGATCAGCGGACGGCCCAGATGTTCGGCCAGGGCGGCCAGGAAATGGGCGATCTCGGCCGCCGCATGGGGCTGGGCCAGCAGGATGTAAAGATAAAGCGGTGCCAAGCTGTCATGGTTTTCCGCCACCAGCGCGTCGACCACCGTTTCGGGGATGTCCTCGGACACCGAATAAAGCGAGCCGTCGGCGAACCCCACATAGACGCCTTCGATGTCGCCCATGGTGGCGTCCACATAGCTGTATTCCACCAGCCGGAACGGCGCCAGTTCACGATAGATGGCCCGGTTGGCCGGGTTGGCCGGAGCCAGGGTCTCGCCCGACGCCGCCTGCTCGGCCAAAAGCCGCATGAAGGCGCCGACCACCTGGGTCGAATCGATCCTTATGCGGATGACGTCATCAAGGATTTTCACGGCCACCCCCTACCCTCTCCCCTGGCGGAGCATGATACCAGAGCAATCCGGTTCGAGTATCGAGAAAGTGCCGTGTCTTTTGGCTTTGGCCGTTGACAGGCCGGCCCCAGAGAGTAGTTTTCAAAGACCCGTCCCTGAATACGGGACCAACAAGGTGGGCGAATGGAATACTTCCTTCAGCAGTTGATCAACGGGCTGACATTGGGAGCCATTTATGGCCTGATCGCCATCGGTTACACCATGGTGTACGGCATTATTCGCATGATCAATTTCGCCCATGGCGAGATTTACATGCTGGGCGCCTTTATATCCCTAATTGCATTCCTGGTTTCCACCCTGTTGGGCGGCACATCCGTGGCCTTCGGCCTGCTGGCGGCGCTGGTGTCAACCATGGTGTTGACGGCGCTTTACGGCTGGGCGGTGGAACGGGTCGCCTATCGCCCGTTGCGCAACGCGCCGAAACTGGCGCCGCTGATTTCCGCCATCGGCATGTCCATCGTGCTGCAGAACTTCTCGCAATTGACCCAAGGGGCGCGTGTCAAGCCGCTGCCGCCGTTGTTCAAGGGCGGCATCGAGCTGATGCACGGCGAGACCTTCTCGGTCAACCTGTCCTATCTGCAGATGACCATCATGGCGCTGACGGTGGCGCTGATGGTGGTCTTCACCTGGGTGATCACCCGCACGTCGCTGGGCCGCGCCCAACGCGCCACCGAACAGGACATGAAGATGGCGGCGCTGCTGGGGGTCAACACCGACCGCATCATCTCGGCGACCTTCGTCATGGGCGCCACCCTGGCTTCGGTGGCCGGGCTGATGGTCACCCTTTATTACGGCGTCATCGATTTCTACATCGGCTTTTTGGCCGGCATCAAAGCCTTCACCGCCGCCGTTCTGGGCGGCATCGGCTCGTTGCCCGGCGCCATGCTGGGCGGTTTGCTGATCGGTCTGATCGAGGCCTTCTGGTCCGGCTATTTCTCGATTGAATACAAGGATGTGGCGGCTTTTTCGATCCTGGTTCTGGTGCTGCTTTTCCGTCCCACCGGCCTGCTGGGCCGCCCGGAAGTGGAGAAGATCTAGATGGCCGGCGCCAATTTGAAAGCCGCCCTCAAGGACGGCATCCTGGGCGCGGTGGTCGCCGCTGCCCTGGCCCTGCCCATGCTGGGTTTCCGTCTGGTGGATTCCGCTTCCGCCCTGACCTTGGCCACCCGCTTCGACTGGGTCGCCTGGGCCGCCGCCATCGTCGGATTGGGCCGTTTCGCCCTGTGCCTGCTGCGTCAGGCGGTTCCCGCCGACCGTGTGCCCGTCCTGCCCGATTTGGGCGCCAAGTTCCCCAAGGCCCGGCTGGTGGCGGGCTGGGCCATGGCCGGTTTCGCCCTGGCCCTGCCGTTCCTGCCCTTCGCCGACCGCTCGTTGGTGGACAAGGCCACCTTGGTGCTGATCTACGTCATGCTGGGCTGGGGGTTGAACATCGTCGTCGGCCTGGCCGGCTTGCTGGATCTGGGCTTCGTCGCCTTCTATGCGGTCGGCGCCTATTCCTATGCGCTGTTGGCCACCAAGCTGGACCTGTCGTTCTGGCTGTGCCTGCCCATGGCCGGCGTCTTCGCCGCCGGTTTCGGCATTTTGCTGGGCTTTCCGGTGCTGCGCCTGCGCGGCGACTATCTGGCCATCGTCACCCTGGGATTCGGCGAGATCATCCGCGTCATCTTGCAGAACTGGGTGGACTTTACCAACGGCCCCAACGGCATCAGTGGCATTCCGCGCCCCAGCCTGTTCGGTCTGGTGTTCACCGCCAACGCCCCCGAAGGCAAGACCACCTTCGCCGATTACTTCAACCTGGACTTTTCCGGCGACCACCGGGTGATCTTTTTGTATTTCGTCATCCTGGCGCTGGCGCTGCTGACCAATCTGTTCACCTTGCGCATCCGCCGCCTGCCCATCGGCCGCGCCTGGGAAGCGCTGCGCGAAGACGAAATCGCCTGCCGTTCCCTGGGCCTGAACCCCACCATGATCAAGCTGTCGGCCTTCGCCACCGGGGCCATGTTCGCCGGTTTCGCCGGCTCGTTCTTCGCCACCCGCCAGGGCTTCATCAGCCCGGAAAGCTTCACCTTCATCGAATCGGCGGTCATCTTGGCCATCGTCGTGCTGGGCGGCATGGGCAGCCAGATCGGCGTGGTGCTGGCGGCGCTGCTGCTGGTGGGCCTGCCCGAATGGTTCCGTGAATTGCAGCAGTACCGCATGCTGGCCTTTGGCGGCGCCATGGTGCTGATCATGCTGTGGAAGCCGTCGGGCCTGCTGTCGCACCGTGCGCCGACCATCCGCCTGGGCAAGGGGGCGACGCCATGAGCACGCTGCCGCTGTTGGACGTCGAACACGTCACCATGCGCTTCGGCGGCCTGTTCGCCGTCAACGATCTGTCGTTCACCGCCCAGCCCAAGGCCATCACCGCCGTCATCGGCCCCAACGGCGCCGGCAAGACCACGTTGTTCAACTGCATCACCGGTTTCTACAAGCCGCAGATCGGCCGCATGACCTTGAACCACGCCGATGGGCCAGTACTGCTGGAACGGCTGGACGATTACGACATCGCCGCCAAGGCGCGTGTGGCGCGCACCTTCCAGAACATCCGCCTGTTCGCCCGCATGAGCGTGCTGGAAAACCTGATCGTCGCCCAGCACCACAAACTGATGCGGGCCAGCGCCTTTTCCCTGGCCGGGCTGCTAGGCCTGTCGCGCTATTCCAAGGCCGAGAAACTGGCCGTCGACAAGGCGCGACACTGGCTGGACCGCGTCGGGCTGTTGGATCTGGCCGACGAAGACGCCGGTTCCCTGCCCTATGGCTCGCAGCGCCGGCTGGAAATCGCGCGGGCCATGTGCACCGACCCGGTGCTGTTGTGCCTGGACGAACCGGCCGCCGGCCTGAACCCCAAGGAATCGCTGGAACTGAACAGCTTGCTGACCGGCATCCGCGACGAGATGGGCATCGGCCTGTTGCTGATCGAACACGACATGAGCGTGGTGATGGAGATTTCCGACTGGGTGGTGGTGCTGGATTACGGCAGCAAGATTGCCGAAGGCGCGCCGGCCCTGATCAAGGACGACCCGGCGGTCATCCACGCCTATTTGGGCGAACCCGACGAGTCGGAGGCCTGACATGCTGGCGGTGGAAAACCTGCATTCCGGCTATGGCCGCATCCAAGCCCTGCACGGCGTCGACGTGGAAGTGAAAAAGGGCGAGATCGTCACCCTGATCGGCGCCAACGGCGCCGGCAAGACCACGTTGCTGATGACCATCTGCGGTTCGCCCCGCGCCACCAAGGGCCGGGTGCTGCTGGATGGCCAGGACATCACCCAGTTGCCCATGCACAAGCTGGCCCATATGGGGCTGGCCCATTCCCCCGAAGGACGCAGCATCTTCGCCCGCATGACGGTGCTGGAAAACCTGCAGATGGGGGCGGTGGCCGGCGATCCCGCCCATTACGACGAAGACCTGGAAAAGGTGCTGGCGCTGTTTCCGCGCCTGAAGGAACGCATCAACCAGCGCGGCGGCACGTTATCGGGCGGCGAACAGCAGATGCTGGCCATCGGCCGCGCCCTGATGAGCCGCCCCCGCGTGCTGTTGCTGGACGAGCCGTCCCTGGGTCTGGCCCCCTTGGTGGTGCGCCACATCTTCGAGATGATCAAACAGATCAACCAGGAACAGGGCATGACCGTGTTTTTGGTGGAACAGAACGCCCACCACGCGCTGAAACTGGCCCATCGCGGCTATGTGCTGGTCAACGGCCGCGTCACGTTGTCGGGTTCGGGGGCCGAATTGCTGGCCAATCCGGAAATCCGCGCCCATTATCTGGAAGGCGGCCACGGAGCGACGGCATGATCCATTCCATCCCCGTCTTCATCGGCGTCACCATCATCTTCATGGGCGGCTGCGCCTTCATGACCGGACAGGCGGTGTCGGCCACCTGGCGTCCGCTGTGGCAGGTCCTGGCCTATTCCCTGATGCTGGGCGCCGTCGACCGCTTCCTGGTCTTCGCCCTGTTCGGCGGCCCGTTGCTCAGCTTGGCCGGCTATGTGCTGGACACCGCCGTCATCGCCGCCATCGCCGCCGCGTCCTGGCGGGCGACTCGGGCCCGACGCATGTGTCTGCAATATCCTTGGATCTACGAACGCGTCGGCCTGTTCGACTGGCGCGAGCGTTTGTCGCACCACGCCTAAGGGGGCTGTCTTCCCCGCGACCTGGTGCTAAGGTTTCCGCCAATAAGTTGTTTTGTCACCAGACGGAGGGTTACGGGAGATGAAGACTTTGAAGACTCTGGCCTTGGCCAGTGTGGCCGCCCTGGCGTTCAGCGCCGCTGCCCATGCCGAGATCCTGCTGGGTCTGGCCGGTCCGATGACCGGGCCGGAAGCCCAGTTCGGCGAACAGTTCAAGCAAGGCGCCAACAAGGCCGTCGAAGACATCAACGCCAAGGGCGGGGTTTTGGGCCAGAAGCTCAAGATCGTCGTCGGCGACGACGCCTGCGACCCCAAGCAGGCCCGTTCGGTGGCCGAGGAACTGACGTCCAAGAAGGTCGCCGCCGTCATCGGCCATTTCTGCTCGGGGTCTTCCATCCCGGCTTCGGAAGTCTATCAGGAAAACGGCATCCCGCAGATCTCGCCCGGTTCGACCAACCCCACCTACACCGAACGCGGCTTGAACAACGTCTTCCGCGTCTGCGGCCGTGACGACCAGCAGGGCCCCACCGCCGCCCATTACATCAGCAAGAAGTTCCCCGGCAAGAAGGTCGCCATCATTCATGACAAGTCGGCTTACGGCAAAGGCCTGGCCGACGAGTTCAAGAAGGCGCTGAACGCCGACGGCGTCACCGAGGTGTTCTATGAAGCCATCACCGCCGGTGAAAAGGACTATTCCGCCCTGGTCACCAAGCTCAAGTCGGCCGGCGCCGACTTCGTCTTCCTGGGCGGCTACAAGACCGAAGGCGGCCTGATTGTCCGTCAGATGCGCGACCAGGGTCTGAAGACCACCCTGGTGGGCGGCGACGCCCTGCTGGTGGAAGAATTCTGGGCCATCACCGGCGCCGCCGGCGAAGGCACCCTGGTGACCTTCAGCCCCGATCCGCGCCTGCTGCCGCAGAACGCCGCCCTGGTGAAGTACTATCGCGACAAGAAGTACGAACCCGAGACCTACACCCTTTATTCCTTCGGCGCCATCCAGGCCTGGGCCATGGCCGCTGAAAAGGCCGGCAGCACCGACGGCAAGAAGGTGATCGCCGCGCTCAAGGCCAACAAGTTCGACACCGTCATCGGCAATATCGGCTTCGACGCCAAGGGCGACGTGGTCGGCCCCAATTACGTCATGTACGTGTGGAAGAACGGCAAGTACGTTTACGCCGATTGACAAGCCTTTCCGCGGCTTTCAAGGCAAGCCCGGCGCGCCAGCGCCGGGCTTTTCACATTGACGGTGGCGTAGTTTGGGATCACCCTTTCAACCCTAGGGAAATACCCAAAGGGAGGGACGACAGATGCCGATGATGAAGGATTGCATCAACGCCTGCGACCTGGCGCACCGCGCCGCCACCGAAGCCGCCATCCACGGCATGCAGCAAGGGGGCAAATACGCCGATTGGGAATTGGTGCAGTTGCTGCTGGACACCGCCGACATCACCGAAACCGCCGCCGACTTCCTGCTGCGGTCGTCGCGCCAGCACACATCCGTCCTGCGGGTCACCGCCGAAATCGCCGACAAATGCGCCGATGCTTGCGAAAAACTGGCCGCCGAGGATTTGCGCATGAAGGAATGCGCCGAATCCTGTCGGCGAGCGGCAACCCAATGCCGTAAATTGCTGTGAGGGTGAAAGCCCCGCTGACGCGGGGCTTTTTCATGGAACCGACATCGGTCTTCGTGGCACCTTGCCCACGGAATCAGCCAGGAAAGGCCCACACATGGACGAAACCACCATCACCGGCAACTTGCCCAACATGACCATCGAAATCAGCCATCGCGCCGATCCCGAAGGCGGGGCCGAGATGATGACCATCCAATTGCGCGCCATGCCCGACTTCCAAACCGCCCTGCCCCTGGCCGGCAGCTTGCTGCAAGGACAAATGCTGCCCCTGATGGCGCCCATGCAGATGTGGAGCCAGGCCATGGACATGTGGACCGCGCCGTGGCGGCAACTGGCCGAAGCCAACCCCCTGCTGCGGTTGATCAGCGGCAAATAAAGCCGCCATGTCATCCATGCATGTCGGAAAATCTCTTGCGGATGTTGCATAAGCATCCGCCATTGGCTATGTCCCTATTCTGGTTAGGCCAATGCTGAAAGTGTCACCCGATCATGCCGTTCATTCAGTGGGACAAGTCTTTCAGCGTCGGGACCACCGCCTTGGATGCGGATCACCGACGTTTGCTTGAAATCCTGAACCGTATTTACGAAGCGTGGCAGACCGATCCGTCCAAGGTGGAACTGGATCAGTTGTTCGACGAATTGCTGGACTACACCGACGGCCACTTCAACCGCGAGGAAAGCAAGCTGGCGGCCCGCGATTATCAAAACCTAGCCGAACACCAGCTTCAGCACGAACGCCTGCGCGAGACGGTTCTGGCCTTCCGCGCCCGCCATCTGGCCGGCAACACCCCCGACGCCCTGACCGAGGACATGGCCAACTTCCTGAAGTCGTGGCTGATGGACCATATCCTGGGCGAAGACATGAAGTACAAGACGCTGTTCACCGGCCGGCTTTAAAGCCGATTTCGCCCCGGATGACCTAACTCCGGCGCAGGCTGTCGGCCAATTGCGAGGCCAGCCAAGTGCATTCCAGCCGGTCGCCGCAGCGGACCATGCTGTCACAGGCCAGCACATCGTCGATGATCCGCCGCATGGCCGCCGAATCCCGGTTGGCGGTGACTTGGCCAACCCCCATCAACATTCCAAGACATCCGTTCTTACCGCGATCGCCCATGACCTGATCTCCATGGTTGGATGCAGGTGGGTATTGTCGCTGTCGAGCTTAGCCTTGAACAGTGACTCTTCGCCGCGTCAAAAAAAGATAATGTGCGTTTTTAACCGGAAGTTTAATTTTGCGAAGGCGCGAAAGGCCCTGTTGGCGCGGGCAACGCCGGATGATGGGATGGGGTGATCCCGAAAGGCCTTTCGCCACAACACTCTAATGGAAAGCGCCAAAGCCCCGCCACTCCACCACGGGGCGGGGACGCGTCCTACCTGTTGCGCCAGTGCCGCCCCACCAGCGGCCCCATCCATGCCATGGCCGCCAGGGACAGGATGGTGGGAATGGCCAGGGCCAGCTGATGGGCCTGGGCCGGCCACCCCGCCCCCACTTTCGGCCACAGGTTGATCACCGCCCCCAACCCCCATTGCAGGGCGAAGGCGGCGGCGAAGATGATCAGGTTCAAGCTGGTGGTGGCCCGTCCCGACATGGTGGGCGGCACCGACTGCGCCACCACCACATAGCACAAAGCGGTGGACGCCCCGGCAAAGCCGAAACTGGCGGCCAGCAGATTGGGAATCACCACCACCCCCAAGGCCATGGCCGCAAGCGACGCCACGTACCAAGCCATGCCGAACAAAGCCACGGCCAAAAGCGGTATGCGAAAACGAGCCAGCATGTCGGTGACCACACCCCACAGCAGATAGCCCAAGGCCATGCCGGCGGCCATCATCATCAGCGCCTGGGCGATGCCACCGCCGTCCAGGCCGGCGACGTCGCGCATCCACGGCCCCGCCCACAGGCCTTGAATGGCCATGAACGAGCCCAAGGTCATGGCGGTGGCCGGCATCACCCGCAGGAAATCGGGATTACGACAGATATCGGCGACGCCGCGCAGCTGCGACAACACCGAACCCGAACTGGCCCCGGCGGACTTTTCCGGCACGGTGACGAACAACACCACCGACATGGCCAGGGTCAACCCCGACAGGACCCAAAAAACGCCCCGCCAATCCATGAAGCCCAGGGCCATCTGCACCGGTTGGGTGGCGGCGACCGCCCCCAAGCCACCGGCGAACAAGATGATGCCGTTGACCAGGGCCAGTCGGCGCGGCGGATAGAATTGGACATTGGCCTTGATGGACGCCATCAGGCAGGCCGACACCCCCAAGCCCACCAGGGCCCGCCCCAGGATCAAGGTGCCGGCATGTTCGGCGGTGGCGAACAGTGCCGCCCCCATGGCGGCGAAGACCAGAAGCGCGGCTTCGACCCGGCGCGGGCCGAAACGATCCAGCAAAACCCCCAAGGGCAGCTGGAACGACCCGAAGGCCAGCAGATACATGCCGGTCATCAGCCCCAACGCCCCGGCATCCAGGGCGATGTCGGCGGCGATGTTGGGGGCCAGCACCGCGTTCACCGTGCGGTACAGATAAGACAGGAAATAACCGCCAGAGAACGGCAGCAGAACCCGCAGGGCCAAATTCATGGCGGAAGTCGTTCCGGTATGCATAACCGCGACCATGGCGGTAACACCACTTGCGGTCAATCGTACCTTTGGCGGACTTGCTTTTTACACCCGAACCAGATGCACGGTGGTGATCGGCTTATGGTTCAGCATGGTCTTCATGCTCGCGGCGGAAGCGGTACGCCGCTACTTCGTGATCCTGGCGGGCCTTAATCCTGCGCATCAGGCAAAAGGTAGGTGGAACCGCCACAGCCCAGCCCAGATGACGAACAGCATCAGCCCGGCGCCAATGGCGAAGGCCCCGAAGACGGCTCCCGGGGTCAGCCGGCGCTCTTTGACCGCCAGCACACCCGCCCAGATCGAAATCGGATAATACAGCAGGGTCGCCGACACCAAGCCAGGCGAATAGCTGTCGGCCTGAACGGTTGTCCACAGATGGAAGATGAAGTTCCAGAACAGGTTGCCGCTGGCCCAACTCAGGTGGACAAAAGCCGGCAGCGCCGAACGCGTCTTGCTGGCCCAAAGCGACACTGACAGCAAGATGGCCATAAACAGGGCGTTGTTCAGCATGAAGCCCTGGGCGTCCATCGACGCATGCATATGAGTCGCCATCCAGGCCGGAAAACCGGTGAGAAACTCTTCGGGGATATGGATAGCGTAGGCTGCGGGCATGACCCACAGAAACTGCTCGAAAGTCGGCCTCCTCATTCATCCCCCTCCCCTGCGGCCAATACGATACATCGATGTCATGTCGACGCAATCGCGTGAAAAGCCCCGCTAAACCCGGACCAGATGCACCGTGGTGATCGGCTTGTGGTTCAGCATGGTCTTCAATTCCCGGCGGACGGCACGGCGCACGGCTTCCGCCGCCACCTCGTCGTCCTGGCGGGCCTTCAGCGGCAGTTCTTCAAAGGCTTCGCGGGCGGCTTCCACCACCGTCTCGTGTTCCTCGGCGAAATGTTCGGCATCCAGCAGACCCAGCGCGGTGACCTGCGGGTCGCCCAACAGCTTGCCCTTGCGGTCGGCGACGATGGTGCACACGCATGAGCCGTTGAACACCATGCGGCGACGGTCGCGCAGCACCGCCGAATCCAGACGCACCAAGCGCGGTCCGCCTTCCAACGCCTGACCATCGACAGCCAGGCGGCCGGTGGGCACATGGTCCACCACTTCCGCCGCTCCGGGGGCTAGGCGCACCATGGCGCCGTTCTCGATGGCCAAGGTTTCCGTCACCCCGCACGCCCGGGCCAGGGCGCAGTGTTCCTTGACGTGGCGGGCCTCGCCGTGCACCGGAATGGCGATGCGGGGGCGCACATATTGGTACATGGCTTCCATCTCGTCGCGGGCCGGGTGGCCGGAAACGTGGATATCCTCGTCACGGTCGGTGATCACCTCGACCCCCATGCGCACCAGATCGTTCTGCAAACGATAGATGGGCTTTTCGTTGCCGGGGATGATGCGCGAGGAAAAGATCACCACGTCGCCCTTGGACAGCTTCACCGCCGGATGGTCGCCGGCGGCGATGCGCGACAGCGCCGCTCGCGCCTCGCCCTGGCTGCCGGTGCACAGGAACACCACCTTGTCGGCGGGCAGATGGGCGGCGTCGCGGTCGTTCAGGAAGGGCGCGATGTCTTTCAGATAGCCCAAATCACGGGCCGCCTTTTCGATGCGCCACAACGACCGGCCGACCAGGGCGACCGAGCGGCCGTTGGCTTCGGCGGCCAAGGCGACGCTTTCCAGTCGCGCCACGTTGGTGGCGAAACAGGAAATGGCGATGCGACCGTCAAAGCGCGACAGCAAGCCGATCAGATTGGCGCGCACTTCCGCTTCCGACCCGGAATGGCCACGGGTGAAGACATTGGTGGAATCGCCCACCATGGCCAGGACACCTTCGTTGCCGATGCGGCGCAGGCTTTCCGTGTCGGCGGGACCGCTGATCAGCGGGTCTGGATCGAACTTCCAGTCACCGGTATGCAGCACCGTGCCCGCCTTGGTGCGGATGGCCAGGGAATTGGGTTCGGGAATGGAATGGGTCAGCCCGATCATTTCCACGTTGAAGGGGCCGACGTCGAATTTTTTCCCCGGCACCACGATATGGACCGGGACTTCGCGCTGCAAACCCACTTCGTGCAGCTTGTTGATCAGGATGGCGGCGGCGAACGGGCTGGCGTAAACCGGGCAACGCAGGCGTTGCCACAGATAGTGCACCGCCCCCACATGGTCTTCGTGACCATGGGTGATGACGATGCCGGCCAGACGCTCGGCCTGTTCCTCGATCCAAGAAGGATCGGCCATCACCACGTCGATCATCGGCATGGTGTCGTCGCCGAAGGTCACCCCGCAATCGACCATCAGCCATTTGCCGGCATGGCCGTACAAGTTCATGTTCATGCCGATTTCGCCGGCCCCACCCAGGGGCAGGAAAAACAGTTCGTCCTTGCCCGGAATCATGCCCGCACCGGCGAGTTGCGGCGATGGATTTCCAACAGGCCGCGCAAGGTCAGGTCGGACGCCAGTTCATTGATCACCGGGGTCGATTCGGCGAAAAGCGGCGCCAGACCGCCGGTGGCGACCACCAGCATCTTGGACCCGAACTCCTCTTCCATACGACGTACCAAGCCTTCGATCAATCCAACATACCCCCAAAAAATGCCCGACATCATGGCCGGAACCGTCGCCTTGCCGATCACCTGCTTGGGTCGGCCGATGGCGACCCGCGGCAGCTTGGCGGCGGCCATGTGCAGCGCCTCCAGCGACAGGTTGATGCCCGGCGCGATGGCGCCGCCGCAATAATTGCCATGCACGTCCACCACGTCGAAGGTGGTCGCCGTGCCGAAATCGATGACGATCAGCGGCCCTTGATAGAATTTGTGCGCCGCCACCGCGTTGACAAGACGGTCGGCGCCCACTTCCTCGGGACGGTCCAGCAGGATCTTGATACCCAATTGGACGTTTTCATCGCCAACCACCCGCGGTTCGCAACCGAAATAGCGGCGGCACAGGGTCTTCAGGTTGAAGACGATGGCCGGCACCACGGACGCGATGATCACCGCCGAGATATCTTCGCGCTTCAGGTTCTCGGTGGTCAGCAATTGCATCAGCCACACCCCCAATTCGTCGGCGGTGCGGTCGGTATGGGTGGACGCGCGCCATTCGCCGCGAACCTGTTCGCCGTCGAAAACGGCGAAGACGATGTTGGTGTTGCCGGCATCAATGGCCAGAAGCATGGCGGGCCTCCAGGTTAGCGGGCATCGGGGAAGAACACGTCCCCGGCCAGGATACGACGGACACCCGACGCGCCTTGATCCAAAAGCAGGGCGCCTTCGTCGTCAAGTCCGGCGAAAGTGCCGGTCAGGGTGTCATTTTCCAAACGGACCACGGTGGGCTGCCCCAATCCCCGGGCACAGCCCAGCCAAGCGGCACGGACAGGGGCGAAACCGGTTTGCCGCCACGCGGTCAGCAAGGGATGGAAATGGCGGCAGAACGCCTCCAACACCGCCCCTGCCCCGCCGTCATAGCCATGATCGGCCAGACTGCAGGCGGGGTGGTTCAAGCCCTCTGGCGGCGGCGCCGCCACTACGTTCACCCCGATCCCCAGCACCAGCCAGTGGGAACCGGCCGATTCCAGCAACATGCCGCAACACTTGCGCCCCGCAGCCAGAACGTCGTTGGGCCATTTGGCCTGGAATTCCGGGCCGGGGACCAATTCCGCCAGCGCCGCCACCAGGGCGGCGGCGGCGGCGAAACCCAATTGGGCGGCATGATGCAGGGATTCGACACGGATCAGCCACGACGCATGCAGATTGCCGGCAGGGCTGACCCAGGCGCGGCCACGCCGTCCACGGCCGGCGCTTTGTGTAACAGCTGACACCACAAGCAAATCGGCGGCCGCCTCGGTTTGGGACAGCCGCCGTGCTTCGTCGTTGGTGCTGCCGACGTCGTCCAGGCTGATCAGCGTGAACGGCGCCGGCAGGTTTGCCGATATCATCACCCCGCGGCCGGGAACAACACCGCGGCGGCAGCCTTGGCGCTGGTCAGCAGCGGACCGGGAACGGCGACGAAAACGATGTTGACCACGGTCGCCGCCGCCATCACCAGGCCCAGGGCCTTGCTGCTGGCACGGTCGAAGCTTTCCACCGCCTCGTCGAAATACATCACCTTGATGATGCGCAGATAGTAATAGGCCGACACCACGCTGGTCAGCACGCCGATGATGGCCAAGGTATAAAGGCCGGCGTCGACCGCCGCCTTGAACACATAGAACTTACCGATGAAGCCAGCCATGGGCGGAATGCCGGCCATGGAGAACATCAGCACCGCCATGGCGGCGGCCATGGCCGGGTTGGTCTTGCCCAAGCCGGCCAGATCGTCGATGCCCTCCACCAGACGGCCCTTCTGACGCATGGACAAGATGACGGCGAAGACGCCCACGTTCATGGTCAGATAGATGCCCAGGTAGACCAGCACGGCCTGGACGCCGGCGGCAGTGCCGGCGGCGACACCGGCCAGCATGAAGCCCACATGGCCGATGGACGAATAGGCCATCAGACGCTTGATGTTGGACTGCGCGATGGCGGCGAAGGCGCCGACGAACATGGAACCCAAGGCGATGAACACAATGATCTGACGCCATTGTTCGGTCATGTCGCCGAACGGCCCGGTCATGACGCGCACCAGCAAAGCCATGGCGGCGATCTTGGGGGCGACGGCGAAGAAGGAAGTCACCGGGGTCGGCGCGCCTTCATAGACGTCAGGGGTCCACATGTGGAACGGCGCCGCCGAGATCTTGAAGGCCAGACCGGCCAGAACGAAGACCAGACCGGCGACGAAACCCAGATGCGGGTGCGCCGCGTGCTCGCCGCCGAAGATCTTGGCCAGGCCGTCGAACGACGTGGTGCCCGAGAAGCCATAGACCAGCGACACGCCGTACAACAGCATGCCCGAGGCCAACGAACCCAGCACGAAGTACTTCAGGCCCGACTCGGTGGCCTTGGTGCTGTCGCGATGGAAGGCCGCCAGCACGTAAAGCGACAGCGACTGGGTTTCAAGGCCCAGATACAGCGACAGGAAGTCGTTGGCCGACACCATCATCATCATGCCCAAAGTGGCGAGCAGGATCAGGATGGGATATTCGAAGCGGCCCAGCTTTTCCTTGTCCAGGTAGTTGAGCGACATCACCAAGGCGATGGTCGAGGCGGCCAGGATGGCCACCTTGGCGAACACCGCGAAGGGGTCCAGCACGAACAGGCCGCCGAAGGCAAGCACCCGTTCGGCACCGCCGACCGCCCAGGTCAGCAGCATGGCCACCAGCAGCGTCACCGCCGCCAGCGAGGTGGTGGACGCGGTGCCGTCTCCCTTGCGGAAGACGCCCAGCATCAACAGCCCCATGGCCGCCAGGACGACCAGCAGCTCCGGCAGGACCGGCATGAGGTCGAAAGTCTCGGTCATCTCCAATCCCCCTTAACGAGCCGCGACGGAAAGCGTTTCGGCGGCGGCACGCGCCAGTTCGTAATTGTCGATCAACTTGGCCACCGAAGCATGCATCGGCTCCAGGAAGGTGATCGGATAAATACCCATCCAGATGACGATGACGATCAGCGGCGCGAACATGAAGGCTTCACGCGGGCTGAGGTCCAGGATCGACTTCAGGTCGTCGCGGGTCAGCCGGCCGAACACCACGCGGCGATACAGGTACAACGCGTAGCACGCCCCCAGGATCAGACCGGTGGCGGCGAACAACGCCACCCAGGTGTTGACCTGGAACACGCCCAGCAGCACCAGGAACTCGCCGACGAAACCGCCGGTACCCGGCAGGCCCACCGAGGCCATGGTCATGAACATGAACACCAGGGCGTATTTGGGCATGCGCTCGGCCAGACCGCCGTAACGGGCGATCTCACGGGTGTGCATGCGGTCATAGACCACACCCACGCACAGGAACAGCGCGCCGGACACCACGCCGTGCGACAGCATCTGGTACAGCGCACCTTCCACGCCCTGGGTGGTCATCGAGAAGATGCCGATGGTCACGTAGCCCATGTGGGCCACCGACGAATAGGCGATCAGCTTCTTCATGTCCTCTTGGACCAGAGCCACCAGCGAGGTGTAGATCACCGCGACGATGGACAGCGTATAGACCAAGGGGGCGAAGTATTCGGAGGCCAGCGGGAACATGGGCACCGAGAAGCGGATGAAGCCGTAAGCCCCCATCTTCAGCAGCACGCCGGCCAGGATCACCGAACCGGCGGTCGGCGCTTCCACGTGGGCGTCGGGCAACCAGGTGTGCACCGGCCACATGGGAACCTTCACCGCGAAGGACGCGAAGAAGGCCAGCCACAGCCACAGCTGCATGTTCTGCGGGAACGAATGCGCCATCAGGGTCGGAATGTCGGTGGTGTTGGCGTTGAAATACATGGCCAGCATGGCGACCAGCATCAGCACCGAACCCAACAGGGTGTACAGGAACAGCTTATAGGCGGCATAGACGCGCCGCGCCCCACCCCACACGCCGATGATGATGAACATGGGCAGCAGCACGCCTTCGAAGAAGACGTAGAACAGAACCATGTCGAGCGCGCAGAACATGCCCACCATCATGGTTTCCAGCACCAGGAAGGCGACCATGTATTCCTTGACCCGGGTCTCCACCGCGCCGATGGACGACAGGATGCAGATGGGGGTCAGGAAGGTGGACAGCAGGACGAACCACACCGAGATACCGTCGACGCCCATGGAATAGGAAATCACGGTACCGGGCAGCCAGACGGCGCTTTCCTTCAGCTGGAACTCAGCCGAAGCGCCATCGAAATAGCCCAGGATAAAGAGCGATACGACGAAGGTCGCCACCGAGGTGAGAAGCGCCACGTTGCGGGCATTGCGCGCCACAACTTGGGCATCGCCGCGGATCGCCAGGATGAACAACGCACCCACCAGCGGCAGGAACGTCGTCAACGAGAGCAGAGGCCAGTCGGTCATTGTCTTCCCCAGACTTAGCGCGCGTTGAACATGTACCAGGTGACGAACACCGCCACGCCGATCAACATCGCGAACGCGTAGTGGTACAGGTACCCGGATTGCAGCTTGCCCACCTTTTGGGCGATCGACTTGGTGGCGGCGGCCACGCCGTCGGGACCGACGCCGTCGATCAGCGCCCCGTCACCGCCCTGCCAGAAGCCACGGCCCAGCTTGAAGGCCGGCTTCACGAACAGGAAGTCGTACAGTTCGTCGAAGTACCACTTGTTCAAGAGGAACAGGTAGACGCCCTTGAAGGTCGAGGCCAAGGCCCCGGGGATCGAGGGGACGAACATGTAGAGGATGTAGGCCAAGACGATGCCGGAAGCGGCGACCACGGTGGGGGTCAAGGCGACCCACTTTTCCACGTGGTGCAGGTTTTCCATGGCGCCATGGACATCGGACAGAACCTTGATGGAACCGCGCCAGAAGTCGTGGGCGGCATGGCCGACGAACATCTCGTAACCCAACCAGCCCGAGAACACCGCGCCGCAGGCCAGGACCAGCAAGGGCAGAACCATCACCGCCGGGCTTTCATGGACATGGGCCATGACGTGCTCGTCGGCGCGGGGCTTGCCGTGGAAGGTCAGGATCAACAGACGCCAGGAATAGAACGCGGTCAGGAAGGCCGCGGCCACGCCCATGACATAGGCCAGTTGGCCCGACCAGGTGTGCGACGCCCAGGCCGCTTCCAAGATGGTGTCCTTGGAATAGTAGCCGGCGAAGAACGGCACGCCCGCCAGGGCCAGCGAACCGATCCACATCAGCACCCAGGTCACCTTGACGTGCTTCCAGATGCCACCCATGCGACGGATGTCCTGTTCGTCGCTCATGGCGTGGATCACCGAGCCGGCGCCCAAGAACAGCAGCGCCTTGAAGAAGGCGTGGGTCATCAGGTGGAAGATGGCGGCCTGGTAGGCCGACACGCCGATGGCGAAGAACATGTAGCCCAGCTGCGAGCAGGTGGAGTACGCGATCACCCGCTTGATGTCGTTCTGCACGCAGCCGACGGTGGCGGCGAAGAACGCGGTGGCGGCGCCGATCACGGTGACCACGGTCAGCGCGGTGGTCGAATATTCGAACAACGGGCTCATGCGGGCGACCATGAAGACGCCGGCGGTGACCATGGTGGCGGCGTGGATCAGCGCCGAAACCGGGGTCGGGCCTTCCATGGCGTCGGGCAGCCAGGTGTGCAGGCCCAGCTGGGCCGACTTGCCCATGGCGCCGACGAACAGCAGCAGGCAGCAGATGGTGATGGCGTTCACGTCCATGCCGAAGAAGTGCACCACTTCGTTGGCCTTCTCCGGCGCGGCGGCGAAGATCGACGAGAAGGTGACGCTGTCGAACAGGAAGTAGACGCCGAAGATGCCCAGCGCGAAGCCGAAGTCACCGACGCGGTTGACCACGAAGGCCTTGATGGCGGCGGCGCAGGCCGACGGCTTCTGGTACCAGAAACCGATCAGCAGGTACGACGCCACGCCCACGCCTTCCCAGCCGAAGAACAGCTGGACCAGGTTGTCGGCGGTCACCAGCATCAGCATGGCGAAGGTGAACAGCGACAGGTAGGACATGAAGCGCGGAATGGCCGGGTCGTGGCTCATGTAGCCGACGGAATAGACGTGGACCATGAACGACACCCAGGTGACGACGATCATCATGACCGCGGTCAGGGTGTCGAACTTCAAGGCCCACGACACGTCCAGCGTGCCCGACTGCATCCAGTGCAGGATCTGGATGGTCACGTAATTGCCGTCGATGGCCACTTCCTTGAAGATCAAGGCCGAGGACAGGGCGGAAACGCCCAACAACGTGCAGGTGACGATCTGCGCGCCACGGTCACCGATGAAGCGGCCGAAAAGACCGGCGACGATCGAGCCCAGCAGCGGCAGGAAGATTGCGGCGACATACATCATCGCTGGATTACCCCTTCAGCTGGCTGATTTCCTCGACCGCGATCGTTCCGCGGTTGCGGAAGAAGACGACGAGGATGGCAAGACCGATGGCAGCCTCGGCGGCGGCGACGGTCAGGATGAACATGGTGAACACCTGGCCGACCAGATCGTTCAGATAGGACGAGAAGGTCACCATGTTCAGGTTCACCGCCAGCAGCATCAGTTCGATGCTCATCATGATGATGATGACGTTCTTGCGGTTCAGGAAGATGCCGAACACACCCAGGGTGAACAAGATGGCCGCGACGGTCAGGTAATGGGCAAGGCCGATGGTGAACATGTCAGATGCCTCCCCCGGTGCTGACTTTGCGGATCTCGATGCGGTCCTTGGCGGTGACGCCGACCTGATCGTAAATCTTCTGCTTGCGCACGCCCGAACGCGACCGGTGGGTCAACAGGATGGCGCCGATCATGGCGATCAGCAGCACCACGCCCGAGGCTTGGAACAGATAGACGTACTTGGTGTAGATCAACTGGCCCAGGGCAGCGGTGTTGGTGATCTCGCCGCCGGTGGGGGCCGGCGAGGCCAGCATGGCTTCCACGTCGGGAGCGAACGACCAGCCGGCGAAGCTCATGGCCAGTTCGATCAGCAGCACCACGCCGATGACGGCGCCGGTGGGCAGATACTGGGCCACGCCTTCGCGCAAGCGCAGGAAGTTGATGTCCAGCATCATGACGACGAACAGGAACATCACCGCCACGGCGCCCACATAGACGACCACCAGGACCATGGCCAGGAATTCCGCGCCCAACAGCAAGAACAGGCCCGCCGCGTTGAAGAAGCACAGAATGAGGAACAGCACGGAGTGCACCGGGTTCCGCGCGGTGACCACCAGACCGGCGCTCACCACCGCCAAGCCGGCGAACATGTAAAAGATCAATGCCGCGATCATGCCATCCCCCTTAATCAACGGTACGGCGCGTCGGCGGCCAGGCGCATGGCCAGTTCGGCCTCCCAGCGGTCACCGTTCGCGAGCAGTTTTTGCTTGTTGTACATGAGCTCGGCCCGGGTCTCGGTGGCGAACTCGAAATTCGGACCCTCGACGATGGCATCCACCGGGCAGGCTTCCTGGCAGAAGCCGCAATAGATGCACTTGGTCATGTCGATGTCGTAGCGACGCGCCCGGCGCGAGCCGTCTTCGCGCACTTCACCTTCGATGGTGATGGCCTGGGCGGGGCAAATGGCCTCGCACAGCTTGCACGAAATGCAGCGTTCCTCGCCGTTGGGATAACGGCGCAGCGCGTGCTCGCCACGGAAACGCGGCGACATCGGGATCTTTTCGTACGGGTAGTTGGTGGTGACCGCCGGCTTGAACATGTAGCGGAAGGTCAGCGCCAAGCCCTGGACCAGTTCGGTCAACAGGAACGCCCGTGCGGTACGGTCGAGAAAAGCCATCACTCTTTCTCCTTAGCCCTGGCCCGGCAGCCAACCGAACGCGACCAGCACGCCCGAAGTCAGCACCACCCAGATCAGCGAGAACGGCAGGAAGATCTTCCAACCCAGGCGCATCAGCTGGTCATAGCGATAGCGCGGGAAGGTGGCACGCACCCACAGGAAGACGAACAGAACGGCGCAGACCTTCAGCGCGAACCAGATCACACCGGGGATCCAGTTGAACGGCGCCACGTCGACGATGGGCAGCCAGCCACCCAGGAACAAGACGACGGCCATGCCGCTCATCAGGATCATGTTGGCGTATTCGCCCAGGAAGAACATGGCAAACGTCATGGCCGAATATTCGACGTTGTAGCCGGCCACCAGTTCCGATTCCGATTCCGCCAAGTCGAAGGGGGCGCGGTTGGTTTCCGCCAGGATCGACACGATGAAGATGACGAACATGGGCAGGTGCGGAATGACGAACCACACCGTTTCCTTCTGCTTCATCACGATGTCGGTCAGATTCAGCGAACCCACGGTGATCAGCACCGAGATGATCACCAGACCCATGGACACTTCGTAGGACACCATCTGCGCCGCCGAGCGCAGGCCGCCCAGGAAGGCGTACTTCGAGTTGGAAGCCCAGCCCGACATGATGATGCCGTAGACGCCCAAGCTTGAGATGGCGAACAGGTACAGCATACCGACATTGATGTCGGCCAGCACCCAGCCTTCGTCGAAGGGAATGACCGCCCAGGCGATCAGCGCCAGGGTGAAGGTCAGCATGGGCGCCATGACGAAGACCACCTTGTTCGACCCGGACGGGAAGATGGTTTCCTTCAAGAACAGCTTGGCGCCGTCGGCCAGCGGCTGCAGCAGACCCAAGGGGCCGACCACGTTGGGGCCCTTGCGCAGCTGGATGGCGCCGATGACCTTGCGTTCGGCATAGGTCAGGTAAGCGACGGCCACCAACAGCGGCACGACGATGACCAGAATCTGCAGAACGATGACGATCAGACGCCACAGTTCCGGGGGCAGCAGCCCAGAGAGCATATCAACCATGGGTCCCCGTCTTCTTCTTGCTGTTGCAGCCACAGCCGCCACCGAATTGCGACGTGCACTCCGCCATGGTCTTGGAGGCACGCGAAATCGGGTCGACCTGATAGAAGTTGTCGATGCTGGAAGCCAAGGGCTTGTCCGACAACGCGCCCTCGGTACCGACCGGCGCCCACGACGCGGCGGTCAGGCTGCCCTCGCCCGCCAGCAGCGGGTTACTGGCGGCGATGCGTTCACGCAGCTGCTTGACGGTGTCGAAGGGAAGCGGCTTGCCCAAAGCGTCGGACAACGCGCGGATGACCTTCCAGTCTTCCTTGGCCTCGCCCGGCGGGAAGATGGCCAGACGGGTACGCTGCACCCGGCCTTCGGTGTTGACGAAGGTGGCGCTCTTTTCCGTGTAGGCGGCGGTGGGCAGGACCACGTCGGCGCGGTGGGCGCCGGCGTCGCCATGGGTGCCCATGTAGACCACGAAGGCGTTGCCCAGGTTTTTCACGTCCACTTCGTCGGCGCCGGCCAGGAAGACCACCGAGATGTCCCCCGAAGCGGCACCGGCGACGATGCCGTCGGTGTCCTTGCCGCCGGCCTGGGGCACGAAGCCCAGGTCCAGACCGCCGACGCGGGCGGCTGCGGTATGCAGGACGTTGAAGCCGTTCCAGCCGTCCTTGATCATGCCGGTCGCTTCGGCCAGCTTGGACGCCAGGGCCAGGATGGCGGTGCCGTCCTGGCGGGTCAAAGCGCCCTGGCCCAGGATGATGGCCGGGTTCTGGGCGTTCTTCAGCACCTCGAAGAACGGATGCTTGGCGGACGCAATGTCGGCCAGGATGCTGGCCTGGTCGCCCAGGTAGTCATGCTTGAAGGTCAGGTCGGTCTTGGGACCGATCACCGCCGCCTTGAAGCCGCCCTTCAGCCAACGCTTGCGGATGCGGGCGTTCAGAACCGGCGCCTCGATGCGCGGGTTGGAGCCCACGATCAGAAGAGCGTCGGCCTGTTCGATGCCGGCGATGGTCGAGTTGAACAGGTAACCGGCGCGGTTGCCGGGAACCAGCTTGGCGCCGTCCTGACGGCAATCCATGTTGGGCGAACCCAGCACCGCCAACAGGTCCTTCAGGGCCTGCATGGTTTCCAGGTCGGTCTGGTCACCGGCGATGGCGGCGATCTTGTTGCCGGCCAGACCGTTCACCTTGGCGGCGATGGTGGCGAAGGCGTCGTTCCACGAGGTGGGAACCAGCTTGCCGTCCTTGCGGACGTAAGCGCGGTCAAGGCGCTGACGCTTCAGGCCGTCCACGGCGAAGCGCGAACGGTCCGACAGCCATTCCTCGTTGATGTCGTCGTTGACGCGGGGAAGGATGCGGATCACTTCGTTGCCGCGGGTATCGACGCGAATGGCCGAGCCCAGCGCATCCATGACGTCGACGCTTTCGGTCTTCTTCAATTCCCAGGCGCGGTAGGTATAGCTGGCCGGCTTGTTGGTCAGCGCGCCCACCGGGCACAGGTCGATCAGGTTGCCCGACAGTTCCGAGGACACGGCGGCGCCCACGTAGCGGCCGATTTCCAGGTGCTCGGAACGGCCCAGACCGCCCAGCACCGGGGTGCCGGCGATTTCGGAAATGAAGCGGATGCAGCGCGTGCACTGGATGCAACGGGTCATCCAGGTCTGGATCAGCGGACCGTAATCCTTGTCCTCGACCGAGCGCTTTTCCTCGTTATAGCGGCCGCGATCACCGCCATAGGCCATGGCCTGGTCCTGCAGGTCGCATTCGCCACCCTGGTCGCAGATGGGGCAATCCAGCGGATGGTTGATGAGCAGGAACTCCATCACGCCCTGGCGCGCCTTGCGCACGTTGGCGTTACCGGTGTGCACCACCATCCCCTCGCCCACCGGCATGGCGCAGGACGCCACCGGCTTGGGCATCTTTTCCACTTCCACCAGGCACATGCGGCAATTGCCGGCAACAGCCAGGCGTTCGTGGTAGCAGAAACGCGGGATCTCGATGCCGATGGTTTCGGCAGCCTGCAGGATGGTCATCCCGGCTTCGACTTCGATCTCGGTTCCGTCGATCGTCAGTTTGGGCATGTTTTCTCGAACCTCCCTTAGGCCGCGCTGGCGTTGCGGGCCCGGATCTTCTGCTCGATCACGGGGCGGAAATTGCGGATCAGACCCTGGATCGGCCAAGCGGCGGCGTCACCCAGGGCGCAAATGGTGTGGCCTTCCACCTGCTTGGTGACCTGGAACAGCATGTCGATCTCTTCCATGGCCATGTCACCCTTGTCCAGGCGTTCCATCATGCGCCACAGCCAACCGGTGCCTTCGCGGCACGGCGTGCACTGGCCGCAGCTTTCGTGCTTGTAAAAGCGCGACAGACGGGTGATGGCACGCACCAGATCGGTGGACTTGTCCATGACGATGACGGCGGCGGTGCCCAGGCCCGAGCCCTGCTCGCGCAGGCCGTCGAAATCCATCGGGCAGTTCTCGATCATCTCGCGGGTCAGCGCCGGGGTGGACGAGCCGCCGGGGATCACCGCCAGCAGATTGTCCCAACCACCACGGATACCGCCGCAATGCTTGTCGATCAGCTCGCGGAAGGTGATGCCCATTTCCTCTTCCACATTGCACGGCTTGTTCACATGGCCGGAAATGCAGAACAGCTTGGTGCCCGAGTTCTTGGCGCGGCCCAGGCCGGCGAACCAGGCGCCCGAGCGGCGCAGGATGGTGGGAACCACGGCGATGGATTCGACGTTGTTCACGGTGGTCGGGCAGCCATAGAGGCCGACGCCGGCCGGGAACGGCGGCTTCAGGCGGGGCTGGCCCTTCTTGCCTTCCAGGCTTTCGATCAGCGCCGATTCCTCGCCGCAGATGTAAGCGCCGGCACCGCGATGGACGTAGAGATCGAAATCCCAGCCCGAGCCGCAGGCGTTCTTGCCGATCAGACCGGCGGCATAAGCCTCGTCGATGGCCACCTGCAGGTGTTCGGCTTCACGCACGAACTCGCCGCGGATATAGATGTAGGAGGCATGCGCGCCGATAGCGAAGGACGCCAGCAACGCGCCCTCGACCAGCTTGTGCGGGTCGAAGCGCATGATTTCACGGTCCTTGCAGGTCCCCGGCTCGCCTTCATCGGCGTTGATCACCAGGTAATGCGGGCGCGCCCCTTCGGTCTTGGGCATGAAGGACCACTTCATGCCGGTGCCGAAGCCGGCGCCGCCACGGCCGCGCAAGCCCGAGGTCTTGACCTCTTCGATGATGGCGTCACGGCCCTTTTCCAACAGCGCCTTGGTGTTGTCCCAATCGCCGCGCGAACGGGCGCCGGACAGGCGCCAGTCGTGAATGCCGTACAGGTTGGTGAAGATTCTGTCCTGATCGCGCAGCATCACGCCTTCTCCGTTCCGAAGGTGAGTTCGCCCAACGTGGTGGGACCGCCGGCGGGAGCCGAGAACTGGCGGCCGTCCTGCGGGCCGGGCTTCGGGGTCTCGCCGCGCTTGATCGCTTCCAGCACGTTCTTGGTGCTGTCAGGGGTCAGGCCCTCGTAGTAATCGTCGTTGATCTGCATCATGGGCGCGTTGACGCAGGCGCCCAGGCATTCCACCTCGGACAGGGTGAACATGCCGTCTTCAGTGCTTTCGCCCCAATCCAGGCCCAAGGCCTCCTTGGCGGCTTCCGACACCCCGTCGGAACCGTTCAGCAGGCAGCAGATGTTGGTGCACACCTGCACGTGGTGCTTACCCACCGGACGCTGGTTGTACATGGTGTAGAAGGTCACCACTTCCTGCACGCGGATGGGGGCCATCTCCAGCAGATCGGCGATATATTCGATCACCGGGATCGAGGTCCAGCCGACCTGACGCTGGGCCAGGTCCAACAGCGGCATCACCGCCGATTGCTGGCGACCGGCCGGATACTTGGCGATGATCGCCTTGGCCTTTTCCAGGTTTTCCGGGGTAAAGGCGAAGCTGGTCATTTCAGTTTCGTTGCTCATCGGTCGATCTCGCCAAAAACGATGTCGATGGAGCCGATATTGGCCACCACGTCAGCCAGCATGTGTCCCTTGGACATCATGTCCAGCGCCTGCAGGTGGACGTATCCCGGCGGGCGGATCTTGCAGCGATACGGCTTGTTGGTGCCGTCGGCCACCAGATAGACCGCGAACTCGCCCTTGGGGGCCTCCACGGCGGCGTACACCTCGCCTTCCGGCACCCGGAAGCCTTCGGTGAACAGCTTGAAGTGATGGATCAAAGCTTCCATCGACTGCTTCATCTCGGCGCGCGGCGGCGGCGACACCTTGCGGTCCTCGGTCTTCACCGGGCCGGCCGGCATCTCGCGGATGCATTGCTTCATGATCTTGACCGATTCGCGCATTTCGACGACGCGGACCAGATAGCGGTCATAGCAATCGCCGGTCTTGCCCACCGGAATGTCGAATTCCATGCGGTCGTAGACTTCGTAGGGCTGCGCCTTGCGCAGGTCCCAGGCGATGCCGGAAGCGCGCAGGTTGGGACCGGTGAAGCCCCAATCCAAAGCCTGTTCGGCGTTGACGATGCCGATGTCGACGGTACGCTGCTTGAAGATACGGTTCTCGGTGACCAGGGTCTCGATGTCGTCGACGACCTTGGGGAACTGATCACACCAAGCGTCGATGTCTTCCAGAAGGCCGGCGGGCAGATCCTGGGCGACACCGCCGACGCGGAAGTAATTGGCGTGCAGACGAGCACCGCAAGCACGCTCGTAGAACTCCATCAGCTTTTCGCGTTCCTCGAAGCCCCACAGCATGGGCGTCATGCCGCCGACGTCGAAGACGAACGAGCAGACGTTGAGCAGGTGGTTGAGGATGCGGCCCATTTCGCAGTACAGCACGCGGATGTACTGACCGCGCAACGGCACCTCGACGCCCAGCAGCTTTTCCGCCGCCATGACGAAGGCGTGTTCCTGGTTCATGGTGCCGACATAGTCCAGACGGTCGAAATACGGCGTCGCCTGGGCGTAAATCTTGTGTTCGATCAGCTTTTCGGTACCGCGATGCAGCAGGCCGATATGCGGATCGGCGCGGTCCACCACTTCACCCGACATTTCCAGGATCAGACGCAGCACGCCGTGCGCGGCCGGATGCTGGGGGCCGAAATTGATGTTGTAGCTCTTGATCTGGGATTCGGCCATGTCAGTGGCTCCCCTCGGCCTTTTCGTCGCCGGGCAGCGGGCCTTGACCCTCCCAGGGCGACAGGAAATCGAAGCTGCGGAAATCCTGGACCAGCTTCACCGGCTCGTAGACGCAGCGCTTTTGCTCGTCGTCATAGCGCAGTTCCACGTGACCGGTCAGCGGGAAGTCCTTCCTGAGCGGATGGCCTTCGAAACCGTAATCGGTGAGGATGCGGCGCAGGTCGGGGTGGTCCGAGAAGATCACGCCGTACATGTCCCAGGTCTCGCGCTCGAACCAGCCGGCCGAGTTGAACACGCCGACCACGGACGGCACCGGGGTTTCCTCGTCGGTGGTGACCTTGACCCGCACGCGCTGGTTATGCTTCAGCGACAGCAGGTGATAGACCACGTCGAAACGTTCCTCGCGGCCCGGATAATCGACGCCGCAGACGTCCAGCAACTGCTTGAACAGGCAGCCGGAATCGTCACGCAGGAAGGTCAGCACCTTCACGATGGAAGCGGCGCGCACCACCACGTTCAGTTCACCCACGCGGGTGACTTCGGTGGACAGCACATCATTGGGCAGGGCGGCGGCGATATAGTCGCCCAGATCCTTCAGCACTTGCGTCATGGTTCCCATGCCCCTTTAGCGCAGGATGGAGCCGGTGCGGCGAATCTTCTTCTGCAGCTGAAGAATGCCGTACAGAAGAGCTTCCGCCGTGGGCGGGCAGCCGGGGACGTAAACGTCCACCGGAACCACACGGTCGCAGCCGCGCACCACCGAATAGGAATAGTGGTAGTAGCCGCCGCCATTGGCGCACGACCCCATGGAGATCACCCAACGCGGTTCGGCCATCTGGTCGTAAACGCGACGCAGCGCCGGGGCCATCTTGTTGGTCAGGGTGCCGGCGACGATCATCACGTCGGACTGACGGGGCGACGGGCGGAACACCACGCCGAAACGGTCAAGGTCGTAACGCGAGCAGCCAGCGTGGATCATTTCCACCGCGCAGCAGGCCAGACCGAAGGTCATCGGCCACAACGAGCCGGTACGCGCCCAGTTGACCAACTTGTCGACGTTGGCGAGCACGAAGCCCTTGTCCTCGATTTCGTCGGTGACCAGCTTCAGAACGCCGTCTTGCGCCGCGCCCTGAGGCAGCGGCGCAGCATGCGCGGGCGTCACCAGACCGGAATTGGTCATTCCCATTCCAAGGCTCCCTTTCGCCATTCATAGATGAAGCCGATGGTCAGCACACCCAGGAACACCATCATCGACCAGAAACCGAACATGCCGATCTTGCCGAGCGTCACCGCCCAGGGGAACAAGAAGGCGACTTCCAGATCGAAGATGATGAACAGGATGGCGACCAGATAGAAGCGGACGTCGAACTTCGAACGAGCGTCACCAAACGCCTCGAAACCGCATTCATAAGCCGAATTCTTCTCGGGGTCGGGCTTTTGTCGCCCCACCAGCCACGACGCGGCCACCATGATGGCCGACAACGCCACGGCAATTCCGATGAAAATCAAGATCGGCAGATATTCGAGCAGCCAAGCTTCCATCATCCAGCCCTTATCATATTGAATCCGCCTGGATACGCCCTATTTCATCCCCACCTGCGGCGAACACGTCCCCCACAAGCGACCGGCCCAAAACGCGAATGCGCGCTGGGCGGACAAAACTGGCGGCGGAACGGCAAGCCTTCGTCAGGCGATGATGGAAAGAGGCCCTCCCTGCAAGACACTAGCCTCAAGCGCGAGGTTTGGTCCGGAAGGATCATCTTTTCCTGAAGAAAAGACAACCCAGCCGTGGCTGGTGGCGGGAGTGACGGGGCTCGAACCCGCGACCTCCGGCGTGACAGGCCGGCGCTCTGACCAACTGAGCTACACCCCCAACGCAGCCACCCGCGCGGGTAGGGGTGGTGTAAAGCAGGCCCGACGGGCTGTCAAGCAAACATACCCCTTGCCAAAGGCGATTTTCCCACAATCTGTTGTGTGCTGCACCGCAACAAGCCCCCGCCCCTCTGCGGACGGGTAGAATCGGCCGTGCCGAACGGGTAGGTTCGGTGGATGCAATTACAAATTTCAGGGATTTTAAGAAGTGGTGGGCAGTGACGGGCTCGAACCGCCGACATCCTGCGTGTAAAGCAGGCGCTCTACCAACTGAGCTAACCGCCCCTCCGGGACAGCTTCATAAGCGGGAACGAAGAAAAAGGCAATGCCCGACTGCTTTTATAGATCGCAGCCGTAAAAGCGCACGCCAGGGACCGGATTGAAGGTGTAGGCGTCGATTTCGACAAACCCCAGGGACTGGTACAGGCCGATGGCGGCCTGTAATTGCGGAACCGTATCCAGAACCATGCGGGAATAGCCCCGTTTGCGGGCTTCGGCCAAGATGCGTTCCACCAGACGCCGCCCCTGCCCCGCTCCACGATGGTCGGGACGCAGATACAGACGCTTCATTTCACAGATATTGTTTTCCAAAGGGCGCAAACAGACGCACCCGGCCGCCTTGTCCTCGGACCAAGCCATCAGGACCACGCCGGCGGGGGCGGCATAATGCCCCGGCAAGGTTGCCAGCTCGCCTTCGAAATCCTGAAAGCTTAAGTCAAAGCCCAGGAAATCGGCATATTCCCGGAACAAGGCCGCGACCACGGGACGGTCTTCGGGGAAATGCGCGGGTCGGATAGCGAACACGGGCGAAACCTCGGCTTCATCAACAAAAAAGGCCGGCCCAGCAAAAGCCGGCCGGCCTTCTTCATCAGGGCGCGCTTACTGCACCGCGTCCTTCAGGCCCTTGCCGGCCTTGAACTTCGGCTGCTTGGACGCCGGGATCTTGATGGTTTCGCCGGTACGCGGGTTGCGGCCCTCGGAAGCGGCGCGTTCGGACACCGAGAAGGTGCCGAAACCGACCAGACGCACTTCGTCGCCGCCAGCCAAGGCGCCGGAAATGGCATCGAACACACCATCGACGGCCTTGGCGGCGTCGGCTTTCGACAGGCCGGCGCTGGTGGCGACCGCCGTCACGAGATCATTCTTGTTCACCTGATAGCCCCCTATGACTATTGCACGTGCGAAAACCTTCGGCATGAAGGCACCCCACAAATAACGCCAAAAGTTTATGTCCGCGCTTTGTCAGGCGTCAATCGTGAATGCATGATAAACGCCGGTTTTCCGCCATTTTCCAGACTATCTGTGCATAAAGCAGGGTCTTCACCCGATCAGCAAAAGAAAACGGCGGCCGGATGTGCCGGCCGCCGTCAAAACATGACCACAAGTTATCAGGATCAGTGCTTCAGCACCGCCCCCGATTCGTCTTCCTTGGCGCTCGCGGCGGGTGCCTCGGCGGGCTCCTCCCACTCGACCGGCACCGGAACCCGGGTCAGAGCACGCTCCAAGACCTCGTCAACGGTGGAGACGGGCACGATTTCCAGGCCCTTCTTCACGTTGTCCGGAATCTCGGCCAGGTCCTTTTCGTTGTCTTTCGGGATCAGCACGGTCTTCAGACCACCGCGAAGCGCGGCCAGCAGCTTTTCCTTCAGACCGCCGATGGGCAGGACGCGACCACGCAGGGTCACTTCGCCGGTCATCGCCACTTCGCGACGGACGGCGATGCCGGTCAAGGCCGAGACGATGGCGGTGCACATGGCGATACCGGCCGACGGACCATCCTTGGGGGTGGCGCCTTCGGGAACGTGGACGTGGATGTCGCGCTTTTCGAAGACATTCGGCTTGATGCCCAAGGACACCGAACGCGAGCGGACGTAAGACCGCGCCGCCTGCACCGATTCCTGCATCACGTCGCCCAGCTTGCCGGTGATGGAGAAATTGCCCTTGCCGGGCATGGTCACGGCTTCGATGGTCAGCAATTCGCCGCCCACTTCGGTCCAGGCCAGGCCGGTGACGCCACCGACCATGTCTTCCAACTCGGCTTCGCCAAAGCGGTACTTGCGCACGCCGGCATACTTTTCCAGGTTCCTGGGCGTCACCGCCACCTTGGCCTTGCCCTTGGACACGATCTCGGTGGTGGCCTTGCGGGCCAGGTTGGCCAGTTCGCGTTCCAGGTTACGCACGCCGGCTTCACGGGTGTAATAGCGGCACAGATCGCGGATAGCGTCGTCGGAGACCGTCCATTCGCCCTTCTTCAGACCGGCGGCGGTCATCACCTTGTCGAACAGGTGACGCTTGGCGATTTCCACCTTTTCGTCCTCGGTGTAACCCGACAGCCGGATCACTTCCATGCGGTCCAGCAGCGGCTGGGGCATGCGCAGCGTGTTGGCGGTGGTGACGAACATCACGTCGGACAGGTCGTAATCGACCTCCAGGTAATGGTCGTTGAAGGTGGCGTTCTGTTCCGGGTCCAGCACTTCCAGCAGCGCCGACGACGGATCACCGCGCCAATCCGAGCCCAGCTTGTCGATTTCGTCCAGCAGGAACAGCGGATTGGAAGACTTGGCCTTCTTCATCCCCTGGATGACCTTGCCGGGCATGGAACCGATATAGGTACGGCGGTGACCGCGCACTTCGGCTTCGTCGCGCACGCCACCCAAGGAGATGCGCACGAAGTTACGCCCCGTCGCCTCGGCGATGGACTTGCCGAGCGAGGTCTTGCCGACGCCGGGCGGGCCGACCAGACACAGGATCGGGCCCTTGACCTTTTCGGTGCGGGTTTGCACGGCCAAATATTCGACGATGCGTTCCTTGACCTTCTCCAACCCGTAATGCTGGGAATTCAGGATCGTTTCGGCCAGCTTGACGTCCTTCTTGACCTTGGTGCGCTTCTTCCACGGAATGGACAGCATCCAGTCAAGATAGTTGCGCACCACGGTGGCTTCCGCCGACATGGGGCTCATGGACTTCAGCTTCTTGACCTCGGCCAGGCACTTTTCGCGGGCTTCCTTGGACAGCCGGGTCTTACTGATGCGTTCTTCCAGCTCGGCGGTTTCGTCCTTGCCGTCCTCGCCCTCGCCCAGTTCCTTCTGGATGGCCTTCAGCTGTTCGTTCAGATAGTACTCGCGCTGGGTCTTCTCCATCTGGCGCTTGACCCGGTTGCGGATCTTCTTTTCCACCTGCAGGACGCCGATCTCGCCTTCCATGAAGGAATAGACGCGTTCCAGCCGCTCGGCGGTGGTGCCCAGCTCCAGCAGTTCCTGCTTGTCGGAAATCTTCAGCGACAGGTGCGAGGCCACGGTGTCGGCCAGCTTGGCGGGATCCTCGATCTGGTTGACCGAGACCAGGACTTCCGGCGGGATTTTCTTGTTGAGCTTGATGTACTGCTCGAACTGGCCGACCACGGAACGGGCCAGGGCTTCCAGTTCCTGGCCTTCCAACTCGCCGTCGTCCAGCACCTCGGCATAGGCCTGGAAGAACGAGTCGTTGTCGGTGAAACCGGTGATACGGGCACGCTTGCCGCCTTCGACCAGCACCTTGACGGTGCCGTCGGGCAGCTTCAACAATTGCAGCACGGTGGACACGGTGCCGACGGCGTAAATGTCGTCGGTGGTGGGATCGTCCTGCGCCGCGTTCTTCTGCGCCACCAGCAAGATCTGCTTGTCTTCACGCATGACGTCTTCCAGGGCGCGGACCGACTTGTCGCGGCCGACGAACAGGGGGACGATCATATGGGGGAAGACGACGATGTCGCGAAGCGGAAGAACGGGGAAGACGTCGCCACGAGCGATTTCGGTCATGTTACCTCTTCGGGCCTGCGGCCAGGGTCGGGAAACCCCGGGCCGACTTTATACTATTCTTACCTAGATGGTCGGATTCCCCGCCCCGTCAAGGGGAACGACCGATCAAGGACCGGAACGGCCGGCGCGCTTAGGCGCCGGCGCCGACGTCTTCACGCCGTTCCGAGTAGATGAGCAGCGGCTGAGCCTTGTTCTCGACCACTTCCTTGTTGACCACCACTTCCTCGATGTTTTCCATGCCCGGCAACTCGAACATGGTGTCGAGCAAGATGCCTTCCATGATCGACCGGAGGCCACGGGCGCCGGTCTTGCGCGAAATGGCCTTCTCGGAAATGGAGACCAGGGCGTCGTCGGTGAAGGACAGCTTGGTGTCTTCCATCTCGAACAGGCGCTGGTACTGCTTGACCAGGGCGTTCTTGGGCTTGGACAGGATTTCCACCAGGGCGTCCACGTCCAGGTCGTCCAAGGTGGCCAGGACCGGCAGACGGCCGACGAATTCGGGGATCAGACCGAACTTCAGCAGATCTTCCGGTTCGACCTCGCGCAGGATCTGGCCGGTGCGGCGTTCGTCGGGGCCACGCACCTCGGCACCGAAGCCGATGGAGTTGTTCTTGCCCCGCGAACCGATCACCTTTTCCAGGCCGGCAAAGGCGCCGCCGCAGATGAACAGGATGTTGGTGGTGTCCACCTGCAGGAATTCCTGCTGCGGATGCTTGCGGCCGCCCTGGGGCGGAACGCTGGCCACCGTGCCTTCCATGATCTTCAGCAAAGCCTGCTGCACGCCCTCGCCCGACACGTCGCGGGTGATGGACGGGTTGTCGGACTTGCGGCTGATCTTGTCGACCTCGTCGATATAGACGATGCCGCGCTGGGCGCGTTCGACATTGTATTCGGCGGCCTGCAGCAGCTTCAGGATGATGTTTTCGACGTCTTCACCCACGTAACCGGCTTCGGTCAGGGTGGTGGCGTCGGCCATGGTGAACGGCACGTCCAGGATGCGGGCCAGGGTCTGGGCCAACAGGGTCTTGCCGCAGCCGGTGGGGCCGACCAGCAGGATGTTGGACTTGGCGATTTCGACGTCGCCGGCCTTGCCGCCATGCTGCAAGCGCTTGTAGTGGTTGTGCACCGCCACGGACAGCACCTTCTTGGCATGGTCCTGGCCGATCACGTAATCGTCCAGAACGGCCCGGATGTCCTTGGGGGTGGGGACGCCGTCGCGCGAGCGGACCAGATGGGTCTTGTGCTCTTCGCGGATGATGTCCATGCACAGCTCGACGCATTCATCACAGATGAAGACGGTCGGCCCGGCGATCAGTTTGCGCACCTCGTGCTGGCTCTTTCCGCAAAAAGAGCAGTACAGGGTATTTTTGGAATCGCCGCTTGTGGACTTGGTCATCGGTACTCCATTGGAAAAAAGCGGCCGGAAGCTTGGGTTTCATGTTAGCCACAGGGACCTTCGGCACACAACCAAAATCCCAAAATCCCAAGCCGGCCCCCAAATCAACCTTTGGGATATCAGCCCTTGGCCTCGATCTCTTCCAGGGTCGGGCGGTTGGACACCACTTCGTCGATCAGGCCGAATTCCTTGGCCTCGTCGGCGGTCATGTACTTGTCGCGTTCCATGGCGCGCTCGATCACCTCAAGCGTCTGGCCGGTATGGGTCACGTACATGTTGTTCAGCCGGGCACGCAGGGCCAGGATCTCGCGGGCCTGGATCTCGATGTCGGTGGCCTGGCCCTGGGCGCCGCCCGAGGGCTGGTGGATCATGACGCGGGCATTGGGCAGCGAGAAGCGCTTGCCCTTGGCGCCGGCGGTCAGCAGCAGCGAGCCCATGGAAGCGGCTTGGCCCAGACACACGGTGGACACCGACGGACGGATGTACTGCATGGTGTCGTACATGGCCAGACCCGAGGTCACCACGCCGCCGGGGGAATTGATGTAGAAAGCGATGTCCTTGTTCGGATTTTCCGATTCCAGGAACAGCAGCTGGGCGCAGATCAGCGACGACACTTCGTCATAGACCTGGCCGGTCAGGAAAATGATGCGTTCCTTCAACAGGCGCGAGTAGATGTCGTAAGAGCGCTCGCCCCGGCTGGTCTGCTCGACCACCATCGGCACCAGGGTGTTCATATAAAGGTCGATGGGGTCTCTCTCGCGCATGATCCGTCCTTCTGCCTGACAATTCGGGGCGCCGATGAATGCGCCGCAATAAACAATGGGGGAGAAAAGCGGATAGCACAAGTGGGGCGCCGGCATTTCCTTTCGGAAACACCGGCGCCTGAAACCTTACTCCGCCTTGTCGGCCGCCTTCTTCTTGGCGGCGGCCTTCTTCTTCGGCTTGGCCTCGTCGGAGGCTTCGCCCCCCTCTTCGGCCTCGTCGGGATCCTTGCGCAGGTCGGCCGCGGAAACCGGCTTGTCGGTGACCTTGGCCAGTTCCAGGATGAAGTCCACCACCTTCTCTTCGAAGATGGGGGCGCGCAGCGAGTTCAAGGCCTCGGCGTTGCCCTTGTAGTACTGGAACACCAAGTGTTCCTGACCGGGGTAACGACGGGCTTCTTCGATCAGCGCCTTGTTCAGGTCGTCCTGGGTGACGGTGACTTCGTTCTTCTGGCCGACTTCGGCCAGCAGCAGACCCAGACGGACACGGCGTTCGGCCAGGGTCTTGTACTCGGCCTTCAGGGTGTCTTCGTCCTTGCCTTCGTCCGAAGCGTCGACGCGGCCGGCTTCACGATCGGCTTCCACCTGCTTCCAGATGGCGTCGAACTCGCCGTCGACCATCACCGACGGAACCGGGAAGTCGTGACCGGCGGCCAGGGCGTCCAGCAGCAGGCGCTTGACCTTGTTGCGGGCGATGGCGTTCAGCTCGCGGCCGATTTCCTCGGAAATGGCGCCCTTCAGGGCATCCAGCGAGTCCAGGCCGACGGTCTTGGCCAGTTCGTCGTCGATGGCAGCCGGCTTGGTGGCCTTGACTTCCTTGACGGTGACGTCGAATTCGGCGGGCTTGCCGGCCAGTTCGGCATTGCCGTAGCCTTCCGGGAAGGTGACCTTGACCACCACCGCGTCGCCGGCCTTGGCGCCGACCAGCTGGTCTTCGAAGCCGGGGATGAAGGTGTTGGAACCCAGCTTCAGGGTATAGCCTTCGGCGGTGCCGCCGGGGAAGGCGACGCCGTCCTGCTTGCCGACGAAGTCGATGACCACCAGATCGCCGGAAGCGGCAGCGCGCTCGACGGTCTCGCTGGCTTCGTTACGCTCGGCGATGTTCTTCAGGGTCTCGTCGATTTCCTCGGCCGGGATTTCGGCCTTCTCGCGTTCCAGCGAGATGGTCGAGAAATCCATCGGAACGATTTCCGGCAGGATTTCCAACGAGACGGCAAATTCCAGGTCGGCACCTTCGGCGAACGAGGTGATCTCGACCTTGGGCTGGGCAGCCGGGCGCAGGTTGCGCTCGGAGATGGCGCTGCCGGTGCCGTCGTTGACGGCCTGCTCAAGCACTTCGCCCATGATGGCGGCGGCATATTTCTGGCGCACGATCTTCATCGGCACCTTGCCGGGGCGGAAGCCGGGCAGCTTCACGGTGCGAGCGATCTCCTCCAGGCGGGCCTGGGTACGCGTCTCAAGCTGAGACGCGGGGACGACGACCTTGAATTCGCGCTTCAGGCCATCAGCATTGGTCTCGGTTACCTGCATCAGTCTATCGCCAATCGAAATAAACGTTGAAGAACACCGGCGGACACCCTGGCCCCTTGCGGGAAGCTTCAGGCGAAACTGGTGCGGGCGAAGGGACTTGAACCCCCACGGTTTTCACCGCCAGAACCTAAATCTGGTGCGTCTACCAGTTCCGCCACGCCCGCATAGGCAGGTGCGCGGCCCCGTCCATCTTTCGAAAAACACGACAGATTTCCAGGTCCGGCCCGCCGGAACGGGTGTCTATAGCACGTATAACGGCAATGATACAGACCCTGTCTCGGGATTTTTCGCCCGCACCGAAAATGATGGGAATCTTAAAATCCTTATAGACTTTGTGGTTGATTTCTTATACTTCCGATCAGTCAAAATATGGAGACCACATCCCATTTTATGGGGAGCGGCATCCATCAAAGGGGTGGGTGAATGTAACCTTTGGGGGTAGATTTGATGGATCTTGATCGTGATGGTCGCGTCGCATTCCTGCAAATCGACGAACGGACCTGTCGGACCCTTCGCGAATTCCGCCCGATCCTGGCGACCCGCATCGACGCCATGCTGGACGCCTTCTACGCCCATGTGAAATCCTATCCCGAAGTGGCCGGCAAGTTCGTCTCCGACGACCGCATCGCCCACGCCGCCGCCATGCAGAAGAAGCATTGGCTGGATTCGGTGTTCGACGGCAATTTCGACGACCGCTACTTCGCCAACGTCACCGAGATCGGCAAGGTCCACCAGCGCATCGGCCTGGAGCCCCGCTGGTACACGGCCGGCTATTGTTTCGTGCTGAACAAGGTGTTCGCCCTGATCGCCGAAACCTATCGCAAGAAGCCGGATGTCGCCGCCGCCACCATGACCGCCGTCAACAAGGCCGCCTTCCTGGACATGGACCTGGCCACCTCGGTCTATATCGAGGCCAACACGGCGGCCATCATCGCCCGCGAACTGGGGGCCAAGGCCGATCATTTCGAACGCGAGGTCAAGGGCGTGGTGTCGCAGGTCGCCACCGCCGCCACCCAGGTGGAAGCCGCGGCGCGGACCATGGCCGCCAACGCCGAGGAAACATCGGGCCAGTCCACCACGGTCGCCGCCGCCGCCGAGGAAGCCACCACCAACATCCAGACGGTGGCCGCCGCCGCCGAGGAACTGTCGTCGTCCATCGAGGAAATCAGCCGTCAGGTGTCGCATTCGGCGTCCATCGCCGCCGGCGCCATGAGCGAGGCGGAACGCACCAACCAGATGGTGGAAAGCCTGTCGGAAGCTGCCGGCAAGATCGGCCAGGTGGTCAGCCTGATCAACGCCATCGCCAGCCAGACCAACCTTTTGGCGCTGAACGCCACCATCGAGGCGGCAAGAGCGGGCGAAGCCGGAAAAGGTTTCGCCGTGGTCGCCAACGAAGTGAAGTCGCTGGCCAACCAGACCGCCAAGGCCACCAACGAAATCGGCACCCAGATCAGCGCCGTGCAGTCGGCCACCCGCGACGCGGTGGGCGCCATCACCGACATCGCCCGGACCATCGGCCAGATCAACGAGATCGCCGGCTCGATCGCCGCCGCAGTCGAGGAACAGGGTGCCGCCACCCAGGAAATCGCCCGCAACGTCCAGCAGGCGGCCATGGGCACCCAGGAAGTCACCGGCACCATCGCCCGGGTTTCGGCGGCCGCCTTCGAGACCGGCAACACCGCCCGCGAGGTGCTGACCGCCGCCGCGTCACTGGCGCAGAACTCGGGCGTTCTGGAAAGCCAGGTCGACCAGTTCGTCACCGAAATCCGCGCCGGCTGAGCCGGCCCCACGGGATCAGGCCGCGCCCCGCTGGGGCGCGGCCTTTTCGTTTCAGCCCTTCAACAGGGCTTTGACCCCGGCCGAGATCACCACCTTGCCACGGCCCACATAGGCTTCGTGGTTGGTTTCGATGTCGTCCAGCTTGTACAGGTAGTTGACCATCATGCCGCAGGATTGCCGCAGGCCGTTGGAGCTGAGGTCGGCCTGCCAGTTGACCCGTTCCACCCGGGCGCCGTTGGACAGGTGGAAATGCGCCACCGGATCGAGCGCGCGGTCGCCCGACTTGCGTTCCTCGGCCAGATAACGCGCCGCCAGCCGCATCAAGGGCGCCCGCAGCACGTCCGACAGATGCGCGTCGCCCACCCAATCGGGCTCGGCCAACAGGGCCTTCAGGCTGCCCTTGGCGCCCAGTCCGTTGGACACCTGGGCCAGGGCCCGATGCTCGGCAGGCGACAACAAGCCCGGTTCACCCTCGGCCAGCCGGCCTTCCAGCCAGTGGCGGAACCCGGGCATGGGCGAAAGCGTGGCGAAGGTCTTCAGATTCTTGAATTCGCGGGTCAGTTCTTCCACCACCCGCTTGATCAGGAAATTGCCGAACGAAATGCCGTTCAGGCCGCGCTGGGCGTTGTTGATGGAATAGAAGATGGCGGTGTCGGCGGCGTCCGGATTGCCCAGGGGGGCGTTCAAGTCCAGCAACTGCCCCACATCGCCGCTGATGCCCTGCACCAGCGCCACCTCGACGAAGATCAACGGCTCGTCCGGCATGCGCGGATGGAAAAAGGCATAAAGCCGGCGATCGGAATCCAGGCGGTTCTTCAGGTCGTCCCAGCCGCGGATGGTGTGCACCGCTTCGTATTCGATCAGCTTTTCCAAAACGCTGGCCGACGAGTTCCAGGTCAGGCGGCGCAATTCCAGGAAGCCCACGTCGAACCAGGCCGCCAGCAGACCTTTCAGGTCGCCTTCCAAGGCCTGCAGACAGGCGTCGCCCTTGCTCATCCCCGCCAGTTCGGCGCGCAGGTCGACCAGGAACTTGACCCCTTCGGGAAGCGCGTTGAACTGGGTCAAAAGGCGCAGGCGCGGCGGTTCCAGCACCTGTCGCAGCCGCTGTTCGACCACGGCGCGCCTTTCCGGCGGCGCCTGGCGCAGGGCTTCCATGGCCTGGTCCACCGCTTCGGAATCGGGGCCGAATTCAGCGGCCACCAGTTTCAGGAAACGCCGCCGGCCGTCGGGCGACAGTTCCAGGTATTCGCGACCCAGGGCGGCGGCCCGGGCCCGCGCCGAAACCTCGCCGCCCTTGCCGTCCAGGCAGGCCCGCATCTGATCGCGCAACCGCCCCAGATCGTCATCGGGCAGATGGGGGGCGAAGCTGAGGGTTTCGCCGCTTTTCGACGACCCGGCCACTTCCAGCCAGGACTTGGCCAGACCCTTGATGCGGTCCAGCAAGGATGGCGTGGCGGCTTGGGTCATCGACTTTCTCCCCCGGTCTTGCGGTTGTTTATCCCTGTAATTTAGGTGGATTTTCCGGGCGGTAAAGGTTGCGCAGCACCAGGGGCAGGGTTTCGGCCAAATCTTCGGCCACCAATCCGGGGCCGAACGCCGACGCCGCGGCACCGTGCAGCCAGGCCCCGGCGCAGGCGGCGTCGAAACCGTCCATGCCGGTCGCCAGCAAGCCGCCGATCAAACCGGCCAGCACGTCGCCCGAGCCGGCGGTGGCCAGGAAAGGCGGCGCCGCGGCGTTGACCACGGCGCGGCCGTCGGGATGGGCGATCACCGTGTCGGCGCCTTTCAACAGCACCACGGCGCCGGAACAGGCGGCGGCTTGGCGGGCGCGGTCCAGACGCGATCCCTTGATGTCGCCGAACAGCCGGCAGAACTCGCCATCATGGGGGGTCAGCACCGCCGCCGGGGTCAGGAACTTGCGCAGCGAATCCCGGCACGGCGCAAGCCAGCCCAGGGCGTCGGCGTCTATGACGCAGGCGCGGCCCGAATCCAGCACCGCCCGCAACTGCGCCCGCCTGCCCTCGCCCTGGCCGCCGCCCGGCCCCACCACCCAGGCGTTGCGACGAGGATCGGCCAACAGGGTCGGCAAATCCGCTTCGGAAACCACGATGTTGCCGGGATCGGCCATGCGATAGACCGCCAAAGCCTGATCGGGGGCGGCGATGGTCACCAGCCCCGCCCCCACACGGCGCCCGGCGCGGGCCGCCAAACGGGCGGCGCCGGTCATCTCGGCCCCACCCAGCACGGTCAGATGGCCGCGCTGGTATTTGTGCCCGTCGACCTGTGGCCAGGGGAAACGATCCAACCACAAAGCCGGATCGTTTTCGGCCACCGACGGCTCGACCTCGGCCAGCACGGAATCGGGAATGCCGATGTCGGCCACCACCACGTCCCCACACAAGGCACGGCCGGGATACAGCAGATGACCGGGCTTCTTGCGAAAGAAAGTGACGGTGACCAAAGCCTGCGGCGCCACGCCCAGAACCGCCCCGGTGTCGCCGTCCACCCCCGACGGCACGTCCACCGCCACCACCGGCAGCTTGCGGTGTTGGATTTCAACGATCATTTCCGCCGTCGGCTCATCCAGGGGCCGTGCCAGCCCGGCCCCGAACAGGGCGTCCACCACCACGTCGGCCCGGTCCAGCACCGCGGGTTCCAGATTGTCCACCGTGCCCCGCCACAGCCCCGCCATATGGGCTGCGTCGCCTTTCAGGTTGGCGGCGTCGCCCAACAGCGCCAGCCGTACCGCATAGCCGGCGCCACGCAACAAGCGGGCGACGACGAAGCCGTCGCCGCCGTTGTTGCCCGGTCCGCACAGCACCGCCACCCGGCACGGCGGAAAGCGGCGGCGCAGTTCGCGCGCCACCGCCCAGCCGGCGGCTTCCATCAAGCGAGTGCCGGCGATGCCGCCGGCCATGGCCAGCGAATCGGCGCGGTACATTTCGGCGACGCTTAGAATCTCGGCGACCATGCGGACCTCCTTGCTGGATACAGCCTAGCCCTTTCATGGGCTTTGGCGAACCGCGTCCTTGTCGCCCCACCCTTGCGGCGATGCGGGGCATGGGATAGGAAGGTCCTTCACACCAGGGACGGAGAATTTTCGGTGAAGGTGCTGGTCTTAGGCGCCGGGGTCATCGGCGCCACCACCGCATACCACCTGGCCGAAGCCGGGCATCAGGTCGTCGTGCTGGACCGTCAGTCCGGCGCCGGCCTGGAAACCAGCTTCGCCAATGGCGGCCAGATATCGCCCTGCCACGCCGAGCCCTGGGCCAATCCCGGCGTGCTGCCGAAAGTGCTGAAATGGCTGGGCCGCGAAGACGCGCCGCTGCTGTTCCGCTGGAACCGCTTCGACCCTGCCCTGTGGGCCTGGGGCCTGCGCTTCGTCGCCAACTGCACCAGCGCGCGGGCGGTGCAAAATACCGAACGCACGCTGCGGGTGGCGCTTTATTCCCGCGCCTGCCTGCAGGAACTGCGCGATCGTCTGGCCCTGGATTACGACCAGCGTACCCAGGGCATCCTGCATGTCTACCGATCCGCCCGCGAATTCGACCAGGGCTGCCGCGCCGCCCGCTTGATGAACCAATACGGCCTGGACCGCCAGATCCAGGACCGCGCCCAATGCGTCGCCATCGAACCGGCCCTGGCCGCCGTGGCGCCGCAACTGGCCGGCGGCATCCTGACCCCCGGCGACGAAAGCGGCGACGCCCACAAGTTCACCCGCGCCATGGCCGATCACGCCGCCCGGCTGGGGGCCGAGTTCCGCTATGGCACCACCGTCACCCATCTGACCCGCGACGGCGACACGGTGACCGGCACCGCCACCGATCGCGGCGTCATCACCGCCGACGCGGTGGTGCTGGCCCTGGGATCGTGGAGCCCGCTGCTGTCACGCCCCGCCGGCATCCGGCTGCCCGTCGTGCCGGCCAAGGGCTATTCCATCACCCTGGCCGCCGACGGCCCGGCGGCGCCCACCGTGTCGGTGACCGACGACGAACACAAGATGGTCTATTCCCGTCTGGGCGACCGCCTGCGCGCCGCCGGCACCGCCGAGATGGCCGGGCATGACCCGTCGCTCAACGAAAGACGCTGGCGGCTGATCGTCGAGCGCGCCCGCGCCCTGTTCCCCGGTGCCGGCGATTTCGATCATGTGGAGCCCTGGGCCGGCCTGCGCCCGGTCACCCCCGACAGCGTGCCGCTGATCGGCAGGACCCGGCTGCGCGGGCTGTGGCTGAACACCGGCCACGGCACCTTGGGCTGGACCATGGCCTGCGGTTCGGCCCGCTTGCTGGCCCAGTTGATGGGCGGCCAAAGCCCCGACATCGACCCCACTGGACTGGGGATCGAGCGCTTCAAGATTTCACTTTAAGAGTCGTCATTTTCTGTTTCTTTTTCGGAGCTTGCGGGAATTTCCTCAGGTTTCTTTCGACGCTTGACCGGGTGGTGCGACCACGGCCTGTCGCCCTGCCAGCGGGCCACCGAGTCCACCCGGCCCGAGGACAGCCACAGGACATGGGCGCCACCGCGCCACAGGTCGAAGCGGTCGATCACCCGGGCGCGGCCCCGGCACTTGTCGCGCAGCGGCACCGCCGCGATCACCCAATCGGCGCTGGCGCAGGCATCTTGCACCGCCTCGTCCTTTTGCACATAAGCCACCCGGCGATCCCGGTCCCGCCACAGACAGAAGCCGGCGCCACAGGCCAGATTTTGATCGGCGCTGACGGCGTTCTTGGGCCAGGGCTCGTCCGACAACGGCCCGGCGCGGCGTTCCCAGGTGTCGCGCAACAATCGTCCACCCCGGTTGACAAGTAGCGAACCGTCGGCCATGCGGACGGCGAAGGAATAGCCGCGGCCATCCACCAGAATATCCGGCGGGGTGACGGTCAGGAATCCGGCCAAGCCGGCCCCCATGGGCAGCAAACCCCACAAGCGCCATGTTTCCTTCCATAGACCCAGCCACAGCCCGCCCAGGGTAAAGGCCGCCAGCCCCCAGGACGGCAAGGGCGGCAAAAGCGTGGCCGCACCGGGCAAGGACGCCACCTGGGCCGCCACCCAGTTGATGGCGTCGACGCCCCAGCCCAACGGCACCAGGGCCAGACCATCCAGCCCCAAGGGCATCAGCAGCAGGGCCACCATGGCCGATGGCATCACCACCGCGCCGGTCAAAGGCACCGCCGCCAGATTGGCCAACAACGAGAACGGCGCGAAGCGGTTGAAATGATAGGCGCCGTAAAGGGCGGTGGCCGAACCGGCGACCAACGACGACAGCATCAGCCCCACCACGTACAGCGCCACCCGGTGATGCCACGCCTTGTGATTGGCGCCCCAGGCGGAAAGCGGCCCCGCCAGCTTTTCATAGCTGGCGATCAGCGCCATGACGGCGGCGAAGGACATCTGGAAGCTGGGACCGATCAACGCCTCGGGGGACAGCAGCAGCACCCCGATGGCCGCCCACGCCACCAGTCGCATGGACAAGGCGGATCGGTCCAGCAGCACCGCCAGCAGCACGATTCCGGTCATCACGAAGGCCCGTTGCGCCGGCACCGGGGCACCGGCCAGCAGCATGTAGAAAAAGGTCGCCAGCATGGCCAGACCGGCCGCCCATTTCTTGATGGGATGGCGCAGCGCCACACTGGGGATCAGGGCCAACCCACCGCGCAGGACGAAAAACGCCATGCCGGCCAGCAGGCTCATATGCAGGCCGGAAATGGACAGCAGGTGGGCCAGGCCGGAATCGCGGTAATCATCCAGCACCCCACGGGGAATGGCCGAGGTCTCGCCGGTCACCAAGGCCGCCGCCACCCCGCCGGTGCCGCCGGGCAACTGCCGGGTCATGCGCTCAAGGATGATCTGACGCAGGCGGTTCAGCCCCCAGGCGCTGGGCGATGGCGTAACGATTTGGGGGGCGGACAGTCCGGTCCCCACCGCCCCCAGCCCCATGAACCAGGCATGGCGGGCGAAATCGAAGGCACCAGGCGCCATGGGTTGCGGCGGCGGCACCAGAATGGCGTCCAGGCGGATGACCGCCCCCACCGGCACCGGATCGTTCTGCTTCAGGCGCAGTCGCAGCTTGGCAGGAACGGGGCCGTCCCAATCCAGGCGCGGCTGGATCAGGGTGACCCGCTGACCACCTTCGGCCAGGGGTTCGACTTCGTCCGCCAGCCCTTGCACCACCACCCGGCCGCTGGGCCGTTCCAGCACCGGGGCGGCCACCCAGGCCGAACGGGCTTGGGCGGCGGCGAAGCCCAGGGCGACGAAGACCAGGGGCCAGCCCACCAGGAACCCCAGGCCCCAACGGCGCAAGACCACCGCAACGCCCAGCGCCAGGGCCACGCACACAGCGCCCAGCCCCCCCGGCGGCTCGACGCCCAGCCCGAAATAAACGGCGATGCCCAGCCCCAGGAAGACCGGCAGCCACAGCGGCCAACGCTCGCGTTCGAGCAAAAGCCGCTGCACCATGGGATCACTGTCCCTTGCGCCGTTTCCACGCCCAGCCGGCCAGGGACAGGGCCATCAGGGCCTGGGCCCAGGGACCGGCCAGGGTAAAGGCCGGGGCGTCCAGGGTGGGGAAAATCCACGCTCGCAAGCCCATGCCGCCGATGGCGTCCAAAACCTCTGGCAACAGCCCGTACAACAGCACCGCCAGAACCAGCAACAGCAAGGTGGTGCGGCGCCGCGACAGCAGCCGCACCGCCGCCACCAAGGCGATGTCGCGCACGAACAGCGCCAGGGCGGCGGCGGCCAAGCTCCATTCCCGCCCGCCCGACAGCACGCTGACGGCACCCAAGATGACCGCCAGCACCGCCACCGGCAGCCAGGACGGCAACAGCGACCAGCGCTTGGCCCAAGTCCCGGCCAGCATCAGCCGCTTGACGTCTGCAACATGCCAAGGCGTGGTGAACAGCGACACATAGGCCAAGGCCGCGCCGGCCAAGGCGGCGATTCCGGTGACCACCGGCAGCGGCGGCACCAGATCGCCGGCGAACAAGAAGCCGCTGCAGAACGCCATCTGGTAGACGGCAAAAGCCAGATAGGGCCAGGGCGACGGCGCATGCCCCAAGTGACGGCGCACCATCCAGGCCAGTCCCAGCAACCACCAGCCCAGGGTCACCACCTGCTGGGTCAAGGTGAAGGAACCGACATCGAACTGGGCGCCGAACCAATGGATTTCAGTGCCCCATTCGCGCACCACCGACGACAAGGCCGCCGCCATGCCCAGGCTGGGAATGCCGGCGACGATGCCGACCACCTGGGCCAAGGCGGTGGAGCCACGCCGCCGGTTGGCGTCGAAACCGTGCAACAGCATGGCCACCATCAACGCCGCCGCTTGGCCCGACAGGCCGCCGATCAGGATGCCGGCCAATTCCTCGGCGGCCATTTTTCCGGGAACGAAAGGCAGGGCCAGCAGACACCAGACGGCGCCGTACCACACATAGATGGTGCCCCCCACCAGCTTGCCCAAAGCCAGCCCCACCGGGTTGACCGCCGACAGGCGCTGGATGTCCCAGGTGCCCTGCGCCACTTCGTCGGCGAAGGATTCAGCGGCCAGCCTTGTGCCCCACAGCAACAGCAGGAAATAAAGGGCATAGCCGATCCATTCCGCCAGATCGGGGGTGCCGATCAGATGCAGGCCGGCCAGCACCAGTCCCAGCAGCACCGGCATCAGCACCAGACGGGTCGGCGTCAATTCCAGCCACAGGCAGCGCTGCAACTCGGGATTGACGCGCAGCAGCGAGGACGCGCTCATGCTTTTTCTCCCAGATACAGCTTTTCCAGATGGCCGCCGGTGGGGGCCAGATCGGTGACCATGACGCCTTGGTCCATCAAGTGACGCAGCAGGTGGTGGCGGGCCAAGGGTTCGCCGGCGAAGCTGAATTCGATGTCGCCGCCGACGATTTGCGCCTCGGCCACCTCGGACAAGCCTTGCAATCCGGCCAAGGCGTCGCGGGCGTCGCCGACCAAGCCCAAGCGCCAGCGCGAACGCGGTGCCTGGGCGCCGCCCAGAACGGCCAGCTGGGCGGAATGGCCGTCGCGCAGGGCCAGCATGTGGGTCGAGTAATCTTCCAACTCGGACAAGATGTGCGACGACACCACGATGGTCATGCCGGCCGAATTTAAATTACGGATCAGCGTGGAAAGATGGCGCCGGGCCTCCGGATCCAGGCCCGAGGCCGGTTCGTCCATCAGCAGCAGACGCGGGCGGTGGGCCAGGGCGCGGGCGATGGCCAGACGCTGGCGCAGGCCGCGCGACAGCGCGCCGGCCTTTTGCTCCATGCGTTCGGACAACCCCACGGCTTCCGCCGCCCAGATGCTGGCCGCCTCCATGTCGTGGCTGTCCAAGCCTTGGATGGCGGCGGCGTGCAACAGATTGCGGCGCACCGTCAACTCGTCGTAGACGCCGAAGAAATCCTGCTGGAAACCCAATCGTGTATGGGCCAGACGCGGCTGGTCCAGGACATCGACGCCATCGACGGCGATGGAACCGGCCAAGGGCCGTTCCAGTCCGGCCAGACACCGCAACAACGTGGTCTTGCCGGCGCCGTTGGGACCGACCAAGGCGGTGACCGAGCCGGCGGGCAGGTCAAACCCCACCTGATCCAGCGCCCTTGTCGTGCCATATTCGAAGACCAGATTGCGAACGCTGACGAAATCCGCGGTCATTTGAAGTCCTTGGTTTGCGTGGGAACTGACAACTATCCATTGTGCGGGCGCTTTGTCAAACGCCCACCCCCACCTAGCCGTTCGCGTGGGAAAAAACCCATCCTATCGGGCGGGAATTTTGCATTCCGATGCGATGATCGGGCTGTCATGGACGAAAGAATATGCTACAGAGTTCGCCAGCGCCAAATTTGTTCATGGAGCGTCGCGCAATAATCATGCAGGTCGTCACCCGTTTCGCCCCCTCGCCCACTGGATTTCTGCACATTGGCGGTGCCCGCACGGCGCTGTTCAACTGGCTGTTTGCCAAGCACCACGGGGGCCGCTTCCTGCTGCGCATCGAAGACACCGACCGGGCACGTTCGACCCAGGAAGCGGTGGACGCCATTTTCGACGGCCTGACCTGGCTGGGCCTGGAAGGCGACGGCGAACCGGTGTTCCAGTTCGCCCGCATGGACCGTCATGCCGAAGTGGCCCGCCAGTTGGTGGCCGAAGGCAAGGCCTATTACTGCTATTGCACGCCCGAGGAACTGGACGCCATCCGCGCCGAACAAAAAGCCCAGGGCAAGCCCATGCGCTATCCCGGCATCTGGCGCGACCGTCCGGCCAGCGACGCCCCTGCCGGTGTGCCCGGCGTGGTGCGCCTGAAGGCCCCGCAAGAGGGCGAGACCATCATCGACGACATGGTCCAGGGCGAAGTCAAGGTGGCCAACGTCCAACTGGACGACATGGTCTTGCTGCGCGCCGACGGCACCCCCACTTATATGCTTTCCGTCGTGGTGGACGATCACGACATGGGCATCACCCACGTCATCCGTGGCGACGACCATCTGACCAACGCCTTCCGCCAGTACCAGCTGTACAAGGCGTGCGGTTGGGACGTGCCGCGTTTCGCCCATATCCCGCTGATCCACGGCCCCGACGGCGCCAAGCTGTCCAAACGCCACGGCGCGCTGGGCGCCGAAGCCTATCGCGACATGGGCTTCCTGCCGGAAGCCATCCGCAATTACCTGCTGCGCCTGGGCTGGAGCCATGGCGACGACGAGATCATCAGCACCGAGCAGGCGGTGGAATGGTTCGGTCTGGATGCGGTGGGCCGTTCGCCGTCGCGTTTCGACATGACCAAGTTGACCAACCTCAACGGCCATTACATGCGCATCGCCGATGATGCCCGTCTGGTCGAACTGTTGACGCCCTTGATCGCCGCCAAGCTGGGCCACGACGTGGACACTGAATCCAAGTCCCGCCTGCTGGCCGGCATGTCGGGGTTGAAGGAACGGGCCAAGACCTTGGTGGAACTGGCCGATCTGGCCGCCTTTTACGCCCGTCGTCGGCCCCTGGCGCTCGACGACAAGGCCGCCAAGGTAGCCGCCGACGCCGACCAGATGGCGTTGCTCGCCGAATTCGCCGCCCTGATCGAGGGGGGGGAATGGAAAAAGGATGTTCTGGAGGAAGCCGCCCGCGTCTACGCGGAAGGCAAAGGCCAGAAACTGGGTAAGGTGGCGCAGCCGCTTCGGGCCGCGTTGACCGGATCCTCGGTCTCTCCCCCCATCTTCGAAGTGATGGAGGTGTTGGGCAAGACCGAGACTTTGGGCCGTATCGCCGATTGCGTCGGAAAGGATCGGCCCTGAACGAAACCGCCGCACGCCCGACCGGCATGTGGCACGGCATAACACTCGCACACTAGTGTGGATCACGGGGAAAGCTGACATGAGCACTAAGGAAAGCGTTACGCTGATCAACAACAGCACCGGAAAGCAGGTTGAATTCCCCCTGCATTCGGGCACCGTCGGTCCGAAGGTCATGGATATCCGCAAGCTGTACAGCGACCTGGATGTCTTCACCTACGACCCCGGCTACACCTCGACCGGTTCCTGTAAGTCGGCCATCACCTACATTGATGGCGACAACGGCGTCCTGCTGCATCGCGGCTATCCCATCGAACAACTGGCCGAACAGTGCGACTTCCTGGAAGTCGCCTATCTGATCCTGAAGGGCGAACTGCCCAACGCCGAACAGAAGCTGAAGTTCGAGCAGGACATCACCCGCCACTCGATGCTGAACGAGCAGATCTCGTTCTTCTTCCGCGGTTTCCGTCGTGACTCGCACCCCATGGCCGTGATGTGCGGCGTGGTCGGCGCCATGGCCGCCTTCTACCACGACTCGACCGACATCAACGACCCGCATCAGCGCATGGTCGCCAGCTATCGTCTGGTCGCCAAGATGCCGACCATCGTCGGCTGGGCGTACAAGTACAGCCAGGGCCAGCCCTTCATGTACCCGCAGAACCAGCTGACCTATGCGGAAAACTTCCTGCACCTGATGTTCGCCACGCCGTGCGAGCCCTACAAGGTCAGCCCGGTCCTGTCCAAGGCCATGGACCGCATCCTGATCCTGCACGCCGACCACGAACAGAACGCCTCGACCTCGACCGTCCGTCTGGCCGGCTCGTCGGGCGCCAACCCGTTCGCCTGCATCGCCGCCGGCATCGCCTCGCTGTGGGGTCCCGCCCATGGCGGCGCCAACGAAGCCGTGCTCGAAATGCTGCATGAAATCGGCAGTGTCGACCGCATCCCCGAATTCATCGCCAAGGCCAAGGACAAGGACGATCCGTTCCGCCTGATGGGCTTCGGTCACCGCGTCTACAAGAACTACGACCCGCGCGCCAAGATCATGCAGAAGACCTGCCATGAAGTTCTGGCCGAACTGGGCAAGCAGGACGACCCGCTGTTGAAGCTGGCCATGGAACTGGAACGCATTGCCCTGGAAGACGAATACTTCGTCCAGCGCAAGCTGTTCCCCAACGTGGACTTCTATTCGGGCATCATCTTCCGCGCCATGGGCATCCCGACCCAGGTGTTCACCTGCCTGTTCGCCCTGGCCCGCACCGTCGGCTGGATCGCCCAGTGGAACGAAATGCTGACCGACAGCGACCAGAAGATCGGTCGTCCGCGCCAGCTGTACATCGGCGAAAACGTCCGCGATGTCCCGCCGCTCTCCAAGCGCTAAGCGGAACATCCGCCTGGTGGCGTCCGAGGGGCAGCGCGTGAACGCGCCGCCCCATCGGATCGCCGGGCCCGCCAACGACAACAAGGGGCCTTTGGCCCTGCGTTTGAAGAAGGCGGCATTCCTGCTCGCCCTGGCCGTGATGGCCGCGGCGACCATATGGATGGGACTGCATTAAAGAAAAACCCGCCTTCCGGCGGGTTTTTTTATTCTTGCTCCGGTTCCTGAACCTTGGCCGCGTTGTTGGCCAGGGCACGGCCGATCAGCAGCTTGGCGACGATCAAGCCGGCGCCGAACACCAGGCCCGAGACGATGGCGATCGCTTGGATGCTCATGAACACTCTCCGTCATTGACTTTACCAAGCTATAGCATCGTCCCCCCGGCTGCTGCTATGGTCCGCACGCGTTTCACCCCCAGGAGAATTTCATGGCTTCGCAAATCCGCGCCTCGCACATCCTGCTCATGTACAAGGGCTCCATGCGCTCGACCGCCACCCGTTCGCAGGACGAGGCCCTGGCGCAGATCAACGAATTGAAGGCCCAGTTGGCCAATGGCGCCGACTTCGCCCAATTGGCCGCCCAGCATTCCGATTGCCCGTCCGGCCAAGGCGGCGGCGATCTGGGCATGTTCGGCCAGGGCATGATGGTGCCGGCTTTCGACGAAGCCGCCTTCGCCCTGCAGGTGGGGCAGTTGTCCGACGTGGTGGAAACGCCGTTCGGCTATCACCTGATCCAGCGCACCGAACCGGAAGCCCAGATTCGCGCTTCGCACATCTTGTTGATGTATGACGGCTCGATGCATTCGGAAGCCACCCGGTCGAAGGCCGAAGCCCAGGCGCTGATCAAGGACATCAAGGAACAGATCAACAAGGGCGCCAATTTCGCCAAGATGGCCATCGAATATTCCGACTGCCCGTCGGGCCGTGAAGGCGGCGATCTGGGCGAGTTCGGTCGCGGCCAGATGGTGGGCGAATTCGAAAGCGCCGCTTTCGCCCTGGACCTGGACCAGATTTCCGATGTGGTGGAAACCCCCTTCGGCTATCACCTGATCCAGCGCACCGCCTGATCTCGGAACATCGTCATCGCCGGGCTTGACCCGGCGATCCATGGCGGTGTGCCGCCATCCACATGGATGCCCGGGTCACGCCCGGGCATGACGATTTTCGGAGGACGCCATGCCGCTGGATTGCACCAATCCCTTGGGTGACAGCCGGACGGCCCTTGGCCCCGTTCTCTATCGCTGCCGCCAATGTGGCGCCTTGATCTCTCGCCATGACTGGCTGCTGCCCATGGGCGGCGACCATGAACACGTCGTGTTCAATCCGGCTGGGATGATTTTCCGGGTGTGGTGTTTCGCCGATGCCCAGAACCTGCGCCTGATGGGCGTGCCATCCGCTGAATTCACATGGTTCAAAGGCTATCTGTGGCAAATCGCGCTTTGCGCGCAATGCGGCACCCATCTGGGGTGGCGCTATGACGGCGACACGTTGCCGCCGCGTTTTTACGGCCTGATCCACGACCGTTTGGTCACCTGACGGCGCCGCCCCTGCCCTGCTTCAGGAACGGCACCGCCAAGCGTCCATCAGTGACCCGGGTTGACGCGCAGGCGCTCGACCACTTGGCCCTTCTTGAAATGGGAATCGACGATTTCGTCGTAATCAGCGGCTTCCACCGGCTGATACCAGACACCTTCCGGATAGACCACCATCAAGGGGCCGTTGCCGCAAAAGCCCAAACAGCTGGCTTGGGCCAGGCTGACACCCTTGTCCCACAGCATGTGCTTTTGGAAGCGCGCCATCATCTGGTCGAACATGGCGGCGCCGCCGCCCTTGGAGGTGCAGCAGCCGCGTGGATGACCGGCCGGACGCGAGGTGCCGCAAACGAAGACGTGGTACTTGTGGGACATCAGGGTATCTCCTTGTTTGGAACTGTCCTAAACAAGAAAATACCCTGAAAGACCTATGGTTACCAGTGCCCATATAAAAAATATGGGCTTTCCACCCTGACGGGCCTTAGCCCTGGCGGGCGGGCAACTCGGCGGCGCTGCACAGGTCGTAACGCATCATGGCGTTGTCCACGGTCTTGCCGGTCAGTTCGCGCCACTTGTTCATGGCGTTGGTGCGGTCGAAGGGGCCGTGCACTTCCAAGGTCTTGCCGGCGGCGATGACGTCGAACGAGGTATCGGCGTATTCGCCGCCCACCACGTACCAGCTGTCGTCGCTTTGGTCTTCGTCGGCGCGGATGAAATAGCGGATCATGGCGTTGTCCACGGTCTTGCCGGTCAGCGCACGCCAGCAGACATGGGCTTCTTCCTGCATGCCGAAGGGGCCGAAACGCTCTTCCTTTTGGCCGCTAGCAATGGTGGTGAACGAGGTGTCGGCGTATTCGCCGCCGACGACATAGAACTTCTTGGCCATGGGTGTGTTTTCCCCTACTCCATCGGGTGGCTGGGCGGTGCTTGCTTATACCCTAAGCCGCGCCAGGAAGAAATATCCTTCCGACATGGGAAGACGAAATCAAGGCGGCAGCTTTTTCCTACCGCAACAAAATGACTTTTCTTGTTTTTCAATGGATTACGATTGGCACACCGCCTGCATTGGACCGACCAGCCCTTTTCAACCAGGAGCATCCCATGCAAGTGGCCAGCACCAACCCCAATTCCGCCGCCCTGATGCAGCGGGTGGACAAGCCCGACACCCACGACACCCGCAAGCAGGACAACGCCAGCCAATCGCTGTTCGCCAGCTACGCCTTTGGCCCCATGGACCTGCAGAAGCTGGATCAGAAGACCGAAAAGCGTGACGACACCTCGACCAGCGGCGTCGGTTTCGGCAAGAATCCGCTGTCGGCGTCGTCGCTGTCCTTCGTCACCTCGGTGCAGGACGTGGGAAGCTCGGACAGCGGGACCAAGGCATAAGGCTGGACATCGGCCCGTTCTGGGCTTATCTCCACCCCCATGACCAAGACCATTCATGTGATCGGCGGCGGACTGGCGGGCTGCGAAGCGGCCTGGCAGATCGCCAAGCGCGGAACCGACGTGGTGCTGCACGAGATGCGGCCCCACCGCCCCACCCCGGCCCACCAGACCGATGGTCTGGCCGAGCTGGTCTGTTCCAACTCGTTGCGCTCGGACGACGCCGATTACAATGCCGTCGGCCTGCTGCATGAAGAACTGCGCAAGGCCGGCTCGCTGATTTTGCAATCCGCCGACGCCAACAAGGTGCCGGCCGGCGGCGCCTTGGCAGTGGACCGCGACGGCTTTTCGGCCAGTGTCGAACAGGCGTTGTCGGCCCTGCCCAACGTCACCATCAAGCGCGAGGAAATCACCGCCCTGCCGCCCGAGGATTGGGACAACGTGGTGATCGCCACCGGGCCGTTGACTTCGGAACCTTTGGCCAAGGCCATCCGCGAGCAAACCGGCGAGGATTCGCTGTCGTTCTTCGACGCCATCGCGCCCATCATCCACAAGGACAGCATCGACTTTTCCAAGGCGTGGTACCAGTCCCGCTATGACAAGGGCGAAGGCTCGGACTACATCAATTGTCCGCTGTCGAAAGACGAGTATTACGCCTTCATCGACGCGCTTTTGGCCGGCGAGAAAGTGCCGTTCCACGATTGGGAAAAGGACACGCCCTATTTCGAAGGCTGCCTGCCCATCGAGGTGATGGCCGAACGCGGCCGCGACACCCTGGCCTATGGCCCGGGCAAGCCGGTGGGGCTGACCAACCCCAACGGCCCCAAGCCCTTCGCCGTCATCCAGTTGCGCCAGGACAACAAGCTTGGCACCCTTTACAACATGGTGGGCTTCCAGACCAAGCTGCGCCACGGCGAGCAGGTGCGCATCTTCCGCACCATCCCCGGCCTGGAAAACGCCGAATTCGCCCGCCTGGGCGGCCTGCACCGCAACACCTTCGTCAACGGCCCCAAGGTGCTGGACGGACAATTGCGCCTGAAGGCCCAGCCGCGCCTGCGTCTGGCCGGCCAGATCACCGGCTGCGAAGGTTATGTGGAAAGCACCGCCATCGGTCTGCTGGCCGGCCTGGCCGCCAGCGCCCAGGCTTTGGGCGGCGAATTCATAGCACCGCCGGCCACCACGGCGCTGGGCGCTATTTTGGCCCACGTCACCGGCGGCGCCCATGTGGACACCTATCAGCCGATGAACGTTAATTTCGGGCTGTTCCCGCCGGCCCCGGAAAGGGACGAGCGCGGCAAGAAGATCAAGGGCCGCGACCGCAAGAAACTGTACAGCGATCGCGCGCGTGCCGACATCACGCCCTGGTTATCGCAACTTTAACGCATATTTTTTGCGCAGCTTTGCCGCCAAGAGCCTGCTTAACAAGCAGGCTCTTTTGCGTTGCAGCAAAATCCACCAGGGATTTCAACGCCACCGGGAATGGCATACGCCTTGCTAGGTTAGAGGGTATCTAATCCCCCACTTCCCAGCCGGAGGTGATCATGCAAGGTTTCGTGTCCGCAGCCGCTTTGGGCGGCTTCGCCGTTCCGGCGGCGGCCTTGATCGTGGCGGCGCCGCCGCTTTTTCTGGATGCCCGCCGCTTGGGCAAGACCTCGGCCCAGACCTTGGAGCGCATCAGCCTGATCATCGCCGCCGGCCGGCTGATCCACGAATTGCAGCGCGAGCGCGGGCTGTCGGTGGGTTTCCTGTCCAAGCCCGAAGGGGACGGCACGGCGGTGGCCAGCCAAAGGCAGCATACCGACACGGCCCATGGCGCCTTCGGCGACTTGTTCAGCCGACAGCCGGCCGATCCGGTGAACGACGCGGTGACCCAAGCGCTGAACGGCTTGACCGCCCATCGTCACAGCGTCGACAGCCGCAAGCTGACGCCGACGCAGGCCGCCTTGGGCTATTCCGGACGCATCGGCACCTTGCTGGACCTGATCGCGCTGGGGGTGAAAAGCTCGGCTCGCGGTCGGCTGGCCCGCCTGGGCACCGCCTATCTGAACCTGATTTCGGCCAAGGAAGCCGCTGGCCAGGAACGCGCCCACCTGACCGGCCTGCTGGCCGCCCCCAATGTGGAAGCCGCCGCCCGGCGCCGCGCCCACGATCTGCGCGAACAGCAGGACATGCTGCTGAAATTGTTCGCCGAGGGGGCCGGCAGCGAATTGGCGCGGTTTTCCCGCGCCACCTTGGCCGATTCGGAACGGGTTGTCACCTCGCTGCGCTATGGGGCGCTTTCGGAAGACGCCAGCGTGCACCGTCCGACCGCCGCCATGTGGTTCGAAGCCGCCACCCGGCGCATCGACGCCTTGAAGGAAGTGGAAATGCGCCTGGAAGAGACCATGAACCATGCCGCCCTGGCGGTGCAGGGACGCTCGCGCCGCAATCTGCGCTGGCTGTTGGCGGCGGTGTTGGGATCGGCGGGATTGTTGGGCGGCATCGCCACCGCCGCAGCCGGAGTTTGGTGATGACTCCCATCATCGATTTGGGCATCCGTCCCAAGGTTGTGCTGACCCTGTCGTTGTGCGTCTGCGCCCAGCTTTGCGTGGCCGTGGCCGTCGCCTTGGAACTGCCCGCAGCCACGGTCCTGGGCATCATCACCGGCGGCACCGTCTCGGCCCTGGGCCTGGGGGCCTGGATCTTGTGGCGCCATCTGGCGCGTCCCATGGGGGTGCTGACCCAGGCCATGTCCGACCTGGCGTCGGGCAGCGATTCCCAATGCCCCGACCTGGCCGATCGCGGCGACGAGATCGGGGTCATGGCCTCGGCCTTTGCGGTGTTCAAGGAAACCAGCGCCAACATGACGCGCCTTCAGGCCGAACAAGAGGAACTGAAGCTTCGCGCCGAGGAAGCCCGCCGCGAACAGACGCAAAAGCTGGCCGACGCCCTGGAAACCAACGTCCGCAGCAACGCCACCCAGCTTTCCCAGAAGACCGGCGAGATCATCGCCATCGCCGAGGATGTGGGCCACAACACCGAACGCCAGGGCCAGGGCGACGTCCTGGGCGTCGCCGAGGCTTCCATGCGCACCACCGCCAACGTCGCCTCGGTCGCCACCGCCATCGAACAACTGTCGGCTTCGGTTGGCGAAATCGGCAGTCAGGCGCATCGGGCATCGACCATCGCCACCAAGGCGGCCGAGGACGCCCGGCGCACCGACCGCATGGTCGCCACCCTGGCCGAGATCGGCGGCCGTGTCGGCTCCATGGTGGGGTTGATCGATTCCATCGCGCGCCAAACCAACATGCTGGCCATGAACGCCACCATCGAAGCGGCCCGCGCCGGCGAAATGGGCAAGGGTTTCGCCGTGGTGGCCGCCGAAGTGCGCAAGCTGGCCGACCAGACCGCCCAAGCCACCGCCGAGATCGGTCAGCAGGTGCACGGCATCCAGCAGGTGACAACCGACACGGTGGCCGCCATCCAGGAAATCGCCGCCACCATCGACGACATCGACCATGTCAGCGCCTCTATCGCCGGCGCCGTGGAACAGCAAGGCGCGGCCACCCGCGAGATCGCCGCCAGCATGAGCGCGGTCAACACCGACGCCCGCACCCTGGCCGACGGCGTGGCCCAAGTGACCCTGACCTCGGCGCGGGCCTTCGCTTCGGCCATCCGGGTGATCTGGGCCGCCGAAGATTTGGAAGAACCCACCGGCAAGCTGTCGCGCGACGTGGATTCCTTCCTGCACACCGTTCTAGCTTAAGGGGGCTGAGAGTGGGACAAACCCTGGATTACAAGTTCGATGGCGATTCCATCCATCTTTCCGGCGATCTGGTGTTCGACGCCCATCCGCAATGGCGTCAGATGCTGCGCCAGATGCCGGCACCACGCCCCAATTCCCGCATCCGTCTGGACATGACCGGGCTGCGGCAGTTGGATGCCGCCGGTCTGGGCCTGCTGCTGATCACCCACGACACCCTGAAGGCGCAAGGCGCCAGCCTGACCGTGACGGCACCACAAGGTCAGGTGCGCCGCGTCCTGGAAGTGTCGGGTTTCGCCGCCATGGTGGAAATCGAATCTTAAAGGCTGTCCCACCAATGCCGCACAGCTGACGGGTCAGCCGGCAGGACACGTCCGGCGCCGCCGGTAAATTCAGCCCAGGCGTCCAGTTGGTCGGCCCCCAAACAGGTCAGCATGGGCACGCCTTCCGCCATCAGCGCCAGCATTTCGGCGGACAGTCCGCCACCCGCCGCTTCCAGCTTGCCGAAACGGTTGACCACCACCAGAACCGCGCGCTCGGCCAGGGCACGGCGCAGCACCACCGAGGCTTCGGCGATTCCCGAGGGGTCCAGGCGACAGGATTCGGATTCCGATCCCAGATCCTGGGTGATGGCATAGGTGTGGCCGCTTTCCACGTCCACCAGATGCATGTCGGGGTGATGACGCTGGATCAGTCCCCGCACCTTGACGCCCTGGGCCGCCAATTCCCCGACAAAAGCTTCCAGCACCTGGCTGGCATGATCGCCACCGATGGCGGCGATGGGCAGAGTTTGGCTCATACCACCACCCGCACCGACGGGAAGGTCAGGATCACCGTCGTGCCGCGGTTCACTTCAGATTCCAGTTCCAGGCTGCCGCCGTGCAATTCCATGAATTCGCGGGCCAGCGGCAGGCCCAGGCCGGTGCCTTCCTGCTTGGGGGCCAACAGGTTGTGCACCTGCCCAAAGGGCTGCAACACCTTGGGGATGTCCTCGGCGGCGATGCCGCAGCCATTGTCGGCGATGGTCAGGCGCACGCTTCCACCCACATGGGCGGCGTCGATGGTGATCTGCCCGCCGCGACCGCTGAACTTCGAGGCGTTGACCACCAGATTCAGCAAAATCTGCTTGATCAGGCGTTCGTCGCCCTTGATCTGCGGCATGTCGTCGGGGCACGAGGTCAGCACCGTCTGCTGCTTGGCGGTGACGCTGGGACTGGTCAGCCGCACCGCCGACTGGATCAGTTCGGGAATGAAGATGGCGGTTTCGTGCAGGTCGATCTTGCCGGCTTCGACCCGGGCCACGTCCAGGATGTCGTTGATCACCCTGAGCAGATGATGGGCCGATTCGCCGATATCGGCGATGAAGCTGCCCAGCTTGGCCCGCTCGGCGTCGTTCATCTGCGATTCGGCCAGTTCGGAAAAGCCGATGATGGCGTTCAGCGGCGTGCGCAATTCGTGGCTCATATTGGCCAGGAAGGTGCTTTTGGCCCGGCTGGACGATTCGGCCACGTCGCGGGCGGCGCGGGCCTGTTCCTCGGCCTGGGTGCGGCGGCTGATTTCCTGGCGCAACCAGGCGGTGCGTTCGTCCACCGCCTTTTGCAGGTCGTCGTGGGACCGGCGCAGCAGGTCCTCGGCTTGCTTACGTTTGGTGATGTCACGCGAAATGCCGGCCAGGCCGACCACCCTGCCGCCCAGATGGATGGGCACCTTGGTGGTGGACAGCCAGGTGGTCGATCCGCTTTGGTCCACCACGGTCTCCACATGGTCGATCAGCGGCACGCCACGCGTGATCAGATCCTGTTCCTGCGCCTCGACCGGGTCGGCGGCGACGTGGGGGATCAGGTCGCCCAGCATGTGACCTTGGGCTTCCAGCACCGAATCCAGCCCCAGCATGGCCGCCTGGGCCGGGTTGATGCGGGTGAAATGCAAGGTGGAATCCTTGAAGAAGATGGCGTCGGGGACGTTGTCCATCAGCGCCTGCAGCAAAGTGCGCTCACGTTCCAGGGTCCGGCCCAGACGCCAGCGGTCGGCGGCGGTGCGCACCACCACCTTCAGTTCCAGCGGGTTCCACGGCTTGGACAGATAGGCGTGAATCTGCCCCATGTTGACCGCCTTGACCAAGGCGTCCAGGTCGGAATAACCGGTCACCAGCACGCGGGTGGCGTCGGACACTTCCCGCACCCGGCCCAGCAATTCGGCCCCGGTCATGCCCGGCATGCGTTGGTCGGACAGGATCACCGCCATGTCGTGTTCGGACAGCAACTGCAGCGCCGCCGGCCCGTCGGACGCGGTCCACACGGTGAACTCGTCTTCAAGCAGGTCCGAGATGGCCGTCAGAATCTGCGGCTCGTCATCGACCACCAGGATGTTTTCTTTACTCACCGGGCCATCCTTTTGTTGGTCGCTACGCCGTCAGGGTCCTGGGAATCAATACCTTGAACTCGGTGCCTTCGCCGGGCTGGCTGACCACGTCGATACGGCCGCCATGGGCCTGGACGATCTTGTAGGAAATCGCCAGTCCCAACCCGGTACCCTGCCCCACCGGCTTGGTGGTGAAGAACGGGTCGAAGATGCGCTCCAGGTTCTCGGGCGGAATGCCGGCGCCGCTGTCCTTCAAGGAAATGGCGAACATGTCGTCTTCGATCCCTGTGCGTACCGTAATGATGCCTTGATCGTCGATGGCGTCAACGGCATTGGCGATGATGTTCATCAACACCTGATTCAATTGCCCCCCGTAACAGGCCAGATCGTTGACGGGGGCATAGTCGCGCACCACCTCGATCCGCCCGGTCATCTTGTGACGCAGGAACAACAGCACCGATTCGATGGCTTCGCGCACGTCGATGGTGTTGAACTCGCCTTCGTCCAGGCGCGAGAAGGTGCGCAGCTTGACCACCAGTTCACGCACCCGTTCCAGGCCTTGCGCCGCGTCGGTCATGCGCGACCGCGACTTGTCCAGTTTCTGTCCTTGTTCGGCGGACAGGGATTCGCTGTGGGCGATGCCGGCCAGCCAGCTTTCCACCGTGAACACGTTGGACAGCGCGAAAGACAGCGGGTTGTTGATTTCATGGGCGATGCCGGCCACCAGCTGGCCCAGGGACGCCATCTTTTCCGACTGGATCAGGTGGACCTGGGTCTCGCGCAGCTTCTGGTTGGCTTCTTCCAGTTCGCGGTTGGCCCGCGCCAGACCTTCCGCCAGGGCGGCGCGGGCCTCGGCGGCGTCCTTTTCCGCCTTGGCGCGCAACGCCTCCATCTCGCGCAGGCGGAATTCCTCGACGATGCGTTGGTTCTGCTCGGACAGGAACTTGCGGCGCAGCAGCGCCCGCAACCGCGCCCGCAGCACGCTGAGTTCGGTGGACTTGCCGATGAAGTCGTCGGCCCCGGCTTCCAGCGCCCTGGTGACGTTTTCCTTGTTTTCATAGGCCGACAGCATCAGCACCACCAGGGGCGAATCGCCTTCGTCGCGATTGCCCAGCGCCTTGCAGAAGGCGACGCCGTCCATGTCGGGCATCACCATGTCGACCATGACGCAGTCGAAGTCGCTGTCCTTCAGGGCCACCAGCCCCTCGCGGGCGCCGGGCACCATGACCACCTCGCAGCCATCCTCGCGCAGTTCCTCGGCCAGGCTTTCGCGATAGGTGGGGCTATCATCGACGATCAGCACCCGGGCACGGCGGAACAGCGAGCGGGCCACGTCCAGAACGGTGGAATCGCGCATGGACTTGCGCAGCAGGTTGTGGACACGCAGCAGGAAGATTTCGGTTTCCTCGGACTTGGCGACGAAATCGTCGGCGCCTGATTCCAGGCCGTGCAGCTCGGTGGCCTGGGTTTCGTCCGAGGTCAGGATCAAGATGGGAATGGACCGCGTCGCCAGGTTCATGTGGATCTGGGGGCACAATTCGTCACCCTGGATGCCCGGCAGATGGTAGTCGACGATAACCAAGTCGGGCAGAACCCGGTTCATCTGCTCCAGCGCCTCTTCCCCGGAATAGCAGCATTGGGTGGTGAACCCCTCGCTTTCCAGCACGTGTTGCAGACGTAGCGCCTGGGTGGCCGAATCCTCGACCACCAGGATCAGCTTGTTGGTGTCGTTACTCATGCCTTGCTTCCCCCACGGGCAAGTTCACGAAGACGTTCGGCGATCTTGGGCAAAGGCAGCACTTCGTTGACCGCCTTCAGCGCCACCGCCGCCGCCGGCATGCCATAGACCACCGAGGTGCTTTCGTCCTGGGCGATGGTGTAGGCGCCGGCCTGACGCATGCGCGACAGGCCTTCGGCGCCGTCGCTGCCCATACCGGTCAGGATCACCCCCAGGCCGTTCCTGCCGGCGTCCACCGCCATGGATTCCAACAGCACCGTGCCCGACGGACGCTGGCTTTGCACCGGCGCGGCGTCGGACAGGACAAGACGTCCCTTGACCAGCTTCATGTGCTGGTCGGCGGGCGGCACGAAGATGGTGCCCACTTCGGGTTCCTCGCCGCCTTGGGCGATGCGCACCTTGAACGGCGTCACCCCGGCCAGCCACGACACGAAGCCGTCCAGGAAACTGGCGGTGATGTGCTGGACCAGCAAGATGGGCAGCGGGAAATCGGCGCCCAGGCCGTTCAGCAGCTGGGTCAGCGCCTGCGGCCCGCCGGTGGACGACGCCAGCCCCAGCACCGAATACCCCCCGGTGCGCGGCGGCGGCGGCGGCAGTTCCACCGTGCCGAAACGCAGACCCCGGTCGATGCCCTGGCGCACCACCCGCACCTGGCTCATGATCGACAGTTGGGTGCACAGGTGACGGGCCATGGTTTCAAAGGCGGCGTTGGTCACCCCCACCGGCTTTTCCACCACCGAAAGGGCGCCGGCGCGCAACGCGTTCATGGCGATGTTCAGTTCGTCGTCGTCCACATTGGCGGCCACCACCACGATGGGGGTGGGACGGCGCTGCATGATCTGCAGGGTGGCGTCCAGGCCGTTCATGCCCGGCAGGCGGATATCCAGCGAGATGACGTCAGGCGCCAGACTTTCCAGGCGCGACAACCCCTCTTCCGCCGAATCCACGGCGGCCACCACTTCGAAACGGTCGTCGGAACCGATGATGTGCTTCAGCAGTTCGCGCACCACCAGCGAATCCTCGACGATCAGCACACGTATCTTCTTGCTCATAGGATCTGCCCGATGGTTTCAAGCAATTCTTTCTGGTCGAACTTGCGTTTGACCACATAAGCGTCGGCCCCCAAAGCCAGCCCCCGTTCGCGGTCTTCACGCGCTTCCAGGGACGACACCAGGATGACCGGAATGGTTTTCAGCGACTGGTCGGCCTTGACCGCCTGCAACAGGCCAAAACCGTCCAGCCGCGGCATCTGGATGTCGGAAATCACCAGATCCACCCGTTCGGCCCGCAGACGGTTCAGGGCCTCGATACCGTCCACCGCCAGACGGACGACGAAGCCGTGGGCTTCCAAGATGGACTTTTCCAAGGTTCGGGTGGTCAGCGAATCGTCCACCACCAGGATCACCGGCACCCGCTTTTCCGGTGGTTTCTCGATGGTGGTCAGCACCCGCACGGTGCCCGACTTCCTGAAGGTCTCGACGATTTCGAACGGATTCAGCACCAGGGCCACCGAACCGTCTTCCAGCAGCATGCCGCCGGCCACCATGGTGCCCACCGCCGCCGGCACGCCAAGGTCCTTGACCAGGGCTTCGCGGATGGACAGGAACTCGTCCACCGCCACCGCCACCCGGCGTTCGCCATGCTTCAGCACCACCAGCGGCACCACGTTGCGGCTGACCTTGACCGCGGTTTCGCCCAGGCCCAGCAGATGGGCCAGGGACAGCAAGGGAATCTGCTGGCCGCCCAGGCACACCACCGACTTGCCTTCGACGGTGCCCACCGCCTCGGCGGCGATGCGGTGCAGGCGGTCGATGCCTTCGGTGGGCAGCGCGTAGAAATGCCCCTGGCAGCCCACCAGGAACAGGCGCTGGGTCGACACCGACAGCGGCAGCGACAAACGGAAGGTGGTGCCAAAGGGCTGGCGGGGGCGGACGTCCACGGTGCCGTTCATCATGGTCACGGTTTCGCGCACCACCGACAGCCCCATGCCGCGCCCCGACAGGTCGTTGACGTCGCCCGAGGTGGAAAAGCCGGGGTCGAAGATCAGGTCCACCAGGGACTGTTCGGGCATCTGCGCCGCTTCGGCTTCCGAGAACAGGCCCTGGGACACCGCCTTGGCGCGGATGCGGGCGAAGTCCAGGCCGCGGCCGTCATCTTCGATCCACACCGCCAGACGGCCGTCGCTGACGTCGAAGCGCAAGGCCACCATGGCCTGTTCCAGCTTGCCGGCGGCGCGGCGCTGGTCCGGCGACTCGACGCCGTGGGCCAGGGCGTTGCGCAGCAGGTGCATCACCGGGTCCTTCAATCCCTGCAGCACCATGCGGTCGGCTTCCACGTCCAGACCGCCGACCTGAACCTCGACTTCCTTGCCGGCGTCGCGGGCGATGTCGCGGACCATCTTGCGGAACCCGGCGAAGACGCTTTCGGCGGGGACCATGCGGGCGTCGCGCACCTCGCGCTGCAATTCGCCGCCCAACTGACGAAGCGCCCAGCCGGTGCGTTGCTGGCGGCGCCGGGCGTCGCGGGCATGACGGCCGATCTGGCGCATGCGCTGTTCGATGTCCTCGCCCAGGCGGTTCAGGGCGGCGGCGCGGTCGTCGTCACCCACATGGGCGGCCAGATTGCCGGCCAGCTTGCGGAAACGCCGCCATGCCGCTTGGCTGTCCACCAGGGAACGATCCAGACTGAACAAGGTCTCGGTGACCGCCCGCTGGTTCATGGTCTCGGTCAGCAGTTCGTCGGAGGTGCGCAACAAACGGTCAAGGTGGACGGCGCGGACACGGACCGATTCCTCGGCGGCGACCGGGCGCGGTGCCTCGACCGTTTCAACCACCGGCGCAGACGGGACCGGAATTGCGGCGGCGGCCACCGCCGCTTCCAGTTCCGGCGGCACCTCGACCACCACCGGCGCCACCGCCTGACGCAGCGGCGTCACCTCGCCGGTATCCAGGAACACCTGCAGGCGTTCCAGGGACGGCTCCACGTCGGGGGGCGCCTGCCCGCCGGCAAAGGCGGTCACCCAGTCTTCCACCATGTCCAGCGACCGGCCGATCAGACTGGCCAGTTCCGGCCCCATCTTGACGTGCCCCGACCGCATGCGGGCGAACAGGGTTTCCAGCCGATGGGCCACCTGCTCCACCGGCCCCAGGTCGACGGCACGGGCCGCGCCCTTCAGCGAGTGGGCACGGCGGAAAATTTCATCCAATTGAGCGATGCCGCTGCCGACATCGGCACGCGCCAGCATTTCCGCCAGCAGCTTGCGGATGACCTCCAGGTGTTCCTGATACTCCACCTGGAAAGCGGCCAGCAGCCTTTCGCGGATGTCCATCAAAGCCGGTATTTCTCCAGCGTCTTGGCCAATTGCTGTCCCAACCCGGTCAATTCCACCGAAGACCGTTCCAACTGCGCCGTGGTCTGGGCGGTCTGCTGGCTGGCCTGGCGGATTTCATGCAGCGCTTGCGTCACCTGTTCCAGGCCGATCTGCTGCTGGTTGGTGGCGCCGACGATCTGCTGGAAGGCGTGGACGCTTTCCTGGATGTTGTCGGACATCTGGCGGATCACCTGTTCGCTGAGGTTGGTGCGTTCGCGGCCGACCTCGACGCGCTTCAGCGCTTCCTCGGTCAGCATCACCGAGGTGTTGATGCCCTTTTGCGTCTGTTCCAGGATGCCGCGTACCTGCGAGGTGGCTTCCTTGGCCTGGTCGGCCAAGTTCTTGATCTCGCCGGCCACCACCGAGAAGCGGCGGCCCGATTCGCGGGCGTCGGCGGCCTCGATGGCGGCATTCAGCGCCACCAGGTTGGATTGTTCGGCGATTTCGTTGACGGTGGCGATGATCTCGCCCACCGCTTGGGTACGTTCGGAAAGCGTGATGATGTTCTCGGCGACGTTTTCCGTCTGCTCGCGGATGGCTTCCATGCCGATGGTGGTTTCATGCACCGCCTGCAGGCCGGCATGACCCGATTGCGCCACCGCGTCCGCCGTTCCCGCCACTTGGCGTGACCGTTCCGCCACCTGCTTGGACGACAGGTTGATCTGTTCCACCGTGGTGGTGATTTCCTGCACCGCCGCCGCCTGCTGCTTGGTGCCGGCGGCCTGGGACTGGGTGGACGACAGGATCTGCGAGGCGGCGATGGTCAGGCTTTCGCACACCGAGCGCGATTGCAGGGCGATTTCGCGCAAGGACGCCAGCATCTCGTTGAAGGATTCCTGCAACTGGCCGATTTCGTCGGCCGAGGTGATCTTCTGCGGTTCCAGACGCAGGTTGCCCTTGGCGATTTCCAAGGCCGCATAGGCGCAAGACGCCAGCGGGTCGACGATTTCCCGGCCGATGATCCAGGAAATGCCCATGCCGCCCAAGGCGGCGCCGATGCCCATCATGGTCAGGATGGTGACGGTCAGGTTGATGTGGCGTTCGATTTCGCGCACCAGAACCTTGACCGACAGGTCGGCCTGGTTGGTCAACTGGGTCTGCAGCGCCAGCAATTCGCGCATCTTCTCGACGCGACGGCCGTCATTGGCGGCCATGGTCAGATAACGCCCCGCCTCGGCTTCCATTTGGCGCAGCAAGTTGCCCTGTTCGCCCAGCTTGTTCCGAAACTCGCCGTCTTCGCTGCCGGCGACCACCACCCGCATGCCCGCGTCGCCGCCGATCATCGCGGTCCCGCCGTTTTCCATCACCGACAAAGACTCGCGCATTTGCGCCATGGTGCCGGCATGGTCGGTGACCTGCCCCTGCGCCGCCAGCAAGACTTCCTCGGTGTATTTCTGCACCAGCATGCGCTGCCGCCCGGCCACGTCGGACACGAAGAACTTGTCCTTCTGCTGGTTGACGGCAGAGGCGGCATAGGCGATCAACCCGGCCAGAACCACGGTGAACATGGTGGCGACGACTATGAACTTGCGGCGAAGTTTCATCCGCTTCCAGGGGGCGAATTGGGCGCTGTCCATTGGTCTTTCCTTCACTGGCGAATGCGGTAATCGGCCCGGCGGTCGCGAAGCACGTCCTGGGCCAGAATTTGCGTGGGATCGAGAATGATCAGGGTGTCGGGACCGATGCCCCTGATGAAGCGCTGCGGCAGGCCGTTGCCGCTTTGCGCCGGATAGGTCAGGGTTTGCGGGTCGATGGTGCGGATGCGCCGCATCTCGTCCACCCTAAGGCCGACGGCCCGGAACTGACCGCGCAGATAGACGGCGAAGGCGCGCGCGTCCTCGGCCGGTTCGGCCAGCCCCAGCATCTGGTGCAGGTTCAGCACCGGGCGGATTTCGCCGCGCAGGTTGGTCACCCCCAGCAATTCGCGGGGCTGGCCCGGCACCGGAGTCACCGCCCCCAAGGTTGCCACCTCGACCAAGCTGTCCAGGGCCAGGGCGTAACGTTCGCCGCTGACGCGAAAACACAGCATGGTTTCGCCCTGGCTCACCTGGGCGTGCTGGTCACGCGACGCGGCCAGCCGACGGGCACGAGCCTTCAGGATTCTTTCGATGAAGGCCGGGTCGTCCATGGTGAACAGCGCGGTGGCATTGGTGTCGCTCATGCCTGGCTACCCCCCAGCAATTTCATGTGCATGGCCACGGTTTCCCGCATCTGGCCGGCTGTCAGGGTTTCGCCTTCGTCCACCACCGAATCCTCAGGCTGGTCCACCAGCAGGGTCAACACGTTGCGGAACGAACGCCGCGCGCCGTCGGCGTCGTCCTTGCGCAGCAGGAACAAGCCCAGATGGTAATGGGCCATGACGGCGCGGCGTTCCAGATAGATGGCGCGGCGCAGCCCGGCCTCGCAGGCTTCCGCGTCGCCCACCTGTTCCTGGATCAGGGCATGCAGGTAATGCACCCGCCAATCCAGCACCTCGTGCCGCAGCAATTGGTCGCAGGCGGCCAGGGCTTCGTCCCAACGCCCCTGGTCGGCCAAGGTCCGCAGATGGTCCAGCGGCGGGTTGTCCAAGGTGGCGGCGGGAACGGCGACCGGCTGCGGTTTGGTCACCGGCAGCGGCCGGCGCACCGGTGTCGGCCGCGCCGGCAGCGGCATGGGCGGCAACGGTGCCGGAGCCAGCCTGGCCGGCTCGACGAAGGCGCTTGCATCCTGGCGCTGAAACAGCACCGCGCCGGGAAAGGTGACGGTACGGAACTGGCGGAACAGATCCATGCTGGGTTCGGCGTGCCCCATGACCAGCCAGCCGCCCTCAACCAAGGTGTCGTGGAAACGCGGCACCAGATCGGCCACCGTCTCGGGGCTGAAATAGATCACCACGTTGCGGCAGATGATGATGTCGAAGCCGGCGATGTTGTCGACGATGGACGGGAAACGGTTCTGGGTCAGGTTATGGTACTGAAAGCTGACCAGCGACTTGTATTCCGGCTTGATCTGCCACTGCTTGCCCACCGGTTCGAAGCATTCGCGCAGGATCTGTTCCGGGGTGGCGCGAAAGGCCCAGTGGTCATAACGCCCTTCCCGCGCCCGGGTCAGGAATTTCTGGTTGATGTCGGTGCCCAGGATCGAAACGTGCCAGCCTTCGATGCGAGCGCCGAATTCACGCTTCAGCATGATGGCCAGGGTATAGGGTTCGGGGCCGGTGGCGCAGCCGGCGCTCCAGATGCGCAGGCGTCTTGTGCCGGCGTTGCGCTCCAGGATGTCGGGAAGCACCACCTGGCGCAGCGCCTGGAACTGTTCCATGTGGCGGAAAAAATAGGTTTCGCCGATGGTCAGTTCGGCCACCAGGGCTTCCATCTCGCCCTTGTCGGCCTGCAGGCGTTCCAGGTACAGGGCGCAGCCCTTGACCCCGCATTGGCTCATGCGGTCGGAAACGATCAGCGCCAAATCGTTGTCCTTGTCGGCATAGAAAGCCATGCCGGTGACCTCGATCACCAGCGACTTCAACCGGCTGAAATATGGATCGGACAACAAAGGCGAGATTTCGATCATGCCGGCTGGACCTTCCAGCCGTCCTGCCGGTCATGGTCGCGGGCACCGAACTCGGCCAGCCGGTCGCGTTCCTCGGCGTTCAGCAGCAAGGCCCAATCCAACAGGCTGACCGCCAGATCGTCAAAAGCCAACTGCGCCTTCAAGCAGCCGCGAAAGCTGGTCTCCGGGGCGACGTCCAGGGCCCGACAGGCGGAAAGCGGCCGCACGCCGCTGACCCGGCCGGTCATCAGCCCGATCCGGGTCGGGCGGGCATCCGCCTTCATCACCATGATCGAGGCATCCAGGCCGAAAGTCTGATCGGGAAAACCCAGCAGCCGGTCGCCGCGCAGGACCACCACCGGCTGCCCCCCCAAATCCAGGATTCCGGCGACCAGCGCCGGCAAGGCGGGCGGACGCGCCAGCCAAGCATTGGGCACCACTTCGGCCACATGATCGGCACTGATGCCAAAGACTTGGTCGCCCAGGTGAAAAACCACCACGGCCGTTCCATCGCCCACGACATTGCCAAGCATCATATTGCCCCCACTTCCTGGAAAGGCATTTAAGCAAAGGCACAGGTCAGCGGCAATGACGATTACTTAGGAAAGACCGATAGCGCTGGTCAGCATGCGCACGCCCTCGAAGCCGGCGCCGATGGCGAAGACCCCGCCGACCAAGGCGACCAGCAAAAAGGCCATCAGATACAGCCGATGATCGATGAAGAAATGGATCAGCGACAGGTGCCAGCGCTCGAATTGGGTGCGGTCGCCATACAGCATGCGGTCAAGCTGATGTTCCTTTTGCTTGACCCGATCATCGGCCGGACGGTCCACCTTGGCGGCCAGTTCCACCTGCCAGCGCCCCAAACGTTCAGAGGCCTGGTCGCGGCTGACGACGGGGGGCATCTCGACCCCCGCCTTGGCGGCGATCTTGTGGTGGCGGTCGATGAATTCCTGGGTGAAATCCAGATGCGCCTTGCCGGCCGGCGAACGCGGCGCGTAGACGCAGACCGGCAGACGCGACGCGGCGGCCTCGATCACCGTGTTGTCGCGCGGAATCTCGGTGGCGTAGACGGTGCCGCCCAAACGGGTCCGAATCAGCTGGCTGATCTTGCGCGCGCTTTTATGACGGTCGTGGATGGTGAACAGAACGCCTTGCAGAAGCAGGTTCTTGTTCAGCCCTTCCTGCACATATTTGATGGACGGCAACGTGCGCAGCAAACCGTCATTGGCATAAGGCGTCGCCGTCACCGGAATGATCACCGCCTGGGCGGTGGCCAGCGCGTTGATGGGCAAGATACCCAAAGCCGGTGGGCAATCGATCACCACATAGTCGCAATCGAAGTCAGCATGCGAGACGATGTTGGAAAGCGTGCGCTGCGAGTCTTTCATCTCGGACAGCTTGATTTCGATACCGGCCAGCGAATAGGTGGACGGAATCACCCGCACGCCGTCGAACATGGTCTGCTGGATGACTTCCGGCAATTCGGCGGTGCCGACGAACAAGTCGTAGATGCCTTTTTTCGAATTGGGGTCAACACCCAGGCTTTTGGTGGAATCACCTTGCGAATCCAGGTCGATGACCACCACCGACTTGCCATGCGCCGCCAGACACACCGCCAGATTGGTACTGGTGGTGGTCTTGGAGATCCCCCCCTTCTGATTGAAGATGGCAACGATATAGGGTCTCATCCACGCCGCCTGTGCTGTCCCACCTTAGTTCCGCATCTCGACCCGACGAGTGAAGAAATAATATTCGTCACCCGCCAAATCGCGTCACCATGCCCCCAATGAAAACGTATTCATGTGTTCATGACAGTGACAGGTTAAGCATAGTCGGTGATTCGACGCAACCGAAGAGGCGGAAACAATTGCTCCATTGCCCAAGATGGCAATGAAACATGGAACATATTGTCACAATAATGTGAATGAAATAAAAACGCCGCCGTTTGACCCGGCGGCGCTCCTAAAGATCGCAGTGCTCCAGCATCAAGGGTAGCAGCCAACCATGAACAATTGGTTATCCTTGACCTTGACCCAAGTCTGCTTGGGGGCAAGCTTCTTGGTCTCGGGGTGGGTCCAAGTATACTTGGCCCAACCGCCAGCGGGGGTTTCCTTGCCGACACGGATCATTTCCTGAATGATCATCACGCCGTTGGTGTCCTTCAGCGCCGGCAGCTTGTCGTTGTCGATCAGCTTGGGATTGATGGCGTGCACCTTGAAGATGCCGTCCATGGTCGAAACGATGACGTACAACTCGCCGTCGACCCATTCCTTGTTGTCCTTGTTCATGAAGTCGGCAAACGACTTTTCTTTGCCGACAACGGCGTAATGGCCGATAGCCTTGTCCACCAAGGTCTGCGCCTTGGCGCATTCATCGGCCTGGGCGACGCCGAATTGGGCCAACAACATGGCACCCGCGATCAGTGCGGTCTTGACCAGCTTCATTTCCTCTGCCTCCGGTTTTGATTAGGTCTTCAAGATGACTTAAGGCGCCCCACCAAGGCGTCGACCTCGGATTGCAGGCGGGCGAACTCGCCCACCAGGGATTCCGTCGTGCCATGCACGTTGCCGGCGGCGTTGCCCACTTCCTGGGCGACACGCCGCACTTCGCCGATGCCTTCGCTGACCACCCGGGTGCCGTCGGCGGCCTGGCTGACCGACACGCTGATTTCCTCGGTGGCGCGCCCCTGTTCGGCCACCGCGCTGGTGATGGCGTCCAAAGCGCCGCTGACCCGGCCAATGATGGTGACGATGCCGTCGATGGCGCGCACCGCTTCTTCGGTGGCCAGCTTCATGGAATTGATTTCGGTGGCGATTTCCTGGGTGGCGCGCGCCGTCTGGTTGGCCAGGGACTTCACCTCGCCGGCCACCACGGCGAAGCCCTTGCCGGCGTCGCCGGCCCGCGCCGCCTCGATGGTGGCGTTCAAGGCCAAAAGGTTGGTCTGGCTGGCGATGTCGTTGATCAGCCCGACCACCTCGCCAATCTTCTTGGACGCCTGGGTCAGGCTTTTCACCGTTTCGTCGGTGCGGGCGGCTTCCGCCACCGCTTCCTGGGCCACTTGCGACGATTCGCTGACCTGACGGTCGATTTCCGAAATCGAGCCGACCAGACGTTCCGCCGCCTGGGCGACGGTTTCCACGTTGCCGCTGGCCGCTTCCGACGACTGCGCCACCTGGGCCGACTGGGACGACGCGGTCTCGGCGTTGCTGGCCAACAACTCGGCCTCGCCCCGGATGGCGTCGGCGGCGCTGGAGGCGGCAGCGACGGCGGTACGCACCGTCATCTCGATATCGGCGGCCAATTCGGCCATGGCGGCGCGCTTGGCCTGTTCGGCCTGACGCTGCATGGCGTCCTGTTCGTCGGTCAGCGCCTTGACGCGGATGGCGTTGTCCTTGAACACCTGAACCGTCGCCGCCATGGCGCCGATTTCATCCTTGCGTCCCACTGACGGCACCGACACGTCCAGTTGCCCCTTGGCCAAACGTTCCATCGCCTTGGTCATGCCGCCCACCGCCCGGGCGATGAGCCGCCCCAGCACCAGGGCGATGCCGACCATGACCAGCAAGGCGGCCACGGAAATACCGATGAACAGCCCCCGGGTACTGCCGGCGGCAGCGCTGGCCAACTGCTTGGATTCGTCCACCAGACGACTTTCCAACGCGATCATCGCCCCGGATTCGGCCATCAGCGCCTGGAAGCTGTCCTGGGCGGTCCACATGAAGGACACGGCGGCGGTGAAGTCCAGGGCCTGCATGGACAGCACCTGTTCGGTGTTTTCCTTGTAAAGCGCCAGCGCCTTGGCGGTCTTGTCCACCAGCACGGTTTCTTCGGGGCTGAGCTGATAGGCGGCGCGATAGCGCGACAACTCCGCTTCGGCCTGGACCACCGCTTTCTTGAAGGCGTTTTCCACCTTTTCCATCTGGGCCGCGTCGACGCCGGCGGCGTTCCAGGTCAACAGACGGTAAAGATCGGCGTGGGCCGCCTGCAGGCCGCTGGCGAAGCGGGCGCTTTCCACCGACTTGGCGAACGCCACCGAGGCGATGTCGTCCAAGGCCCGTTCCTGGTTGGCAAGCCCCCGCATGCCGACCACCGCCATGGCGATCATGCCGATGGCGGCGACGATGGGAATGACGGCGATCTTGGTGCCGATCTTCACGTCGTCAAGAAAGCTCATAGCGCAAACTCCCCCTGCCCGCGGATCGCTCTTGGGCCTTATCCGTATTTTTCACGAGGCTAGCAGGACGATTACAAGAAATCGAATCATCTTTAATCATCAAAGATGGATTGAATACAATTTTACGATTCGATTAAGTGTAGGAAATCAAGGCCGCCCCTTGCGTGGCCGCGCCGGTAAAACCGAGACGGCGGCGGATTGAACGGGGGTCAGGGTTTTACCCTGGACATAGGCGGCCAGGACTTGGTCGGCGGCGTCATAACCTTCGTCGATGGACCGTTCCAGGTTCGAGTAGTTCCAGTCATAGTCGATGTTGAACGCGACCGGGATCTCGATGATCTTCAGGTTGGGGTGGGTCTTGGCCACGTGATGCTTGAACAGCTTGACGTCGTCTTCGCTGGTGGTGGCGGCGAACAGCATCACCAGGTTGTTGAGCGCGTCGTAAAGGTTTTGCGGCTTGCGCACCTGCTTGATGTCCAGAATGCGGCTGACCCACACCTCATCCAGATCGGGGTGGTTGCGCATCAGGTCTTCGAAGTTGACGGTGTCGACGGTGGCGCCTTCACAATAGGTCTTGCCGCCGAACACCACCGGTTCCTCGATGTAAGGCAGGGCCGAACAGGCACACAGGGTTTCGGCGCTGATCTTCTGGTACTGGCTGTCCTTGTTGCTGAACAGCTCCAGCCGGTCGTCGGTCAGGTTATAGGCGTTGTGGTAAAGGATCGGCCGGCCCGGCTCGTACAGCCGCTGGAAGGCGATCTGCTTCAAAAAGGCGCTGTCGGGGTAATAGATGCGCGACAGGCCGCGGGTCTTGCTTTTGTACATCAGGCTGGTGACGAAGCGCGAAAACGGGTTGACCGCCATCACCTGGTTCAGGATCAGCGCGTTGAAATTGGCCTGGCTCCATTGCGACGGGTCGCCGGCGAAACGCAGGATGTCGACCCAGGCTTCCTGAATGGCTGCCGGCACCACCATGTTGCGATAGCTGGCGGGGTCGACCATGAACTCGACCATGTTGCGGAAGCTGTCCTGATAATCCGGAGCGAAAGCCGCCGCGATGGGGAAGCGGTCATAGACGTCGTCGGGACGGAAGATGCCGCGGAAGAAGTCCAGCGAGGTCTGGTATTCCGCCCCCTTGTCCGCCTGGTTCCAGACGATGCCCAGCCAGGCGCCGATACAGGCCAGCGACCAGACATCGAAATTCATGCCCGGTTCTTCGTGCAGACGCTTCAAGGTGCCCAGGCTCAACCCCACGGCGGGACCGCCACCGGCCAGACAAATTGCGCGCTTCATGACCACCTCCGGCAAACACATGCACCCATAGCGGGAACAGAGTGTAAGCAGTCAGCGCACAGACAGCAACCTGAGAGTGTGAAATGTAATTAAATTGTTACCTTCCGGCGACCACATAGGTGACCAGCAACACCCCCAGAATGAACACCAGCGAGCCGTAGAAGAAGCCGCGCCAGCCCGATCCGGCCTGACGCAGATCCAGAAAATGGTCCAGTACGGCGCGGGCTTTCAGAAAGGAAGCGGCCAAGGCCACCACCACCGCCACCAGACCGGCTTCACTGTGGCCGAAGCCCAGCACCGCCACCAACGACACCATGGTCAGACAGACCAACAGCATCCAGGCGCGGAACAGGCGACGACTGACTTGGGATGGGGTTTCGCCGTGGGTCATGGGATCACTGCAGCAGATAGACGATGGGGAACAAGATCAGCCAGATCAGGTCGACCATGTGCCAGAAGGCGGCGCCGGTCTCCAGGTTCTCGGGGGAATTCTTCCAACCGACGATGGCCAGGACGATGATGCCCATGATCACGTGCATGGCGTGAAATCCGGTCATCAGATAGAACAGGGTGAAGAAGGTGTTGGTTTCGATGTCGATGCCCTGGGCCGCCTTCGAGGCGTATTCCAGGCCCTTGATGACCAGGAAGACCAGGCCCAAGCCCCCTGCCCCGGCCAGATAAAACCGCGAGGCCCGCCCCCGCCCCAATCCGACCATCTGCACCGCCTTGGCCGCCAGCCAACCACTGGTCACCAGGACCAAGGTGTTGGCGCCGCCCATGCGGACGTCCAACAGCGCCTGCCCGGCGCGGAAGGTTTCCACGTCCAGGATGCGGGCGACGCCGAACGCGATGAAGAAGGCGCCGAAAACCAGCAGTTCGCTGATGATCAACACCCACATGATGGGATTGCCCGGCAGGTCGGACAACGCCCCCCAGCCTTGGTCGGAATCGGCCGAAGCGGGAAGGCTCTCTTCACTGGTCAAGGGGTCGGTCTGGTTCATCAGCACGTTCTGGCATGCCCAGCCTTACGGCGCCATTGACCACGGTCAAGCGCGACCATGTTGCAGTCCCGCGGCCCAATCACTATGATCTGCGCACAAACCAATACGTGTGATTGGCAATGGTCGAAAAGCTTGTCGATGAGCGATATCTGTCAGAATTGCGCGCCTGGGTCGGTGACGCGGTGTTCGCCGGCCTGACCCGCCAAGCCGCCGACAATTTGGAACCGCCGCTTTCCGACTTGGCCAAGGCCTGGCGGGAAGCGGACTGGACCGCAGCCCACGAAGCGGCCCACCGTCTGAAGGGGGCCGCCGCCAGCATCGGCTTTTCCGCCCTGGCGGAAGCCGCCCGTCAACTGCTCAATCCCACGGACGTCCCGTCAGGGCGCATCGACGTGACCCTGCCGGTGCTGCACCAGCTGGCCCGGCAGTCGCTGCAGGCGCTGGAACAGTGGCAAACGTCTCAGCCGCAGGAAACGCCGGTGCCGGACAGGCCGCAATAACCGTTGGGATTGCGCGCCAGATATTGCTGGTGATAGGCCTCGGCGTAATAGAACGTCTTGGACCGGGCGATTTCGGTGGTGACCGGGCCAAAACCGGCCCGTGACAGACGGTTGCCGAATTGCTGGGCCGTCAGCTTGGCCAAATCTTCCTGATCCTGGTCCATCACATAGATGGCGGAACGGTATTGGGTCCCCACGTCGTTGCCCTGGCGCATGCCCTGGGTGGGATCGTGGCTTTCCCAAAACAGGCGCAGGATGGTGGCGAAATCCAGTTCGTCCGGATCATGGACCGCCAGAACCACCTCGGTGTGGCCGGTCCTGCCGCTGCACACTTCCTCGTAGGTGGGGTTGGGGGTGACGCCGCCGGCATAGCCCACCGCCGTCACCCACATGCCGGGCAATTGCCACAGCTTGCGTTCCGCCCCCCAGAAACAGCCCATGCCCAGCAGAACCTGCCGGCACCGGGCCGGAAACGGCGCCACCAAGGGCCGTCCCAACACCAGATGGGCGTCGGGAACCGCCATCACCTCGGCCCGTCCGGGCAGGGCTTGATGCGGTTCGGGAAGCTGAAGCTTGGCACTGACGAAGGGAAACATGGCGTCATCCGCGATTGTCCATGGGGCCATATCTGGGGTTCGCCGCCCCCTAGCACAAGGTTACGCGAAATTCCGCCAAAGCGGCGATGGCTTCGTCCAGGTGATCATCCAGCCGCGCCCCCACCGCCATGGCCTGATCCAGGTCACCGGCCCGCGCCAGTCCTTCGACCACCTTGGCGGCGGCGGCCAGACGCTGCAATCCCAGGCTGGCGGCGATGCTTTTGATGTCATGGGCCACATAGGCCATGGCTTCGCCGTCGCTGCGGCCAAAAGCCACCGCCCAGGTGACGCGGATATCAGAAAAATGGGCCAGACCGCTGACCAGCACTTCGTCCAACTCGCCACGGCCGACGGCGGCGGCCAGAATTTCCAGCGACGCCCGATCCAGGACCGCGTCCCCCGGTTCCGGGCGCGGCAGCGGAGTCTGGCCGTCATGGCCGATCCCCAGAACACGGGCCAGTTCCAGGAACAATGGCTGGGTGTCGATGGGCTTGGCCACATAGCCGTCCATGCCGGCGGCCAGACAACGGGCGCGGTCTTCCTTCATGGCGTTGGCGGTCATGGCGACGATGGGGACCTGTCCCTTGGGGCCGCGCAGGTCGCGGATGTGTCGGGTGGCTTCCAGCCCGTCGCGCCCGGGCATCTGCATGTCCATCAGCACCACGTCCCAGGTTCCGGCCGGGGCGTCGGCCACCATGGAAACCACCTGTTCGCCGTCCTCGGCCACGTCCACCTGGTGTCCATGACGTTCCAGCACGGCACGGGCGACCTTTTGGTTCACCGGGTTGTCTTCGGCCAGCAGGATGGTCAGCGGCGGCAAAGGCGGCAAGGCGCTGCGCGACGCCATGCCCACGGCGCTTTCCACCTGTACCGGCAGGGTGAAACTGAAAGTGCTGCCCTTGCCTTCGACGCTGTCCACGTCGATCAACCCGCCCATCAACAAGACCAGACGCTGGCAGATGACCAAGCCCAGACCGGTACCGCCGAAACGGCGGTTGATGCTGGAATCCACCTGACTGAAAGCGGCGAACAGCCGGGTCAGGGCGTCGGCGGGAATGCCGATTCCGGTGTCGCGCACGGCGAAGCGCAACACCATATCGTCGCCGGCTTGATGTTCCACGGTCAGATCCAGATGGATGCCGCCCACTTCGGTGAACTTGATGGCGTTGCCCACCAAATTCAGCAGAACCTGGCGCAGGCGCGTCGGGTCCGAGGCGACGAAGCTTGGGATCCCCATGCCGTAATGGACCGAGATGGCCAGGCCTTTTTCCTCGGCCCTGGCCCGCATCAACTCGACCACGCCACCCACCAGGGCCGACAGGTCGAAGGGCACGGTCTCGATGTCCAGCTTGCCCGATTCCAGCTTCGAGAAATCCAGGATGTCGTTCAGCACCGTCATCAACGTGTCGCCGGACGAGGTGACGATTTCCAGCCATTCACGCTGCTCCGGCGTCAGGTCGGTGTCCAGCAGCAGCCGGGCCATGACGATGATGCCGTTCATGGGGGTGCGGATTTCGTGGCTCATCATCGCCAGGAATTCCGACTTGGTGCGCACCGCCGCCTCGGCGGCGTCCTTGGCGGCGTGCAGTTCGGCTTCGTGCTTCTTCAGCGCGGTGATGTCGTTGACGGCGACGAACAGGGACGGCTCGCCGTCCAATTCCAACACGGCGGCGGTGACGCTGGCCCAGAAATTGCGGCCCGACCAACTGCGCCCCAAAGCCTCGAAATTGCGGACCACCCCGTCGCGGCGCAGCGCTTCGATCAAGCGGTCACGGTCTTCCGGTTCCTGATAGAAGCTGCGGGAATTGATGTCGCCGTCAAAATCGTCGGGAATGTCGAACAATGCCCGGAACGACGAATTGGCGTACATCACCTTGGCGGCGTTGGCGTTGGTGATGACCAAAGGCAACGGCGTGGTCTCGATGATGGTGCGCAGGCGCCGTTCGTTGGCTTCCAGGTTTTCCACCATGCGCTTGCGTTCGGTGATGTCCTGGGTGACGCCCACCACCCGGCCGTTGTGGATGGCCGAGGTCACCGCCATATGCTGCACCCTGCCGTCGGGGTGACGGACACGATATTCGAAATGGTCGGTGAAGCCTTCGGGCCAGCCCGCTTCGGTGACATGGGCGATTTTCTGCGCCAGCAGCATCCAGTCGTCGGGGTGGACGAAACGTTCCACGTATTCCTGCATGGGCAGGGCCATGGCCTCGGGAACACCCAGCAGCATCCGGCCGTGGGCACGGGACAGGTGCAAGACCAAGGTGCGCTGATCCAGGCGCCAGCCGCCGATGCTGGCCAGCCCCAGGGTCTGCTCCAGCTCGCCTTCAGCGTCACTGAGTCGCGCCCCCAAATGGCACAGCACGGTGACGTCGCGATGGATCAGCATCAGACCGTCGGCACCGCCGGCCACCGCCTCGACCTCGACCACCCGGCCGTCCAGCATGTCCTGACGCCAGCGCCCCGGCGCCAGCTTCGGGGAATGCGGCACCAAGGCGGCATAGGTCCGCCCGACAGGATCGTGCGGCCATGTGGGCACCAGCCCGACCATGGCGGGATTGGCCGCCAGGACCACCCCGCCATAGGTGGCCAGCACCATGCCGTCCTGGCAATGTTGAAAGGCGGTTTCAAAAATGCGTCCCGCTTGGCCACCCAAGCCCATGTCCGTCTGTCCCCAATTCGCGTTCGGCGACACCCCTGGGCAACCATAGCTTGCCGACGCACAGACGGCAAACCGGCTATCACAAAAAATGTCATCAAGGGCGCTTGACAGGGGTCCGGGAAGCCTTTATACGAACGGCCTCTCGCACGGTAAGGCGGGGTAGCTCAGCTGGTTAGAGCACGGGAATCATAATCCTGGGGTCGGGGGTTCAAGTCCCTCTCCCGCTACCACCGACGAGAATCAAAAACCCTGGCAGGTCCATGACCCGCCAGGGTTTTTTGCTGTTTGACGCCCCGTCCCGGGGCGCCTTGCCCGGTTATTTCAAGGTCTTCAGATAGTCGATGGCGGCCTTGCGCTCGGCCGGGTCCTTGACCAGCAGCGCCATCTTGCTTTTGGCCGCCCCCGCCGTCTTGGCGGAAACGAAGGCCGACGGATTTTCCAGATACTCCATCAAGGCGGCTTCGTCCCACACCACCCCCTTACCCGCCAATTCCGGCAAGGTGCTGGTTTGACCAAAGATGCCGAACAGGTTGGGGCCGATCTTCTTCGCGCCACCCTTGTCGAAAGTATGGCAGGCCATGCACTTCTTCACCGCTTCCTGGGCGCTGGCCGCCCAGGGAACAAGCAAAGTCGCGGCAAAGCTCAGCGTCAACACGATAGTCTTCATCACAAGCCCCCTTGATGCAAACAACCCATACAGGGAAACACAGACCGGGCTTGGGGGAAATCCCTGTTCTTGGATCAGGCTTTTGATGTTCTGAAAAGTAATCGGGCCGGATTCCAAGATCGCCGGATCAGCGACTTTTCAGCAAATGGGGCTTCACACCAATCAAGGCGCTGACATGGGCGACGATCAAGCGCAGCAAGGGCAAGGTCGGACGGGTGAAGACCAGATGCACCAGTTCGCCGCTACACCCCAGAACTTCGCATTCACCGGTGATCCCATCGGGATTGCCGAGCCGTGACAGGACGAAACGAAAACGTTCACCATCCTTGCGATTCAGGCCCTGAAGACACAAGCCGCCGGTGGAAACGTTGACCACGGGATAGACATTGCCTTCGATCTCGACCAGCAAACCGGCGCCGTCGTGGCGTTGGTTCAGACGACGGTCGCCAGCAACAGAGGAAGTCAGCCCCGACGCCTTGGTCAAAGTACGCTCCATCAGCATTGTGTATCTCCAAAGGGACGGCTGGACCGCAGCGAACGCGCGTTGTCGTAAAACGAGTCCAAATACCTGTCTTGGGCCGTACGACCGGACGAATTCAATTCGACATCATCCTCGCAGGCTTCCGAGCGCTGCGGCACCGGCGAGAATTTGTCCACGAAAGTGTCGATCAGGTCGAACAGCATGACTTTTGCCCATATGACTAAGCCTCTTATATCTTATGGTCATGTCAGCAATTCCGGCCGTGATTGAACGGCCGGTAAACGATCGGCAAAATTCCAGCAAAGACCAATCTTATGGAAAACGGGGAATTGTTTGACTTTTTCAGGAAACAGGATAGAACGTGGCAATAATTCCTTAAGCCCTTTGGGATTAAGGTTATCCTTGGCTGAAAAATCAGCTTGCCCCTGCAACGTCAGGGATTAGGAAACCTCCGGGACAGCCCCTATCTGCCGGCCGTTTTGCCGAATTATGGAGGTTTACCGTGTCCCTTTCGTCTTCCACCGCTTTGCGTATTCAATCCTTGATCGACGGCGCACGCCACGCTGCCGTCTCGACCGGTCGTCATTTCGACTTGGATGCCATCTATGTGCGCGCCCTGGTGCGCTGCGGCATCAGCGCCGAGGAAGCCCAACAAGTCCTGGCGGACCCGGCCAACGACCCGGTGGGCCGTATCCTGCACTTTGCCGGCGAATCCCACAATTTCGCCGTCTTGGCGGTGGAAGAGGCCTTGGCGGCGGCCTGACGGCCGCGCCCCCCCCTTATCCCAGCTTCAGCGCCATGCGCACCGCACCCCAATGGCGCCCTTCAACGACGATGGGGACGTCCATTTCCTTCAGCACCACGAACTGACCACCCCCCATGTCGCGGGCATAGGTATGGCACAGCGGCTTGCTGGTCCGCGCCGCCAAGATGCCGGTGCGGTCGTCGAAGACCCGGCGGTTGCGGCTGTTGGCGGTGTTCCACACGGTTTCGCCCGGGCGCTGCGGGTGTGAATACTTCTTGTTGTGGGCGGCGATATAGCCGTTACGGTCGGTGATGCAGCAGAACACCACCCGACCATCCTTGGCCAGCGGCGCTTCGATCAGTTCGGGGAACAGACGCTCCACCAGCACCGTGTGCTTGGCCATCACCTGCACAGGATCGGTTCCAACGATGGGACTGTAATCCACATCCATCAGATCGGTGATGGAAATGGCCCCATCCTTCACCGCGTCGGCCAGACGGCCGGCGGCGGCGGCGGCCACCTGCGCCGCCATCTCGATATAGGGCTTGTCTTCCGCTTCCGCCTTTTCCAGACGGCTGACCAAGGCATCCTTGGCCTCGCGGCTGACCGAGGGGAAGAAGGTGTTGAAGCCGATCCCGGTGTCGTTGACGATGCGGGCCTCCACACTGCCCACCCCTTCCAGGCGCAGTACTCCCTGGGCACCGGGCTTGGGGCGGACGTCGCCGCCGGCCGGCACCAGGAAGGCGCCCTTCAGGTCGATGTCGCCGGTATAACCGCGCAGGCTGTTGCCCCCGAATTCGAAGGTGAAGGGCAGCGCCGCGCTGATGCGGTCGATGCTGCGGCGGTCGCCGCCATAGGACGTGCGCATGATAACGTACAGGCGTCGCTGCAGCGCTGCGATGTCACGGCTGACCATGCCCGACAGTTCGTTGACCTTGGACGCGGTGTCGCTGGTGGACTGAACGCCTTGCATCATCAGCGTCACGTTGTCGGCCACCGAGCGGGTGTGGTCGGCGGCTTGCGCGGCGCTGCCCATGATCTCGGCGGTGGCGGACCGCTGTTCGTCGGTGGCGCGGGCCACTTCGCCGGCGATGGCGTCGATCTGGCGAATGATCTGGGCGACGGCCTCCACCGTTTCCACCGCTTCACGGGTGGTGCGGCCGATTTCGTCGGCCTGGGAGTTGACCGTCGCGATGCCTTGTTCAGTCTGGTTGGCCAGGCTTTTAACCTCTTCCGCCACCACGGCGAAACCCTTGCCGGCCTCGCCGGCGCGGGCCGCTTCGATGGTGGCGTTCAGCGCCAGCATGCGGGTCTGGCCGGCAATGTTCTGGATCATGTTGACCACGTCGCCAATGCGAGCGGTGGCTTCCGACAGGCCGGCGACGCGCTGGCTGGCCTCGTCGACGTTAAGGCGGGCGCTTTCGGCCAATTGCGACGAATTGCCCACCTGGGACAGAATCTCGCGGCTGGACGCTTCCAGTTCCTCGGTGGCGCCGGCCACGGTCTGTACGTTGCCGCTGGTGATCTGCACCGCTTCAGTGACGTGTTCGGCCATCTGCCGCAGTTGGCTGGCCACCCGAGACAGCTCGACCGAGCCTTCCGACAGGCGCCGGGCCTGCACGGAAATGTCACCCACCGTTTCCTGGACCTCGTGTTCCAGGGTTTCGGTCAGGCTCAACATCTCGTTGCGCAGGTGTTCCTCGGCGCGGTGGGACAGTTCCTTGTTTTCCAACAAGCTATAGGCCAGCTTGGCCCGCATGGCCCGCAGCATGGCGTTGGTGCGGTGGAAATCGGGCACCGGTTCGACCGGAATGGCGAAAGCCAGCTCCCCCCTGGCGATGGCGCCGAAGCTGCGTTCCATCCGCCCCAAAGGCGCCGAGATGCCCTTCATCAGCAACCGCACCAGGATGACGGCGGCCAGGGCGCCGACCGCCAGCAGACCGATCCCCACCGTCATGTGTTCGGTGAAATCGGCCCCGGCTTCGTCATAGACATCCTTGGCGACGCGCTGCTGCAGGTCGATCAGCTTGTCCAGACCGCCTTCCGCCTGGCGGTACAGGGGCAGCGCCAGCGTGCTGAAATGCACCTCGCCATCGCTGACCGTTCCGTTGACGATGGGGGCGAAAGCCTGCTTGACCAGCTTGTCCTGCTGGGCGGCGAAACCGTCGGCCAGGGATTTTTCCTCGGGGGTCAGGTAGGTGGCCAGATAGGCTTTCCAAACCCCGTCCATCTTCGCCAGATTGGCGCCGACCACCTTGGCGGCGTCGGGATTTTTGGACAAACGAGCAATCACCAGCAGGTTGTCGCGCATCAGATCGCGGATTTCCCCCAACTGGGCCGCCGGAACCACGCGGTCTTCATAGACGGTGCGGATGGCTTCGTTGGAATCGCCCATGCCCATCAACCCCGCCACCGTGGACAAGATGGCGGTCAGCGACAAGGCGAAGACGATACCGCCCACCCGGCCGGCCAAGGTGCTCAGCACAGAACCGATCCGGGCAACCAGCCCGCTTCCCACCAACTGGCCTTCCACCAGCGACAGGTTCTGCAGGCGGCCTTCGCGCATGTCGGCGTACAATTTCTCGGCATTGGCCACCGAGTCCCGGTCGGGCTTGCTGCGGATGGAAACAAAGCCTACGACCTTGCCGTCTTCCACTTCCGGGGTGACGTTGGCACGGACCCAATAATGGTCACCGTTCTTGCACCGGTTCTTGACCAGACCTTCCCACGGCAAGCCGGCCTTAACGGTCTTCCAAAGATCGGCGAAAGCCGCCTGGGGCATGTGCGGGTGGCGCACCATGTTGTGGGGCGAGCCCACCAGTTCCTCTTCAGTGAAGCCGCTGATCTGGATGAAGTCGCGGTTGACGAAGGTGATACGGCCCCCGGTATCGGTGCGCGACACCAGAACCTGGCCATCCGCCATCAAAACTTCTTGCCCAGTAAGCGGTCCATTGTCGCGCATGACTACCCCGACCAGCATATAACCTTAGATTGGTTATAAAGGTTCCCAAGCCTTAGGATTGTCAATGATAAATAAGCACGCTCCGCCGTAAGGAGGACAACCTTACGTCGCTCACCCGCCGATGATAAAAATTGTTTTAATTCAATTCACAATCAGGCCGCATTCAGGCGGCGGCGCGGGAAATCCAACGCTTGATGGCGGCCACGTGCTCGGCCTCTTCCTCGACGAATTCGGCGGCCATGGCTTTGATCTCGGGGTCGTCGGTGGCATCCAGGACATTCTGGTAAAAGGCCAGGCCATTGGTTTCCGCATCCAGGGCCACACGCAGAGCGCTGACCACGTCCATTTGCGGGTCGGCGGCCCAGATGGCGGCGGCTTCCGGGCTTTCCAACTGCGGCCAGTCGTATTCCCCGGGGGCGATGTCGGGCAGGTCGTGGAAGCCACCGCGTTTGCGGGCTTCTTCCAGATGCATGCGGGAATAATCGGCCATCTGACGGAAGAACTCGGACACTTCGTTGTTCTCGAAGCTGGCGGCGGCGTCGGCCAATTCGTCGAAGCGCAGCGCCGCCTCTTGTTCCAGGCGGGCGGCGTAGACCAGGAATTCTTCCACCGATTTCATGGCGCGACTCTCCGGGGCGGCGCAGGTATAAGCCTGATCCTTATAGGGGTTTTATCTAACAATTCCAATGCGCGAATCAGTCGGCGGAAACGATCCAACCGCCGCCCAGGACCCGCTGGCCGTCATAGAATACACAGGCCTGACCGGGGGCAACCCCCTGTTCCGGCATGTCCAGTATGACGCTAGCGCCGCCCTGCCCGTCCAGATTTATGCTAGCCGGCATGGGTGGCCGGGTAGACCGCACCCGCACCGAACAGCGCACCTGGGCACCATCGCCGTCACCCAGCCAGTTGACGCCGCGCAACGTGATGTGGGTGCGCCCCAAGGCTTCGCGCGGGCCGACCACCACTTGGTTGGTTTCGGCATCCAGACGCAGCACGTAAAGCGGATCGCCACCGCCCAGGCCCAGGCCTTTGCGCTGACCGATGGTGTAATGGATGATGCCCTGATGGCGCCCCAGTTCGTGGCCGTCCCGATCGACGATGGCGCCGGGCCGGATGGCGCCGGGCTTCAGGCGCTGAACCAGACCGGCGTAATCGCCGTCAGGGACGAAACAGATGTCCTGGCTGTCGCGCTTGGTCGCCACCGGCAGGTTGTAGCGGGCGGCGATGGCGCGGGTTTCGTCCTTGGACATCATGCCGCCCAGGGGAAAGCGCAGGAATTCCAGCTGCTCGCGGGTGGTGGTGAACAGGAAATAGCTTTGATCGCGGGCCGGGTCGGCGCCCTTCAGCATGATGGCGCCGTTGGGGCCGTCGGCGCGCTGTACGTAATGGCCGGTGGCCAGGGCGTCGGCGCCCAGGTCGCGGGCCACCGAGAACAGGTCGCGGAACTTGACGGTCTGGTTGCACAGCACGCAGGGGATCGGCGTCTCGCCGCGCACATAGGCTTCGGCGAACTTGTCCACCACGTCGGCGTGGAAGGTGCTTTCCATGTCCATGACGTAATGGGGAATACCCAGCACGTCGGCCACCGAACGGGCGTCGTGGATGTCCTTGCCGGCGCAGCAGGTGTTGGGACGGCACACCGCCTGACCGTGGTCGTAAAGCTGCAGCGTCACGCCCACCACGTCCCACCCTTGTTCCTTCAGCAAAGCGGCGGTGGCCGACGAATCGACGCCGCCCGACATGGCGACGACGATGCGGCCCAGGGACGGCTTGTTCATGGCGTGTCCCCTCCTTTGGGCAGCGCCTTGCGCAGGGTCTGCAGGCTTTTGGAATTGAACTCGCGCCGATACAGGATGGCGACGACCAAGGCCGAGGCGGCGACGAAGGCGCCGGCATGGACGAACCACATCATCATCGCCAGGGCGAAGTAATAAGCACGCAGGCCGCGATTGAAGGTGTTGGCGGCCAGATCCTGCAGCTTGGCCGCCAGGGCGGCGAAGGCGTCCTTCTCGGCTTCGGGGGAATCTACCGGCGGCGCGGTGCCCATCAGGATGCAGCAGTAATTGAATTGCCGAAGCGCCCAGGTGAACTGGAAAAAGGTGTAGACGAAGACGCCGATCAGCAGCAGCACCTTCATCTCGAAGGCTTCCAGGCTGGTGGTCTTGGGGGCGAAGGGCATGTCCTGGTAGACGACGAAGGCATGTTCCCCCGCCCCCATCAACGCCACCAGACCACCCATGATCAGGATGGTGGCAGACGCGAAGAACGACACCGAACGCATCAGGTTGCCCATCAGCGAGGTGTCGGCGATGCGGTTGTCGCGTTCACACATGGAGCGCATCCAGGTTTCCCGGTGCACCGCCATCACCGCCGACAATGTGTGCTCGCGCACCTTGCGGTGCTCGGCCATCACGGTATAGCCCACCCACAAGGCGGCGAAAGCGGCCAGGGCGGCGATGTCGACCAGGGGAATGCCGATATCGTTGTTCACATCGTCCTCGTCAAAAGCCAAGGGGCCCGCCAGGGGCCCCTTGCAACCTAATCCCGCTCGTCGATCCAGGCCATCTGAATGGCTTCCAGGATCTTCTCGTTGGATTTCTGCGGATCGTCGTCGAAATCCGGCAAAGCGCATACCCAGGCGTGAAGATCGGTATAGCGCAAATTGACGTTGTCGGCGTCAGGATGCGCGTCTTCCAGGGCGATGGCGATGTCCAGGACGTCGGTCCACTTCATTACTTCTTGTCCACGCTCATGTTGCGGGTGGCGGCGGGAACCGACACCACCAAGCCGTCCAGTTCCGGCTTCATGATGATCTGGCAGCCCAGACGCGAGGTCGAGGTCAGGCCGAAGGCCAGATCCAACATGTCTTCCTCGTCTTCCTCGGCTTCGGCCAGACGGTCGTACCATTCCGGGGCGACGACGATGTGGCAGGTCGAGCAAGCCAGCGAGCCTTCGCAGGCGCCTTCCAACTCGATCTTGTTGCGATGCGCGATTTCCAGCACCGACAAACCTTCCGGGGCATCCACTTCGGCACGGCTGCCGTCGGGATTGATAAACGTCATCTTGGGCATGCTTCCTGCCTTCCTCGTCTTGGGCGGCGCGGCGTCGGCCGCGCCCGGTCTTTACTCGCCCCCCAGGGCGTCATCGAGGCGTTCCACCGACACGCCGGCCAGAGCCTGACGGATCCCCCGGTCCATGCGCTTCTCGGCGAAGCCCTTGGTGGAATCCTCCAGAGTCTCGACGGCGGCGTTGACGGCGTCGCGGTCGGTGCCCGCGCATGCCGTCTCGACAGCTTCGATGGCAGCATCGATAGCCTGTCGTTCGTCATCAGACAAGAGGTCGCTGTCGACTCCCAGGGCAGATTTTACAGCAAGCACTGAACGACGGGCTTCGACGACCGATTCCGTCAGCAGGCGCTGGGCCATGTCATCCTTGGCGTGAACCAAGGAATCCCGCAACATATTGGCCATTTCGTCGTCAGACAGGCCATAGGACGGCTTGACCGCCACGTGCTGTTCGATGCCGGTGGTCATTTCCTGGGCCGAGACCGTCAACAGGCCGTCGGCGTCCACCTGGAAGGTGACGCGGATGCGCGCCGCGCCCGCCGCCATGGGCGGAATGCCGCGCAGGACGAAACGGGCCAGCGACCGGCATTGGTCGACCATTTCGCGTTCGCCCTGCACCACGTGGATGGACATGGCCGACTGGCCGTCCTGATAGGTGGTGAATTCCTGGGCCATGGCCACCGGAATGGGGGTGTTGCGCGGGATGACCTTTTCGACGATGCCGCCCATGGTCTCGATGCCGAGCGACAACGGCGTCACGTCCAGCAGCAAGGTGTCCGAGCCACGGGTCAGCGCCTCGGCCTGAAGGGCGGCGCCGACGGCCACCACTTCGTCGGGGTTGATGTCGGACAGCGGCTCGCGGCCGAAGAACTCGGCGACGCGCTTCCTGACCAGCGGCATGCGGGTGGAACCACCCACCAGCACCACGCCTTGAATGTCGGACACGTCGATACCGGCGTCTTCGACCACGCCACGGCAAATCTCGATGGTGCGCTCGACGAAGGGGGCGGCCAGCTTTTCCAACTCGTCACGGGTCAGCGAATGACGGCTGGCGGTGCCGTCCAATTCAATCATCCATTCGCCCGATTGACGGCCGGTCAGGCATTCCTTGGCGACGCGGGCGGTCATCAGCGCCTGCTTCACTTCCCCTGCGGTGATGGCGGCGCCGGCCTGACGCTGGGCCAGGAAATATTCGGCCACCGCATGGTCGATGTCGTCGCCGCCCAACACGGCGTCGCCGCCGGTGGCTTTGACCTGGAACACGCCCTTTTCCATCTTCAGGATGGAAATGTCGAAGGTGCCGCCGCCCAGGTCATAGACGGCATAAAGCCCTTCCACCGAATTATCCAGGCCATAGGCCAAGGCGGCGGCGGTCGGTTCGTTGACCAGACGCAACACCTCGATGTCGGCCAGACGGGCGGCGTCCTTGGTCGCCGTGCGCGCCGCGTCGTCGAAATAGGCGGGAACGGTGATGACGGCCCGGGTCACCGCCTTGCCCAGCATGGCCTGTTCGGCGCGGTCCTTGATGGCCATCAGGATGTGGGCGGAAATAGCCACCGGGGTCAGGGTGCGCCCCGCCACGCGCAGCCGCACCATGCCGCCTTCCGGCGGAACCTCCACGTCATAAGGCAAGGTGCCGGCCAGCGACTTCACGTCTTCCAGGCCGCGTCCCATCAGGCGCTTGATGGACGACACCACCTGGTCGGGGCTTTCCAGGATGGCTTCGCGGGCCTCGCGGCCCACCACCACCGAGCCGTCATCCTTGTAATGGACCACCGACGGGATCAGCGCCTTGCCGTTTTCGTCCTTCAGGACTTCGACCTCGGTATCGAAGGAAAAGGCGACCACCGAATTGGTGGTGCCCAAATCGATGCCCACGGCCAGGCCGGCTTCGTCTTGATGGGGAACGGGGGTTTCCCCCGGCTCGTGCAGTTGCAGCAGGACGAGGCCGTCGTCACTCATGGGGGAAATCCTTTCCTTAGCGCATGGCCCGCGTCATGCGGGTCTTCTTGGTGCGGGCCTCTTCGGCCAGCTTGGCAAGATATTTCAGGCGGATGGTCAGATGCACAGCTTCCTCGAACGCGCCGGCGTTGATGGCGGCCGAGATGTGGCATTGGCAGGCGATGACCTCGGTATCGGCCTCGGCGGACAGCTTGGTGATGGTGTCGACGGTATCGGCTTCGGCGATGGCCTCGCGCTTTTCCATCTGTTCCATCAGCAGAACCGGGTCGTTGATGGTGCCGCAGGCCGTCAGGTCCACCTTGTGACCCTTCAGGTCCAGCACATAGGCCGCCCGCTTCAGCGGGTCCTTCAACGTCTCGTAGGCTTCGTTCAACGCCGTGGCCTGGCTTTGCGAAAGCGCCCGTTCCTTGGCCGACTTGGCGGCGAAGCGGTCGGGATGCAGCCGGCGCTGAAAGCCGAAATACTGCTTTTCCAGCAAATCCAGGTCGATATCGAATGTGGGCTGAAGGCCCAGGCGGGAAAAATGGTCGATGGTTCCCGGCCCCTGGACTGCCCCACAGACGGAACAGAACAAGGCACGGGTGGCCACCGGCCCCTTGCAGGACCAGCACGGCACCACGGACGCCGCGGCAGTGGCAATGCTGGCGGTCATCGCACCCCCCTCCGGCATGTTGTCACCTCGTCAGACGTGGAAGGATTCACCGCAGCCGCAACGCCCCTTTTCGTTGGGATTACGGAACACGAAGCCGGACTGCATCTTTTCTTCCACCCAATCCATCTCGGTCCCGAAGATGAACATGGCGGCCTTGGGGTCAATCAGCACGGTGATACCGTTCTGTTCGACCACTTCGTCAAACGGCGACTTCTCGTCGGCGTATTCCAGCGTGTACTGCATGCCGGAACAGCCCTTGGAGCGCACCCCGATGCGGACGCCGGCCGACGGCTTGCCGCGCTTTTCCAGCATGGTCCGGACCCGCGCCGCGGCGCTTTCGGTGATGCTGATGGGAGCCTTGAGTTCCATGAGCGATCCCTCTCGTGATGGTGGACGCCGGCTCAGCCGGCGGCCTTTTCGTCTTCACCCTGGCCAGTCTTGGACTTGTAGTCCTTGATGGCGGCCTTGATAGCATCCTCGGCCAGCACCGAACAGTGGATCTTGACCGGCGGCAGCGCCAGTTCGTTGGCGATGTCGGTGTTCTTGATGGCGGCGGCTTCGTCCAGGGTCTTGCCCTTCACCCATTCGGTGACCAGCGAAGACGAGGCGATGGCCGAGCCACAGCCGAAGGTCTTGAACTTGGCGTCCTCGATGATGCCTTCAGGGCTGACCTTGATCTGCAGCTTCATCACGTCGCCGCAGGCCGGAGCGCCCACCAGACCGGTGCCGACATCGGTGGAATCCTTGTCCATCGAGCCGACGTTGCGCGGGTGTTCGTAATGGTCGACGACCTTGTCGCTGTAAGCCATGTGTTCCTCCGATTTCCGGGCCGAGGGGACGGCCCTGATAATGCTGATATCTTACATATGGGGACGGATCAGTGTTCCGCCCACTGAATGGACTTCAGGTCGACGCCTTCCAGGTGCATGTCCCACAGCGGCGACAGCGAACGCAGATGCTCGACCGCCTTGACCGTGTGGTCGATGGCATAGTCGATGTCTTCCTGGGTGGTGAAACGGCCCAGGCCGAAACGCAAGCTGGTATGGGCCATTTCGGCATCCAGCCCCAGCGCGCGCAGCACGTAGGACGGCTCCAGCGACGCCGAGGTGCAGGCCGAGCCCGACGACACCGCCAAATCCTTGACGCCCATCATCAAGCCTTCACCCTCGACGAAGGCGAAGGAAATGTTGATGTTGCCGGCGACGCGGTTGTCCAGGTCACCGTTGACGTAGATTTCCGGCAGACGCTGCTTCAGGCCGCCCAGCAGACGGTCGCGCATGCCGCGCAGACGTTCGGCTTCGGCCCCCATTTCGGCTTGGGCGATGGCGCAGGCCTCGCCCAGGCCGACGCACAGCGGCGTCGCCAAGGTGCCCGACCGCATGCCGCGTTCCTGGCCGCCGCCATTGATCATGGGAACGATACGCACGCGCGGACGACGGCGCACGTAAAGGGCGCCGATGCCCTTGGGGCCGTAAATCTTGTGGCCGGAAATGGACATCAGATCGATGTTCATGGCGTTGACGTCCAGCTCGATCTTGCCCACGGCCTGGGCGCAATCGGTGTGGAAGAAGGCGCCCTTCTTGCGGCAGATCGCCCCGATCTCGGCCAACGGCTGGATGACGCCGATTTCGTTGTTCACGCCCATGACCGAGACGATGGCGGTCTTGTCGGTGACCACCGCTTCCAGTTCGGCCAGGTCGATCAGGCCGTTGGGCTTGACCGGCAGATAAGTGACCTTGAAGCCTTCCTGTTCCAGGTGGCGGCAGGTGTCGAGCACGCATTTATGCTCGGTGACCACGGTGACGATGTGGTCCTTCTTATCCTTGTAGAACTGGGCGACGCCCTTGATGGCCAGGTTGTTGGACTCGGTGGCGCCCGAGGTGAAGATGATTTCCTTGGCATCGGCGCCGATGATGGCGGCCACCTGCTCGCGGGCCTGTTCCACCGCCTCTTCCGCTTCCCAGCCATAGGCATGGTTGCGCGAATGCGGATTGCCGAATTTCTCGGTGAAATAGGGCAGCATCTTTTCGACCACGCGCGGATCACACGGCGTGGTGGCCTGATAGTCGAGATAAATCGGCTGTCCCGGGCGTCGGCCGATGGAGGGGATGGTCATCGCTTCAGGTCCTTTCGCTTGGCGGCACTAGGCCGCGTCCTTGACTGTTTTTCCTTTCCGCCGGGCCAGATCGCTCCAGGCGGACAGGAAGGCATCGACATCTTGGGCTCGGCTCTCCGGCCCCAAGCTGACGCGCAACGCGCAATCGGCCTGACCGGGTCCCAAACCCATGGCCGCCAGCACATGGCTGGAAGCCACCTTACCCGATGAACAGGCCGATCCCGCGCTGACCATCACCCCGGCCAAATCCAAGGCCATCACCTGAACCTGCGCGGCGACGTCCGGCAAGATCAGGCACGAGGTGTTGCACAGCCGGGGCGACGACCCGCCCACGATCCTTGCCTCGGGCACCCGTTCCACCGCTTGGGCTTCCAGGGCGTCCCTCAGCGACCTCATCCTTGCCGGGGCATCGCCCCCCTTGGCCTCTTCCGCCGCCAGTCTGGCGGCGGTGGCGAAGCCGACGATGCCGGCAAGATTTTCAGTTCCCGCTCGACGACTTTTCTCCTGACCACCTCCTAGCAAGATGGGTGCCAAGGAAATGTCGCCTTTAGACAACAACAAACAACCAATTCCCGACGGCCCGCCCATTTTGTGTGCGCTTAATGTCAGGAAGTCGACATCAAGGTCCGACAAAAAAACAGGCAACCGTCCCAAACCTTGGGCGGCGTCGCAATGGACCAGGGCGCCACGGGCATGGGCGAGGCGGACCACTTCGGCCACCGGCTGGATGACGCCGGTTTCGTTGTTGGCCAACATCACCGACACCAGGGCCGGCGTGGGATCGGCGGCCAGCAGGCGGTCCAGCGCCTCCAGGTCGACAACGCCGTCGGCGCCGACCGGAATGATCTGGGCCGGACCACATTGCCGCACCGAGGCGTGTTCGATATCCGACACCAACACCCGCCGCCCGGTCCCGCGCAACGCCAGGGCGTTGGCTTCGGTGCCGCCCGAGGTGAAGACGACCCCGGCCGCATCACCGCCCACCGCAGCCGCGACGTCGCGCCGCGCCGCTTCCAGGCGAGCGCGGGCACGACGGCCGAAATCGTGGACGGAAGACGGGTTGCCGGCGGCTTTCAGGGTCTCGACCATGACGTCGATGACCTCGGGCCGCGCCGGAGCGCCGGCGTTATAGTCGAGGTAAACCGACGCACTCACCGAACCCAAGCCTCCTTAATGATCCGCACCATACCGCGTATGGGGCCGCTTATTGGGCGGCCACGGTGCCGGTATTGCCGTGAAACATGCCCGAGCTGCCCAGGATGCGGCGCTCGCACACATCGGCCAGGGACACCGCCGACAGGTACAGATAAATCTGGTTGCCCAGTTCTTCCCACAGGTCGTGGGTCAGGCAGCGGCCCTTGTTGTGGTGGCAGCCGGCCGGCGAACCGGGCGAGCAGCGGGTGGTCTGGATCGGTTCGTCCACCGCCAGGATGATGTCGGAAATGCGCATCTGCGTCGCCGGGCGCGACAGCAGATAGCCGCCGCCGGGACCACGCACGCTTTTCACCAGCCCACCCTTACGAAGCTTGCCGAACAGCTGCTCCAGATAAGAGAGCGAGATTTCCTGGCGCTCGGCGATATCGGCCAGGGCGACCGGGTTGCCGTGCGAATGACTGGTCAGGTCGACCATGGCCATCACGGCGTAACGACCTTTGGTGCTGAGTTTCACTGCTGTCTCTCCTGAACGATCGGACCCCAGTCCGATGATTGAGCCTTTTCCTAAACCGCCTGGTTGCGGTCTTCGTCCCCCAGGACGACGACGTTGGCCGGATGGCGGCTTGGTTGATGATGCTGGGCGCGTTCCGCTTCCAGTTCCTGAACCCGATCCACCAAGGTGTTGACCTGGGCCCGCAAATTGTCGATGGCCCGGGCCACCGGATCAGGCAGGTTGTCGTCTTCCAGGCCATAGGCGCAGAAGGTGGGCTCGCCCTCTTTCGGCTTGCGCAGCACGGCGCGGGCGGGGATGCCCACCATGGTGACGCCGGGCGGCACTTCGGTCAGCACCACGGCATTGGCGCCGATGCGCGCCCCCTTGCCGACGACAATGGGGCCCAGCACCTGGGCGCCGGAACCGACGATGACGCCGTCTTCCAGGGTCGGGTGGCGCTTGCCCTTGTGCAGCGAGGTGCCGCCCAGGGTGACGCCGTGATAAAGGGTGACGTCGTCGCCGATGATGGCGGTCTCGCCGATAACCACGCCAGTGCCGTGGTCAATGAACAAACGGCGGCCGATGGTGGCGCCGGGGTGGATTTCGATGCCGGTGAACACCTTGCCCACATGGGACAAAATACGGCCGAGAAGCTTCAAGCCCACGCCCCAGCACCAATGCGCCAGCCGATAAATCAGCAGCGCATGCAAGCCGGGATAGCAAAGAATCACCTCGATGATGGAATGCGCCGCCGGGTCGCGGCTGCGAATAGAGGCGATATCTTCGCGAAGAGACTTGAAAACCATGGCCGGCAATATGCTAATCTTCCGCTCGAGGACGCAACCCATGTGCGTATCAAGGACCAAGGGGGGCCTTGTGGCTGGGTTGCTTTCGTTGAGGTGAATATAGGATGCCCGACAAAGCCGGTCAAGTATGACCGGTCATCAGCCCAAAACCCGCCAATTATTCCCCGACGCGCATACTCGGTCTTTTTCCGCTGCCCTGGCGGAAGACCGCTGTGCGTCACATAACAAACCAAGACAGGTATAGGGGACACGATGCCCGAGGTGATTTTTAACGGACCCGATGGACGCCTGGAAGGCCGCTATCATCATTCCAAGGTGACCAACGCGCCCATCGCGCTGTTGCTGCATCCGCACCCGCAGCATGGCGGCACCATGAACAACAAGGTGGTCTACGCCCTTTACAACGCCTTCGTGAAGCGCGGCTTTTCGACGCTGCGTTTCAACTTCCGCGGTGTCGGCCGTTCGCAGGGCAAGTTCGACAACGGTCAGGGCGAATTGTCCGATGCCGCCTCGGCTTTGGACTGGATGCAGACCTACAACCCCAATGCCCAGGCCTGCTGGGTGGGCGGCTTCTCGTTCGGCGCCTGGATCGGCATGCAGCTGTTGATGCGCCGTCCGGAAATCGACGGCTTCGTCTCGGTGGCGCCGCCGGCCAACGCCTATGACTTCACCTTCCTGGCACCCTGCCCGTCTTCCGGCCTGATCGTCCACGGCACCGCCGACGACGCCGTGCCGGAAGCTTCCGTCGCCAAGCTGGCGGCCAAGCTGGGCACCCAGAAGAACATCCGCGTCAAGTACCGCACGGTGGAAGGCGCCAACCACTTCTTCGGCAGCCATCTGGACCCGCTGACCGAAATGGTCGACCAGTACTTAGGCGAAAGCCTGGCGGAAGCCGCCGCCAACCGCCCCGGCCTGCCGCCGGCAGCCGTGGCCGCGCCCTAAGGACGCAGCGTTTAAAGCTTAAACCCCGCCGGAGCGATCCTGCATCATTCAACGAGTGGTGCGAAACAAGGCTCCCAGGGGAAGATGTAGATTATGGCCGCGCAGCCTGTGTTGCGCGGCCTTTTTCTTGCTTACCGGAGAGAGGAAATAAGCAGCTTCCGCCCCCAAGCAATTAATACTGACCACTTGAGAACAAAACATGGCACACGTATCATTGACCTGTTTTGTTCCTGTGGATGAGGGCGATTGTGACCGAGACGGAACAGCCGATGATTCGTCAAGACGGGGTACGCTTGCATGCGCACAGCCCCTCCGCACTAGCGAACGAAATGCAGCGACGCCGCGCTTTCTTGCGAGATACCGTGACCGCACTCCGTCCCGAGGGATGCCAAATATACGCCCGAGACCACTTCGATGGCGTTTGGGCGGCCGGCCTTTTGAAAGCTGTCACGGACCTCGGCGCCACAGGTATCGAGGTCAACGAGTGGTGGGCTTCCCTCGCACCGGATTGGCTTTGCCCCTGCTGTCAGCGCCCTAAGGCAGATATCGTCCATTTGTCCAATGGCGTTCTGATTGCCAAGGCCGTCGAGCACCATGACCACTTCACATCCTATGTGAGCCGGAGCTTCACCAGGGACCTCGGCGCCGAATGGGGCAAAAACAAGCCTCATCTACAAGATATCCAGCGGCAGATCACTGATACCTTCAGTGCATTCTCGCCTGTCATGATTTGCGAGAGCTGCAATCAGGCCGACCGAGATGCCAAGACGATTGTCGGCACGCACCTGAAAGTGCCGAAAGATGAACTAGAGTATTTTTCTTTCTCGGTCGATGAGATCCGCTCCTTCATCCGCCCAGCTAAAAACCGACACCACGCCCCAGATAGCCGGAAGGTGGTCAAGGTGTTCGAGACAAAGCGGAAGCGCGAGGCGCTGCGGTTTCGAATCGAAACCGTCGATCAACAGGTCCGGCTGGCAGTTCAGAACATTCATTGGCGCTCTCCGGAATCCCATCCAAGCGGGGGAGACGTCTACGAGGGAGCCTGGGACTTGCTGAATGAACTGGGTATGACCCCAGGGGGCAACTTCGATTTTCTAGCATATTCCGCCACTACACGCACCGGTACGATGCCAGCCAATACGTGGCGCCGAAATCGTGACCGTCGGACTACGCCGCCATCAGAAGCCAAGATCAAGGAATACCTTGCCGCTCGCCCGCACCTCTCTGGCCTTGGCACGACATGGCGTTGTCCGTGTTGCAACCGATCACTTTTCTCCATCATCCGCATGAACAACAAGCGGCAGTTGACAATGTTGATCAACCCGGTTGGCAGAGGTGACGACCGCATAAAGGTCTGCATGGACTGCTTGGATGTCTGGAGAGGTCTGGCAAAAGAGGCCCGTGTCGAGCGAGATGAAGTGACACGTTCTGATGTGCTTGCGGTAATCATCCCCGTCCGCAATTCCCGCCACAAATTGCGATCTGAAGCCGCCGCTGACGAACAGGTGACAGCAATCATGAACCGGGCTGCCCTACGCTCGGAAGAGACCGTGCAGACAGAAGATAACTTTTATGTGGTCATCTAACTCTGGTGGCTACGGGAATTGTGTGCAGGTAGTCAAATCAGCTGACGCTTAAAGCACGGAATGCTGTCTATCAGCGGGAATTTTGCCAGTGCGCCGCTTCGAGACAGCCTTCATTCAAGCCGCCAGTCATTACTTTGATAATATCAAGCGGGGTCTGGGGCCCAAGGCCCCAGCTGGGCGCGGGCGAGAGCCGGCCATTATTGCCCTCTAGTAACGCGGCGGCACCTGATCATAGCCACGCGGGTCGTTCCACTGGATCTGCGGCTGCTGGCGATAGACCGGGGCCGGTTGGGCATAGCCATAGGACGGCTGACCATATCCGTATGACGGCTGCGCATAACCGCGCTGCTGGTTGGAATAGTAATTCTGGTCGGCGCGATCCATGGAGGCGCCGGCTTCCGAACCGACCCAGGCGCCCAAAAGCGTGCCCAACGCGGTCGCCGCCAACTTACCCTTGCCGCCACCGAATTGCGATCCGGCCAGGGCGCCGCCGGCACCGCCCAGGATGGCGCCGCCGGTGGATTTGCTGAAACCATAACCATTGCCACCCGGCTGGGCGCAGGCCGACAAAGCCAGGACCAAGGCGCCGGCGACCAACAGACCCTTACGCATGATGACCTCCCATCCGGCGACAGCGCCGATGGTGGGAATCATCGCCCCGGGGTTTGGCGGATTTATGAAACAAAAACGCCCGCTTTGTGGCGGGCGTTTCGTCGATTATGGCAAAGACGGCTTATTCGGCGTCTTCGCTGTCGTCCTGGTATTGCGGGCTGACCGGGCCGCCGGCGCGGCCGCGACCGATGGCGACGGCCTTCTCCAGGTCCAGCTCGGTGCACAGGCCCAAGGTGACCGGGTTGCGCGGCTTGATGTTGGCGGCGTTCCAGTGGCTCTTTTCACGCACCGACTGGATGGTCGGCTTGGTGGTGCCGATCAGCTTGCACAATTGGGCGTCCGACAGTTCCGGGTGGTGCTTCAGCAGCCAGGCCAGAGCGTCGGGGCGATCCTGCCGCTTGGACACCGGGGTGTAGCGGGCGCCCTTGGGCTTGGCGCGGGGCTGCGGATAATCGGTGACGTTCAGACGCAAGGTGGCGTCCGGGTCGGCTTCGCAGCGTTCCAGTTCGGCCTTGGTGATCTGGCCGTTGGCCACCGGATCCAAGCCGACGATGCCGGTCGCCACTTCGCCGTCGGCAATGGCCTGCACTTCCAGGGAATGCAAACCACAGAACTCGGCGATCTGCTCAAAGCTGAGAGCGGTGTTCTCGACCAGCCAGACGGCAGTCGCTTTGGGCATAAGCGGCAGAGCCATAAGTTATCTCCTTGCGAAATCTCGTGCGGAACCGGCCGGTCAAGGCGTCGGTCCCGGTGCCAATGGCGGGGCACTTTTGGGATTGCGGTATTTATATGGGAGGCCGGGCCAGCGGTCAAACGCTCAACACGATCTTGCCCACATGGGTGTTTGTTTCCATCAGCTTGTGCGCGTCAGCCGCCTGCGCCAAGGGGAACTGGGCATGGATCAGCGGCCGCACGCTTCCCGCCGCTACCAGGGGCCAGACATGGTCCAGCAAGCCTTGGGCCATGCGCGCCTTGGCATCGTCCGATTGCGGCCGCAGCGTCGAGCCGGTCAGCGTCAGCCGCCGCAGCATCACCGGCATCATGTTCATTTCCGCCACCGGCCCCTTCATGAAGGCGATGTTGACCAGACGGCCGTCGAAGCCCAGGCACTTGACGTTGCGGGGCAAGTAATCGCCGCCCACCATGTCCAAGATGACGTCCACCCCCTTGCCGCCGCACTCGGCCTTGATCACCTCGACGAAATCCTCGGTCTGGTAGTCGATGGCGCGGTCGGCGCCCAACTTGACGCAGGCCGCGCATTTGGCGGCGCCACCGGCGGTGGCGAACACCCTGGCGCCCATGGCCTTGGCCAGTTGGATGGCGGTGGTGCCGATGCCGGACGCGCCGCCATGAACCAGGAACGTCTCGCCCGCCTTCAGCTGACCGCGCTCGAACACGTTGTGCCAGACGGTGAACAGGGTTTCCGGCAAAACCGCCGCTTCGGTGAAATGCAGGTCGTCGGGAATGGGCAGGCAATGGCGGGCGTCCACCGCCACATATTCGGCATAGCCGCCACCGGCGCAAAGCGCGCAGACCGAATCCCCCAAGCCCCACTGCGTCACCCCCGCCCCCAAGGCGGCAATGGTGCCCGACACTTCCAGACCGGGCAGGTCGGACGCGCCGGGCGGCGCCGGATAGGCGCCCTGGCGCTGCAACACGTCGGGGCGGTTGATCCCCGCCGCCGCCACCTTGATCAGAACCTGCCCCGGCCCGGCCACCGGCAAGGGCCGCGTTGCGGTCTTCAGGACGTCGCAATCGCCGGGGGTGGAAATCTCGATGCAGGTCATGGTGGACGGCAACATGGTCGTGTTCTTTCTTGGTCTGTCCCGGTTGGGGTCAATCTGGTACGTTCAGGCCGTCCTGGCAAGCGGCGAAGGAGAACGCGGATGGATTGGGACGACCTGGAACCCAAGAAGAAGGTGGCGTCCTTGCGCAACCTGGAGGTCATGGGAATCGAGGAACTGCGCGACTATATCGGCGAGCTGAAAGCCGAGATCACCCGCGCCGAAGCCGCCATCGCCGCCAAGGAAAGCGTCAAACTGGGGGCCGAGGCCCTGTTCAGAAAACCATAAGACAAGGGGATCGATCATGTTGAAGGGACGTCATGCGGTGGTTACCGGTTCCACCAGCGGCATCGGTCTGGGCATCGCCCGGTCGCTGGCGGCGCAGGGCTGCGGCATCATGCTGAACGGCTTCGGCGACGGCATCGAGGAACTGCGCGCCGGCATGGAAAAGGAATTCGGCGTGCCGGTGCTCTACAACGGCGCCGACCTGTCCAAGGCCGACGAATGCGTCGCCCTGGTGGAAGACGCGCAAAAGCGCCTGGGCAGCGTCGACATCTTGGTCAACAACGCCGGCATCCAGCATGTGGACCCGGTGCAGAACTTCCCCGCCGCCCGCTGGGACGCGGTGATCGCCATCAACCTGTCTTCCGCCTTCCACACCATCCGCGCCGCCCTGCCGGCCATGCAGGCCAAGGGCTGGGGCCGGCTGATCAACGTCGCCTCGGTGCACGGCCAGGTGGCCTCCGTCAACAAATCGGCCTATGTGGCGGCCAAGCACGGCATCGTCGGCCTGACCAAGGTCGTCGCCCTGGAAAACGCCGAGACCGGCATCACCTGCAACGCCATCTGCCCCGGCTGGGTGCTGACGCCCTTGGTGCAAAAGCAGATCGACGCCCGCGCCGAGGCGCAAGGGTTGTCGGTGGCCGATGCCGGCCGCGACCTGCTGTCGGAAAAGCAGCCGTCCAAGCGTTTCACCACCCCGGAACAATTGGGTGAACTGGCGGTGTTCCTGTGCTCGGACGCCGCCAGCAACATGACCGGCACCAACCTGACCATGGATGGCGGCTGGACCGCGCAATGAGCCGAGCCCCCGCGCCCCGGCGCCAGGATTTCCCCTATGTGACCACCATCCAGACGCGGTGGTCGGACAACGACATGTTCGGCCACATCAACAACGTCGAGTATTACCGCTTTTTCGAGATGGTGGTGGTGGACTTCCTGCGTGGTCCCTGCGCCATGGACATCATGACCGGTCCCGTCATGACCTTTGCCGCCGAAAGCCGCTGCAGCTTTCGGCGGCCGCTATCCTGGCCGGAACCGGTCAGCGGCGGCTTGCGCATCGAACATGTGGGCAATTCGTCGGTCCGCTATGGCATCGCTTTGTTCGGCGAAACGTCCGAAGAAGCCGCCGCCGACGGCCATTGGACCCATGTCTTCGTCGAACGCGCCACCCAACGCCCGACGCCCATCCCCGCTTTCATCCGCGACGCGTTCCTGCGTCACCAGGGATGACACCTAAAACCCCGACGGGAATCCCTGTCGGGGTTTGATTTTGCCGGCGTCACTTCTCGCGCTTCAGCAGCACCCGCACGTTAGGCGTGTGGTCAAAAGTGTCGGTATGCCAGGCAAAATCCTCGACCCGATAAATCTTTCCGCTGCGGGACTTGATCACGCCGCCGATACGACAACTGATGTCCGCGTCGAAAAAATGATTTATTTCGCTCTTGTCGAACGATTCAGCGACAACGAAGCGCATGGCGACCTCGTATCATCAGGTTGATACCTTACAAAAACTATGACTACTACATGAACTGAATTCAATATTTATAATTTTATCTAATTTATCACTGAGTTTTATGCTGATTTTACCTCTTGATATTTTCCACAACACTTTCCATCCTATAGACGGATCGCGACGTTGTTACCAGGGAAGCATTCTGGCCGGAAGGCCAGGATCCCGACAGGGAGCGTTGCCATGTTGCAAGCGGCCTTTTTCGGCGGCACCTACGACGAAGCCATGGCTTTGATGGTCGAGGCCCGCAATTACGCCCGTTACGTCGAACACCGTGAAAGACGGTATTGCGAAGCCCTGCAAGGCTTGCGCATGTCGTGCGAAGCCATGCGGGTGACGTCGCGGCTGACCCAGGTGATGGCCTGGCTGCTGATGCAACGCGCCGTGCATGAAGGGGAAATCGACATCACCGAGGCACTGGCCGAAGCCAACCGTCTGTCGGGGTGCGATGTCTGCCTGGACCAAAGCCACGATCACGACGAATGCCTGCCCAAGGGGCTGCAAAGCCTGCTGGCGCGGTCCCTTAGCCTGTACCAGCGGGTGGCGCGGCTGGAAAACCAGATGCTGCAAAGACTGAACTAATCACTTCCAAAGGATTTCATACATGGTGATGGGGTCGCGGAAGCCCTTGACCGCCTTCGCCCCCACCGAACGGAACATGGAACCGGGCTTGCCGGCCAGTTCCATCACCGAGGCGGTGCAGTAAATCTCGTCGGTGCCGGTGGCGGCGCAGACACGGGCGGCCAATTGCACGGTCGAGCCGAACAGGTCGTCTTCTTCCTGAATGGGCTCGCCGGCATTCAGACCGATGCGCAGATGCAGGACCTGACTGGGCATACGGGCGTTATGCTCGGCCACCTGGCGCTGAACCTGAACCATGGCGTCGATGGCCCCCGCCGCCGACAGGAAGGACGCCATGATGCCGTCGCCGGTATGCTTGACCTCGTGGCCGCCAAAGCGCGACAGGGCGCCGCGCACGATCAGGTTATGGCGACGGACGATTTCCTGGGCCGCGGCGTCGCCGCGAATTTGCGTCATGTTGGTGGAATCCACCATGTCGGTGAACAACACCGTCATCATCTGCCCCTGTTTCTGGTCCGTCTTGCGGTTCCAGTCGCGATAAATGTCGCGGATGGCCAGATGCGCCCCCATCTCGTCGCCCAGCAGGAAGTTGCCCATGGCGTTGCGCCCGGCTTCCACCACGGATTTATAGCGGGCCTCGCGACGGTATTCGGGCAGCTTGTCATGGAAGTTCCGCGCACTTTCGCCCCGGGTCCCCAGCTGCTCCAGCGCCTCTTCCATCAACGGCTCCATGGCCTTGGCGCCCAATTTGCGGAACTCGATCATCGCCTCGACCGCGCCCGCCATGTAAAGGTGCATGGCGAAGCGGTTGTAGTTGTCCATGGTGATGCGTTCCTGACGCACGGCTTCCATGGCGCCGTTCAGGAACTTGCCCACCTTGGGCAGCTGCGCCTCGACGCTTTGGGTCGGCGCCGGCTCTTCCTTGGCGGGCTTTTCCTGTTGTTCTTTGTTTTGTTCACGCTCGACCTCGGCCACTTCCTCGACCAGCGACTTGTCGTCGTCCAGGTCCAGGTCCAGGGGCGGCAGGTCGTCGTCGCCGTCGTCCTGGGGCGGCGGGACGCTTTCGGCTTCCTTGGCCAATTTGTCCAAGGACTTCTTCATTTCCTTGCTGATGGCCTTGGGCCGGCCGGCCACCGGCGCCGGCGCCGGGGCGAAGGTCGCCGGCCGCGACCGCCCCCCGCCCCCCTTGCGCGGCATGAATTTCAGCGCCAGCGGCACCGAGGTCATCAGGAAGGCCAAAGCGAAGACCACCATCAGCAACTGGCTGTAGCTGGCGGCGTCGACCTTGATGCCGAACCCCATCTTCCACAGCCCCATGATGATGTTGGGGGTGATCTTGATGGCCAGCAAGGCCACCGCCAAGCCGCAGGCGCCGATGGCCAGCAGCCGCGACAGAACCTGGCGGGCCTGCGCCACCTCGACCTCGGACATGGCCAGCTTGCCGCCGCTGAACGACTTGGGGGCGGGCTTGCCGCGCCGCGCCTTGCCTGCGGCGGCGGCCGGCTTTGACGCGCCCCCACCGCTTCCTCCGGGCGCCCCCCAGGATGACTTGCCGCCACCGCCGCCGCTTTTGGCCTGCGCGACGGCGCGCTCGACCTTGCCGCCGGTGACGTAGATCTCGGCTTCTTCGAAGGCGTTGTTGTCGGTGTAATAGGTCTCGCGGACAACCCGGACCTGAAGCTTCAGAGAGGTCTCAAGCTCTTTCGCTTCGGCAAGCGCGCTTTCGCGCTCCATGCGGGGAAAACGCGCATGCAGCATCCATCCGCGACCTTCGAGGACATATACCTCGTAGTGGACGATGATCATGGTCTATGCGCGTCCGCCATTCAGGCTCGAAAGCCTCCCTACCCCCTCGCTTGCTGTACCGTCTTAACGCAGCGAAGTCCACAATAAACAAGGAAAAAGCCGTCAGACAAGCATCTGACGGCTTTATTCCGCTTAACGGCTGTCCAGCGGCGAACCGCTGAAGACAAGACTTACGACTTGATGCCGAAGCTGGCGAAACGCTTGTTGAACTTGGCGATCTGACCACCCGAGTCCACCATGCGGTGCACGCCGGTCCAAGCCGGATGAGACTTGGGGTCGATGTCCAGGCGCAGAGTGTCGCCGGCCTTGCCCATGGTCGAACGAGTCGTGAATTCGGTGCCGTCCGTCATCACCACGTTGATGTCATGGTAATCGGGATGAATATCGTTCTTCATGGCCGTCCTGCTTTGCAAATCGAAGGCGCCCTCTATACAGAAAACCCCGGGCGGGCGCAAGCGTGGGTTCGCACTTTTTTTCAGCTTTTTACGCCGTGGTCCGAATTCAGGCCAAGCTGGCCAGAACCGCATCCAAAAGATCGTCGCGACGGAACGGCTTGGGCAGGAAATTCTTGGCCCCCGACAGGCGCAGGCGCTCGGAAAGCATGGCCCGGCGCTGGTCGGTTCCACCGGGTACAGCCAGGATCCGGGCGCCGGGCGGTGGTTCATCGACCCCGTCGGCGATGATCAGATCGGCTGGATTGACCGAATGGCGGCTGATGGCGTCACCCGAATCGGTGGCGACGACCACTTCGTAGCCAGCCCCCTCCAGAATGGACTTCAGCGCCTGGCGGGCACGCGCCTCGGTTTCAATCACCATGATGCGAGTCATGGATGTCTCCCTCTGTTAGCGGACCCTCTATCGGGGTTCCTGCATATGCAACAGTATTAACGCTCGCCCGTCCCTCGTCCACAACAAATACGGTAATCACCCGATAGCCTTGGCGGACGCCCGCATCTTGGATAGTGTCGGGCTCCAGAAAGGGATAAGGACCGACCATGAGCACCGACGAAAGCCGCTTCACCTCCGCCGCCGACCAATTGCTGAACCGGATGGCCGACACCATCGACGACCTGCTGGGCGACGACGTCGACGCCGAATTGCAAGGCGGCATTCTGACCCTGTCGCTGGAAAGCGGCGGTCAGTACGTCATCAACAAGCATGCCCCCAACCGGCAGATCTGGATGTCGTCGCCGGTCAGCGGCGCCAGCCATTACGATTACGCCGACGGCCAATGGCAAAGCACCCGCGACCCGGCGGCGAAGCTGCCGCAGGTCCTGGCCGCCGAACTGAAGGCCAAGTTCGGCATCGACATCGAGTTTTAAGGCGCCGGCAGCAAGGCCTGGGCCTTGCTTCCCCACCACAGGCTGTCCGGCGTGCCGCAGGACGGACAGGTGCTGGTCCACAGGTCGGCGGGCTTGCCGCACGACGCGCAATGCCAGGCCGGCTCGGCCGGGGCGGTGACGACCTTGGACATCCAGGCCTGGGCCGCGGCTTCATCCTGGCGTTCCTCGCGCTCCAGCCGCGCCAGCAGGATGAACACAGCGGCACCGGGGCGTTGGCGCGCCGCCTGTTCCAAATGATTGCGGGCCTCGCCCCACAACTTGGCGGCCAAGGCCGCTTCGGCCAGGGCGACATGGCCGTCGGCCGCGTCGGGATTGGCCTTGACCAGCTTTTCCAGGCGCTTGACCCGTTGCAGCGGGGTTTCCGCCGGGGCCAGGGCCAGCCAGGCCTCGACCAGCAGCGGATGGGGCGCCACCTGCCAGGTGCTGGTTAACGCCGCCGCCGCCTTGCGATCCTTGCCGGCGCGATGCAGCAGCCGCGCCACTCGCGCCGCCGCGATCACCAGGGTCAGGTCGGATTGATGGGCCTTTTGCGCCAATGACAAGGCGCTGGCCGGGTCGCCGTCGCGCTCGGCCTGGAGCGAACGCTCGTATTGGGTCAGGGCCTGACGGTGGCGGATATCCTCGGGGGCCAGGGCACGACGCTTGCGTGCTTCGTCCAGGGTCGCCTCGGCTTCCACCCACTGGCCGGCGCGGGCCTGCAGGTCGAACAGATCGGTCGCCAGATCGGCGGCCGGCGCCCCCAGGGCCCAGGCCCGGCGGGCGTAATCCAGGGCGGCGGCGTTGTCGCCGCGCCGCTTGGCCAAAGTCAGCAAGCCCTTCAGGCCCAAAGCCGCCGTCTGCGGCCTTTCCACCATGGAGGAAAGGCGCTTTTCCGCCTCGGCCTCGTCGCCGGACAGTTCCGCCGCCTGGGCGGTCAGCAAGCCGGTCAGGGCCGGGTCGGCCAGCAGCCTGTCGGCCTGTTTGGCCAATTTTCCGGCCCGCTTGCGGTCGCCGACGGCCACCGCCGCCAAACCGTCGGACAAGGCCGCGTAGCCGCGCTGGATACGGGCCTCGCGCCGCCGCGCCAGGAAACGCCCCGGGGCGCCGACCACCATCCCCAACAGACGCCAGGCAAAGGCCACCACCGCCATGAAGGCCACCATGGCCATCAGCAGCACCGGCACCGAGGTGTCGACGCGCCAGCCTTGCCAATGGACGGTCACCTGACCGGGACGATCGGCCAGCCAGACCGAGGCGGCCACCAAAGCGGCCACCAGCAGGCCGAACAGGAACAGGCGGCGGGCCATCACGGACGGGCTCCCACTTGGGCCACCACATGGGCGGTCAGCGCCGAAGCCGCCTTGTCGGCCACCAGACGCGCCCGGGCGTCGGCCAGCCAGGGGGCGACGATTTCAGCGGCGGCGTCCTTCAGGCCGGCAGCCTCGTCGGCGGCGTGTTCCAGATCGTCTTCGGCCAGACGGGTCTCGATGCGGGCGACGATGGCGGCGGTCCCGGAACCGGCGGCGTCGCCGTCTTCACGGCGCACCACCACCAAAGCGGCCAAACGGTCCAGGGTCTGGCGCCACCAGGATTGGTCGGCCGGCAACACCTGGGCGCGCACCAGATCGGGGGCCAGACGATGGAAACGGGTCACCAGGGTGGTCCGGGTGGGAATGCCCAATTCGGCCCGCACCTTCAACGGCTGGGTCTGGGTCACCACTTCCGGGTCGTTGCCGGCCAAGGCCAGCAGCGCCCGCAATTCGGCGTCGAAGGGCATGGCGCGGGCCAGGGCTTCGCGCAACTGCCCCACCGCCAGCAGCACCGCCACGGCGCTGGACCGCTTGGCCTGGATGTCGCGCAGCTCGGCCTCGATCTTTTCCAGACGGTCGGCCATGCGCAGCACGGCGGCGGCGTCGGCGCTGGTGCGCTTCAATTCGACCAGTTGCTTGCCCAGATCCTCGACCTCGCCCACCAGCTTGGCCGGCACTTGCGGTTGCGCCTGCAGGGCGGTGATGGCGGCCTCGGCTTTGTCCAGGCGGCCGGCGTCGGCTTCGGCCTGGGGACGGCTTTCCAACTGGGCCAGACGGTCGCGCAGGGCGGACAGTTCGACCTTCAGCGTCTCGCTTTCGGTGGCCGGACGGAAAGCCGGCGCCGGCGTGGTGTTGGACGCGCTGGGCGGCGCCACCGGCACCGGACTGGATTTGGGCGGCTGGACCAAGCCCTTCCATTGTTCGTAGGTGGCCACGCCACCGCCGATGAAAGCCAGGATGACCACGGCCAGGACCACCGTCAGCCAGGGGAAAGGCTTCTTGGGGGTGGTCTTGTCCTGCTCGTCGCCCGTCTCAACCGCGGGAGACGGTTCCGGGCTGGCGGACTCGCCGTTTTCCTGTTCGGTGTTCGGCTTTTCGCTATCGCTCATCGGTTCTTCCCGCTGCAAATCGTGATCCAACGCCGCCAACAGCGCCGCCTGGGTGGGTGTCTGGGCCACACGGATGGCGGCCCAGGACAAGACGGACAATTCCCGCTGGACAGCGGGGCTCAGGGCGTAGGCGGTGATCCCGGACAATGCTTCCCCCTTGCCGGCCGCCGCCACAAGCCTAGCAAAGGTTGCGGCAGTGCGGGGAGAGAAAAACAAGGCCAGGTCGACGCCGCCCCGGTCCAGGGCGGCGACCAACTCATCGCTCAAGGCTTCGGCGGTATGGGCCTGATACAGCACCAGACGCCGCACCTCGAAACCCGCCGAGGTCAATTGTCCCGACAGGTCGCCGGCGGTCACCGAGCCGGCGGCGTGCAGGAACGCGCCGTCTTCGGGCTTGCAGCGCGCGGTGACCAAGGCGGACAGGTCGTCCACGTCGCCGCCGGCGCTTTCCACCCGCCCATAGCCCATTTCCCGGGCCACCCGGGCCGAGGCGTCGCCCACCGCCCACACCGGCAGGGACCGGTCGGCCAGCACCGCCGCCAACGACCGCACGCCGTTGGCCGAGGTGGCCAGGATACCCTGGACGCCCCGGGTCGGAACCTCGACACCGTCCACCGGCACGATGTCCAGCAACGGCTCGACCATCACCGCCAGACCGCGCCCTTCCAGCAGGGCGGCCAGCGGCCCGGCATCGTCGCGCGGGCGGGTGACCAGCGCGGTGCGCATCCTTACGCCTTGAAGTCGAAAAAGCCGGGACCGGCCACCGCCAGCAATTCGCGGCCGGCGTCGTCGCCCATGGCCTGGGCGTCGCCCACCGTGCCTTGGCGGCTGGTGCAATGGATGGTCTTGCCGTCGGGGCTGATGATCAGCCCTTTGAACGACAGCGTGTCGCCATCGATGGTGGCCAAGGCGGCGATGGGGGTGCGGCACGACCCGTCCAAGGTCGCCAGGAAGGCGCGCTCGGCGGTGATGCGGATCATGGTCTGGGGGCAGTTCAGCGCCGCCAGGAACTTCAGCGCCTGTTCGTCGCCTTGGCGGCAGGTGATGCCAATGGCGCCCTGCGCCACAGCCGGCAGCATGTCTTCCACCTCGAAGGCGCTGGTGACGTGCTGGGACAGGCCCAGGCGGTTCAGGCCGGCCATGGCCAGAAGCGTGGCGTCGACCACCCCTTCTTCCAGCTTGCGCAGGCGCGACTGGACGTTGCCGCGGAAGTTCACCACCTTCAGGTCGGGACGGCGATGCAGGATCTGGGCGCCGCGCCGCAGGCTGGCCGAACCGATCACCGCACCTTGTGGCAGGTCCATCAAGGTCTTGGCCTTGGGCGAGATGAAGGCGTCGCGCACGTCTTCGCGCGGCAGCACGCAGGGCAGGATGATGCCGTCGGGCAGCACCGTGGGGACGTCCTTCATGGAATGGACCGCCAGATCGATGCGGCCGTCCAGCATGGAATCGTCCAGTTCCTTGGTGAACAGCCCCTTGCCGCCGATTTCGGCCAGCGGGCGGTTCTGGATCATGTCGCCGGTGGTCTGGATCACCTGGATGGCGATGGCGCCGTCGCCCGCCAGTTCCGGCCAGGCGGCCGCCAAGCGGTCCCGGGTTTCATGGGTTTGAGCCAGGGCAAGCGGCGATCCGCGCGTGCCGATGGTGAGTTTGGCGGTGTTTGCGGTTTTCGTCATGATCGGCCTGTTGTAGGTAATGATAGGAATTCTGGAAAGGACTTTTCCGTGCTGATTTTGGGAATCGAGACCAGTTGCGATGAAACGGCCGCCGCCCTGGTGGACGGCGAAAGGCGCATTTTGGCTGATGTGGTGCTGTCGCAAATTGACGTTCATCGTCCCTTTGGCGGAATCGTTCCAGAAGTCGCCGCCCGCGCCCATCTGGAACATGTGGACGCCATGGTCGCCCAGGCCATGGCCCAGGCCGGCAAGACCTTCGCCGATCTGGACGCGGTGGCGGCCACCGGCGGTCCCGGCCTGATCGGCGGCGTCATGGTCGGCGTGATGACCGCCAAGGCCATCGCGCTTGCCGCCAACAAGCCGTTCCTGGCGGTCAACCATCTGGAAGGCCACGCGCTGACCGCGCGCCTGACCCATGGCATCGAATTTCCCTATCTGCTGCTGCTGGCGTCGGGCGGGCATTGCCAGTTGCTGGCGGTGCTGGGGGTGGGCGATTACCGCCGCCTGGGCACCACCATCGACGACGCGGTGGGCGAAGCCTTCGACAAGGCGGCCAAGATGATCGGCCTGGGCTATCCCGGCGGGCCGCAAATCCAGGAATGGGCCGCCAAGGGCGACCCGACCCGCTTTGCCCTGCCGCGCCCGATGAAGGGCAAGCCGGGTTGCGACTTCAGTTTCTCGGGCCTGAAGAACGCCGTGCGCCTGCTGGTGGAATCCCTGCCCCAGCCGCTTTGCGACCAAGACGTCGCCGACGTGGCCGCGGCCTTCCAGACCGCCGTGGCAGAATCCATGGCCGATCGCACCAAGCGCGCCATCGAGACCTTCAAAAGCCACTGGCCGCAAGGCACCCATCTGGTGGTGGCCGGCGGCGTCGCCGCCAACGTGGCGCTGCGCGAAAAGCTGACCCTGCTGGCCGACACGGCCGGGCTGACCTTCCTGGCGCCGCCCTTGAAACTGTGCACCGACAACGCCGCCATGATCGCCTGGGCCGGTGCCGAACGCTTTCGCCTGGGACTGACCGACCCGCTGAATTTCGCGCCACGCCCCCGTTGGCCGCTGGACCCCAACGCCCCCAAGGCGGTGGGCGCCGGGGTCAAGGCCTGACCAATCCGGCCTTGCCAAGGCCACGCACCGGAACTTATACTTTCGTAGAAGTTGGAAGGGGGTTCCATGAAGTGGCTGGCGGCGGCGCTTTTGTGCCTGACGGCGTTGCGTCCGCTGGACGCGATGGCTGAAACGGTCATCGTCGCGCTGACCGACTCGACCCCCAATTTCAGCATGCACATGCCCGACGGCAGCTTCCGCGGCATCAACGTGGAAGTGGCCGGACAGGTGTGCCAGCGCCTGAAGCTGACCTGCAGGTTCCAGCCCATGCCCCTGGCCGCCCTGGTCGCCCATATCCGCGACGATCGGGCGCAGATCGGCTTCGGCAATCTGGTCAAGACCGCCGAACGCGAAAAGACGATGCTGTTCAGCCGGCCCTATTGGCGCTCGACCACCGCTTTCGTCGGCCGTTCGGAACTGGCCGGGAAACCCATGGCCGAACTGGTCAAGGGGCGCAAGGTGGCGGTTCAAGAAGGGTCGCGTCAGGCCAAGTGGCTGGCCGACAATTACGGACCCAGCCTTACCCTGGTGACGCGCCCCACCATTTTCGACGTGGTCGCCACCTTGCCGTTGCATCAGGCCGATCTGGCCCTGGCGCCGATGATGACCGTGCATCCGTTCCTGGTCAGCCCGGAAGGCGCCGGCTTCGGCTTCGTCTCGGACCCCATCGACAGCGGTTGGCCGGTCCATGTGGTGATTTCCCGCGAACGCCCCGATCTGCAGGCGAAAGTGGACAACGCCCTGACCGAGATGATGCAGGACGGCACCTTGGGCCGCATCGTCCGCACCTGGGTGCCCTTCGACATCTTTTGATCCATTGACCATCGTCCTGGGTCATGGCCCAATCCGCCCCTTGATTTTCAGCAAGGGTACCCGTCATGGACAACTTCACCTTCCACAACCCGGTCCGCCTGCTGCTCGGCAAGGGGCAGATCGCTCAGATTTCCAGGGAAATCCCAGCGGGGTCGCGGGTGCTGTTCGCCTTTGGCGGCGGGTCCATCAAGACCAACGGCGTCTACGACCAGGTGGTGGCGGCGCTGACCCAGGCCGGGCTGACCTGGTGCGAGTTTTCCGGCATCGAAGCCAATCCCCGCTATGAAACCCTGATGCGGGCGGTAGAGTTGGCGCGCGCCGAAAAGTTGGATTTCATCCTGGCGGTGGGCGGCGGTTCGGTGGCCGACGGCTGCAAGTTCGTCGCCGCCGCCATTCCCTTCGACGGCGAGCCGTGGGACATCCTGGCCAAGCGGGCCAAAGTGCGCCAGGCCGTCCCCTTGGGCATCGTCCTGACCCTGCCGGCGACCGGATCGGAAATGAACTGTTTCTCGGTGGTCAGCCGTACCGAGACCAACGAAAAGCTGAGCTTCGGCAGCCCCGCCGTGTGGCCGCGCTTTTCGGTGCTGGACCCGGAAAGCACCTATACCTTGCCGCCCCGTCAGGTGGGCAACGGCATCGTCGACGCCTTCGTCCACGTGCTGGAACAATACCTGACCTATCCGGCCGAGGCGCCCCTGAACGACCGCCTGGCCGAGGCGGTGCTGGCCACCCTGGCCGAAATCGCGCCCGCCGCCATGGCCAATCCGCCCGATTACCAGGCCCGCGCCAATCTGATGTGGTGCGCCGCCATGGCCTTGAACGGACTGGTGGGATCGGGGGTGCCCCATGATTGGGCCACCCACTACATCGGCCACGAACTGACCGCCATCGCCGGCATCGACCATGCCCGCACCCTGGCCGCCGTATGGCCCGGCGTCATGGCGGTGAAGTTCGACGCGAAAAAGGCCAAGCTGGCCCAATATGCCGAGCGCGTCTGGAACATCCAGGCCGGCAGCGTCGAGGACAAGGCCCGCGCCGCCATCGCCAAGACCCGCGAATTCTTCGAATCGGTCGGCGTGCCCACCGGCCTTGCCGCCTATGACCTTCCCGCCGACATCGCTGCGCAGGTCGCCGCCCGCTTTGTCGCCCGGGGCCAGCCCCCCTTGGGCGAGCATGGCGACATCGACGCCGAAATGGCGAAACGGGTGCTGGCGGCAGCATAAAGATTACCGTCAATTCAGGTGACTTTCCCGGCGGACGGCGCCATCAGTGGGGGAAATTTCCCTACAGGTGAAACATGCGCCGTCTTGCCCTGACCCTGCCCTTTCTGGCCTTCCTGGTCCCGTCCGCCCACGCCGCCCAGTTGGACGTCACCATCGACGGCGTCACCGACAACGTCCCGGTGCGCGTGCTGTTGCTGGATGCACGGGCCAACCAGAACATGCACGACCATGTGCGCGGCGCCCAGACCGCCCAGGTCAGCGACCATGTGGCCCGCACCCGTTTCCTGGGCCTGCCGGCCGGCGAATACGACGTGGTCGCCTATCATCCCGGATCGCAAGCCTTGAGCGAACATCACGTGCAGGTCGGCCAGGACACCGCCAGCCTGAAGCTGTCTTTGGGGCAATAGCCTTCCCCCCTTTCTTTGTGCTAGGACAGCCCCTTCGCCCACGCGAGGGAGCTTCATGCGCGTTTCCCTGTCCACCACCTTGGTTCTTGGCGGCGCCCGTTCGGGCAAAAGCGCCTATGCGGAAGGCCTGTTGGCCGACAAGCCGGCGCTTTATCTGGCCACCGGTCAGGCTTTCGACGACGAGATGGCCGAACGCATCCGCTTGCATACCGCCCGACGCGGCCCCATGTGGAGCACCATCGAGGAACCGCTGGACCTGGCTGCCGCCTTGGACGCCCATCTTGACCCGACCCGCCCCGTCCTGGTGGATTGCCTGACGCTGTGGATCAGCAACCTGATGCACCACGGCCGCGACGTGGACCATGAAACCGCGATGCTGTGCGAAGTGCTGGAAAGCGCCCGTGGCCACGTGGTGCTGGTGTCCAACGAAGTGGGCATGGGGTTGGTCCCCGAAACCCAGCTGGGTCGCCGGTTCCGCGACCACCAGGGCCGCGTCAACCAGCGCGTCGCCCAGGCCTGCCGCCGGGTGGTGTTCGTCGCCGCCGGGCTTCCCCTTGTCTTGAAGGATCAGACTTGATGCGCAAAGTACCCGCCACCGTCATCACCGGATTCCTGGGCGCCGGCAAGACCACCTTGGTCCGCCACCTGATGGAAAACAACCAGGGCCGGCGCATCGCCCTGATCGTCAACGAATTCGGCGATGTCGGCGTCGACGGCGACCTGCTGGCGTCGTGCGGGGTGGCCGGCTGCCAGGAAGACGACATCATCGAGCTGGCCAATGGCTGCCTGTGCTGCACGGTGGCCGACGAGTTCCTGCCCACCATGCAGGCGCTGCTGGACCGTCCCAACCCGCCCGACCACATCCTGATCGAAACCTCGGGGCTGGCTTTGCCCAAGCCGCTGGTCAAGGCTTTCCACTGGCCGGAAATCCGCACCCGCGTCACCGTCGACGGCGTGCTGGCGGTGGTTGACGGCGCCGCCGTCGCCGCCGGCCGTTTCGCCGACACCCCGGAAATGATGGCCCAGCCCGGCCACGACAACCCGCTGGAAGAAGTGTTCGAGGACCAATTGGCCTGTGCCGACATGGTGCTGCTGAACAAGACCGACCTGCTGGATGGGGGCGCCCTGGATGCCACCCACGCCGAACTGTCGGCCAAGCTGCGCCCCGGCGTGCGGGTCATCCGCACCAGCCGCAGCGCCATCGACCCCATCGTCGCCCTGGGCTTGTCGGCGGCGGCCGAGGACGATCTGGCCCAGCGCCCCAGCCATCACGACACCGAGGACGGCCACGACCACGACGATTTCGAAAGCTTCGCCGTCAGCTTGCCGGAAGTGGCCGACCCGGCGGCGCTGGAAGCCAAGCTGATCACTGTCATCGCTGCGCACGACATCTTGCGTCTGAAGGGCTTTTTGGCGGTGTCGGGCAAGCCGGCCCGTCATGTGGTCCAGGCGGTGGGAACCCGCATTGAACGCTGGTTCGACCGCCCGTGGAAAGGCGACGAGCAACGTCAAAGCCGTCTGGTGGTGATCGGCGAAAAGGGCCTGGACCGCGCCGCCATCGAGACGGCCATCCTGGCCTAAGCCGTCCATGCATCTGCTGGCCGCCCAACCGGGCTCCATCACCGACGGCTCCGAAGCCGTCGATTTGGGGCAAAGTCCCGCCGAGATGGTGCTGCTGTCGGCGGCCGACAGCGAATTGTCGGCCGTCGCCGCCGCCCATGCCCGCCTGGGCCTGCCGGCCAGCCTGCGTCTGGCCAACATCCTGCGTCTGGCCCACCACATGTCGGTGGACCTTTATGTGGATCAGGTGGTCGCCCAGGCCAGACTGGTGGTGATCCGCCTGTTGGGCGGGCTGTCCTATTGGCCGCACGGCGTCGAGCAAATATCCGCCATCTGCCGGGCCAAGGGCATCCGGTTGGCGGTGTTGCCCGGCGACGACAAACCCGATCCGCAATTGATGGCCTATTCCACCCTGCCCGGCCCCGAACTGGACCGGCTGTGGCGTTGGCTGATCCAGGGCGGGCCGACCAACATGGACAGCCTGCTGCATTGGGCCTCGGGCTCCGACGATTGGCTGGAACCGGTGCCGTTGCCCGCTGCCGGTCCCTATCCCGGCCTTGATTGGCAAGACGGCTGGGACCCGGCCAAGCCGTCGGCGGCGGTGGTGTTCTATCGCGCCCAGGTGCTGTCGGGCGACACCGCGCCAGCCGACGCTTTGTTGGCGGCGTTGCGGGCCCAGGGCCTGAACGCCGCCGGCATCTACGTGCAGTCGCTGAAGGACGTGGAATCGGCGGCCATGGTGGAATCGCAGCTCGGCCGCATGGGCGTTGACGTCATCGTCAACGCGACGGGTTTTGCGGTGGCCACCCCCGGACGGGCCGAGGATTCGCCCTTCGCCGCCGCCGATTGTCCGGTGCTGCAGGTGGTATTCTCGGGCGGCACACTGGAAAATTGGCGTGACGGCGTCACCGGCCTGGGTCCCAAGGACATCGCCATGAACGTGGCGTTGCCGGAAGTGGATGGCCGGGTGCTGGCCCGTGCCGTGTCGTTCAAGGCGGCAACCCGCGACCAAGCCACCCAATGCGATTTGGCCCGCCACCAACCGGTCCCCGACCGCATCGATTTCGCCGCCGCCCTGGCCGCCCATTGGGCGCGGCTGCGCCGCAAGACGGTGCAAGACCGCCGGGTGATGGTGGTGTTGGCCAACTACCCCAACCGCGACGGCCGTCTGGGCAACGGTGTCGGCCTGGACACCCCCGCCGGCACCGTGCAGGTGCTGCGGGCGATGAAGGGTGCCGGCTATGGCATCGACACCCTGCCCGCCGATGGCAACCAATTGCTGGACATGCTGCAACAAGGCGCCACCAACGACTGGCGCCAACTGGACCACAGGGTCGAGCGAGAAAGCATCGCCCTGCCCGATTATCTGGCCTTTTTCCATTCCCTGCCCCCATCGATCCAAGATCAGGTGCGGCAACGCTGGGGCGCCCCGGAAGCCGACCCGTTTTTCCGCCCGGGCGAACTGTCTTGCGGCAAGTTCCTGCTGCCCATCCTGGTACTGGGACGGGTGGCGGTGGGCATCCAGCCGGCACGCGGCTACAACATCGACCCGGCGGCGTCGTACCACGACCCCGATCTGGTGCCGCCGCACAATTACCTGGCCTTCCATGCCTGGCTGCGCGAACAGTTCCGCGCCGACGCGGTCATCCACATGGGCAAGCACGGCAATCTGGAATGGCTGCCCGGCAAGTCCTTGGCGCTGTCGGCCCAATGCTTCCCCGAAGCCTGTCTGGGGCCGCTACCCAACCTTTACCCCTTCATCGTCAACGATCCCGGCGAGGGCACCCAGGCCAAGCGCCGGGCCGGGGCCGTCATCATCGACCACCTGACCCCGCCTTTGACCCGGGCCGAAAGCTATGGCCCGCTGGCCGAGCTGGAACGGCTGGTGGACGAATATTATGAAGCGGCCGGGGTGGACCCCCGACGGCTGGCCATCCTGAAAAAGGACATCCTGACGCTGACCGCCACCGCCGGCCTGGATACCGATCTGGGCATCGCGCCGGGCGAGGATGCCGATACCGCCCTGGCCAAACTGGACAACCATCTGTGCGAGTTGAAGGAACTGCAGATCAGGGACGGTCTGCATGTCTTCGGCGTCTCGCCCGATGGCGACCAGCGCATCGACCTGCTGGTGGCCTTGGCACGGCTGGATCGGGGTGCGGGACCCGGGCAGAAATCCCTGTTGCGCGCCCTGGCCGAGGATTTGGCCCTGGGCTTCGACCCGCTGGATTGCGTGCTTGGCGATCCCTGGACCGGCCCGCGCCCCGCCATCCTGGCCCCCGGCCCGGCTTGGCGCACCCAGGGCGACACGGTGGAACGACTGGAAGACATGGCCCGCGCCCTGGTGGCCGGACGGCCGCCCGAACCGGACTGGACCCGCACCAAAGCGGTGCTGGACCATATGAAAGCCACGCTGGTCCCCGCTGTCGACGACTGCGGCCAAGCCGAGATCGCCGGCCTGCTGCGCGGTCTGGACGGCCGCTTCGTCGCCCCCGGCCCGTCCGGCGCCCCCACCCGTGGCCGCCCCGACGTGCTGCCGACGGGCCGCAATTTCTATTCGGTGGACACCCGCGTGGTGCCGACGCCCTCGGCTTGGCTGTTGGGATGGAAATCGGCGCAAATGCTGGTGGAACGCCACCTGCAGGACCATGGCGACTGGCCCAGATCCCTGGCGGTCACCGCCTGGGGCACCAGCAACATGCGCACCGGCGGCGACGACATCGCCCAAGCCCTGGCCCTGCTGGGGGCACGGCCGACCTGGGACGCGGCGTCGCGGCGGGTGACCGGCTTCGAAATCCTGCCCCACACCGTGCTGGACCGCCCGCGTGTGGACGTCACCTTGCGGGTGTCGGGTTTCTTCCGCGACGCCTTCCCCGACCTGATCAACCTGTTCGATTCGGCGGTGCGCGCCGTGGCGGAACTGGACGAAGCGGAAGAGATCAACCCGCTGGCCGCCCGCGTGCGCGCCGACCGCGACCGCCTGGGCGAACGCGCCGCGTCCCGCGTCTTCGGCTCGAAACCCGGTTCCTATGGCGCCGGTCTGCAGGCCTTGATCGACGAAGGCGGCTGGGACAAGCAGGCCGATCTGGCCCAATCCTACATCGCCTGGGGCGGCTGGGCCTATGGCGGCGGCGCCGAAGGCGAAGCGGCCCACGATCTGTTCACCGAACGCCTGTCCCAGGTGGAAGCGGTGATCCAGAACCAGGACAACCGCGAACACGACCTGCTGGATTCCGACGACTACTACCAGTTCGAAGGCGGCATGGCGGCGGCGGTGAAACTGGCCAGCGGTCAGGAACCGACGGTGTACCACCCCGACCATTCCCGCCCGGAAAGCCCACGCATACGAACCCTGTCCGAGGAAATATCACGCGTGGTCCGCGCCCGCGTGGTCAACCCGAAATGGATCGCGGGCGTCATGCGCCACGGCTACAAAGGCGCCTTCGAGATGGCGGCGACGGTGGATTACCTGTTCGCCTTCGCCGCCACCACAAGTGCTGTGAAAAACCACCATTTCGACCTGGTGGCCGACGCCTATCTGGGGGACGACGCCGTCCGCGACTTCATCGCCCGCAACAACCCGGCGGCGTTGAAGGAAATCCAAGCTCGCCTGCAAGAAGCGATCCGCCGGGGCCTGTGGCAGCCGCGCCGCAATTCCATCCATGCTTTGCTGGAAACTGACACATAATCTTAATATTGATTGCCCGTTCACCAAGCTATACCAGCCCTGCCTTAGACCTTTAACGGATGTAGTCCATGCCGGAAGCCCCCGCCCAGAACGTCGCCGCCGATCCCAAGATGTGCGCCAGCGACGTCAAGGTCCATTATGGCGACAAGCTGGCCCTGAAAGGCGTGAGCCTGGATTTCCGCCCCAACGAGGTCACCGCCCTGATCGGCCCTTCGGGTTGCGGCAAGTCCACTTTCCTGCGCTGCCTGAACCGCATGAACGACACCATCGGCGCGGCAACGGTCAGCGGCCAGGTGACCTTGGACGGCGACGAGTTGTACGGACCGAACGCCATTGATCCGGTGCTCTTGCGCATGCGCGTCGGCATGGTCTTCCAAAAGCCCAATCCGTTCCCAAAGTCCATCTATGACAACGTCGCCTTCGGCCCGCGCATCCACGGCCTTTACCGCGACAACGACCATCTTGACCACATCGTGGAAACCGCGCTGGAAAAAGCCGGCCTGTGGCACGAGGTCAAGGACCGTCTGTACGAAAAGGGCACAGGCATTTCCGGCGGCCAGCAGCAGCGTCTGTGCATCGCCCGCGCCATCGCCGTGGCCCCCGAAGTGATCCTGATGGACGAACCGTGCTCGGCCTTGGACCCCATCGCCACCGCCAAGGTGGAAGAACTGATCGACGAATTGCGTGAAAACTTCACCATCATCATCGTCACCCATTCCATGCAGCAGGCGGCCCGCGTTTCGCAGCGCACCGCGTTTTTCCATCTTGGCGATCTGGTGGAAGTGGGCGATACCGAACAAATCTTCACCGCGCCCGCGCAGCAATTGACGCAGGGCTACATCACCGGCCGTTTCGGCTGAACGGAGAGTGACTATGCCCACCATTGGCGACCAGCATATCGTCAAGTCCTACGACGAAGCCCTGAAGCGTCTGCACGACGCCCTGGCCCGCATGGCCGGCTTGACCGAAACGCAGCTTCACAAGGCCATCGAAGCCCTGGAAAAGCGCGATTCAGACTTGGCAAGCCAAGTGATGAACGCCGACCACGAAATCGACGAGGCCGAGCATTTCATCAACGACCAGACGGTCCGCGTGCTGGCGCTCAGGGCGCCGGTGGCCGACGACCTGCGTCAGGTGATCTCGGCCTTGAAGGTGGCCGGCGACATCGAACGCATCGCCGACCATGCCGCCAACGCCGCCAAGCGGTCCTTGGTGCTGAACCAGTTGCCGCCCGTCGCCCCCATGCGGTCGCTGGTGCGCATGGGCAAGCTGGTGGCCGAATTGCTGGGCGAAGTGCTGAACGCCTACCTGACCAACGACGCCGAGCGGGCCTTGGCCGTGCGGTCGCGCGATCAGGAAGTGGACGATCTGTATTCCAGCCTGTTCCGCGAAATCCTGACCTACATGATGGAAGACCCGCGCACCATCACGTCGTGCTCGCACCTGATGTTCATCGCGAAAAACATCGAACGGGTCGGCGACCACGCGACCAACATCGCCGAACAGGCCTATTTCGTCGCCACCGGCCGGTCGCTGAACGACCAGCGGCCCAAGCGTGACACCTCGGCCTTCGAAGGCGTGGTGCAGGACTAATTGGCGCAGGCGGCGTTGCCCAGACGGTCCCACTTGGCGGCCGGCTGGGTGCGGATGGCCTTGGTCAGCTCGATGATGCGGATGTTGAAGATCCGCGCCTGATGCGGCGCCACCACCTTGCACAGATAGGCGGCGTATTGGTTCCAGGTGATGTTCTCGGCCTTGACCAGGACGAACATGTTGCCTTGGTTGTCGGCGCTGACGTCAACCACGCGGGGCTGCCCGCGCACGGCGGCGATGGCGCTGGCCTGGTCGGCCCAGGCGACAGACGGCGCCATCATGGCAAGAAAGCAGGCGAACAGGGCGCGTTTCATGGTCATGTCTCCGTGTTGCGCCCCCATTGAACCCCATCGGCCTTAGCAAAGGGTTACCCGTCCCCCGCACAAGGGGTGCGCCACCCCGGTGGTGCCGGGAAAGGTCAGCGGCAAGCCGCGCAAGGTGCGCACCGCCAGGAAGGCGAAGGCCTGGGCTTCCAGGGCGTCGCCGTTCCAGCCCAATTCGTCGACGTTGATCACGGGGACCGCCAATTCCGCTTCCAGCGACGCCATCAGCACCGGATTGTGCCGCCCGCCGCCGCACACCAGCCAGCGTTTGGCCGGCTGGGGAAAATGCGCCCGCGCCAAGGCGACGGCCCGGGCGGTGAAAGCGGTCAGGGTGGCGGCGCCGTCGGCGGCCCCCATATGGCCCACCAAGGCTTCGGCGTAAGCCCGGAAATCGTCGCGATCCAGGGATTTCGGCGGAAGGGCGGCGAAATAGGGATGATGCGAGAATTGCTTCAGCGTATCCAGGTCGACGCGGCCGGACGCTGCCAGTTCGCCATCCAGGTCCAAGGGGCGGCTGCAATGACGAAAGGCCCAGTCGTCGATCAGGGCGTTGCCGGGGCCGGTGTCGAAGGCCTGCAATGCGCCGTCCGCACCGATCCAGGTGACGTTGCCCACACCGCCGATGTTCAACACCGCCAGCGGCGTTTCCTGGCCTTGGGCCAAAGCCGCGTGGAAAACCGGAACCAGCGGCGCCCCCTGCCCGCCGGCGGCCACGTCGGCAGAGCGGAAATCGTTGACCACGGTGATGCCGGTCAGCTTGGCCAAAGCCGCGCCGTCGCCGATCTGCCAGGTCCGCCTCTGTTCGGGCCGGTGCAGGATGGTGTGACCGTGAAAGCCGATGACGTCCACCACATCCGGGCTGATGCCGGCCCGCTTCAGCAGTTTTTCCACTGTCTGGGCGTGGGCTTCGGTCAGGCGGCGCTCGACTTCGGCGACGGGGCCATTGCCACCCAGAATCGAACGAAGCGCGCCACGCAGGGATTCGTCATAGGGCTGGGTCAGGGCCGGACCGAAGGCCCGCACCGTCTCGCCGTCGGTCTGCAACAGCGCGGCGTCGATTCCATCCAGACTGGTCCCGCTCATCAGTCCCAAAGCCAGCTTGTGCATGGGTATGCGCCTTGCGCCGATTGTTGACTGGCACTGATTGTGCTAAACGGGCAGCCTTCATTCAAGCAACCGATCGACAGAAGAAGCCATGACCACTGCCCGCTCTGAATTTTTGCGTGTCGTCGCCGAACGCGGCTACATGCACCAATGCACCGACCTGGAAGCGCTGGACAAGCGCCTGACCGAAGGTCCGGCGGCGGCCTATATCGGCTTCGACTGCACCGCCGAATCCCTGCATGTGGGCGGGCTGATGCAGATCATGCTGCTGCGCTGGTGGCAGAAGACCGGCAACAAGCCCATCGTGCTGATGGGCGGCGGCACCACCCGCATCGGCGACCCCACCGGCAAGGACGAAGCCCGCAAGATGCTGTCCGACGCCGACATCGCGCGCAACATGGCCGGCATCAAGAAGGTGTTCGCCAAGTACCTGACCTTCGGGGACGGCACCAGCGACGCCATGATGGTCAACAACGCCGACTGGCTGGACCAGTTGAACTACATCGCCTTCCTGCGCGATTACGGCAAGCATTTCACCATCAACCGCATGATGACCTTCGATTCGGTGAAACTGCGCCTGGAACGTGAGCAACCGCTGACCTTCCTGGAATTCAACTACATGATCCTGCAGGGCTACGACTTCGCCGAGCTGTGGAACCGCCATAAGTGCGTGCTGCAGATGGGCGGGTCCGACCAGTGGGGCAACATCGTCAACGGCGTCGAACTGGGCCGCCGCGTCCATCAGGCCGAGCTTTACGGCCTGACCAGCCCGCTTTTGACCACCAGCTCGGGCGCCAAGATGGGCAAGACCGTGGGGGGCGCGGTGTGGCTGAACGCCGACATGCTGAGCAGTTGGGAATTCTGGCAGTACTGGCGCAACACCGAGGACGCCGACGTCGGCCGCTTCCTGAAGCTGTACACCGAGCTGCCGCTGGCCGAGATCGCCAAGCTGGAAGCCCTGCAAGGCGCCGAGATCAACGAGGCCAAGAAGATCCTGGCCCACGAGGTCACCAAGCTGTGCCATGGCGAGGCTGCCGCCCTGGAAGCCGCCGAAACCGCCCGCAAGACCTTCGAACAAGGCGGCCTGTCCGACAACCTGCCCACCGTCACCTTGCCGGCGGGCGACCTGGCCGCCGGCATGCCGGCCTTCGCCTTGTTCGTGCGCGCCGGTCTGGCGGCCTCCAACGGCGAGGCGCGGCGCCTGCTGCAGCAAGGCGGCGGCCGCGTCAATGACGCCCAGGTCACCGACCCGGCGCAAGCCATCGGCAACGACGCCGTCAAGGACGGCGTCATCAAGCTGACGGCGGGCAAAAAGCGACACGTTCTGGTCAAGCCGGAATAAAAGAAAGGCGCCGCAAGGCGCCTTTTTATTGCTTGGGTGCCGGGACCGGCTTTTGCTTTTCCGGCTTGCGCGTCTCGGTCTCGGTGCCGTCGTCGAAGATGTTGAACAGGTTGCGCAGGAAACCCGGGGTCAGCACCGACAGCGGGTTGACCATGACGTCCGGGTCCTGGGTCGGCCCCTTCATGGAATAATTGAAGGCCACCAGACCGCCGCCCTTTTCGCCGCCGGTCACCAACCAGCCCAGCACCGGAATGTTGCCCAGCACCGAATTGATGGCATAGGCCGGGACCACCGTGCCTTCCAGCGCCATACGCTTGGCGTCCAGGTCCAGTTCGCCCTTGGCGGTCAGCCCCAAGGCGGCGCCATAGGCGCGGGCGTCCTTGACCTGCAAAAGACCATCCTTCAGCACGAAGGGGGCGTCCAGGGTGGAAAAGCCGATGCCTTCGTCCTGCAGCAGGTCCAAAATCCCGGACAGCGCCGCCACCGTCAGCAGGCGCGCCAAGGCCGGGGCGTTGACGATGTAGTAATCGGCCACCTTGATGGTGCCGACCAGGGGTTGGCCGTCCTGGTCGTCGTGATAGGCGGCGTCCACTTCCAACTTGCCCGACGTCATATGTTCGTAGCTGTCGAAGGCTTTCAGCGTCGCCCCGGCATCGTCTGACGTCACCTTGACGGATCGGCGGTTGGGCGCGGTCTGGGTCAGGCTGAAATCAAAACTTTTACCGCCGTCCAGCATGCCTTTCAGCGCCATCTGCCGCCAATCGTCGCCATCGCGGCGCAGTTGGGCGTGGGCATTGGTCAGCTTGCCGTTCTTGGACAGCCAGGCGGTCTTGACGTTGCCCTGGATGGTCATGGGCGGCAGGGTCGATTTCTGCCGATGCTTGGCCACCCCCACCAAGGGCGGCGGATCGCCGGGCAAGGGTTCTTCCTCGCCCACCACGGGTTCGGCGTTGAATTGCTCGCCCTTAGCGACGATATCCAGACCGCCTTCGGGGCGCAGGGTCAGGCTGCCTTCCACGTCGGTGCGCCCGCCATAGGACAGCTTGGCGAAATCCACCCGGCGCGGTTTGCCATCGGCAAAGGATACCCGGCCATTGGTCTGCAGGTCGCCCGCAACCACGGAAAAACGCGATATTTCCGCCAGATCGTTCTTGTCCAGGCGCAGCGACACCTCGGCGCCGCCGGTGGTGCCGTCCTTCTTGTGCCAGCCCAGGCCCGGCAGGCGCATGAAAGTGGGGGTCAGGTCCACCTTGGCGTCGATGTCGCCCCGCCCACCGCCATAAAGGGTGGCCACCAACTGCGCCGCCACCGGCCCGGTCATGAAGGGGGCGACGAAGGGCGGGCCTTCCAGGCGCAGGATCTTGCGTTGGGCTTCGCTGATGGCGGGCGCCTTGACTTCATAGCGCGAACGGAACGGCACGCCCTTGGTGGAAAAGTTCTCGCGCCATTTCAGGTCGCCGGCGATGGAGCCCAGAACGATGGGACCGCTGGCGTTCAGCCCCTTGGCGTCCACGTCCAGTTCCAGGTCGGCGCGGTCCAGGTCCAGCCCCATCACCACCTTGGGCAGGAACACGTTCTTGACCGAGGAATGGACCTTCACCTCCAGATCGTCCAGCCGCAGGTTCTTGAGCAGCGGGAACTTCAGCCGCAGCCGGGTGACCCCCTCGCCCGCCGCCGTCGTCGGGTCGATGCCCAAGGCGCTGGCGTAGCGCAGCGGCTTTTGGTCGATCAGCGTCAGCGCGTCCTTGACCGGTCCGGCGATGGTCAGGTCGATGTCGGCGAACTGGTCGACCGCCGACAGCCCCGACAACACGATCAACCCGTCCTTGACGGTCAGGCCGTATACCTCGCCGCCCCGGATCTTGATGCGGAAATCATTGGCGTCGAAGGTGGCCAGAGCCGAGGCGTTCCTGGCCACCGGCATGGGATGCAGGTAATCCACCGTGACGCCGTCGCCCTGCAATTCGCCCGACAGGCTGTCGATGACCAAATCCTCGAAATTACCGGCCGGAGAACGCGCCGACAGGGTCACCCGGGCTTCGCGGGCGACGCCCTTGGACATGTTCTTGACCACCCATTCGCGCGGATTGGGGGCCGCCACCGCCGGCCACAGATTGGGCAATTCGTCGAAGGGGACGTCGCGCAGCGACGCTTCCAGGTTCACGCTGGTGGCGCCGCCCAGACCGTCGGCGACGGCCGACAGCAACAGGTGCGGCCCCCCGAAATCGATGGAAAGCTCATCCAGTTGCGCCCGGGTCAGACCGTCGAAGGCCGAACCGCGCAAGGCGACGCTTTCCACCTTGCGATGCATGTTGACCGGATCGGGCAGATCGAAGAAACCGGCGCCGCCGGCCAGTTCGAACGACAGTTTGTCGATACGCCCGGAAATGTCGCCATCCACCCAGACCTTGCCGGAAAGCGGCAGGTCCAGCGCCTTCAGCGGCGTCACCGCGCCCCCCAGCCGGGCCAGGGTGGCGGGGCGGAAACCGGAAATCTCGGCCTCGGCTTTGATCCTGTCGCCGTCCTTGCCGTATCCGATCGAGGCGTCGGCGATGCCGCTTTCGCCATCCAGGTCGAATTCCAGATGGGCGGTCCCCGTCAACCCGTCGGCGACGCGGCGCAGTTCCACGTCGGCGTCGGTGGCGTGCCAGACGGTGTCCAGCGCCAGGTCGTCCACCACCAGGTCGGCGTCGATGATGGCGGCGCGTTGCAGCGAACGCCCGGGCTTGGTCGGGTCGGGTTCCCCCACCAGGGCGGCCAGCAGCCCCTGGGCCACCACCGAGTTGTCCTGGGCGGGGGGGGACCCGGCCTCGGCTTCCAGCTTGCCGATATCCAGTTGCAGACGGCCGTCATGGCCGCGCACCAGATGCAGACGGGGACGGATCAAGGTGATGGAATTGGGCGCGATCACCCCGTTCAGCAGCGCCTTGCCCGATAGCGACAAAGCCATCTCGGGCACACTGGCGATGGGGCGGGCGGATTCGCCCAGGTAAGCCGACACCCCCATGGCCCGCAATTCCAAAGTCCGCTTTTCCGCCCCCAGGGCCAGGGCGGTGCCATCCAGGCGCACGGATATGCTGCCATCAGGTGCGGTCAGCGCCTCTTGGATGTAAGGTGTCAGGAAATCAAGGGCGATGGGGCCGGTGGACAAACGCCACAGCAACACCGGCAAAAGCACCAGAAGTCCGACGAAAAGAGCCCCCAGAAGCTGGAACAAGCCTCTGACCGCACCATGCACCACTAGGACGCGCCCTCCATCATCGACTTGACCCATCGCGCGGGTTTGACCAGTGTGAAGCAATCACAACATCTGGGAATGCACAAGGTGAACTTTCCACTAAATGAACGTGTTTTGCCCAAAATCGGCGACATGGCCTTGCAGGCTCGGGGTTTCGAACGCTGGGCCGAGATCGCCGACGGCCTGGACGACCCGGAACTGGCAACGTTCATGCGCGGAATTTCCGGCGATTTGATGGCGGAAAAAGTGCTGTCGGCGATTTTCGGCAACTCGCCGTTCCTGACCCAGCTGTGCCTGTTCGACCCCGCCTTCGTCCGCCGCCTGCTGACCGACGGCCCCGACGCCACTTTCCCCGCCGTCCTGGCCGAGCTTGAGGCCGAGACCGCGCCCCAGACCGACATGGCGGAATTGATGAAGTCGCTGCGCCTGGCCAAGCGCCGGGTGGCGCTGTTGGCGGCCATGGCCGACATCACCGGGGCCTGGCCGCTGGAAAACGTCACCGGGGCGCTGGCCGACTTTGCCGAAGCCGCCACCCGCCAGGCGCTTCGTTTCCTGCTGCGCCGCGAAGCGGCCAAGGGCGACCTGGTCCTGCCCCACCCCGAAGACCCGGAAAAAGGGTCCGGGGTACTGATCCTGGGCATGGGCAAGTTCGGCGCCCGCGAGCTGAATTATTCGTCCGACATCGACATCATCGTCTTCTACGACCACGAGAAGATGGAATATCGCGGCCGCAAGACCTTGGGCGAATGCATGATCGCGGCCACCAAGGATCTGGTGAAGATCTTGGACGAACGCACCGCCCAGGGTTACGTGTTCCGCACCGACCTGCGCCTGCGCCCGGACCCCGGCTCGACCCCGGTGGCCATTTCCCTGGCCGCCGCCGAAATCTATTACGAAGGCTTCGGCCAGAACTGGGAACGGGCCGCCATGATCAAGGCCCGACAGGTGGCCGGCGACGCCGAGACCGGGGCCTATTTCCTGAAGTTCCTGAAGCCCTTCATCTGGCGCAAGTCGCTGGATTTCGCCGCCATCCAGGACATCCATTCCATCAAGCGCCAGATCAACGCCCACAAGGGTGGGCGTTCCATCGCCGTGGCCGGCCACAACGTCAAGCTGGGGCGCGGCGGCATCCGCGAGATCGAGTTCTTCGCCCAGACCCAGCAACTGATCTGGGGCGGCCGCGTCCCCGAGGTGCGCTGCTGCCGCACCCTGGACGCCATCCGCGCTTTGGCCGCCATGGGCCAGGTCGAGGAAAAGGCGGTCGAGGAACTGGACGAAGCCTATCGCTTCCTCAGGCAGTTGGAACACCGCCTGCAGATGGTGGACGACAAGCAGACCCAGACCTTGCCCGACAATCCCCAGCGTCTGGCCGAGATCGCCGCCTTTTCCGGCTTCCAGTCGGTGGACGACTTCGCGGCGGCGCTGGTCAAGCGGCTGCAAACCGTCGAAGGCCATTACGCCCGCCTGTTCGAGGATTCGCCCAGTCTGGCCAGCAGCGGCAATTTGGTGTTCACCGGCGGCGAGAACGACCCGGAAACCGTCGCCACCATCGCCGCCATGGGCTTTGCCGGGGCCGACACCGTCTGCGCCACCATCCGCGGCTGGCATCACGGCCGTATCCGCGCCACCCGATCGACGCGGGCGCGCGAATTGCTGACCGAGCTGACGCCGTCGCTGTTGCAGGCCTTGGCCGCCACCTCGAACCCCGACGACGCCTTCTTGCGCCTGGACGAATTCCTGTCGCGCCTGCCCGCCGGGGTTCCGGTGTTCTCGCTGTTCTATTCCAACCCGTCCTTGTTGGAACTGGTGGCCGAGTTGATGGGCAACGCCCCCAAGCTGGCCGAGCATCTGGCCCGCCACACCACCCAATTGGACGCGGTGGTGGCGCCTAGCTTCTTCGAGCCGCCCCTGCCCGCCGACAAGTTGGTGGAAGACCTGGACAAGGCCCTGAACGAAGCCGGCGACATCCAGGAAGTCCTGGATGTCAGCCGCCGCTGGGCCGCCGACCACAAGTTCCAGGTGGGCGTGCAGACGTTGCGCAACATGCTGGAGGCCGACCGGGCGGCGCGGGCCTTTTCCGACATCGCCGACGCGGTCTTGACCAGCCTTTGCCCCAAGGTGGAAGACGAACTGGCCCGCGCCAACGGCCGGGTCGAGGGCGGCCAATGGGTGATCCTGGCCATGGGCAAGATGGGCGGCCACGAGATGACCGCTACCTCGGACATGGACCTGATCCTGATCTATGACTGCCCCGACCCGGCAACCGAATCGGTGGGCGGACGCCCCATGGCGGCGTCGGCGTGGTTCGCCCGCCTGACCCAGCGCATCGTCAACGCGCTGACCGCCAAGACCGCCGAAGGCACGCTTTACGAAGTGGACATGCGGCTGCGCCCGTCGGGTAATTCAGGGCCCATCGCCACCTCGCTGGTGTCGTTCGACCGCTATCAGCAGGAATCGGCCTGGACCTGGGAACACATGGCGCTGACCCGCGCCCGCGTGGTCTGCGGCAGCCCGGAATTGGCGGCCAAGGTCAGCGCCATCATCCATCGCACCCTGACCGCGCCCCGCGACACCGACACCCTGGTCGCCGACGTGGCCGACATGCGCGAACGAATGGCCCGCGAACACAAGGCCGCCAACAGGTGGGAGGTCAAGCACCTGCGCGGCGGGCTGGTGGATATCGAGTTCACCGCCCAGTGGCTGCAACTGCACCACGGCGCCGGGCATCCCGATATCCTGGCCTGCAATACCCGCGACGTGCTGGAACGGGCCTGCGCCGCCGGATTGATCAGCCGGGGCGACCACGATTCCCTGGTCGAGGCCTGGCGCCTGTGGTCGGCGGTGCAACTGGTGCTGCGCCAGACCCTGGCCGGCGCCTTTGACGAGGCCACGGCGCCACAGGGCCTGAAGGAAGTCATGGCGCGGGCCACCGGACTGATCGACTTCAAGACCCTGGTCGATCGCATGGACGATTGCGCGAAAGCCGCCCACGAGGTGTTCGAGCGCCTGGTCGGAACCCCTGGCAAGGCGGCGCGGGAACGCATGGGGGAAAGCGATAAAAACGTAACTTGATTGTTGCAGTGCAGCTTATACAAATCTTCCGGGGCATCCGCCCCAACCGCCAGTGATGAAGGACCAAGCCATGAGCGTGACCATCGGGCAGCCCGCCCCCGACTTCTCGATCGATACCGACGAAGGCCCGCGTTCCCTGGCTGATTACAAGGGCAAGCGTCTGGTGCTGTATTTCTATCCCAAGGACGACACGCCGGGCTGCACCACCGAGGCCCAGCAATTCCGCGACGAATATCTGCGCTTCACCGTCAACAAGGCGGAAATCCTGGGCGTGTCCAAGGATGGCGTCGCCAGCCACACCAAGTTCCGCGCCAAGCACAACCTCCCCTTCCCGCTGGTCACCGACCCGGAAGGCAGCCTGTGCCAGCTTTACGGGGTGTGGAAGGAAAAGAACCTGTACGGCAAGAAAAGCATGGGCATCGAACGGTCCACCTTCCTGATCGACGAAAACGGCGTGGTCCGCGCCATCTGGCGCAAGGTCAAGGTGGCCAACCACGTGCATGAAGTCTTGGGCGCCCTGCACGAGCTGTAATGGTTTGAATGGTCAAAATGGGCCGTCTCTGTTAAATCGACGGCCCATGAACACCCTCAGCGCAGCCGCCGTCGCGGCCCTGTCCGCCGCCGATCCCGCCGAAAAATGCCGCCTGACCCGCGACATCGCCGCCCGTTGGAAGAATGGCGATGTCGAAAGCGTCGGCACCTGCCCGCCGCCCGACCGGCCGGCACGGCCCCAGCGCCCGCAATTGCTGCCGCCGAAAGAGATGCCCAAGCGCGCCTACAAGGGCGACCGGGGCCGCATCGGCCTGTTGCACGCCCTGGCCCATATCGAGCTGAACGCCATCGACCTGGCCTGGGACATCGTCGCCCGCTTCACCGGCGAAGACATGCCGAAAGGCTTTTACGACGACTGGATTCAGGTGGCGGTGGACGAAGCCTTGCATTTCGAGATGCTGGAAGACCTGCTGGCCAGCTTGGGCGCCGCCTATGGCGACCTGCCGGCCCATGACGGGCTGTGGCAAGCCGCCGAAAAGACCGCCGACGATCTGGCCGCCCGGCTGGTGGTGGTGCCGATGACCCTGGAAGCCCGCGGCCTGGACACCACGCCGGCGACAATGGACCGCCTGGCCCGCAACGGCGACACCCTGACGCCCCCGGCCTTGGAGGTGATCTACAAGGACGAGATCACCCACGTCGCCGCCGGCGTGCGCTGGTTCAAGCATCTGGCGCAAAAGCGCGGCTGGGATGGCAAAACCGAATATCAGCGGCTGATGGCCGAACGTTTCCCCGGCGGCCTGAAGGCGCCGTTCAACCATGCGGCCCGGGCGCAAGCGGACTTCGACCAGGATTGGTACGAAGAACTGGCGAAGCGGGATTAATCCTTCTTTTCCGCCAACGGCTTCGGCGCCCAGCCGGTGACCGCCACCGCCTTGCCCGACTGGCTGCGCATCAGGCGCGGCTTGACCACCTTGGCGGTTTCGGCGGCCACCGCGCTGCCTGGGTTGCCCTTGGCGGCGTCGGCATAGAACTTGACCATGGCCACCAGGGGGATTTCCTCGTTCAGGCCCTTTTGCATGGCGGCTTGCACCGCCGGATGCTCGTTCAGCTTCCGCGTCAGGGCATCGGCGGAATAGCCGCCATAACGCCGCCAGATGCCGTCCAGGAACGACGCCACCTGATCGGGCAGCGGATTGGGGTCCAACATGGGCGGCCGCCCATAGGCCAGTGCATGGAACACCGTCGGCTCGATGGGACCGAAGCTGTCGGTGACGAAGGTCGCCGGCATCAGCTTGCGCCCCGGATAGGCCACCGAGAAATAGGCCTGGGCCAGAAAGATCAGCCGGTGCAGCTTTTGCGGCTGGATATACTCGTTTTCGTTCAACGCCTTATCGCTGAACCACAACACCACGTCGAAACAGGATTTGACCGCGAACGGCATGAATGTCTCCTTTGACCCGAACTGATCATACAATCAGGCTTTGGCGGTGGCAAAGTGCGCAGGCTTGGTTACAATCATGCCAAACAGGGAAAGGGTGGGCGATGCAATTCGGGGAAGTGCGGATCGACGAGGCCGAAGGCTTGATCCTGGCCCATTCCCTGCGCCTGCCGACCCAGATGCTGAAGAAGGGCCGGGTGCTGTCGGCCACCGACGTCGCGCTGTTGAAGCAGGCCGGCATGAACTTCGTCACCGGGGCGCGACTGGAAGACGGCGACCTGGACGAAAACCAGGCGGCGCAAGCCGTCGCCAACGCTTTGGCCGGCCCCGGCGTGCAAAGCAACGGCGCCTTCGCCGGACGCTGCAACCTGTTCGCCACCCAGGGCGGCGTGGTGGTCATCGACCGCGACCGCCTGGACCGCCTGAACCTGGTGGACGAAGCGGTGACGGTGGCCACCGTGCCCCCCTATGTCATCGCCCGGCCGCGTCAGATGATCGCCACCATCAAGATCATCCCCTTCGGGGTCAGCCGGCATACGGTGGACGCCTGCGCCGCCTATGCCTCGACCGGTGGGTCGCTGGTCAGCGTGCAGCCCATCAAGCCCATCAAGGCGGCGCTGATCCTGACCACCTTGCCCGGCATCCGCGACAAGACCCTGACCGCCGCCGCGTCCGTCACCCGCGCCCGGGTCGAAGCCCTGGGCGGCGAAATCACCGCCGAGCATCGCTGCCCCCACGACATCGGATCGCTGGAACGCTGCCTGACCAAGGCGCTGGCCGGCGACGTCACCCTGGTGCTGATCATCGGCGCCTCGGCCACCGTCGACCGTCGCGACGTCGCCCCCAGCGCCCTGGAAAAGGCCGGCGGCACCATCGACCATTTCGGCATGCCGGTGGACCCGGGCAACCTGTTGTTGCTGGGCCATGTGGGCCATGTTGCGGTTGTCACCCTGCCGGGCTGCGCCCGTTCGCCCAAGCCCAACGGCCTGGATTGGGTGCTGGCCCGTCTGGCCGCCGACGTCCCCGTCAAGCCCAAGGACATCATGCGCATGGGGGCCGGCGGGTTGCTGAAGGATCTGGGCGGTCATGCCTCGGGCGCCGCCTGGCCGGCCATCACCACCCCCAACGATCTGCCCCACGCCGCCGCCATCGTGCTGGCCGGCGACGGCGACGGCGCCCAGGCGGTGGAAACCGCCCTGGCGGCCGGTCTGGAACCCCTGGTGGTGGTGGCGTCCAGCGCCAGCGACGCCGCCGAGGAAAACCTGCCGCCCTGCGACATCCGTCTGCTGCGGGAAGACGACAATCCCTTCGCCGCCGGTCTGGCGGCACTGCCCGACGACGTGGACGCCGCCCTGGTCTTCGCCGAAGGCGCCACCATCTCGGTGACCGACGTGGGACACATGCTGAAGGCGCTGGACCCGGAAGAAGGCCGGGCCATCATCACCACCGGCGATTCCTGCCTGATCCATTCCAGCCATTTCGGCGCCACATCCTTGGCCCATCTGCTGATCGACCACGCCGAACAGGTTCTGGACCTGCCTATTTCCGCCAGCCCCTAAGCCGATCCGCCGCTTTCACCATGTCCTCGGCCGAACCGGCAAAGGAAAAGCGCATGGTGTGGGCGCCGGCCAGCGGGTCGAAATCGACGCCCGGCGTGGTCGCCACCCCGGTTTCAGCCAGCATGCGGCGACAGAAATCGGCGCTGTCGTTGGTCAGCTCGGCGATGTCGGCATACAGATAGAAAGCGCCGTCCGACGGCGCCAGTTTGCGAAACCCCGCTTTCGGCAACTCGTTCAGCAAGATGTCGCGGTTCCTGGCATAGCCCGCCACCCGGGCGTCCAATTCTTCATAGGAATCGAACACCGCCGCCGCCGCCAATTGGCTGAGCGTCGGGGCCGAGATGAACAGGTTCTGCTGCAGGCATTCCACCGAACGCAGCAGATCGTCAGGAAGCACCAGCCAACCCAGGCGCCAGCCGGTCATGGCGTAATATTTCGAGAACGAGTTGACGATCACCCCATGGTCGGCCTGCCCCAAGGCGGTAGCCGCCGGGGCGCCATAGGTGATGCCGTGATATATTTCATCCGAGATCAGGCGCACACCGTTGGTTTCACACCACGCCGACAACGCCGCCACCTCGACTTGGTTCAGCATCGACCCGGTGGGATTGGACGGCGACGCCACCACCACCCCATCCAGCCGGCCTTCGACCTTTTGCAGCACCTCGACCGTCAACTGATAACGCGACTGGGGCCCCACCGGCACCAGCACGCATTCGACGCCCAAGGCGGTCAGGATGTTGCGATAGGCAGGATAACCGGGTGCGGCCACCGCCACCCGGTCGCCGGGTTCGAAAGCGGCCACGAAGGCCAACAGGAAGCCCGCCGACGAACCGGTGGTCACCGCGATACGCGCCGGATCGACGGACACACCATAGGCATGGCGATAATGGCCGGCGATCTTTTCACGCAAAATGGGCAGGCCGAACGCCTCGGTATAGCCGATGGGATCGCAGTCCAAGGCCGCCCTGGCCGCCGCCAGCACCCGCGACGGCGCCTGGCCCGAAGGCTGGCCCACCTCCAGGTGCACCACGTCGCCGCCTTGGGCGGCGCGTTCGTTGGCGGCCCGCATGACATCCATGACGATGAAGGGCGATATGGCGCCCCGCGCCGCGACCTTGAACGCCATCACGTCAATCCCTGCCCACCACCACGGCCATGCCGTTGCCGCGTGGGTCGGCGGCGACCTGGCAGCGGGTGAATCCGGGATTGCCGGTCCCACACTTCAAGGCGTTGACCCGCGACGGCATGGCCACCGCCTTGACCTGATGGCCGCGCTTGGCCAACAGCGACTCGTCCACCTTGCCTTCCTCGACAAAAGTCATGTCGGGATTGCCGGAATGGTGCACCCGGCCGGCGGCCAGGGCATCCTCCAGCTTGGCCCCGGACAGTTGGGTCTCCAACAGAACCTGGGTCAGGGCGGTGGGCGCGGTGGCGCCGCCGCTGGCGACGGCGGCGAAACGCAGTTCCTGCACATTGGGGTTGACCACCATTACCGGGCCGACGGCCGGCGGGCCGCTGTTCACGCCCGGTGCCGCCGCCATGAAGATGCCGGTGCCGGCCAGCATGCGGCCGGTGCCGAACAGGCCATAGGTGGTGACGTTGCAGGCGACGCCGTTACCCTGGTAATCCAGGATGACGAAGCCCGAGGCCGGCACCGCGTCGGCGGGACGGTCGGCCGAGACCGGTTGATGCTTGGCCGGGTCATAGCCGTCCAGCAGGTTCGATCCGTTCGAGGTATAGAACGCCGTCTTGGCCGATCCGTCGGGATTCATCCACTGACTGCGTTCGGCGAAAGCGCGGGCGGCGGCTTCCGCCAGCAGATGCGGCTTTTCGTCGGCCGAGACCTTTTCCCAGCGGGGTTCCAGAGCGGTCATCATGCGGGCGGCCACCGCCCCGGCCACCGCCGGCGGCTGGGTGAAGTGCATGACCTCGTCACCGTTCTTGACGGTCAAAGCCGGCCCGGCGCTGGGACGCATGTTGATCAGGTCGGCGGTGGTCAGGCTGCCGCCGGCATTTTCCACCGCTTCCACCAAGGCCTTGGCATAGGCGCCGGTATAAAAGTCGCCCGGCGCCCGGCGGATGCGGGCGATGGTGCCGGCCAAATCGTATTGTTCGAAGGTCTGGCCTTCCACCAGCGGCCGGCCATTCGGGAAGAACACCTTGCGCGACACCGGGTCGGCGGCCAGCATGCGCGCGCCGATGGCCAGGTCAGCGGCGAAAGCCCGCGACACCGGGGTCCCCAGACGGGCCAGACGCTCACCTTCGGCCAACAGGCTTTCCCACCTTAATTTGCCATATTTGGCGTGTAGGGAATAAAAACCGCGCACCGCGCCGGGCACCCCGGTGGCCAGACGGTTGCCGGCGGCGGTGCTGGCGGCGCGCGGCAGGAAGTCGATGGCCTCGGTGGTCTTTTGCTTCTTGTCGTGGACCAGACAGACACCGCCGCCGCCCAAGCTGGCAGTTGACGGCTGGGTCACCGCCAAGGTGAAATACAAAGCCACCGCGGCGTCAGCCGCGGAACCGCCGGCGGACAGAACATCGCGGGCGACCAGCACGGCCTGCGGCTCGTCCGCCGCGACCAGGCCGGCAAAGCCTTGGACGTAACCGACACTGCCCACGGCACGGGGATCACCACAAGCGGCCAGCATGGCCAAAAGGGCGGATCCCGTGGCGAGGCGAAGTAAAGACCGACCGACCGGAGTATGGCTTTTGCTCACGCGATTGTTCCTTTTGGCAACCCTGTTTCTGTCCCTTTCCGCCACTGCCGGACAGGCCCAGCAACAGCAGAAACGCAGCTTCATCCGCGACGCGGAGGTGGAAAATACCATTCGCGCCTACTCCGCGCCACTCTTCCAGGCGGCGGGTCTTGATCCCGATTCGGTTCGTCTGCACCTGATCGTCGACAACTCGCTGAACGCCTTCGTCGCCGGTGGGCTGAACATGTTTTTCCACACCGGCCTTTTGATCCGTTCGGAAAGCGCCAATCAGCTGATCGGGGTGATGGCCCACGAAACCGGCCACATCGCCGGCGGCCATCTGGCGCGGCTGCGCGACGCCGCCGGCAATGCCGGCACCGAAGCCCTGGTGGCGACGTTGCTGGGCGCCGCCGTTGGCGTCGCCTCGGGTCGCGGCGACGTGGCCGGGGCCATCGCCATGGGCGGCCAGGAAATCGCCGTGCGCAACCTTTTGACCTACAGCCGTACCGAGGAATCCTCGGCCGACCAGGCGGCGATGAAATACCTGGACGCCACCCATCAGTCGGCCAAGGGATTGCTGCAGTTCTTCGACATCCTGGGCGACCAGGAACTGTTGGTGGTGGCCCGTCAGGACCCCTATGTGCGCACCCACCCGCTGACCCGGGACCGTGTCGCCTTCATCCGCGACTATGTCAGCCGCTCGCCCTATGCCGACGCGCCGACCCGGCCGGAATTCGCCGAAATGCACCGTCGCATGCGGGCCAAGCTGTTCGCCTTCTTGGAACAGCCCAGCCGCACGCTTTTGCGCTACAAGGAAAACGATCCGGCCATCGAGGCCCGCTATGCCCGCGCCATCGCCTATTACCGCAAGCCCGAGATGGACAAGGCCCTGCCCCTGATCGACGGCCTGATCGCCGAACGCCCCAATGACCCCTATTTCCAGGAACTGAAGGGACAGATGCTGTTCGAGAACGGCCGCGGCGCCGAAGCCATCGCGCCTTATCGCCGGTCGGTGGAACTGCTGCCCGACAACGCCTTGCTGAAAATCGGCCTGGCCCAGGCGCTGATCGAACAAGGTGACGACGGCGCGCTTGAAGAAGCGCAGAAGCTGTTGAATCTGGCCACCCACCAAGAACCCCAGAACAGCGCCGGCTGGCGCCTGTCCTCGGTGGCCTATGGCCGGGCCGGCGACGAAGGCATGGCCGCCTATGCCATGGCCGAACAGGCATTGCTGGAAGGCCGCGCCACCGACGCCAACTTCCTGGCCGGCAAGGCCGAACGGCTGCTGCCCAAATCCGGGCCGGTCTGGCTGCGCATCCAGGATATCAAAGAACAAACCAACCAATCCAAACCCGACGAACGCCGCCGCTGACAAAGCCCCCCTTGCCCACAAGCAAGGGTTCGGCCAGAATGCCCCCGCTTTCGTTCCAGGAGATTTTCCACAGATGATCCGCACCACCTTCGTCGCCGCCCTGCTGGCTTCGGCCGCCACGCTGGCCTCCGTTCCCGCCCAGGCTCAGGAAACCTTTGACGCCAAGCAGACCGAGGCCGTGCGCAAGATCGTGCGCGACTACCTGATGGAACATCCCGAAGTGATCGGCGAAGCCATCGAGGCCCTGCGCGAAAAGATGCGCGCCCAGGCCGAAAACGAAGCCAAGAAGGCCATCGAATCGCGTAAGGACGAAATTTTCGCCGACGCCAACGACCCGGTGGCCGGAAACGCCAAGGGCGACGTCGTCATCGTCGAGTTCTTCGATTACAACTGCCCCTATTGCAAGGTGGTGATGGACCCCATGCTGGAAGCCGCCAAGGCCGACGGCAAGGTCAAGGTGGTGTTCAAGGACATGCCCATCCTGTCGGAAGACAGCCTGACCGCCGCCCGCGTCGCCCTGGCCGCCAAGAAGCTGGGCAAGTACGAGGAAGCCCACCGCGCCCTGATGAAGTTCCGCGGCAAGCTGGACGAAAAGACCATCTTCCGTCTGGTGGGCGAAGCCGGCCTGAACGTCGATCAGGTCAAAAAGGAAATGATGGCCCCCGAAATCGAAAAGCAGATCAAGAAGAACATCGAACTGGCCCACGCCCTGGACATCACATCGACCCCGTCCTTCGTGGTCGCCGGCGCCGACGGCAAGGCGGCGCGCACCCTGTCGGGCGCCATCGAAGGCCAGGTGTTCAAGCAGCTGTTCGACATCACCCGCAAGGGCGGCCGCCTGACCGGCGCCAACTGATCGGACCAAGCATTGAAAAAGGCGCCCGGAGCGATCCAGAGCCGTTGGGACTAGGTGTGTTTGAGGAAAGCCCCGTGTCAGGCATAGCGCCGGATATGGGGCTTTTCATTTGCCAAAGATTTTTTCGTCATGGCCGGGCTTGACCCGGCCATCCACGCTGCCGGTTGCAGACACCCAGGGCTAGAAGCATCATAGGGCATGCAGGGCGGCTGGGTTTACATCATGACGAACCGACCAAATGGCACGCTGTATGTCGGTGTGACCAGCGATTTGGCACGCCGAGCCTGGGAACACCGGGAGAGTGCCGCAGATGGCTTCAGCAAACGGTATGGGCTGAAACGTTTGGTTTATGCCGAGCGATACGAGGATATCCGCACCGCCATTCAGCGGGAAAAGAACCTCAAACACTGGCCGAGAGCTTGGAAGGTCAAGCTGATCCTGGCCGACAATCCAAACTGGGACGATCTCTACCAGCGGCTGGCGTAGCCGTGGATGGCCGGGTCAAGCCCGGCCATGACGAAACACACTTAGCCCCAACGGCTCTGAGCGATCCGGGCGCCTTTTTTGTTGGCGAAGCTGTGATCAAACCGCCTGTGGCGCCGGCAGGAAGCCGGCGGTGACGACGGCGCGGACCTTTTCGAAGGCCTTGACCTCGATCTGGCGGATGCGTTCACGGCTGACGCCGAAACGCTCGCCCAGTTCCTCCAGGGTCAGCGGGTTGTCGCGCAGACGGCGCTCGACGAAGATTTCCCGTTCGCGGTCGTTCAGGTGGTCCAGGGCGCCGGCGATCAGCTTGCGACCCTTGGACAATTCTTCGCGCTTGGCCAGACCGGTTTCCTGGTCATCCACCTCGTCAGGCAGCAATTCGATGATTTCGGTGCCGCTTTCGCCCACCGGGGTGTTCAGCGACGAATCGCGCCCGCCCATGCGGCGGTTCATGTTGACCACGTCGTTTTCGGAAACGCCCAATTCGGTGGCGATGGCAGTCACGTCGGCGGGCGCCAGTTCGACCTGATCCATCAGACGCAGCTTGGTCTTCACCTTGCGCAGGTTGAAGAACAGCTTTTTCTGTGCCGCCAGGGTGCCGATCTTGACCAGCGACCAGGAGTTCAGCACGAATTCGTTCAAGGACGCCTTGATCCACCACATGGCATAGGTGGCCAGACGGAAGCCGCGTTCGGGCTCGAACTTCTTCACCGCCCGCATCAGGCCCAGATTGCCTTCGGAAATCAGGTCGGCCATGGGCAGGCCGTAATGGCGGTATCCCATGGCGATCTTGGCCACCAGACGCAAATGGCTGGTGACGAGCTGGTGGGCGGCGTCGGTGTCCTCGTAATCGACCCAGCGCTTGGCAAGCATGTATTCCTGTTCCGGTTCCAGCACCGGAAAGTCGCGGATTTCGCGCATATACTTGATCAAGCCGGTATCGTCGGCGGCGATGGCGGGCACACGGGCTCGCATGGGCGGTCCTCCTTCAGAGCAACTCGTCGGTCCACCTTCAGCGGTCGGACCGTAAAAGCCGGCGACCCCAATTGGGCATCACCAACACGAACATTATGACAACGGCGATGATACAGGTCAATATCTCCGACCTTACAACTGTGTCATCTGACCGGAGCCCGTCATGAGCAAGCCCCGCCTGGTTCTCACCCGCCGCCTTCCCGCCCAGGTCGAGACGGAACTGGCCGAACGTTTCGAGCTTTTGACCAACGCCCCGGACGGCTTGCTGTCCAGCGCCGACATCATCGAACGGGTCCGCGCCCATCGGGCCGACGCCTTGCTGGTGACCCTGACCGAGCGCCTGGACGGCGATTTCTTCGCCGCCCTGCCCGACCACCTGCGGGTGATCTGCACCTATTCGGTGGGCACCAACCATCTGGACATCGACGCCGCCCGCGCCAAGGGGGTGGCCCTGGCCTTCACCCCGGAAGCGGTGACCGAGGCCACCGCCGACGTGGCGTTGCTGCTGTTGCTGGCCGCCTGCCGCCGCGCCCATGAATTCCAGGCTATTTTGCGCCAGGGCCGCTGGGGGGCGTGGAACGCCTGGGACAACCTGGGGTGGGACCCGGGCGGACAGGTCCTGGGGCTGGTGGGCATGGGCCGCATCGGACAGGCGGTGGCGCGGCGCGCCCGGGCCTTTGGCATGCACATCCATTATTTCCAGCGTAATCGCCTGGACGAAGCCCAAGAACAGGGGGCGGTGTACCATGCCAGCCTGGAATCGCTGTTCCGGGCCAGCCGCTTCGTGTCGCTGCACACGCCGACCACGCCGCAGACCAAGGGGTTCATCAATGCCGAAAGCCTGTCCTGGTTGCCCCCGGGCGCCATCTTCATCAACACCGCCCGTGGCGACCAGGTGAACGACGACGCGCTGGTCGCCGCCCTGCGAAACGGCAATCTGGCCGCCGCCGGCCTGGACGTCTTCGCCGGCGAACCCGATTTCGACCGCCGATATCTTGATATTCCCAACGCCTATCTGCTTCCGCATATCGGCACTTCGACCGAACAGACGCGCATCCGCATGGGCCGTGACGCCGCCGCCAACCTGTGCGCATTTTTCGAAAACAGATCAATGCCTTGGCCAATTTGATCGATTGAGAATTTTTTTACCGGATTGGCTCAACCAGGGCGCATCTTCGCTGGAACAAATTGTCACATCTATGATACCTATATCAGAAAGGTCATATACCTTTTGACAACCAAAGCCTGCCGGAAGCCGTCGTGAACGAATACAGCCCCCTCCCCCGCCGCCGCCTGCCCCGGAACGAACGTGAACGCCTGATCGTTGAAGAAGCCATCCGGTTTTTCGCGGAAGTCGGCTTTGAAGGTCAGACCCGCGCGCTGGCGTCGCGCCTGGGCGTCACCCAGCCGTTGTTGTATCGTTACTTCCCCGACAAGGAAGCCTTGATCGACCGGGTCTATTCGGAAGTCTTCGTCGGCGGTTGGGAAAAGGGCTGGAGCCAGCTTTTGGCGGACCGTTCGCGCCCGCTGAAGGATCGTCTGGTCGACCTTTACATCAGCTACACCCAAGCCAATTTCAGCTATGAACGGGTCCGCCTGTTCATGTTCGCCAGCCTGAAGGACCGCGACATCGCCAACCGCTATCTGGGCTTCATCCGCGAAGCCCTGTTCGAACCGCTGGTACAAGAAATCCGCCACGAAGCCCGCCTGAACTGCGAGCGTCCGGTGTCCGAACTGGAAGTGGAATGCGTCGCCGGCCTGCATGGCGCCATCGGCTATGTGGGCATGCGCCGCTGGATTTACGACACCCATTTGCCGGCCGAGATTTCCAAGGTGATCTCCAGCCTGATCACCACCTTCCTGCAGGGCGCCCCTTCGGCCTTCGCCGCCTTGGAATCCACCGACCCCTAGTCTTGTTTCTGCCGAAGCGGAAACATTACACGGCCCGTGCCGGGCGGCTCAAACGCCGCTTGGGATGAGATCGCATGTCCAGGTGAAGATGCTCTTAGGCCACCGCGTGGCGGGTGGCCTCGGCCACCTGCGGCAGGTCCTCGGCCAATTGGCGGCCGTCCTGCGCCTTGCCCCGGCGCAGGGCGTTCTCGATGTCGGCGGCTTTTTCCGCCAAACGCACATAGCCCAGATTGGCGGCGCTGCCCTTGATGGAATGGGCGGCCGACGCCGCCTTGGCGGTGTCGTCCCGGGCCAAGGCCGACAGCACGTCGTTCACCCGTTCCGACAGGGTCGAGATGAAATGGCCGCGAATTTCGTTCAGATAGTCTTCGCCCAAGGCATCCAACAAATCCTCGGTGACGCCGTGATCCACCAGGGGTCGGGACTCGGTCTTGGCCACTGAACGGCGCGGCCCCCAACACCCCAAAATGGTGCCCAAGCGTTGACGGTCCACCGGTTTGGAAAGAAAGTCGTTCATGCCGGCGGCAAGACAGGCGTCGCGGTCGGCTTCCATGGCGTTGGCGGTCATGGCGACGATGGTGATCCCCGACACGTCCCCCGGCAAGGCGCGTATGGCGCGGGCCGCGGTCAACCCGTCCATGTTGGGCATCTGCATGTCCATCAGCACCAGATCGTAATCACCTTGCTGGACCAGGGCCAAAGCCTCGGCCCCGTCATGGGCGACGTCGGCCCGGTGCCCCAGCTTGGTCAACAGCCCCACCGCCACCTGTTGGTTGATGGCGTTGTCCTCGGCCACCAGGATGCGCAGGGATTGGCAATCCCCCTGGGACGGCGGCGGCGGCTCGGCCTTGCCGACGGCCAAAGGTGCCAGGGCGTCGAGCAGGGACGCTTGCCGTAGCGGCGCCTCAAGCATGATGGGGCGCATGGCCAACAAAGTGTCGTCGGCCCGCAGGATGCTGAGCAGGTCATGGCCGCTGATCCCGGGCATGTCGGCCTGGATCAGGCAGGCGGCGAAGCCGGTCCCGTCCTTCGCCCTGTCGCGAGCCCGGGCCAGACCGGCCAGGGCGTCGGCGGCGCAGGTCACCAGCGCCCCCCAACCACCAAGCCATTGGCCCAGCGTGGCGCGCCAGGCTTCGTCGGCCACGACCACCAGAACCTCCAGCCCGATCAAGGGCTTGCCGAAATCGCTGGGCAATTGGGCATCGTCGCAATGGCGCAGCGGAATGCGGAACCAAAACGTGCTGCCCAGGCCGGCCATGCTGTCAAAGCCGATGCTGCCGCCAAAGGCTTCGACGATGCGGCTGCAGATGGCCAGGCCCAGCCCGGTGCCGCCGAACTTGCGGGCGGTCGAGGAATCCGCCTGGGTGAAGCGGTTGAACAATCGCGGCTTGGAATCGTCGGCGATGCCGATGCCGGTGTCGGTGATGCGGAACACCGCCTCGACGCTGTGGTCGTCCAGCGGCAACAATTCGACCGTCACGTCCACCCCACCCTTTTCGGTGAACTTGACGGCGTTGCCCGCCAGGTTCAGCAGCACCTGACGCAGACGGCCGGCATCGCCGACAAAGGCGCGGGCGCCGCCGCCGGACACGCTGAACGAGATGTCGATGCCTTTGTCGCGGGCGCGCGGGGCCAGGATGTCCACCACCCCTTCCACCAAGGGCGTCAGCAGGAACGGCGTTTCCTCGAATTCCAGCTTGCCAGCCTCCATCTTCGAGAAGTCCAAGATGTCGTTGATGATGGTCAGCAGGCTTTCCGCCGACACCCGGATGGTGTTGGTGAAATGGCTTTGTTCCGCACTCAGCGGCGTGTCCAGCAACAGGCTGGTCATGCCGATGATGCCGTTCATCGGGGTCCTGATTTCGTGGCTCATGGTGGCCAGGAAGTCGGACTTGGCCATGTTGGCCCGTTCCGCCGCCTGCTTGGCCTCGATCAGCGCCTGCTCGGTTTCCTTGCGTAGCGTGATGTCACGGAAAGCGTTGACCGAACCGGTCAGCTGACCGTTCTGCACCAGCGGCATGGACGCCACTTCCATGGCGATCATATGGCCGTCGCGATGGCTGAAGAATTCTTCGCCGCTATAGGGCTGGTTGCTGCTGACCGCCTTGAACACCGGACACTGGCTGATCGGCAGATGGTCGTTGACCGCGTGGGAATGGAAAAGTGCGTGGGCCTGATGACCGCGCATTTCGTCCTCGCGGTAGCCCAGCATGGCGCAGGCGGCGGGATTGGCCAGCACGATCAGGCCTTGGTTGTCCATGACGAACAGGCCGTCGGCCATGGTGTCGGTGATGGCCTTCAGGCTGGCCCGCTCGTGTTCCAGCGCCGACGACGAACGCTTGAGCCGTGCGAACAGCACGCAGGCGATCCCCAGCATGACGGTGGCCAGGACCAGCGAAACAAGGAATTCCCGGAAGATGTGCCCGGCCACCGGCGCCGGCGTGTACGAGATGACATAGCCGGCCAGGTGGCCATCCACGTCGTTGACCGCCAGGAACGACACCGCCTGGACCTGGGATCCGCTTTCGGCCTTGATGGTGAAGGTCTCGCCCATGGCCATGCGTTTGCCGACCACCGGCATGGCGGCCAGTTCGGCGTTCAGCGACTGGGCCAGGGGCGACAGCGGCGGCGGAGAATCGGCCAGACGGACGCCCGGATCCTCCACCAGGAAGTCGGGGCTGATGTCGGACGGCGCGTACAGGTTGGACTGGCTGGCGAACAGCACCTTCTCGACCACCTCGCGGCGGATGACGAAGGCGTATTCACGGCTGGAATCCAGTTCCGCCATGGCCGAGCGGATGGCCTTGAAGGTCAGGCTGGTCTCGACGCTGCCGATATGCTTTTCGCCGTGTTCGATGGGATGGACGAAACGAAACCCCGAAGCGACGCGCCCGGCTTCGAAACCTTGGGTGGCCCGCCGTTCCTGGTTGGCGATGCGCACCGAAGGGCGGATATCGAACAAGGGATCGCCGAAGCGGTCGGGCTGGTGAAAGCGCAGAAAAGACGTGCCGTCGGGCAGATGAAAATGCAATTGCCGCAAATTGCGTTGCTGCAGTTCCCGGTAAAGCGGGTACAGCATGCGGTACAGCCGGCCGCGCAGCAGCGCCTTTTCCGCATCGTCGGCTTGGCTGGCGCGTTCCATGATCTCGACCACTTCGGGCTTGTCCATCAGGTCGAAATAGGACAATTCCATGGCCAGCCGATACATCTGCAGGCTGGACCGATAGGCGGTTTCCAAAACCGCGGTGAAATGGTCGAAATATTGCTGTTCCTTGTCGTGCCGCACCGTGTTCAGGAACAGCACCACCAGGGCTTCCAACGCCAGGAAGACGACCAGAATTCGGCGCATTTCCAGCCCCTTTACCGCCCGAATCCCAACCTAGAAATTGCCCGTTTCGGGGATGTTCGCTTGCCGGCGCAGACGACGCAGGCCGTCATAGTCGCCGTCGAAGGCCGCGACCGCACCAAAGCGGATGTTGTCGCCCCAGCCCTTGATGGTGTCGCCCTCGGCAGCCACCAGGGCGTCGCGCAGTTGGTCCATGCGTTCCTTGGATACGGTCTTGGCGTTGGCCACCAGGGCGAAACCCGGCAACGGTCCCGATTCGGCGATCACCGCCAGTCCCATATGGGCATATTTCCGGCCGATGGCGGTCTTCAGGCCGCCCAGTTCGAACTCGCCACGGGTCACCGCCAGCGCCACTTCGTCGTGTTTGTCCAAGTAACGGTACAGGTTGTCGTCCAGCCTCGACCCGGCCTGGCGCAGCAAGCCGTCGGTGGACAGGAAGCCGCAGGTGGACAAAGGCTGGGTCAACGCCACCTTGTGCTTTTTCAGCCGCGACAGATCGGGCTTGGCGTCGGCGGGGGCGACGATGGCGCAGGTATAGGTGGCAGAACCCGACTTTTCCTTGAAATGGACCAAGGGCGTCGCCTGGGCCACCCGATCGCGCAAGGTCAGATAGGGCAACGGCCCCAAATAGGCCAGATCCAGCTTGCCGTCGGCGAATTTCTGCAAGATTTCGGCGTAGTCCGACGAATAATCGATGCGGATGTCGATTCCCGTCGTCTTTTCCAGATGAGCCAGCATGGGCTTGACCTGCTTGACCACGGTTTCCGGACTTTCCATGGGCAAGGGCGCAAAGGTCAGGCTTTCCGCCCGTGCCGAACCGCAAACGACAGCCGCCACCAGGGCCATCACCAGCCCACGCCCCGCATACATCATGTCCCATCACCCCGAAACGCTTACACGACTTTGCATATATCGCTTAAGCGTTAACAAGGTTTGCGTCCGAATTGAACCGACCATAAACAATGAGCCGGGTGACTTCCGGACAAAACAAAACCCGCCATCCGAAGATGGCGGGTTGTCCGGGTGAACCGTGTCCGGCCGCGCCGATTACAGCGGCGACAGCCCCAGGCGGCCGAACAGGCTTTTGTCGGTGCCGGGCGCCGCGTTCTTGGCGGTCAGCAGCTTGTGGCCGCAGAAGATGGAATTGGCCCCGGCCATGAAGCAAAGCGCCTGCATTTCCTCGCTCATGCCCTCGCGGCCGGCCGACAGGCGGACGAAGGACTTGGGCATCATGATGCGGGCGGCGGCGATGGTGCGGATGAAGTCGAAATTGTCCGGCTTCTCGGCGTTTTCCAAAGGCGTGCCGGGAATGGCGATCAGCAGGTTGATGGGCACGCTGTCGGGATGACGTTCCATGTTGGCGAGCGTCATCAGCATCTTGGCGCGGTCCTTGTTGGTCTCGCCCAGGCCGACGATGCCACCCGAACACACGTGCAGGCCGGCATCGCGCACCACGTCCAGGGTGTCCAGACGGTCCTGGAAGGTCCGGGTGGTGATGACTTCCTTATAATGTTCCGGGCTGGTGTCGATGTTGTGGTTGTAATAGTCCAGGCCGGCTTCCTTCAGGCGTTGGGCCTGCCACTTGTCCAACAGGCCGAAGGTGGCGCAGGTTTCCATGCCCAACGCCTTGACGCCTTCGATCATGGCCACCGCCACTTCGAAATCGTCGCCCTTGGGGCCGCGCCAGGCGGCACCCATGCAAAAGCGCGAGGCGCCTTCTTCCTTGGCCTGGCGGGCGGCTTCCACCACCTGTTCCACCGCCATCAGCTTTTCCTTTTCCAAGCCGGTGGCGTAATGGGCCGATTGCGGGCAATAGGTGCAATCCTCGGGGCACGAGCCGGTCTTGATGGAAATCAGCCGCGACACCTGGATCTTGTTGGCGTCGAAATTCGCCCGGTGCACCTGCTGGGCCTGGAACATCAGGTCCATGAACGGCATGGCGAAAAAGGCGCGAACTTCTTCCTCGCTCCAGTCATGGCGAAGGCGGTCGTCCTGGGGCTTGATCTGCGCAGCTGCGTTCACCTTGGCAATCTCCTTATTAACCCTGATGGAAGCGTGGTTTTTCGCCGCTTTCCGGGTGCGCAATGTAGAACCGCGAACACTGGCTTTGCAAGAAAACCGAATAGGCGCTAGAAGGTCGGCCATGCAAAATCTAGACGCCACCCTGTCCCGCGTGCTTGACGACCTGGCCCAAACCGGCCGGAAACGGTCATTGCGCGTCGTCCGCCACCTTCCCGCCGGGCGGTTGGTCAAGGACGGCCGGGAATTGCTGAATTTTTCGTCCAACGACTATCTGGGACTGGCGCAGCATCCGCTGCTGATCGCGCGCGCCGGCGAATGGGCGGAAAAATACGGTGCCGGATCGGCGGCGTCGCGGCTGGTCACCGGCCATACCGAGGCCTTCCAGCGGGTCGAGGAAAAGATCGCCGCCGCCAAGGGGGTGGAAGCGGCCCTGGTCTTCGCCAGCGGCTGGCAACTGAACGCCTCGGTGCTGCCGGCGCTGCTGGACCGCACCGTCTGGGGGGCCGAGCCGCTGGTCTTCGCCGACCGGCTGAACCATGCCAGCCTGATCATGGGCTGCCAATCGGCCGGGGTGAAGCAGAACCGCTTCCGCCACAACGACCTGACCCATCTCAAGGAATTGCTGGACCGCACCGGCCGGGTGGAAGGGCCGCGCTTCATCGTCACCGAATCGGTGTTTTCCATGGACGGCGACGCCCCCGACATCGACCAGCTGGTGGCTTTGGCCGAGGAATGGGACGCTTTTCTGTACCTGGACGAGGCCCACGCCACCGGGGTCTTGGGCACCAATGGGTTCGGCCTGTCGGTGGGCACCCATGTGGATCTGGCCATGGGCACGTTTTCCAAGGCCATGGGCGGCTTCGGCGCCTATGTGGCGGTGTCGCGGCAATTGAAGGATTTCCTGATCAACCGCGCCTCGGGGATGATCTATGCCACGGCGTTGCCGCCGGCGGTGCTGGGCGCCATGGACGCCGCCCTGGACCTGGTGCCCGGCATGGCCGCCGAACGCGCCCGCCTGCAGGACATGGCGGCCCGGCTGCGCGGCCGCCTGAACGATGCCGGGCTGGACACCGGGCGGTCCACCACCCAGATCGTCCCGGTCATCCTGGGCGACGAGGACCGCACCTTGAAGGTGGCGGCCTTCCTTGAGGACAAGGGCTTCCTGGGCATCGCCATCCGCCCCCCCACCGTGCCGGTGGGCGGCAGCCGCATCCGTTTCGCCCTGTCGGCCCAGCACCGTCCCGAAGACGTGGAAAAACTGGCTGATTGTGTCATCGACGCCGTAAGGTCCATTCCATGAAAACGCTGGCCTTCGTCCACGGTTGGGGCTTCGACGCCCATTTCTGGCGCCCGGTTGCCGACCGGTTACCCGATTTCGCCCGTATCTTCGTGGATTTGGGCTTTCGTGCCGAACCCTTGCGCCCCGGCGCCAACAATCCCATCCTGGTCGGCCATTCCATGGGCTTCGCCTGGGCCTTGGCGGCATTCCCCAAGCCGTGGTCGGGCGCCATCGCCGTCAACGGCTTCGCCCGTTTCACCCGCGCCCAGGACTTCATCGCCGGCACGCCGCCGCGCAGCCTGGAACGCATGATCTCGCGCTTCGAGACCCACCCCCAGGACGTGGCCAAGGACTTCCTGACCCGGTGCGGCGTCGCCGACGCGGACGTGGAAAACATCCGCCCCGCCCCCATGGCCGAGGCGCTGAAATGGCTGGCCGAATGCGACGAACGCGCCACCATGGCGCAGTTGAACTGCCCGGTCATGGCCCTGGCCGGCACCCGCGACGCCATCGTCCCCGAAGCCATGAGCCGGGACAGCTTCGCCCCGCAAACCCTGACCCTGGTGGACGGCGCAGGCCACCTGCTGCCCTGGACCCATCCCGAATGGGTGGCGGGTCAGATCCGTAAATTCGCGGCCACCCTGGGATGAACCGCAAACAACAGGTGCGGGCGGCGTTTTCCGCCGCCACCCGCAGTTATGAAGCCGCTGCCCGCGCCCAGGCGATCAGCGCCGGCTTCCTGGCCGATCTGGTCGCCGCCCTGCCCCGTCCCACCGCCCCCAAGGTTTTGGAATTCGGTTGCGGGACCGGTTTGCTGACCCGGCGGCTTCATCCCCGCCTGGACGGCGATTGGCTGGTCAGCGACCTGTCGCCCGAGATGCTGAAAGCCGCAGAAAGCGCCCTGCCCGGTCCGCGATACCGGGTCATGGATGCCGAAAATCCCGATTTGGACGAACGCTTCGACCTGATCGTGTCCAACCTGGCGGCGCAATGGTTCGCCGATCTGCCCGCCGCCGCCACCAAGCTGGTGGGAATGCTCAATCCAGGCGGCCATCTGGTGTTTTCCACCCTGGCTTCCGGCTCGTTCCGCCAATGGCGAGATGCCCATCACTCCCTGGGCCTGGAAAGCGGCGTGCCGGATTTTCCCGACGTCGAAGCTCTGCCCCAGGCCCGCATCGTCGAACAGATTTTCGATCTGGAATACGCCGACGGCCGCGCCTTCGCCGCCGAGCTGAAGCATATCGGCGCCGGGACCCCGGCGCCGGGTCACGTGCCGCTTGGCGTCGGGCAGATGCGCCGGGTATTCCAAGCACTGGGAAGCCCGTGCGCCATGACCTATCATGTGGCTCACCTGATCATTTCCAAGGAGTAAGCCATGCGCGGGGTTTTCGTCACCGGCACCGACACCGGCATCGGCAAGACCCTGGTTTCGGCCTGGCTGACCCATCACTGGCGGGCCGAATACTGGAAGCCCCTCCAGACCGGCGCCACCGAGGATTCGGATTCCGACACCGTCGCCGCCTTGGCGCCCGGTGCCCGCATCCACCCCCCGGCCCATGTGTTCCAGGCACCGCTGTCCCCCCATGCCGCCGCCCGCCTGGAAGGCGCGGCCATCGCCCTGGATGGGTTGAAGCTGCCCGCGACCGATGGCCCCTTGGTGGTGGAAGGCGCCGGCGGCATCCTGGTGCCGCTGAACGACACCGCGCTGACCGTGGACTGGGTGGAAACTCTTGGCCTGCCGGTGCTGGTGGTGGCGCGGTCGGGCCTGGGGACCATCAACCACACGCTGCTGACCCTGGAAGCCCTGAAGCGCCGGCATGTTCCCATTCTGGGGGTGGTGATGAACGGCCCGCCCAATGCCGACAACCGTGCCGCCATCGAACATTTCGGCGGAACCCGCGTGCTGGCGGAAATCCCGCCCTTGCCCGAACCGGTCCGCATGGACACCCTGCCCCCACCCGCTTTTTCCTGCCCCGAGGTCTCCGCATGACCGACAACATCCTGGACCTTGATGCCAAGCATGTCTGGCACCCCTTCACCCAGGCGGCCACCGCCGCGCCGCCGCTGCACGCGGTCAGGGGCAAAGGCGCGGTGATCGAGACCGCCGACGGCAAGGCTTACCTGGATCTGGTGTCGTCGTGGTGGGTCAACCTGCACGGCCACGCCAACCCGGTGATCGCCCGCGCCGTGGCCGAACAGGCCGCCACCCTGGAACAGGCCATCTTCGCCGAGTTCACCCACGAACCCGCCGCCCGTCTGGCGGCACGGGTGTGCGAACAGTTGCCCGACGGATTGGACCGGGTGTTCTATTCCGACGACGGCTCCACCGCCGTGGAAGTGGCCATGAAGATGGCCCGTCAATATTGGGGCAATGTGGGCCAGGACCGCCGGGTCTATGTGGGCTTTGACGGCGGCTATCACGGCGACACCGTGGGCGCCATGTCGCTGGGCCGCACCTCGGGCTATTTCGGCGCCTGGGAAAACTTCATGTTCCCGGTGGAAATCGCCCCCTTCCCCGCCACCTGGATGGGCGACGACACCGTCGCCCTACGGGAATCCCAGGCGCTTGCCGCCTTGGACGCCATCCTGGAGCGCACCAAGGGGCAATTGGCCGCCATCATCATCGAACCCTTGGTGCAAGGCGCTTCCGGCATGCGCATGTGCCGGGTGGAATTCCTGCAGGCGGTGGCGGCACGGGCCAAAGCCGCCGGCACGCTGCTGATCCTGGACGAGGTGATGACCGGCTTCGGCCGCCTGGGCACCCCTTTCGCCTGCGTCAAGGCCGGCATCAATCCCGACATGGTCTGCCTGTCCAAGGGGCTGACCGGCGGCTTTCTGCCCATGGCGATGACGGTGACCAGTGAATCCCTCTATCAGGCGTTCCTGGGCAAGGACGTCACCCGCGCCTTCCTGCACGGCCATTCCTATACCGCCAACCCCTTGGGCTGCGCCGCCGGTCTGGCATCGCTGGACTTGCTGCTGTCGGCGGACTGCCAGGCCCGCATCCAAGCCATCGAGGCGGTCAACACCCTGCGTCTGGCCGAAGCGGCGCAATTGCCGGCGGCGTGCCGCCCGCGTCTGATGGGCACCATCGCCGCCTTCGACCTGGACAATGTGCCACCCGGCACCGCCGCCCAGCTGAAATTGGCGTTGCGCGAACGCGGCTTGCTGATGCGGCCCATGGGCGACGTTTTGTATGTTTTGCCGCCTTATTGCCTGGATGATGTTGCATTGCACAATGCATGGGATATCATCATCGACGAGGTTTCCAAGCTGCAAGGAGACGATCCGTGCTGCGAATCGAGGAAATCGTCGGCGCCATGGATGACGAATTCCGTTATTCCCTAGAAGCGCTGAGCGACGAAAGACTGGCCCAGTTGATGGCGGACAAGGCGGCGTTGCGCCGCCTGCGCCCGGTCGGGGTGTCCACCGCCGAGGCCCAGGCGATGATCGCCGCCATTCAGGACAAGCGGGCCCATCCGCCAGCCAAGCCCGCCGCCAAACCCCGTAAACCCCGCCCCCCGCGCAAACCCAAAGCGGTCCCCCCCGCCGAAGCGCCGCCCTTGGCCGCCGAGCCGGTCCCCCCCTTGGCCCTGCCGATCAGGCCGGAACCGCCCCGCCTGCCGACGCCAATCCCCCAAGGCCCCGCCATCCGCTTGGGGCCGCCCCCGTCTTCTGCCACGACGATCATCTTGGGGCCCCCGGCTCCACCGCCCATCGCGGAACCGACCGCCCCCGAACCGGCGGAAATACGGCGATCCGAGGGACGCCGCCATGCCCTGGTCCTGGCGCTGGTGATCCTGGTGTCGGGCTTTTTCCTGCTCCAATACGGCGGCTGACCCCCATCCTTATGGCATCCGGCGTCAGTCCATGTGCGTAAGCACCACCTATAGATTCATTTAATTTGATTTAAACATCTTTAAGTTGCATCATTCTCATGGATGCCCTGAATGGCACCGCAACAAGAATGGGAGATTTCCATGAGCGTTGGACCCGTTTCCGGCAATGGCATCGCCATTACCCTAAGCCCCGGCAAGACCGTGTTCTGGACCGTCACCGCCCAGGCCGCCTATAACCAGTTCGTCCAGCTGAAGGACGTCAACGGCACCGTCGTCTTCACCGCTACCGGCAGCGGCGGCACCGGCGGCACCCCCAAGCAGATCGGCAACGGCAGCTTCACCGTGCCCAACAACGCCAATTACACCTTGTATATCGGCACCAATAACGGCGCTCAGTGGAGCAGCGTGATCTGGGATGCCGATGCCCTGGTCAGCGGCGGCAGCATCTATTACGAGACCTTCAACTTCATTTCCGAAGATGGCGGCGGCACCGATTACAACGACAGCTGCACCACCTTGAGCTTCTTCAACTCTCTGGGTTGAACCATCGCAGCCGGCGGGCGAAACGCCCGCCGGTACAACTGACAATTCGCATGGCCGCCACCCAAAGTCGGTGTATCTTAAGGCCATGAAAATCCGCAAACCGTCCCGCCTGCTTCCCGCGTTGCTGGCCGCCGTGATTCTGGCCGGTGGCGCGGCCATCCTTTACGAACGCAACGCCGCCCGTCCGGTGGAACTGGTGTCCCCGCACCCAGGTCTGGCCGTCGAGGCCATCTATGCCACCGGCACGGTCGAGCCGCTGAACTGGGCCAAGATCGGCGCGGTGACCACCGGCCGCATCGCCGAAATCCTGGTGGAAGAAGGCGACAGCGTGCGCCTGGGCCAGCAACTGGCCCGCCTGGACGACCGCGAGGCCCGCGCCAAGGTGGCCGAACTGGAAGCCCGCGCCGCCTATTGGCGCGAAGAAATGAAACGTGCCGAGACCTTGGCGGCGCGCGGCATCCGCGCCCCCGAATCGGCGCAAAAGGCCAAAAGCGAATACGATCAGGCCGTCGCCGCCATCAACGCCGCCCGCCAACGTCGGGCCGATTTGCTGGTCACCGCCCCCATGGACGGAGTGGTGCTGCGCAAGGACGGCGAAACCGGCGAGGTGGTGAAGCCGGAAAACACCATTTTCTGGGTGGGCGAAGCGCGCCCCTTGCGGGTCACCGCCGATGTGGACGAAGAAGACATCGCCAAGGTGGCACCCGGCCAAAAGGTGCTGATCAAGGCGGATGCTTTCCCCGACCGTGCCCTGACCGGCCAAGTCGACCAGATCACCCCCAAGGGCGACCCGGTCAACAAGACCTTCCGGGTGCGCGTGGCTTTGCCCGACGACACGCCGCTGATGGTGGGCATGACCGCCGAGATCAACATCATCACCGCCGAAAAGCCGCAAGCACGGCTGATCCCGGCCAGTGCCGTCGGCAAGGACGACGTGCTGGTGGAAAAGGACGGCCGCGCCGAGACCCGTTCCGTCACCATCGGCATCCGTGGCCGTGATCAGGTCGAGATCGTGGACGGTCTGGCCGACGACGAACGGGTGGTGGCGTCGCCGCCCGCCGGACTGAAATCCGGCGACCGCATCAAGGCCAGGTAACCATGGCGACGCCGCTGGGACTGGCCATCGCCGCCCGCCATCTGTCGCACCGCCGCCGCCAGACGGTGACCTCGCTTCTGGGGGTGGCCCTGGGGGTGGCGTTCTTCATCGCCATCGCATCCATGATGCAGGGATTCCAGCAGGATTTCGTCAACCGCATCATCGATTCCTCGCCCCACGTCACCATCAAGGACGAATTCCGCACCCCGCCGCGTCAGCCGGTGGAAAACGTCTATCCCGATGCCGTCATCCAACTGCGCGGCCTGAAACCCCGGGACGAGGTCCGCGGCCTGCGCGGGGCACGCGCCATCATCGCCGCCCTGGAACAATTGCCCGGCCTGAAAGTGGCCCCCACGCTGGCAGGCAACGCGCTGTTGCGTTACGGCCCCAAGGATTCCTCGGTCAACGTCATCGGCATCGTCCCCGACAAGGAACGCCTGGTCACCAAGCTGGAAAAGGACCTGATCGCCGGCAAGTTGGAAGGCCTGTATACCGCCGCCAACGGCATCATCCTGGGCGAAGGCGTGGCCCAGAAAGCCGGCATCGGCATGGATGACCTGGTCACCGTGGTCAGCCCCGAAGGCGTGGTGCTGCGCATGAAGGTGGTGGGCATCTTCAGAAGCGGTCTGACGGTGACCGACAATTTCGACACCTACATGCTGATGAAGAAGGCCCAGGTGCTGCAGAACCGGCCCAACGTCATCAACCGGGTGCGCATCCGCATGGACGACGTGGAACAGGCGCAGCCCCTGGCCCGAAAGATCGAGGCACGCTTCGGCTATCGCACCGAAAGCTGGCAGGAACAGTCGTCCAACGTGCTGGGCATCTTCGTCATCCAGAACGTCATCATGTATTCCACCGTCGGCGCCATCCTGATCGTCGCCTGTTTCGGCATCTTCAACGTCATCTCCACCGTGGTGTTCGAAAAGACCAAGGATATCGGCATCCTGAAATCCATGGGATTCCGCGACGCCGACATCCGCCGCATCTTCGTCTACGAAGGTCTGATGGTGGGCTCCATCGGCGTGGTCATGGGCTGGGCCCTGGGCTTCGGACTGGTCGAATTCATGGGCAGCCTGCATTTCAAGATGGAAGGCTTCGTCCGCGCCGAAGGGCTGGTGCTGTACAAAAGCGCCAAGCATTACGTCATCAGCGGCGCCATGGGGTTGACCGCGTCCACCTTCGCCGCCTGGCTGCCGGCGCGCCGCGCCAGCCGCCTGAAGCCCGTCGACATCGTCCGGGGCGCCGCATGACCCCAGCCATTCCCATCCTGGAAGCGCGGCGGTTGACCCGCGAATTGCCCGGCCCAGTGCCGGTCACCTTGGTGCGCGACATCGACCTGACGGTAGCGGCGGGGGAGTTCGTCGCCATCACCGGCCCGTCGGGATCGGGCAAGTCGTCGCTGCTGTACCTGCTGGGCCTGCTGGACACCCCGTCTTCCGGTGACGTGCTGGTGGACGGCCTGCCCACCGTCGGCATCCCCGACAACCCCTTGGCCGATCTGCGTCTGTCGCGTTTCGGCTTCGTCTTTCAGTTCCATTTCCTGCTGCCGGAATTTTCCGCCCGCGACAACGTGGAAATCCCCATGCGGCGGCTGGGCCTGCTGGGCACTGGGGAAATCCGCGACCGTGCCGAATTCCTGTTGGAAACATTGGGATTGGCCGAACACGCCCACAAATTGCCCGAACAGATGTCGGGCGGCCAACGCCAGCGCGTCGCCGTGGCCCGTGCCTTGGCCAACGACCCCGCCATCATCCTGGCCGACGAACCCACCGGCAACCTGGACACCAAATCGGCGGAAAACGTGTTCTCGCTGTTCCGCCAACTGGCCAGCGACCAGGGCCGCGCCGTGGTGGTGGTCACCCACGACACCGAACTGGCCGCCCGCGCCGACCGCCGCATCCATCTGGTGGATGGCCGCATCGTCCCCTGACGCAATGCAGCAATGCTTCGGTATAGGGTGATTTTCAAAGGATAAGCTGCCATATAGCTCGGGCAACGGACTAAACCGTCCAGACGGTACAGTAAAGACCCGAGACCCATGATCCCGCCGACACGTTCCAATGTGACCAAAGACAAGATCGTCGATGCCGCCATGGCCATCGTGCGCGAACAAGGCGTCGCCAAGCTGACCCTGGACGCGGCGGCCAAGGTGGCGCAGGTGTCGAAAGGTGGCGTGCTGTACCATTTCAAAAGCAAGGACGACCTGATCCGCGCCATGGTGAGCCGCCTGATCGAATCCTGCGACGCACTGCACATGGAACATTACGAACGCGAGCCCGAAGGCCCCTATCGCTGGGCGCGAACGGTGGTCCACACCACCTTCGACCCGCGCGGGCCGTCCGACGACCCGATCAATTCGGCCCTGCTGGCCGCGGTCAGCGTCAACCCCGAACTGCTGGCCCCCATCCACGCCAAGTTCGCCGAATGGATCGAACGGGTCAGAAGCGACAGCCCCGACCCGGCCCGCGCCGCGCTGATCTGCATGGCCATGGACGGCTATATCTTCGAACGCATGTTGAAACTGCCCATTTGCGACCAGGAAGCCTGTGAAAGCATCAAGCAGGCGGCCCTGGATCTGCTGAAATGAACCTGACGGAGCCTTGATCATGAAATTCAAACGCATGGCCATCATGTTGACCGCCAGCGTCGTCGTCTTCGGTGGCGTCCTGGGCTTCGTCCAGTTCAAGCAGATGATGATCAAGCAGTACTTCGCCACCCTGCCCAAGCCGGTGATCCCGGTGACGGTGGAACCGGCCAAGGCCGAACAATGGCGCGACAGCGTCCAGGCGGTGGGCACCTTGGCCGCCGTCAACGGCGTCGATATCAGCGCGTCCAATTCCGGTCTGGTGGTGGACATCAGTTTCCAATCCGGCCAGGCGGTGAAAAAGGGCCAGATGCTGCTGCGTCTGGATTCCGACGTGGAAAAAGCCAGCTTGCGTTCGGCCCAGGCCGAAGCCGACCTGGCCCGCATCTCGGCCAACCGCCAGCGCCAGCTGGTCAAGTCCGACGCCGTCAGCCAGGCGGCGGTGGACAAGGCCGAGGCCGAACTGAAGGTCAAGGAAGCCCAGGTCGCCAGCCTGCGCGCCCAAATCGACAAGAAGCAGGTCCACGCCCCCTTCGACGGGGTTCTGGGGGTGCGCAAGGTCGACCTGGGCCAATTCATCCAGTCGGGGGAAGCCATCGTCAACCTGCAGGACCTGTCGGTGATGCTGGCCGATTTCTCGCTGTCGCAACGTGACCTGGAACTGGCCAGTGTCGGCCGTGCCATCCGCATGACCACCGATTCCTATCCCGGCCGGGTGTTCGAAGGCACCATCGCCGCCATCGAACCGCAGGTGGACGCCAAGACCGGCATGGTGCTGGCCCAGGCTCGCTTCCCCAACGCCGAAGGCAAGCTGCGCCCGGGCATGTTCGCCCGTATCGAAATCCTGCGCGACACCGCCGCCGACGTGGTCACCGTGCCGGTGGAAGCGGTGTCCTACAACCTGCACGGCGACGCCGTCTTCGTCATCGAAGACACGGCTGATGGTCCGCAAGCCGCCCGTCAGGTGGTGCAGCTGGGCGAACGCAAGGACGGCCGTGTCGTCATCCTGAAGGGCCTGGCCGCCGGCGCCAAGGTGGTCACCACCGGCCAGTTGAAGCTGGAACACGGCTCGAAGGTCCAAGTGGCGGGCACCGACCCGCTGAAGCAAGCGGCCAAGGCCGAATAGGAGCGGACGCATGTTCGACATCTTCATCAAGCGCCCGGTCCTGGCCAGCGTCATCAGCCTGCTGATCCTGTTCGTCGGCTTGCGGGCGCTGCTGATGCTGCCGGTGCGGCAATACCCGGAAATGAAGAACACGGTGATCACCGTGACCACCACCTATCCGGGCGCCGACGCCGAGCTGATCCAGGGCTTCATCACCCAGCCCTTGCAAAAGGCGGTGGCGACGTCCGCCGGCCTGGATTACCTGACCTCGTCCTCGGTGCAGGGCGCGTCCACCATCAAGGCCTATGTGCGGCTGAACGAAGACCCCGACGCCGCCATGACCGAGGTGATGAGCAAGGTCAACGAAGTGCGTTCGGTGCTGCCGCGCGGCATCAACGATCCGGTGCTGAAGAAAGAAACCGGCCAGACCTTCGCCTCGGCCTATCTGGCGTTTTCGTCCGACGTGCTCAGCCAGGAACAGATCACCGACTACGTCAACCGGGTGATCCAGCCGAAACTGGCCTCGGTCCCCGGTGTCGCCAACCCGGAAGTGTTCGGCGGCCAGAACTTTTCCATCCGCGTCTGGCTGGACCCGGAAAAGCTGGCGCAGCTGGGCCTGACCGCCGAGGACGTCAACGCCGCGCTGACGTCCAACAACTTCACCTCGGCGGCGGGGTCCACCAAGGGCGCCTATGACGTGGTGACCACCCAGGCCAAGACCGACCTCAACACCATCGCCGATTTCCGCAATCTGGTGGTTAAGAACGACGGCACCCGTCTGGTGCGTCTGTCCGACATCGGCGAAGTGTCCCTGGGCGCCCAGAACGACGAGATGGCGGTGTTCGCGTCGGGCAAGCGCGCCATCTTCGTCGGCGTCTTCACCACGCCTGAAGCCAATCCGCTGACGGTGATCAAGGAAATCCGCGAAAGCGCCCTGCCCGCCATCGAAAGCCAGCTGCCGCCCGGCCTGAAGGCGGAAATCGCCTATGATTCCACCGTGTTCATCCAGGCCGCCATCGACGAGGTGGTGAAAACCATCCTGGAAGCCGCCGTCATCGTGATGATCGTCATCTTCGCCTTCATGGGGTCTGTGCGTTCGGTGGCCATCCCCGTCATCACCGTGCCGCTGTCCTTGATCGGCGTGGCGTTGTTCCTGCTGGCTTTGGGCTTTTCCATCAACCTTTTGACCCTGTTGGCCATGGTGCTGGCCATCGGTCTGGTGGTGGACGACGCCATCGTGGTGGTGGAGAACGTCCATCGCCACATCGAGGAAGGGCTGTCGCCCTTCCAGGCCGCCATTGTCGGAACCCGTGAAATCGCCGGCCCGGTCATTTCCATGACCATCACCCTGGCCGCCGTTTACGCCCCCATCGCCTTCATGGGCGGGCTGACCGGATCGTTGTTCAAGGAATTCGCCCTGGCGCTTGCCGGTTCGGTGATCGTGTCGGGCATCATCGCCCTGACCCTGTCGCCGATGATGTGTTCCTTGATCCTGAAGCACGACGAGGACAAGAAGGGCCTGCCGGCCCGCATCGACGCCATCTTCGACGCGTTGCAGGGCAAGTACCGCCGCGTGCTGGCGGCGTCGCTGGCCGACCGCGCCACCACCCTGACTTTCGCCGGCATCGTCGTCGCCGTGCTGCCCCTGCTGTTCCTGGCGGTGCCCACCGAACTGGCTCCGGAAGAAGACCAGGGCGTGGTGTTCACCGCCTTTTCCGGCCCGGCTTCGGCCAACACCGAATACATGGAACTGTTCGCCAATCAGATCGACAATACGCTGAAGCAGTTCGACGAGGTTCAGGGCCGCTTCCTGATCGCCGGCATCGGTTCCATCAACCAGGGTTTCGGCGGCGCGGTGACCAAGCCGTGGGAAGACCGCAAGGCGTCCACCAAGGAACTGACACCCATGTTCCAGCAAAAGCTGGACGCCATCTCGGGGGTCAAGGCCTCGGTGTTCTCGCCCCCTGCCCTGCCCGGTTCCGATGGTCTGCCGGTGCAGTTCGTCGTCACCTCGACCGCCGATTACCGGGTGCTGAACGATTTGCAGGCGGAAATGATGCGCCGCGCCACGGCGTCGGGCATGTACGCCTTCATCGACAGCGACCTGAAATTCGAAAGCCCGCAGACGGTGGTCGACATCGATCGCGACAAGGCGGCGTCTTACGGCGTCACCATGCAGCAGATCGGCGAATCGCTGGCCACCATGACCGGCGGCAACTACGTCAACCTGGTCAACCTGCAGGGCCGGTCCTATCAGGTCATCCCGCAGGTGCCGCGTGACTTCCGCCTGGACCCGCGCCAGTTGGGCCGTTTCCACGTGCGCACCACCGACGGCGGCGCGGTGCCGCTGTCGTCTCTGGTCACCCTGAAGCAGGCGGTCAAGCCGGTGACGCTGAACCAGTTCAACCAGTTGAACAGCTTCACCATCAGCGCCTTCCCCATGCCCGGCACCACCTTGGGCCAGTCGCTGGCCACCCTGGAAGGCATCGCCAAGGAGGTGCTGCCGCAAGGTGCCACCTATGATTATGCCGGCCAGTCGCGCCAGTACATCCAGGAAGGCAACTCGCTGGCGGTGACCTTCGTCTTCGCCCTGGTCATCATCTTCCTGGTGCTGGCGGCGCAGTTCGAAAGCTTCCGCGATCCCCTGGTCATCATGGTCTCGGTGCCACTGTCGCTGTGCGGGGCGCTGATCCCCTTGGCCATCGGCGTCGCCACCATGAACATCTATACCCAGGTGGGGCTGATCACCCTGATCGGGCTGATCACCAAGCATGGCATCCTGATCTGCGAAGTGGCGCGCGAGCGTCAGGAACAGGAAGGATTGACCCGCATGCAGGCGGTTCAGGTGGCGGCCAGTCTTCGTCTGCGCCCCATCCTGATGACCACGGCGGCCATGGTCACCGGCCTGATCCCGCTGCTGCTGGCCAGCGGCGCGGGTGCGGCCAGCCGCTTCTCCATCGCCGTCGTCATCGTCGCCGGCATGAGCATCGGCACCTTGTTCACCTTGTTCGTGCTGCCGGTGATCTACACCTTCCTGGCCAGTGAACGCGGGCAATCCACCGATCCCCAAACCCACGGCCACGTGGCCGCCGAAGGGGCGGAATAGCAAAAAGGCGGAACCGAAAGGTTCCGCCTTTTTGATTTAATGGGACGTGCCGCTGGAATAGCTGATCTTGTTCCAGACGTTGTATTTGCCGATGGGGGCGTTCATGGGCAGGCGCTTTTCCTCGGCAAAAGTCTTGGCGTCCACCACGATGACGGCACCGTCCTTTTCCGACAGCGACAGCAACAGCTTCGATCCGTCCCGGTTGAATTCCACATGACGGGTCAGCCGTCCCGGCGCCGGACGGATGGTTTTGACGATTTCCAGCGTTCTGGTATCGATGATCTGCATGGCGTCCTTTTCCTTGCCCATGGAGACGTCGACCCAGGCATAGGGGCTGTTTTCATGGCCGCGCATGAAGAAGCCCGGCCCCAGGGTGGGGATGCGCTTGACGGTTTCCCAGGTCTGCATGTCGATGACGCTGACCATGGCTTCCTTCAGATGCGGCGTCGCCATCAACATGCGATCACCCTGCTTGAAGACGATGCCCGACCCCAGATGCGGCATGCCGCCCAGATCAAGGTCGGCCACCTTGCGCTTCAGGTCCAGGTCCACCACCATGCCCTTCTTGCCGTCGCGCGACGCCCCCATCACCCGTTCATAGGCGGGATCGAAGAAGAAATCGTCCAGATAGTCGGGGGTACGGATACGCAAAGCCTGGAACCGGCCGCCGGTGCTCACGCCTTCTTCCAGGCCCGGCTGGCGGGAATGGGCCAAGCCGTTGATCACCGGCCCGGCATCGTCGGCATAGGGGATTTCCCAAATCTCTTCCAGGTCGCGCAGCGCCACCACGAAGGAATGCCGGGGCGGCGCGGTATAGACCGCCGACACCCGGCTGGACTTGCCGTCGCCTTGCACCGGGATCACCTGCATCAGCGACAGGTCACGGGCGTCCAGCGCCACCAAAGTGTGGGGAAGAACATTGCCCACCATCAGGAAGCGGCCGTCATCGGAAACCGCCACGTTGCGGGTGTTGATGCCGACGCGGATTTCCGCCATCAGCTTGCCCGTCCACATGTCCACCTTGGACACCCAGCCATCACGCGACGCGAAATAGACGAAGCGGCCGTCAGGTGAATATTTAGCCCCACCATGCAGGGCGAACCGGCTTTGGAAGCGGTACAGCGGCTTCATGGCATCGCCATCGACGATAGAGACGTGATGGTCGCCGCCTTCCACCACGGTGAACAGGTTCAACGGATCGCCCTTGAACGGCGGCTTGCTCGGCAGGGTGGCGGGGTCGGTGACCCGTAGATGCGACGCCTTGATCTGGTCCGCCCCCCATTCGGGCAAGGCCGGCACCGGGGAATAGACGTATTTGACCAAGGCCTTGATCTGATCGCCGCTCAGTTGGTCCTTGAAGGCCGGCATCTGCGAGGCGTCACGGCCCTCGGCCACCACTTTCTCGGCCTCGGCCGGACGCAGACGGCCCAGGTTTTCCGGCAACAGGGCCGGGCCGATGGCGCCCAGGCGGTCGGCGCCATGACAGGCGGCGCAGGTTTCCGTGTAAAGGCGTTCGACGTTGTCGGCCAAGGCCGGGCCGGCCAGCAGCGCCAGGGCCAGCGGAAGCAGGCGTTTCATGCGACCTCCTTGTCGGTCAGATAGCAGCCGGGATCCTCGCCCCAGCGGTCGCCGCCGGCGCGGTCGGCCCGCACCCGGCTGTTACCGTTGCAGATATCCAAATGCCGGCACCCGCCGCAGCGTCCGGTCAACGCCCGTGGATGCGGGCGCAAGCCCGACAGAACCGGGGATTCGGGGTCGGACCACAGCTGCGAGAACGGAATTTTACGCACGTTGCCCAACCGTTCGTGCCACCACATGGTGTCGGGATGGACCCAGCCCAGGTTGTCGATGTTGGCGACGTTGACACCCGCCGCGTTGCCCCCCCATTGCCGCAGCTTGCCCTGGATGTGGGCCGCCTTGTCGGGCCAGCGCGCCGCCACCCAGGCCAGGAAATAGGGGCCGTCGGCATCGTTGTTGCCGGTGACGCATTCCACCTGCGGATGGGCGTGGGCGAAGTCGAACAACGTGTCCATGGCCCGGCGTGTCATGGCGAAACCAGCGTCTTCCGCCCGGTTGACGTTGCCGCGCCCGGCATAGTTCAGATGCGAGAAATAGAACTTCCCCACCCCTTCGTCGGCGGTCAGTTGCAGGATGTCGGCGAAGTGATGGGCGTTCTCGGCGGTCATGGTGAAGCGCAGGCCCACTTTGACGCCACGGTCCCGGCACAGCCGCAAGCCGTCCAAAGCCGCGTGGAAGGCGCCGGACTTGCCGCGAAAGGCGTCGTTGACGGCGCCGATGCCGTCCAGCGACACGCCGACATAATCGAAACCGGCGGCGGTGATGCGGTCGGCCAAGGGCACGGTGATCAAGGTGCCGTTGGACGACAGCGACACCGACGGGAAGCCCAAATCCTTGGCATAAGCGGCGATGTCAAAGATGTCGGGGCGCAGCAACGGCTCGCCGCCCGACAGGATCAGCGCCGGCACCTTGAAGGCGCGCAAATCGTCCATCACCGTGCGGATTTCGTCGAAACTAAGCTCGCCGGCGAAATCCTTGTCGGCCGAGGTGGAATAGCAATGCTTGCACAACAGGTTGCAGCGGCGGATCAGGTTCCAGATCACCACCGGGCCGGGCGGATTGCGCCGGGGCTGAACCGGACTGGGCGCGTCAAGCTCGCGCAGGAACTGGCTTAGGCGGAACATCCCCGTCCCCTTTCAGACGCAAACCGGTTTTCTTCAGGATGCGGGTTGAATAAAGCACCCGGTGCCCCCGGTTCATCCCCCCCAAAGCCTGGGCCGCACGGGCCACCAAATCGTCGGCGTCGTCCTTGCGACGCGCATGGATCATGGCGAACAGGTTGAACGGCCAGTCGGGCAACAGGCGCGGGCGTTCATAGCAATGGCTGACGAAGCCCAGGGAACACAACGCGGCCCCGGCGGCCGCCACGTCGTGGTCGGCCACGTCCCACACGGTCATGCCGTTCCAGGCATAGCCCAGGGCGTAATGGTTGGGCACCACACCGATGCGACGGATGACGCCGTTTTCCAGCATGACCTGGACCCGGCGACGTAATTCGGCCGCGTCGATCCCCACCTGTTGGGCCACCGCGTCATAGGGCCGTTCCACCAACGGCAAGCCGTCTTGGGTGGCGACGATGATGGCCCGGTCGGTGTCGTCCAGAATATGGGTCATGCCTCGAACTTCAGCCCGATGTGGAACTCGGTGAGCTTGGGCAGATCGTGCGCCACCAGACCGGTGCGGTCCTGGACTTCGGTCAAGACCCGGGCCACCCGTTCGCGGCTTTCGGCGGCGATGACGAACCACATGTTCAGACGGTGGTCGCGCTGGTAATTGTGCGCCACTTCCGGGAAGGAATTGACGATTTCCGCCACTTCGTCGAAGCGGTCGGCCGGCACTTCCATAGCCACCAGGGTGTTGTGGCCGCCGAAACGGTCGGCGTTGTACATGGGGCCGAAGCGCGACAACACGCCCTGTTCCTTCATCACCCGAATGCGGGTGATCAACTGTTCAGCGGTCAGTCCCAAAGCCTTGGCGGCATCGGCGAAAGGCGTCTCGGAAACTGGAAAGCCGCCCTGCAAGGCGTTGACGATGGCGCGGTCCATATCGTCCATGGCCCTACTCCGCCGCATGACGGTGCTGATAGCGCGCCCCGCATTGCTTGAAGCGCTTCAACGAAAACAAGGCCTGACGGGGATAATGGTCGACGCCTTCGCGGATCGCCATGCCAGCGATGGCGGCTTCGACCTCGGCGCGGTCCTTGCCGTGGACCATGGTGAACAGGTTGTACGGCCAGTCGGGCAACCGGCGCGGCCGGCGATAGCACAAAGTCACTTCGTCGCATTGCCCCAGACGCCGCCCCACCGCCGCCACCTGATCGTCGGGCACGTCCCACACCACCATGGCGTTGGCGCGATAGCCCAATTCGTGATGCCGCACGATGACCCCCAGACGGCGGATGACACCGCGGTCGCGCAAGGCGGCCAAAGTGGCGATGACGTCGCTTTCGTTCATCCCCACCACGGTTCCCAACCGGGCATAGGGCGAGGCGCACAAATCCAGCCCGCCGGAAAGCGCGCTGATCAGGGCCAGTTCGCGTTCGCTCACGTCCATTGCAATCCGAATCCCAGATCGATGTGGAAGTCTTCCAGCATGGGCAGGTCCAGAACCTGAAGGCCGGTGCGGCGGGAAATGTCGGCCAGCACCATGTCGATGCCGGCACGGTCGACACAGGCGACCACGAACCACAGGTTCAGGCGGTGCTCGCGCTGGTAATTGTGGTTGACCTCGGGGTAGTCGGTGACCAGCGCCGCCACCCGTTCCAGCCATTCGGGCGGCACCGCCATGGCGGCCAGCGTCGAGGCGCCGGCCACGTTGGGGCGCACCACGGCACCGACCCGGCTGACCGTGCCATGCTGACGCAAGCGGTCCAGGCGGGCGATGACTTCGTCCTCGGCGATGCCCAGTTGGCGGCCGATGGCGGCGAAGGGGCGCGGGTCCAGCGGCAAATCGTGCTGATATTCGTCGAGCAGACGCCGGTCGATCATGTCCATGGTCACAACCCCATGCGATGGGCGCGGGCGGTGAAGAAAATGCCCGACGGCTTGGCGGCCGGCATGTCGGCGACCTGTTCCAGGCTTTGGGTGTCCCAAACGGTGACCCGATCGGAATCGCGCGCCGACATCCAGACGCGTTCACCGCGCGGGGTGAATTCCATGTGCAGGATGGCCAGCCCCGGTTCCAGGGTCTTGATCACCTTCAGGCTGGGCACGTCCACCACCTGGACCAAGGCGTTGTCGGGCAGGGCGAAGTTGACCCACAGGCGCCGCCCACCCGGTTGCAGCATGGCGAAGACCGGCTGGCCGGCAACCGGCACCCGCCCCACTTCGCGCCAGGTGTTCATGTCCACCACCAGCACTTCGTGACGGCCGATGGCGGGCAGGAACGCCAGGTTGCCCGACGCCGCCCAGCCTTCCAGATGCGGCATCTTGTAGACCGGCAAGGGGTCTTGCCCCCGGCCGTAATGGTCCAGGATGCGGCGCACGCCCTGATCGGGGTTCCACAGATCCAGCATGGCGATGCCGTCCTCGCCGAACAGCCCGGCCATGTAATAGCGGCCGTCCTCGGTGACCAGGGCGTCATAGGGCTGCTTGCCGATGCCGTGGAACTTGCGCAGGCCCGGCTTGGCGCGGTCCTTCATGTCCAGCAGCCAGATCTCGCCCGCATCATAAAGCGAAAAGGCGAAGACGTTGCCCGGCGCGTCTTCCAGCCCGACAACCTTGGACGCCTTGCCGTCGGCACCGATGGCGGGGATGTCGGCCACCAGTTCCAAAGTGCCGGTGTCGAACACCTTGACGCCCCCTGGGGTGTAGTTGGCCACCGCCACCAAGGACCCGTCCTGCGAGATGGCGCCGCCGATGGAATTGCCCGACTGCACCACCCGGCCGACGATTTCGGCGCGCAACATGTCCACCTTGGTCAGGCCGCCATCGCGGCCGAAGACGAAGGCGAAGCGCTCGTCGCGGGAATAGACGATGGACGCATGGGACAAATCGCCCAGGCCGTCGATCGACGCCAAGGCGGTGGAATGGGTGGATTCCACCAGCTTCAGGCGCCCGTCGGCGCGCTCCACCACCAGACCCAAATCGCCGGTGGCCCGCAGGTTGGGGGCGCAGGCCCCCAGGCCCAGCAGAAGTGCGGCGCAAAGCAGTCGTTTCATGGTTTTTCCCCTTTCAGGCGACGCACCAGCCAGCGGGCGTCGGCTTCCGAAAGCATCATCTTCCACGGCGGCATGGGAGTTCCCGGCCGGCCTTCCAAAATGGTGTAAAGCAGGGTGTCGTCATCCTGGGCCCGCATGGCGTCCAGGGTCAGGGGCGAGCCCAAGCCGCCCTTCAAGGTCATGCCATGGCACGATCCGCAATCCTGGTTCAGCAACGAATCCAACTGCAGCTTTCGCGCCGCGTCGGGTTCCGACGCCCAGGCGGGCAAAGCCGCCAACAGAAAAAGCGCGGGCAGAGCCGCCAGCATCAGCAGGACGCACAGGCGTTTCATTGCGCCGCCTCGCGGTGCAACGGCTGGTTCTGGGGAAGCAGGACCATGCCGGCCACCTTGCCGATGATCAGCAGCGATGGCGGCTTGGGCTGCCAGCGTTCCATGTCGGCGGGCAGACCCGCCAAGGTGGTGAACAAGCTGCGCTGATCGGGCGTGGTGCCGCGCTCGATGATGGCAACGGGCGTCTTGCCGGGAAGACCCGCGCCCCGGAGCCCCCCGGCAAGACGTTCCGCGCTGGCTACCCCCATGTACACCACCAAGGTGCAATCGGGGTCGGCCAGCCGGACCCAATCGAAATCCAGTTCCCGGTCGTCCTGACGGTGACCGGTCAACAGCCGCAAACCTTGGGCCACCCCGCGATGGGTCAGCGGGATGCCGGCCATGGCGGCACAGCCGGCGGCGGCGGTGATGCCGGGCACCACTTCAAAGGCGATTCCGGCTTCGGCCAAGGCTTGGGCTTCCTCGCCGCCACGGCCGAAGATGAAGGGATCGCCGCCTTTCAGACGCACCACCTGGCGGCCGGCCAGCCCCAATTCCACCAAGATGGCGTTGATCTCGTGCTGGGGCACCGAATGCCGGCCGGTTTCCTTGCCGACGTCGATGCGATGGCATTTGGGCGGCAGCAGGTCCAGCACCGCGTCGGCCACCAAGCGGTCATAGACCGCCACCTCGGCCGAGGCTATCAGGCGGGCCGCCTTCAGCGTCAACAATTCCGGGTCGCCGGGACCGGCACCTACCAGAGTGACCTTGCCTGCCATGACCTGCTCCCCCTTTATGATCCGTCGTCACCCCCGCGACGGCGGGGGTGACGATCCGTCAGATCACGTCACTGCTTGGCTGCCTTGATCTCGACATCCGGGCCGGAAGCGCCCAGGCCCAGACGCATGTCCACCGACACGTGGTGGAAGCGGCCGGCCACATAGTCGTCATGCACGGCGAAGCCGACGGTGTAGGTCTTGCCGTCTTCCATGGCCACGTCGCCGGGCTGACCCGACTTCAGCTTGCGGCTCATGGTGACCACCCACTGGTCGCCTTCCTTCTTGCCGGTATAGGTGGCGCCGGCGTTTTCCTTCAGCACGCGCTCGGCCAGGATGTAGCCGTCTTCGGAAACGCCGCCCTTGCCGCTTTTGAAGCGCGACAGGTCCAGGAAGGTGCCGTCCTTCAACAGCGCATCCAGCTCGGCCTGGGGCTTGACCTTGTCCCAGCCGCCGCGCGGATCGTCCTTCAGGGAAATGGCGGTGCGGCTTTCCGGCAAGTACTTGGTGACATAGCCGTGGCTGGTGTCGATGCCCTTGGCGGCGCCGAGCGCGTCCTTCTTGGGCGCCGACGGCATGTCGCGGGCGTCGTGGTGGCAGCTGGACCAGCACCCCGACTGCTTGGCCTTGTCCACCTTGCCGCCGTCGATCATCATCGCCAGCTTGATTTCGTTGTCGGGGTCCATCTTGCCGCCATCGGCGAAGGGAACCGCGTTGTGCGGACCGGCCGGGAAGGCGAAGCGCATGTAAAGGGTGTCGGCGTCATAGGCCGCCTTGACGGAGAGCGGAATGGACGCCCGCTTGCCGGGGATGACCATGGTCTCGGCCTTTTGGCCGGTGACCATCTTCTTGCCCATGTCGGCGGTTTCTTCCGAATGGCAGCCGGCGCAATTGTCGCCCTTCTTGGTGAAGGACCGGGCGCCACCGTGGTCGGTGCCGGTCTGGATCCATTCGAACGAGGTCTGACCGGGATAGAACAGCACGGTCTTGGCCTCGGGCACCTTGGCCCAGTCGATAGTCTTGCCGGCGGCCAAGGCCGACCCTGCCCCCAGGGTCAAAGCGCAAGCGGCGACGGACAGAGTTTTAAGCGCGCTCCGATAGATCATCTTTCTCACTCCTTGGCGTTCTCTTCGTCTTCCAGGTCCTGATGCACCGGCTTGTGGGCGATTCCCTTGTGGCAATCGATGCAGGTCATCCCCTCTTCCTGGGCGTTTTCATGCTGTTTGCGCGCCCGCTGCTTCTGCTTTTCCGGATCCATCTGATCGAAAGCGTGGCAGTTGCGGCATTCGCGCGAGTCGCTGGCCTTCATGCGCGCCCATTCGCGCTTGGCCATCTCAAGCCGGTTGGCGTTGAATTTCTCGGGCGTGGAAACCGTGCCCATGAACTTGTGGTAAAGCTCGTTGGACGCCTGGATCTTGCGGGCCACCTTGTGCACCCAATCCTTGGGCACGTGGCAATCGGGACAAGCGGCGCGGACACCCGAACGATTGGTATAGTGAATGGTCTTCACATACTCTTGGTATACGTTGTCCTTCATTTCGTGGCACGAAATACAGAAGTCCAGCGTATTGGTGGCTTCCATGGCGGTGTTGAAAGCGCCCCAGAAGACGATGCCGCCGATGAAAATAACCGCCGCCCCGAACAGGGACGCCCCCAGTATTTTCATCTTGCCGAGCCGGCTGAACAATGACGGATTGGAAGCCATGGCGTTACCCCGAGGGTCTCCTCTTGGTCCAGCAACTGTCGGCGCTTGTAACACGCCCCCCTGGGCTGGAACTTGACGTTGGACAAACAGCGGATCAGCCAATCACGGCCGATGTCCGGACCCTATCCCCACTGCCGGGGTCAGCTTTGTGACCTTGGTCAATTTGCCGTCATCCACATGACTTCCTGATATACGCGCCCCATCACTTTTCAGACCGCCATTTGACTTTTGTTAAAGTCGGCGTTGGTCCATGCGCCCAAGGTGGCTCCACTCGATACGCTGAGCTCTCGGTTAGGGGGGAGCGGCGCATTCACTTCATCAAGTGGAGGATTAGGGATGTTGAAGGGACTGAGGAACGCCCTGTTGCTGTCGGCGCTGCCGATGGCCATGGCGACTGGCGCCTTCGCCAACGACACGGCCTTGACCGGAGCGACCAAGGACGCCGCCGCCAAGATCTACTTCGAACGCTGCGCCGGCTGCCACGGCGTGCTGCGCAAGGGTGCCACCGGCAAGAACCTTGAACCGGCCAGCACCACCAAGCTGGGCCAGACCCGCCTGGAAAAAATTCTGACCAACGGCACCGAAGGCGGCATGCCCAACTTCGACGACATCTTGACCAAGGACGAGATCAAGATGATGGCCACCTACATCCAGATGCCGCCGGACGCGCCGCCGGAATGGGGCATGCAGGCGATGAAGGGGTCGTGGAAAGTCGTCGTTCCGGTGGACAAGCGCCCCACCAAGAAGATGAACAACGTCAACCTGGACAACGTCTTCTCGGTCACGCTGCGTGACTCGGGCGAAGTGGCGCTGATCGACGGCGACACCAAGAAGATCTGGAACATCGTCAAGACCGGCTATGCCGTGCACATCTCGCGCCTGTCCTATTCGGGCCGCTATGTCTATGTCATCGGCCGCGACGGCAAGCTGGACATGATCGATCTGTGGATGGAAAAGCCGCAAGTGGTGGCCACCATCAAGACCGGCCTGGACGCCCGTTCGGTGGAAACCTCGAAGTTCAAGGGCTATGAAGACAAGTATGCGATCGCCGGTTCGTACTGGCCGCCGCAATACGTGATCATGGACGGCCTGACCCTGGAACCGCTGAAGATCGTTTCCACCCGTTCCAACACCATCGAAGGCGAATACCACCCGGAACCCCGCGTCGCTTCCATCGTGGCGTCGCAGATCAAGCCGGAATTCGTGGTGAACGTGAAGGAAACCGGCCTGATCAAGCTGGTGGACTACACCGACATCAAGAACTTGAAGGAAACCACCATCGAATCCGCCAAGTTCCTGCATGACGGCGGCTGGGATTCGTCCAAGCGTTACTTCCTGGTGGCCGCCAACGCGTCCAACAAGGTCGCCGTGGTCGACACCAAGGAAGGCAAGCTGGCCGCCCTGGTCGACACCAAGGCCAAGCCGCATCCGGGTCGTGGCGCCAATTTCGTCCATCCCAAGTTCGGCCCGGTCTGGGCCACCTCGCACCTGGGCGCCGACGTGATCACCCTGATCGGCACCGATCCGGAAGGTCACCCCGACCAAGCCTGGAAGGTGGTTCAGGAACTGCAGAACCATGGTTCCGGTTCGCTGTTCGTCAAAACCCATCCCAAGTCGCACAACCTGTGGGCCGACGCCCCCTTGATGCCCGACCGGGAAGCCGCCGAATCGGTGACCGTCTACGACATCAACAACCTGGACAAGGGCCCCGAGGTGATCAACGTCGCCAAGATGGCCGGCCTGCCGGAAAGCAAGGCGATCAAGCGCACCGTCCACGCCGAGTACAACGAAGCGGGTGACGAAGTGTGGTTCTCGCTGTGGGCCGGCAAGACCGAACCGTCGGCCATCGTCATCCTGGACGACAAGACCCGGAAGATGAAGGCGGTGATCAAGGATCCCAAGCTGATCACCCCGACCGGCAAGTTCAACGTGAAAAACACCCAGCACGACATCTATTAAGCCCGAGCGGCGTTTGAGCCGCCCGACACGGGCTAGTTTTAAAGTGTGTCCCTCCTTGCCCCCGGAGAGCCTGACTCTCCGGGGGTTTTTTCGTGCCTGACGAAAGTCAAGGGCACCCGCCGGCCAAAGCCTCACTCTGCCGCCACTGGGGTTTTGGGTTACGGGGGTAACCGAAATGCGCACCGAAGCCATCGCCACGCTAAGACGTCACCCCGTCTTCGCCACCGTGCCGGAAGCCGATCTGGCCGGTCTTTTGGACGCCCAGCCCGGCCGAACCATAGAGGCCGGCCAGGTGCTGTTCGACCAAGGTGACGACGCCACCCATCTTTACGTGCTGATGGACGGCCAGGTCGAACTGGCCATGAACCGCCCCGGCTGTCTGCCGGAAGTGCTGGCCCATCTGTCCGCCGGCATGGCGGTGGGCGCCGATTCCCTGATCCCCGGATCGCGCCACGCCGCCACCGCCCAATGTGTGCAGTCCGGCCGCGTCGCCGCCATCCGTGGCGACGCGCTGACCGCCTATCTGGACGACCATTTCGACCTGATGCTGGCGATGATCGCCGAAATGGCCGGCAGCCTGCACGGTCTGGTCAAGGAAATCACCGAACTGAAGCTGCAATCCACCACCGAACGGCTGGCCAGCTATTTGTGCGGTCTGGCCGCCGGCCACCAGGGCCGGGCGGTCGAGGTCAAGCTGCCTTTCGAAAAACGCCTGCTGGCCGAACGCCTGGGCATGGAGCCCGCCACCCTGTCGCGGTCCTTCGCCAAACTGCGCGAGATCGGCGTCGAATCGGGCCGTGGCGACCGGGTGCTGATCGCCGACCTGGAAAACCTGCGGGCGGTGGTGGAAGCACTGGACATGCAATGGGAGGGAGATCCGTCATGACCTGCCCGTGCCGTGTCCTGTGTCTGGTGCCCAAGCCCGAATGTTCAAAGGCCCAAGGCCAGTTGCCGCGCCATCGCGCCACCGGGCCGGCCTTGGCCAAGCAGGTGATGGCGTTGCCCTTGTTCAGCGGCCTGGACCACGACGTGCTGGAACGGTTGATGGCGGATTCCACCGCCCTGAACCTGGAACGGCGTTCGCTGCTGTTTTCCGCAGGCGCCCCCGCCGATTGCTTCTATATCGTGCTGGACGGTCAGGTGAAGCTGTCGGCGCTGACCCCCGACGGCCGCGAAAGCATCGTCGAAGTGTTCACCCCGGTGTCGTCCTTCGGGGAAGCCGCCATGCTGTCGGACAGCGTCTTCCCTTTGCATGCCGAGGTGATCGAGGACGCCACGTTGATCCGCGTCGGCCGCCGCGCCTTCGTCGCCACCTTGAAATCGGATCCGGTGGTGGGATACCGCATGCTGGCCGGCATGTGCCGCTGGCACCAGCGTCTGGCCTCGGAAATCCACCACCTGAAGCAGATTCCGCCATGGCAGCGCGTCGCCGAGTTCCTGTTGGCGCTGACCGACGCCCATGCCGGCCAGGCGGTGGTGTCCCTGCCCTTCAACAAGGAAATCCTGGCCAGCCGGGTCGGCATCAGGCGCGAAAGCCTGTCGCGCGTCCTGGCGCGTCTGCGCGACATGGGGGTCAGCACCGAAGGCAATTCGGTGCGTATCGACGACGTGGCGTCGCTTCGCCAACGCTGTAATGCCGCTCAGTAGGGCCTAAGCCGCATGCGATTGTGCCCCAGGCCGCAATATTCGTTGCACCGCAGTTCGATCTGATCGCCGGGAACCACCTCGATGTCCTGGACGTAGCCCGGCACCAACAACATTTCCGTCCCGTTCACCGCCACCGAATGCACGCCGTCCTGGGCCATGACGCGCAGGCGGTACCGTGCCTGCGGGTTCAGTTTCACATCCGGCCAGAACTCGAATTTGCGGGCCAGCAGCGGCACGTCGCCCGGCGGCGGCTCGACCCGCTCGCCCGCTTGGTATCGTGCGGCGAAAGATTCGGTTCGGGCGACGAAACCGGCGGCGTCGACCGCTTCGCCCAGGGGTTGCTCGGGACCGCGCCAGCCGGGCCACCACGCGACCAAGGCCAGGAAAGCCAGAGTGGCCACGACCAGCCTAATCATGGCGCACCAGCCGGGCCAGGACCTGGCCGACGAAAAGCACCCCACCCAAGACCGCCACCGCGCCCCCCAGTCCCACCACCCCCATGGACACCAGCTTGAAGACGCTGTCCAGGCCCTGTTCGGCCCCGGCGGTCTTGCGCGCCACCCCGGCCAGACCGGCCAGATAGAACCCCAAGGCGTGCAGCAACTGGCCGCCGCCATAAAGCCCGATCTGCCAGCGCGGCAGACGCGGCGACAGGATGGGGCGCCCCAGACGGGGCAGCAAAACGCAGATCACCAGCCCCATCAGCGCCACGTTCACGCCACCGATCATGGCGTGGTAATGGGACGGCGTGCGGGTGTCCCCCGCCCCCAGGGCGAAACCGGCGCCGCCGCCCAGGGCGAAAACCAGCCACGACGCCCCCAACGCCCCGCCGGCCAGCGAGCGCCAATCCGGCCTGCGTCCCGACGACACCAGCACATCCGCCGCCAGCAGCAGCGGCGGCAGCGGCAACATGAACCACAGCAGGTCGGTGTAGGCCTGGCGCCAGGCCAGCCCCTGCGGGTCGAAACGCAGTTCGACCACCACGGCCGAACTGGCGCCCACCGCCAACAGCGTAAAGGCCAGACGTGACAGCCTGGTGGGCTGATGGCCGCTCAGCCTTTGCCAGGCCACCATCACCAGCCCAGTGTTGACGAATTGCAGCACGTGGCCGCCCCCCCAGAACAGCCGTTCCAGACGAAAGGCCGGGTCCAGGTCGGCGGGCAGACGCCACGCCGCCAGGGCGAAACACCCCAGGGCCACCGCATAGCACCAGCCCACCGCCGCCAGCCCGGTTCCCGGGCGCCACAAGGCTGCCGCCACTCCGGCGCCGACCAGGGCAAGTCCGGCGAAGTACAGGGGATGGTCCAGAACCGGGACGTAATTATTCAAAGACGCCTCGCCCCAGCCGGCCAGGGTCACCGCCAGCATCAGCAATCCGCCGCCAGCACAAAGCCCCACCCCCGCCAGACCGGGCCAGGACAGACGGGCCGTGTCGGCCGCCAAAGCCGCCAGCATGGCCAACAGCCAGACCTGGAAGGAAAACACCACATGGGTGACCAGCGCCTTATGGAAAAACGCCGGCCCCGAGGGCAGATAATCCTGAACAACCGGCGTGCGCGCCAAGGCCAGCCCCAAAGCCAACCCCCCGGCGACGGCCAGGGCGGCGACGGCCAACAGCAACCACAGCCGCAGTTCCAACATGCGGAAGTGGTTTTGTTGCATGTGCATGGACTTGGCGGACAAATCGCGGCTCCCCATATTGAGCAATCATATGGCCTTGATGATTTCCGATTTCCAGTGCCGTGAGTTGAATTCATCCCATTCAATGAAGCACAACACTAGCCTATGTATTTCTTCTTCCGAACACCTGATCAAATACACAATCTTTATTAAAAGATTTCGAATTGTAACGAATTGTGAGCTTTCATTACTAATTGAAGAGAAAGTTTATAAGCTGTTTTTTCAAAGTCTCATTTGACAAGAGACCGACACCGTGGCCTTAATATCGGCAAAAGTAGATGGGTGGCCTGCGTAAACCGCATAACCCATCCCAAACCCCGCCTCTCCGCCGCAGCCACGGCGGGGTGCAAGGCGGGCCACACCGGGAGGCATGCATGGCTGACGATTACATCGTCGAGACAAAAAACCTGACCAAGGAATTCAAGGGATTCGTTGCCGTTTCCGACGTCAACCTGAAGGTCAAGCGCCACACCATCCATGCGCTGATCGGCCCCAACGGCGCCGGCAAGACGACATGCTTCAACCTGATCACCAAGTTCCTGCCGCTGTCGCGCGGCAGCATCTTGCTGAACGGCCGCGACATCACCAACACGGCGCCGGCCGACATCGCCCAGCTGGGCATGGTGCGCAGCTTCCAGATCTCGGCGGTGTTCGGTCACCTGACCGCCCTGGAAAACGTCCGCGTGGCGTTGCAACGGAAACTGGGCACGTCCTTTCATTTCTGGAAGTCGGACAAAAGCCTGGCCGAGTTGAACGACCGCGCCGAACAATTGCTGGAAGACGTGGGCGTGTTGGAATACCGCGACATCCCCGCCGGCGAGCTGTCCTATGGCAGGAAGCGCGCGCTCGAAATCGCCACCACCTTGGCGCTGGAACCGGAAATGCTGCTGCTCGACGAACCCATGGCCGGCATGGGCACCGAGGACGTGGCCCGCACCGCCGAGCTGATCCGCCGCGTCTCCAAGGACCGCACCATCCTGATGGTGGAACATAACCTGTCGGTGGTCGCCGATCTGTCGGACACCATCACCGTCTTGAAGCTGGGCAAGGTTCTGGCCGAAGGCCCGTACAGCGAAATCTCGCAAAATCCGGAAGTGATCGAGGCTTACATGGGACACGGAGTGGGCAGCCATGCGTAACGAATCCACCGCCCTGTTGAAGGTCGACGGACTCGAGGCCTGGTACGGCGAGTCCCATATCCTGCACGGCATGAACTTCGAGGTCCACAAGGGCGAGGTCGTCACCCTGCTGGGCCGCAACGGCGCCGGCAAGACCACCACCATGAAGTCGATCATGGGCATGGTCGGCAAGCGCAAGGGCTCGATTTCCTTCGAAGGCACCGAGACCATCAACTTGTCGTCCAACAAGATCGCCCGCCTCGGCGTCGCCCTGTGCCCCGAGGAACGCGGCATCTTCTCGTCCTTGAACGTCAAGGAAAACATGGTGCTGCCGCCCATCGTCAAGCCCGGCGGCCTGCCTTTGGCCGAAGTCTACGAACTGTTCCCGCGCCTTTTGGAACGCGGTTCCAGCCAGGGCACCAAGCTGTCGGGCGGCGAACAGCAGATGCTGGCCATCGCCCGAATCTTACGCACCGGCGCCAACATGCTGTTGCTGGACGAACCCACCGAAGGCCTGGCCCCGGTCATCGTCCAGCACATCGGCGACATCATCAGGAAGCTCAAGCAACGGGGCTTCACCATCTTGCTGGTGGAACAGAACTTCCACTTCGCCGCCACCGTCGCCGACCGCCATTACGTGGTCGAACACGGCCATGTCATCGACATGATCCCCAACGCCGAGCTGACCACCAACATGGACAAGCTCAAGGGGTATCTGGGCGTTTGACCGTCTTTACCAAGAAAACCGTGACCCAATAAATCCAACGGGAGGACATTCTATGTTGAAGAAAGCTTTGATCGGCGCCGTCGCCCTGACCGCTCTGACCGCCGCCCAGGCGAGCGCCCAGTATTCCGACAACAAGATCAAGATCGGCGTCCTGACCGACCTGTCGGGCACCTATTCGGATCTGGCCGGCAAGGGCGCCGTCGTCGCGGCCCAGATGGCGGTCGAGGATTTCGGCGGCAAGGTCAACGGCGTGCCGGTGGAAATCGTCTCCGCCGACCACCAGAACAAGGCCGACATCGCGTCCTCCATCGCGCGCAAGTGGTATGACGCCGAACAGGTCGACGCCATCGCCGAACTGGTGACCACCGCCGCCGCCATCGCCGTGCGTGAAGTGTCCAAGGAAAAGGGCAAGATCGACCTGGTGTCGGGTGCCGCTTCCACCGCGCTGACCAACGCCAAGTGCTCGGCCACCGGCTTCCACTGGACCTACGACACCGCCGCGCTGGCCAACGGCACCGCCAACGCCGTGGTCAAGAACGGTGGCAAGTCCTGGTACTTCCTGACCGCCGACTACGCCTTCGGCCACGACCTGCAGGCCCAGACCGAACGCGTGGTCAAGGCCAATGGCGGCGAAATCAAGGGTGCGGTGCGCCATCCGTTCCCCAACTCGGATTTCTCGTCCTTCCTGTTGCAGGCCCAGGCCTCGGGCGCCCAGATCATCGGTCTGGCCAATGCCGGCGCCGACACCATCAACGCCATCAAGCAGGCCAAGGAATTCGGCATCACCCAGGGCGGCCAGTCGCTGGCCGGCTTGCTGGTGTTCATCACCGACGTCCACTCGCTGGGCCTGGACACCGCCCAGGGCATGATGATGACCACCGGCTACTACTGGAACCGTGACGACGAAACCCGCGCCTGGTCCAAGCGTTGGTCGGCCAAGATGGATGGCAAGATGCCTTCCATGGTCCATGCCGGCACCTATTCGTCGGTCATGCACTACCTGAAGGCCCTGGCCGCCGCCAAGACCGACGACGGCATGAAGGTCGCCGACCAGATGCGCGCCCTGCCCATCAAGGACGCCTCGGGCTTCGCCGTCAACGGCAAGATCCGCGCCGACGGCCGCATGGTCCACGACATGTACCTGGCCCAGGTGAAGAAGCCGGCTGATTCCAAGGGTGCTTGGGACTATTACAACATCGTGCGCACCATCCCCGGCGACGACGCTTACCAGTCGCTGGCCGACAGCAAGTGCGATCTGGTCAAGAAGTAAGACCGGCCCGCGATCGGGGGGGCCGCCGGCCGGCGGCCCTTCCCTTCCGACACCGGCACTTTAGTCACGAAAGAGACCTAGCCACATGATGACCTTGTTCGGCATTCCCGCGGCCGCGCTTTTCGGCCAGTTGTTGCTGGGGCTGATCAACGGCGCCTTCTACGCCGTGCTCAGCCTGGGCCTGGCGTTGATCTTCGGCCTTTTGAACATCATCAACTTCTCGCACGGGGCCCAGTACATGGTGGGCGCCTTCGTCGCCTGGCTGGGGCTCACCTATCTGGGCGCCAACTACTGGGTGGCGCTGATCCTGGCCCCCCTGGTGGTCGCCGCCGTCGGCGTCGTGCTGGAACGCACCATGCTGTCGCGACTTTACAAGCTGGACCACCTGTACGGCCTGCTGCTGACCTTCGGTCTGGCGCTGATCATCGAAGGCGTGTTCCGCAACCTGTACGGCATTTCCGGCATCCCCTACGCGGTGCCCAAGGAACTGGCCGGCGGCTGGAACCTGGGCTTCATGTATCTGCCGATCTATCGCGCCTGGGTGGTCATCGCCTCGCTGGTGCTGTGCGTCGGCACCTGGCTGTTGATCGAAAAGACCAAGCTGGGCGCCTATTTGCGCGCCGCCACCGAAAATCCCGCCCTGGTGCAAGCCATGGGCATCAACGTCCCCATCATGATCACCCTGACCTATGGGTTCGGTGTCGCCTTGGCCGCCTTCGCCGGCGTGCTGGCCGCCCCCATCTATTCGGTCAACCCGCTGATGGGATCGAACCTGATCATCGTGGTGTTCGCCGTGGTGGTGATCGGCGGCATGGGCTCGATCATGGGCTCCATCGTCACCGGCTTCATGCTGGGCCTGCTGGAAGGCCTGACCAAGGTGATCTACCCCGAAGCGGCTTCCACCGTGATCTTCATGGTCATGGTCGTGGTGCTGCTGATCAAGCCCGCCGGCCTGTTCGGCAAGGGAGCCTGACCCCATGACCACGAATTCCGCCACCACCACCGCGACCCCGGCGACCAAGGGCATGTCCCGCCAGACCCTGTTCGTCGGCGTCCTGCTGGCGCTGGGCCTGATCGCACCCTTCGCCGTCTATCCGGTGTTCCTGATGAAGGGGCTGTGTTTCGCCCTGTTCGCCGCCGCCTTCAACCTGTTGCTGGGTTATGTCGGCCTGCTGTCCTTCGGGCACGCCATGTTCTTCGGCTGGTCGGCCTACATCACCGCCCACGCCGCCAAGGAATGGGGCCTGACCCCGGAAATCGCCGTCCTGCTGGGTACCTTCTGCGCCGCCGGCATGGGCGCCGTGGTCGGCTGGCTGGCCATCCGCCGCCAGGGCATCTATTTCGCCATGATCACCCTGGCCTTGGCCCAGTTGATGTACTTCGTGGCGCTGCAGGCCCCCTTCACCCATGGTGAGGACGGCATCCAGGGCGTGCCGCGCGGCCACCTGTTCGGGTTGATCGACCTGAACGAGACCATGAACATGTATTACTTCGTGTTCGGCGTCTTCGTGCTGGCCCTGTTCTTCCTGTACCGGGTGATCAACTCGCCCTTCGGCCAAGTGCTGAAGGCCATCCGCGACAACGAGCCGCGCGCTATCTCGCTGGGCTATCAGGTGCATCGCTACAAGCTGATCGCCTTCGTCATCTCGGCCGGCCTGTCGGGCATGGCCGGGTCGGTGAAAAGCCTGGTGTTCCAGTTGGCGTCCTTGACCGACGTGCACTGGCACGCCTCGGGCGAGGTGGTCCTGATGACCCTGTTGGGCGGCGTCGGCACCATCTTCGGCCCCACCGCCGGCGCCTATCTGGTGGTGACCATCCAGAACTACTTCGCCACGTTGGGATCGTGGGTGACCATCATCCAGGGCGTCATCTTCGTCGTCTGCGTGCTCGCCTTCCGTTCCGGCATCGTCGGCGTCCTGCGTCCGTTGCTGAAGAAGCGCGGCATCGAGGCCTAAGGAGACATCCATGTACAAGGACATCCTGGTTCACCTGGACGGCGGCCACCGTGACGCCATCCGCATCAAGGCGGCGGGCGAACTGGCCAAGCGTTTCGGCGGCCGGCTGACCGGCCTGTTCGCCCGCGCCGAAAACCAAGGTCTGGCGGTCATCGCCCGTCGCGGCTCGGAAGCTTTCGAGGCGGCGGCGGCGCAATCGGAACGCCAGTTCGCCGAAACCGTCAAGGATCTGGGCATCGTCACCCGCTGGTGGCGTCTGGCCCATGGCGAGCAAAGCCACGTCCTGGCCGAAACCGCCATCGCGGCGCGTTTCCACGATCTGGTCATCGTCGGCCAGCATCATGCCGACAAGGACGCCCCCGAGGACCTGATCGAGCAATTGGTCCTGCAGTCGGGCCGCCCGGTGCTGATCCTGCCGGCGGTGGACACCTATCCCACCATCGGCACCAATGTCATGGTGGCGTGGAACGGCGGCCGCGAGGCCAGCCGCGCCCTGCACGACGCCATGCCGTTGCTGGAAGGCGCCGGCACGGTGGAAATCGTCTCGGTCCGCGCCCAGCAGCGTTCGCCCGACGCGGTGCTGCCGCCCTTGAACATCGTCGAGCATCTGGCCCAGCACGGCGCCAAGGTGACCCGCGAAGTCCTGGCCGGCGAAGACATCGGCGTGATGGATCTGCTGTTGTCACGCACCTTCGACCAAGGGTGCGACCTGCTGGTCATGGGCGGCCATGGCGGCTATCACCTGCCCTTCTTCAAGGGCGCCGGCACCCGCCACATCCTGAAGCACATGACCCTGCCGGTGCTGATGAGTCATTAGGTTTCCTTGGTCCCGTGGCCGCCCCGCCAGCCCCACGGGACCAAGGTCGTTTTTCCTTCGCGCATGTGGCCGCCCCGCCAGTCCCACATGCACGAAGTCGTTTTTACGGTTGCCTTGAGACTTCCCCCGCGCCCACAAGGACGCGGGGGTTTTTCTTTCAGCCCTTGGCGCGCGCTTCCACCACCATCGAGGTGACGAATTGCTGCACCGGCTGGTTGGCCGCGTCCAGGGTCAGCACCTTGACCTTGACGATGCCGTAACCCGGCTTCGAGCGCATGGGACGCGATTCCAGGACTTCCGATTGCAGATGCAACACGTCTTCGGGCCGCACCGGACGGAACCAGCGCAATTCGTCGATGCCGGCACCGATGAAGCCATTGGCCGGCTGAAGTTCACCGGTGACAAATAATCGCATGGTGATACAGGCGGTTTGCCATCCGCTGGCCGCCAAACCCTGGAAAAAAGTATCCTTTGCCCCAACCTCATCCAGATGGAAGACTTGCGGATCCCAAAGAGCTGCAAATTCCTTGATGGATTCAGCGCTTAGGGAAAACTCGCCAGAACCGAATTTCTGTCCAGCACAAATATCCTCAAGATACAATTTGGTCATAATTCTGCCTCTAATCATGCGCTCACTTGGTTGTAATTAAGGGTCTCATAAAGGTCAATCTTGCTGGCCTACCCCCCTCCTTTCGACGGAGTTGGGAATTCCACATGGATGCGCACATCGATTGGGGTTAGCATGTTCCACTAAAAGCAATTGCCGACTGGGGGAGCAATGCGTCTTTTGGCATCCGCCGCGATATTGTTCACATGCGCCGCCGCGCCCGTTTGGGCGCAGGGCTCGCTGATGGATTTGGGGAAGGCCGTGCTGCAGCAGCAGGTGGGCGGCGCCACCACGGGCGGCACCGCCTCTGGCAGCCGCGGTTCGTCCCTGTCGGTCACCGACATCGCCGCCGGCCTGAAGGAAGCCTTGAAGACCGGCACCGGCAAGGTCACCGCCCAGTTGGGCGCCAAGGATGGCTTCAACGCCGATCCCACCGCCCACATCCCCCTGCCGCAATCCCTGCAAAAGGTGCAAAGCGGCTTGAAGATGGTGGGCATGTCGGGGCTGGCCGACGACCTGGAACTGCGCCTGAACCGCGCCGCCGAGGCCGCCACCCCCAAGGCCAAGCAAATTTTCTGGAATGCTTTGGAAAAGATGACCCTGGATGACGCCCGGGCCATCCTGAACGGCCCCCAGGACGCCGCCACCCAATATTTCCAACGGACCATGACCCCCGACCTGCGCAGCGCCATGCGCCCCGTCGTCGACCAAAGCGTCGCCCAGGCCGGCGCCGTCAAAAGCCTGGAATCGGTCACCGCCGCCGCCAAAGGCCTGGCGCCGGGCGTGGACGGCAAGGCCATGCTGACCGATCACGTCCTGGATTACGCGCTGTCGGGAATGTTCACCTATCTGGCCAAGGAAGAGGCGGACATCCGCCAGAACCCGGCCAAGCGGACCAGCGACATCCTGCGCAAGGTATTCTCCAACTGACTTGGAGCAAGAAATGAAGAAGCTTTTCGTCGCCGTTGCCGTCGTCCTGGTGCTGTTGATCGGCGCCGTGGTGGCGCTGCCGTCATTGGTTCCCGCCGACAAGATCAAGGACGAAGTGGTGGCCCAGGTGAAGGCCGCCACCGGCCGCGACCTGACCATCGCCGGTAAAGTCTCGGTGTCGGCCTTTCCCAGCCTGGGGGTCGAGGTCAACAACATCGCGCTGTCCAATCCGGCCGGCTTTTCCACCAAGGATCTGGTCCGCCTGGGCGCCCTTGACGTCAAGTTGAAGCTGATGCCCCTGCTGTCGGGCCGGGTCGAGGTGGATTCCTTCGTCCTGGTCGATCCGGTCATCACCTTGGAAGTGGACCGCAAGGGCAAGGCCAACTGGGTGTTCGACACCCCTGCCGCCAAACCGGCGGCCAAGGCCGAAACCGGCAAGGACGCCGCGCCATCGTCGTCTGGCGGCGGCGCTGGTCTGGGGGACGTCGTCTTGGGTGACGTACGCATCCAGAACGGCAAGCTGAGTTATATCGACGGCCCCGCCGGCACCCGCGAGGACGTGGACGGCATCAATCTGGCGGTCAGCCTGAAAAGCCTGGATGACCCGCTAACCGTCAAGGGCGCCCTGACCTGGCGGGCCAAGGCCATCGACCTGGGCCTGAACCTGGCCAAGCCCCGCGCCCTGATGGACGGCAAGACCAGCAACGCCGACATCATGGTCAATTCCGAAACCGTCAAGCTGAGCTTCAAGGGCGAAGCCAGCGGCGGCGCCGTTCCCGGCGCCAAGGGAGCCTTGGAACTGTCGGTGCCGTCCATCCGCAATCTGGTGCAATGGACCACCGGCAAGCCGTTGGCCATGGAAGGCAGCGGCCTGGGCCCGTTCTCGTTGACCGGTCAATTGGCCGCCCAGGGCGCCAAGGTGGCGTTGTCCCAGGCCAATATCGGCCTGGACGCCATCAAGGCCAAGGGCGACTTCAACGTCGACGCCAGCGGCAGCCGTCCGGCGCTGAAGGGCAAGCTGGACGTGGACGCCCTGGACCTGAACCCCTATCTGCCCCCGGAAAAGGCAGCGGGTCAGGGCGGCGGCTCGTCCCCCGCCCCAGCCCCCACCGGCAAGGCGGCCAAGTCCGACTGGTCCGACGACGCCATTGATGCTGCCGGCCTGAAGGCGGCGGATGTGGACTTCGCCTTGTCCTTGGGGTCGCTCACCGTCAAGAAGATCAAGGTGGGCAAAAGCGCCCTGCATGTGGTGCTGAACAATGGCCGCATGACCGCCGACCTGACCGAATTGGCGCTCTACAAGGGTGCCGGCAAGGGCCGGGTGGTCCTGGACGGCAGTCAGCCGGGCATCGGCCTGGACGCGTCCTTCAACCTGAAAGGCCTGCAGGCCGAACCCTTCCTGACCGACGCCGCCGACTTCACCCGGCTGGAAGGCACCGGCAATTTCGACATCCAAGTGGCCGGTCGGGGCCGCACCGAACGGCAACTGGTCTCCAGCCTGAACGGCAACGGGGCGGTCAGCTTCCTGAATGGTGCCATCAAGGGCATCAACCTGGCCGAGATGGTGCGTAATGTCGGTTCCGCCTTCACTGGCGGCGGCGGCTCGCAAAAGACCGATTTCGCCGAACTGGGCGGTACCTTCACCATCACCAACGGCATCGTCAAGAACCAGGACCTGGCCTTGAAGTCGCCGCTGCTGCGGGTCGAGGGCAAGGGAACCGTCGAGTTGCCGCCGCGTACCGTGCATTACCGCGTCGAGCCCAAGGCCGTCGCCAGCCTGGAAGGCCAGGGCGGCAAGGCCGACGTGGGCGGCATCCAGGTGCCGGTGATCGTCGAAGGCCCGTGGGACAACCTCAGCTATCGCCCCGACCTGGAAGCCATGCTGAAGGGTCAGGCCGGCAAGGCCGTCAACGACGCCATCGGCGGCAAGGCCGGCGGCTTGGGCGGTCTGTTGGGCGGCAGCGGCAGCAGCGGCTCGTCCGGGACCGACCAGCAAAAGACTTCTCCGCTACCCATCAATCCGGGTGGCTTGTTCGGACGTTGATCGTAGAAACCATCAAGGGAGTCATCGCTCATGAAAAAATTCCTGACCCGCGCCATCGCCGGCGCTGCCCTGCTGGGCCTGGGTGCCTGCGCCTCGAACTGGGACATCGACGGTGTCGCCGCCATGCAAAATCCCGGTGACGCCTTCACCAAGGCCTTGCAGACCCGTTACCTGGAGCGCGCCCGCTTCGAGAAGGGTGAATCCGACTGGTACGACGTCGCCTATTTCACCGAAAAGGCCCGTCAGGCCGGCACCGGCCTGGTCACCGCGCCCCAGCATCCCAGCGAACGTGGCCTGGCCGGCAACGCCGAGGTCAAGTCCGCCTATGAAAAGCTGATCGCCGCCCTGGCCACCACCGCCCCCAAGGACGCCCCCGATTCCTGCGCCCTGGCCCAGACCTGGTTCGACCATTGGATGGAACAGCTGCAAGAAGGCTTCCAGGCCGACCATATCGCCGAAGCCAAGTCCGGCTTCGACAAGGCCATGCCGCTGTGCGTCGCCAAGGTGGTGGTGAAGCCCACCCCGCAAAAGATGGTCCACACCTACGTGGTGTTCTTCGACCTGGGCAAGGCGACCCTTTCCAAGGAAGCCAAGAACACCCTGGCCATGGTCGCCAAGGACAACGAAACCTTCAAGCCCAGCACCATCTATCTGGCCGGCCACACCGACACCGTCGGCAGCGCCGCTTCCAACGAAAAGCTGGCGATCAAGCGCACCGAAACCGTGGCCAAGGAACTGGCCAACATGGGCATCGCCACCAAGACCCTGGACATGAAGTCGCTGGGTGAAACCATGCTGGCGGTCCCCACCAAGGACAACACCAGCGAAATGCGCAACCGCCGCGTCGAAATCCGCATGGAAAAGATGCAGTAAGCGCTAACGCCTTACTTTTGGGAAAAGGCGGGGGAAACCCCGCCTTTTTTCATGGCCGCCAGCCGGGCGGCGACGATGACCGCCAGGGCGGTGACGTTCATGGCCAGGGCATAGACGATGCTGGGCACCATCATCGCCGGCGATTGCAGCAAGGTGGCGGCGACGAAAATGCCCAAGGCGCCGTTCTGCAAGCCGGTTTCCAGCACCAAAGCCAGCCTTTCCTTGCCGCTCAGCCGCCCCAGGCGGGCCAGGACCAGGGCCGCCAGCATGGCGGCCACGTTCAGCGCCAAAGCCGGCGGCAGCACGTCGGCGGCATGGTCCATCATGGTCCGCCACTGGCTGGCGAAGGCGCCGACGACGATGAAGGCGAACAGCGCCGTGGCCAGATGGCGCGCCGCTTTTTCCAGGCGCGCCGCCACATGCGGCCAGCGGGCGTTGATCCCCATGGCGATGATCAGCGGCAGGGTGGCCACCGCGAACACCCCCAGCGTCATCTTGGCCACCGGCAGGTCCACCGGCGCCCCCTGCCCCCCCACATGCATCAAGGCGAAGTTGACCACCAAAGGCACGCTGAGGGCGCCCACGACACTGGTGATGGCGGTCAGGGACACCGCCAGGGCGGTGGCACCACCGGCCAGATGGGTCAGCAAGTTCGAGGTGATGCCGCCCGGACAGGCGGCCAGGATGATCAGGCCGACGGCGAAGTCGGCGGGCAGGTCGAACACCCCCACCACCGCCAAGGCCAAGGCGGGCAACGCCACCATCTGCGACACCAAGCCCAAGGCCATGGCCTTGGGCCGGGTGAACACCAAGGCGAAATCGGCCGGTTTCAGCGCCAGCCCCATGGCGAACATGATGAAGGCCAACCCCAGGGGCAGCAAAAGATCGGTGATCACAACGACACCCCCACCCCCAGCAGCACGGCCAACAGCAATTGATAGCGCGCGGTGCCGGCCAACAGCGCGTTGAACGCCGGACCACGCGGCGTGGTGGCGAAGGCCAGCAGCAGTTTCAAGGCCCAGGGCGCCGCCAGCAGGGTCAGCCACGCCCCGCCCGGCATGGCCGGAACCAACAGCAGCGGAAACGGTGCCAGCACGAAAACGGCATAGGCCAGTTTCGACGACTCGGTCCCCAGCCGGATGGCCAGGGTCCGGCGGCCGACCATGCGGTCGTGTTCCAGGTCGCGGTAATTGTTGGCCATCAGCACCCCTGCGGCAGGCAGCCCGATGGCGATCCCCAGGACAACCGACCGCCAGGACACCATGTCGGCCATCAGCCAGACGATGCCGCAGACGGCGCCTATGCCGAAAAAGGCGACGACGAAAACCTCGCCCAGCGGGGTATAGGCGATGGGGCGCGGTCCGCCCGAATAGCCCCAGCCGGCCACCAGCGACGCCGCCCCCAGGGCCAGGATGGGCCAGCCGCCCACGTATCCCAGGTACAGACCACCCAAGCCAGCCAAGGCGAAGCAGCACAGTGCCGCACGCCGCACCCGTTCGGGGCTGGCCCAGCCCAAAGCGGTGACCCGGGGCGGGCCTTGGCGCATGGGCTGGTCACCGCCGCGCAAGCTGTCGCCCAGATCGTTCCACAGATTGGTGCCGGCCTGGATCAACAAGGCCGCCAACAACGCCACCAATAGCGGCAGCGGACGGATGGCCGCGAACTCGGCCCAGGCCCAACCAGCCCCGGCGATGACCGGAGCGACGGCGATGGTCAAGGTGCGAGGCCGCATGGCCAGCATCCACAACCGCCAGCCGCTGGGCGGTTCGTCGGCGATACTGGAGGGCGGTGGCGGCTCGACCCGCGGTGATGACCCTTTGGGCGGGCCGGCTTCCACTCTCATGCCTTGGTTCCCCGATGCAGGCAGGCGATGCCGCCAGAGTAGTTCCGCCACCCCACATCGGTAAACCCGGCATCGTGCATGGCTGAAGCCAATTCAGCCTGGGCGGGGAAATTGCGGATCGAGTCGATCAGATAGCCATAGGCCGCCGGCTCGCCCGCCACCCACGCCCCCAGACGCGGAATGACCGTATAGGACCAGGCGTCGTAGAAGGGGGCGATCAACGGCCAGGGACGGGAAAACTCCAGGCACAGGAAACGACCGCCCGGACGCAGGACCCGGTGAATTTCGGCCAGGGCGGCGTGCAGAGAAGTGACGTTGCGCAGGCCGAAGGAAATAGTCAGCGCGTCCACCGAATGGCTGTCGAACGGCATGGATTCGGCGCTGCCTTCGACGAAGTCCACCGATGCCGGACATCGCCCCCGCCCCACCGCCATCATGCCGGGGCTGGGGTCGCAGACCACCACGCAGGCGCCGCTTTTCGCCATCAGCCGGGCGACGTCGCCGGTCCCGCCGGCCAGATCCACCACCCTTTCCCCGCGCTGGGCGTTGACGGCACGCGCCAGACCGCGCTTCCACAGGCGATGGATGCCGATCGACATGATGTCGTTCATCAGGTCGTAGCGGCCGGCAACCGCCTGGAACAGCGACCGGATGCGCCTTTCCCGTTCGTCGGCTTCGACGCTTTCCTTGCCGAATTGCCCGGACAGCGGATCGATCACGGAAGGTCGCCCCGGCGGAACAGGTGATAGCCCCAACCGGCGGCCCCCGTCCCCAAAGCCAACGGCCAGATCAGGGCGAAAGCCAGGTAACCACGCGCCCCCAATTCATCCAAGATGACGTAAGCGGCCGGCCCCAGCACCACCATCTGCGGATCGAACAGCAAGATGGCGGCGGTGCGGAAGGATTGCAACGGATTGGCCAGCGCGATGGCGACCACCGCTTCCAGCGGCAATTGCTCGCGCACCATGATGCCCAGCAAGATCAGGTCCAGGAACAACAGCAGCACCAGCCACAACAGGAAGGCGCCGGTCTGCGCCACGTCGGGTGAACGGGCGGCGGCGGAAATCAGCATGCCGAAGCCTAAGAAAGACCACGACAGCGACACCAAAAGCGCGGTGTAGACCATGAACAGGTCCCAGGGCACGCCGATTTCACTGTATTCCGACCACAACGCCGCGCCGCCCATGGCCAGGAACACCGGCAGGAACACCACGGTGAAGCGCCCCACCATCTTGCCCCAATACCACGCCGCCAGCCCGACGGGCAGCGACAGCATGTATTCGAACACCCCGGCCTCGCGGTCACCGGCCACGGAACGCACGGTGGTGATCAAGACGAAGATGGGCAGGATGGCGACGCATAGCTGGATATAGGTGACCAGCAGACGCGACAGACCGGTAAAGCCCAGGATGCGCGATTCGGTCAGGCCGAAGACGAACAGCAGCACGACGATGCCGCCGAACACCATGGAATAGAACAAAAACCACCGCGCCCGCAGGGATTCAGTGATGTCCAGACGGGCGGCGCGAAGAAAGGCGCGCATGGCTCAGCTCTCCTCGGTCTTGGTCACGCATTCGCTGGGGGCGCCCCGGCCGCGGATGGTCTTGGTCCAGGCGGCGTAGTCCAAGGCCCCCGGCCGCTGGTCGGGCACGGCACCGAAATTGTGGGCCATGGGCGACTTGCGGCCTTCCAGATACCAGGACGTCTTGGCGTCGATCCAACCGCCCATATCCGAGTTCCCCACCCAGAATTCGGTGGCCGGGTCGTCGACGAAGGATTGCTTGGCCAGCCACAGCACCGCGTCGCCGATATCGTCGAACTTCCACACCTTGCGCTTTTCCCCGCCCCGGATCTGGGCGGCGAAGCGCGGATCGTCGACGATCATGCCGCAATAGGCGCAGTTTTCCTTGCCCCAGCGCACTTCGGCCGGGCCGGTTCCCTTGTCGGAACAGGCCCCCAGCGAAAAGACGGCGACGGCGCCCGGCAACAGACCCAGCATCTGGCGACGGTTCATGCCACACATGGCTCGGCCTCCTTCAGTTCCAATCCGGCGACCAGGCCGGTATAGCGCGACAGCATACCCAGGAAACGCAGGCGGTCGGGGCCGTTGACCCAGCCTTGCCACTCCACCCCCGCCCCGCTGAATCCCCATTCGCCCAAGGCGCGGGCGAAGGCGGCGTCGGGGCGGTTCATGGTCAGGCGGCAGCTCAGACGGCTGGCCATGTCCACCTGATCGGCGACACGGTCGTCCAGCGCCACCTTGCCCATGTCCATTTCGATCACCCGGTTGACCAGCGACGCCACTTCATCCAGGCGATGGCTGGTGATCAGCATGACGCCGTCGTCGCGACGGTCGGCCAGCAGACGAAAGAACACGTGGCGGGCCTCGGGGTCCAGGTTGGCCGCCGGCTCGTCCATGATCAGCACGTCGCTGGGACGTCCCAGCGCCACGCCGATCAGCGTCTTCTGCTTCATGCCGCCCGACAGCTTGACGAAGGGCAGCTTGCGGATGCGGTCGTAATCCAGGCCCAGGGCTCCGATGACACGCACCATGTCCTGGGGATCGGATCGGCAAACCGAAGCGGCGAAGCCCAGCAATTCGCCCACCGGCATCTTCAAGGGCGGCGGGATCTGCGGCACGAAGCCGACACGGGCCAGCACCTGGGCGCGGTTGGCGCGGGGTTCCAGACCGTCCACCAGCACCTTGCCGTCATGGGTGTATTCCCCCAACAGGCAGCGGATCAGCGTGGTCTTGCCGGCACCGTTGGACCCCACCAAGGCGATGCGGTCGCCCTTGGCCAAGTCCAGGCAGACATTGTCCAGCACACGCGACTTCTTGAAGGTCTTGGTGACGTTGACGAAGGAAATCATCGGGCGGGCGCCCTCCCCTACAGCAGCTTGTCGAGACCCTTGACCTCGAATTTCAGCGAACCGGTGGGGCAGACGTCGACGCACAGACCGCACCGGGTACAATCGGCGCCGATGCCCTGATGCAGACTTGGCGCGAAACCCTTTTTGGTCACGTCCAGCACGTGGGGCACCAGACAGACCTTGCGGCACTCGCCTTCATGGTGGCAGTCCTGGGGCGTATAGGCGACCCGGAGCGGACTGACCGCGCCGACCACGGCATAGGTAATGCCGATGGGGCACATGTAGCGGCACCACAACCGCCTTGAGTAGAACACTTCCAAGACCAGCAGGAACACGACGATGGTCAAGGCCCAACTGGGTCCATAGATCATGGCGCGCGACACGATGCCGGTGGGCGAGATGGTCTCGAACACCGTGTAGCCCGACGCCAGGGCCGAGACCGCGAAGATCACGTACAGCACCACCCGGGTGCGCCGGTGCAGTTGGCGGTCCTTGACCAGCTTTTTCGCCGCCAGCTTCAAGTGCAGCATTTCAGCGATTTCGGCCAGCAGGTGATAGGGGCAGACCCAGGAACAGAACGACCGCCCCCCCAACAGCCACCACATGAACAACACCGTGCTGGTGCCGATGATCAGGTTGATCAGGATGGTCTTGAAGGCCAGCGTCACCTGCAGCGCCGAATTCAGGTCGGCGAAGTGGAAACCGATGACGCGGGACGCGGTCAGCGCCCCTTCGATCAGTTGGACGTCGAAATGATAGGACGCCACGAACAAAAGATTCACCACCAGCAGGGTCAGCCAGCGGCGGTTGCGCCAGGTGTGGACCTTGTGGGCGTCGTGGGTCTGGCGATTGATTTCGGCCCGTTGCTCGGGCGTCATCTTGCAAGCCCGCTTGGCCTCGTGCAGGGCCTGGGCCTCGGGCTCGTACTCGTCGGGGCGCGGCTTGGTCGGCTCGCGGCCCAACATGATGGCCAGCGACTGGATCAGGCTCATGACGGCCTCCATACGCTACGGGAATCGATGACGATGGATGCCGGCTCGGTGGGGCAGATCATCTCGCACATGCCGCAACCGACGCAGGATTGGCGGACTTCCGGGGTGCGCCGCTTGTCGGTGGGATCGGTGCTCATGGGCACCAGGGCGATGGCGCCTTCGATGGGACATTCGCGCACGCACAGGTCGCACAATTCCAGGTCATAGGGATGGTCGGCCACCAGGATAGGCTTCCAGCGGTCCACCGCCTCGTAACGGTGCAGACCGGGGAAATCGGCGCCGCGCGCTGCCCCCTTGAACCCCAGTCCCTGACGGGCCAGACAGGTGTCTGGCTTGTCCAGGCGGGCGACGCCCATGCGCACCTCTTCCTTCTTGGACAATTCGTGGGTCAGCGCCCCCGTCGGACAGGCCAGGATGCACTGCACCGCGTCGCAGGAAAAATCGCAGGCCTGGTCGCGGGCCGGAATATAAGGGGTGCCCATGCCGAAACCGTCCTTGAGGTCAGCCAGGACGATGGCTTCCACCGGACAGACCTGGACGCATTGGCCGCATTTGATGCAGGCCGCCAGGAAATCGTCCTCGGCGATGGCGCCGGGCGGACGCAGCCGCAAATCATGGGCGCGGGCCACCGGCAGCCAGCCGGCCAGCCCACCGCCCACCGCCATCCCCCCCAGCAGCATGGACCGCAGGAACTTGCGCCGCGCCTCTTGCTGCACATGGGCGGGCGGCGGCGGCCGCTTTGATGATTGGCTCATGGCTTTTTCTCCATTTTTTGCGCCAGACGGGGGTGTTCGTCCTCCAGCATCAGCTCGGGCTCGCTGAAAGGCGCCAGACGGTCCAGGAAGTCCAAGACCTCCAGCACCGGGGCGCCCTTGAAGAAGCGGGTGTTGGGAACGTCCATCCACACCCGGCCGGCGTAGTTCAGCACCCGGTGCGGCGTGTCGCCCACCCCGTCGCCGTCGCGGTCGAAGCCTTCGTAGCTGTCCCAGACATTGCCGTCCCACAGGTTCTTCTTGGCCGAGCCGCCGCCGAACACCGCCACCTCGGTCATGTTGGACGTCAGGGTGTTGGAGCGGAACTCGTTGCCGTGCCAGTCGTTCAGGAACGAGATGGCGATGTCGTTGAACGCGATGCGGTTGCCGGTGATGACGTTGACGGTGTCGGGCTGGAACGGCGAGACGTCCAGGAAGATGCCGTTGGCGCAATAGATGATTTCGTTGTTTTCGATGGTGATGGCGCTGGCTTCCTTCATGGAAATGCAGGTGCCCGTCGCCCCCACCGAATGCGAGATGACGTTGCGGCGAATGGTGTCGCCGCTGTCGTACATGGCGGAAATGCCCACTGAATTGTTGGTGAAGACGTTGTCTTCCACCAGATTGTCGGCGGCGAACATGAAATGCATGCCATAGCGCCCGCCGCTGGCATGGTTGCCGCGCACATGGTTGCGCTTGGAATACCACAGCACGAAATCGCGGCTGTCTTTCACCACGTTTTCTTCGATGCTGTTGTCGTCGGAATACCAAAGCCGGATGGAATCGCCGCGCAGCCCCAATTCAAGAGGCTTCGAGGTGATGTGGTTGCGCCGCACGATGTTGAAATAAGATTGCTGCAGGTCGATGCCGAACAGCGCGTCGTCGATGATGTTATCCTTGACCACGTTGTTGTTGCCGCGCACCTGGATGCCGGAATCCTCGGAATTGTGGTCTGAACCGGTCCCGGTCAGATGGAAGCCCTTGACGGTGGCGTTGTTGGCCTTGACCACCATGACCGTACCGGTGCCGCCGGCGTCGATGGTCACTTGGCCGGCACCATCCAGGCTGATGGTCTTGTTCACCTGCACATGGCCGACGTAATGGCCGGGCGGCACCACAATGCTGGCGCCGTCCGCGGCGGCGTCGATCAGGGACTGGATGACTTCCGCCGATTGCGGCGGGGGTTGCGGCGTGGGTCCGGCTGCCGCCATGCCCATGACCACCAGGGTCACGGACAAGGCGGCACCGGCGACGAACGCCCGGCGGCGCCAGGAGGAGGTTTGGGCCGCCATGACGACGTTCGTCAACATGACCACCCCTAGCGCAAGGACTTGCGCCGCAGCAGGGCGGCCAGAACCAGGATCAGGGCCGCGGCCAGCAGCAGGCCGAAACCGTAATGGGGATAGGAATAGGTCGAGAACTGGGCCACCTTGCCCTGGCCGAAGACGGTGGGCATGAACGGCTTGACGGTAAAGGCGCCCCAAGGATTCAGGTTGTGGCCGAACCACCAGAGCCAAGCTGAATAATCGACGACGAAGGCCACCGGAATGACAATGCCGGCGGACGGCAAAACCCACCAGAACGGCCCCTTGTAGAACATGAAGGCCAGCAGCATCAGGCCGGTCAGACCGAACAGATAGGGGGCGGCGGCGATTTCCAGGGTGGCGCCCTTCTCGATGGGTTCCATGCCGATGAAATGGTTGATGACGTTCATTTCATGGACGCAATCCAGCGCCTCGTCTTCATAGACGTCGGCGGTTGCCGGACGCGCCGAGCAGCCGTTGAACACGCCGTTGACGTGGAAATGGATGCGGACACCGTCGGGGAAGGTATGTTCGGGATAATTGGGGGCCTTCAGCGACACCCACCAGATGGGCGAGAAGTAAGCGGCACCGATCAGCAATCCGGCAATGATCGTCAGCGCCCGGAACGCAAGCGTCAGCTTGCCCTTGTCTTGGGTCTGCATGGCTTCCTCTTTTTTCATCCACCCCCGTCGCTCCCGCGAAAGCGGGAGCCCAGGGTGTGCGGCACTTACGTTCGAGGTGCGACTCCTGGATGCCCGCTTTCGCGGGCATGACGAGGAAACGGAAAGTTACTTGAAGTCAGGATTTTCCCAGCCCTTGGGACCGATCTTGTCGGCCGGCGGCTTGATGCGCGAGACGTAGTCCAGCACGGCGCTGGTGTCCTTGTCGGTGAAGCCCTGGATCTGCTTGACCATGTCCGGGTTGGCGTTGCGGCGCTTGCCTTCCTTGATCCACTGGTACTGACGCATCAGGTAGTTGTAGTGCTGGCCTTCCAAGCGCGGATAGTACTTTTCGTTGTCGCCTTCGCCGTGCTGGCCGTGGCAACGCACGCAATTTTCCTGGTACAGCTTCTTGCCGTGTTCCAGGTCGGTGCCAGGACCGACGCCGGGTTCCGGATTCATCTTCAGCGTCTGGATATAGGCGGCGACGTCGGCGATGGATTGCGGACCACCGATCTGGTCGGGCAGCGCGAAGGGATACATGGTCGGGTTGTCGCGGTTCAGCGCCCGGATGTCGGCCAGCTGCTTGATGATGACCTTGGGGTGCTGGCCGGCCAATTGCGGGAAGGTGCCGTCGGTCTGGCCCCAGCCTTCCGGCAGGTGGCAGGCGGCGCACACTTCGTAGACGTCGCGGCCGTTCTTCAGGTCGGGCTTCAGGTGCTCGGCCTCGTCCTTTTCACCGCCATTGGCGTTCCACTGGTAATCCTTGTCGCCCAGCAACTTGCCCTGGGCCGGCTTGTCCTTGGGCCCGGCGATCGCTGCGGTTCCCAAAGCGGCGGTGGTCACCAGGGCCACGGCCAAGGCCTTGAAAATGGTCTTCATCTGCGCTCTCCAAACAACTGTTCTTTAGATAAAACTTATACCCAGGCCCCCCGGCCTTACTTGACGTTGGCTAAGAAATCGGCGATCTGCGCCAGTTCCTCGTCCGTCACCAGATGCATCACCGGCTGCATGGAATTGGTCAGGCCGTTGGTGCGCGTGCTGGTCTTGATGTCGGTGGCCTGGCGGATCAGGTAGTCCTTGTCCTGGCCGGCCAGGAACGGATAGGTCTTCATGATCGGCTTGGCGCCGTCCTTGCCGTGGCAGGCGATGCAGGTCTTGGTCATGTAAAGCTTCTTGCCCGGATGGGCGGCATCACCCTTGCCGGCGATGGGACCCAGGCCGGCCAGGTAATCGGCCAAAGCCTGCATTTCCTCTTCGGTGACTTCTTCCAAGATGGGCTTCATGGTGTCGGGCGACAGGCCGTTGGCCCGCTTGCCCGCCTTGATGTCCTTCATCTGGTTGACCATGTAGGTGGCGTTCTGGCCGGCCAGTCGGGGATAGCCGGCTTCCAGCGGGGTCTTGGCGTCCTCGCCGTGGCAGGCGGTGCAGCCCTTGTCGGCAAAAAGCGCCTTGCCGTCGGCGGCAAGGGCCGGTGTGGCGGCGATCCCCCCCAGGACCACCAGCGCCGCCAGGGCGCGGGCTTTATTGACAATCATCAATCTCTCCTTGGCTTCTTAGTCAAAGGGGGCGGATTTCTCCGCCCCCCAGACCACGCGTTCTTACTGGAAACCTCGGGCTTACTTGACCTTCTTGGCCCCGTTTTGCTCGAGGAAGGTCTTGGCGCGCAGACCGATGTCGGCGGCCTTGACCTGGTATTGGAACCACTGTTCAGCCCACAGGAAGGCGTTGTGGAAATCGCCCTTGGCGGCGAAGTCTTCCGACTTGGCCTTGGCGCCGGCGGCGAAGTTCAACTGGTCTGTGGCGTCTTCCACCAGGGCGACCACAGGGGCGAAGTCCTTGTAGTTGACGCTGGTGATGTAGCCGACCACGCCGTCGATGACCTTTTGGGTTTCGACATTGGTCTTCACGCGGGTTTCATAGTCAGCCTTGGCGTAGGTCACGCCTTCCTTGGCCTTGACGTCGGTCGACTTGTAGCCGGCCGGCTGCACGATCATGTAACCCTGCATTTCCAGGTGCAGAGCCGAGCAGAACTCGGTGCAGTAGTACGGATAGACGCCGGCCTTGTTGGCCTTGAAGGTCGCCGAAGCGGTCTTGCCCGGTTCCAGCGACAGGTTGACGTTGTGCTTGGACACGGCGAAGCCGTGGGTTTCGTCCTGGGCACGTTCCAGGTTGGTCAGATGCACGGTGACTTCGTCGCCTTCGGTCACTTCGATGATTTCAGGCGTGATATGCGAGCGGATGACCGAACCGAAGACTTCCACCTTGCCGGGGCTGCGTTCGATGCGTTCCTTGCCGGCGCGGACGGCGGCCGGGTGCTTTTCCTCGGTGCGCGAGTCGGTGCCGTGCGGATAACGCACATGCGGCTTCAGCTTGTCGGCGGCGATGGCCACCGCATAGTGGGGTTCGCCCAAGGGCAGCGGCATGTCGTACAGCAGCTGCATCTTGTCGTTGGACGCGTCGATCAGCTGATGGTTCTGCGGATGCAGCGGGCCGACCGGGTTGAAGCGGTCGATGGCCAGCTTGTTCAGCGCCACCACGTACTTGCCGGCCGGATGGGCGCTGTCGCCTTCCATGGCCATCAAGTGACCGATGTTGTAGTGGATGGACACCTTGTCGATGACCTTGCCTTCACAGAAGTCCCACTTGGCCAGCATCGAGTCGACGTACAGCGAGGTGTAGGCCACGCAGGGCTTGGCGTCATACTGGGTATGAAGCGGGCCGAGGCCCAGTTCCACCTGCTTGTGGATGACACCCTTCATGTCGATGATCGGCACGCCGTATTCATCCTTGCCGGCGAAGTTGCCGGCCTTGATGGCGGCCTGGATCTTTTCGAACGAATAAACGGTGACGTGGCTGTCCAGCTTGCCCGACACGGTCAGCAGCTTGCCGTCCGGCGTGACGTCGACGCCGTGCGGCGACTTCGGTTCCGGGATCAGGAACAGCATGCCTTCCTTGACGGCGGTCGCCATCTCGATGACGGCGTGGCCGTTGATCTTCTTGAACTTGCCCGCCTTGAACAGTTCCTCGCCCTTCTTCCAGTTCACCACGTGCAGGAAGTCGGTGTCCTTGGCCGAGCAGCCGGCTTCGAACGGCGGACGGCCGCTTTCGATGCCACCCACATAGCGTTCGGAACAGAACGAGTTGGTGAACGACCAGCCATCCGACGGGCCCTTGCCGAAGTCGGACAGATCCTGGCTATAGGGCGGCAGTTCCACCGAGAACGAGTTTTCCGGCTCGATGCGGCCCTTTTCGCGGTTGAACTTCCAATAGGTCACCGCACCGCGATACTTTTCGTTGAACTGTTCCAGCGGCACGAACTCGCCACCCAGGGGGGCGGCGTATTGCGAAGCTTCGATGATGTAGTCGGTGTTGGGCGACACGAAGGCGCCGCCGTGTTCCGACTGCAGGATCGGGTTCTTCACGATCTGCTTGGTCTCGAAATCCTTCAGGTCGATGACCGCCAGACGGGGCGTGTTCTTGTCGTTGATGAACAGGAACTGACCGTCATAGTCGCCGTTGGTTTCCGAAATGGCCGGATGGTGGGTGTCGCCGAACTTGACCTCGCGGCCTTCGACGCTGGACCCTTCGGACAGAATCTTCTTGGATTCGTCGTCATAGCCATAGCCCTGCCAGGGCTCGGGGGTGAAGACGCCGATATACTTCAGGATGCGCATGGACGGGATGCCGTACACGATCACCTGGCCGCTTTGGCCACCCGACGAGAAGACGACGAATTCGTCGCGCTTGCCGGTGGGAGTGTAGGTCTTGGCGGCCGCCAGAACGTCTTTTTCGTTCAAGCCGCGGCGCTTCATCACATCCTGCAGGGATTCGGCGGCCAAGGCCTGGCTGACGGTCAGCACGCCAAAGGACACCGTGGCGAGCAGGCTCGCCATCTTCAAGCTACGTTTCATTTTTCCCCACCTTTTTCTGTTAAAAGGGGACAGAGCTACCCAAACACTTCGCCGACAAACATGCGCGTGCCGTGATGGACCAGCCGTGACCTTGGTCAAGTCGTGACGGCGCGCTTTCTGTTTCACTGCATCGAAACAGCAAGCGGATTGAGGAGAAGTGTGATGCTGCGACGACTTCTGGCCTTGGCGGCCAGCCTTGCGCTGATGGTTTCAACCCCGGTCTGGGCGCAGGAGTTCTCGGGCCGCTTCTTGCTGGAAACCCACGACGGCAAGCGCGTCAATGACGAAACCTTCCAGGGCAAGGTGCGGATGATGGCGTTTGGCTACACCTTCTGTCCCGACGTCTGCCCGACCGCCCTGTCCACCATGGCCGCCGCCCTGGATCTGTTGGGAAACAAAGCCGACCAGGTGGTGCCGCTGTTCGTCACCGTGGACCCCAAGCGCGACACCAAGGCGCAGTTGAAGGAATACATGTCGGCCTTCGGCCCGCGTTTCATCGGCCTGACCGGAACCCAGCAGATGACCGACGCCGCCGCCCGCGCTTTTCGGGTGCGCTACGAAATCCACCAACCCGACGGCGGCGATCCCGACCACTACACGGTGGACCATTCGGCCGGCATCTTCATCATGGACCGCCAGGGCCGTCTGGTGGTCAAAATGGGCCATCTGGCCACGGCCGACGAGGTGGCCGAGCGTTTGACCCAAGTCATTGAGGGGGAAAACCGATGATTCTTGACCGCCGCACCCTGTTGGCCGGCGGGCTGGCCTTGGCCGCACGACCCGCTTGGGCGGTCAGGGTGGCGCAAGGCCTGTTCGTCACCGAACCGGCACGCCCCTTGCCCGACATCGACATCCGCGACAACCAGAACCAGCCGGCCGGCGTGTCCACCTGGAAAGGCAAGCCGACCCTGGTCAACCTGTGGGCCAGCTGGTGCCTGCCCTGCGTCGCCGAACTGCCGGCGCTGGACCGTCTGAAACCGATCATCGAACCGGAAGGATTGCGGGTGGTCGCCTTGTGCCTGGATCGATCCGGCGCGGTCGGCGCGGTCAACACCTATGCCCGCCTGGGGATCAAGAACCTGGCCGTGTCGGTGGATTACCGGCGTCAGGCCGGAGAATCGTTCGGCGCCGCCGTTCTGCCCACCACCTTGTTGCTGGATTCCCAAGGCCGCGAGGTGGCGCGCTTCGTCGGCGGGGCCGCCTGGGACGGCCCGGAATCCTTGGCTTTGCTGCGTGCGTTGATCGCCGGCAAGCCCGTCACCGCGGACATGGCTCCGCCCCTGGTGCGGCCGACCAGCAATCCGTGAAGACCGTGCCGGGCGGTCACGTGACCGCCCGGCGTTTCAGCCTTAGTGCTTCATGTTGTTCGGCATCTGCTGCATGTGCTGCATGTGCTGGTTGGGGTCCATGCCCATGGGGGCGGCCATGGCGCCGATGCCGACGACCGGCACCGAGACCTTCACCTGACCGCCTTTTTCGAAGCTCAGGGTGACGTCGACCTTGTCGCCTTCCTTCAACGGCGCGTTCAAGTCGATGAACATGATGTGGTCGCCGCCCGGCTTCAGTTCGGCGGTGCCGCCGGCCGGTACGGCGATGGACTCGACCTTGCGCATGCGCATGATCTCGCCGTCCTTGATGTGGGTGTGCAGTTCCACGCTTTTCGAGACATTGGCGCTGGCGGCCACCAGCTTGTCGTCCTGCTTGCCGGTATTCTTGATGGTGACGAAGCCGGCCCCCGAATTGGCCACCTTGGGCGAGGCGCGGATGAAGGCGCCAGAGACCTCCAGATCGGCGGCCAGGGCCGGGAAAGCGAAAGCGATGGCAGCGGCGGCCAGCAGCAACTTCTTCATGGTTCAATCCTTTTGATCAACGAAAATGGGGCGCGACGGCGAACAGCGCCGTGACACGAACGAAGTGCGGATGTTTGGGAAGAAAAGCGGGGAAAGGCTTAAGCCGCCGGGGGCGCCCGCGCCTGGGACGGGCGGAAGCCTTCGCCGGGGACGAACGATTGGGCGCGTGCGGCCAAATCGACCCGAACCGCGCTCTCGGTGGGGAGAGTGAAGTGCTGGGGCGGAACGGCGCCATGGGCCAGTTGCGCCGCCTGACAGATCAGGCAGCAATCGTCATCGGTGTCGGAAGCTTGTCCGCCGGGCAGCGCAACCACTTTGGTGCCGCCCTGGACATGACAGATATAGACGCCCAGCGAACCGGACATGCCGACCAGCGAACCGGTTTCGCTGACCAGCGCCAGACCGGGCGTGGTGGAAGTGAACATGAAACCCAGCAAGGCCAGCAGAACGGTCAGGTGGCGGAACAGGCCGCCCCTTCTGAACATTCCAAGAATCTGGTTGCGCCAGGGATTCACGTCGTACTCCTTCACCCATCCAGGCTAGCCGCCGACCAAGACCATGGGTTTGATCATGATCAAGTTGGCGCCGTTCGGAACGGGGCAGGCCCAGCATCGCCCAGCCAAGACGCCCCGCGCAAGCTTCATTTGCTTTGCCCCGACGCAGCCCTAAGATGGAGCAAACCCGTCACCCCCTTGGAAGACCATGGCCACCACTCCCACTTTCGCCCTGCCCGCCACCTTCTTGGGCACCGCCTGCACCGACCCGGCCAGCCGTTTCCAGGTCGCCGGCATTCCCTTTGACATCGGCGTGACCAACCGCGCCGGCGCCCGCCAGGGTCCGGCCGCCATCCGTGCCGCCAGCCGCATGCTGGTGGACGGCGACAATCCCGCCACCTGGCGCGACCCGGCCCAGGCCGGCATCGCCGACATCGGCAACTTCGCCCTGGCGCTCGGCGACATCGCCGCCAGCCTGGAGTTGATCGAAGCCCAGGCGGCGACGTGCTCGCACCTGATCGCGCTGGGTGGCGACCACACCATCGCGCTTCCCTTGCTGCGCGCCCTGCGCCAGAAGGTGGGCCAGCCCCTGGCCCTGGTGCATTTCGACGCCCATGTGGACACCTGGCCCGATAATTTCGGCGCGGTCATCGCCCACGGATCGGTGTTTCATCACGCCATCACCGAAGGTTTGGTGGACCCAAGGCACATGGTGCAGATCGGCATCCGTTCGCCGGTGTCGCGCGACATCTGGCAATGGGGCGTCGATCAGGGCATCACCGTGCTGACGGCGGAAGACGTGCACATGTCCAATCCGCAGGCGGTATCCGACACCATCCGCCGGGTGGTGGGCGACCAACCGGCTTACCTGTCCTTTGACATCGACGCCCTGGACCCGGCCTTCGCCCCAGGCACCGGAACCCCGGAAGTGGGCGGTCTGCATTCCTGGCAGGCCATGGCCATCCTGAAGCGTCTGGGCGGATTGGACTGGCGCGGCATGGACGTGGTGGAAGTCCTGCCGGCCTGCGACGTGGCCGAGATCACCGCCCTGGCGGCGGCCACTGTAGCCTGGAACTATTTGTCAATTGTCACTTGAATGACACAGTCCATGTGGGTATAAGCTGACCCCAGACGCATGACGCACGTGCACACGGCCCTTGCTTATGGGCTAGCAACGACGGACGCGTCCTTTTTGGCGGAGAGTCGGTCATCAGTGGGCCGGCAGCCCCTTAAGGGAGGTGGACATGGTTGTTCCGGCCTGCGGAATGCCCCGGTTTCCTACACGCAAATCCAGTATGTGACGGCAATGCCGGGGCGCATCGCGCCTCGATGTGCATTGCCGTAACGTGCCGCCGCCCCCACGTTGGAATCATCGTCGTTCCGACGTGGAACTCAACGTCGTTCCGACGTGAGAAGCCGTTTTCCCGCCTCGTCGCGTGGAGGATTGCGTTATGACCCATATCCGTTCCCCATTCATGGCGCCCCGCGCCCGAAATCATCTGCAATCGCGCCGCATCCGTCTGGTGGACGAGGTGGTGGAAAGCCGTCGCCCCGATCTGCCGCTGTTCTGCCTGCGGCCGCAGGCTTTGCACGATTCGGCCCGCGCCTTCGTCACCGGCTTTCCCGGCACCGCCCTTTACGCGGTGAAGTGCAACCCCGACCCAATGGTGCTGCGCGGCCTGTGGGACGGCGGCATCCGCCATTTCGACTGCGCCTCGGCCGGCGAAGTGGAACTGGTGCGCCGCACCCTGCCCCGCGCCCAAATTCATTTCATGCACCCGATCAAGGCCCGCTCGGCCATCCGCGAGGCATGGGACCGTCACCACGTGCGCGACTTCGTCGTCGACAGCGCCGCCGAACTGGGCAAGGTGATCGAAGAAACCCGCCACCGCCCCGGCGCCTTGGGCATCGTCGTGCGTCTGGCCCTGCCCAAGGGCGGCGCCCGTCATGACCTGTCGGGCAAGTTCGGCGCCGCCCGCGACGAAGCGGTGTCGCTGCTGCGCATGGCGTCGGCCATGGCGTCCCGCGTCGGCATCAGTTTCCACGTGGGCAGCCAATGCTGCGATCCCGCCGCCTGGACCCGTGCCTTGGACATCGCCGGACACGTGCTGGCCGATTTCGGCCGCCCGGTGGATATCGTCGATGTGGGCGGCGGCTTTCCGGTCAGCTATCCCGACGTCACCCCGCCGCCCTTGGGCGACTTCTTCGCCGCCATCGCCGACGGTTTCGCCCGCCTGAACCTGCCCGCCACCACCCAGTTGTGGTGCGAGCCGGGCCGCGCCCTGGTGGCCGGGGCTCAGTCGCTGGTGGTGCGGGTCGAGGGCCGCCGCGGCGACCATCTGTTCATCAACGACGGCATCTATGGCGGGCTGTCGGATGCGGGCGTCCCCGCCTTCCGCTTTCCCTGCCGCCTGATCCGCGCCGGTGGCGCGTCCGCCGCGCCTTTGGTGCCTTTCGCCTTTTTCGGGCCGACCTGCGATTCAGCCGATCGCATGGAAGGCCCGTTCCTGCTGCCAGCCGACACCCGCGAGGGCGACTGGATCGAAATCGGACAGCTGGGCGCCTATGGCGCGTGCCTGCGCACCGGGTTCAACGGCTTCGACCGCGTCATGGCGGTGGAAGTGGACGACCCGCCCATGCTGTTCACCCCTGGCCTGACGCATTTCGCCCAGGCTGCCTGAACCCGCCGCCGCCCGTGGGAGCCGGGCGGCGCCGCGATATTGATCGGGGAGGTCTTTGCTTATGAGTAACCTTGTTTCCTTTGGCGGCAACGTCGTCATCATCGGATTTGGCAGCCTGGGCCCCGGCGTCTTGCCGTTGCTGCTGCGCCACTTCAACCTTGATGCGTCACGGGTGACCATCATCACCGCCGAGGAACGGGGACGCGACGTCGCCAACAAATATGGCGTCAAGTTCGTCATCGACCCGCTGACCCCGGACAATTACCGCGACATCCTGACGCCGCTGTTGAAGAAGGGCGACTTCCTGCTGAACGTGTCGGTGGACGTGTCTTCGGTGGCGTTGGTGGAACTGGCGTGGGAACTGGGCGCGTTCTATCTGGACACCTGCATCGAACCCTGGGCCGGCGGCTATACCGACCCCAACCTGTCGCCGTCGGAGCGTTCCAATTACGCGCTGCGCGACACCGCCTTGAAGCTGAAGGCGGCGGGCAAGCGCCCCACCGCCATCATGACCTGCGGCGCCAATCCTGGTCTGGTCAGCTTTTTCACCAAAAAGGCCCTGCTGGACATCGCGCGTGACACCGGCATCAACACGCCGCCGCCCGTCGATCGTCGCGGCTGGGCCGAACTGGCGGAAAAGCTGGGGGTGAAAACCATCCACATCGCCGAACGCGACACCCAGGTCGCGGCCAAGAAACCCAAGCAGGTTGACGAATTCGTCAACACCTGGTCCATCGACGGCTTTGTCGGCGAAGGCTGCCAGCCGGCCGAACTGGGCTGGGGCAGCCATGAACGCCACTTCCCCGCCGACGGACGCCGCCATCAGTTCGGCAGCGATTGCGCCATCTATCTGCTGCGCCCCGGCGCGTCCACCCAGGTCCGCACCTGGACCCCCACCGAAGGCCCCTTTCACGGCTATCTGATCACCCACAGCGAATCCATTTCCATCGCCGACTACTTCACCGTCAAAAGCGGCGACACGGTTCGTTACCGCCCCACCGTGCATTACGCCTACCATCCCTGCGACGACGCGGTGCTGTCGGTGCACGAACTGGCCGGCAAGACCTGGCAGCAGCAAAGCCGCCAGCGCCTGCTGATGGACGAGATCACCAGCGGCGTCGACGAATTGGGCGTGCTGCTGATGGGACACGCCAAGGGCGCTTATTGGTACGGGTCGCAATTGTCCATCACCGAGGCCCGCGAATTGTGCCCCCACAACAACGCCACCAGCATGCAGGTGACCGCCACCATCCTGGCCGGCATGGTGTGGGCGCTGGAAAACCCCGATCGCGGCATGGTCGAACCCGACGAAATGGATTTCGACCGCTGTCTGCAAGTGGCCATGCCCTATTTGGGCAAGGTGGTCGGCGTCTATACCGGCTGGACGCCGCTTGAAAAGCGTGGCGAATTGTTCCCGGAAGACATCGACGAAGACGACCCGTGGCAGTTCAAAAACTTCCGAGTGGTCTGACCACACAAACTTAAAGAGGGGCATATACTGCCCCTCTTTTCTTTAGTATGTCAGGCAAGTACCCGAGATTAAGCCCAAGTATCCAAATAATTTTTGTGTCTTAAGGTACTCACCTGATTGGCGCCCCCTTTGATCTCGTTCATTCTCCGCGCCATTCGGGGATGGGATTTCAAAGGATCAAGGTGACGACTATGTTGGTGACATGGAACGACGACTATACCCTGGGATACCGGGTTGTCGATGACGGCCATGCCCTGGTCATCGACGCCATCAACCGCCTGAACCGCGCCAACAGCCGCGCCCACCGCGACGGCGAGGTCGCCGGCCTGCTGCCGTTGCTGGAAAACCGCCTGACCCAGCAATTCGCCGAGGAAGAATCCTTCCTGCGCCTGCTGGGATCGCATAACCAGGACGAACACATCTTCGAACATCAGCACCTGCTGTCGGTCCTGTCCCACCTGCGCTTGCTGTTCGGCCGGGGCGAGGACGTGGCCGGGGCCTTGATGCTGAATCTGGTCTGCTATCTGGTGTCGCATCTGCGCGGCACCGATTGGGACGAATATGGCGGCGCCGGGACGCGCCGGGCCGCCTGAGCGGGCACCAGTTTCCGCCCCAATGTCAACACCCCTTTGGGAGCGGAAACGGGAGGGAGTCACGGGGGGCCGGACTCCCTCCTTGCCAACAAAAAAGCCCGGCGTCTGACGACGCCGGGCTTTTTCTTTGAAGGGGCGCCCCTTAGTGCAGGGCTTCGTACTTGGCCTGCAGCTGTTCCGGGGTTTCCTCGGTGCCGATGACGATGCAATCGGCCGGGCACACCAACTGGCACTGGGGCGTGTCTTCGGCGCCGACGCATTCGGTGCAGCGGTCTTCGTCAATCACATAGATGACGTCGCCGGCGGAAATGGCGGTGTTCGGGCAGACCGACACGCAGGCGTCGCAGCTGGTGCAATCTTCGGTGATCTTGAGCGACATTTGTTCCTCTCCTCGTTACCCCGTCGGCCATCCCAGGAAGCGTCACCGCCTCCCCCCTTGCGGGACAGCATCTCCGGCCCAAGCGTATAGCCATTGAGTCCCCCTATTGACAACGACATTCAGCAATCAATCAACCACATCTGACGCATGCCATAATTGCGCCCGGGCCACTGGACAGATAGAAAGGGAAGCATAGGGGAAGGGAGTAACCGTTTGCCGTGATCGCCGTCACCGGGACCATCGACAGCATCGAGGCCGTGCACGACGCCGTACGCCGCATGGAGGAAACGGCGGCGATCCGTTACGACCAACTGGCCGGCGCCGCCCAGCTGATGCAGGACAAGGACGCCGCCGCCACCCTTCATTCGCTGGCCGCCGCGGCACGCCGCCGCGCCCGCACCTATTCCGGCAGCGCGTCAAAGCCCGACCACCACCTGCCCCCCATGCCGCCGCTGTCCCCGGACGGCCTGGAAATCGGCGCCTGGCAGGTGATGGAAATGGCGCTGGACACCGAATACGCCATGCTGACCATGATCGAAGTGATCCTGGCCATGGCGGAAACCGACGAATCGCGTGCCGAAGCGCAAAAGTTGGCCGAACGCAAACGCCTGCACCTGATCGAGCTGGAAAGCCGCCAGGGCCGCCTGGACACCCCGGTCAGCGCTTAGGGTCAGGACTCATAACCAGTAGCTGACGGTGGCGGCGATGCAGACCGCCGCCATGAAGTTGACGGCGCGGCGATCATATCGGGTTGCGATCCTGCGGAAGTCCTTGAGGCGGCAGAACATGCGC